>ERZ791842.1-NODE-1-length-664357-cov-13.7574_pt1 | contig 664357 bp, 636 predicted proteins | sample MGYA00509944_ERZ791842 | MGnify/ENA primary metagenome ERZ791842 (study PRJEB30046, sample SAMN00715263) | human gut metagenome | study: EMG produced TPA metagenomics assembly of the A metagenome-wide association study of gut microbiota in type 2...
CCTTGTTATTAAATATATCAGTTTTTAGCGTTTACACAAAACTTGAAACGGACTCGAAAAAATTTGATATTATCAGCTTTGGAGAAGTTATAATTAGTTCATAGTGAAATGTAAATTGCTCTGCTCTATTTAGCATAATACTTGTTACTCTTTGTTATAATTAGTTCATAGTGAAATGTAAATCATTTTTCTGCGAAAGCTCGTACACTTAATCCAGTTGTTATAATTAGTTCATAGTGAAATGTAAATACAAGCCTTAAAATAAGGCTGTTAGTTCCCATTGTAGTTATAATTAGTTCATAGTGAAATGTAAATTTGCTTTTTAGTAAACTCATCTTTGCTTACAGCTTCAGTTATAATTAGTTCATAGTGAAATGTAAATAAAGCTTTAAAAAGCACAATGCTTTTAAAGCAAGAGTGTTATAATTAGTTCATAGTGAAATGTAAATCTTAAAGTGTGGCTGTATCATTTCTGTACAGCTCTTGTGTTATAATTAGTTCATAGTGAAATGTAAATAGGAGCAAGTAGTACAAGTTTAATGGTCTTGTTATAGTTATAATTAGTTCATAGTGAAATGTAAATGAATTTCGATTTCTCTATCGTCAAGTTCTGCGCCCTGTTATAATTAGTTCATAGTGAAATGTAAATGGGAACATTGCTCGCAATCCTTGAAGGGGTCTTTGTTATAATTAGTTCATAGTGAAATGTAAATAATATTTCGTATTCTTCTACATCTAATTCATTTAAGCGTTATAATTAGTTCATAGTGAAATGTAAATGTTACATCAATGTAGCCTGTTGCTCTCTGTGCTGTTTGTTATAATTAGTTCATAGTGAAATGTAAATGAGGACCGTATATAAACACGCTTGGAAATATGTTTACGTTATAATTAGTTCATAGTGAAATGTAAATATGTGGGACAAGGTGTATTTAACGGGATAATTGATGGTTATAATTAGTTCATAGTGAAATGTAAATCAAGAAAAAAGAGACGGAGGACTTATAGATAAGAGTTATAATTAGTTCATAGTGAAATGTAAATGACAAAGGAAAGAAAAATCAGAAGCTCCGTTTGTGTGTTATAATTAGTTCATAGTGAAATGTAAAAAAAGGGGCTATACAGCCCCTTTTTTAGTGCAATAAGTTATAATTAGTTCATAGTGAAATGTAAATTCAACAATGTAACTAAGTTTTTCCTGCTCTTTTTCGTTATAATTAGTTCATAGTGAAATGTAAATAGATTAAAATGTCCAGAAACTCTGTATACACATCAGGTTATAATTAGTTCATAGTGAAATGTAAATAGGAAAAAATGAAGAAAGTCAGAGTAACGTTTATAGTTATAATTAGTTCATAGTGAAATGTAAATTTTATTATTCCTCCTTTAAAATTTTGCCTCTGGATGTTATAATTAGTTCATAGTGAAATGTAAATTAAGTGACAAGGTTATGACCGTTAAGGTAAAAAAGGGTTATAATTAGTTCATAGTGAAATGTAAATCATACTCAATGTGCATTGTGTGCATTTTTAATATAGTTATAATTAGTTCATAGTGAAATGTAAATGATGATGTTATTGTATATTTCTTGCATCACACAGAGTTATAATTAGTTCATAGTGAAATGTAAATACTTACAATCCCTATGGCAAAAGAAATATGTATGCTGTTATAATTAGTTCATAGTGAAATGTAAATGTGCGTACGACGCTAAAAATGCACTACAGGCTATAGTTATAATTAGTTCATAGTGAAATGTAAATACCAACCTACAACACCTGGATTAAGGTTAATATTTACCGTTATAATTAGTTCATAGTGAAATGTAAATCAGCCTATTGTCTATGACCTTGTAGACGATATAAGTTATAATTAGTTCATAGTGAAATGTAAATGAGGACAGCCAAATTATTTTAGGAATAGGTGTCATGTTATAATTAGTTCATAGTGAAATGTAAATTACAAAGACACATTAGGCTTGTATAGAGAAATGAAAGGTTATAATTAGTTCATAGTGAAATGTAAATACAAGATGCCCTAAATCTTATGTACAGCAACTATGTTATAATTAGTTCATAGTGAAATGTAAATTTATGTGTCTGACATAGAAGAACTTGTACACCAAAGTTATAATTAGTTCATAGTGAAATGTAAATGTATCTAACACCTTTTTCTTTTAAAAATAAATGGGTTATAATTAGTTCATAGTGAAATGTAAATATAGTCGACTTCTTTTTGGATTTTAGAGCTTGTCTCGTTATAATTAGTTCATAGTGAAATGTAAATACATCTACTGTTATAGAAGTGATTTTAAGTGGGTCGTTATAATTAGTTCATAGTGAAATGTAAATCTTGTACCTTTAAGGAATTTATTATCATCAAACATTGTTATAATTAGTTCATAGTGAAATGTAAATCATTACATTTAGTTTTTCAGTTAAATCACTAGCTATAGTTATAATTAGTTCATAGTGAAATGTAAATGATATAAAAATTACAAAAGCTACACAAACGGTTAGTAAGTTATAATTAGTTCATAGTGAAATGTAAATTCGGCATTGTGTTTTAATATGTAATGGCACAACTGTTATAATTAGTTCATAGTGAAATGTAAATTTGGGTGGAGGTAAAAGACTCCCAGCTGGAGGGTATGTTATAATTAGTTCATAGTGAAATGTAAATGAATACGATACAGAGTATCTGTTTAATAGAAATTATGGTTATAATTAGTTCATAGTGAAATGTAAATGCTAATCTGTTGATTGATTTCGGGCTTCTGTACAATGTTATAATTAGTTCATAGTGAAATGTAAATGGGCATAAGTAGGGCATAAGCAGGGCATAAAAAATCGTTATAATTAGTTCATAGTGAAATGTAAATCCCCTAAAACAGAGACAAAAGGCAACATTTCACATAGTTATAATTAGTTCATAGTGAAATGTAAATGTATAATGCACAACTATATACTTAATTCTACTAACAGTTATAATTAGTTCATAGTGAAATGTAAATATCTTTCAACAAAATAAAAACGAATCCTATACACACAGTTATAATTAGTTCATAGTGAAATGTAAATCCTTTTTATTTTATTGTTTTCGCTTCAAAAAAAGCCAGTTATAATTAGTTCATAGTGAAATGTAAATTTGCATAGATTTAAATGCATAGATTTAAAATAAAAGCTGTTATAATTAGTTCATAGTGAAATGTAAATTGATGTAATTACTTGTATAATCATCAATAAGCCAAACGTTATAATTAGTTCATAGTGAAATGTAAATAAGAAATATATTTTACATATTGTTGTTGGGAACAGTTATAATTAGTTCATAGTGAAATGTAAATCTTAATAGAAGACGGACACGAAAAATGGTTATGGGTTATAATTAGTTCATAGTGAAATGTAAATTTTACAAATATTTAGGCACAAGAACTCTCCCAATGGTTATAATTAGTTCATAGTGAAATGTAAATACAGCTAGCGACGACACATTCCTTGTACAACAAGTGTTATAATTAGTTCATAGTGAAATGTAAATTAAGTTCGGTGGTGGAGGATACAAGGTTTCCGGTGGGTTATAATTAGTTCATAGTGAAATGTAAATTCGGCATTAACACAAGTGCTGTTTCCTTCGGTAGGTGTTATAATTAGTTCATAGTGAAATGTAAATTCAAATACACCTACTTGAACCTTTTTCCCGTTTAGTTATAATTAGTTCATAGTGAAATGTAAATAAGAGCCTTAACAAGAGAAGCAATGGACAAGTTAGTTATAATTAGTTCATAGTGAAATGTAAATTGGAACGAAACATAGAAGTTATTGGCTAAGTGAACTGTTATAATTAGTTCATAGTGAAATGTAAATTCCTGCTTATCAGGGAAACAAAGCCCAATACAAACAAGTTATAATTAGTTCATAGTGAAATGTAAATTATATTGTAGAGGGCGAAAAAGATGTTGACACCCTGTTATAATTAGTTCATAGTGAAATGTAAATGGGAGAAAATATAAAGTTGAATTGTCAGGCACTTCGGTTATAATTAGTTCATAGTGAAATGTAAATTGGAACGAAACATAGAAGTTATTGGCTAAGTGAACTGTTATAATTAGTTCATAGTGAAATGTAAATATCAGCTCGCTGTCTACATAAAGCTGAGTAATATAAAGTTATAATTAGTTCATAGTGAAATGTAAATTTGTTAACAGGTAGCACAGTAGAACCAACTATATCCGTTATAATTAGTTCATAGTGAAATGTAAATGTAAAGGTAAAAGGCATACTTCTTGTTGCAAGTTTCGTTATAATTAGTTCATAGTGAAATGTAAATTTTAAAATAAACTTATAATTACATTTTTGAGCAATGTTATAATTAGTTCATAGTGAAATGTAAATTTGCCCCAATGCTTCTGTCTGTGAGCATTCCTCTAAGTTATAATTAGTTCATAGTGAAATGTAAATAGACTTTCAAGTAAAAACACAGCATATTGTTCCCGTTATAATTAGTTCATAGTGAAATGTAAATTCTTTAGAGTCTGTATAAATAACAGTAACATATTCAGTTATAATTAGTTCATAGTGAAATGTAAATAAAACATATGTGGTGTATTTAGTGTAACCGTCACCAAGTTATAATTAGTTCATAGTGAAATGTAAATTTTGCATCATTTACAATTTCTTCAAGCCTTTCGATGTTATAATTAGTTCATAGTGAAATGTAAATTTATTTAAGCTACTTTCAGCTACTTTTCAATATACTGTTATAATTAGTTCATAGTGAAATGTAAATGCTTTTGGCATTAAAAAGGTAAATGAGGTGCTATACTGTTATAATTAGTTCATAGTGAAATGTAAATCGGCAACTCTTAAAGGGGCTATTACAAGTACCTTTGTTATAATTAGTTCATAGTGAAATGTAAATCAATAGGGTTAAGGTCGTCCCAATCCGAATTAAGACGTTATAATTAGTTCATAGTGAAATGTAAATGATTTTGAAATTAAGGCGAAGGATGGTGAAATTGTGTTATAATTAGTTCATAGTGAAATGTAAATATAACTTGGATAATAATACTTATTATAGCATTAATGTTATAATTAGTTCATAGTGAAATGTAAATGTTTTTAATGAGATGTTAAGAGATGCCTTAACTGGTGTTATAATTAGTTCATAGTGAAATGTAAATCTATCTTCTTTGTTTCTAGCGAAACGGTCATATTTAGTTATAATTAGTTCATAGTGAAATGTAAATGTTTCAGACAACACAAATGAAATAAACATTTTAAAAGTTATAATTAGTTCATAGTGAAATGTAAATTGCCTTTATCATAGCCGTTACCTAGTTTGGTACGGGTTATAATTAGTTCATAGTGAAATGTAAATGTAATAAACACATTATTTACAACAATCGTACAATGTTATAATTAGTTCATAGTGAAATGTAAATTAATCTGTATGAACTCTATATGTTGCATATCTTCTGGTTATAATTAGTTCATAGTGAAATGTAAATGCAATAAGATTTTTGAAGGTGATATTCTTAAAAATGGTTATAATTAGTTCATAGTGAAATGTAAATGCTGATGCAGATGTAACCATTATCGGAAGTGCAAACGGTTATAATTAGTTCATAGTGAAATGTAAATATTTATGTGTAATATTTTATCTAATAATCTATTGAGTTATAATTAGTTCATAGTGAAATGTAAATTCGCTTATAGAAAACGCGTTAACAGACGCAAGAGTGTTATAATTAGTTCATAGTGAAATGTAAATTGTGGAACTATCAAATGCGGAATATATCCAATAAGTGTTATAATTAGTTCATAGTGAAATGTAAATGCTGACAATGTAGCAAGCTACAGTTTAACACGACCGTTATAATTAGTTCATAGTGAAATGTAAATGAGGGATTGAAGAATATAGATGATAATGCTTTTCGGTTATAATTAGTTCATAGTGAAATGTAAATGTTTTTAGATTATGGATTTCTTCTATGGAAGATAGGTTATAATTAGTTCATAGTGAAATGTAAATAAGCCAGGTATCTTTAATGTTTATGATGAAATAAAAGTTATAATTAGTTCATAGTGAAATGTAAATTCATAAGGGTCACAATCGCCTTATTTTCTGTTCTGTTATAATTAGTTCATAGTGAAATGTAAATATAGTTTCCTTGTTTGCTTCAAAAGTCTTTGTTAAAGTTATAATTAGTTCATAGTGAAATGTAAATATTTTTAAATTTACTTTAGCTTCTGTGTTGTCTTCTGTTATAATTAGTTCATAGTGAAATGTAAATGTTTTTAGATTATGGATTTCTTCTATGGAAGATAGGTTATAATTAGTTCATAGTGAAATGTAAATATTGGTGCAATACCTTCACCCAAACCAGTAAATTCAGTTATAATTAGTTCATAGTGAAATGTAAATTGTGGTGATTATTGTTCACATCATGTTTATGTGGGTTATAATTAGTTCATAGTGAAATGTAAATTGAAGTGGCAAGTGCTTTTGGCATAAAGCCAAATCAGGTTATAATTAGTTCATAGTGAAATGTAAATTATCTAATAAAACACTAAAACTTTTCCTACTTTCTCGTTATAATTAGTTCATAGTGAAATGTAAATTACTTGCCAGGTCTTTTTTAAATACTATATTCGACAGTTATAATTAGTTCATAGTGAAATGTAAATTGTATAAAATTTGTCTGTCTATTGTAAGACAATAAGGTTATAATTAGTTCATAGTGAAATGTAAATTTTTCATATAGTCTTTAATAACTTTGTCTACTTCTGTTATAATTAGTTCATAGTGAAATGTAAATAAAGTTAGTTCTGTAACTGGTTGGCAAGGTAAAAGGTTATAATTAGTTCATAGTGAAATGTAAATGAAAAATTGTTTGATTGTTGAAGAAAAAGAAGTCTGTTATAATTAGTTCATAGTGAAATGTAAATTTCCACTTGGTTCAAACATCTGACCTGCGATGTAGCGTTATAATTAGTTCATAGTGAAATGTAAATGAATGAAAGGTTAAGTGTTCGAAGAAGTTCTTTGAGTTATAATTAGTTCATAGTGAAATGTAAATGTAATAGCGACAAATTCTTCTTTTATCACTATTCTGTTATAATTAGTTCATAGTGAAATGTAAATCAGACAACTAAGTTTTTTATATGCAAAGTATACGGTGTTATAATTAGTTCATAGTGAAATGTAAATCCGAATTGACTTTCGCTGATATTACAAAGAATTACAGGTTATAATTAGTTCATAGTGAAATGTAAATTCAAATTTTATGGTTATTATTGGTAAATAAGGGATAGTTATAATTAGTTCATAGTGAAATGTAAATAAAAGAGTGCAGGAATAAAAATGTAATTAAAATAAAGTTATAATTAGTTCATAGTGAAATGTAAATTTTCATTTTGTCAAGGGCATTTTTTTTAAAAATTAAGTTATAATTAGTTCATAGTGAAATGTAAATAAATCTAAGATTTGAGTATCTTCGAAAACTTGTGGTTATAATTAGTTCATAGTGAAATGTAAATACATTTCTATAAAAGTTGGAAGATGAGTTACGGCTGTTATAATTAGTTCATAGTGAAATGTAAATGCGAGTTCTTCAATTTTTAAATTTTTTAAAAGTTCGTTATAATTAGTTCATAGTGAAATGTAAATCTTTTTAAAGAGAGCTTTAACAAATTTAGTTTTCACGTTATAATTAGTTCATAGTGAAATGTAAATCAGGTTTGGGTAGCGTATTTACTTATATGGGTTGGCAGTTATAATTAGTTCATAGTGAAATGTAAATGTGGATATACCCAGTAGGAACAGAATATAGTTTCGTTATAATTAGTTCATAGTGAAATGTAAATAAATTAATATAACTTGTTTTATAGTCGCTCTGCAAAAGTTATAATTAGTTCATAGTGAAATGTAAATGCAGTAGGGTTAATGAAGTTATTAACACTATAGCTGTTATAATTAGTTCATAGTGAAATGTAAATGCAATTATTCAAAGTTAAAAGGGACTTGGCTTTGGGTTATAATTAGTTCATAGTGAAATGTAAATTATTATTTCCTCCAATCTAATTTCTTTGCTTTTAGTTATAATTAGTTCATAGTGAAATGTAAATGCAAAAGCACCTTGACAAACTATTGCGGCGGCTTCGGTTATAATTAGTTCATAGTGAAATGTAAATGTGGAGGTAAGTTTTATGGAATGTGCAACAACAGTAGTTATAATTAGTTCATAGTGAAATGTAAATAGTATTAGTATTGTTTTCAAACAGGTGGCAAGTACATGTTATAATTAGTTCATAGTGAAATGTAAATGGTCGTAAGAGAAACATACCCGACACAGTTAAATTATGTTATAATTAGTTCATAGTGAAATGTAAATAATATTTCGTATTCTTCTACATCTAATTCATTTAAGCGTTATAATTAGTTCATAGTGAAATGTAAATGTAGATGCTCTGCTTATCATAACATCAGAAACTCTTTGTTATAATTAGTTCATAGTGAAATGTAAATGGCAAGTACTGCACTTGCTATGGCACAATGTTTTTGTTATAATTAGTTCATAGTGAAATGTAAATTTTTTTCCATTGCAGCTTTGAGTTTTGCAGAAGGTTGTTATAATTAGTTCATAGTGAAATGTAAATTAAACATTTTTACAAGCTCAACAGCATTATCAACAGTTATAATTAGTTCATAGTGAAATGTAAATTAGCAATCATTATAATTACATCTCTTAAAGTCTTGTGTTATAATTAGTTCATAGTGAAATGTAAATTAGGTCATGTTGTTTCTGTCAATCCTGTGAATTTAGTTATAATTAGTTCATAGTGAAATGTAAATACTTCTGCTGTGTTCACACCTGCTACAATTCTAGGGTTATAATTAGTTCATAGTGAAATGTAAATTTTTACAAGACAATGGACGTGCAGGAGGTTTACACAGTTATAATTAGTTCATAGTGAAATGTAAATATAGAGGGCGGAGCAGATGAAGAGACAGATGATGCTTGTTATAATTAGTTCATAGTGAAATGTAAAGAGATAACAACATCATACACATAAAAGATAATGTTAGTTATAATTAGTTCATACTGAAATATAAAGTTTAAAATAAACTTATTTGTGTTATTATTAATAAAATGAATTATCGGAGTTATATATTGCAAAAAGAATATAGAATATTTAGAAAATTTTTAGTCATTAAATAAAATTTTATTTAATGAAAAAAATATATAATATATTTGTAAAAATTCTATAAATTATATTGATAATTAAATTTTATATGTTATAATGTACGGAAAGAGTGTGAAAATGTAAATTTAGTTTAATTAGAGGACAAAATATTAGAGGGTCATTGTGTCTTTGTGTGTTATACATACAATGGTTCAATGACTTTTTTGTATCTATGAGAACAAAAGAGGAGTGAAGTTATGTTAAAAAAAGGTTTAAATGACCAACAAGTAAGGCAATCCAGAGAAAAATATGGCAACAATGTAATTCCGGATTCTGAGCCTACTACCTTTTGGGCAGAGTTTAAAGAAACTTTTAGCGACCCAATGATTAAGATACTTTTGTTTATTGCTGGGTTAATGGTGGTAATGTTCTTTTTAGGATATGCTGAAATTTATGAGCCCATAGGTACAGTTGTTGCAGTATTAATTGTGGCCTTTGTTACAGCAAAGACAGGTGTTGCAAGTGATACTAAGTATAGAGAGTTAAAAAACAGCACAAAAAAAGATGTCTGTAAGGTATACCGTAATTCTATGGTTACTGTTATTGAAGTAGATGACGTAGTTGTAGGAGATAAGGTTTTACTACAATCAGGGGATAAAATTCCAGCAGACGGTATATTAGTTGAAGGCGATTTAAGAGTTGATAATTCGGCTTTAAATGGTGAAGCAGAGGAATGTAAAAAATTTGCTACTGATATTTCTACTGAAATGGCAGATAATATTACTGGTGATACATTTGTAGATAAACATTCCCTTTTCAGAGGTGCTGTTGTTTTTGATGGTACAGGCATTTTAGATGTTAGAAAAGTCGGCTTAAAAACAATGATGGGCAAAATGGCTGAAGAAATGCAAGAGGATGAGGTAGACTCTCCTTTAAAAGTAAAATTAGGTAAACTTGCTCATCAGATTTCTACTTTTGGTTATATAGGTGCTTTTGTAATAGCAGTATTTTATATGGCATATTTTGTGCTTAATGCTGGTGGCATAGAACAATATCTTTCTATAGGCTGGGCAGAAATTTTGAAAAATGTAATTGATGCTGTTTCATTGGCTATTGTTATTATTGTCTGTGCAGTACCTGAGGGACTTCCTCTTATGATTTCCCTTGTATTAATGCAGAATACAAGTAAAATGCTTGACCATAATGTTTTAGTTAGAAAAGCAGAAGGTATTGAAACTGCTGGTTCATTAAACATTTTATTTAGTGATAAGACAGGTACTATCACTAAGGGTATGCTTGAAGTAGTAGAATTCTTTATGCCTAATGGTGATACTATACCTATAGATAATTTAGGACTTCACAGTAAGGTAAAGGCTTTATTGGACATATCTATAGGTAAGAATACAGCATCCATGTTTGATGCTAATCACAAAGTAATTGGTGGTAATGCAACAGACCAAGCCTTAATGAAGTTTATTGGCGAGGAAACTTATAATGTTTTAACAAATGAAAGTGAATATAGTGTTACAAATTCACAGGGATTTAATTCTTCAAATAAATTTAGTCAAGTTGAAATAAAAGAATTAGGCAAAACATTCTATAAAGGTGCTCCAGAAAAATTCCTTTCTATTGCAACAAAGGCTTTAGATGAAGATGGTAACGAAGTTGAGCTTAACTTTGATGAAATAAATGAAAAGATTAACACCCTTGCTTCAAGGGCTATGAGAGTTCTTGCTTTTGGATATTCAAATAGCTCAATGACAGAAAATGTCATTAATGATGATGTTGTTTTAATAGGTTTTGTAGCTATTAGAGATGATGTAAGACCAGAAGCTAAAATGGCTATAAAGGAAGTTATGGATGCAGGTATTCAGGTTGTAATGATAACAGGAGACAGACTTGAAACTGCTGTATCAATAGCTGAAGATGCTGGACTTATTCAAAATCAATCTGATAAGGCACTTACATCAACAGAACTTAATAGCCTTTCTGATGATGAAATAAAGTCTATGATTAAAGATATTAGAGTTATTGCCAGAGCTTTGCCTACAGATAAATCAAGAATGGTAAGAATATGTCAGGAAATGAATCTTGTAGTTGGTATGACAGGCGATGGTGTTAATGACTCTCCAGCACTTAAAAGAGCAGATGTTGGTTTTGCCATGGGTAGTGGAACTGAGGCTGCCAAAGAGGCTGGTAAAATTGTTGTATTAGATGACAATTTTAGGTCAATTAAAGATGCTATACTTTATGGTAGAACAATTTATCATAATATATTAAAATTCTGTAAGTTCCAGTTAGTTATTAATGTGGCAGCTGTTGTAGTAAGTGCTATTGCACCATTCTTTGGTGTTGATGAACCACTTAAAGTAACCCATTTGCTGTTTGTAAACTTAGTAATGGACGGTTTGGGAGCTATAATGCTTGGTAATGAACCGGCTAAAGAAAAATATATGGAAGAAGCTCCTAGAAGACGTGATGAAAGTATTGTAAGTAAAAAGATGATGGCACAAATACTTACAATGGGTGCTTGGCTTGTAGTTATTAGTTTTGCTTTTCTTAAACTTCCATTTTTTGACCAGTTCTTTAATACAGAAGAACAGAAATTGACAGCGTACTTTGTTTTATTCATACTTAGTGCTTTGTTTAATGGCTTCAATGTCAGGGATGAAAAGTTTGCTATATTTAGTGGCTTAAATGAAAATACTGGATTCTTAAAAGTATTCTTCGTCATCATAGCAGTTCAGGCATGTATTGTAAATGCTGGATTAGTAAATCTTGATATTTTTAAATGGATTGGCGAAATGTTCAGTTGTGTTCCTTTTGGAATAACCGGATGGGTAGTTGTAATTATTTTAGGATTTACAATGATACCTGTTGACATTGTTAGAAAATTGATTTTTAATAAATAATAAAAAATCTCTCTACAAATATTAATTTGTTTGTGGAGAGATTTTTTTATGAAAATATTTAAGGCTTACAAACTTTGCAAGCTTCTCTACCTTGGGCTTTTGCCTCACTAAGTGAAATAGGTGAACCATTTCCTTTTAATGTACGACAACCTTGTCTGTGATATTTAGTTCCTGTTTTACCTATGTAAACTGTATCAGCTGTGTTGTCATCTGAAACATAACTATCATCAGAAGAACTATTGCTATAGGAAGAACTATAGTTGTTTGATGAAGCTACAGCTACAGGAGCAGAAGTAGGAGCTTCAGTAGTGATTTCAACTGTAGTAGTTTCAGTTGTTGTCGTAGTTGTAGTAGTTGTTGTGGTTGTTGTCACTGTAGTAGTTGTTGTTTCTTCAGTGGTAGTTTCAGTAGTAAATTCAGTAGTAGTTTCTAATTCCTCATCATTTTTAGTATTAGGTGCAGATGCTAAGAACACTATAAAAGCTATTACCAATACTATACTGGAAATTAAATATGATTTACTTTTTTGTTTCTTCAGTGTTTTTATTATAAAAATTGCAAGAGAAACTGGAAAAGCACAAAGGCAAGCTACGGCTAAACTTACGGATATGCTACCTGACAGGCTACATAGAAAAAATATTACTACAAACACAATAATTATAAGTGCTGTAGATTTACTTACTTTTTTGTTCATAAAAATGACCTCCTTTTTTACACATATCAAAAATAAATATTTATTGAAATATGTATATATTTGTTTACATACTTATATTGTAATATAAAACAATGATGAAGTAAATGAATAGTTTAGAAATTTTATAAAAGTAAATTATGTAAACCAATATGGTAAAAGTAGCTAAATAAAGGGTAATAAAATAGTAAATATGTATAGTTTGGTTGTGCAATGTTTCTTATAAAGTATGAACAAAGAGTAAATTTGAATAATCATTACTAAATTAAATTTGTAAAAATTAACAATTTATTATAAAATATTTTGTAAAATTTGAATATTGTAATCAATGTGAAATACTTGTATACTAGATATATAAGTTACGGAGCGAAAATATGTTATAGATTTTATTTTGGAAAAGTGTAGATTTTAGTATGTTGATAAATTAGTTTTCTTGGGGGAGATACAATTTCTGTTGGCCGTTTAAAATTTTTTGGAAATTGCGAAAACTGAAACAAAACATTAATAACACTAATGATTAATGACATAGGGTTGCTGTATTGTTTTGGATTAGAAAAGGACGTGGGTTTGATGAAAAATTTTATTTCAGCTATTATTATTACAGGTGTTGGTTTAGTGGCTATGGCAACAGGCGTTTACGCTAGCCCAGTAAGCGATGCCCTCAGAAATGGCGTTAACAACAAAGCTACAGGAGTAGATGTTTCATCTTGTGGTTTAACAGTAAATCAAGCAAATACTGAATATACAGATTTTGTTTGTAGTGATGACAAGGCTTGGATGTTACAGAATGTTGCTAAGTATGAAGTTTCTGGAGATAAAGTCGTAAAGGTAATATTAGACTACAAGTATGATAAGTCTGAAATTGCAAATAAGCAGAAAGAAATTGATAGCGTTGTCAATTCTATAGTTTCATCTGCTAAGAGCTGTAAAACAGATTATGATAAGGCTAAGTTCGTGTATGATTATTTAATAGATAATTTTAAATATGACAATACTCTTTCAAATCAGACAACTTATGATTTATATACAAAGAAATCAGGAACTTGTAAGACATTTGCTCTTGCGTATAAGGAAATTTTAACAAAGTTAAATGTTTCTTGTGATGTAGTTGTAAGTAAGGCTATGGCTCACGAATGGAATGTTGTTAAAATGGGAAATGCTTGGTACAATGTTGATGTATCAGGTGCCAATATATTATCTGGAAATAGAGAAGATTTCTTCTTAAAATCTGAAATGTTCTACAATATTTTAGGATATAATGGTGGTACTATTATAAATGGTATTAATGTTTCAAAGACAGATAATTACAATGCTTAATTTAATATGAGAATTAAAAGCCTCAAGTATTTTCCTTGAGGCTTTTTGGTGTCTATCTTATCCCAAAGCAACATCTAAAATCATCATAACTACAAAACCTATGGCAAACATTATTGTACCTATGTCAGAATGAGGCTCGCCAGACATTTCTGGAATAAGTTCTTCAACCACAACGTACATCATAGCTCCGGCAGCAAAACTTAAAAGATATGGCAAAATAGGTACAATTAAAGCCATAGCCAAAATTGTAATAATAGCACCTATAGGTTCAACAATTCCGGAAAGTACACCGTATAAGAAAGACTTTCCTTTGCCCATACCCTCTGATTTTAAAGGCATAGATATGATTGCCCCTTCAGGTATATTTTGTATAGCTATACCAATAGAAAGAGCTAAGGCACCACTTAAAGTAATTTGCATTTTGCCTGATAAAATACCGGCATATACAATACCAACGGCCATTCCTTCAGGAATGTTGTGCAGTGTAACAGCTAATACAAGCATAGTTGTTTTCTTTAGTTTGCTTTTTAGCCCCTCAGCTGAACTGCTGTTAAAATGTAAATGAGGTATAATATTATCCAAAATAAGTAAAAACAATATACCAATCATAAAACCTATTGAGGCTGGTAAAAAACTTAATTTTCCCAGATTTGATGAATAATCTATGGACGGAATAATAAGACTCCAAACAGAAGCTGACACCATTATTCCTGACGCAAATCCAGTTAAAGCTCGGCGAATACCTAAATTCATTTCCTTTTTCATAAATAAAACAAAGGCTGAACCTAGGGAAGTACCAAGAAAAGGTATAAGAATACCTATTAAAGCATTTAAGGTCATAGAAACACTCCTTTATAGTTAGCATATGCTAACTAATATATATCACATATTTTATTTTATGTCAATAAGGGCATTATAAATATGTAGTATTTTGTGGATACTTGACTTATAAATAGTAATATATTATAATAAAATTAATATTAAATGTTTAATAAAAATAATTATATGGTGTTAATAAAGGTAAATTAAAATGAGCTAAATTTTAGTCTATGAGCAGTAATTGGTAAATGAATTTCAAGGGTAGAAAGTTTTAAATATAGACCAGTATAATGGGTAATGTTAAGACTTAATACAGCATATGTTATGTAAAATTTATATAAACGATTTTTGTATTACATATAAATATAGTATTGCTGTATAATATTTTTTTATAGGCTACAAAAAGTTGATTTATATGAGTGAATAGTCGATATAATGATATAATAAATTATAAAAAAGTTGACTAGATTAGAGAAGGTATAGCGGAGTTTACGAAAGATAGAGGAGTTTTGATATATGGGAAAAATAGATTTAAAATATGAAGATTATGCGCAAAGCGCAAATGTAATATTCAATTTTATGACGAAACCTGAGTATTTGGAAGAAATTTTAGAAAAGAAAGCTATTATTCCAAGATATTGTAAAGAAAATTTAGAGTATCTTAATATACATAATGGAGACATTAATTTTCCAGAAGCAATGGTGCTACAAAAGTGTTTTTGTGATATTCCGTTTCATAAACTTATGAAAAAGTTTAATTTAAATCCAGTGGGAGAAAATTATTTAAATTTGAGTAGTGATGAAAAAAGGAAAATAAAGAGTGATTATACGCACACAGATTTTTATGGTGAATTTGGAATTGCTTTTTCAAAAAAATGGGGAGAAAAGAATAATCTGCAACCGATTCATTATTTGAATGAGCAATCACAGTATACAAGAAATTTTGCAGAAATTATTAATGACGTTTTGAATACTGATAATGTACTAGATTTGTATGCGGATGATATATTAGATAGATTATGTTTTATCAAGCCTTTAAGAGGAATTATGAAAAGGAAGAATAAAAAGGAAACAGGAGAAGAAATAGAAGTAGAGTTTCAAAAGAATTTTCATGATGAGAAAGAATGGAGATATGTTCCTAGTAAAGAATCTGTAAGGAACACAAATATTGAACGTGTTATAGCTAATGAGTCTTTACTAAATATGGATATTAATAGCGGATTAAGTACAGAAAGATATAAAGAATTATGGTTACATTACAATTATGAAGATATTAGATATATTATTGTTCCAGATGCAGGTGCGCGTATTGATTTTATAAATACCATTCTGGCTATTTCGAAAGAAAAATTTAATCCAGAAAATGATATTATGGCACAAAAATATATTTTAATTAGTAAAATACTAGTATTAGAAGAAATTAGAAAGGATTGGTAGAATGGGAAATAGATTGAAAGAAGTGTTTTCAAACCAAGAGGTTTTACATAATGGAAAAATTAGTTTTAAAGATAAAGAATCATATAATGAATTTATTGAAGTATTAAATAGTATACAAGAAGAAGGAAAAATGCTAAAAGTTAATGGGGTAACAGATATTGAAACTTCTGTCCAAAACGGAAATAATATTTATCCTGTTTTTGAAAAAAGAAAAATTGAAGATGTTATGATATGTCCAGTAAAGGAAAAAGTTACATTTAATATTGATACAGAATCAGGAAAAAAAGACATAAATTTTAGTAGAATTTGCACGAATAATAATATTGTACTTGAAACAAAACAAGATGAAATTGTATATTTGAAGATTATATTGGAGAAAGGAACAGGGAAAAGTAAAATTACTTATCGAGCACAGCCTGAGAAGGCTAAAAGTATTGCTGAAATAATTGATTATTATAACATGATTGTAGCTTTCTTTAACATATTGTTTAAACAGCCAATAGAACCTATTAATGATGAAGTACAAATAAAAGAATGGGAATTTATAAAGTCTATGGAAAATTACTTCAAAGAAACGGTTTTAATATATAAAAAAATATATTTTTTAGAGCGAGAATTAGGAATTACGGTTGATCCATCAAAACTCAAGCAAGATGAAAAAGAATATTGGAGGAATACAGAAGAACTTTATGTTATTTTAAAGCTAAAAGAGGCAATAAGGATTAATGTTAACTTAGCAGAGATAAAGACGGAGACCGATGTTTTCAGAATTAATCAGCAAAAGGAAAATATAAAAGTTGGAAAAGCATTAGATGTTACTTTTATAAAAAAGAGATCGTTTTGTTTGTGGGGAGAGACTGTTAATATTTACACATCTAATCTTTTGACAAATGCCATTGTTAAAGAGATTACAGAACTTGAAAATGGTACAACTATAATTTCTTATGGAGAAGAAGATAGTAGACCAATGTTTGTATCTTATAGAGGATTCAAAACAGAAACTGAAGCAGAGAATGAAATGAAAGATATTATGAAGAACAAGAAATTATATGAAAATGCAAAAAGATTAGGAGAGTATTTGTCTGGAGAATAGTGATTTAAACCATTATATTATATTGAGAAAAAAGGTGACGAAGGGATAAGTGAAAATAAAAATTAAAAGAGATAGCAGGTCTAATTGGGGGATTTTGGAAATATGCAAGATTACTTACAATAATTTGCAAAAAATTGGTAAAATTCTAATATTTAGTTGCTATGAAAAATTTTTAAAACTTTTTCTAAGAGAATTCCAAAAGAACATTAATATAATTACATAACCGATTGATTCAACCAAGAGTCAATCGGTTTTTTCGTCTTTTTTGGAAAGGCTATATAGGGTATAACAAAAATTATATTTGTTAGAATTAACAGAAAATTGTGGATACTTGACTTATAAATAGCTATATAGTATAATCAGAACAGATGTTCGATATATAATTGCAAGGAGGTATGGAGTATGGCTCAAGAAGAAAATCACTTTAAAATTGTGTCCAAATTTAAGCCTACAGGTGACCAGCCACAGGCTATAGAGCAGTTGACAAATGGATTTCAAAGTGGTGAAAAATTTCAAACATTACTTGGTGTTACCGGTTCTGGTAAAACCTTTACTATGGCAAATGTTATACAAAATTTGAATAAACCGACTCTTGTTATTGCTCACAACAAAACTCTTGCAGCACAGCTTTATAACGAGTTAAAGGAGTTTTTTCCTAATAATGCTGTAGAATATTTTGTGTCATATTACGATTACTATCAGCCGGAGGCTTATGTACCTCAAAGCGATACCTATATTGAAAAAGACTCATCAGTAAATGATGAAATAGATAAACTTAGACATTCGGCTACTTCAGCTCTTTTTGAACGAAAAGATGTTATTATTGTTGCCAGTGTTAGTTGTATTTATGGTTTGGGTGCACCTATTGATTATAAGGAAATGACTCTTTCTATAAGACCGGGAATGATAAAGGATAGAGATGAAGTCCTCAAAAGACTTGTGGAAATTCAGTACAACAGAAATGATATGAATTTTACACGAGGTACATTCAGGGTTCACGGTGATGTAGTTGAAGTATATCCGGCAGGCAGTACAGATGTGGCTATAAGAATAGAATTTTTTGGTGATGAAATAGACAGGATTTCGGAAATAGACGTACTTACTGGAGAGGTGTTGGGTACAAGAAACCATATTTCAATATTCCCAGCATCTCATTATGTTACTAATTCTGACAACTTACGCCGAGCTTTAAGGGATATTTCGGCAGAGCTTGATGAAAGAGTAAAGGAATTAAATAGTGAGGACAAGTTGTTAGAAGCTCAAAGACTTTCACAGAGAACAAACTACGATATGGAAATGATGATGGAAATGGGCTTCTGTTCAGGTATTGAAAATTATTCAAGACACTTGGATAACAGACCAAAAGGCAGTATGCCTAACACACTTATTGATTATTTCCCAAAAGATTTCCTTATTATAGTAGATGAAAGTCACGTTACAATTCCTCAGATAGGTGCTATGTATAATGGTGACCGTTCGAGAAAAACTACACTTGTGGACTATGGTTTCAGACTTCCTTCTGCTCTTGATAACAGACCTTTAAAGTTTAGCGAATTTGAGGGCAAAATTAATCAGTTGCTTTTCGTTTCTGCCACTCCGGGAAAGTACGAAGCAGAACATAGTCAGGCTGTTGTGGAACAGATTATCAGACCAACTGGACTTCTTGACCCTACCATTGACGTAAGACCAATAACAGGTCAGATTGATGACCTTATAACTGAAATAAATGCCACAGTAAAGAAAAAGCAAAAGGTTCTTGTTACTACTCTTACTAAAAAAATGGCAGAAGATTTGACCAAATATCTTCAGGAAGCAGGAATTAGAGTTAGATATTTACATTCCGATATTGATACTCTTGAAAGATTGGAAATAATAAGAGATTTGCGTCTTAATGTTTTTGATGTCCTTGTAGGTATAAATCTTCTTAGAGAGGGTTTGGATATTCCGGAAGTAAGTCTTGTGGCTATTTTAGATGCTGATAAGGAAGGCTTTTTAAGAAGTGAAACTTCCCTTATACAGACTGTAGGTAGAGCAGCCAGAAACTCCGAAGGTAGAGTAATAATGTATGCCGATACTATTACAGACTCTATGAGAAATGCTATTACTGAAACAAATAGACGTAGATTTATACAGGAAGAATATAATCTTGAACATGGTATAACACCTAAGACTATTACAAAGAAAGTTCACGAAATAATAAAGGCTACAGAGCCTGTAGCTCATAAGAAAACTAAGTTGGAAAGAGCACCAGAGTCAATGACCAGAGATGAACTTTTACAGGAAATTCAGAAGATTGAAAGAAAAATGAGAAAAGCAGCTGATAATCTTGATTTCGAAACAGCAGCACAGTTGAGAGATAAAATGATAGAGTATAAAAAGCTGTCTTTAATGTAAAATAGGTGAATTATGGAAAATAAAGAAATTATTATAAAAGGTGCAAGAGAAAATAATTTAAAAAATGTAGATTTAACTATACCTAGAGATAAATTGGTTGTATTTACAGGTGTAAGTGGTAGTGGTAAGTCATCTTTGGCTTTTGATACAATTTATGCAGAAGGTCAGAGAAGATATGTGGAAAGTCTTTCTTCTTATGCCAGAATGTTTTTAGGACAAATGGAAAAGCCTGACGTAGACAGTATAGAGGGGCTTTCACCTGCCATTTCTATAGACCAAAAAACTACAAATAATAACCCACGTTCTACAGTAGGTACAGTTACTGAAATTTATGACTATATGCGTCTTTTGTTTGCCCGAATTGGTATTCCTCATTGTCCAAAGTGTGGAAAGGAAATTCAAAAGCAGACAGTTGACCAGATTGTTGATAAAATTATGGAAATGGAAACAGGAACAAAAATTCAGATTTTAGCTCCTGTTGTCAGAAATAGAAAAGGCGAACACGTTAAAATATTTGAAGATGCCAAAAGAAGTGGCTATGTCAGAGTAAGAGTTGACGGAAATATTTACGATATAAGTGAAAAAATAGAGCTTGATAAAAATAAAAAGCACAATATTGAAATAGTTGTAGATAGAATTGTTATAAAAGAGGGTGCAAACAAGCGTATAAGTGAGGCTGTTGACACTGTTTCTGCCTTGACCGGTGGTATTATTATTGTTGATGTTGTAGGCAAAGAGGAAATAGTGTTTAGCCAAAATTTTGCCTGCCCTGATTGTGGCATAAGTATTGGAGAAATTGAACCACCTAACTTTTCTTTCAATAATCCAAATGGTGCTTGCCCTGACTGTACAGGTTTAGGTGTAAAAATGGTTGTTGACCCTGATATAATTGTGCCTAACAAAGATTTGTCTATTAGGAAAGGTGCAATTTGTGCTATGGGTTGGAACAATATTTCTGACCCTAGTTCAGGATATTATTCAGTAGTTACAGAATTGGGCAAAAAGTATGGCTTTGATATGGATACACCTTTTAAAGATATTCCGGAGGAGGGCAAAAAAGCTATTCTCTACGGTTGTGATGAGCCTATACAGGTGGCATATATGTCCGGTGGAAAAGCTAGGGTGTATGAGTTTAATTTTGACGGTGTTATTCCTACTATAGAAAGAAGATATAAGGAAACTACTTCCGACTCAGCAAAAGAGGAATATATGGACTATATGACTTCTGTTCCTTGTCCTAGCTGTCATGGTCAAAGATTAAAGCCGGAGGTTCTTGCTGTTACATTAGGTGGAAAAAATATATCACAGGTAACAGAAATGTCTATAAAGGATATTCAAAAGTTCTTTGATAATCTTGAATTAAATGAAAAACAGCGTGCTATTGGTGATTTAATATTAAAGGAAATAAAGGCAAGAATAGGCTTTTTAGTAGATGTAGGTCTTGATTATCTTTCTTTAAGTCGTACTGCCGGTACTCTTTCAGGTGGCGAGGCACAGAGAATAAGACTTGCTACACAGATTGGTAGTGGGCTTGTAGGCGTGCTTTATATATTAGATGAACCTAGCATTGGTCTTCATCAGAGAGATAATGACAAGTTGTTAGGCACATTAAAGCATTTGAGAGATATAGGCAATTCCCTTATTGTGGTTGAACACGATGAAGATACAATGAGAGAAAGTGACTTTATTGTAGATGTAGGACCATTTGCAGGGGAAAAAGGTGGAAATATTGTTTTTGCCGGAACATATGAGGATATTTTAAAGGATAAAAATTCCTTAACAGGTGCTTTTTTAAGTGGCAGAGAAAAAATAGAAGTGCCACAGGTCAGAAAAACCGGAAATGGTCAAAAGCTGGTTATAAAAGGTGCAGAGGAAAACAACCTTAAAAAGGTAAATGTTGAAATACCTTTAGGTGTGTTTACTTGTGTTACAGGTGTAAGTGGTAGTGGAAAATCATCACTTGTAAATGAAATATTGTACAAAACCCTTGCCAGAGATTTAAACAGAGCAAAACTACGCCCAGGAAAATATAAGGAAATAAAAGGCGAAGAATTTTTGGATAAAATTATAAATATTGACCAAAGTCCAATAGGCAGAACACCTCGTTCTAACCCTGCAACTTATACCGGTCTTTTTGATATTATAAGAGATTTGTATGCCCAATCTCCTGAAGCAAATGTAAGAGGTTTCAAAAAGGGCAGATTTAGTTTCAATACTAAGGGTGGACGTTGTGAAGCTTGTAGTGGTGACGGTATTTTAAAAATTGAAATGCACTTCCTTCCTGATGTATACGTGCCTTGTGAGGTTTGTCATGGCAAGAGATACAATAGAGAAACTTTGGAGGTTAAATTCAAGGGCAAGTCTATAGCCGATGTTTTGGATATGACAGTTGATGAGGCTTACGAATTTTTCATCAATATAGAAAGATTAAAGGTGAAACTTCAAACTCTTAAGGATGTAGGTCTTGGTTATATTAAACTTGGACAAAGTTCAACAACTCTATCAGGTGGCGAGGCACAGAGAGTAAAACTGGCAACAGAGCTTAGCAAAAGAAGTACAGGAAAAACAATATATGTACTTGACGAACCTACAACAGGACTTCATTCCTATGATGTCAGAAAATTAATTGATATTATTCAGAGATTGACAGAGGGTGGCAATACAGTTGTTGTTATTGAACATAACCTTGACGTTATAAAATGTGCTGACTATATTATTGATTTAGGTCCGGAAGGTGGCGACGGTGGTGGCACAATAGTTGCTACAGGTACACCGGAGGAAGTTGTAAAAGTAGAAAAGTCATATACAGGAAAATATTTAAAAAATATGCTTTAATTTAGACGGGAATGAGTAAATTCATTCCCGTTTTTATGTTTTAAATTGACTTGTATACATAAAAATGTTAAAATTGAAATTGTAAACAATAAATGAATATGGGGTTTATAGAATATTAATAAATAACAAGAAAATTCAGTTTTTACTTTTTCTCTTGACAAAATGTTTATGTAATGTTATTATATTCCTATAATTCCTATATGAAATACGAAATGGTGGTATAAATGTCAGCTTTAATTGAAATTAAAAATTTAACAAAAAGTTTTACAAGCTCACAAAATACTGTTACAGTTCTTAAAAATGTTAATCTTTCTATTAACAGTGGGGAGATTTATGGCATTATAGGTTTAAGTGGCGCAGGAAAGTCAACTTTAATACGATGTATGAATTTTCTTGAAGTTCCAACTGGTGGACAAGTTATTTTTGACGGTAATGACTTAGGTCAGATGACTGAAAAAGAACTGAGAAAAGCAAGACAGTCTATGGGTATGATTTTTCAGCAATTCCAGCTTTTAGCTCAGCGAAATGTTCTTCAGAATGTATGTTTTCCTTTGGAATTACAGGGAATGGACAAAAAGAAAAGAGAAGAAAAGGCTAGAGAACTTCTGAAGATTGTTGACCTTGCTGATAAGGAAAAGGCTTATCCATCTCAGCTTTCCGGTGGACAAAAACAGAGAGTAGCTATTGCAAGAGCTTTGGCAACTGAACCAAAGGTCATATTGTGTGATGAAGCTACATCGGCTCTTGACCCTAACACAACAAAGTCTATACTTGCACTTTTAAAGGACTTAAACAGAAAAATGGGCATTACTGTAGTTGTAATTACCCACGAAATGGACGTTATTTCTTCTATATGCGATAATGTTGCTATTATTGATAAGGGTGACATCGTTGAAAGAGGTCCTGTAAAGGAAATATTCGAAAGTCCAAAATCTCACATAGGTAAACAGCTTATTATGGGAGATGCCATAAAGGAAACTGATTTTTCCGGTGGCAGATATTTCAGAATTACTTTTGACGGCAGAGAAGCAGGAGAACCTGTTATATCAAATCTTGTGCTGAGAACAAAAGTACCTGTAAATATTATGTATGCTCAGACTAAAGCTATTGGTAACAAGGCTGTTGGTGAAATGGTAATTCAATTTTCTGAAAATGAAGAAAATGTTGATTCAGCTTTGAATTATTTGGAAACTGTCAATATTCCATTTGAGGAGGTGACTGAAAATGATTTTTGACCCACAGACATCATCTATGATTATTAAGGGTATTGGAGAAACATTGTATATGGTTCTCTTGTCATCAGCCATTGCCTATATCATAGGTTTACCTCTCGGAATTATATTGGTGGTTACTAGAAAAGACGGTATTCACCCTATGGCTGGAGTTGAAAAGGTTTTAGGCTTTATTATCAATATTTTTAGGTCAATACCTTTCATTATATTACTTATTATGGTAAGACCTGTAACGGAATTAATTGTAAGAACTACATTAGGTCCAAATGCAGTTGTTGTACCATTGGTAATAGCAGCAGCACCTTATATTGCAAGAGTTGTTGAAGGCTCTCTTTTAGAGGTTGATTATGGTGTAATTGAGGCAGCAAAATCAATGGGAGCATCAACTTGGCAGATAATTTGCAAGGTACTTGTGCCTGAAGCAAAGCCTGCTTTATATATTGGTGGTGCATTGTCAGTAACAACTATACTTGCATATTCAGCTATGGCTGGTTTTGTAGGTGGTGGTGGTCTTGGTGATATTGCTATTCGTTACGGATACTATAGATACCAGACAGATGTTATGCTTTTAACCGTTGCTATTCTTGTAATCATAGTACAGATTATACAAGAGATTGGTAACAAGGTTTCAAAGAAAACAGATAAAAGAATAAGATAAAAATAGGAGGAATGAAAAAATGAAAAGATTTTTAGCAGTTACATTAAGTTTATTAATTACAGCAGCTTTTATTACAGGCTGTGGTTCAACAGGCAATAGTGCAGACGCAAATTCAAATTCTGACGATAAGGTTATTACAGTTGGTGCAAGTCCTTCTCCACACGCAGAAATTCTTGCAGTAGCTAAAGATGTATTAGCAGAACAGGGCTATACATTAGATGTTAAGGAATATTCAGACTATATTCAGCCAAACGTAGCTTTATCTGCTGGGGATTTAGATGCTAACTACTTCCAGCACAAGCCATATCTTGATGATTACAACAAGAACAATAGTACAGACCTTGTTTCAGCAGCTGCTATTCACTATGAACCATTTGGTCTTTACTCAACAACAATTAAGTCATTAGATGAATTAAAGGATGGCGACAAGGTTGCAGTACCTAATGATGCTACAAACGAAGCTAGAGCATTACTTCTTTTACAGGACAATGGTGTAATTAAGCTTAAAGATGATGCCGGTTTATCAGCTACAAAGAATGATATTGTTGAAAATCCAAAGAACCTTGACATTACAGAAATCGAAGCTGCTCAGTTACCACGTTCTATAAACAATGTTGCTATTGCAGCAATCAATGGTAACTATGCCGTAGAAGCTGGTTTAAAGGTAAGCGATGCTATTGCTGTAGAAGCAAAGGATTCACTTGCAGCTGAAACATATGCAAATATCGTTGCTGTAAGACCAGACAATAAGGATGACGAAAAGATTAAGGCTCTTATTTCTGCATTACAGAGTGATAAGGTAAAGTCTTTTATTGACGAAAAGTATCAGGGTGCTGTAGTAGCAGTATTCTAATATATAAACTGAAAGCCACAGAGTTATTGCTCTGTGGCTTTTTTTGGTACTTAAAAACCTCCAGCAAAAAACTGGAGGCAAAAATAAATATAAGAAAAGCTCTTAGACAAAGTTTAGAAAGGTAAGGGGCTTCATCCAAGAGCAAGGGGCATGATTGTCTTTCAACAATCAAATATATTATAGAACATTTTTCTGCATTTGTAAATAGTAAAAGTGTAGAAAAATGAAAAAAATTTTTGTATAAAATCCCTAAAATTGGACAATTAAAATGTCTTTTAAAGTAGAATACAGATAATTCCACCGTGACCGGTATTGAGAATTTTCTCAATAGTATCTTGTATTTTACTTTGAGTATCTTCGTTTAATCGCAGTATTTTTGTGTTTAAATCGTCATTTATAAGGTCACTAAGACTTCTGCCAAAAATTTCGTATTCTAACACACTTTCTGTAGAATTGTTATACTTTGTGTTAAGGTAGTCTACCAGTTCTTTGGATTGTTCTTCTGTTCCTACTACAGTTGCCACATTTGCATTAATATTGCTTTTAATCATATGTATTGCAGGAGCTTTTGCAGAAATACTTAAGCCATATCGGTTACCCTGTTTAATACAAGTAGGTTTTTCAATAGTCATATCTTCAGGTGACGGACTTACTATGCCGTAGCCTTTTCGCTTTACTTCGTCAATGGCAAATTTCATTTTATCATATTCTTTTTTAGCCTGTGCTAAAAGTTTTATAGTGGATATTAGTTCATATTCTCCACCAATTTCCATGCCTGTTGTTTCAGAAAGTACATTGTAAAAAAGATTGTCATTTAAACTTAATTCAATATTTGCAGAACCTGTACCTAAATCTATAGCCTCTGAATAGCTTTTCTTAATGTTTTCATTTTGTGCAAAAACGGAAAGGGCATCTTTTATACTTGTAAAGCCTGAAATATTTTTTGCAAAATCTTTTATTGTGGATATGAGATTTTCTTTTAACCAGTGATTTGAAGCAAGGGTTTCTATCCATTTTGGAGTATGTATATTAATCTGTATAATAGGAAATTGATATAAAACAGTTTCCAATATAGAGTTAATATCGTCCATAATCATATTTTTGCAGTCTACAGGCAATACGGGAGCAGAATATTTTTTGCTCATTTCATTTGCCATATTTAATGTTTTTTGATTTTCTGGGTCTTTAGTGTTTAAAATAATAACGAAAGGCTTTCCGGTATCCTTTAGTTCTTCGGCAATAGTATTCTCAGCTGAAATATAATTCTCTCTAGGTAAATCTGTAATTGTGCCGTCATTTGTAACCATAAGGCAGAGGGTAGAGTGGTCTTTTATGACCTTTTTTGTTCCCATTTCTGCTGCCTTAGTAAAAGGCATTTTTTCTTCAGACCAAGGTGTAGATACCATTCGTGGTCCGTTTTCTAACTGATGCCCTGTAGCACCGTCTACAATGTAACCAACGCAGTCTATTAAACGAACATTTAACTTTACATCGTTTATATTTATTTCTACAGCCTCATTTGGCACAAATTTAGGCTCTGTTGTCATAATAGCTGTGCCATCAGCAGACTGTGGCAGTTCGTCAACAGTTCTTTCCTTTATGTACTGGTTTTCAATATTAGGAATTACTAACATTTCCATAAATTTTTTTATGAATGTAGATTTGCCTGTTCTTACAGGACCTACAATGCCAATGTATATATCCCCACCTGTTCTTGTACCTATATCTTTGTATATATCAAATGCTTCCATTTAGTCAAGCCTCCTTTTGCTTTGTAAATATTATTCAAAATAAAATGAAAATAGTACAAAATTTTGTTAGATATTCATTGACAAAATAGTAAAATACAGTTAAAATTATAGGGAAGTATTTATAGCTTACACTTACATAATAGGAGGTAACAACACTATGAAATCAATTAACATTAAGTTAGACACAATTGATAAGGTAAAGGAATTTGTTAATAAAATTAACACTTTTGATGGCGATTTTGATTTAGTTTCAGCAAGATACGTAATAGATGCTAAGTCTATTATGGGTATTTTCTCTCTTGATATCAGCGCTCCATTACGTCTTGATATTCACGATGATGCTGAATATGAAGCTGTAAAGTCTTCTATGGCTGATTTTGAAATCTAATATCTAGTGATAAATTTTCGCCTGCTTTTTAGCAGGCGTTTTTTGTGCATAAAAATAGCCCCCATAGTTGAGGGCTATTGCTATTTACTGTTGAATATAGCTTTTTGCTACAGTTTTTACCTTTACTCCACTTGGATAAAGAGTTCTGTTACTAGCTACATTTTTGTTATAGCAAGTTACATTTTTAAGACCAGAACCTTCGAAAGATGTACCGTCTAATTCTGTAAGTGTATAAGGGAAAGAAACAGAAGTAAGAGCAGTAGTGTTTGCAAATGCTCTAGGCTTAATGTACTTTATGCCGGCATTAAATATAACATTGTAAAGTTTAGTACAATCTTCAAAAGCTGATTCGCTTATTGTTTCCACATTAGCAGGAATAGTTATGTTAAGAAGTGAAGAACAACCCTTGAAAGCGTTTTTGCCTACAGTTTTAACGCCAGTGTTCAAGCCTATTGTCTTTAATGCTGAACAGCCATTGAAACAGTTTTCAGGAACTTCTGTTAATGCCTTTGGCATTGTTATTGTAGTAAGTGCAGACTGTTCAAAGGCATTAGCACCAATAGAATTAATGTTGTTAGTAAGCACTAGAGAAGTAATAGGGCAGTAAGCAAAAGCACTTTCGCCTATTATCGTAATTTTTTGTGAAAGAGTAATCTTTTTAAGTCCTGAATAAGCAAATGCTTTTTTACCTATTGTTTTAGGTTCAGTTTTCATAGAAACTTCTTTAAGATTTCTACAGTTGAAAAATGCGTAATCATCAATACCTACTACAAGGACTTTATCAATATAGAGAGGAATATCAACCTTTGTTACAGTATTATCAGCACCTGTAATTAAGCCGGTTGTTTTATTAAAGTAGATATTTCCACCTTCAATTTCATAGCTTACATCTTTATCAGTTTTTTTAGTGTTTTCTGTAAGTTCTTTAGCAAGTTTTTCTGCCACATCTTCGCTATTTAAATATGCTGTAATAATGTCGCACTGTGCATTTGTATCATCAGTTTTTGTATAAGACTTTACAATGTTTCCGTCTTGCTTTGGGTTAATAACAGCACCATAAGAAAGAGAGCATAAAGCCATTGTTAAAGCCATAGATAAAGTAATAAATTTTTTCATATATAAAACCTCCTTAATGTTTTTCTAAAATGTTTATATTTTCTTGAAAAATATTTTCTGCATTTTCAATTTCAACACTGCCTTTAGTTTGTATTGAAATGTTCTTCAAATACACGTGGTGTATAGGCATAGCCTTAAGTCCTGAAATAGAAATAGGCTTTTTAGCACCGTTACAAACAATATTTTCTATAAATATATTCTTAAATTCCGGTATTTCTTCGGGAGAAATTTCTTGTCCGGATTTTGTATCCATATCATAGCCCATATTAAAGGCAATGGCCTCATTTTTGATGTTAAGCATATTTATATTTTTGCAATATATGTTTTCTACTACGCCACCACGTCCAAGACAACTTTTAAATCTAAGACCTATATCAGTTCCAATAAATGTACAATCTTCTACAAAAATATTTTTAAGTCCACCACTCATTTCACTACCGGCTACAAAACCACCATGTCCATGGTAAACAGTACAATCTTTTATAAGTACATTTTCAGTTGAAACACCCTGTTTTCTACCGTCTTCATTTTTGCCGGATTTCATACATATAGCATCATCGCCTACATCGAAAGTAGAATTAAGTACATGTGCGTTTTTACAACAGTCCAAATCAAGACCGTCACCATTTTGTGCATACCATGGATTTTGTATGTGTACATTCTGAATTGTAATATTTTCACATAACCAAGGGTGAACACACCAAGCCGGAGAATTTCTGAATGTTACACCGTCTAAAAGTACATTCTTACATCTTGTCAGGTTAAAGAGTGCAGGGCGAAGGAAAGAATGGTATTTTTCGCAAGTTTCTTTATCTTTATAAAGAAGGTAATTATCCAAAAATGCTTTGTTGGCTTCTTTGTTTGTTTCAGAAGGCCACAGTACTTCTTCTTTTCCGCTGTTATCAACAGCACCACCTTGACTTACAAGTTCAGCCCAAACTTTTTCAGTCATTTTAAAATGCTTTATAGGACGCCAGTTATCGCCATTTCCGTCAATTACACCGTAGCCTGTAATAGCAACACTTTCTAAGTCTTTACCATAAATAGGTGATTTGCAACGATACATAAAATATCCTTCAAAATTTGTGTTTATAAGAGGATAATCTTTATAATCATCAGAGAAAAGTAAAACAGCACCTTTTTCTAAGTGTAAATCTATATTACTTTTTAATTCAATAGGTCCAGTGTACCATAAGCCGTTGGGAATAACTACTTGTCCACCACCGTTGGAGTTACAGTGGTTAATTGTATCTTCAATAGCTTTTGAATTGTTTGTATATCCGTCATTTACTGCACCAAAATCAGTAATGTAATATTTGTTGTCTTTAAATATAGGTAATGTTACTTTAAAATCAGTTTTTTCCATAAAAACCTCCGTAAAATATTTTTATGTACATTTAAAATTTACCCTTTAAATGTATTTTACAATAATAGTACCTATATATCCAGTCTTTTTTTTATTTTGTCTGTTCAATTTTGAAAAAATATGTTATACTTTATAATTAGTATTAGTATTCAGAAAAGGAAAGAGTGATTATATGCCTATAAAGGTTAAGGATAATTTACCTGCAAAGGGGATACTGAGAGGGGAAAGTATTTTCGTAATGGGTGAGGATAGAGCATTCCATCAGGATATTCGTCCTCTTAAAATTCTTGTTGTAAATTTGATGCCTAATAAACAGCAGACAGAGGTTCAGATTTTAAGACTTTTAAGTAATACACCATTGCAGTTACAGGTAACATTTATAAGAATGGAAAGCCATATTTCAAAGCATACAAGTGAGGCTTATCTTGATGAGTTTTACAGCGTCTTTGATGATATAAGAGATACACGCTTTGACGGTATGATTATTACAGGTGCACCAGTTGAACAAATGCCGTATGAAGAAGTAAATTACTGGAGCGAATTGTGCGAAATTATGGAATGGAGTAAGACTAATGTTACATCTACTTTCCATATTTGTTGGGGTGCACAGGCTGGTTTATACTATCACTATGGTATACCAAAGTATCAGCTTGATAAAAAGATGTTTGGTGTGTTTGAGCATACAAAGGTGTACAACCACTATGACTTGTTAAGAGGTTTTGACGATGTATTCTATGTACCTCATTCAAGACACACAGAGGTAAGAGCAGAGGATATTGAAAAAAATCTGGAATTACAGATTATATCTTCATCTAAGGAAGCTGGAGTTTGCATAGTTTATGCTAAGGAAGGCAGACAGATATTTGTAATGGGACATTTTGAATATGACTCAGACACTCTCAAGAACGAATATTTCAGAGATTATGAAAAGGGTTTAAATCCTGAAATTCCTAAAAACTATTTTAAAGATAATGACCCAACTAAGGAACCTGTTTCTCTTTGGAAAGCACATAGTAGCTTGCTTTACACAAACTGGATAAATTATCTTGTATATCAGCTTACACCATTTGAGTGGTAAATAAATTGTTATTTTAATAAAAATACCTTTCACAAAGGCTAAGTTCCTAAGTGAAAGGTATTTTTTTACGAAAGTCCTAAAAATCCTAAATACTCTTTTGAAAATATATGAGTTATCATTTCCATAGGTTGCATTGGGTCTTGGGAATCTCCTTCTATCCAATGGGAAAGTATGCAAAAGAATGTATTGAAATATATATTGCATATTACATCTATATCAAAAGGTGTTCCCTCTAAGTTTTTTGCAACCTCTTTTTTAGAAATTACAATTTGTGATAATTGTTCCATAAGTTTTTGCTGAAAAGTTCCATCGGAATTTTCTGAAAGCAGAGCAGATAACATATCCTTATTTTTTTTCCAGTTTAATAAGGTCTGATATATAAATTCTTTTTTCTTTTTTTCAGTTTCAACAGTACCAATTTCATTTAGAACATTTGCTGGAGAAAGTACCCTGAGAGCATCTTCTATAACATCGGCATAAAGCTCATCTTTAGTTTCATAATGTGCATAAAATGTTTTTCTGTTTATAAGAGCAGTTTCAGAAATTGCACTTATTGTTATATTGTGATATTTATTTTCCTTTAAAAGATTTAAAAAGGCTGTTTTGATAGCTTTTTTAGTTTTTACAATTCTTAAATCGGTTTTTCTTTCCATAACTGCCTCCCTTACTGTACTTTGAACAATTTTAACATAAAAAATAGAATGTTACAACAAATATTAAGTTTAAAAAAGGTTAATATGTGCAAAAGATTAAAAGTAATATTTCACAAAAATATGGATTAAAGAAAAAATTTACAAAAATAAGTTCCATATAGTGGATAAATGTGATATAATTACACAGAAAAATTATATAGAAAGGGAGAGCTATATGAAAAAAATATTTAGCTTATTTTTAAGTATTGCTATGCTTGCTACAGTAGGCATTGTTCCTATGACTGCAAATGCAGATGTAGCTACAGCATCAGCAACTGAAGCTTTTTCTGTACAGGATTGCTATGGCTGGAATGAATGTGCCTATGCCAAGTTTACCGGTAGTGTTTCAGAAGTTTCTTACAAGAAAACTACTGAAAATAACTACACTAAGGTAGATAGCGAACTTATCAGAAATTCAGAAGGTAGAGTTGATATTCCTGGCCTTGCAAAAAATACGGAATATACTATTAAGCTTGTAGGTACTGATGGTACAACAGCTTACTACAATGTAACTACAAAGGCAAATGACCGTTCAGGTTATGCATTCTTTAACCATAGTGGTATTGGTGCATACAACGAAGACGGTACACTTAAGTCAAATGCTGATGTAATTTATGTTACAAACGAAACAAAGAATACTGTTACATACAACGGTCTTACAGGTATTGGTAATATCTTAAAGAATGCTAGCAGAATTTCAAAGCCACTTGCAGTAAGAATTATTGGTACTATTGATACTCAGACAAGAGATGCTGATGGTACAAAGACTACAGATATTAACAATGGTGTAGTTGCTATTGATGGTCTTACTGATAAGATTATTTCAAATGGTAAAGATTCATACTTTAATATGCTTGATGTAACAGGTTCTAAGGGTGGTCTTACTGTTGAAGGTATTGGCGATGATGCTAATATTTTAAAGTGGGGCTTCACTTTCAAGAGTAACTGTCAGGATGTTGAAGTAAGAAATCTTACTTTCTCAAAGTATCCTGAAGATGCCTGTGCTGCTGAAAATTCAAAATATTTTTGGCTTCACAACTGTGTATTTAACATAGGCGAAAACAAGTATGACATTACAGAAGAACAGGATAAGGGCGACGGTGATGGTGCTACAGATATGAATGGTAACTCTAATGTAACTATTGCTTACTGTAGATATAACCAGACACATAAGACAAGCCTTAATGGTGGTTCTGACTCAGTAAAGAGTTATAACTATACATACCACCACAACTTCTTCAATGGTTGTAAGTCAAGACTTCCACTTACAAGACAGGTAAACCTTCATATGTACAACAACTATTACCTTAACTGTGGTACTTGTATTGATGCAAGAGCAAGTGCTTTAGTATTAAGTGAAAATCAGTATTTTGAAGGTTCTTCAAACTGCTATAAGGTAACTGCAAATAGTTCAGAAGGTAACCCAGCTATAAAGGCTGTTGGCGATGTACTTACTTCTTCTAAGTATAGCAAGAGAGATAATATTATGACTGATGCATCAAGAGATGCAGCTCTCACAACAACTGGTAATAAGAATGCAAACCCAAGTTTTGATACAAACTCAAGCGTATTCTATTACAGCAATGGTGCAAGTAATGTAGAAAAGATGGATACAGCTGAACAGGCAAAGGCAGAATGTTCTACTTATGCTGGTGTTCTTGAAGACACAAAGGCTGACGCAGGCTCTATAAATACAAACCCTGATGTAACAGTTTCTACAGTATCTACAGAAACTACAACAGAAGTTACTACTGAAGCACCAACAGAAACAACTACAGTAGATGACAGTTTAAAGCACCTTGATGTTTCTTCATCAAAGACTTTTGAACCAGCTGATGTTACTCCTGATGGTACAGTAGATGTACTTTACTTTGCTGATACAGACGAATATCTCTTACAGGATAATGCAACAAATGCTTCAAGTGCATGGAACAATACATTTGAACCACAAAAGAGTGGCAAGCTTGTTATTACAGGTAAGCTTACAGCTGGTGGTAAGGCAGGTAGTAAGTGGGCGTTCTGTCGTGTAAAGGGTATCAATTCAGCAGGCGAAGCTAATGAAATTGCTGCTTTCACAACTGATGCAAGTAAGAACCTTGCTTTAAGAGCTATCAATAAGGAATATGTTTCATCAACAACTGCTCTTGAATTAGATAAGACTTATAACTATAAGTTCGAATTTGATATTGATAACAAGACAGTTACACTTACTATTGATGATATGGCTCCATTAACAGCAGCTATTGATGTATCTGAAATTAGCAGTGTTTACTTTGTAACAGCTACTTCTGATACAGAAAGAACACTTACAGTAACTAAGCCAGTTGTTGGCGTAGTTTCTGAAGGTGAAACTTATGTTTATGGTGATGCTGATAACGATACAGCAGTTACAGCTGCTGACTCTGCCATGATTATGCAGAAGGTATTAACAGATGCTCCTACTACTCTTGAAACAGTTACAGATAAGTATATGACTTACATTGATGTTGATAAGAGTGGAGTTCTTACAGCTGCTGATGCAACTTATGTATTACAGAAGAGCCTTGATTCAACATTCAAGATGCCTTGTGAAAAATAATTATATTGATTTTTTGGGAACGCTTTTGCGTTCCCTTTCTTGTATAAATAATAAATTTATTTTAGCAAAAACTAATTGTTTTTTAATCGAAATTTAATATATTTAAGGTTTATTACACACTTTTGCTGTAAAATGTGTAATAAGTCACTTTAACGGAAATATTGCCCATTGATAAATTTATAATAAAAATATAAAATACTGTTATAAGGCAAATTGCTGTTAATAAATGGCAATAAAACGTTTTAAGGAGGAATATATATGAAGCGAAATGTAGCGATAGTAACTGCATCTTTACTTTGTGTTTCCCTATTGTCAGGTTGTGGAACTAAAAAAGACGAAGATGTCAAAGTTACACCTAAGATTGTAAAAGCTCAATCAGTTCAGGAACAGTCATTGGTAGATGGCTTAACATATATTGGAGTTGTAAAGGCTAAGGATACCAAAAATTATTCATTTTTGATGAGTGGTAAGATTGCTACAATAAATGTAGAAAAAGGTCAGAAGTTCAAAAAGGGCGATGTTTTGGCAACTATGGACACTAAGACTTTGCAATATACAGCAGATATAAGTGGCAATACTTCTGAAACTGCAAAGGCTACCCTTGAAAAGACTATTAGTACCTACGATACAAATATACAGGCTGCAAAAACAAGTATTGAAACACTTAATACCTCTATTGCAGCAGCAGAACAGGGTATTGAAGCTGGTCAGAAATCTATTGACGCAAATCAGGTTGCCCTTGATGCAGCTGAAAATGCTTTAAACAGACTTAAACAGAAATTAAGTGATGCAAAGGCTTTAAATAATGCCGGTGGTGTTTCAGATAGTGATGTAAAGGATTTGGAAACTAATCTTGTTTCTAAGCAGGCAGAATATGACACAAAGGTAGCTGAACTTAATAGTGCAAAGGCTGAATTACAGTCTAAGAAAGCAGAAGTCAGCTCACTTTATGACAAGAAGAAGACAGCTCAGGACACTCTTAATAATCTCTATGTAAGTAAGGATAAAGATGTTAAGGCTGCACAGGCTGCTGTAAGTTCTGCTAACACAAGTGGAGATATTATTCAGAAGAATATTAACGACTCTACAATAACAGCTGATGCTGACGGATATGTTATGGAACTTCCTTACAAAGAGGGAGAAGTAATAGCTGCCGGTTATCCGGTTGTTGTAGCAAAGAGTACAGATATGGTTGTATCTGTAGGGGTGTCTGATGAGGATATTTCTAAAATTAAGTTAGGTGGAAAGGCTATAATTAAAGACGGTGTAACAGGCACAATATCTACTATAGCACAGTACCCTAATGAAGATACAAGAACATATGCTGTAGATATATCTGTTCCGGCAGATAAGTTTACTATTGGCGAAACTGTTAATGTAAAGATTGTAACAGGTAGTGCTACAGGCTGTTATGTTCCTATTAATGCTGTATTTAATATGGACGGTGTTGACTATGTTTATGCAATAAATCCAGAAAACAAGGTTTATAAAAAACAGGTTGTAAGAGGAAGTATTGACGGCGATAAGGTAGAAGTAAAAATTGATGACCCAACTGCCACTATTATTACTGACGGCGTAAGAAGCCTGAGAGAAAATGATACAGTAAAGGTAGAGGGGGAATAATATATGGGTAAAAAGAATTTCGTAGCAGGTATTCTGGATAGAAAACCTATGATTATTCTCATAATGATACTTGTACTTATAGGTGGTTTAGTATCTTATGTTATGATTCCTAAACAGCATTTCCCAAAGGTTATAGTACCAGTTGCTGCAGTTTCTGTTGTATATCCCGGTGCATCTGCTGAGGAATTGGAAGAATTAGTTGCAAAACCTGTTGAGCAAAAATGTATGGAGCTTAACGGATACGACAACTGTACTACAAATATTTCGGAAAATGTAAGTACAACAAGTGTTGTTCTTAATATGAATTTGTCACAAGACGAAGTAGACGATGCTTGGGACGATTTAAGACTTAAAATGAATGCTCTCCAGTCTGAATTGCCATCAGGAGTTAGCTACATTAGAGTTGATGACGATATAATGGATGTAGCTGGTGTTTTAGTTGCTGTTTCTGGGGACAATATTTCAAATGATGAATTAAATCAGAGAACAAATGTGCTTGCTGATGATTTAAGAGATATTGACGGTGTATCAAAGGTTTCAATTTCTGGCGATGTTGCATCAGAAATTAAAATAGTTGTTGATAGTAGCAAGTTAAATAATCAGTCTGTTTCAATGGCTGAAATTGCAACTCTCATTGGTGCACAGAATAAAGTTGTTCCTACAGGCTCAATAAAAGTAGATGATAATAAAATTAGTGTAGACGCAACTGACAGATTTAAAACAGTTGATGATATTGGTAACTTGGTAATTGGTGCATCAGATAGTGGCGTTATTACTAGATTAAAAGATATTGCTACTATTACAACTGATGTTCCGGAAGATGATGCTTATTACCTTTATAATAAGCAAAAAAGTGATGTAATAGCTGTATACTTTGATGATAGTGTAAACGCTGTTTCATTAGCCGATGTACTTACAAAGACAATAGATAATTATAGTAAAACATTACCAGAGGGTATAACAGCAAATACTGTATATTTCCAGCCTACAGATGTAGATAGTTCAGTAAACGGCTTTATAGTTAATCTTATTGAGTCTATTGTACTTGTAATATTAGTTATTATGGTAGGTATGAATTTAAGAAATGCCTTTGTAATTTCTTTTGCTATGCCTCTTGCCATATTGGGTAACTTTATAGTTATGAAGTTGTTTGGCTTAGATATTCACTTTGTATCTTTAGCCGGTCTTGTAGTTGTACTGGGTATGCTGGTTGATAATGCCGTTGTAGTAAGTGATTCTATACAGACACAGTTAGATGCGGGACTTGATAAACGAAGTGCTGTTATTGAGGGTACATCTAGCGTTATAGTTCCTGTATTTGTTTCAATGCTTACAACTGTGGCAGCTTTTGCCTCTCTTTTAACTTTACCGGGAGCTTACCACCAGTTGGCATTTACATTCCCATCAGTAATTATAACTTGCCTTGTACTTTCTTTCTTGGTTTCAATAGTTATAACACCTCTTATGTGCTATTTCTTCTTGAAGAAAAAAGAGCATAAGAAAAATGAAAAGGGCGATGGCAAATTAATAGATACCTATAATAAGATTTCAGCTTGGACATTTAATCATAAGTTGATTACTTTTGTTTCTTCATTTGCTATTATTGTTGTAGGTCTTCTTTTAGCTACTCAACTTGGCTTTGAGGTAGTTCCAAAGGCTTATAAGGATGTTATTACAATTACAGTAAATGGTACAAACGATTCTTCACTTTCAAAAACTAGAGAAGTTATTGATAATGTTGAAAAAGTTCTTGATGAACAGCCAGAAACAAAGTATTATCTTGCCGGTGTAGGTAAGGCTATTCCTAGATATGATTATTCAATTAGACCTTTAGGTCAAGGTAATGCTATTGGAGATTTTTCTGTAAAGGTTGATTTAAAAAAGGGTGGCAGATTTAAAACTACTAGTGAAATGGTTGATTATTTACAGGACGAACTTTCTTCAAGAGTGGGTGGAGCAACATTTATGGTTGATGAACTTGGTATTATGTCACTTACTGCAAAGCCTATAGAAGTTAAGTTATATAGTGATAATCTTGATGATTTGAATTCAGCTGCACAGCAAGTAAACGATATGCTTGCAAGTATTCCAGGTACAAAGGGCATTATAAATGATAATGAAGTAAATACCTATAACTACTATGTAGATATGGATACATTAAAGTTAAATACTCTTGGACTTACAAAGGCTGAAGCTCAGAATGAACTTAGTTATGCACTTTTGGGTAGAACAGTTTCACAGTTTAAGAATGGTAATAAAGAATATAACATTGTTTTGGACTCTGATATTGATTCAAGAGAACAAATTCAGGATTTCAAGGTTAAGTCATCTATAAGTGGCAAGAAGTATACTGTAAATCAGTTTGCTAATGTTGACCTTAATCCTAAGATTACAACTATTACAAGAGCAAATGGTAAGAGAGGTAGAGTTGTAGGCTGTTATAATTCTACTAAGTATTCTGATATTGATATGCAGAATAAACTTACAAAAATGCTTAAAAAGGCAGATTTTCCTGATACAGTAACAATAGAGGAAACTGGCGAAAGAAAAGATTATATGGAACTTATGGGTCATGTAGCAACAGCAGCAGGGGTTTCACTTATTGTAATGCTTTTACTTCTTATGTATCAGTTTGGTACAATGAAGAAGGTTGCTATTGTATTTACATCTATTCCTTTTGGTCTTTGTGCCGGCTTTATTGTACTTTATGTTACAGGAGAAAAACTTGCATTGTTCGCACTTCTTGGTGCAGTTAGTTTGCTAGGTTGTGTATTGGCAAATGCAATAGTTCTTGTAGAGTTTATAAATGATGAATTGGCATCAGGACTTCCTTTGGAAGATGCTTGTAAGAGTGCAGGTGGTAAGAGAGTTAGACCTATTATGATGTCTACAATGACTACAGTTTTAGGCTTGTTACCTTTGGCACTTTTCGGCGATGCAATGTTCGTGCCTATGGCTGTTCTTATGATGGCTGGTTTGGCAGTTTCAATGTGTATAAATCTTGTTCTTGTGCCTATGATTTACTATTTGGCATATAAGAAAAAGTATAAAAAATTAGAACAGCAAAATGCTGAATAAGTATTATATCCCACAGAAATTACTCTGTGGGATATTTTTATAATGAATATTTATTCTGATGTTAAAAAATTTTTTTGAAAAATTTTCAATTTTTTGCAACGGTTTTTGTTTTTCATTTGTATTATATGTGAAAGACGCAAGAAAATAAATAAAATGACCGGTCAAATGTTGCGTTGTAACTATACTAAAATTAAAGATATTTTAACGGAGGAATTAATTATGAAAAAAAATATTTGCAAGGCAATGGTACTTATGTCAGTAGCTTTAATGTCAATTAGTCCGGTTATGGCAGAAAATAATGATGATGTTATGGTAATTAGTGAAAATAGTCAGGCTAAAAAAGTTGATGATATTATTATAATTGATGATGGTCCTATGTTGGGTATGCCAAATCCAATAAAGGATTTTGATACTATTGAAGAAGCACAGAAATCTCTTAGTTTTGATACTAAAGTGCCTGAAAATGTGCCTGAAAAATACAAGGCTGTAGCTTTTGAAACTATTTCAGATAAAATTTTACAGGTAGTTTATAATGATGGTAAAAATGAAGTTACATATAGAACAGCACAGGGTACAGAGGATATAACAGGGGATTACAATAAATATGCTTATACAAAGAAGTTGAAAATCAATGGTGCTGATGTTACAATAAAAGGCAATGGTACAAAGGTTTATAATGTTTTATGCACAAAGAATGATGTAACATACTCAATTTTTGCAAGACAGGGAATAAGTTTAAGTGAAATAAAAACATTTTTGAATAAATAGGAGGTGAATTGGGTGGATAAGTTGACGGAAGTTGTAGATAAATATGGCAATATGGTATATAGATTGGCAATTTCTTATCTTAAAAACACCCATGATGCCCAAGATGTAGTTCAAGAAGTTTTTATTAAATATTACAACAATGAGGGTAAAATACAAAGTGAAGAACACTTAAAGTCGTGGCTTTTGAGGGTTACAATAAATCTTTGTAAAAACAAATTAATGCTTTTCTGGCACAAAAATGTGTGTTCTATTGATGAAATAAAGGAGCAAGCCTATAGTGATAACTATGAGGATAACACAGTTTTAGAGGCTGTTTTGGCACTACCGGTAAAATACAGAGTGCCTATACATTTGTATTATTACGAAAATTATAAAACTCCAGAAATTGCTAAAATATTGGGAAAAGGGGAAAGTACAGTTCGTTCCCTCTTATCTCGTGGGCGAGAAAAATTAAAAGTTATTTTAAAGGAGGAATATGATTTTGAGTGATAAGTATAAAAAAGCTATGGATAATATTTCTCTTACAGATGAACAAAAACAGGAAATAATCCAAAATGCTAAAAAGAAAAAATTTGATTATAGAGTTATTGTAAATATCGCTGCTTGTTTGGTTGTAGTTGCTGTAGTGTACGGTGCTTTACAGAATAAAATCCAGCCTGATTCTCCTAATAAATATTCTACAGATAGTGTGGTTGTAGAAACTACAGAAAAAAGTAGTGAAATTACAACTGAAAATCAGGAAAGCACTCAGTCTGTAGAAAGTGCAACTGAAATAACTACAAGTAAAAGTATAGAAAAAAATACTGAAATAACTACGGCAAGAAAAATATATGAAAGAAATGCTGTAGTGGAAAAAAGAGAAAGTAGTACAACTTCAGAAACTAAGAAAGTTAATGCTGAAATAACAACAGAAAAGACTACACAAACAGAAAAACTGTATATGACAAGCATTAATGAAGATAATGAAGTGGCAGAACAAAGTATTGACAGTATAGAGGGCGAACCGATGTTAAAGACGGCATCTAGCCCCTATGTAGATTATAACAGTGTAGATGAGTTAAAAGAGAATGTTAATATCAATGCTAAAATGCCTGATAAAATAAAGAGTTATAATTCCTATAGTTATAGTGTAGCTTTTTCAAATATGGTTGAAATTCAGTATTCAAATGGCTCTGATAATATTCTGTATAGATTAGAAAAAGGAGAAGTTGCTGAAGATATAAGTGGAGATTATAATATCTACGAAAATATAAAAAAATTAACTGTAGATAACACAGAAGTAACCATAAAAGGCAATGAAGATGTTTACAAAGTTGCTGTATGGTATAAAAATGGTGTTAATTATAGCCTTTCAAGTGAACAGGGGTTAAAAATAGAAGATATTCAAAGTTTAATAAATGAGATTATGTAGAAATACCCACTGGTTTAGCCGGTGGGTATTTCTTTTGGAAAAATTTCTAAAACTAATAAAAAATATTACATAAATTAGAATTATTGCATATTTTAAAAAACTATGTTAGAATAAATATGAATAAAAGTTACAGTTAATTAGTAATACTTTATACGTTTTTAGAAATTATTATAATTTAGAAAAGAGGGTTTTGTTATGGACGAAGCAACAAAGAGAAAATTTAATGCAAATATTAAGGCAGTTAATAGAGATTTGATTGAAATTTTAGAAAAGAGATTACCTACAGATGAACTTATTAAATTGAAGTTTGAAGGTATAAGAATATTAATAGATGATTGTCAAAGACTTGCTTTAAAAGAGAATGAAGCGAAAAATGAAATAGAAGCTCAAATTTCAGAACTTCAAGAAAAATTGAAGAATTTGTAATATAATACTAAACCACAAAAATGCACTTCCAAAAATCAAGGGAAGTGCATTTTCTATATTAGAATATTAGCCTAAAGTTTTACCAAAAAATTCAACAGTCTTTTTAATTTTACCCATAAGATTATCAAAGCTTTCTGGAGTAAGGGACTGTTTACCATCGCAAAGAGCCTTTTCTGGGTTATTATGAACTTCAATCATAAGACCATCAGCACCGGCAGCAATAGCAGCCATAGAAAGTGGTTCAACCATCCATCTCATACCGGCAGCATGGCTAGGGTCAATAATAACTGGGAGATGAGTCATTTTCTTGAGCATTGGCACAGCTGAAATATCAAGAGTATTTCTCATTGATGTTTCGAAAGTTCTTATACCTCTTTCACAGAGAATAACCTTTTCGTTACCGCCTGCCATAATGTATTCAGCACTCATCAAAAGTTCTTCAAGTGTATTTGCAAGACCTCTCTTTAAAAGAATTGGCTTATCAAGTTTACCTAATTTTTTGAGAAGTTCGAAGTTCTGCATATTTCTTGCACCAACCTGTATTACGTCAACATCTTTAAATAAATCAATATGGCTTGAGTCCATAATTTCTGTTACTACAGGCAATTTACTTGTCTTACCGGCATTAAGAAGAAGGGCAAGACCATTTTCGTGAAGTCCTTGGAAAGAGTAAGGGCTAGTTCTTGGCTTAAAAGCACCACCTCTTAAAAGTGTAGCACCACTTGCTTTAACATCAGATGCTACTTCTTCCATCTGTTCTTTGCTTTCAACAGAACAAGGACCGGCAATTACCTGAAAATGTCCACCACCAATTTTTATACCATTTACATCAACAACAGTATCTTCTGGGTGCATTTTTCTGTTTGCTTTTTTGTAAGGTTCCTGAATTCTCTTTACGTCTTCAATAATTTCATTTGCTAAAAGGTCATCTTGGCTTAACTTAGTTGTATCACCTACAAGACCAACGATTTTAGAGCTTTCGCCGTCAGAAATATGAAGGGCAAAACCCATATCCTTTAAGTTGTTTTCAAGTTCATTTACTTTTTTTACATCTGCATTTTTCTTTAATACAATAATCATTTATTTTTCCTCCTCTTTCTTAAACATTTCAAAAGAAATACCACTTTGCTTGAGCATTTCAAGGCTCATTTCGTCTGGATACATTTCTTCTGCCACAATACGAACAATACCTGCATTTATAATTTGCTTTGTGCACATAATACAAGGTGTTGCTGTAACATAAAGTGTACTACCTTTACAACTTGTGCCGTTTACAGCACATTGAGTAATAGCATTAGCTTCTGCGTGAACAGCACGACAAAGTTCGTGTCTTTCGCCACTGGGAATACCTAATTTTTTTCTTAAACATTCGTTTAAATCACAGCAGTTAGGTAATCCCTTTGGTGCTCCGTTATATCCTGTAGAAAGCACCTGATTGTCACGAACAATGACAGCACCTACATGTCGTCTAAGACAAGTAGAACGTCGGCTTGCTAATTCAGCCATACTCATAAAATATTCGTCCCAACTAATTCTTGCCATATTTATTCCTCAATTCTCTGTCTTACAGCTTCATAAATTAAAATACCACCGGCAATACCTGCATTCATTGATTCAGCTTTACCAGGCATAGGGATTTTAACTAAATCTGATGCCATTTCTGAAATTTCATCACTTAACCCATTTGCTTCGTTACCTATAATAACAGCACAGGCTGTTGTCATATCAACTTTATAAGGTGTTGAAGTGCCTTTTAAATGAGCTGCAAGGGTCTTTACATTGTTATTTTTAAAATCTTCCATTAAGTCCATAAGATTTAGGTTTCTGTATATTGGTAAATGGAATATTGAACCCATAGTGGCTCTTATAACTTTAGGATTGTAAATATCTACACAGCCTTTTGAAAGAAAAATCCCGTCAGCACCGGCAGCATCAGCTGTACGAATTAAAGTACCCATATTTCCCGGGTCTGTAACATTTTCAAGAACCACGAAGAAAGGCGAATTGCTGTAGTCCACATTAGTTACATCAAATTCTTTTATGTGACAGACAGCAAGTATACCCTGTGGGTTTACAGTTTCGCTTATTTTTTCAAAAAGACTATCTTTCACAGTATAAACATTTTCAAAATTTATATCTTCAGAATAGCTTTCTGCCTTAAGCAAATATTTTATTTCCCAAGAATTTGGTATTTCATCTACAAGTCTTTTGCCCTCGAGTATAAAAAGACCGGTTTTATCTCTTTCTTTTTTAGCTTTAAGGGAATTAACTTCTTTTATAATTTTGTTTTGATTGCTTTCTATAATTATATTTTCCATATCTTAACTGAATTTTGCAATATTGGCATTTTCGCCAATAACAACTAAAGTGTCGGTTTCTAAAATTTTAATATCCGGTGGGGGAGTAACAATAACATCTCCACCACGCTTTATAGCAACAACATTTATGCCATATTTTGCTCTAATATTAGCATCTTGTAATGTCTTATCTACCCATTTATCTACAACGCCTATTTCTGCAATACCAAATTTATCAGAAACAGTAATGTACTCTAAAACATTTGATGTTACAAGACTTATAGCCAATCTCTGACCACTATCTCTTTCAGGCATAAGTACCTTATCAGCACCAACTTTTTCAAGAAGTTTCTTCTGAGGAGTACCAATAGCCTTAGCAATTACGGTTTTTACACCTTTTTCCTTTGCATACATTGTTGCCATAATACTGGCCTCAAGAGATTCGCCAATGGCAACTATTACTACATCAAAGTTATTAAGACCTATATATTGCATAGCATCTTCATTCATTACATCTAACTGCATAACATCGGTTGCAATATGCTCCATTTGCTTTACAGCTTCCATATTTTTGTCGCAACCCATAACATCATAGCCACTAGCTACAAGGGTTTCAACTACGGCACGCCCAAAACGGCCAAGACCTATAACTGCAAACTGTTTATTATTTTTCATATTATCCTCCCTAATCCTTAGTTTATTAACCTACAAGAAGTTTGTCCTCAGGAAAATGAATATAGTTTTTATTATGTTTTTTGTTCTTTGTCAATGCAATAGCTACAGAAATAGGACCAAGTCTACCCATATACATACACAAAATGAGGACTATTTTTCCTCCGTTTGATAGGAAGTGGGTAATACCTGTTGTAAGACCTACTGTACATTGTGCAGAAACAACTTCAAATAATATATCTAAATATTCCATATGAATAGGTGTGCGTGCCTCTGTCCAAGTCATTATTACACTAGCACCTATTGTGATTGTAACCATCATCATTACTACGGCAAGTGCTTTCTGAAGTGTATAAAAAGGTATGTTTTTGTGGAAAACATTTATAGACTCTCTACCTCGTATTACAGCCCATACAGCTAAGAAGAGAATGGCTGATGTTACAGTTTTAACACCGCCGGCTGTACTGGCAGGAGAACCACCTATATACATAAGCACTATGGAAATTACCTTTGAGGCATATGTCATATTGCCTTGTCCCATAGAATCAAAACCAGCTGTTCTCAATGTTACAGACTGGAATAAGCTTGCCAAAATTTTGTGGAAAAATGAAAAATTTCCTATTGTGTATGGATTAAAGTATTCAGCAATGAAAAAGAACAATCCACCAAATATAATAAGAACTGCTGTTGTTATAAGTGCAATTTTAGAATGAAGTCTAAGTTTTTTTACAACATAATTTATATGGAGTTTGTGTTCCTTTGCAAATTTTAGGTGAGTGGTAAAGTCGGAATAAACTGGAAAACCTAAACCACCAACTACTATAAGGCACATTACTGTAATATTTACAATTACATCCCCTGAAAAAGGTATAAGGGAATTATCTCCAAGTATATCAAAGCCAGCATTACAAAAGGCTGATACAGAGTGGAATATTCCATAAAAAATTCCTCTGACAAAACCATATTGAGGTATAAATCTCAATGAAAGGAAAAAAGCACCTATAAGTTCTACTACAAAAGAAAATTTAAAAATATAAATTGTAAAACTTACAAGACCATGTCTTTGGCTAAGATTAAAGGATTCCTGTATAACAATTCTTTCTTTTAATGTTATTTTTTTGCCCACGGCTATGAAAAGCATTGTAACCATAGACATAAATCCAATACCACCAATTTGTATAAGCATAAGTATAATAAGTTTACCTAAAATATTCCAATGATAGGCTGTAGAAACGGCAGTAAGTCCAGTAATACACACAGCAGAAGTAGCTGTAAAAAGTGAATCTACAAATGGAGTAAATGTAAAGTCTGCCGAACATATTGGTAAACTCAAAATAACAGCACCAAACAGTATAACAGTTAAAAAGCCTAATGTTATAATCTGAGATGAGTCAAGCTGTCTTAAAGGGTGTAAAAATTTTGACACAAAATACAACTCCTTAAATTATTTTAAAATATGTTGTAAAATTTCTTGTAAAATTAAAAAATAAATGTTAAAATGTATGAGTACATTTAGATTATTATAATATCTTTTGCATTATTTTTCAAGCATATTGATAATTTTTATAAGAGGTGATTTTTTGTCAGGTTCAACCATAGGAAATATATTTAAGATTACAACATGGGGAGAATCTCATGGTAAAGGATTGGGAGTAGTTATTGATGGCTGTCCTGCAGGAATTCCTTTATGCGAAGAAGATATTCAAGTCGATATGGACAGAAGAAAGCCCGGCAGTAATAAGTATGGTACAAAGAGAAGCGAAAGCGATACTATACAGATTATGTCTGGTGTTTTTGAAGGTAAAACCACCGGAACACCAATTTCTTTAATGGTAATAAATGCCGACCAAAGGTCTAAGGACTATTCTAATATTATGAATGTTTACAGACCGGGACACGCTGACTTTGGCTTTGAAACTAAGTATGGTTTTAGAGATTACAGAGGTGGTGGTCGTTCATCAGGTCGAGAAACACTTGCTAGAGTTGCAGCTGGTGCTGTAGCCAGAAAAATATTAGAAAATCTTGGTGTTCAAGTAAATGCCTATGCTAAGGCTATAGGTGATGTAGAAATTGAAACCATTGATATGAATGAGAGATTTAATAATCCACTTTGTATGCCAGATAAAAATGCAGCAGAAAAAGCACAGGCTCTGCTTGATAAGGCGATGAGTGAAAATAATTCAGTTGGTGGTATAGTAGAATGTGTCGTAACTGGTATGCCTGCTGGTGTAGGCGAACCTGTTTTTGATAAACTTGATGCCTCTCTTGCAAAGGCTGTTTTATCAATAGGAGCTACTAAGGGCATAGAATTTGGTCTTGGATTTAAGGCTGCAAAGGCTATGGGTTCTGAAAATAACGACGAATTCTATATGGATAATGGGAAGGTAGTCAAGTATACAAACAATTCAGGTGGCATTCTTGGAGGTTTTTCTGACGGAAGTGATATTGTTTTCCGTACAGTATTTAAGCCTACACCGTCTATTTCATTGGAACAGAAGACTGTTAATAACAGCGGAGAAAATACTACCATTTCTATTACAGGTCGTCACGACCCAATTATTGTACCTCGTGCAATAGTGGTAGTGGAGGCTATGACTGCTATTACTTTGGTGGACTTATTGCTTACAAATATGGCATCAAGAATTGAAAATATAATTAAATTTTATAAATAGAAAGGAAACTTACAAATGTCTAAGATTAATACTAAGGTAACAGATTCAGTAGATTTTTTTAAGGGTAATAAGCCTAGCGATCTTACAGCTAAGTTTGGTAGCCCACTTTATGTATACAGCGAGGAAATTTTAAGACAGCGTTGTAGAGATGTAAAGAACCTTGTTAAGTATCCAAAGTTCAGTGTAAACTATTCTGCAAAGGCTAACAGCAACCTTGCTTTCCTTGAAATCGTTCATGAAGAAGGCTTAAACGTAGACGCTATGAGCCCAGGTGAAATCTTTGTAGAATTAAAGGCTGGTTTTAAGCCAGAACAGATTTTCTACATCAGTAACAACGTTACAGCAGAAGAAATGAAGTTTGCTATTGACCACGATGTTCTTATTAGTGTTGACTCTGTTTCTCAGCTTGAAACTTACGGTAAGCTCAATCCAGGTGGAAAGATTGCTGCTCGTTTCAATGGTGGTATTGGTGCAGGTCATAGCGAAAAGGTTGTTACAGCCGGTAAGAAGACTAAGTTCGCAGTAAACCCTGAATTTATTCCACAGTTTAAGGAAGTTCTTGCAAAGTATGACTTAAAGCTTGTTGGTATCAACCAGCACATTGGTTCACTCTTTATGGACGGCAAGCCATATGTTGAAGGTGTTAAGGCTATCTTAAATATTGCAAAGCAGTTTGATGACCTTGAATTTGTTGACCTTGGTGGTGGTTTCGGTATTCCTTACGAAAAGTTAAATGACCAGCCAAGACTTGATATGGTTGAATTAGGTAAACAGCTTGACGAAGTATTCGAACAGTTCGTTAAGGATTATGGTAAGGAAATTACATTCAAGATTGAACCAGGTAGATATGTTTCTGCTGAATGTGGTGTACTTTTAGGTACAGTTACAGCAGTTAAGCACAATGGCGAAGACAAGTACATTGGTACTGATATTGGTTTCAATGTTCTTCAGAGACCTGTTATGTACGATTCTCACCACGATATTGAAGTTTATAACGATAGCGACAATACAGAAGATGTTACAGTTGTAGGTAACATTTGTGAATCTGGTGATATTCTTGCTAAGCACAGAATTTGCCCAGAAATGCACGTTGGTGACACTATGGCTATGCTTGATGCAGGTGCTTATGGTTACTGTATGGCATCTAACTACAACAACAGATTAAGACCAGCAGAAGTTCTTATTCGTGAAAACGGCGAAGCTGTTCTTATTCGTGAAAGAGATGAATTAGAAGACTTAACTAGACATATGAAGTCTATTAAGTAATAAAAATATTAAGCAATGATGCCCTGTGGTTTTTCCACAGGGCATTTTTACAGGAGGGATAATTATGAACCAAAAGGAAGTCTATAAGGAAACTTTAGCTAATACAATAATTAAAAATCTTGAAACAAGAAATATGGAAGGTTATTATGTAAAGACAGCTGAAGAAGCTAGGGAAAAGGTGCTTTCTCTTATGGAAGACGGTAGCTCTGTTTCTTGGGGTGGTTCTGCTACTTTAGTAGATGCAGGTATTATTGATGCTGTTTATGAAAGTGGAAAGTATAAGATTGTTGATAGAGATAAGGCTGATGATAGAATACAGGCTATGCACGAAGCCCTTTCTTGTGATAATTTCTTAATGAGTACAAATGCAATTACTTTTGACGGTCAGCTTGTAAATATTGACGGTATGGGCAATAGATTGGCAGCTCTTATTTTTGGACCAAAGAATGTTATTGTTGTAGCCGGTATGAATAAATGTTCTGCTGATTTAGACTCAGCTATGAAAAGAGCAAGAAATAAGGCTGCTGTTACAAATGCTATAAGATTTGGTACAGCTACACCTTGTACAAAAACAGGTCATTGCCACGATTGTAAGAGTCCGGACACGGTCTGTTGTCAGTTTGTAACAACTAGATATTCTAAAATTAAAAATAGAATAAAGGTTGTTCTCGTTGGAGAAGATTTTGGTTATTAATATATGTATTGACAGAGTACCATAGCGTACTCTGTTTTTAATGAATCGGAAAGATAAATCCGACCACACGAAGTGTGGCTTTCAACAAAGTTGAAAGTTCTGACCAATGAATCGGAAAGATAAATCCTATGACTTTAGAGTAATTAACTTTGAAATTTCCAGTATTTTAAAATACTTATAAAGCCTTTCGTATAGAGGTTCTATATCTGAACCAAATTTGTCTTTTATAATTTGTCCAATAGTAAAAACATCGTTTTTTTCGTCTATAGATTGCCAAATACAACTGCCTATTTCTTCTAGTTCAATAGTTGATACAGTTGGTTTTTTGCACAATTTTTGTGTAATGTAGTGGAAAAATCCTTTGTTTTTGATATATAGCTTTACAATTCCATTTTCTGTGGAGTAGCTTATATTTTTGTTGCGAACAGGTATTAAATCTAAATAATTTAGGCTTTTTCTATTCATTTTTATTTCCTTTTTTGTTAAATCCCATATAAAGTATTAGTAAAATAATAAATATTAATAACAATATTGAACCGGTTATGCCTAGGTTCAAATTATTTTGTAAATTTATATTTTTATCAACACCTACAACTGCTAATATTGCTAGTATTATACCTACAAGCCCTTCACCGGCAATTAAACCGGAGCTAAATAAAATTCCTCTTGAACTATGATTATCAGCATTTGAAGTATGATTTATTTTTTTAATTATTAAACTTAATACACCACCCAGTATAATAGGGGCAGACAATTCCAAAGGAAGATATAGACCTATAGCAACCGGCAAAACTGGTATACCTGTAAGCTCAATGGCAATAGCTATAAATACACCTATAAAAACCAATACCCAAGGTAATTGACCATTCATAACACCCTCAGTAATAAGTTTCATAAGCATAGCCTGAGGAGCAGAAAGTTCAGTTGTGCCAAAGACCCAAGCCTTATCCAAAAGTAATAACACACCACCTATAGTTATGGCTGAAACACTAGTACCAATCATTTCGCCAATCTGCTGTCGCATAGGTGTTGCCCCAAGAATATAACCGGTTTTTAAGTCCTGTGATGTATCACCGGCCATAGCTGAAATAATACATATTACCGAACCAATGGCAATAGTAGCAATCATTCCGGAAGGTGTTGCACCAGAAATGGATTTAATTATAAAGGCAGTAACTAAAAGGGTTGCAATAGTCATACCTGAAACTGGATTGTTGCTACTGCCTACAAGTCCTACCATTCTTGAAGAAACTGTGGCAAAAAAGAACCCGAAAATTGCAATTAATATTGCACCTAACAGACCTACAGGAATTACTGGAATAAGCCATATAGCAAGTATTACCAATGCAATTAAAATACCTACAATACGAATATCTAAGTTAATGTTGGTTCTTTTGTTAGTAACAGAATTCTTCTCTTTTAGTCCTCTTACTGTGGAAGAAAAAGTGGATATTATTAAGGGGAGGGATTTAATAAGACTTATTATTCCTCCACAGGCTACAGCACCAGCACCTATATATCTGATATAACTGCTCCATATTTCACTGGCTGATAATTGTGAAATTGCAATATCTTGTGGAGTTATTATACTATTGCCACCGAAAAACACAATAGCAGGAATTAATACAAACCAACCTAGCAAACCTCCGGCAAACATATAGGCTGCAATATTAAAACCACAAATATATCCTACAGCTGTAAGGGCTGGGTATACCTGTACTGAAAATTCAGTTTTTAGAGAATGTATAGTAGCTGTTATTGTACTTGGTATTATTTTTAAACCGTCAACAATGAATTTAATAAGTGCTGAAATGCCAATACCGGCAAATACAGTGTTTGCACCGGAATTGTTGCTTTCTCCGGCTAATAATACTTCGGCACAGGCTGTACCCTCAGGATAGGGCAAAGTGTAGTGTTCTTTTACTATTAGAGCATTTCTAAGAGGTACCATAAAAAGTATGCCCAATATTCCACCAAAGAATGCCAGTAATGATATTGTTAAAAGACTTGGAACTTCTGTCAGTCCCTCTTTTGACCATAGAAAAAGTACAGGCATAGTAAATATTGAACCGGCAGCAAGGGATTCGCCGGCAGAACCTATGGTTTGTACCATATTACTTTCCAATATTGAGTTTTTTCTAAGTATAATACGAAGAACACCCATAGAAATAACGGCAGCAGGAATAGAGGCAGAAATTGTTAAACCAACTCTTAGACCTAAATAGGCATTTGCAGCACCAAAAACCACAGAAAGTAATATACCTATTATTATTGATGTAGGTGTAAATTCGGTTTGAACGTGTTCATCTGAAATATATGGCTTAAATTCTTCTTTTTTCATTTCTTTACCTCCTCTCTTTTGTAATATTATAACCTTTTTGTAGAAAAATATTATTTGTAATATGTGGAGGTAAAATAAAAAAGCCACCTTAAATTAGTGGCTTTAATTTATAAGTATTCAGGAGCATCTCTTAATATTGAATAAGGTGTCATCATACCTAATATTTTTTCGTTTATTTTTCCGTTTTCGGTGAAGAAAACTACAGCTAAGTTTTTCATTGAGCGAACATCTATAGTAAAAAGTTTTGAAACTTCATAGAGTGTTGCGTTCTTTTCAACAAAAGCAAAATATTCATTTGTGTGCATATCAAGAGCAAGATATTCTTCTAAAACTTTCAACGTAGAATGAACATTTATGTTTAATTCCTTGTGGGCACATACATAGGCGTATATGGAGTTGTCGCTAAATACACCTACAAGTTTTTCCTTATCGAATACCGGAACATGGGTAAAACCATGGGTATCCATATATTCTGCAACTTCTGAAATTTTGGAATCAAGAGTAGCTGAATATAAATTTTCTCGTCTGACAGCGAATTTCATAGCTAATATTGGGTTGCTTATTCTGTCCACACATTTGCGAAGTATATCTAACATTTCTTCTGAAGGTGTAATAGGGTAAGCACCGTTTACTTTTGGATTATGTACAAGAAAATTTCTAACAACTCGGCAATAATCAATTTCTTCCTTAAATTCTTTCAAAATAGGAAGTGCTTGAAGTCTGCCTATTATAGGAGCATTGTTAGAGTTTGGAAAGTATATTTCTCTACCTATGTGTTCAAGCTGTCTGTATAAGTCGAGAAATTCTTCTGTTTTGTTTTTTTCACTCATAGAATATCACTTCCTCTTTCTTAAAAGTAAAAGTACAATTAAAAAGGCGATACCAATTAAAACAATAGTTCCACCTGGTTTAAGGTCATAGACAGCTGTAACAAGTAAGCCGGCTATAGTAAATATAAATGCAAATATAACTGAAAAAATAACATTTTGTTTATAGCTTTTAGAAATAAGCATAGAACAAGCTACAGGAATAACCATTAATGATGAAATAACCAAAGCACCTACAGTTCTTGCAGCAATAGAAACAACTATTGAAGTAAGAATTGTGAAAATAAGGTTTATACTCTTTACAGGTACACCGGAAAGGGCAGCACCTTCTTCATCAAAAGCTATATAAAAAAGCTCTCTATAGAGTAAAAGAAGTATAATAATTACTGCTATACTAAGTACAACAACTACTACAAGTTCAAATGTAGATACTGCCACAATAGAACCGAAAAGGAAACTATTAAATGATGCAGCATTTTTTATAAAGCCTGAAAATACGGCCGCTACACCTACGCCAAAACTAAGTACAATAGCTGTTGCCATTTCTGAATAGTTTGGAAAACCTCGTCTTATGTATTCAATAATAAGTGCTGAAATTACTGAAAATACAATAGCTGAAACAACAGGACTCCAACTGAAGCATAAACCAATAGCTACACCGGCAAGACCGGCGTGAGAAAGGGCATCACCAATAGAGGAAAGTCTTTTCAATACAATCGTATTACCAATTAATGGTGTAACAATGGAAATGAAAATTGCTATAACTAAGGCTCTTTGCATAAAAGCCATTTGAAATATATCGAACATAATTGCCTCCTATAAATGATGATGCACGTGAGTAAGCATTGACTGTGAATTAAATTCTTCACTTGTCATTACTTCGCCACTTCCGTCTTCTGAAAGAACTAAAATCTTGTTGGAATGATAAATAATTGATGAAATATCGTGAGTTACCATAACTATTGTAATTCCGCTATTTTTGTTTAAATCTCCCAAAAGACAACATATAGAGTCAACGGCTCTAATGTCTATACCGGTTGTTGGTTCGTCTAGGAAAATAATCCTAGGGTCGGAAATGAGAGCTTTTGCAATAAATACTCTCTGTTGCTGACCACCGGATAAATAACCTATTTGACGATGCTTGTAGTCAAGCATACCAACTCTTTCTAATGCTGAGTCTATAAGCTTTTTATCTTCTTTTGTGTTGCGTTTAAAAAGTCCTTTTTTAGAATAAAGACCTAGAGAAACAACTTCTTCCACAGTAGCAGGGAAATCTCTGTTTATGTTTGTAGCTTTTTGTGAAACATAGGCTATAGAGGCAAAATCCTTATATTTTTCAGAATTTGTGCCAAGTAATTTAATTTCCCCCTCTAGTGGAGAAAGTTGGTTTAATATTAGTTTTAGTAATGTACTTTTTCCTGTACCGTTTGTACCGACGATACACATAAAATCACCGGCATCTACATCAAAACTCAATCTGTGTAGTATGCTTTTGTCGGGATAGCTAAAGGATAAATCCTTTACTTCCAAAACTTTATTTTTCAATTATAACACCTCGGTTACTATTTTAATGCTGTTACAAGATTTTTAAGGTTTTCTTCCATAACTGAAATATAGTCAGCTCCGTTGTCAATATCCTCTTGTTCAAGACCTTCAAAAGGATTTAGTGCCAACAACTGTACACCTGTTTCATCAGCAAGAGACTGTGCAATTTTTGGAGAAACAAGTTCTTCAAAGAAAATGTATTTTACATTATTTGCCTTTATATAGTCTGCAATTTCTTTCATCTTTGCCGGAGAAGGCTCACTGTCGGCTGAAATACCGTCAATAGAAGTCTGTTCAAGACCATAGGCAGAGCAAAGATAACTATATGCCTCGTGAGATACTACAATTTTTTTATTGGAAACATTTGAAAGCTGTGTCTTAAAATCATTGTCGAGATTGTTAAGCTGTTCTGTAAATGTTGCAAGATTTTCATTGTAGTATTCCTTGTTGGAAGGGTCAAGGTCAGAAAGGGTATCACAAATTTCCTGTGACATTGTAATTACATTTTTTGGGTCAAGCCATATATGAGGGTCATTCTTTGTATGCTCAAAAGGAGCAGAAAGCTCAACATATTTTGGCTTTTCACCATTTACAGCACCTTTTACTTTGTCAATCCAGCTTTCCATACCTAAACCATTGTAGAAAAGAACATCAGCAGAATTGAGATTTAACATATCCTTTGAAGATGGTTCCCAATCGTGAGGTTCAGTACCAGATGGGACAAGATTATGCACATCTACCTTATCTCCACCGATTTTTTCCACAAAGTCATAAATAGCATAAAAGCTGGTATAAATTTGTGGTTTATTAGAAGTTTTAACAGGAGCAGAACCACAGCCTGTTAGTATCAGCATTAGTGCTAAAATGATAATTTTTTTCATAAAATCCTCCTATAAAATATATAGATTAATAATAACATAAAAGTAAGCTTTTTTCAAGATATGGAGGATTGGTATAAATATGTAAGGGCGAATATACGCCCATTTGTTATGGAGTAGTTGTAGTGTTGCCGTTAGTAGTACCATTGTTATTAGTAGTATTGTTGCCGGTCATATCATTTGCCATATTGCCTACAGCATCGCCAACACCTTCAACAGCTTTACCAACACCGTTACCAATATCTTCAACAGCATTACCTGCACCATTTACTACATCGCCGGCAGCATTACCAATATCATTTGCAACACCGTCATTTGATGTAGACTCAGAATTATACTGTGAAGTCATTTCGGTTGTACTTGCGTTGTCTGTAGTTGTTGTGTTATTATTATCATTAGAAGTAGAGTTTCCACAACCTACAAGGCACAGAGTAAGGGCTATTAAGGCTGCGGGATAGATTTTTTTTACCAAAATTATTCCTCCTTGCAGTTTATTAATATTTACTACAACTGTATTGTTTGCAAATAGACTTAAATTTAGTGTGGAAATTTTTTCAAAAAGAGGTGTTTTATATGAGGAAATCAGGTATATTGGCACATCCTACAAGTTTTCCGTCAAAATATGGTATTGGAGATTTAGGAAAAGGTGCTTACGAATTTGTGGATTTTTTAGAAAAATCAGGTCAAAAATTGTGGCAGATATTGCCTTTGGGACAAACAAGTTTTGGTGACTCTCCATATCAAAGTTTTTCTGCTTTTGCAGGAAATATTTATATTATCAGTCCAGATATTCTTGTTAAAAAAGGATATTTAAGTAAAAAAGATATTGAAGTAGTTCCGGAATTTGATGAAAAAAATGTTGAATATGGAAAAGTAATAAATTACAAAATGTCCCTATTCAGAAAGGCATTTAAAAATTTTAAAGAAGATAAAAAATATTTGGGCTTTTGTGAAAAAAATGCTTTTTGGTTAGACGACTACAGCCTTTTTATGTCTTTAAAGAATTATTTCATAGAACAGAGAAAAAATACATATGAAAGTGCTGAATACAAAGCTTACTATAGTGCTAATGAAAAGAAAGTAAAGCTTAATGCCATAAAGGATTGCTTTTATGGTGGTGCTTGGAATTCATTCCCAGATGATATAAGAGATAAAAAGCCAAAGGCTGTTGAAAAATATACAAAGTTGTTAAAAACAGAAATAGATTTTTACAAGTTTTTGCAATATGAATTCTTTACACAATGGCAGGAATTAAAGGAATACGCCAACGAAAAAGAAATTGAAATAATAGGGGATATACCTATATTTGTTGCAGAGGATAGTGCAGATGTATGGAGTAACAGAAACTTATTTTCTCTCGATACAAAGGGATTTCCAAAGGTTGTAGCCGGTGTTCCTCCTGACTATTTTAGTGCAGATGGTCAGCTTTGGGGCAATCCTCTCTATGATTGGAAAGAACATAGCAAAACTGATTATGATTGGTGGACAAAGAGAATTGAAAATGCCTTTAAACTTTGTGACATAGTTAGAATTGACCATTTTAGAGGATTTGAAAGCTATTGGGAAATACCTTTTGGTGAAAAAACAGCAGTAAATGGCAAGTGGAAAAAAGGTCCTAAAGAAGAAATATTCAATGTTATGGAAAATAAACTTGGCAAGCTAAATATTATTGCTGAGGATTTAGGGGATTTAACTGACGAAGTTCTTGACTTAAGAGACGAATTGGGTTTTCCAGGAATGAAAATATTGCAGTTTGCCTTTGATTCAGACGAAGCCAATGCCTATTTGCCTTTTAATTATGAAACTACTAATTGTGTTGTATATACAGGTACTCACGATAACGATACAACTAAAGGTTGGTACAGTAAAGCAGATAAAAAAGCTACAGATTATGTCAGAAGACTTCTCAATGTATCCGGAGAGGATATTGCATGGGATTTAATAAGAATGGCTGAGGGTTCAGTTGCAAAATATGCAGTAATTCCTGTACAAGATGTTATGAATTTAGGTTCTAAGGCAAGAATGAATACACCGGGGAAAGCAGAAGACAACTGGCAGTTTAGATTTACAGAAGATATGTTGACAGATGATATGGCAAAGGGTATGAAGTACCTTGCAAAGATTTATAATAGATAATTATTTTGCGACTTGCAAGAAATGCTTGCATTTCTTGCAGTTAGTCTAAGGTAGGGACCAGCCGAGAAAAATATGGCACTAAAAACCAGTACCATATTTTTGTCCCCTCCTCACTCGGGCAAAGCTCGAGTTGCGGAATTGATTTAAGAAAACCAAGGTTTTCTTAACAACTTTCCTTTGATAATCTGAAAAAACACATAAATATATTTATTAAAAATTGCAAATTGTTTTCTTAAATTGATTTTTTTCGATACTATCGTGCACACTAACTAATAGTGTGCATACTTTTTTGTGCAATTTTTTAGGTAGTGTAATAAAAATTTAAAAAAATAAGTATACATATTATGGTATAATTATGTAAGAGGAAAGATGTGGATTTACGGAGGGACTAAATATGAAAAAGAAATTGTTGAGTGTACTTGCTACTACAGTTCTTTGCGTTGTAACAGCCACTTCAAGTTTTGGTGCAAGTGGTGTTATTAGAAACGGTAGTGTGCTTGTACCATTAAGAGGTGTTTTTGAAAACCTTGGTTTTAAGGTTTATTGGAATTCAGATATAGAAACAGCACAGATTTTTAATGAAAATTATTCTATAAGCATACAGAAAAATGCTGATACATTTGTTGTAAATGGTAAAACAATTTCGCCAGATACACCACAGACAATTATTGACGGAACAATGTATTTGCCTTTAAGAGCTTTAGGTGATGCAGTTTCTGCTCAAACAAGCTGGAATGAAGAAAATAAGTCTGCTGTTATAGAATTAAATGGCAAGAAAGTAACTGTATATACTGACAAAAATTATATTGTTGCAGGTACTTCAGAAAACCTTGATTTAAAAGAACCTACAACAAAGGTAACAGAAACTACTACTGAAACAACAACTGAAACTACTACAGAGGCGACAACTGAGGAGACAACTGGCAGTACAACAGCTACTGTTGATGAATATGCCGGTTTTGCTGGTGTTAGATATAGCTTAAGAAAACAGGTAATTGCTGATTTACAGAAAGCACAGAAGCAGTATCACGTAGGTAATGCAGATACTTTAAGTCTTATGCAGAGAGATGCCATTGTTCTTGCATCAAACCAGTGGCTTAGTATGGCAAATAGTAATGAAGAAAGAAGTTACATTGATGTAGCTACTGAATTTTATTTGAGATTTGCCGATGCAGCAAAGGCTATTGATGAATATTCAAACAGAACAAGTGATACTACATCAAAAGCTATGTATAAGGCACAGGCTGATGATTTTAAAGACAGAATGGACGCAATAGTAGATAGTTTTTCAATGTGTAAGAGTATTTCTGACGTAAACAATGTTTACAACAGTATGTATGATTTATCAAGACAGATAAGAAGGTTTAATTGGTAAAACAGGGCGATATATAGATTGTTAAAATCATTATAAAAAGTATATCAATGAAAGGGGGACTATAGAAAGTTCTCCTTTTTGTTTTATTATACTTTTTTTGGTATAGTTTTCATAAATTTTTTAGTATATTTTTAAGGGAGAATTTCTGTTGAAATAAAGAATTTTTTGTTGTATAATACATTGGAATAAAAGTGCTTTATAATAAGTAGACACACATAAAATATAAAGCACCAAGTTGGAAAATAACAGTTTACATAAAAGCCTTGAGATAAGGGCTTTTGTACTGTGTAAGAATTAGAACAGGGGAATATATATGAGTTTTTATAAAGCTGGTATTGATATAGGTTCTACTACAATTAAATTTGTAGTAATGGATGAAAATAACAATATTTGTTTTAAGGATTACAGAAGACATTTATCAAATATACAGGAAACTTTACTTGGTCTTGTAAAAGATGCAAGAGAGCAGTTAGGCGAATTTAAGTTTTCTTGTGTAATTACCGGTAGTGGTGGTCTTTCTATTTCTAATTGGATTGGTATGGAGTTTATACAGGAGGTTGTAGCTGTAAGTACAGCTATTACTCATGTAGCACCTCGTACTGATGTTGCTATTGAAATAGGTGGCGAAGATGCTAAGATTATTTATTTTGACGGTGGTAGCATAGAACAGAGAATGAACGGTGTCTGTGCCGGTGGTACAGGTTCTTTCATTGACCAGATGGCATCACTTTTACAGACTGATGCAGAAGGTCTTAATGAATATGCAAAGACATATAGTGCTATTTATCCTATAGCTGCCAGATGTGGCGTATTTGCTAAAAGTGATATTCAGCCACTTATTAACGAAGGTGCAGCAAAGTCTGACTTGGCAGTATCTATTTTTCAGGCTATAGTTAATCAGACTATTAGTGGACTTGCCTGTGGTAAGCCAATAAGGGGTAATGTAGTTTTCCTCGGTGGTCCATTACACTTCCTTACTGAATTGAAGGCTAGATTTATTGATGTACTTGGTCTTGAAGGTGACGCTGTTGTTGAAGTTGAAGATTCTCACCTTTTTGCTGCTATGGGTTCTGCTCTTTCATCAAAAGATGATAAGATTTTCTCTGCTGATGAAATGATAAAGGAACTTACAAATGGCAAGCACATTGCAATGGAAATAAATAGACTTGACCCATTGTTTAAAGATGAACAGGACTATAATAAATTTAAGGAAAGACACGACAAGGCAAAGGTTATAAAAGGTGACCTTGAGTCATATAAGGGCGATGTTTTCTTAGGTATTGATGCAGGTTCTACTACATCAAAATTAGCTCTTATCAGTGATAAGGGCGAACTTCTTTACTCTTTCTATGCAGGTAATGAAGGTAGTCCTCTTAAAATGGTAATGACTGCTTTAAAACATATTTACAGCATTTTACCGGAAGGAGTAACAATAAAGAAGTCTTGTGTTACAGGCTATGGTGAGGCTCTTATAAAAGAAGCTCTTATGATAGATTTAGGTGAAATTGAAACAGTTGCTCACTATAAGGCAGCAGCTTTCTTTGAACCTGATGTAGACTTCATTCTTGATATTGGTGGTCAGGATATGAAGTGTATCAGAATAAAGAATGGTGTTATTGATTCTGTTCTTTTAAATGAAGCTTGTTCAGCAGGTTGTGGTTCATTTATAGAAACTTTCGCAAAGAGTCTTAAACTCAGTGTGCAGGATTTTGCAAAGGTTGCATTATTTGCAAAAGGTCCTATTGACTTAGGTTCTCGTTGTACAGTATTTATGAACTCAAGAGTAAAACAGGCTCAAAAAGAGGGTGCAGAAGTTGCTGACATTTCAGCAGGTCTTGCATACAGTGTTATTAAAAATGCACTTCAGAAGGTTATTAAGGTTACTGACCCAACTGATTTAGGTAAGCATATTGTTGTTCAGGGTGGTACATTCTACAATGAGGCTGTTTTAAGAGCTTTTGAAAAGATTTCAACTAGAGAAGCTGTTCGCCCGGACATCAGTGGTATAATGGGTGCTTTTGGTGCAGCCGTTATTTCTCGTGATAAGTATGTAGCAGGTGAAGAATCTACAATCCTTAATGCTGAAGATTTGGAAAATCTTGAAATACAGTCTTCACTTACTCGTTGTAAGGGTTGTAGCAACAACTGTTTACTTACAATAAACAAATTTAGTGGTGGTAGAAGATTTATTTCAGGTAACAGATGTGAAAGAGGTTTAGGTAAGGAAAAATCAGATAGTTGTGTACCTAATCTTTTCCAGTATAAGTATGACAGACTTTTTGATTATGAGCCTATTCCGGAAAATGAAGCTAAACGTGGAGTGGTAGGTATTCCTAGAGTTCTCAATATGTATGAGGATTTCCCACTTTGGTTCACTTTCTTTACAAAATTGGGATACAGCGTAAAACTTAGTCCAAAGAGTAGCAGAAAGGTTTACGAAATGGGTATAGAGTCTATACCTAGTGAGTCAGCTTGTTATCCAGCTAAAATAGTACATGGACACATTATGTCACTTATAAATGACGGTGTTAAGTTTATATTCTATCCTTGTGTAGCTTATGAACATAAAGAAATAAGTGGAGCAGATAACCACTATAACTGTCCTATTGTAACAAGTTATCCGGAAAATATTAAAAATAATGTTGAAGAAATTAGAGATTACAACATAGATTTCAGAAATCCGTTTATAGCTCTTAGCTCAGAAGAAATATTTGCAGACAGAATGGCTGAAATTTTTGGAGATATTCCAAAGAGTGAAGTTAAGGAAGCTGCAAAGGCTGCTTGGAGAGAAGAACAGAGATTTAGAGAAGATATGCGTAAGAAGGGCGAGGAAACAGTAAAGTATATTAAGGAAAATAATATGACTGGTATTGTTGTAGCCGGTCGTCCTTACCATATTGACCCAGAAATAAATCACGGTTTACCAGAACTTATTACAGGCTATGGTGTTGCAGTTCTTACGGAAGATAGTGTTGCACATCTTGGAGATGTTGAAAGACCTTTAAATGTTCGTGACCAATGGGCATACCATTCAAGACTTTATGCAGCAGCAAGTTTTGTTCGTGAACAGGAAGATATTGAACTTATACAGCTTAATAGCTTTGGTTGTGGTCTTGATGCCGTAACTACTGATGAAGTACACGACATACTTAATGCTTATGGCAAAATTTATACAGTTCTTAAAATTGATGAAGTAAGTAACTTAGGTGCAGCCAGAATAAGAATACGTTCGCTTTTTGCTGCTCTTGAAGAAAGAAGAAATAAGAAATTTAAGCCTAAGAAACTTGTTGAAAAGGAAAGTAGAGTTGTATTTACAAAGGAAATGAAGAAAACTCATACTCTCCTTATGCCACAGATGTCACCTATACATTTTGATATTGCTCAGGAGGCTTTCAGAGCCAGTGGCTACAATGTAGAGGTTATGCCGGCAATAGATAAGGATTGTATTGATATTGGTCTTAAATATGTAAATAACGATGCTTGCTATCCGGCACTTATTGTTGTAGGTCAGATTTTAAGAGCTTTACAGTCTGGAAATTATGACTTAGACAAGGTATCTGTGTTAATAAGTCAGACAGGTGGTGGCTGTCGTGCTACTAACTACATTGGTTTCATAAGACGTGCATTGAAAAATGCCGGTCTTGAACATATTCCAGTAGTATCTGTAAGTGCTAGTGGACTTGAAAAGAACCCTGGATTTAAGATTACTTATAAATTTGCTATGGCACTTCTCCAGTCTGTGCTTTATGGCGATTTATTTATGAGAGTCCTTTATAAGACAAGACCTTATGAAAAGGTAAAGGGTTCAGCTAATGCTCTTTATCACAAGTGGAATGAAGTTTGTAAAAAGGCTGTTCGTTCTCCAAAGAAGAACGAATTTAATAAGATTGTCAGAGGAATAGTAAAGGATTTTGATGAACTTCCTTTAGATGAAACAATAGTTAAGCCGAAGGTTGGTGTAGTAGGTGAAATTCTTGTTAAGTTCCACCCAACTGCCAACAATGATGTAGTAACACTTCTTGAAAAAGAAGGTGCTGAGGCTGTTGTTCCAGACCTTATTAACTTCTTTACATACAGTCTTTACAACAACAAGTATAAAGAAGAATATCTTGGTGCAAAACACTCTATAACAGTCCTTACAAATTGGGCAATTAAGTTCATTGAAGGTTATAGACGAGTAATGAGTGATGCCCTTAAAGACAGTAAGAGATTTGAACCACCAACAGATATTAAGGAACTTGGTGCTATGGCAGAGGATATAGTAAGTCTTGGTAACCAGACAGGTGAAGGTTGGTTCTTAACAGGCGAGCTTGTAGAACTTATACATTCCGGTGTTACAAATAATATTTGTGCTCAGCCTTTTGCTTGTCTTCCTAACCACGTTACAGGTAAGGGTGTTATTAAGGAATTAAAGAGAAGAAATAAAAACAGTAATATTGTTGCCATTGATTATGACCCAGGTGCTAGTGAAGTTAACCAGCTTAACAGAATTAAGCTTATGCTTTCAACTGCTTATAAAAACCTTGAAGAAAGTCAAAAAGAGGCAGCAGCAAGCAATAAATAAGTTACAAACATAAAAGAAAAAAGTATTATTCCATATGGAGGTAAAACTATGAAAAGATTTTTAGCCATTACTTTAGGTGCAATGTTAGTATTGTCAAGCCTTACTTATGGTAAGGGTAAGATACAAAACGGTATTGATAACGTAAAGGCAAACCAGGATACAAGTACAACAATTAAAACTGAAACCGGTTCAGTAACTAAAATTAATAAAGAAACTACAACAACTGAGGCAACAACAGAAGCTACTACTTCTGTACCTCGTGCTATAGCTGTTGGCGAAGAAAACAATAGCATTGTTATGAACGGTTCAACTTACGAATATATGGGTAATACAATGGTGCCTTTAAGAGGTATTGCTGAGGCTCTTGGTTATGATGTTGAATGGAATTCTGAATTAAAGGCTGTTGAAATTTCAAATGATGACGTTAAGGTTGATTTTAATACTGGCGTAAATAGTTATGTTATTACTAAGAATAAGGATTTAAAGGCTGGTACTCCAGTTTCACTTGCTACAGCACCGGTAATAAAAGATGGTTCAACATATGTTCCTCTTGAACTTTTCAGAATGCTCAACTCACAGCAGTATGATATTGTTATTAAGAATAACACAGTTGTAATTTCTCCAAAGACAGCAGAAGAAGTTACAGAAGAAACTACAGTTGTGGATAACGCACTTTCACTTAGAGGTGGAGAAATCAACAAAGTTGATAACGGTGGAAAAAAGCAGGCTAATGCTGATGCTAAGGTGGATAGTGACAAGAAGATTGTAAATGAAACTACAACATTCTCTATCAGCAAAGAGGCAACAACAGAATCTACAACTAAGGAGTATGTTGGTGGTAAAAATTCTGTAAACCCTATGGTAGAATATGATACTGCTGCACAGGCTGCTGCAGAACTTAAAATAAACTTAAATACTGTAGATATTGAAGGATATACACTTGAACACGTTTATGTTGTATCAGGCTTAATTTTACAGCTTGATTATACAAACGGTAGTAAGGATTTTTCTGTTCGTATAGCTAAGGGTACAGATGATATTTCCGGTGATTACAAGAAATATTCAACACTTGCAAAGTATACTGTAAATGGTTGTCTTGCTACTCTCGAAGGTGACAAGATTAATTATCCAAAGGCTACTTGGACAGATAAGACTTATACTTATGCAGTTACAAACAATAGCAACTTAAAAGAACACGAAATGGCAAAAATAGCAAATGAAGTTGCTTATTTTGTAGCAAAATAATAAAATAATGTTGACAAAAGTCGGCGTATTTTATATAATTAACTTTGGTTTAACAGCGGGATAAGTAGATTTTAATATCGGTAAAGAGAGAATACGGTTGGTGAAAGTATTTCCGTAAAATAAATTGAAGCTACCCATATATGCTGTGTGCATTAATACTGCACCGTTTAACTTGCGTTAAAAGTTACTTGAGATACGGCAGTTTGTCGTAATCAGGGTGGTACCGTGTTTATTAACGCCCCTGTTCTGTTATGCAGAAGGGGGCTTTTTTTATTATTTTAAAAATTTCACTTTAATTTTTTGGAGGATTTACAAATGCAATTCATGGGAGTAAATGAAATCAGAGAAGCATATCTTTCATTTTTTGAAAGTAAAGGTCATTTGAGAATGGCAAGTGCGTCATTAGTACCTCACAATGACAAGAGTCTTTTACTTATTAATTCTGGTATGGCACCTTTAAAGCCTTTCTTTACAGGTCAGCAGGTTCCACCAAGAAAGAGAGTAACAACTTGCCAGAAGTGTATCAGAACAGGTGATATTGAAAATGTAGGTAAGACTGCACGTCATGGTACATTCTTCGAAATGCTTGGTAACTTCTCTTTTGGTGATTACTTTAAGAGAGAAGCTATTAACTGGGCATGGGAATTCTTTACACAGGTAGTAAAGCTTCCTGAAGACAGACTTTATGTTTCTGTATATCAGGATGATGACGAAGCATTCGATATTTGGAACAAGGAAATTGGTCTTGCTCCAGAAAGAATTTTTAGAATGGGTAAGGAAGACAACTTCTGGGAACATGGTGTAGGTCCATGTGGTCCATGTTCTGAAATCTACTACGATAAGGGTGAAGAATACGGCTGTGGACAGCCTGGTTGTACAGTAGGTTGTGACTGTGACAGATATATGGAAATCTGGAACCTTGTATTCACTCAGTTCTGTAAGGAAGAAGACGGTTCTTATTCTAATCTTGACCACCCTAACATTGATACTGGTATGGGTCTTGAAAGAATTGCAACTGTTATGCAGGGTGTAAACTCTATTTTTGATGTAGATACAGTAAAGGCTATTAGAGATAAGGTATGTGCTCTTGCCGGCGTTGAATATGGTGTAAATGAAAAGACTGATATTTCTATCAGAGTTATTACTGACCATATTCGTTCAGTTGCATTTATGACAGCTGACGGTGTACTTCCTTCTAATGAAGGTAGAGGTTATGTATTAAGAAGACTTTTAAGACGTGCTGCTAGACATGGTAGACTTCTTGGTATTGAAGGCAACTTTATGACAGAAGTATGTAAGGTTGTTATTGAAAATTCCGGTAAGGCTTATCCTGAACTTGTTGATAAGAAGGACCATATCTTCAATATTTTAAATAATGAAGAAAGTAGATTTGCTGCAACTATTGATACAGGTCTTTCACTCTTAAAGCAGAAGATTGAAGAAATCAAGGCTCAGGAAGGCGAAGATATTCTCGGTAGTGCAGATTCATTCAAGCTCTACGATACTTATGGTTTCCCAGTTGAATTAATGGAAGAAATTCTTGAAGAACAGGGTATGACAATGGATATGGAAGCCTTCAAGGCTGAAATGCAGAAGCAGAAAGAAAGAGCTAGAAATGCAAGAGCAACAGACACTTATATGGGTGCTGATGAAACTGTATTCAACCAGCTTGACCCTGCTATGTCTACTGAATTTGTTGGTTATACAGATTACAGCTATGCTGGTGCAAAGGTTCTTGCTATTGTAAGCAATGACGCTGTTGTAGATACTGCAAGTGAAGGCGATAAGGTTTCTATCGTTGTTGACAAGACTCCTTTCTATGCTGAAATGGGTGGTCAGGTAGGCGACTGTGGTACAATGCACAACGATAACTGCAACATTAAGATTAATGATTGTGTTAAGTTTGGTGGCAACAAGTTTATCCACACAGGTGTTGTTGAAAATGGTCAGATTAAGGTTGGCGATACTATTGACCTTGATATTGATGTAAAGAATAGAATGGATATTGCTAGAAACCATACAGCAACTCATATTTTACAGGCTGCTTTAAGAGAAGTTTTAGGTTCTCATATTGAACAGGCCGGTTCATATGTTTCAAAGGATAGATTGCGTTTTGACTTTACTCACTTTGAAGCTATTAGCAAGGAAGATTTAGCTAGAGTTGAACACATTGTAAATGAAAAAATTCTTGCAAGTATTCCAGTAAAAATGGAAGAAATGCCTATGGAAGAAGCTAAAAAGCTTGGTGCTATGGCACTCTTTGGTGAAAAGTACGGCGATGTAGTAAGAGTTGTAAGTGTTGGTGATTACTCTGTTGAATTCTGTGGTGGTACTCACATTTCAAATTCTTCTCAGATTGGCTCATTTAAGATTATTTCTGAAACTGGTGTAGCTGCTGGTACAAGAAGAATTGAAGCTCTTACAGGTGCAGGCGTTCTTAATCATTATGAAGATGTTGAATTCCTTTTAAATAATATCTTCGGTGTATTACGTACTAACTCTAAGAATATTATTTCTAAGATTGAACACGTTCTTGAAGAAAATAAACAGCTTTCAAGCGAATTAGAAAGTCTTAAATCTAAGCTTTCTGGTGGTCTTGTAGATGAAATTATTGCTAAGGCTGAAGATGTAAACGGCTTTAAGTATGTTTCTGCTAAGGTAAGTGGCATTGATATGAATGCTCTTAGAAATATGGGTGACCAGATTAAGGAAAAGAGTGGCGAAGGTGTTATTGTTCTTGCATCTGATGTAGACGGTAAGGTTAATTTTGTTGTTATGTGTAGTGATGAGGCTGTTAAGAAGGGTGCTAAAGCCGGCAATATTGTAAAAGCTGCTGCAACTGTTTGTGGTGGTGGCGGTGGTGGCCGTCCAAATATGGCTCAGGCTGGTGGTAAAGACCCATCTAAGATTGATGAAGCCCTTGCAACTGCTAAGACAACTGTTGAGGATATGTTAAAATAATGGAAGCCAGTTTAGCTTATAAAACAAAAAAAATAGTTGAAAAATATGGTTTCAGTTTTAAGAAGAACTTTGGTCAGAACTTTCTCGTTGATGAGAGAGTTCTGGGCAAAATTGTGTCTTCAGCTGAAATTTCAAAAGACGATGTAGTTATAGAGGTAGGTCCCGGTATAGGTACACTTACACAGGCTCTTGCAAAAGAGGCTTATAAGGTTGTAGCCGTAGAAATAGATACTACCCTTGTGCCTATTTTAGGTGAACTTTTGTCTGATTTTGATAATATTGAAATAATAAATGAGGATATTTTGAAAGTAGATGTAAATGCTATTGCTGAAAAATATCCAGACAAGAAAATAAAAATGGTAGCTAATTTACCATACTATATTACTACTCCTATTATTATGAATGTGCTTGAAAATCATATTCCTGTTGAAAGCATTACAGTGATGATACAAAAGGAAGTAGCTTATAGAATGAAAGCACAGCCATCTACTAAGGATTACGGTTCACTTTCTCTTGCTGTACAGTATTATTGTGAGCCTTACCTTGTGGCAAATGTACCACAAAACTGCTTTATGCCTAGACCTAATGTTGATTCAGCTGTAATTAAGTTGACAGTTATGGATAAGCCAAAGGTACAGGTAAATAATGAAAAGTTTATGTTTGAGTTTATAAAGGCTGCTTTTAGTCAGAGAAGAAAAACTTTAGTAAACTGTATTTTTAGTAGTGGATTACTTACTTTGTCAAAAGATGAAATTGGTAAAATGCTTAATGGCCTTGGCTATGATGAAAGAGTGAGAGGAGAAAGTCTTACCCTTGAAGATTATGGTAAAATTACTGACGAGGCTGAAAAATATATAAAGTAAAAAGGAATATCTGTCCTAATTACCTCATACTCTATTGAATAGAAATACTATTTAATAGGAGGATAAATTATGGCGTATTCAAGAACTTTTATTACATTAAAACAGGGCTGTAGTGATTATGTAAAAGATGTCAGAGGTTGCGTTGGCAGAGCTATTGTTGAAATCAGGAATGGCAGAGGTAGACTTCTTTTGCAGGCTCAAGGTTTAAAGAGTGACAATGATTACAGAGTTTGTGTTTTAAGTAAAGATGATAGCGTTGAAGTGGACAGACCTTTATATGTAAATAATAGTGGCAGGGGTGAAGTAAAATGGGAGTTTAAGCCTGATGGTGTACTTTCAGACATCAGAGCCCTTGCTGTTCTTGTTAAAGATAAAGCACCTCTTATTGGTTTTGTAAAAGATGAATATAACTGGCAACAGTGCCTTATGGCAAAGCCGGAAAATCATAAACAGCCGGAAACTATTATGGCTATTAAGCCAGAAATTATAGAGGTTAAAGAACCTGAGAAAATTGTAAGTGCAGTTGTGGAAGATAAGGTTGAAAATATAGAAAAGGAACAACCTGTTACAGAAATTGAAGAAGAACCACAAAATAGTATAGCTGAAAATGCTACTGAAGAAATTAATCAGAAGGACAAAGAAAAAATAGTTCAACTGGTAAATGAATTTAGTGATAGTATTGATGAAATACAGGCAATTACTGTGTCAGCAAATACAGATTACATATTTTCTCGCAATGAAGTAAAGCCTTTTGGCGATGACAATATAAAGTGGGTTAAGGTTAATATCAGAGAGATTTGTGCAGTAAAAGATTTGTGGAAATATTGCAATAATCCATTTGTTATAAAAGGCTGTAGGGAATATAAACATTTGCTATTGGGCAGAGATGGCAAAAACTATTGGATGGGCGTACCTTGTAAATATGACCCGTCTTACAAATTAGAAGCTCAAATACAGGGCTTTAAAGAATGTAAACCTATGAATGGTGGAGAATTAAAGGCAGGGGAGTCCTGCTATTGTTTATTAAAGTGTTAGAAAGGATAAATTTATGCGTCACAGAAGAAAACCGTGGTCAGAAGCTGAAATGGCTAACAATAAGGCTCTTGTCACTAATCCAACAGAAAATAAGGGTAAGTGGAATAAAGCTTTTGGCAACGATAATCCTATATATGTTGAAATAGGTTGTGGAAAAGGTGGCTTTTTAAGTGAAATGAGCAAGCTTTATCCAAATATCAATTTTATTGGTATGGAAAAGGAAGACCAGATTGTGGCAGCTGCTCTTAAAAAAAGTCGTGAAAGTGGTGTTGGCGAAAATATTAGATTTATGGTTGAAAATGTAGCTAACATTAATGAAATTTTTGAAACTGGCGAAGTTGAAAGACTTTACATTAACTTCTGCGACCCTTGGCGTCAGCGTAAGAAGTGGGCAAAGAGAAGACTTACTCACAGAAATTTCCTTAATTTATACGAAGTTCTTTTCGGTGAAAAGGGTGGAGAAGTCTTTATGAAGACAGATAACCAGCCATTGTTTGATTTCAGTCTTAATGAAATTGCAGATAAGGGTTGGAGATTACACAACATTTCTTTGGATTTACACAATAGTGACTATGAAGGAAATGTTATGACAGAATATGAAAAGAAATTTTCTGAAATGGGTCAGCCTATTTTTAGACTTGAAGGTTATTTTAATAAATTACCTGACGATTTAGAGAAAAAAGATGAGTAAACAAGGAAATTGCGAAAGCTGTTTAAATTATGTTTATGACGAAGAATACGAATGTTATACTTGTCTTGTAGATTTGGACGAAGATGAAATGGAAAATTTTATGCGTGAAAATACAGCAGGTTGCCCATTCTTTAGATTTGATAATGAATATAAAACAGTAAATAAGCAGATATAAAAGACAAGGTGGCGTAGATTTCTCTATGCCACTTTTTGTTCTGAATAATAAATAAATGACTTTACTTTTTATAAAATTGTGCTAAACTGTACATAGAAGGGAGTGTTGTATAATGACATCTAATGGCGAAAGAAAAGTTATAACTGTTGAAAATAATGCTGGTGGAAAAGGTCCTATGACTATTGAACATTTGCTTGGAGAAAAGGAACTTGATGGCAAGTGTAAAATGTATGCTAAGGTTACTATTCCAGTAGGAAGTTCTTTAGGCTACCACGAACATCACGGTAATACTGAAACTTATTTCATTCTTTCTGGTACTGGTGAATACAGTGATAACGGAGAAAAATATACAGTAAAGGCTGGAGATTGTACTTTCTGTGAAGAAGGCAATGGTCATGGTCTTGAAAATATTGGTGACGAAGATTTAGTGTTTATGGCACTTATTATAAATAAATAATTTTAATAAAAAAGATATTTTGAGTGATTTCAAAATATCTTTTTTGATTTGTTAGTTAATTTTGTAATTTATATTATACAGTAGTTCAAGTATTTTTAATTTTATCTCATCATTATCTGTCAGAACAAATATTCTTATTAATTCTTCAAATATGAATTCTTCTTTTTCTTTTGAACAATATCTGAGAAATAATCTCTTATATTCTTTGTTGTTTAAATAGGGAAGGCTATCTTTTTGTTTAAAATTTTCTATTTCAGCTAATAATTCAGTTTTTGTCATACTAATCACCTGCCGTTACAATGTTATTATTGTATAAAGGTATTTATTCTGAAAAGTCGCCTAATTTGTGAAGAATTAATAAAAAATATCTTAAAAACTATTGAAATTTGTTTAAAATAGTGTTATAATATTAACAATCTAAAAAATAGAAAGCCTTGGTGCTTTCTGAGGGAGGTAGTTTATATGATTAAATATATTGCTGCGGCTATTGTAATTGCTTTTATACTTTATATGTGCTTTAAGATTTTTACAAGTGGTGCAGATATTCAAAGCTCTATTGATGAAAAGAGAAAAGAACTTGAACAGCAAGGCTTGAGATGTTCTGTTTTCCTTCGTCATTTAGCTGGTACAGATTTACCTATTGGTGCATTTTGTATGATAAGATGTTTCCCAGAAAATATAGAAGTAAGTTCTAGTAATCTTAAAAGGATTATTGAAAAGAATGATATTGTTGATGCTTTTATGACTACATCAACTGAATTACTTAAAGAAGAAAATAAAGATAAGTATGGCGAATTAAGTGATTATGTTCAGAATAAGTATGTATCAAGAAATCCTCATAGAGAACATACTTATCTTGTTTTGGAACGTAAAGTAGACGGTGTTAATAAATATTGTGGCTTTGATGTTATAGCTAATAGAAAGACTGATAAGATTGAAGATGTGCACAAACTTATTGAACAGTGTAAGACTATTGAAAAAGCAAAAGTAGAAGAAGCATAAAATTTACCCCTTACCAATTAGGTAAGGGGATTTTTAATTTGTTCTGAATAAAAAATAGGATAGACATTTTGTCTATCCTAAAGGCGTCAAAAAATTAAGTTTAGAGAATAATTTACAATTTTCGATAATTGTACTTGTATTTTTCAGAATATAAAAGGAAAGTTGTTAAGAAAACCTTGGTTTTCTTAAATTAATTCCACAGGTCGAGCTTTGCCCGACCGAGGACAGGGACAAAAATATGGTACTGGTTTTTAGTGCCATATTTTTCACGGCTGGTCCCTTCCTTAGATTAACTGCAAAAAATGTAAACATTTTTTGCAAAGATGTTCCTGAGGTGATTCGAACACCCGACCTACCGCTTAGGAGGCGGTCGCTCTATCCAGCTGAGCTACAGAAACAAAATAGGTTGAGAAAACTCAACCCATTCATTATACAACAAAAGTTTTTTATTGTCAATTAACACCCTTATCAATGTGTATAACACAGAAATAGGTACTGTCAATTTCTGTAAATTTATCTTTAATCATTTTTCTTAATGTTACGTCATCATAGTAGCAATCAAAAGGCACAAGCAAATCAAAAATAATATTTTTTCTCATTGGTCCGTTTGTAATTCTAAAATCGTGAAAACTAAGTGTAGGGTCAATAGTATTTAAAATTTCCATTAACTTGAGTTTTAATTCATTAGCAAGAGGGTTATTAACTTCTATTGGGTCCATATGAATACTTACTTCGCACTTAAATTTTGATGATACTTCTTCTTCAGCAGAATCTATAATGTCGTGGGCTTTTAAAACGTCCATATCACTAGGAATTTCTGCGTGCATTGATACATAAACTCTACCAGGACCATAATCGTGAACGTGCATATCGTGGATACCTAAAATTTCTTTTCTTTCTAATACACAGTTTTTAACATTTAATACAAATTCAGGGTCAGGGGCAAGGCCAAGAAGTGGTTCAATAGTATCTTTTGCTGTATTGTAACCTGCCCACATAACAAAGAGGGCAACGGCAACACCCATATAACCATCTAAGTTAATATTTGCAAATTTGAATACTAAGAAGCCAATAAGTACAGCTGTTGTAGCAACACAATCGTTGAAACTGTCAGCAGAAGTAGCTATCATAGCAGTGGCATTAAGTTTTTTACCTATTTTTCTATTAAAAAATCCCATCCAAAGTTTAATGCAAACAGAAACAATCAATATTAAAATTGAAATATTTGAAGATTCAAGAGGTGTTGGATTTAAAATTTTTTCAACGGAGCTTTTTAATAGCTCAAAGCCCATTAATAAAATAAGAGCAGAGACTATAAGACCTGCAATGTATTCTATTCTGCCGTGACCAAATGGGTGGTCGTGGTCTGCTGGCTTTCCAGCCATTCTGAAACCTATAAGAGTTACTATAGAAGAACCGGCATCAGAAAGGTTATTGAAGGCATCAGCCACAATAGAAATAGCTCCCGTTAAAAGTCCGGCAAGTATTTTGATTGTAAACAAAAGTAGATTACAAAATATACCTACAGCTCCGGCCAATGTGCCATAATGTTTACGGACTACAGGATTGTTTATATCATCAGAGTTCCTGATGAAAAGTTTTGTTAATAAGTTAGTCAAAGCCAACCCCCCTTATATTGAAAAACCCCTTGGCTACTAGAGCCAAAGGGGAAAATTACATTAGTTCGTATTATATATTATTAATTGTGTTTTGTCAATATTCAAAAAATAAAATTTTTATAGCCTAGCATTTTTTACAGCAAGGACAATGATGATTATGGTTATTGTCATCATTTTCGTTAGCTGTATTTGGAATATTATTGCTTATGCCTGCCATAAATTCAGGTTTCTGAGGTGGTGCAAAGAAATCAAGAGGGAAATCAAGTCCGTTGAAAAATTCGCAAGGCTCAGTAGAACCAGTATCTTCACATTCTTCAGGTATGCAGAAACCATTTGACTTAACAGAAAGATTAACTATTCTGTAGAGCTTTATAATTGTGAAAAGTCCAATATGAACTCTTACACCATCAGCTGTATCAGGCTGTTCTTCTGGACAGCAACGGCTGTAGAAAAGCTGTGCTTTAAGTCCAACAGCCTTAGATTCAACGTAAACAAATGGGTCAGCATCCATATCAAAGGAATTTGTACCGAAGACACTTAAATCTGTAGAGATTGTAGTGTTAGTTGCCTCTGAACCAAAGAGTGAAACAGACTTAATAAATGTGTTTTGTGCAGGAATTCTGCAAATTTCAGTACCACCAGCACCCTTAAATACAAGTTTGTATTCAATAATATAAGCAAGTTCAATATCCCAATAGCCACGCTTAAACTGGCTTTCAGTTTTGCTTAAAACATTAACCTTTTTAACTCTTACATCTTTCATAAAAACCCCTGTAGCCAATGGAGGAGGTACAATTAACTCTCCGGCATCGTAGCTAGTGCCACAGAAAGTTCCACTTTTTGCTGCTCTTGCAAGACCAACCTGAGCTCTGTCAAGGCAATCCTGCTGACGGCAAGAATCATATACTTTGAAGGCAATAATACATTCGTCTTTAATACGATTGTTTCCACCTGCACAGTTAGTTTCAAAATCAAATACTCCCATTTTTAAATCCTCCTTTTTGTCCCTCTCAATGTATAATATTAAAAACTAATAAAATTGTGATTTAAAATATAAAAAAAATATGTTATAATTATCGTAACATATTTTGGAGGTTTTTTATGAAAAGAATTTTGACACTATTTTTAAGTATAGTAATGTGTATAGGAATTACAGCCTGTGGCTCAAAGCCTAAAAATAAATATGAAGAGTATGTATTGTCCTTTGTACAGGATTTTCAAACACAAAATTTTGATGCTATGTACAAGTTGACAAGTGACCAATATCCATATTTTCAGGGAATGTATAAGCCAGATGAAGAAAACAATGTTAAACTTTTTAAGGCTATGGCTAAGAATTTAAAGTGTGAAATTGTGGAAAGTTCAGAAAATGGCAACGAGGCTACAGTAAAGGCTCATATTACAACACTTGATTTTGCAAAGATTATGTCTAATATATCTAGCCGTCTTATGGTGGAATATATGACACCGGGTAATAGTGGTAAAGATATGGACAAGGTATTTAGTGGAATAATTGATGATGAAATAAAGCACGCAGATAAAAAAGAGTCTGACACAGTTTTCAATTTTGTAAAGGATAAAAAAGGAAATTGGACTCTTGATAGTAACGTTGCTATATATGATGATATTTGTGGTGGATATTTACAATACTATTTCCAGCAAAATACTTTAGGCAAGTATGCAAATGAAATAAAAGAAAAACAGCAAAGTGAAACAACTACACAAAACTAATAAAAGTCGGTACAGTTATTGAAATTGTACCGACTTTTTCTATTAAATCATATTAATTAATTTTTCAACAAATGAAACTAGCATAAATGAAATAGCTAATGACGCCATTCTAAATCTTGGCTGATTAATTTTACTTGCCTTTACTTCATCAGTAATAAGTAAGCCGTAAGCAGCAAGATAAAGAACTAAAAACGTACCTGCCATAACCATACAAAGGACATATCTGTTGAGACTTTGTCCCCAAACACTTTGGCTAAGACCAATACTGAATTTAACTAATGCCCATATAACCAAATCAACGGTAAAGTAACGTAAAAGGGCGTTTTTATCTTTCATATAATTCTCCTATTTATATTCCTTAATAGCTTCAACAAGTGCTTCCATTTGTTCCTGTGTACCTATTGTAATTCTAAGGTACTGGTTAATTCTTGGCTTGTTAAAGTATCTTACAAAAATCCTACGTTCTTTAAGATATTCAAAAAGGTCTTTAGCATCTATGTTCTTATTTGTTGTAAAAATAAAGTTAGCAGAGCTTGGAAGTGTTTCAAAACCTAATTTATCTAATTCATCAACAGTCCACTGTCTTGAGCTTTTAATTTTATCTGTACATTCCTTAAGATATTGACTGTCCTTTGCTGAGGCTGTTGCAATATCCTGTGAAAGTGTAGTTATAGTATATGAATTAAAGCTGTTTTTAACTGCCTTCATAGCATCAATCAAATAAGAATTAGCCATTGCGTAACCCATTCTGATACCGGCTAAGGCTCTTGATTTAGAGTAAGTCTGAACTACTACTAAGTTTTCATACTTGTGTATAAGGTCAATAGCTGACTTGCCACCAAAATCAATATATGCTTCGTCTACAATTACGATGCTGTCTTGGTTAGCTTTTACTATTTCCTCAACAGAGTCAAGCTCCATATAGATACCTGTTGGAGCATTAGGGTTTGTAATTACGATACCACCATTTTCTCTTTTATAGTCTTCAACATTAAATTCAAACTTTTCATTAAGAGGTATTCTTTCAAAAGGAATTTGGTATAAATTGCACCATACATCATAAAATGAATATGTAATATCAGGGAACAATATTGGCTTTTTAGAATTGAAAAAAGTCATAAAAGCAAGGGCAAGAACTTCGTCTGAGCCATTACCAAAGAAAATTTCGTTTTCTGCAATATTATAAGTTTTGCAAAGAACTTCCTTAAGTGGCTTAAAAGTAAAGCTAGGATAAAGTCTAAGATTAGAATAATCACATTTCTTAAGGACTTTTTCTACCATAGGAGATGGTGGATAAGGACATTCGTTTGTGTTTAACTTTATCATATCAGAGAACTGTGGCTGTTCACCTGGAATATATGGTTCTATACTGCGTATATTTTCTTTCCATTTCTGCATTTTTATTCACCTCGTAAGTTTTAATGTAATTATTATACCAAATAATCAGAATAATGCAATATAAACAATAGTTAATAAAAATAATTTAGAATAAAATCCTTGACAATTATCAATAAAGATGATAAAATCAATCCGTTGTGCGGAATTGGTGGAATTGGCAGACACGCAAGATTTAGGTTCTTGTGTCGCAAGGCGTGTGGGTTCAAGTCCCACATTCCGCATAGTAAAAGGCATTTTCGATTTTTCGGAAATGCTTTTTTTGTTGTTATACTTTATTTTTGGTGATAAAATATAAATACGAAGTTGAGGGATATGTTTTAAGGAGGGGTTCAATGAGGAAAGCTTTAAAAATATTGCTGTATATTGTGATAATAATAGTGGTGGTATTGTTAGTTTTAATAGGATTAACCTGCTATGAATTAAGCAAGATTAAAACAACAAAAGACTTTATTCCGGTTACCATTGAAAAAGATGAGATTGTAGACTATAGGAATTTTGCATTTTGCGAGGGAAAATATGATATATTCAAAGAAATACCTCCAGAATGTAGAGCTGAAGTAGCAAATTATATGTATGAAAATAATTTAAAGTTACAGTCAGGTGAATATGAATTTTGCAAAACTAATCCAACTTTTGATGAATTGGTAAATGATAATTTTAAATTTGAAAAAATAACAGGTCAAAGTGAGAAAGAGGACAATGACAATTTATCCTTAGATATAATTATTGAAAAAGATATAAATGCTACATATGTAAAAAAGATTATTGACAATAAAGTGTCTAATGAGACAAATTTAAACTGTTTAAATAAGGTTGTATTATGTAATATATATACATATTTAAAAGAAAATAAAAAGGTCATTAAAAGTGGTAGATATACCGTAGGTAATAAATGGTGGTTTTATAATGGCAAATTCTATTATAACAATGATGTGATTGGTTCATTTTCATATAATAAATAGAAAACAGGTAATACAGCAAAATAGCTGTGTTACCTGTTTTTTTTACTCTATTTCAGATGTACAATGTGGACATCTAGTAGCTTCAATATTAATTTCAGATTTGCAATAAGGACAAGTCTTAGTTACTGGTTTTTCAGCTTCTTCAGTTTTACCTATAGACTGTAATTTGTTTATTGCCTTTACTATAATGAAAAGGACAACGGCTGTAATAAGAAAGTCAATTACAGAGCTTATAAGCTGACCAATAGGAAAAGGACCTACTGTAATAGTACCAAAAAGTTGGTTTGTATCAGCCTTACCGGTGAGAAGGATAATTATAAGTGAAATTAGAGGAGTAATAATACAATCAACAATCATAGTTACAATCTTACTGAAAGCACCACCAATAACAACACCTATTGCCAAGTCAATCATATTGCCTTTCATAGCAAAATCCTTAAACTCGTTTAAAAATTTTTTCATAAAGTTTTACCTCCCTCTTTTGTGTTTATATTCACATTTTACATTATAAATTCACATTAGTAAATATATTTGTTCAATAAAATTTAATAAAAGTTAATAAAATATACATTGTATTTTTCGGCTTTGTTAATACTTCCTAAATAATTTTGTTAATATTATACAAAATGTGCATAGATTTTGACTTTTTGAAATGTTACACTTATCGAAGACGTGAAAATTAATATTAGGAGGTATTACAAATGAAACTATTTTCAAGAGTTGTAAGTACTGTTTTAGCTACAGTAATGGTTTTTTCAGGGCTTACAATAACAAATGTTTTTGCTGCTGATACTCTTAGTTGTGGTGGTTGGTTCGAATCAGCCTATGCAACGTGGAACGACAGCAATCCGAAGGGAGCAAGTGTAGCTTATAAGTTAGCAGGTTCAGCAGATTACACCAATGTTGATTCTGAACTTATCAGAGCTTATGGCAGTACAGCAAGAGTTGATATTCCCGGATTAAAAGGAAATACTGATTATAATTTGAAAATTACATCATCTGACGGTAATGTAATTGAAAAGACAGTAAGAACTGACGCTTTCAGACGTGACGGTTTTGCACATTTTAATTATACTGATGGTGTTGGTGCATACAATGATGACGGTACACTAAAGTCAAATGCTATTGTACTTTATGTAACAGATGAAAATAAGGATACAGTTTCAGTTACATCAAAAGACGGTACAACTGTAACAGGTATTGGTAATATTCTTAACTCAGTAGGTGCACAGGGTGTATCAAAGGGTACATACAATACAAATAACTATATTTTAAGAAAATTGTCAATGGACGGTACACCTCTTGATGTTAGATTTATAGGCAAAGTTACAAGTCCAGAAGGTCTTACAGAATATGATAGTGTAAATAATGGTGGTACAGAGGGCGATAACGGTCACATGGCTAGAATGAAAGATGCCTCAAATGTAACTATTGAAGGTATCGGTTATGATGCTACAATAGACGGCTGGGGTTTCCACTATATGTGTTCTAGTGCATATTCTCAGTATGGCTACGGCTTTGAAGCAAGAAATCTTAATTTCCAAAACTATCCTGAAGATGCTTTAGGTATGGAAGGTATTCAGACAGGTTCACAGATTACTGCTCCTGTTAGAAGATGTTGGATTCACCACAATTCTTTTGAGGCTGGTTATTGTGCTAAGCCGGCAGAAAGTGATAAAAAAGAGGGCGATGGTTCTTGCGACTTTAAGCGTGGCGAATACTATACAATGGAATACTGTACTTACAGAAATTGTCACAAGACAAATCTTGTAGGTTCATCTGATTCAAGTATGCAGTTCCACCTTACAATGGCTAACAACCACTACATTGATTGTCAGGCAAGAGGACCATTGGCAAGACAGTCTGATGTCCATATGTACAACAACTATTATGAAGGTCAGACAGACTATGCTGTAAACCCAAGAGCTAATGCTTTTATTTTTGCTGAATACAATGTATTTAACAGAGTAAAAAATGCTTGTCAGGTAAAATCTGGTGGTGTTTGTAAGAGCTACAATAACTTCTTTATTAGCTGTTCTGGCAATCAGCAACAGACAGAAGTGGCAAACAAGAGTGATACAGTATCTAGTTCATCAACATATGCTAACTTTGATACTAATCCATCATTAAGCTATATTCCAAATGGAAATTATAAACTTTTAACTGATTCTAAGGAAATTATGGCAGATGTTAAGGCTTATGCCGGTACAATGAAAGAAAATCCTGTTAAGGCTGAGGAAGTAAATGCTTCTATTATTGATAGTGACTATTTACCAACTGCTCCAGTAACAGTTCCTTATGAAAAGGCTTATAACAAGACAACAATTACATCAACTGGTAAGCAGACTGTAGATAATATTGTTATTAACCCTACAAAGGTTGCACCAGATAGTATCACAATTAAAGATTTAGGTCTTGTATTTACATTAAATAAAACTGCTGAGGTTACAATGGAAGGTATGCAGGCAACAGCTGTTCCTATCCTTTATTCAGAGGGTGGTAAGGAATATATCAATACTTCAGGTACAGCAGTTCTTCCAGCTGGTACATATGTAATTCAGTCTAGTATTTTTGACCCAGGTAAAAAGGTTTACAAAGAAGCAAAGGTTGTAAGTTTGAAGTTTGCTGTTCATGATTCTTCAAAGGATACAACTACATCAGAAAGTACAACTGAAACTACAACATCAGCAAATGTCGTATCTTCAGGTACATATAATATCGGTACAGCAAATACAGGTGCAAACGACTGTATTGAAAAAGAGGCAAATGTAGCAAATATTGACTATGCCTTAAGTGATATTGTTGAAAATAGTGGTACATTAAAGAATAGTGATGACTCAGCTATTAGCTTTACAGTTAATGGAAAAACTAAATTTACACCAGCATTTACAGGTGATAACCTTACAATTACAAATATAGGTAGTGGTACATCTGTTGAAGTTATTGCAGGTGGTTCAGTTGAAATTGAAAAGGGTACTTATTCTGTAACAAGTAAGGGTACATCAAATATCAGTTCTTTAACTTTTGATGTTAGTTCTGTTACAACTGAAACAACAACAGAGACTACTACACAGACAACAACAACTACTACAACAACAGAAACTACTACTGAAACAACAACAGCTTTCCCTATTGTGACAGTTGATTTAACACAGGAGGCTGGTGTAAATCCTGTAGGAACAGCACCTAATGGCAAAGCAGAAGTTATTTATCAGGAAGCAAGTGATGATTACCTTTTAAATGATACTTCATCAAACTGTGCAGCAACTTGGACAAATTCTTTTGAACCTATTAGTTCTGGTAAAGTTGTTGTAAGAGGTTATGCAATACCAATGAAGGTGTCTGGCAAGTGGGCGTTTGTTCAGATAAAAGGTCTTGATGAAAACGGAAATGTTATAGATATAGCCGATTTGGCATCAGATAGCCAAAAAGCTAAAAATATAGCACTTCGTACAGGTGGAAGCAAGTATATTTCTTCAAGTAATGGCATTGTAGCTAACCACAAGTACGAATATGAATTTATAATTGATTTAGATAATCAGACAGTACAGCTTACAGTAGACGGTACAGTATTAAACGGTACTATTTCTGCTAAGTCTGTAAATGCTGTTTACAATATTACAGCTACAAAGGATACAGACAGAAACTTAGTTGTTTCTAAACCTGTTGTAGGCGTTCCATATAATGGTGGCGAAACAACAACAGAAACAAGTACAGAAAGCACAACTGAAACAACAACAGAAACAAGTACAGAAACAACAACTGTGACAAGTACAGAAACTACTACAGAGAGTACAACTGAAACAACAACAGAAAGTACAACTGAGTCTACAACAGAAACAACAACTGAAAGCACAACTGAGTCTACAACAGAAGTTCCTACACCAGACCCAAGTAAGCCGGTTAAGGGTGATGCTGATGGCAATGGTAAGGTAGAAGCTGATGATGCAGCTTTAGTATTGCAGAAGGTTCTTACTGGTGCAAAAGTTGCTATTGAAGATGTAGCTACAAATGCTTTTGAATTAATTGATGCTGACAATGATGGTCAGTTGACAGCAAAAGACGCAGCTTATATTTTACAGAAAGCATTGGATTCAACATTCTTAATGCCAAATGAAAAATAATAACTTTTTACAGACCCCTATATCGGGGGTCTGTTTTTATATTGAAAAGGAAGTTTAAAATTATTTCAAGTATTTGCTGTATAAGAAACTGAGCTTTGCAGCATGATTTTGTTCATCGGTATAAATTTCAGTTAAATAATCTCTCATCCACTGTTCCGATAGGGCAAACATAAGAGAACGGTAATTTTCAACAGCATTTAATTCTTCCATAACTCTTTTATCTAAATTTAAAAATATATTGTCAGAAAGTTCCTCGGGGGTAAAATCGGTTACATTTGCTTTTTGACCGGTAATACTTTCATATATTTTTTCTAGCATTTTATAATGCTTTTCTTCGTCCATACTTATACCACGCAAAATTTCTTCTACATCTTTTTCCTTTACTGTTGAGGCAAGTCTTTTATAAAAATCGCTATCAGCTAATTCGTCAGACATATAATCTAATATAAGCTTGGGAATATACTGGTTAGGATAAGTATCCATATATTATACCTCCAATATTATACCTTTATTTATATGCAGTTCTTATTTAATTTGTTACAGTTATTAAGTCGAAAAAAAGAGTATTAATTTTCTAGCAATATGGGCTTAAAATGATATAATTATAGATGAATGGGGGTTAGAAAAATGAACAGAGATTATTACTCATCAAATGAAATAATTTATTTGTCGGTAAATAAAATCCTACCTAATCCATATCAGCCCAGAAAATATTATAATTCGGCTGATTTGGAGGAGTTAGCAAGTTCTATTAAAAGATATGGGGTTTTGCAACCAATATGCGTTAGAATATTGAACAAAAACATATATGAACTTGTAATAGGAGAGAGAAGGTTAAAAGCAAGTCGTATAGCTGGTTTTGACGCTGTGCCGGCAATTATCGTTGATGTTGAGGGACGAGAGGCTGCAATGTTAAATATGGTTGAAAATATGCAAAGAGAAGATTTCAACTATATGGAAGAAGCTGAAGGAATAAAAATTATGAGGGACTGTTTTGGTTATTCCTATAGCGACATTAGTCATATTACTGGAAAGTCTGTTGAGTACATAGAAAAAGCAGCCAGATTATTAACATTATCAAACGAAATGAAGAACTTAATGGTGGATATGAAAATAACAAAGGACAATGCTATTGCTGTATCTCAGTTAGAAGATGAAAAAATACAGGAAAAAGTGTTGAAAAAAGTTATTAACTTAGATCTTAGTTCTAAACGCACTGAAGAAATTGTGGATTATGAAATGCACAAATTGGCAGTTGGAGAAAATGAAACAGGCAATAGTTTTAAACGCAGAAAAATGAAAGATTTGAGATATTTAACAGCTGCACTTAATGACGCCGTTGCAACTGTAAATAGTACAGGATTAGATGCAAAATGTGAAATTTCAGAAAATAATGAAAATACAGAAATAAATATTCAAATAAAGAAATAAAAGCTATAAAGCTTAATAAAATTATAACTTATAGGCAATATTGTATAAAATAGGAAAAATCAATCTTTATTTTTAGTCTTTATTAATGTAAAAAAAATTTGATTATTCAACAAAAATTTGGTATGATAAATAAGGACCATTATTTATATTAATAAAGTGAGGTAATTATTAATGAAAAAGCTTGATTTACTCTATGTTGGTAAGGCAAAGAAGGTTTACGCTACAGAAGACCCTAATCTTTGTATTTTTGAATATAAAGACGATGCTACAGCTTTCAACGGACTTAAAAAAGGTTCTTTTGAAGGTAAGGGCGTTATTAATAACCAGATGGCTAACTTTATATTCAAGCTTCTTGAAAAGGATGGTATTAAGACTCATTTAGTTGAGGAACTTTCTCCAAGAGAAACTTTGGTTAAGAAAGTTGACATCATTCCTTTGGAAGTAATTGTTCGTAATGTTGCTGCAGGCTCTTTCTCAAAGAGATATGGCGTTGAAGAAGGTACAGCTTTTGTTTCTCCAACTCTTGAATACAGCTACAAGAATGATGAACTTGGTGACCCATTAATCAATGATTACCAGGCTCTTGCTTTAGGTATTGTAACAAAGGAAGAATTACAGGTTATTTCCGATATGGCATTTAAGGTAAATGAATGTTTAAAGAAGATTTTCCTTAATATTGGTATCAAGCTTATTGATTTTAAAATAGAAGTTGGTAAGACTGCTGATGGCGAAATTGTTCTTGCTGATGAAATCAGTCCTGATACTTGCAGACTTTGGGATGCTGAAACAAACAAGAAATTAGACAAGGACAGATTTAGACTTGACCTTGGCGAATTTGGCGATGTTTACAGAGAAGTATGGGGCAGATTAACTGAGTTCTACAAATAATCGGAGGTAACAAAATGGCAAAGCTTCACGAAGAATGTGGTGTGTTTGGTATATTTGACCCAAAGGGCAACCCAGCTAACACTACATATTATGGCCTTGTAGCCTTACAGCACAGAGGTCAGGAAGGCTGTGGTATTGCAGTCAACAGAGATAGAGAAATTTACCACTACAAAGATGTGGGACTTGTAAATGATGTTTTTAACGAAGAAATACTTGGAAAATTAAGTGGTAGGATGGCAATAGGTCACGTAAGATATTCTACAGCTGGTGGTAGTGCAAGAGAAAATGTTCAGCCATTAGTTCTTAGATATATTAAGGGTACACTTGCTATTAGCCACAACGGTAACATTACTAATGTTGATGAAATCCGTAAGGAACTTGAACATAGTGGTGCTATCTTCCAAACTACTGCTGATACAGAAATCATTGCATATTTAATTGCAAGAGAACGTATTACAGCTGGTTCTATTGAAAGTGCTGTTAAAAATGCAATGAAAAAGTTAAAGGGTGCATATTCTCTCTTGGTTATGAGTCCTAACAAACTTATTGCAGCTAGAGATAAGTGGGGATTTAGACCACTTCAGATGGGCAAAAGAGATGACGCTGTTGTTTTTGCAAGCGAGACATGTGCTTTTGATGCCATTGATGCAGAATTTGTAAGAGATATAGCTCCAGGTGAAATCGTTACTATTGAAGCAGCAAGAGATGGTGGCGATGGTTACTTTATGACAGAAGATACAGAACTTTGTGATTCTGTTCCTAGCAGTATGTGTATTTTTGAACACATTTACTTTGCTAGACCTGATAGTACAATACAGAACGAAGTAGTTCACGAGTGTAGAAAACGTGCCGGTGCATTCTTGGCTATGCAGGCTCCAGTGGATGCAGATATAGTTATTGGTGTTCCGGATTCAGGTCTTTCTGCTGCTCAGGGCTATTCTGAATATAGTGGTATTCCTATTGATACTGGTTTTATTAAGAATAAGTATATTGCCAGAACTTTCATCAAGCCTACTCAGGGTGCAAGAGAAGTTGCTGTAAAGATGAAGCTCAATGTTTTAAAGAGTGCAGTTCAGGGCAAGAGAGTAATTATGGTTGATGATAGTATCGTTCGTGGTACTACAAGTGGAAGAATTGTTAAACTTTTAAGAGATGCAGGTGCAAAGGAAGTTCATGTAAGAATTAGTGCTCCAGCATTTAAGTGGCCATGTTTCTTCGGTACAGATATTCCTGATAGAGATTTACTTATTGCTAACAACCATACTACAGAAGAAACTAGAAAGATTATTAACGCAGATTCTCTTGAATATCTTAGCCTTGAGAACCTTCACAACATTGCTCCAAACAGTAGTTGTGGTTTCTGCGATGCCTGTTTCACAGGTAACTACCCTGTTGAAGTAGACCATTTATTAAAGTAGGAGGATTTTACAAATGAATAACACATATGAAAGTCCCCTTAATTCCAGATATGCAAGTGAGGAAATGAAGTACATTTTCTCACCAGATAAAAAGTTCAAGACTTGGAGAAAGCTTTGGATTGCTTTAGCTGAAACAGAAAAGGAATTAGGACTTGATATTACACAGGAACAGATTGATGAATTAAAGGCTCATCAGGATGAAATTAACTATGAAGTAGCTCGTGAAAGAGAAAAACTCGTTCGTCACGATGTTATGTCACACGTTTATGCTTATGGTCAGCAGTGTCCAAAGGCTAAGGGTATTATTCATCTTGGGGCAACAAGCTGTTATGTAGGCGATAATACAGATGTTATCCTTATGGTTGAAGCTATGAAGCTTGTAAGAGTTAAGCTTTTATCTGTTATCGAAAAGTTGTCTGAATTTGCACTTAAGTACAAGGATTTACCTACACTTGGTTTTACACATTTTCAGGCTGCTCAGACTACTACTGTAGGTAAGAGAGCTACTCTTTGGATTCAGGATTTAATGATGGATTTAGATGCTGTTGATTTTGCTCTTTCTAGTGCAAAGCTTTTAGGCTCAAAGGGTACAACCGGTACTCAGGCTAGTTTTATGGAACTTTTTAACAATGATACAGACAAGGTTAAGAAGCTCGATAAGATGATTGCTGAAAAGATGGGCTTTAAGGACGTTTTTGCTGTAAGTGGTCAGACTTATACTAGAAAACTTGATTCAGTTTTTGCTAACGTATTAGGTGGCATTGCACAGAGCTGTACTAAGTTCTCTAATGATATGCGTCTTTTACAGCACCTTAAGGAAATGGAAGAACCATTTGAAAAGAACCAGATTGGTTCATCTGCTATGGCTTATAAGAGAAATCCTATGAGAAGTGAAAGAATGGCTTCTCTTGCTAGATATATTATTGTTGATACACTTAATCCTGCTTTCACAGCTGCTAATCAGTGGTTTGAAAGAACTCTTGATGATAGTGCAAACAAGAGATTATCTATTCCAGAAGCTTTCCTTGCTACAGATGCTATTCTTAACATTTACATCAATGTTTCTAATGGTCTTGTAGTTTATCCTAAGGTTATTGAAAAGCACCTTATGGAAGAACTTCCATTTATGGCTACAGAAAACATTATGATGGATGCTGTTAAGGCTGGTGGCGACAGACAGGAACTCCACGAAAGAATCAGAGAACTTTCTATGGAAGCTGGTGCTGTTGTTAAAAACGAAGGTGGTAAGAACGACCTTATTGAAAGAATTGCTAAAGAACCTATGTTTGGTATGAGCCTTGAAGACTTACAGAAGGTACTTGACCCTAAGAAGTATGTTGGTCGTGCTCCTCAGCAGACAGAGGAATATATAAATGAAGTTGTTAAGCCTGTTATTGAGGCGAATAAAGACGGATTAATTGATAATGCAGAGTTATCCGTTTAAGGAGGATAAAAAATAATGATACGAGCTATTGTTGGTGCAAACTGGGGTGACGAAGGTAAGGGTAAGATTACCGATATGTGTGCTGACCAGTCAGACATCGTAGTTAGATTTCAGGGTGGTGCAAATGCTGGCCATACTATTATAAATGAGCATGGTCGTTTCGCACTTCATCAGTTACCTAGCGGTGTTTTCCATGAGCATATTACAAATGTTATTGCAAATGGTGTTGCACTTAATGTTGATTCATTAATGAAGGAAATGAAGACTATTGAAGATGCAGGTATTAAGTTTAACTTGCTCATTAGTGAAAGAGCACAGGTTTTAATGCCTCATCACGTTCTTATGGATACTTATGAAGAAGAAAGACTTGGTGATAAGAAGTTTGGCTCTACAAAGAGTGGTATCGCTCCTTTCTATTCTGATAAGTATTCTAAGGTTGGTATTCAGGTTTGGGAGCTTTACAATAAGGAAATGCTTAAAGAAAAGCTTCAGGGATTATATGAAAAGATTAATATTCAGTTTAAGTATCTCTACAATAAGCCTGAAATTGATTATATGGAAGTTTATGAAACTCTTTGCCAGTATGCAGAAGCAATCAAGGACAGAGTTGCAGATACTTCAGCATTTTTAAGAAAAGCTATTAAGGAAGGTAAGAATGTTCTTTTTGAAGGTCAGCTTGGTGCATTAAAGGATACAGACCATGGTATTTATCCTTATGTTACAAGTTCTTCTACTCTTGCCGGTTACGCAAGTGTAGGTGCAGGCGTACCTCCATATGCTATTGATAATATTGTTGCTATTACTAAGGCTTATTCTTCAGCTGTAGGCGAAGGTCCATTTGTTAGTGAACTCTTTGGCGAAGAAGCTGATGAACTTAGAAGAAAAGGCGGAGATAAGGGCGAATTTGGTGCAACAACTGGTAGACCTAGACGTGTAGGCTACTTTGATGCTGTTGCTACTCGTTACGGCTGTGAAGTTCAGGGTGCTACTGAAGTTTGTATGACTTGTCTTGATGTACTTAGCTACATGGATACTCTCCATATTTGTACAGGTTACGAATACGAAGGTAAAGTTTATACAGATTTCCTTACTACTGATAAGATCTATAAGGCTAAGCCTGTGTATGAAACTCTCCCAGGTTGGAAGTGTGACATTAGAGGTATTAAGAACTACGATGAACTCCCTAAGGAAGCTAAGGCTTACGTTGAGTTTATTGAAAAACAGCTTGGTGTAAAGATTTCTATGGTAAGTAACGGTCCAGGCCGTCACGAAATTCTTTACAGATAATATAGTTTGCATTATCTTTGCGTGGTTTTATTCAATTTTAAATCATTTTTTGTAAAAGTTAATATAATCATGCAAGAATGTTTGTTGTAAATTGCAAAATTACATATTATTTTTATTGTTTGTGCTGTATTTTGTGAAAAATTACTAAATTATTACAAATTCTAAAATTTGTGTTGACATTACAATAAAATAATAATATAATGTGCTATAGAACAAGGACGTTCAAATACAGGCATATTGTATGCATTTGTATTTGGATGTCCTTTTGCTATATAAATTAAAAATTATTTTTATTTCAATTATTGGAAGGAGATTAGAGTATGGCAAAGTATACTAAGGACCAAATTATTCAGTTATGTAAAGAACAGGACGTAGAATTTATTCGTCTTCAGTTCATTGATGTTTTAGGTATTCCTAAGAACGTAGCAGTTACATCTTCTCAGTTAGAAAAAGTTTTAACAGACGGTATGATGTTCGATGGTTCTTCAATCGAAGGTTTCGCAAGAATTGAAGAATCTGATATGTATTTAAAGCCAGACCTTGATACATTCGTAATTTACCCATGGAGACCACAGACTGGTAAGGTTGCAAGATTTATTTGTGATGTTTACACTCCAGCTGGCGAACCATTTGATGGTGACCCAAGAGGTATCTTAAAGAAGCAGATGGAAGAAGCTAAGAAGTTAGGTTATGAATTCAACGTAGGTAACGAATGTGAATTCTTCTTATTCCAGACTGACGAAAACGGCAGACCAACAACTAAGACTAATGATGAAGCTGGTTACTTCGACCTTGACCCAATAGATATGGGTACTGATGCAAGAAGAGATATTTGTTTAACTCTTGAACAGATGGGCTTTGAAATTGAAGCTTCTCACCACGAAGTTGCTGAAGGTCAGCACGAAATCGACTTCAAGTATGCTGATGCTTTAACTACTGCTGATAACGTAGTTACTTTCAGATTAGCAGTTAAGACTATTGCTAAGAAGTATGGCTTACATGCTACATTTATTCCAAAGCCAATCTTTGGTATTAATGGTTCAGGTATGCACACTAATATGTCTTTATTCAAGGATGGTAAGAACGCATTCTTCGACCCAGCTGGCGAATTACAGCTTTCTGACACAGCTTACAGCTTCATCGCTGGTGTATTAAAGCATGTTGCTGGTATCACAGCTGTTACTAACCCACTTGTAAACTCTTACAAGAGACTTGTACCTGGTTACGAAGCTCCTTGTTACATAGCTTGGTCAGCATCTAACAGAACTGATATTATCAGAATCCCTGCTTCAAGAGGTGCTGGTACAAGAGTTGAATTAAGAAGTCCAGACCCAACAACTAATCCTTACCTTTGCTTAGCTTGCTGTTTAGCAGCTGGTATGGACGGTATCAAGAACAACTTACCTGCTCCTGATAGCGTAGATGTAAACTTATTCAAGTCTACTCAGGAAGAAAGAGATGCTCTTGGTGTTAAGAACCTTCCAGGTAGCTTATACGAAGCTCTTAAGATTATGGAAGAAGACGGTCTTGTTAAGGAAGTTCTTGGCGAACATGCTTACAATGCATTCTATACTTCTAAGATGAAGGAATGGGATAGCTTTAGAATGTTTGTATCTCAGTGGGAATTAGATGAATATATGACAATTTACTAATTAGTAGTTTTACTAGTTATTAGTATTGTTGAGTATCAACGAGTCCTGCCGTTGTGGTGGGGCTCGTTTTTTAGTGAACCGAAAGATAAATCGGACACACGAAGTGTGGCTTTCAACGAAGTTGAAAGTTCTGACCAGTGAATCGGAAAGATGAATCCGATTTCTGAACACCAGAAATTACGTATTTATTATTATTTTAATGCAAAAAACAAGGTATTTAATACGAAAATTACTTTGAAGGGGTTATTTTTCTTATAAAAATAAAGGGTGATTTGTATGAATGATGTAAATGTTTTTATAGCATTTTCCAAAAAGGAAACGGCCTTAGCTATAGCTAAAATGGTAATTTCATCAGGTTATAGAGTTGTATCAGTATCCACCAATATAGTTGACACTATACACAATGTTTCTTACTATAAAGATGGAGTTATTATTTGTGATTGTGGTAAGAATGGATCTTATCTTAAAGAGGCAATCTATGACTTATCTGATGACTTTAGTGTAGTTGTTATAGGTAATAGAGAACAGCTGGCTGGATATAGTGGGGATAGGATTTTTAAGTTAGCAGTTCCATTAAAGAAAAATGACTTAATGTGTTCTCTGGATATGTTGAGTACAGTAGAGTCTACATATGTACCTACTATTAATTCTAAAAATGATGATGAAAAAAAGATGATAGATAGGGCAAAACGTGTTTTGATTGATGTCTATTCAATGACGGAATCTCAGGCTCACAGATATATGCAGAAAAAAAGTATGGATACAGGAAGGAAAATGGCAGATATTGCTAGAATAATAATAGAGACGTAGGAGTTGTGCGTTTAATCTACTTTGGTAGATTAGACGCATTTTTTAGTAGTGAATCGGAAAGACAAATCCGATGGCTTGCTTGCCAAACCACAAATTAAGGTCGTTAATTTGTTCTGACCAGTGAACCGAAAGATAAATCGGACACACGAAGTGTGGCTTTTAACGAAGTTAAAAGTTCTGACCAGTGAACCGAAAGATAAATCGGACACACGAAGTGTGGCTTTTAACGAAGTTAAAAGTTCTGACCAGTGAATCGGAAAGATAAATCCGATGGCTTGCTTGCCAAGCCACAAATTAACAAAGTTAATTTGTTCTGAATAGTGAATCGGAAAGATAAATCCGATGGTTTGCAAAGCAAACCACAAATTAAGGTCGTTAATTTGTTCTGAATATCGGAAAGTACCGATTAAAAAAACTAAATAAAATAGGAGGTGTTTTAAAAGTGGAAGATAAGTATTTATATCTATTTTCCTTGGCAGTAATACTCTTGTCTACGAAATTTTTGGGGCTTATTTCTAGGCGAGTTCAGTTACCTGCTGTTGTAGGTGCTCTTATTTCGGGCATCATACTTGGTCCGTCTTTTCTTGACTTTATAGAATATACGGACTTTATTCAGAAGGCTTCTGAAATAGGTGTTATTCTTCTTATGTTTATGGCTGGTCTTGATACAGATTTGGACGAGCTTAAAAAGAGTGGTTTAGCATCATTTCTTGTAGCTGTGTTAGGTGTAGTTTTACCGTTGTTAGGTGGTTTTCTATGCTTTAAGTATATGTTTCCAGAAGAATATGCCAATAATAGCTTAGGTTTTTTAAAGGCTGTTTTCGTAGGCATTACACTTACTGCTACATCTGTAAGTATAACAGTTGAAACACTTAGAGAAATGGGCAAACTTAAAGGTAAAATGGGTACTACAATAATGGGTGCAGCAATTATTGATGATATTGTAGGTATCATTGTACTTACTACTATTACAAGTATGCAGGATACATCAGTAAATCCTACTATTGTTCTTGTAAAAATAGTTATGTTCTTCATTTTTGTTGTTCTCACAGGTGGTGTAGTATTCTTCTTAAAGAATAAGTTTATTGGCAGTGTAAAGAGAAGAAGAAGAATTTCTATTTATGCTCTTGCGTTCTGTCTTTTTATGAGCTTTATTGCAGAAGAAGGTTTTGGTGTAGCTGATATTACAGGTGCATATTTTGCAGGTCTTATGTTCTGTGCTTTCTCTGTAAGAGAATACATAGGCAAGAAATTTAATGTACTTAATTACTTGTTCTTTGCACCGGTGTTCTTTGCAAGTATAGGTATGCAAACTAATATGAAAAGCTTAACAGGGGACATAATATGGTTTACAGTTGTATTGACTATTGTGGCTATATTGACAAAGGTAATAGGCTGTGGATTAGGTGCTAAGATTTGTAAATTTAATAATAAAGAGGCACTTGGTATTGGTATTGGTATGATTTCAAGAGGTGAAGTTGCACTTATTGTTGCACAAAAGGGTGCTGATTGTGGACTTCTTTCAGAAACATTGTTCCCAGCTATTGTAGTAGTAGTTATTATTACTACTTTAATAACTCCAATACTTTTAAAGATATTGCTTACAGAAAAAAATAGTAATGGAGCTGTTGAAACAGCTTAGCAAATAAAAAAAATCCCATTTTAATTGGGATTTTTTTGTTTATCTAAATAATATTTATTTATTTTCTTTGTCATAAATGTTATAGAAAGATATTCGCCATTCTTTTTGCCCAATTCGTGAATTGTACACATTGGAGCAAAACCACACCTACTGTGGAGAGTAAGACTTGCTGTGTTATTATCTGTAATTACAGCAATAAGCATATGGAACTTAGCAACTCGCTCCAACTCTGCCAACAAAAGAGAGCCAATACCTTTGTGACGGTGGGAACTAGAAACATATACTGAAACTTCAGCAGTAGAATCATAGCCTGAAAAATTACGGAAATGTGAAAGAGATGCCCAGCCGGCAACTGCATTATCTATCTCTGCTACAATTATAGGATAGCCTTCATTGGTATGAGTCTTAAACCAATCTTCAGCTTCGTCAATAGGGCGAGCCTGTTCCTTTAAATTGTAGGTAGTATTTAAAATAGCATTATTCAAAATATCATTTATTTCTGGAACATCATTTAATGTTGCAGGTCTAATTTTAATTTGGTTCATTATAAACACCTCGAACTATATTGTAATTAAAATTGTAGTATTAGTCAATTGATTTTTGTTGATTTTTCAGAAAAAATAGTATAATATTATTTCATTGAGGTGGAATGAGAATATGAAAATGCAGAGGCTACTTAGCTACATTAGAAGAGCTGTACAAGATTATGATATGATACAAGATGGCGATAAAATTGCTGTAGGAATTTCAGGTGGTAAGGATAGTCTTACTTTGCTTATGGCTTTAAAAGGTTTACAGAGATTTTATCCTAAAAAATTTGAACTAGAGGCTATTACGGTTAGTCTTGGATTTGAAGGTATGGACTTTTTTCCTATACAGAAATTCTGTGATGAATTAGGAGTTCACTATAGTATAGTAGATACCCAGATTGGCGAAATTATATTTGATGCCAGAAAGGAAAAAAATCCTTGTGCCTTATGCTCAAAAATGCGAAAAGGTGCTTTAAATAATAAAGTTGAGGAATTAGGTTGTAATAAAATAGCTTTGGGGCATAACAGAGATGATGTAATTGAAACATTCTTTATGTCTTTGTTTTATGAAGGCAGAATACATTGTTTTAGTCCTTATACTTTTTTAAGTAAAAAGAAAATAGCATCTATAAGACCTTTAATATATGTTCCTGAAAAAGATGTTGTTGGTTTTGCCAGAAAGCAGGGTTTACCTATTGTAAAAAATAAGTGTAAGGCAGATGGCAATACAAAGAGAGAAGAAATAAAGAACTTTATGAAAAATATGGGGAAGGATTTTGATTACTTTGAAGAAACTGTGTTTAGTGCCATAAAAAGGTCTGAATTAGAGGGCTGGGGTGAAATAAATGAATTTTTACGAACAGGAAAATAATAAAACAGTTTTAAAGACAAGAGAAATAATAAGAGAATTACCAGAATTTTGTAACGAATTTTTCTTAGACTTAAACCAAAATACTTTGCCTAAAACTAGAATGGGATATGCCTATGATTTAAGAGTATTTTTTAATTTCTTGGTTACTGAAAATAAAGAATTTTTGGGTAGAGATATTAAGAGTTTGACTTTAGATGATTTACAAAAAATAAAGGTTGTTGACCTAAATCAGTTTATGGATTACTTGGCTTATTATGTTTCAGAAGAAGATAGTCAGTTGTATTCAAATGGAGAAAATGGTAAGGCAAGAAAATTGGCAGCAGTTAGAAAGTTGTTTAAGTATTTTTATAGAACAGAAAAAATATCTTCAAATCCTGCTGAATTAACAATAACTCCAAAAAGACACGAAAAGGAAATTGTCAGACTTGAGCCTAATGAAGTAGCTGAAATGCTTGATGTTATAGAAAATGGTGCTAATATGACATCAAAGCAAAAGGAGTATTACAACAAGACAAAGACTAGAGATTTAGCTATTGTTACATTGCTTTTAGGTACAGGCTTGCGTGTTTCAGAATGTGTAGGTCTTGATATTGATGATGTAGATTTTGATGTTAATGGTGTCAGAGTTTTAAGAAAAGGCTCAAAGGAAATGATTGTTTACTTTGGGGAAGAAGTTGAAATTGCTTTAAAGGATTACTTGGTGCAGAGAAAAGCTATTGAAACAGCTCCGGAATATGAAAATGCTTTGTTTTTATCAATGCAGAAAAAGAGAATAGGTGTAAGAGCTGTGGAAAAATTGGTTAAAAAATACGCATCACAGGTTACAACCCTTAAAAAGATTTCTCCACATAAATTGAGAAGTACATATGGCACAACATTGTACAGAGAAACAGGGGATATTTACTTGGTTGCCGATGTATTAGGACATAGCGATGTAAATACAACAAAGAAGCATTATGCACAGCAAAGTGATGACAACAGAAGACGTGCAGCAAGAATTGTTAAATTAAGAGAATAATAAACTTGATTTATAATATAACTTGTGTTATTATTGTTAAGATAATTTAATAGAAGACAGTTCGCGACCCTCCTGTCTATAAATAAAACTAGGCTTAAATTAATTTTTTGATTAATATTCTAGGGACGCATTGCGTCCTTTTTTTATTTTTTAGCAGAGGGTATATACAAAATAGAGGTGGATTATGTATACATTAAAAACAGAACATAGTTTTGATTCAGCTCATTTTTTAAGTGGATATGAGGGAAAGTGTAGTAATATCCATGGGCATAGATGGCGTGTAGTAATGGAAATTATGGACGATAAACTTGAAAAAGAAGGTCAGCTCAGAGGTATGATAGTTGACTTTGGTTTGTTAAAACAGCAGGTAAAGGATAGTGTAGATTTCTTTGACCATAGTCTTATAATAGAAAAAAATACACTTAAACCTAAGACACTTGAAGCTCTTAAGGAAGAAAATTTTAAAATAATAGAAGTAGATTTTAGACCTACTGCTGAAAATTTCTCAAAATATTTTTATGATGAATTTGTAAAAAAAGGCTATAAGGTAAAGAGTGCAACAGTTTATGAAACACCAAATAACTGTGCAACATATAGCGAGGTATAAAATATGTATAACGTGGTTGAAAAGTTTGTCAGCATAAATGGTGAAAGTAAGTTTGCTGGGCAGTTAGCAGTTTTTATCAGATTCAGAGGTTGTAACCTTAATTGTGTGTATTGTGACACAAAATGGGCAAATACAGCAGATGCACCGGCTGAACAAATGACAAAAGAAGAAATATATGATTATATTAAATCTACAGGTGTCAGAAATGTAACTCTTACAGGTGGAGAACCTCTTTTGCAAAAGGGTATTCAGGAGTTATTGGAATATTTAGCTAAAGATAAAAATATAAGAATAGAAATTGAAACAAATGGTTCAGTAGATATTAAAAATGTAAAAGCTATTGAAAATTGTCCTTCTGTAACATTAGACTATAAAACTCCATATAGTGGAATGGAAAAGTTTATGCTTACAGATAATTATAAATATCTTGATGAAAATGATACAATAAAATTTGTATGTGGTAGCATTGAGGATTTGGAAAAGACTAAAAATATAATTGACACATACAATTTAAAAAATAGATGTCACTTGTATATAAGTCCTGTTTTTGGCACAATAGAATTACCAAAGATAGTTGATTTTATGATTGAAAACAATATGACAGATGTAAATATGCAGTTACAGTTGCACAAGTATATATGGTCACCGGATAAAAAAGGAGTGTAAAATATGATTGATAAAAAGGCAATAGAGGAGCATATTAGAGGAATATTGGTTGCTCTTGGAGATGACCCAAACAGAGAGGGTCTTATTGATACTCCAAAGAGAGTTGCACAGATGTACGAAGAAGTTTTCGAGGGTATGAACTATACAAATGAAGAAATTGCCCATATGTTTGACAAGACTTTTTCAGAGGATTATCGTTCAAGCTCTAGTGATGTGGTTCTTGTAAAGGATATAAATGTTTTTAGTTATTGTGAACATCATATGGCACTTATGTACGATATGAAGGTTTCAGTTGCTTATATTCCAAAGGGTAAAGTTATTGGTTTAAGCAAAATTGCAAGAATTGCTGATATGGCAGCAAAGAGGTTACAGCTTCAGGAAAGACTTGGCAATGATATTGCAGAAATTATGGCTATTGTTACAGGTTCAGAAGATGTAGCTGTTATGATAGAAGGTTGTCACAGTTGTATGACAGCAAGAGGGATTAAAAATATTTCTTCAAAGACTTATACAACAACTTTAAGAGGTAAATTTGAAACAGATACAGCTTTACAAATGAGAATTAGGGGGTAATGAAATGAAAGTTTTAGTTCTTTCCAGTGGTGGTATTGATTCTAGCACTTGTCTTGGTCTTGCTGTAAAGGAATATGGTAAGGAAAATGTAGTTGCCTTATCTATTTTCTATGGTCAGAAGCACGATAAGGAATTAAAGGCATCTGATGCAGTCGCAAATTACTATGGCGTAGAACATATTAAGTTAAATTTAAGCTCAATTTTTGACTATAGTGACTGTTCACTTCTTTCACACTCTAATCAGGAAATTGCTCACGAAAGCTACGCAGAACAGATTAAAAAGACAGACGGAAAGCCTGTAGCAACATACGTTCCATTTAGAAATGGTTTATTTATTTCTTCTGCTGCAAGTATTGCACTTTCAAAGGGTTGCAGTAAAATTTTATATGGTGCTCATAGTGATGATGCTGCCGGTAATGCTTATCCAGATTGTAGTCAGGTATTTAATGATGCTATGAATAAGGCTATATATGAAGGCAGTGGCAGACAGCTTGTAGTTGAAGCTCCTTTTGTCAATATGAACAAGGCCGGTGTTGTAAAAACTGGTCTTGAAATTGGTGTGCCTTATGAGCTTACTTGGAGTTGTTACGAAGGTAATGACAAGCCTTGTGGCAAGTGTGGTACTTGTATAGACAGACAGGCTGCCTTTGAGGCTAATGGAACAGTTGATCCACTTTTAAAATAGGAGGAATTATGTCAGGTAGAAATAAAGAAGAATTAAATGGTGTAACACTTTTAGGTAATCAGGGTACAAAATATCCTATGGATTATGCACCGGAAATGCTTGAAACTTTCGTAAATAAGCATCAGGATACAGATTACTTTGTAAAGTTTAATTGCCCTGAATTTACAAGTCTTTGCCCACTTACAGGACAACCGGACTTTGCTACAATATATATTAGTTATGTGCCAGATGTAAAGATGGTAGAGAGTAAGTCTTTAAAATTATATTTATTTAGCTTCAGAAATCACGGTGATTTCCACGAAGACTGTATAAATATTATTATGAAGGACTTAGTTAAGCTTATGGACCCTAAATACATAGAAGTATGGGGTAAATTTACTCCTCGTGGAGGTATTTCTATTGACCCATATACAAACTATGGCAGAAAGGGTACAAAGTGGGAACAGGTTGCTTGGAATAGATTAGCAAATCATGATATGTATCCGGAAAAAGTAGATAACAGATAAAATATATAACGATAGGCGTTTGATTACCAAACGTCTATTATTGTGTATTTACAGATAATTACAATTATTTTGTAAATTTTTTTACTGAAAATTTGCTATATATTTTTACCATAGTAAAAATCTTGTAAAAAGTCAGTTAAATAAGGTCTTTGGACTAAAATATCAATGAAATAATATTTTATTATATACAAAAAGAAGTATATTTATGTTAAAATTGACGAAAATAATAAAATTTTGAAACCCACTTGGAGAGCCGATTACGGTTACTTTTGTCAATTTTTAATATAGATTTTATAGAATAGGCATAATTGTTAAACCAAATTTTTGCTGTTGACACACCATAATTAGAGGGTTATAATATTGCCTGTACGAAAAATTAGGGGGTGCGGTTATGAATACTATGTCAGATGTATGTATTATAAAAAAGGACGGTACTTTAGAACCCTTTGACGAACAGAAAATCGTAGCAGCTGTTACTAAGTCAGCAGCTAGAGTTATGTATAAGTTTAAGGCTGAGGAATATGACAGGATTGTAGAATGGGTTAAGTCACATTTACTTGAAAGCGAATTAAAGAATGTTCCTATTCAGACTATGCACAATTTGGTAGAAAGTGCTTTAGAGGATATAAAGCCTGATGTTGCAAAGAGTTATAGAGATTACAGAAATTATAAGATTGATTTCGTAAACATGCTTGATGATGTTTATAGAAAAGCTCAGAATATTATGTATATTGGAGATAAGGAAAATTCTAATACAGATTCAGCACTTGTAGCAACAAAGAGAAGTCTTATCTATAATCAGTTAAATAAAGAACTTTACAAGAAATTCTTTTTGACTAATGATGAAAAGCAGGCAATAAATGACGGATATATATATATTCACGATATGTCTGCCAGACGTGATACAATGAATTGTTGCCTTTTTGATATGGGTAAAGTATTAAAAGGTGGCTTTGAAATGGGTAATCTTTGGTACAATGAGCCAAATTCCCTTGCTGTTGCCTTTGACGTTATTGGTGATGTAGTTTTGTCTACAGCAAGTCAGCAGTATGGTGGCTTTACAGTGCCTGAAATTGACAAGATTTTAGCTCCCTATGCAGAAAAAAGCTATGCTAAGTATTATAATGAGATAAAGACTATTATGGAGGATATGAAGGGGAATGTACTTTCTCTTGATGACCTTAAATATATTGAACAAAAAGCTATGAAAAAAATCAAGAGAGATTTTGAACAGGGCTTCCAGGGAATAGAGTATAAACTTAATTCTGTGGGTTCTTCAAGAGGTGATTATCCTTTCATTACAATTACTTTTGGTCTTTCAAAGGAACGTTTTGGTAGAATGGCATCAATTACTGCCCTTGAGGTTCATTCAGGTGGACAGGGCAAGAATGGTAACAAAAAGCCGGTATTGTTCCCTAAGCTTGTATTCTTATTTGATGAAAACTTACATGGCGACGGAAAGCCTTTGGAAGATGTATACAATGCAGCTATTGACTGTTCTTCAAAGACTATGTATCCGGATTGGCTTAGTCTTACAGGTGATAGTTATGTAGCAGAAGCCTATAAGAAATATGGCGTTGTAATTAGCCCAATGGGTTGCAGAGCCTTCCTCTCTCTTTGGTTTGAAAGAGGTGGAATGGAACCTGCTGACGAAAACGATAAGCCGGTTGTAGTAGGTAGATTTAATATTGGTGCTATAAGTTTACACTTGCCTATGATTTTAGCCAAATCTAGGTCAGAAAGCAGAGATTTTTACGAAGTTCTCGACTATTATCTTGAAATGATTAGAAATCTCCATAAGAGAACACTTGATTATTTAGGTGAAATGAGAGCATCTACAAACCCTGTTGCTTATTGCGAAGGTGGTTTCTATGGTGGAAATTTAAAGCCACACGATAAAATTAAGCCTGTTTTAAGAAGTAGTACAGCATCTTTTGGTATTACAGCTTTAAATGAATTACAGGAATTATACAATCACAAAAGTCTTGTAACAGACGGTGCTTTTGCCCTTGAAGTTATGGAATACATAAACAACAAGGTAAATGAATATAAGCACGAAGATAATATTGCTTATGCTATTTATGGCACACCGGCAGAAAGCCTTTGTGGTTTACAGGTTAAGCAGTTCAGAAAGAAATATGGTATAATAGAGAACGTATCTGACAGAGCATATGTTTCTAACAGTTTCCATTGCCACGTTTCAGAAGATATTACACCAATACAGAAACAGGATTTAGAAAAGAGATTTTGGAATTTATTAAATGGTGGAAAAATACAGTATGTTAAATATCCTATTAGCTACAACAAGAATGCAATAAAGTCACTTGTCAACAGAGCTATGGATTTAGGATTTTACGAAGGTGTAAATTTAAGCCTTGCATATTGTGATGATTGTGGACATCAGGAATTGGATATGGATGTTTGTCCTAAGTGTGGTAGCCACAATTTGACTAAAATAGAGAGAATGAATGGCTATTTAAGTTATTCAAGAGTTGGTGGCGATACAAGACTTAATGCTGCCAAAATGGCTGAAATTGCCGACAGAAAAAGTATGTAAAAATAGAGGATTAAAATGAAATATCATAATATAACCCATGACGATATGTTAAATGGTCAAGGGCTTAGAGTTGTGCTTTGGGTTAGTGGCTGTAATCACAGATGTGATGAATGTCAAAATCCTATTACTTGGGATGTAAATAATGGTGTTGAATTTGATGAAGATGCCGAAAAAGAACTTTTAGACGATTTAAAGAAGAAATATGTAGAGGGTGTTACCTTTAGTGGAGGCGACCCTCTACATACTCAAAATAGAGATGAAATAACTCGTTTAGCAAAGAAAATAAAAGATGAATTTCCATCTAAGGATATATGGCTTTACACAGGCTATTTATGGGAAGAAATAAAGGATTTAGAAATTGTAAAATATATTGATGTATTAGTTGACGGACCATTCAAAAAGGAAGTTAAGGATATTAAACTTCATTGGAAGGGTTCTGCTAATCAGAGAGTTATTGACGTAAAGAAGACCATAGATAGTGGAAAAGTCGTTGTTTTAGAGGATTAGGAGGACTTATGGATAAGATTGTTTTTGCAAAGGTAAAGGATAATGCACAGATACCGGCAAGAGATAGTTGGAATGCAGGTTTTGATATTTACCCTTGTTTTGAAGAAGAAAGCTTTATTATTGAACCACATACTACAGCTTTAGTTCCTACAGGTATAGCAAGTGCTGTTCCTGAAAATTACTACATTCAGATTCAGGAAAGAGGCTCTACAGGTAGTAAGGGTATTAAATATAGTGCCGGTGTTATTGATTCAAGCTACAGAGGTGAATGGTTCTTAGCTACTACAAATACAAATAATAAGCCTATTCTTATTACTAAAATGGATATTTCATCACTTCCGGAAAATGTAAAAGAGCTTATTGAAAAGGCTTATATCGTATATCCATATACAAAGGCACTTTTCCAAGGTATAGTTCACTGTGTTCATAATGAACTTTCAGTTGAAGAAATTACATTTGAAGAATTACAGAAGATACCATCACAGAGAGGCGATGGCAAGTTAGGTAGTTCTGGAAAATAGCTTTGCAAAAAATGCTTGCATTTTTTGCAGTTGGTCTAAGGTAGGGACCAGCCGTGAAAAATATGGCACTAAAAACCAGTACCATATTTTTGTCCCTGTCTAGGTTGCATAGGCGAGCAATAAATTACAAAGTAATTTATGACCAGCCCTACGGTCGGGTAAAGCTCTGGTCAGAACTTTCAACTTCGTTGAAAGCCACACTTCGTGTGTCCGATTTATCTTTCGGTTCACACCTGTGGAATTAGTTTAAGAAAACCAAGGTTTTCTTAACAACTTTCCTTTGATAATCTGAAAAAATGAAAATATATTGGTCAAAAATTGTAAGTTGTTTGTCGAATTTAACTTTTTTGATGCACAAAAGCAGAGGTTTTATTCCTCTGCTTTTTGATTATAATACTTATTACTTTACAATTTTAATTGAAATAGGGTTGTTAAGAGGTGGAAGGCTATCTGTCATAATGTCACCATATTCAACCTTGATTTCATCATCAACCTTAATATCAGTTAATGCAATTTTGTTACCGTCTTTATCAGTTATTTTAGTATCATCGTTAGGGCATAATCTAACTTCGCCCATTACTTCATCATTAAAAACAATTTCCTTATCGCCAATTTCAACTACCTTACCTGTAGCCTTAGCGTCAGCTTCTGTAGTTTCTTCACTAGCTGTTTCATCACTTTTAGCAGAAGTAGTAGTTTCTGTGCTATCTTCTGTTACTGTAGTAGTTTCAGTAGATTCTTCAGTAGAGCTTTCTTCTGTTTCATCAAAAATTACAATACCGTTGTCTGTATCATCAACTGTATAAGCTAAAATGTCGCTGAAAAGTTCAACAGGAACATAAGTAACAGAGTCAATGATGATAGGGGCTTGTCCTAAAGGCATTGGAGCAGTTTTTGCAAAAGTGTAGCCGTCAACACCTGTACGGAAAGTTACATAAAGTGGTAAATCCTCAAGAACTACTGACTTCTGTTCTGCATTCCATTCTACATTTAAGCCTAAAGCTGTTGCAACGGCACGAACAGGAAGTAAAGTTTTACCGTCCTGAGTAATTGCAGTTGCTGTAATTTCGTTGCCATTTACTGTAATGTTTTTAGCAACAGTGGCTGTTGTGCCGGCAATAGCAGACATTGAACCAAGCATTGAAATAGCCATACCTAAAGTGATTGATTTCTTTATAGTTTTTTTCATATAAATTCCTCCTTAATGTTTATCAATTCATAATAATATACGAATGAGTCTGTATTTTGTTTTCAACTTTATATTGCAATTATATTACAAAAGTATTATTATAGTTTATAGACAAAACAGAATGAAACAGGAGGTTTTGAAATGATAACAAAAAAGATGAAAGCACTTGTTGAAGGTGGTTCAGCTATAAGAGCAATGTTTGAAGAAGGTAAAAAAATGATTGCTGAAAGAGGAGCAGAAAATGTATTTGACTTTTCTTTAGGTAATCCTTCAATCGTTCCTCCAAAGAGTGTAAAAGAAAGTATCATAGATATTGTAAATACAGAGCCTGAAATGGAACTTCACGGATATATGAATAACTCAGGTTATGAAGATGTAAGAGAGGCTATAGCTGAATTTACAAACAAGAGTTATGGTACAAACTTTACTAAGGCTAATATTGTTATGACAGTAGGGGCAGCAGGTGGTATAAATGTTACATTTAAGACTCTTGTTGATGAAGGCGATGAAATTATTTGTATAGCACCTTATTTTGGGGAATACAATAGCTATATTTCAAATGCCAACGGTGTAAGGATAGTAGTAAGCCCTGATACTGAAACTTTCTCTATTAATTTCAAGGAATTAGAAGAAAAGATTTCACCAAAGACTAAGTTCGTTATTATAAATTCACCTAATAACCCTACAGGTGCTGTTTATTCAGAAGAAGATATTAAGAAACTTGCTAGTATTCTTGAAAAGAAACAGGCTGAATATGGTACAGAAATTTATATTTTCAGTGATGAACCATACAGAGAAATAGCTTTCAATAATACAGAAGTGCCTTATGTAACAAAGTATTATAACAATACTATTGTTGGTTACTCTTATTCAAAGAGCCTTTCACTTCCTGGGGAAAGAATTGGTTATCTTGTTGTGCCAAATGAAATTGCAGACTTTGAAGATGTTATGAGTGGTCTTAATGTTGCTACAAGAATTTTAGGCTTCGTAAATGCACCAAGTCTTATGCAGAAGGTAGTAGCAAGAAATTTAGGCAAAACAGCTGACCTTTCTGTATATGAAGAAAATGAAAAATTACTCTATAATGCACTTGTTGAAATGGGCTATGAAATAGTTGAGCCAAAGGGTACTTTCTATATGTTCCCTAAGTCACCTATTGCCGATGATAAGCAATTTTGTGCTGATGCTAAGGAATTTGGTCTTGTACTAGTTCCAGGCTCAAATTTCGGCTGTCCGGAGCATTTTAGAATAGCTTTCTGCGTAGATAAGGAAAAGATAGAAGCATCACTTCCTAGCTTTAAAAAGGCTATTGAAAAATATAAATAAAAATCAGATAAATAAAAAAATCTGTAGTTGGCTTAATTGCTGGCTACAGATTTTTTTGTATAGAAATTATCTCTGTTAATTGTGGGTTGTCAATCAAGTAATTGGTTCAATTTTTTTAGTTCAATATTAAAAATAAAAAAGGAGGCTAAATTTAGCCTCCTTAAAATTCGATTATTTACTTAATAATTCAATACCTTTTTCAATTCTTGCAATACTTTCTTCCTTGCCAAGAAGTTCAGCTAATTCACTTGCACCACATGGAGAAGTTGGTTCGCCGGAAAGGGCAGTTCTTACAGGCCAGAACATCTGACCATTCTTGATTTCCATTTCCTTTACAAGAGTAAGCATAGCATTGTAAATGCTGTCATTGTTCCATTCCTTTAAGTCCTTGAGAACAGGGAGAACCTTTTTAAGGTTTTCAAGACACATTTCTTCAGTAGTCTTCATTTTCTTGTGAACATAAAGAGCTGTGTCATATTCTGGAAGTGTATCAATAAAGTCAACCTTTTCAGCGATTTCCTTTAATGTACCAATTCTTGTCTGAATATATCCAGCAACCTTTTTAAGGTCAATACCTTCTGTTTTAATAGCAGCCTTTAATTCAGGTTCAGCTAATTTATAGAATTCGTCAAAATCCATTTTCTTAATGTATTCGCCGTTCATCCAAGTAAGCTTTACAATATCGAAAATAGCAGGAGATTTTGAAAGACCTTCAATGCTAAAGTTTTCAATAAGTTCTTCCATAGTGAAGATTTCCTGATTGATAGATGGTGACCAACCGAGAAGGGCAATGTAATTTACAATAGCCTTTGGTAAGTAACCCTTTGCAACTAAATCCTGGAAAGATGCGTCACCGTTTCTCTTAGAGAGCTTGTGGTGCTGGTCTTTCATAACTGCTGGAAGGTGAACATAAGTAGGAATATCCCAACCAAATGCTTCATATAAAAGGTTGTACTTAGGTGTAGAAGAAAGGTATTCAGCACCTCTTACAACGTGTGTAATGTTCATTGCGTGGTCATCAATAACGTTAGCAAAGTTATATGTAGGATAACCGTCAGACTTAATTAAAATCTGGTCTTCCATTTCAGAGTTATCAACAGTGATTGAACCGTATACTTCATCGTGGAAAGTAGTTTTACCTTCCTTAATTTTCTGTCTAATAACGTAAGGTACACCATTTTTAAGGTTTTCTTCAATTTCTTCCTTTGAAAGGTTAAGACAATGTCTGTCATAATGAACAATATCTTCGTGACCAGTGTTAGTCTTAAGGGAATCAAGTCTTTCCTTAGTACAGAAGCAGTAGTAAGCCTCTCCCTTTTCAATTAATTCCTTAGCATATTTGATGTAGTCATTTTTTCTTTCACTCTGAATGTAAGGTCCGTATTCTCCACCTACGTCTGGACCTTCATCGTGTGTAATGCCAGACATTTCTAATGTTTTGTAGATAATATCTGTAGCACCTTCAACAAATCTTTCTTGGTCAGTATCTTCAATTCTTAAAATAAAGCTACCACCAGCAGATTTTGCAATTAAAAATTCGTAAAGTGCTGTTCTTAAATTACCAATGTGCATATAGCCTGTTGGGCTTGGGGCAAATCTTGTTCTAACCATTTTTCAATACTCCTTTATATTTTATAATAACTAATTTGTAGTTTCTTCAGCAAAACTAGCTTCTTCAGTAGCATTAACACTGTCTTCGTCTGTATCAGTAGATTGACTGGCTAAAAGCTGTGTCTGAATATCTGTTAAATCCTGTAATGCAAAGTTATGAGCAGGGTCAACAAACTGGTCATCGTCACCTGTTATTGTTTCAAGGGTAGCTGAAGTAATGTGCATAATTGAATAATCAATCATAGACATTGCAATTCCGGCTTTTACTCTTGAATTAGAGGCTTTGGAAATGTTTTCTTCGTAAACCTTTAATTTATCTTTTTCTTCCTGAGTGGCGTGAATATCATCATAAGCCTTGTAGCAAGCATCTATAGACTGCTTAACAAGAGCATCCATATTTTCAGCCTGTTTAGCTATAGCTGCTTTTTCAACATTGAGCTTGTGGTAGCCACTATAAATGTTAAATCCTGACCACAGTACAAGAAGGGCAAGGATACCAACATAAATATATTTTAAATGTATCTTCATAGTAAACCTCGTATATTAAAGTATTTTATCTACGTATTTAAGCTCTAAAAGTTTCTGAGAAAGTCTCTTACCAATGGCTTCATTAGCAGTCTGATTGAAGTGTTCATTATCCAATAAAAATGCTTTTGGTATTTGACCAGCAGCTGCCATTTTCTTATTTTCTTCGTTGAGTTTAAATTTGTTATCTTTTAAAATCTGGTCTCCACATAAGTAAGAGTGTAAGTCGAAATACTTATTGCCAAAGGCAGCAGCAAGGGCTTGGTTGTATTCATTAACCTTTGCAGTATCTCCACTAACAGGACCGACAACAAGGTATTGGTCAGTACCAAGAGCCTTTGTCATCTTCTGATATATTTCAACCATTCTTTCTTTAGTTTCGAGCTTGTCTACACTACCTATAAAGAATATAGAAATATCATTGTTTCTTACACCCATTGCTCTAGTCTGAACAGGTGTAGGCTGATATATAAAAGTTTCATAACCACTTTGTGAACGTGTGAAGTAATATTTGTCATCTATAGAAGATATAACACCTTCAACACCGTTTATAGTAACTGGGTTAAGACCACCATTCTTTGAAAAGTCAGGTGTAAGTTCTGTACCATATTCATTTGTAAGAGTAATTTCAACACTTTGTTTCTTTGCCGGAATATCGCAAGGGCTTATCATCATTGGTACACCACCTTGACGACCGGCAACCATTTCAATATTATCCTTATTACTTGCAACATTGAAAACATAAGTCTGGCACGCAGCAGCAATATAAGCACCAAAAGATGGTGTTTGCTGGTTAGCTGCGATGTTAAAACTATCGCCCCAACAAGAAATACCTACAATGTTTTTATCCTGAAAAACATTGTTTTCCATATTAGGTGTCTGGTCTTCGCCGTATACATTTTTCTTAAAATCATCAACATGAGCATAAGCATTATAAAGTTGGTCATTTATTTTAGCATTATTTTTTGTAATAGGAACAATAACTGAATGGAATATAGCTGCAATAGCAATAATTACTAACAAAAGAATAGAAAGTGCAACTAGAGTCTTTTCCAAGCCAATTCCTTTTAGATTTAAGGAAATTGGAAAAACACTTTTCGATTTTGAATCATTATTTATTTTATTTTTATCGTCTGAATTATTCATTAGTCACCCTCCATAAAAATATCTTCTTTATTTTACACCATTGATATAAAAAAGTCAATTATATAGAGGAAATAAGCCATAAATTATACAAATATGACAGAGGATAATTGTAAACAAATTTAGTATATTTTAATCAAAAAATGAACTTAAGTATTTAAGTTAAAAAATCAGTCTTTTTTTACAAATTCTCTGATATTAATTTCCTTAATATCCTTTTTGCATATTTCAGAATAAGGGCAATATTTACAAGCTGAAGTATTGCTATCATTTTTATTTTGAATAAAAGGGCAAATAGGAATAAGTCCATTAATAATGTCTTCACCTAATTTTTTTAGATTGTTTGCATTAGAGTCTAATACTGCCTGAAATTCATCTTCATCAGATATTGAAACACTATAATTTTTATCACTTTTAATATCTGGGTTTAAATATTTTATGTTGTAAAAATTATTTTTTTCGGTGTCTTTGTTCCTAAGGTCTAAAGCAACTTTCATAGAATCTAAGAATATTCCCTCTGCACCGTAGTAGTATGCTCGTTTATTTGCTAAATTTTTATTTTTAAAGCTGTCAGAGCTTATAGGTTTAAAAATTTCAGAATATAACATAGCAGCCGGTTGCACCTTATGGTGACTGCTCTTTAATTTTTTGTATTTTATAGCAGTATCCTTATCTTCTGTGTTTAATGCTATTTTGTTATCAAAGTATTTATTCAGAAAGTCCACGAAAGCAGATAAATAAGTTGGTAACTGCATTAAAAGCATATTATCTATTTTGTCTGTTGTAAGTTTATGACTATCAGTAGGTTCTATTTTTTCTCTGTCCTTACTTTTATAATCAACAATTTTTACATATGCAGTGTCATCATCGTCATATATATCAACTCTGTCTATCTGACCGGTAAAATTAATACTTATGTTATCTTTTATAGGTATTTCAATAGGTGGAAAAGTACCGTCTTTACCAAACTTAACTTCAAAATCAAAAGGCTTAAACAGACTTGTTTCTATTTGTGTAGTTGTTGCAAGTATATAGTCAGTTGCAATTTTTTTAACTCTGTTTAATGATTCTAAAGCTGTAAAACTTGTTGTAAAGTTGTCTTTGTCAAGTTCCTGTTTTGTATATTCATCAGTGTACTTTTCAACAAATTTTGAAACAAAGTTTTTGTATTGTGTATAAGTGTTTTTATAGTCTTTTGTGTAATTTTCGTAATCTGTAACCTCTGAATAATCCTTTAATATTGCAGGTAAATTTTCAGAAAGTTCTTTGTAGTTATTTCTCAATACTTTTTCAGTAACAGAATGATAAATATTACCGTAATCCATACTATCTAAGGAGTAAACAGCTCTTTCTTTCAAATCCAGTAAATGTTTCAAGAAATACTTAAAAGGACAACTAGAATAGGTTTCCAATTTTGAAACACTTAAATTTAACTTTTTAACTACGTCTACATCTCCTCTAAGAAGTTTGTCCATAGATTCCTCAGAAAGGTAGTTAGTATCAGTAGCAGATACAGTACTAAGAAGTGTTTTTATTTCCTCTGAGTAAGGCTGGTTATTTAAAGCAAAATATTTATAAAGATTTTTTTCATTGTCATTTAATTCGCCATTACCGGAAATTGTATCAATCAAATATTCAAATGCTGGTCTTTTTGCATTTAAGTCATTTACAAATTTAATATTTTCCAAGGCTTTAGTTGTTTTAATTTCAGGGAAAATATTTTTTATTTTTAGCACTATATCTGATGGAAGTAAATCTCCTTTAGATGGTAAAGCATTTAAACTATAGCTAATATATAAGTAGTCATCAGGTTTTGTAATTGCAAAATAAATGTTTAAAAGCTCTTGATTTATTTTACTTATTATATTTGGTGCAGTTACTATTTTATAGGCAGACACTTCTGCGATTTTTGCACGTTCTTTATCGGTTATAAGGGCAGTATCACTATTTGTTTTTGGTAAAAATCCTTCGTTTGCACCTAAAATAAATAATGCTCTTATTTTTGGTAAACGAGTTCGTACCATATCACCAATTACAAGGCTATCCTGAGTAGGAGGAACCATACCGGCTGTGGCTGTGGAAAGACCTGCTGTCAAAAGTGCATAAAATTCTTTTAAATTTACTTCTTCGTCACCTAAGTTATCCACCATTTTTTCAAAAACGTTTGTTACAGTATTCCATACCTGATGATTTAATTCCTGCTGTTCTATAGTCTTATTTCTAGTAGCTGTATTTAGCTTGTTTTGTATGTTTGAAGACTCTAAAAATTCAAAAATCTTTACACTTATTTCTTTGATGGAATATTTTTTGCTAGGTTTTATATCTAATAAAACCTTTAGAGAATTATATACATTCTCTCTGTGAGTATTTATAAGTTTTTTAAATTCATCACTTTTGTTTTTGAAGCCATATTCCCAAGGCTTTTCCCAAGAATAGGTAACACCATGTTCTAATACATAATTTTCCAATGTAGCTGTACTATCAGGGGTAATGAATGTTACAAGACCTGTTTTTAAATAGTCAAATACAGCCTTTGGTGACCAGTTAGTGTTTATAATTTCAATAGCAGAAAGTATAAATACAGGTAAAATATGATTAGTAATATTTATTCTACTATCGAGGAAGTTAGGTATATCATATTTCTTTAAACCATAACAAAGAGGAATGTTATAGCTATCATCACAGGTTATAATGCCTATTTCACCATATTTATAGCCTTTGTTCATAACCATTTCTCTGATAGAGTAGCATAAATTTTCTATTTCATCGTATTTGTTGTTAGCTTCTACAATTTCAATATTGTTTACGTTATCTCTATAAGGCTCTGGAAAATGGTTAAGGAAATTTTTGCCCAAATATTCTAATTCAGGAGTTTTAGTATTTTCGTCCTGACTAACTATTGACATTTTAACATTTTTTGTACCAGCCATTTCAGTAAGCCTATTGATACATTTTTTTATTTCATAATATGGTTCTAATAAGTCAATTTTTTCGTAATATGTCTTAGGAGTATCAACTGTGAAAGCTATATTGACGTCATTAGTGTATTTATATAATGCTTCAATAATTTTATATTCCTGAGGAGTAAAGCCATTAAAAGCATCTATCCAGACATAGGCGTTGTCTAAGGCTTTTGGGCGTAGTTCATCAGAGGAAAGTATTTCGTATAGTATATCCAAAATGCCGTCAGCAGAAACAAAGCCTTCCAATAGGTTTGAATATTCATTGTATAAAGCAGAAATAGACTTTATTTTTCCGACAAAATCGTCATTAAGACCACTAATTTCACCTTTTTCGTTTTCAATAGAAAGGGCAAAATCTGACAGGTCATCAGATGATATTTGATACTGTGAAAATTCAGTTATTAAAGTACCAAGCTTATCAAGAAAGCCTTGATTTTCCATAACTTTATTGTAGTACAACTTTTCTTTGCCATTTCTTTTTAGGCTATAAGCAGCTTTCTTTAACAGAATGGCTTTATCTATGTTATCTAAGACTACTTTATTCATTGAGCCACATTTTGAGAGTAAGTAGTAGGCAAAATGTTTAAAACCGAATACACGAATATTCATAGATACACAGTTTTTCATTTTAGACAATATATTTTTCTGAGATTGCATTGAAAATTGCTCAGGTACTATATAGAAAATAGTTTTATCTTTATTTTCAGCAGATTGTATTATTTCATTTACACAAGTAAATGTTTTACCACTATTTATTCCACCTAATATATATCGTAATGCCAATGAAGTCACCTCAATCTAATTGTGTTTAAAATTTTAGTATAAATAGATTATAGCATATTGTTGGGATATTTACTAACTGAATTTATACATAATTAAAAAATTGTAAGAATATTATATACCATTAGAAATTTAGGGAGGATAATTTATGCAACCAAAATTTATGGTAGTTAGTTTGGGTAAAATTATTAAAGTGTTAATTGGAGTAATAGTTGGGGCAGGTATTATATTTGCAGTTATTAATTTATTTGGAGGGGAGTCAAAGGCTACATATGCTCCAGGTACATATACGGCAGAAATAATTTTACAGGGAAATCCTATAAATGTGGAAGTAACTGTAAGTAAAAATCAAATAGAAAATGTGGCTTTAAGCAACTTAAATCAAAGTCAAGAGGTGTTTTATCCATCTTTTAGTTCTTGTATTGCAGAAGTATCAAAGGAAGTTGTAGCAAATCAGTCTACAGATTTTCCAAGAAGCAGTGCTTACCCAGTTTCTGAGGATATAATATTGCAGGCTGTTGATAAAGCTTTGGCTCAGGCAAAGAAGTAAATAGAATAATAAAAATTGTTTTTTAGAGGTTTTTTGTCACTTATTTGTCTTTATTCGGCTTTAAAATGTATTTAAGTCGTGTTGAAATATAATTATATGTAAACTATAATTAAAGTATATGTGTAAGTGGGGTGTTAGAGTGGCAAAATCTGAAAAACAAAAGCTGAAACTGCTTTATCTTAAAGATATTCTTTTGGAAAAAACTGATGAAGAACATTATTTAAAAATGGAAGAAATAATTAATCTTTTAGCAGAAAAGGATATTGCAGCAGAGAGAAAAAGTATTTACAATGATATGGAAATGCTTAGAAAATATGGCACAGATGTAGATTCTTCAAGACGCAGTGGATATAGAATTTTAGGCAGAGATTTTGAGACTGCTGAAGTTAAGGCTCTTATTGATGCAGTACAGTATTCTAGGTTTATAAGTAGAAAGAAAACAAGAGAATTAATAGAAAAATTAAAGGGTCTTGTAAGTGAATATGAAGCTAAGTCTATGAGAGTGAACAAGGCACTTACAGAGAAAATAAAAAGTGATAATGAAATGGTTCTTATTGCCATTGATAAAATTATGGAGGCAATAGAGAATAATAAACAAATTTCATTTAGATACTATAGCTGGACACCTGATAAAGAGAAAAAGTATTCAAATGAGGGCAAGCAAAGGGTAGTAAACCCTTGGGATTTGTGTTGGGATAACACTGCTTACTATTGTATGACATCTACACCGGAAAATCCAACAGAGGCCAGAATTTTTAGGGTTGATAAAATGGACAAAGTATCTGTTACAAATAAAGACAGAACTCCTGAAGGTGTTGAAAGGTTTAGGGATTTTAATTCTTTGGAATTTAGTGAAAAGCATTTTTCTATGTTTAATGGAGAAATGAAAAAGGTAACACTTTGCTGTGATAACAATATGGCAAATGTTATTATAGATAGATTTGGTACTGACGTGTCTATGCGAAGATTAGACGATGACCATTTTGTAGTACATATTATGGTAGCTGTAAGTAAACAATTTTTTGGCTGGCTATTTGGATTGGGTTCAGGGGTTAAAATAGTTGAACCGGCAGAAGTAGTACAGCAATATAAAGATATGGCAAAAGAAATATTAGAACAATAGGGATTGAAAAGGCATCTTAGAAATTGAGATGTCTTTTTTGTTCTTATAATGAGCTGAAAGATTAATCCGATGGCTTGGATAGACAAGGCAAATAAAAAAGGTGGACAGAAACTGTCCACCAAATGAATTGTTATGTATATTACTTCTGAACAAGGTGAATAGCGAAACCGCCAATTTCTTCCTTAAGGTAGATAGAAGTAATCTTGCCATCCTTAACAGATGCACTATCCATATCGAATTCGCCACCCATAGCTTCAATGTAACGAATAGCTCTATCCATATAGTTAGTAGCAATAGCGATATGACCGTTCTTACCCTTGAACATCTGCTTTCTAACTTCGATACCCTTAGAAGCGAATACAGCAGAGTTGTGTTCGTCGATAGGGAAGTTGAATAACTGGTTGAACTTGTTAGCTACACCCATAGCAGCCTTGTCATCTTCTGTGTTGATACCAACGTGAAGAACTTCAAGACCAAGCATAGTAGCAACAGCTTCCTTACAAAGAGCAACGATTTCATCGAACTTGCCTTCGTCAATTAACTTACCAGGAACCATCCAGCTACCACCACAGCAGATGATTTTGTTGAATGATAAGTAGCTGTTTACGTTACCAGCATTGATACCACCAGTAGGCATGAACTTAAGGTTAGTGAAAGCAGCAGCCATAGACTTAATCATCTTAAGACCACCAGCAGCTTCAGCAGGGAAGAACTTAACTACTTCAAGACCAAGCTTAACAGCATGGTTAAGGTCAGAAGGGTTAGTTGTACCAGGAGTAAATGGTGGGTAGTTCTTTTCCTGACAGTAAGCAATAAGTTCAGGGTCTAAACCAGGAGATACGAGGAACTTAGAACCAGCAGCAACTGCCTTGTCAGCCTGTTCCTTAGTTAATACTGTACCAGCACCTACGATTAATTCAGGTACTTCTTCAGCCATTCTCTTGATAGCTTCTTCAGCAGCAGCAGTTCTGAATGTTACTTCAGCACATGGAATACCACCTTCAACTAAAGCCTTAGCTAAAGGTACTGCCTTGTCAGCATCGTTGATTACAACAACAGGTACAATACCAATTGCACTTAATTTCTTTAATACATCGTTCATTAGATATATCCACCTTTCATTATTTGTCGCACTTTTTCATGCTTAGGTAAATTGTAGCACTTTTGAAATATAAAGTCAATAAACTTAATTCTTTTTTGCAAAAAATTACATAAATATAACTTAATCAATTCCAAGACCTTGCAATTTCTTCATATGTAGTAGGAATAAGTTTTTTGTTATCAAAACTTATTATTCTGTCGCACATACTTATTGTAGAAGGTTTGTGGGATATAAAAATACAAGTTTTATTATGCAATAATTTAATGTTTTCGATTAACGTCTTTTCTGTGTGTTCATCAAGGGCAGATGTTGCTTCATCAAGGAGAAGAATAGGGGCATCACTTAATAAAGCTCTTGCCACAGCCACTCTCTGAATCTGTCCTTCACTTAAACCTAATCCCCTTTCGCCTACAATGGTTTCCATTTTATCCGGTAAAGAATTTATAAAATCCAGTATAACGGCATTTTTTGCTGCATTTTCGATTTGTTCATCTGTTGCATTTGGTGAAGCAAAGGAAATGTTTTCTTTTATAGTACCTGATAATATAAAATTACCTTGAGGAACATATGAAAACATTCTTCTTGTGCCACTTGTTATATCAATTTTACCAGAGTCGGTTTCGAAAAATATAGAACCACTTTTTGGCTCAATAAGTCCAAGAAAAAGTTTCATCAATGTTGATTTACCTATACCGGAAGGACCGGCAATAGCAACCAACTCACCTTTTTCTATTTTAGCACTGGCATTTGAAAGCACTAAATCATTTTTATATGAAAAAGAAATATTTTCTATATTAATATTCTTCATAGATTCATAAATAGAAGAAACATTTTCAAGCTGATTTAATTCCTTTTCGTCAGGAAGATTTTCAAGTTCCATAAGTCTTTCAGCAGATGCAGTCATAGAGTAAAATTTAGGTATCAGACCACTGATGTTTGCCATTGGTCCTTTTATTTGGTCTAAAATTTGCAAAAAGGCTGTTAAAGTACCAAATGTAATCATACCCATACTTATATTTAAAGCACCCCATATTAAAGCTATGTAGTAACTACCGGTAAACAACATATATACGCCGGTATTTGCTACATTACTTATGGACTGTTTTTTATACATAAGTTTAAGCATATTTTTTTGTTTAAATAAAAGCCTATCTTTTACTATATCGTCATTTGCAAAGGACTTAATTACCATAATGTTTTCAAAACATTCCTGTATAAAAGAACGTACAACACCATGGGCAGACTGAAGTTCCTTATGAAGATACTTAAAATGCTTGCTATATATCTTTCCTGCAATAAATATAACAACACCAAGAGCCATTACAGCAATAGTAAATCGCCAATCAATGGCAAACAGCACCCAAAGTCCGGCTATTAAACGAGTAAGCAATGAAATAGAAGTAGGCAGAATATTGAGAATACCGTCAATAACTGTATCGACATCAGAAGTAAATCGGTTTATGATTTCTCCTGAATGATATTCATTCAAATTCTGCCATTTCTTACCCAGTAATTTTGAAAATAAACCTTGCTTAATTCTAACATCCATTCTACCGTCGGCTCTGATAAATATATTTGCATATATTATGTTGAGGACACATTGTAAAATAATTATTCCAGCAATTTCTAAAATAGAAAGCAATAAAGAGCCGTCAACATCTTTGGTTGCTATATCTAGCACTCGTTTAGAAACAAGTGCCAGATATATATAGCCGAAAGAAATTATACCAGTAATAACAGATAAAAGAACAACCCAAGGAAGATTGGACTTAGAATACTTAAAAATCCAAAGTAGGGCATTTTTTGAGTTCTTTAATCTCATATATTACTTAGTTTCAGTATAGTGTTCTGAATTCTTTAAGTAGTAAAGAGTTTCTATGTAAGCAAGAACAAGAGGAGCAACACCCTTTGCATCGTTAGAAACGATTGGCTCACTCATATAGTATTCGAATGTACCATCACGACGTTTGTTGTCATAAGGTCCAAGACCAGAAACAAGACAGATACCATCAAGCTGGAGTTCGCCGTCCTTTTCTGAAAGATACTTGTCACAAGTACCGTTAAATGCCTTTAAGCCGTGCTTGAAGTAAGACTTATCAAGGATACCCATTCTTACACTCTTCATAATAGAGTATGCAAAGATAGCACTACCACTTGTTTCAAGGTAGTTACCTTCCTTACCACCCTGGTCTACTACCTGATACCACATACCACTTGGGTCCTGGAACTTAAGCATAGAGTCAATTAATTCCTTGTAGATTGAGCAAAGCTTGTCCTTCTGTTCCTGGAACTGGTCAGGCATAACTGCAACAGTATCAATAAGAGCCATTGAGTACCAACCTAAAGCTCTAATCCAGAAGTTCTTAGAAAGACCTGTTTCCTTATCAGCCCAGAAAATCTGCTTTGTAGAATCATAACCATGGTAGTAAAGACCTGTCTTAGGGTCTCTCATAATTTCATAAACATTCATAAACTGGTGGAAACTATCCATGATGTTTTCACAGTTATTAAATTCAGCTTCATACTGAACATAGAATGGCTGACCCATGTAAAGACCGTCAAGCCAAACCTGATATGGGTAGATAAGTTTATGCCAGAAGTTACCTTCCTTAGTTCTAGGCTGGAATTTAACCTGAGAATAAATAGTTTCAATAGCCTTACGATACTTTTCTTTACCTGTAAGTTTGTAAAGTTCGAAAAGTGTCTTACCAGCATTTACGTTATCAATATTGTATTCAAGAGGGTCATATGAATGAATTGAACCATCTTCCTGAACGAAGTAGTCAATAAAACTATCTGCGAATTCAAGGAATTTCTTATCGCCCTTAATAGCATAAAGGTCAAGAATTGCCTTAATCATACAGCCGTCAATATAGTTCCAAGTAGATGGCTTACCGCTCTTTATTTTTTCAATATTCCAAATAGGTGCCTGTGGTGTACTTTTTTCCAATAACTGGTCAATGTACTTATCTAAAATGTTCATTAGGTTTCTTACCTCCTTAATATTATACAACTACATAATACCACATTTTAACTAATCTAGCAATAGATTTATATTACGATTAGTTGAAAATTAAAAAAATTTACAGTTTTACAATCTATTTCTTAAAAAAATTATGGAAAACATATATATTTTTATGTATGCCAGCACAAAAGTGCTGTTAATATTATGTTTTTTTGGACAAAAGGAATATTGCACTATAATGATTAAAAGTTTATATATAAAATTAAAATGTAATTTTATTGAAAACAATAAAAAACAGTTGATATAAATTCATTTATGGAGTAAAATAAAATGGATTTGGTCTATTATAGACAAGTATTTTGTACAAAAGAAAGGAGCTTATTATGAAAGTAGAATTAATAGTTCCTTGCTACAATGAGTCTGCTGTTTTACAAATGTTTTATGATGAAGCAGTAAAAGTAGTTGATAGCATAGAGGGTTATGATTTTGGTTTTATATTCATAAATGACGGAAGTAAGGATAACACTCTGGATATTATGAAATCCCTTGCTGAAAAAGACGAAAGAGTTAAATATATATCTTTTTCAAGAAACTTCGGTAAGGAATCTGCTATGTATGCAGGTCTTAAAAATTCAAGTGGGGATTATGCCGTTTTGCTTGATGCAGATTTACAGCATCCACCGGCACTTATTCCTAAAATGCTTGAAGCAATGGAGGAGGGCTATGACTGCTGTGCCACCAACAGAGCATCTCGTGACGGTGACCCACCTCTCAGAACTTGGTTTACAAGAAAGTTCTACAAGCTAATAAACAAAATTTCTGAAGTTGATATGCCTGACGGTGCAGGGGACTTTAGAATGATGAGCAGAAATATGATAAATGCCATACTTGCTATGAGTGAAGTTCAAAGATTTAGCAAAGGTATATTTAGCTGGGTTGGCTTTGACACAAAGTGGATTTCGTTCTACGATGTGGAAAGAGCTGCCGGCGAAACAAAGTGGAGCTTTTGGTCATTATTTAAGTATGCAATAAATGGCATAACAGCCTTTTCTACAGCACCTTTGAAAATAGCAACACTTGTTGGTTCAGTAGTATCAACTTGTTCATTTATTTATTTCATAGGCGTTGTTGTAAAGACTTTAATTTCAGGCAAAAGTGTTCCAGGCTATGCCTCACTTTTGGCAATAATGCTTTTCCTCTGTGGATTTATAATATTGTGCTGTGGTATTTTGGGTGAATACATTGGCAAAATGTATATGGAAGTCAAAAACAGACCTATATATATAATAGGTAAGACTAACATCAAAGACCCAAAGCACGATTACGGGAGGAGATAAATGGTAGAGAAAATAATGGCTAAGCTGTTAAACAGGGAAACCATAAGTTATTTATTATTTGGTGTCCTTGCTACAGTTGTTAGTATAGGTTCTTATTATATTTCAAGTAGAATACTAATTAATTTCATTGGCTATGATGAAACTGTAATGTGTTCAAATGTTGTGTCTTGGGTATGTGCAGTTGCCTTTGCCTATGTTACTAATAAAATATGGGTTTTCCAGTCAAAAACTAAAGGATTCAAAGATTTATTGAGAGAGATGTCAGCCTTTGTAGGGGCAAGACTTTTCTCCTTTGGTTTTGAAATGGCTTGGATGTACATAACTGCTATACTTATAGGAATAAATGACACAATATGCAAAATACTTGCACAGTTTGCTATTGTAGTTATGAATTATGTATTTAGTAAATTATTTATATTCAAAAAATAAGGAGAAAGAAAATGGGTTATCAAAGTAAAAAGAAAAAGCAATTTGTTTCTTTTGCTGATGGTGGAAGTATTGAACTACCATCTTACGAAAGAAATAAAAATTGGTTTTTGGAAAACAAATTTGTTATTTTAACATTTTTTGTTGCTGCACTTATTATGTGTGCAACTTATTGGTTCAGAGGAGTATATCCTTTTGGCGACCAGATTGTTTTAAAGGTTGACTTGTATCATCAGTATGGACCTTTCCACGAAGAATTAAGAAGTCGTATTTTAAATCACCAGAGTTTGTTCTATAGCTGGGAAGGTGGTTTAGGTAAAGAGTTTTATACACAGCTTGCTTACTATACAACCAGTCCGTTGAGCTTTTTAATATTGCTTTTCCCTCAGGGAAATATGCCTGAAGCTCTTGCACTTTTCATTCTTTTAAAAATTGCTTTTTGTGGTGCGTTTTTTGCATACTACCTTAAGGAATCTTTTAAGAGAAATGATATGAGTATTGTTGTATTTGGTGTTTTCTATGCCTTTACAGCTTTCGTAACTGGCTACTATTGGAATGTAATGTGGCTTGATTCAGTTGCATTATTCCCACTTATAGCTCTTGGAATAGAAAAACTTGTAAAAGAAGATAAGCATTTATTCTATTCAATTACATTGGCAATAGTTATTATTGTAAACTTTTACATTGCCTTTATTATTTGTATTTTTGCATCACTTTATTTCCTTGTTATGTTGTTCTCTAACTATGATTGGAAACACGATAAGAAGGTAATGATTTCAAGATTTATAAAGTTTGCTATTGTTTCTATAATAGGTGGTGGTATTTCAATGTTCTTGACAATACCTACAGCCCTTGCCTTAGGACAGACAGCAACAAGTAACACAGGTTTTCCTAAGTTTGAAATATATCAGAATGTATATCAGCTTATTACAAACCACTTCATTGGTGCAAGACCGGTTGTACTTGCCAGAAATGAGGACTTACCAAACGTATACAGTGGTGTTCTTGCAGTTATGCTTGCTCCATTATACTTTGCAAATAAGAGAGTTAATAAAAAAGAAAAAATTGGTATGGCAGCACTTTTGATATTTATGCTCTTATGTAGCTGTATCAAGCCTTTGGATTACCTTATCCATGGTGCCCACTTCCCATCTAACTTACCTCATAGATATACATTTATATATAGTTTCATTATGCTTAGACTTGCTTTTGTAGCATTTTGGGATATTAAAAACACTAAGTTAGATATTTTAAATTATGCTTTCATAATTTACACTTGTATAATTCTTTTAACAGAATTTGTACTTGCTCCGAATATTAGTGATATTGATAGAGTTCTTGATAATGGCGATATTGTAATTAATATTGTTGCTATGATTTGCTACATTATACTTCTCAATATTTACAAGGGTACAGAAAGTACAGGTTATGCAACTGTGTTTACAGTATTTTTCGTATTTGCTGTTGCAGAAGCATTGTTCTCAAGCTATGTAGGTCTTGATAGAACAACAAGCAGAGATTCATATGTTAAGTACATTCCTGCAACTGATGAGGCTGTAGCAAAACTTAACGAAAAGGAAAATGGTAATTTCTATAGAACCGAATTTAGAAGATTTACAACTATAAATGATGCAGCATTATATCACTATAGAGGATTTTCACAGTTCTCATCTCTTGCTCCAGGTGGTATTTCAGACTTTATTGGTTCATTAGGTATTGCTGCTACAGGTAACTCTTACAGATACTATGACCCAACAGCTTTAGTTGATGCACTTTTCGATGTTAAATATGTTATGAATAAGGCTGATGATAGTGGTAATGGTGAAATTAAGAATGAACGTTATCATAAGATTGACCAGATTGATAATGTTTGGGTATATCAGAATGATAGAGTTCTTCCTTTAGGATTTATGACTGACTCAAAGATTAAGAATTGGGAAACTAAGGATTCCACTCCTTTCGCAGTTCAAAATCAGTTTATAAATGATGCTGCCGGTGTTAGTGGCGAAATGTTTACAGATGTTCCTATTACAAGCCTTAATAAGACATTTATGAACACAAGAGATGAAGAAGGTAATAATACATTTAAGTATACACTTACTGAACCAGCAAATCTTTCATTAGAACCTACAGTAACTGCTGAAATAGTTTCTGATAAGGACCAGTATTTATTCGTATATGTAGATGCCGGAAATGCTAAGAGAGTTAAGTATGTTACAAACACAGCTAATGAAGATAGAGAACTTAGTGCCGGTAAGAGTTTATTTGATGTAGGTCACGTTTCAAAGGGTGAAAAGATTACTGTTTCATTTGCTCTTACAAACAAGGGTGAATTCGAAAAGACTTACAGAAAAGACGGTACTGTTAAGATTTATGCTGCAAGCTATAACGATTCAGTATTCCAGCAGGCTTATGACAAACTTAATCAGCATACATTCAACATTACAGACTTTAAGGATACAGATATTACAGGTACTATTAATGCAGAGGAAGATGGCGTAATGTTTACTTCAATTCCTTATGTAGATGGTTGGCACGTATTTGTAGACGGTAAGGCTGTTGATAAGGTTGATATTGGTAACAGAGGTGTTATTGGTGTTGATATTACAAAGGGCGAGCATACTGTAGAGTTCAAGTTTAATACTAGAGGTCTTGTACCTGGTCTTGCCATTTCTTGTGTTTCTGTTGTTGCACTTGTAGGCTACACTATTTTCGATAAAAAGAGAAAACAAAAGAATATTCCTGTAACACCAGAAGTTACAGCATAATTCAAGTTTTAGGAGAGAACCTATAAGGTTCTCTCCTTTTTTGTGTTTATCTACACTTTGGCATACAATCTTTCATATTTTTATCCATATCTCTGTCCATTGGTCTGCTACTAGGTTTGTTGCAGTCTTTTGACCTATTAGGACTCATATAGAAAAAGTCGTTGCTATTTAATTTATCTTGAACAATTCTAAGGGCCTCACCAAATCTCTGATAATGAACAATTTCGCGTTCTCTAAGGAACTTTAATGGCTCTAATACATCAGGGTCGTCTGTCATTTTCATAAGGTATTCATAAGTTGTTCTGGCTTTCTGTTCGGCAGCGAGGTCTTCATTGAGGTCTGTTATAGGGTCTCCTTTTGATGCAAGGCAAGCTGCATTGAAAGGCACGCCAGAAGCACTACAAGGATATACACCAGTTCCATGGTCTACAAAATAAGAATCAAAACCGGCAGCCTTAATTTCCTCAGGGTCGGCATTTTCACTAAGCTGTAAGCACATAGCACCTACAATTTCGATATGAGCCAATTCCTAGGTACACTACAGTTGCAAAATTACTTTATAGGGAGTTTGCTATATATTGTTATTTCAATATTGTTGTCAATCTTGGAATAGTATATTTTACTAAAAATGTTTTTAAGTAATTGATTTTTGTTTTTTATATCGTCTAGTTTATTATACAGTTCTAAAATTGTAACAGGCGTATTAATGGGATTTATTTGGCTGGCATTATTTTCAAATTTTTCTTTTTGTAATGTTAATATCTCTATATTTTTTTCCAACATTTGTTTTCGCTCTAAAAAAGTTTCTTTACTGTAGATTTTTTGTTCAAGTAAATCAAAAATGTTACTAAATTGAAGTTTTAGTTTCTTAATTTCCTTATTTATATAGAATAATTCATTGGTGTTGTCTTCTTTTTCGAAAACAGTAGGCGAAGTAGTATAGTTAAAATGATTTTCTATAATATTTAGAATACAGTTTTCAACGGTTTTTAGTTCTATAGTCGTGTTTTGGCAATTAGGATTGTTACACATAAGGTATTGGTATTTATTGTTTACAAATCTTCTGACAATGGCTTTTCCACACAAGTTACAGTATAGAATACCTGCAAATGGATTTTTTAATGAAGTGTTATTTACCGGTGTATGAGAGTTTTGCAATAGTATATTTTGTGCTTTTTGAAATGTATCTTCTGATATTAGTGGACTATGTATTCCATTGAATGTGTAAAAATCCTCTTTATTTTTGTATCTTTTGGATTTTACGAAGCCATCTTTTGTAGTTTTGGTAGAATAGGTTTTTTGCCACAGTATTTTGCCTATGTATACGGGATTTTTTAAAATATCTCGTATTGTTGAGGTACTCCAATTTTCAGAATTTCTTGGCTTTATACCTAAACTGTCAAGGTGTTTACAAATATTTCTTATACCCATAGAATTTGTGTATAAATCAAATATTAATTTTAAAACTTTACTTTCTTCAAGGTCTGGTACAAGCTTGTAACCTTTTTGATTTTTTAGTTTTTCCTTTGTATATCCATAGGGAGTTACAGAACCTACAAATTTTCCCTCCTTACAAGAGGCTAGACGGCCGGCATTTAGTCTACGGTTAATTGTTTTGTATTCTCGCCTGCTCATAAATAGTCCAAATTCGAAATATTCCTCGTCAAATTCATTTTGTGGGTCATAAGTTTTTGTAGGTGTTATTATTAATGTATTTGAGTATTTAAAGGCTTGGGCGATAATACCCTGGTCAACAGAATTTCCTCTTGCAAGTCTTTCAACCTCCATTACCAGTACACCATCATACATATTGTTTTCAACTTCATTTAACAATATCTGCATCTGAGGTCTTTGGCTTAAAGTTTCACCAGAAACAACTTCCCTAAATATTTTTGATATGTCATAATTGTGCTTTTGAGCAAGTTCCATTAATGCTTTTTCGTGTCTGTTAAGTATAGTTTCTGTTGATAAATTTTCATAATCTTTGTCAGCTCTGGATTTTCTTAAATACATACAGTATGCCATAATATCACCTGAAATACTTTGAGAAAATTATATTTTTTATAATTGAGAATATGAATAAAAAGAGGTGGTTTAATATGAAAAAGACAGAACAAATTGGAAATATAAAAATAATTATAGATGACAGCTATTGCCATAATGAAAATATAGATGATATTTTAAAAGAATGTGGAAAATTGGTAAATACAGTTAATTTAAGGAAAAAAGAAGAAAAATAAAGGGCTTTTGGCTTTTGTAGTTTGACTTTGAACATAGGTTATAGTATAATAAATAGATAATATTTATTGAGAAAGGAGTAAGACATGAAAAGACTTATATTAGAAATTTTGGAAAACAACAGCAGAATAAGTGTAGAAGACCTAGCGGCGATGTTAGGCAAAACACCGGAGGATATTATGGAAGCCATGGCGGAGATGGAAGAAGAAAATATCATCTGTGGATACAGTACACTTATTAACTGGGATAAGACAGATAGAGAATATGTTACAGCCATGATTGAAGTCAAAGTTACTCCACAAAGAGACAGAGGTTTTGATAAAATAGCTGAAAGAATATATGGCTTTGACGAGGTAAAGTCAGTTTACCTTATGTCAGGTGGTTTTGATTTACTTGTAATGATGGAAGGTAAAAATATTAGAGAAATTTCTTTCTTTATCTCTAATAAGCTTTCTACACTTGATTCAGTTCTTAGTACAGCAACTCACTTTGTACTTAAAAAATACAAGGACCATGGTGTAGTTCTTGAAAAGAAAGATTCGGAAGATGAAAGGATGATTGTTTCACCATGATGAAACCAGAGGATTTTGTGTCATCAAAGGTTAAGGATATGCCTTTTTCCGGCATAAGAAAATTTTTTGATGTAGCAAACGAAATAGAGGGTGTAATATCTTTAGGTGTAGGTGAGCCTGATTTTGATACACCTTGGTCAGTAAGAGAAAGAGCTATTTATACTCTTGAAAAAGGTAAGACTGTTTATACTTCAAATGCAGGTCTTATGGAATTAAGAACAGGCGTAAGTGATTACCTTTTTGATAGACTTGGCGTAAGATATATACCAAAAACAGAATTAATTATTACAGTAGGTGCAAGTGAAGCTATCGACCTTGCTTTTAGAGCAACTCTTAATCCTGGAGATGAAGTTATTGTTCCAGAACCAAGTTTTGTATGCTACAAGAATATTGTAGAATTGGCTGACGGTGTGCCGGTAGTTCTCGATACTAAGGCTGAAAATAATTTTAAAATCACACCTGAAGAACTTATCGAAAAAATTACAGATAAAACAAAGGCTATTATACTTCCTTATCCTAATAACCCTACAGGGGCTTTAATGGAAAAAGAAGATTTGGCAAAAATAGTTGAAGTTTTAAAGGATAAAGACATTTTAGTTATTAGTGATGAAATTTATTCTGAGCTTACATATGGTGGCAAGAAACATATTTCCATTGCTTCCTTTGAGGGTATGAGAGATAAGACTATTGTTATTAATGGTTTTTCAAAGTCTTATGCCATGACAGGTTGGAGATTAGGTTATGCTGCCGGTCCGGCACCTATTATTTCAGCTATGACAAAGGTTCATCAGTATGCCATTATGTGTGCACCAACTACTAGCCAGTGGGCAGCAGTTGAGGCAATAAGAAATTGTGAAGACTCTATTGACAATATGCGTAAGGAATACGATATGCGTAGACGTGTTATGCGTAAAGGATTTTTGGATATGGGTCTTGATTGCTTTGATGCAGAAGGTGCTTTCTATTTATTCCCAAGTATTGAGTCTACAGGTTTAAGTTCTGATGAATTTTGCGAACGTCTTCTTTTTGAAGAAAAGGTTGCTGTAGTTCCAGGTACTGCTTTTGGTAAGTGTGGAGAGGGTCATATAAGATGCTCTTATGCTTACTCTATTGATGAAATTAAAAAGGCATTGAAGAAAATAGCTCATTTTGTTGAAAAAGTAAGGAATGAGAAAAATGTATGATGAATTGGTAAAGTTGATTAAAGAAAGCAATAACATAGTTTTCTTTGGTGGTGCAGGTGTTTCTACTGAAAGTCATATTCCGGATTTTAGAAGTGAAGATGGTCTTTACAAGGCTAAAACTAAGTATGGTTATTCTCCGGAAACACTTATAAGCCATTCATTCTTTCAAAGACATACAGATAAATTTTACGAATATTACAAAGAAAATCTTATTTATCTTGATGCAAAGCCAAATGATGCCCATTATGCTTTAGCAAAACTTGAGGAAATGGGAAAATTAAAGGTTGTTGTTACGCAGAATATTGATAATTTGCACCAAATGGCCGGTAGCAAAAATGTATATGAACTTCACGGAAGTGTGTTCAGAAACTACTGTACAAAATGTCATAAGTTCTATGATGTAAATGAAATTATGGCTATGGACGGTGTGCCGTATTGTGAATGTGGTGGAGTAATAAAGCCAGATGTTGTTCTTTACGAAGAACCTCTTGATGATGAAGTTTGGCAAAAGGCATTTAAGGCTGTTAAAGAGGCTGATATGCTTATTGTTGGTGGAACATCATTAGTTGTTTATCCAGCAGCCGGACTTGTAGATATTTATAAGGGCGATAAATTAGTTCTTATAAATAAAAGCCATACTTCTTATGACCATTTGGCAAAGGTAGCAATAAATGATAGTATAGGTAAGGTTTTGAAATCAGTTGTAGAGCAACTGTAATTATTTATACAGGAGTAGGGTTGTTTGGCCTTGCTCCTTTTTTGTTGAAAAAACAATATATTTGACTTTTGTACATATTTTATATACAATAGAAATATAAATTTTTTAAAATGAAGGAGAAGAAAAATGTCAAATGCACAGGTAAAAGGGGAAAGAAATTATGGAATAGAGCTATTCCGTATTTTTTCAATGTTGATGATTGTAATTTTGCACATCAATATGAATGGGGGCTTAATGGGTTGTTTTCCAAATGTAGATGCAAAGTATACAACTTTGTGGTTTGGTGAAACTTTTTGTTTTGCATCTGTAAATTGTTATGCACTTATTTCGGGATATGTAATGTATAACCATAAGGCTACGGCAGGAAAGCTGTTGAATATGTGGGGACAAGTTTTCTCTATATCTGCTCTTACTGGACTATATTTTATTATATTTAAAGATGCCAATATTCCGGCAGATAAAATTTCAGATGCTTTCAGACCACTTACACGTTCTCAGTATTGGTATTTTACAGCTTATTTTGGTATGTATATTATTATTCCAATATTAAATGGGGCAATAAATTGGATGGAAAAAGAACTTCATAAAAAAGTATGTGTTCTTATTTTTATTTTCTTTACAATTATGCCTATTGCTTTTAAAAATGACTTTTTTAGAACAGGTAATGGTTCAAGTACATTTTGGCTTTCACTTATGTATATTGTAGGTTCTTATTTTGGTAAGTACGGAGTAAGTGGTAAAAAGTTTAAGCCTTTATTATGTGGTTTATATGGATTAATATGTGCTGTAGTTCTTACAGTAATAGTGGTAGTTTACTCTTATAACAAGGGTGTAGAAACAGGTTACGTAACAGGTCAGTTTGACCACCTTTTCTATACAAATCCTTTAGTTGTTTTAGAATCTGTATTTTTCATTATGTGTTTTTCACAGCTTAAATTTAACAGTAAAAAGGTTAAAACAGTTATAAAGTGGTTTGCATCAAGTTCTTTTAGTGTATATCTTATACATGTTCAGCCTATAATTTTTGATTTTAGATTTAATGGGAAATTTACATTTTTATCACAATTTAATGCTTTTATTATGGCTATAGAAGTTGTATTGTTTGCAATTCTCATATACATTGCTTGTACAGTTGCAGATAAAATAAGATTATTGTTGTTTAAATATTTACATATTAATGATTGTCTTACTATTATGGGTAATAAATTAGATAGACTTTTCACATTTGTTTTGAGTAAAATATAATATGTTTTAAGCACAAAAATAGGAGGTTGTCCAAGTGGACAACTTCCTTTATGTATGTATGCAATATTAAATTAGCAAACCTTAATAGTCCAACCCATATGGTCTTCCTTTTTACCCCACTGAATACCAGTGATTTCATCGTAAAGTCTCTGAGTAACTTCACCAATCTTGTTGTTGTTGATAACACAAACATCATCTTCATAACGAAGTTCACCAACTGGAGAAATAACAGCAGCAGTACCTGTACCGAATACTTCTTCAAGCTTACCTTCCTTAGATGCCTTAACAACATCAGCAATAGGAAGTCTGTCTGTGCAAACCTTGTAACCCCACTTTTCAAGGAGTTCAATACAAGACATACGAGTTACACCTGGTAAAACTGTACCAACACATGGAGCAGTATAAACAACACCGTCAATCTTGAAGAAACAGTTCATAGAACCAACTTCTTCAACATACTTGTGTTCTACACCGTCAAGCCATAATACCTGTTCATAACCAAGGTCATGAGCCTTAACCTGAGATGCAAGAGAACCAGCGTAGTTACCACCACACTTAGTAAAGCCTGTACCACCTGGAGTAGCACGAACATATTCGTCTTCAACGAAAATCTTAACAGGGTTAAGACCACTTTCGTAGTAAGCACCAACCGGAGATGCAATAATTATGAAAGAATAAGTGCTAGATGGACGAACACCAAGGTGTGGTTCAGTAGCAATTACGAAAGGTCTTAAGTAAAGAGAAGTACCTTCCTGAGAAGGAACCCAATCCTTTTCAACTTCAACTAAAGTCTTACAAGCCTGAACAAAATCATCAACAGGGAGAGCTGGAATACACATTCTCTTGTTAGTGTTCTGCATTCTTTCAGCGTTCTTATTAGCTCTGAAAAGCTGAATAGAACCGTCTGGAGTTCTGTAAGCCTTTAAGCCTTCAAAAGATTCCTGAGCGTAGTGGAAAACCATAGCTGCAGGGTCAAGAGAAATTGGAGCATAAGGAACGATACGAGCATCGTGCCAACCCTTGCCTTCAGTATAGTCCATTACGAACATATTGTCTGTGTAATAAATACCAAAGCCTAACTTAGTCTGGTCAGGTTTTTCCTTTGGAGTTGTAGAAAGTTGCATTTTAATATCAAGCATGATATCCCTCTTTTCATAAATATAAAAATCTACTGACTAAATTATATAACTTTTTGCATAATAATGCAAGTAATTTTAAAAATATATTGCCTTACAGAATAATAGATATTATAATAATAGTAGAAATTGTTTAGAAAATAAATGAATAAAGGGTTGATTTTTATGAAGAAAAAGTGTAATAGACTGATTGGTGTAGGATTGGGAACTATTATTACTACATCGTCTATTTTAGGGGTAAATTCCTTTGCAGATATAAAGGATATTACAGGACCTTTACCAGTAATAACAGAAACAACAACTACAAAAGAAGATAAAACAACTACTGAAACAACAAAGGTTGTTACAACTGAAAGAACTACAGAAGCTACTACTGAGAGCAAAACAACAGAAATAACAACAGCTGAAGTTAAGTCTGAAACAACAACTGCACCAATAGTTGAAACATCTACAGACCCTTTGACTGAAATTACAACTGTTAAGATAACAGAAAGTTCAACAGAAACAACAACGAAAGCTCCAGAAAAAGCAGCAACAATCAGAGAATATAACGTAACAATAAAATTAGACGAAACATTGTCATTGGAAAGATATTTGTTATCCGGACAGACTTCAAAACAATTTGTATGGCATACTTCAGATGCAAAAATTGCTACAGCTGATGATAGTGGTTCTATATATGGTGTAAGAGCCGGCAGTACAACAGTTACAGCTTATAGTGAAGACTATATTTATATATTCCACGTCAGTGTAAATAGTAGTGAAAATTCAGCAGAAAGAAATTTAACTATTTATAATGGTAATGATTGTGACTTATCAAGATATGTGCAACACGATAGTAGAGATTATAACTGGGTTTGCTCTAATACAAGTAGAGCCAAAGTAGATAAATATGGTACTTTTGTAACAAGAGCATCAGGATATGTTGAGGTAACAGCAACATACAATTACAATAATTCTAGCGATATAAAGAAATATACTTTTAAAATTACAATAAAGGATAAGCCAAGTGGTGGCAAGGGCACAGTAACTAGATATTTTGATAAAAAGATGACTATACTTGTGCCTACTGGCGAAAATGTAAATTTAAGTAGCTTATTGACAAAAAATCCAAGCAACTATACATGGACAACAAGTAACTCAAATGTAGCAACTGTTAATAAAAATACAGGTAAAATTTTAGGTATAAAGTCTGGCAATACAACCGTTTATGCAGAGGGTACTAATTCTTATGCCTTTACTGTAAGAGTATCTGATGATTATTCTTCTATAGTAAAAGAATTAAAGGTAGGAGAAACACTTGATATTTCTAAATATTTATCAAAGGATATATCTAAATATAGTATTTCAGATTACGATAGTAAGGTTATTGGTTACTCAAAAGGCATAATTACAGCTAATAGCAATGGTACTAGCTATATTATTTGTGATGGTAACAGAGAAAGTGTTCAGATAATAGTGAAAGTATCTGGTACAGTAAATAATAATACTTCAAAGAACACTACAACAAATAATACAAATAAAACAAACACAACAAGTAAGAGCAATACAAATAATGCAACAAACAAGACAGAAGAAAAGAAAGAAACTACACCAGTAGTTAGTAGTACATCAGCTACATTTAATGATATTTCAGAAAGAGCTTGGGCAGTTCCAGCTATTGAAAAAATGGCATCTAGGAATTTTATTGTAGGTAAAGAAAAAGGTAGATTTGCTCCAGATGAAAAATGTACAAGAGCAGATTTTACTATTGTTCTTACAAAAATGTTAGGTGTTGATAATGAAACACCTGATAATTCAGCATATTCAGATGTTGATAATGGAGCTTATTTCAGCAAGTATGTTGGGGTGGCTAAAAAGTTGAATATTACAGCTGGAGAAAGTAACAACAATTTCTTCCCTAAGAATAATATTACTCGTGAGGAAGTAATGGCTATGGTTTATAAGGCTCTTGCCTATAAAGGTGTTAGTATGAATACTGATACTTCAATATTGAATTCATATGTAGATGCAAGTCAGATTGCACCAGAATACAGAGAAGCTGTTGCCGGTTTATTAAGTATAAAGGCTGTCAACGGTACATCTGATACTACTATTGACCCAAAGGCATCTATTACCAGAGCACAGATGGCAGTTCTTATGAATAATTTTTATGGAAAAATTGAATAAGTAAATTATTAAAAGTGCTGTTCTTAGGAATGGCACTTTTTGTATCTGTAGTGAGCACATTCCTCTGTACCTATGTCAGTAAGAACGGCTTTTGCCTGAGGTGTTATCATAGAAAATCTTTGACTTAAATATCTTAATGCAGCACCCACCTCACCGTCACAGCCACCGTACTGTGTTATGATAAGTTTTGCAAGGGCAGGGTTAGTATTTTTTATTTTTACTGGGAACTCCATTTTCTTTTCAAAAATCCACACTATTCATACCTCCTAATCAAGTGAAAAATTAAACTTATTTTCCCATGGCCATGGATTGTCAATCCATTGGAAATTCTCTGTTGGAGAGTAAGAACGGAATGAGAAAAGAGGACCTACAGATTTTTCATATTGGGCTCTAAGATTATCAGCTTCCCTGATTATGCTATTATACTTTGCTATAGCATTTGTATCGTCAGGGTGAGTATCAAGAAAAAGTTGCATATCTACAGCCATAAAATCAAGCATTGTTAGACGTTTTAATAAATTTTCTCTATCCATATTACCACTCCTTGTTATAATTATAAAGACCTGTCAAACTAGGAAAAATAGTACCTTCCTTAAGTGCCTCTCTAGGCTCAAAATATCCACAGATTTTTTGAAAAGGTACATATGCTTGTGCAAGAGAAGTAACAGGAATAGGATTTTCAAAAGGAACACAATTATCATCACAACATTTAGATACAAATTTACCAATCATATTTTCACCTCATTAATTATTTGTTGATATTATATTCTAAAATTTATTTTAGGTGAGTGTCATTGACTTAAAATTTTCAAAATGATAAACTAAATAAAAGGAGTGATAGGTATGAAGTTGCTTTTTAAACAAAGGTTGTTTTCTTGGTTAGATAGTTATGATATATACGACCAGTTTGGAAATACTGTATATACAGTTAAAGGAAAATTGAGCTGGGGTCATAAGTTACATATAATGGATAAAAATGGGGTACATATAGGTACTGTAAAACAAGTGTGGCTTACATTTTTACCGGCGTTTGAATTATATGAAAACGATAATTATATAGGAAGGGTAGATAAAAAATTGTCATTTTTTAAACCTTCTTATGAAATTGATTTCAACGGTTGGCAAGTATCAGGAAATTTTTTAGAATGGGATTACGTAATAAAAGATAGAACAGGCAAAAAAGTGGCTGTTATAAGCAAAGAAGTGTTTAAGCTGACAGATACATATGTTATAGATGTTGTAAACGATTCTGATGCACTTTATGCCCTTATGTTTACATTAGCTATTGATGCAGAAAAATGCTCAAGAAATACTAATGTATAATTTACTCTGATATTGTATTTATTTGAAAAATATGGTATTATTATAAAAACTATATTAGAGGTGATATTATGGGTTGTTTATTGGATTTAATAAAGTTTTTAGTGACTATTGCATTTATTCTTTTTGTGTTATGGCTTATTTTCTACTGCCTAGTGGGTGTTATAAAATTAATTGCCGTTGTTGTTTTGATAGGATTTATAGTTATTACTATAAGGAAATGGATATGATGAAAGTGTACATTTTTGTGAAATATATAGGAGAAAGTAAATGAATGAAAATGGAATTAAATTTAGTACAGCTACTTTAATAACTTTTTTAACTGCTGTATCTGGTGTAATAGGTTTATATTTGAATATTGAAAAACAGAACGGTGATATAGAAAAAGTATGGGCTGTAATAGCAGTTGTTTTAAGTTTTATTTTGGGAGGTATATTATTTTGTGTTTTAGCTGATTTTGTTCGTAGATATTTAAGTGAACCTGTTATGAGAAGATTGGCAGAACAAGGAAGAAGAGTGAAAGAGGATGGTGTAGCCCTTACACTTAAGATTTTTTTACCTATTTTTATTTTTTTGGTTGAAGTTATTTTGTTTTTGGTTAAGTCAATGCTAATAGTTAATCTTATTTGGGATATTAAAGTCATTAATTCGGGAAATGCATTGTTATTTTTAGAAAGAATGGTTGCAATAATGGTATTTTTATTTCCTTTGGAGTATGCATTTTACATATATATACGCTGGGGTATAGAATGGTTTGAAAAAATAAATAGTAAAGAAAATATAGAAAGAAGATTACATAAAGATTTAATTGTAATTTCGATAGCCATATTAGTACTTGAGGCTTTTTATCTTAGCGGTCTTGTGTTGGGATATGATTTTATTAATATGATGAAAGAATCTTTTATAAGATAAAAATATTTTAGAGGTTACATATGTAGCCTCTTTTTATATAAGTAAAAAAATGTAGTTTTTATATTAAAAAATTATGATTTTATACCATTAACTATTGTGTTTTTTGTGCTTTTGTGTTTAAATTATATAGATAGAATGGGGAAGGAGCATATATATGAAAAAGAAAATTGCTATTTTACTGAGCTGTGTATGTATTGCCTTTCCAGCTTTGACCTATGCTCAGTCGAATATACAAGTTAAACTTGACGGAAGTTATGTAAAATTTTCCGGTCAAGAACCAACAGTAATAAATAACAGAACGATGGTTCCTTTAAGGGAAATATTTGAAAATTTAGGATACAGTATTGAATGGGATGCCAATACAAAGACGGCTACCTTGAATAAGGATAATAAATCTATATCAATACAAACTGGAGCAGACAGCTTTAGTGTAAACGGAGTAGGAAAAGAATTAGATGTTCCGGCACAGATTTTAAATGGTTCATTAATGTTGCCTTTAAGAGCTATTGGTGAAGCTGCAGGTCTTTCTGTAGTATGGGACAGTAATTCAAAAACTGTAATAATGACAAATATTGCAGAGGTTAATAATGTATCAACAGACAGCAAGGAAGATATAAAAAAATATTTAGATGGCTATAGTCAAATTGTAAAGTATATGGCATCTTTTGACGAGCTTGCTAGTAATATGTATATGATAACAAGTGATAATGCAGAGGGAAAATTGCCTGAGCTTATTTCAGAGCTTACAATTGTTAGAAGCGATTTAGAAAAAGCTAAGAATGTGCATAATTCTTTAGCAGTTCCGCCGTCATTAACACAGTTACATAACCTTTGTGGTCAATCTCTTAATAAACTTGAGGAACTTTGTGACATATTAAATTCATTATTTAATGGAAAGTTAAGTAATGATGACGCTAAGGGAAAGATTAGTGAAATATTAGAACAAAGCAAGGCTTTAAATACGCAGATTTCCTCTGCCGTAAATAGTATTAAGTAATTGGAGGACGAAATGGAGAACAAAAAGAAATGCCCAGTAGGTGGAAAGGGCATAGGTGGTCAGGCTGTAATAGAGGGCGTAATGATGAGAGGTAAAAAACTCTACGCCTTGGCAGTAAGAACACCTAAAAAGGAAATTGTTGTTGAAAAAACACCTATACAACCAGCAGCAGAAAAGTGTAAAATTTTAGGTTGGCCTATTATAAGAGGTGTTGTTGCCTTTGTAGACAGTCTTGTAATGGGTATGAAAGTTACAACAAAGTCTGCTACTCTTGCAGGTCTTGACGATATTGAATATGACCAAGAGAGTAAATTTGAAAAGTGGCTTGAAAGTAAGTTTGGAGATAAATTAGCTGACTATCTTATTTACTTTAGTGTTGCAATATCTATTATTTTATGTATTGGTATTTTTATGGTATTACCTACATTTTTAGGTGGGGCAGTTACAAACCTTTTACACGGTGATGCAACCCTCAGAAGTGTTATAGAGGGTGTTATAAAAATTATTATTTTTGTCGGATATATGTTTTTAGTATCCCAGATGAAAGATATTAAAAGAGTGTTTATGTACCATGGAGCGGAGCATAAAACAATTAATTGCTTTGAAAGTGGAGAAGAATTAACAGTAGAAAATGTAAGACATAATACACGTTTCCATAAGAGATGTGGTACTAGTTTTTTAGTTATAGTTATGCTTGTAAGTATTATACTTTTCTTCTTCATCAGAACAGATGTACTTTGGCTCAGAGTTCTTTCAAGAATAATATTAGTGCCGGCTATTGCAGGTATTTCATATGAATTTATACGTTATGCAGGTAAGCACGATAACTGGCTTGTAAATATTATTAGTGCCCCTGGTATTGCTATGCAGATTATTACAACAAGCGAGCCAGATGACTCTATGATTGAGGTTGCTATTGCATCTTTAAATGCTGTACTTGAGGAGGAACCGGAAGAAAATGCCAACAGTTAAGGAAGTTTTAAATGATACAAAAAAACGTCTGAAAGAACAGGGCATTGATACTTTTTCCCTTGACAGTAGCCTTTTGGTAAGTGAAGTTACCGGACTTACTAAAATACAGCTTGTAACTCACGACAGAGATGAAGTTACTGAAGAACAGCTTGACAGGCTTGAAAATCTTGTAGAAGAAAGATTGAAAAATAAGCCTATGCAGTATATTTTAGGTCATTGTGAGTTTATGGGACTTGATTTTAAAGTAACAGAGAATACTCTTATCCCAAGAGGGGATACTGAGAATATAGTTGAGGAGGTTATAGCCACTATAGAAAATAGTGGCTATAATACTGTATTGGATATGTGTACCGGCACAGGGGCTATAGCTATTAGTGTTGCCCACTATACAAAGGCTAAGGTGACTGCCTCAGATATATCTAAAAAGGCTTTAGAAGTGGCTAGGGAAAATGCTCAAAATTTAAATGCAGACGTAAACTTTATAGAAAGTGACTTATTTGAAAACATCAATGAAAAGTTTGATGTTATTGTTTCAAACCCACCTTATATAGAAAGTGAAGTTATACCCACACTTATGGAACAGGTAAAAGATTATGAACCTATGCTTGCCTTAGACGGTGGAAAAGATGGTTTAGATTTTTACAGAAATATTATAAATCAGGCTAATAATTATATTAACCAAAATGGTTGCATAGTCTTTGAAATAGGGTACAATCAGGGGGGACAGGTAAAAAGTCTGTTAGAAAATGCAGGATTTGTTAATATTAATGTTAAACAGGATTTAGCAGGACTCGACAGGCTTGTAATTGGATTTAAATTATGATATACTGACCATATACGAACAGGAGGAAAAAAATGCTTGAAAGACTTGCAGATATAGAAAGAAGATATGAAGAATTATCGGACCTTATAAATGACCCAGAAATCATTGCCGATAATGAAAGATGGAGAAAGCTGATGAAGGAACACAGCGATATTACTCCTATTGTTGAAAAGTATAGAGAATACAAAAAGATAAAGGAAGAACTTGCAGAAGCAGAAGAAATGCTTAATGACAGTTCTATTGACGATGACTTTAAGTCTCTTGTAAAAGAAGAATTTTCTGAAAATAAAAAGAAAATAGTTGATACAGAAGAAGAGTTAAAAATTCTTATGCTTCCTAAAGACCCTAATGATGACAAGAATGTTATTGTTGAAATTAGAGGTGGTGCAGGTGGTGACGAAGCAAATATTTTTGCCGGTGACCTTTATAGAATGTACTCTCGCTATGCTGAAAGAAGACGTTGGAAAACTGAAATTATGTCTGTAAATGAAAGTGAAGCCGGTGGCTTTAGAGAAATTTCATTTATGATTTCAGGTCAGGGTGCTTATTCAAGATTAAAGTATGAAAGTGGTGTTCACAGAGTACAGAGAATACCGGCTACTGAATCCAGTGGTAGAATTCATACTTCAACTGCATCTGTTGCCGTACTTCCAGAAGTTGAGGCTGTTGATGTAAAGTTAAATATGAATGATTGTAGATTTGACGTTTTCAGAGCCAGTGGTAATGGTGGTCAGTGTGTAAATACAACAGATTCAGCTGTAAGACTTACTCACTATCCTACAGGTATTGTTATTTCATGTCAGGATGAAAAGAGTCAGTTAAAAAATAAGGAAAAGGCTTTAAAGGTACTTATGAGCCGTCTTTACGATTTGGAACAGCAGAAACAGCATGATGAAATTGCTAGTGAAAGAAAGAGCCAGATTGGTAGAGGTAACAGAAACGAAAGAATCAGAACATATAATTATCCACAGGGTAGAGTTACAGACCATAGAATTGGCTTAACTTTACACAGATTGGACTCAATTATTGATGGTGATTTGGACGAAATTATGGATGCACTCATTACAACAGAACAGGCTGAAAAGTTAAAAGCCGGCGATGAGGCAATGTAATAAAAGGGTTATATTAAGGGATTTTTTGAAGGAGATGGTAGGATGAACAATATGACAATTAACAAAGAAGAATTTAAGGAACAGCTTGCTAACAACGTGAAAAGCCTTTTCAGAAAGACTGTAAAGACTGCTAGTAATGTTGAGCTTTATAAGGCTCTTGTTTTCACTATCAGAAGTTATATTTCTGATAATTGGGTTAAAACTCACGATGCTTATGACAGCAAGGGTTGTAAGGTTGTTTGTTATTTATCTATGGAGTTTTTAATGGGTCGTTTCTTAGGAAATGCCGTTCTTAATATGTGTGCAAATAACACAGTTTCAGAAGCTTTAGAGGAATTGGGAATTGATTACAATGCTCTTGAAGATGTAGAACGTGACCCAGGTCTTGGTAATGGTGGTCTTGGTAGACTTGCAGCTTGTTTCTTAGACTCACTTTCTACACTTGAATTACCGGCTTATGGCTGTGGTATTAGATACCACTATGGTATTTTTGAACAGAAGATAGAAAACGGTTATCAGGTTGAAAAGCCGGATAATTGGCTTAAAGACGGTGATGTTTGGGGTGTAGAACGTCAGGAATATGCTGTTGATGTTAATTTCTTTGGCGATGTAAAGGCTGTTAAAAAGGAAAATGGCGAATATAAGTTTATACAGGAAAACTGCCAGACTATTGTAGCTATTCCTTATGACTATCCTGTTGTTGGTTATGGTAACAAGACAGTTAATACTCTCAGATTATGGGACGCTCAGCCAAAGGCAGGCTTTGACTTAAAGAGCTTTAATGCTGGTGATTATTCAAAGGCTGTTGAACAGGAAAATATGGCAAGAACTATTACAGAAGTACTTTACCCAGCTGATGAACACTATGCAGGTAAGGAACTTAGATTAAGACAGCAGTATTTCTTTGTTTCTGCTACACTTCAGAGAGTAATTGCTAAGTTTAAAGAACTTTTTGGCAATGATTTTTCCAAACTTCCAGAAAAGTATGCTTTCCAGTTAAATGATACACATCCAAGTATTGCTGTAGCTGAATTAATGCGTATTTTAGTTGATGAAAATGACCTTCCTTGGGATGAAGCATGGGAAATTACAACTAAGTGCTGTGCATATACTAACCATACTATAATGTCAGAAGCCCTTGAAAAATGGCCAATTGAACTTTTCTCAAGACTTCTTCCAAGAATTTATATGATTGTTGAAGAAATTAACAGAAGATTCTGTGATATGCTTATTTCTAAGTTTGGTAATAATCCAGAAAAGATTAGAAAAATGGCTATTGTTGCTGACGGTCAGATAAGAATGGCATGGCTTGCTATTGTTGGTTCACATTCTGTAAATGGTGTTGCAGCACTTCATACAGAAATACTTAAAAATCAGGAACTAAGAGATTTCTATGAAATTTATCCTGAAAAGTTCAATAACAAGACTAACGGTATTACACAGAGAAGATGGCTTGGACACGCAAATCCAAAACTTGCTAGCCTTATTACAAATAAAGTTGGCGAAGGTTGGGAAAAAGACCTTACTAAGTTAAAGGGTCTTGAAAAACTTGCTGATGACCCAATTTTCCAGGCACAGTTTATGGATATTAAGAAGGAAAATAAGATTGCTTTAGCTGATTACTTAAAGAAGACAACAGGTGTAGAAATTAATCCGGATTCTATTTTTGATATTCAGGTAAAACGTCTTCACGAATATAAGAGACAGCTTTTAAATGTTCTTCACGTTTTAAGCCTTTATAATAAGTTAAAGGTAAATCCTGGTCTTGATATTGCACCTAGAACATTTATATTTGGTGCAAAATCTGCAGCCGGTTACAGAATGGCAAAACTTATTATTAAGCTTATTAATTCGGTAGCTGATTTAGTAAACAATGATGAAACTATTGAAGGTAAGATTAAGGTTATATTTGCCGAAAACTACAGAGTAACTCTTGCTGAAAAACTTATTCCAGCAGCTGATGTTTCAGAACAGATTTCTACAGCTAGTAAGGAAGCATCTGGTACTGGTAATATGAAGTTTATGTTAAATGGTGCTTTAACCCTTGGTACACTTGACGGTGCTAACGTTGAAATTAGAGAAGAAGTTGGCGATGAAAACATATTCATTTTCGGTATGAAGGCTGATGAAGTTATTGCAGAATATGCTAAGAATGATTATAATCCTTGGGATATTTACAATATGAATTCTGACGTAAGAAATGTTATGAATATGCTTATTAATGGTACTCTTGATGAAGACAGAGAACTTTTCAGAGATATTTATAATTCACTTCTCAATGGTATTAATGGTAACAGACCAGACGAATACTTTGTTCTCAAAGATTTTGCAGCTTATGCAGAAGCACAGGACAGAATTGACAAGGCTTACAAAGATAAGAAACATTGGGCTAAGATGGCTATTTTAAATACTGCCAATAGTGGTAAGTTCTCATCAGACAGAACTATTCAGGAATATGCTGATGATATTTGGGATTTAAAGCCAGTTCATATTGATTAATTATTAATATTTTAATATTACTAAAGGGCACATCATTTTTGGTGTGCCTTTTTAAGGAGAAATTATAATGTTTTTTATAATGGGAATAAATAGCGACTATAAAAAATTGAATTTTATTCAAAATTTTGTTTGTCCTGATTGTGGCATTGTAGGAGAGTATCAAGTTTTTGTAGCCTACACTGTACTTTCGTTATTTTTTATACCTATTTTTAAATGGGGTAGAAAGTATTACGTACAGACTTCTTGCTGTGGTAAAACCTATAAACTTGATAATGAAGTAGGCAGAGCTATAGAAAAGGGCGAACCTGTAGTTATATCTCAGAATGATTTGGAATACGAAGGTCAAACTCCAGTAATTAAAAAATGCAATTACTGTGGATATGTAACAGAGGAAAATTTTGAATATTGTCCTAAATGTGGAAATAAATTAAATTAAAAAAGCACAAGGTTGTAATGAATTATGTTTCATTATACCTTGTGCTTTAGTTTTAGGCTAAAATATCATTTATTGCATCACAAATGCAATCCGAAATATCAGTTGCCATTACAGAATAAGATGAAAGTTTCTTTTCTGCAATTTCACCTGATTTACCGTTTAAGTAAGTACCCAGACAAGCTGAGTCAAAAGGTTTTAAACCTTGTGCAATAAGTCCGGTTATAACACCTGTAAGACTATCTCCGGAGCCACCTTTACTCATAGCACTTGTACCAGTGGTATTTATACATATTTTTCCATTAGGACTTGCAATTACCGTGTGGGCAGATTTAAGTACAACTACGATATTGTACTTTTTAGCAAAATCCAATGCTACCTGTTGCATATTGTTAGCGATTTCCTTTACAGATAGTTTTGTAAGTCGGCTCATTTCTTTTAAATGAGGAGTTATAACACAATTCACTTTTAACTTTTTAAGTAAATCTGTATTTTCAGAAAGCATATTAAGTCCGTCAGCATCTATAACTAAAGGTGCTTTTGAATTTTCGATTACATATTCAAGTATTTTTCGGCTATTATCACTTATTCCTAAACCAGAACCTATGGCAATAGCATTTTTGCCATCTAAGGCTGTTGGTATATCAGAATTTAATGTTGTCACTGCCTCGGGTATTGTACAATGGGCGACACTTATTACATGACGAGTAGAACATATATTTACAAGACCACAGCCACATTTATAGGCACTTTTGGCGTTTATAATAGCTGCTCCTGCCATTGTATCACAGCCGGAAATAAAAAGTGCTTTGCCATAAGTACCCTTGTTGGAATTTTCCACACGCTGTGGCAAAAGGTCTTTGGCTGATTTTTTATCTAATGTAAAAATATTATTCTTTGAAATATATGGTATACCTATATCTGAAACAACCAATTTTTTTATATGACTATTTGCAGGATAAAGTAAAATACCTACTTTAGGTAAATGGAAAGTTACAGTAACGTCAGAATTAACAGCAATACCATAGTCCTCTCCTGTGTCAGAGTTTATACCGGTAGGACAATCTACGGAAATAACTGTTTTACCTGATGTGTTAATAATGTTTACTATTTCAGTATATAAGGGACTTAATTGACGGCTTAAACCAGTGCCAATAAGGGCGTCTATAATTAAATCAGCATCTGAAACATCTATTAGGTTAATATTATCTGTGATATAGTGGATATTTGCTTTATAGGCTTTAAGGTAATTGAGATTTTTATTGCAATCTGGAGTAGCTTTGTTAAAATCTCCAACAAAATAGATTTTAACATTAATACCTATAGCCATAAGTTGACGACTTACAGCTAAACCATCTCCGCCGTTATTACCTTTGCCGGCAAAAACTATAACAGATTTTGGGCTAAATTTTAAAACTTCTTTTTTTACACCATAGGCTGCGTTTTCCATAAGTAAAAGTGAGGGAACTCCTTTTTTCTCTATGGCATCAGCCTCAATGGCTTTCATTTGTGCAGTTGTTACTATATCCATAAAATCACTCCTTTGCTTCAATTACAGCAAAAGCAACAGCATTTTCTTTACTATGGGATATAGAAATTGAAATATTTCCACCATTCATTGAGTCAAAAATTTCCTTTGTTTTGTTGTGTAATACAACATAAGGCTTGCCACTTTCGTGTCTTAAAATTTCTATTTCTTTAGGTGAACAACCTTTAAATCCTGTACCCATAGCCTTTACAACAGCTTCCTTTGCTGCAAAATTTCCAGCAAGAGTTTCATAATTACAATTATGAAAAAGTTGTTGTTCAGATTTAGTATATATTTTGCTTAAAAAAGACTTATTTTCAACAGCTTTTTGTATTCTTGATATTTCAATAATATCAGTTCCAATTCCTATAATCATAAAACACCACCTCTTAACATAAGTATAAACTATTTTAGTAGAAAAATCTATTCAATAATTGCAAAATTATATTTTTTAGGGTATTATATAACAAGGTGATTAGTATGAAGTATGAAATTTTAAAATTACTAAAGGAAAAAAGAGACTATATATCAGGGGAAGAAATGGCAAAACATTTTGGCGTTTCTCGTACTGCTGTATGGAAGAATATTACTAAACTTAAAAACGAAGGTTATAATATTAAGTCAGTAAGTAATAAGGGCTATTTTCTTGAAGAAACAAATGATATTCTCAACATAAGTGAAATTGAATATGACAATACTCTTTTTTTGGAAACTATAGACTCTACAAATGAGGAGTGTAAGAGACAGGCTGTTAAAGGAAAAAATGATGGCTTACTTGTAGTATGTGATTATCAAAGTGCTGGAAAAGGTAGATTGGGCAGAACTTGGGTAGCTGAAAGCCACGATAATCTATGTATGAGTTTTTTGCTTTATCCTGATATAAGCCCAATGAAAGCACCACAGCTTACACTTTTAACAGGTATGGCTGTTTGTGAGGCGATAAAGGAAGTAACAGGCTTAAATGCAGGTATAAAATGGCCAAATGATATATTGGTAAATGGCAAAAAAGTTGTAGGCATACTTACAGAATTAAGTGCTGAAATAGACTGTATAAAATACGTTGTTGTTGGTATAGGTATTAATGTAAATAACAGTGGTTTTAGCGAAGAATTGAAAAGTAAAGCTACTTCAATGTATCTCGAAGCAGGTAAAAAGTTTTATAGAAAAGATTTTATAAAGCCTATTGCTGACAGACTTATGGAATATTATAAACAATTTTGTGTAGAGGGCTTTGCTCCTTTTACAGAAAAGTATAATGCACTTTGTCTTAATATAGGTCAAGAGGTAAAAACTATAGGCAGAGAAGAAATAGAAGGAACAGCCCTTGGGATAAATGCAGAAGGCTGTTTAATGATAAAAGATAGTACAGGAAAGATACACGATGTATTTACAGGAGAAGTATCTTTGAGAAAAAAAGATAACAGTTACATTTAGGAGGAATTATGGAAGATATAAAGGATATATTAAGTTCTGCGTCATTTTATAAGCAGGGCTATTTTTACAATGATAAAATGCCAATATTACCGGAATCAGTAAAGCAGGAATTGAAAATTGCCAATGTTCTTTTGGCTGAAAAGATAAGAGGTATTGCTACAATAGGTTTTTATAAGGATACAGGGGATTTATTTGTGGAAGTAAGAAATCAGGAAGATGATTTTTCTTATGATGAAATAAATGCAAAACTTGAAGTTGCAAGAGTGGAAAAGGAACATGCAGAGCTTTTTAATTCCCTTACACTTTGGTACAAAACTTTTGTAATGGGCAAGGTGACAGAATGAAAATAGGCAATATAGAGACAAAGAATAATGTTTTTCTTGCTCCTATGGCAGGGGTAACAGACCTTGTATTTAGAGTTATTTGCAAAGAAATGGATTGTGGTATGGTGTACTCTGAAATGGTTAGTGCAAAGGGAGTACAGCATAATAACAAAAACACAAAAGAGCTTTTAAAAGTTGACGAAAGAGAAAGACCTGTTGCCATGCAGATGTTTGGCTCTGACCCTGAAATAATGGCTGAAATGGCAAGGAAATTAAATGAGTATGAGGATATAGACATACTTGACATCAATATGGGCTGTCCTGCTCCAAAGATAGTTAAAAATGGAGAAGGTTCTGCCTTGACTTTAAATCCTAAATTAGTTGGAGAGATTATATCTGCTGTTTCAAAGGCATCAGAAAAGCCTGTTACAGTAAAGTTTAGAAAAGGTTTTGATGACCAACATTTAAATGCTCTTGAAATTGGTAAAATAGCTGAAGAAAGTGGTGCAAAGGCTGTTACTATACACGGAAGAACTAGAGAACAGTATTATGCAGGCAAGGCTGATTGGGATATTATTAAGGCACTAAAAGAAGAAATAAAGACAATTCCGGTTATAGGCAATGGGGATATTTTTACACCGGAAGATGCAAAAAATATGCTTGAATATACCGGTTGTGATGCAGTTATGATTGGCAGAGGTTCTCAGGGGAATCCTTTTATTTTCAAAAGAACTGTTGAATACCTTGAAAATGGCATACTACTTCCGGAACCAACTTGGGAAGACAGACTTGATATAGCAGAAAAGCATATGGATATGCTTGCTGATTACAAAGGTGAAGTTATAGGCATAAGAGAAATGAGAAAGCATTTAGGCTGGTATATAAAAGGATTGCCACACAGTGCTGAAATGAGAGTAAAAATAAATGCCACTTCAGGCAGAGAAAATATGAGAGATGTTCTTAATTATATGAGGGAGTTAATAGCCTCTAACAACAATTAATTAAGGTAAGAATGTTGACATTTTTTAACTGTTGATATATAATAAAATAATGTATATTAAATAAGGAGCGATATTATTATGGCTGAAGAAAAGAAGATAATTTTAACAAATGATGGTTTAAAAAAGCTTGAAGAAGAATTAGAAAACCTCAAAGTAGTAAGACGTAAAGAGGTTGCTGCTAAGATTAAGGAAGCTAGAATGCAGGGCGACCTTTCCGAAAATGCTGAATATGACGCTGCTAAGGAAGAACAGGCGGAAATCGAAACAAGAATTACTCAGATTGAAAAAATGCTCAGAAATGCAGAAGTTATTGACGAGGATGAGCTTAACACAGGTAAAGTAAACCTTGGTAATACAGTAGTTCTTTGGGATAATGAATTTGAAGAAGAAATTACTTACACTCTTGTAGGTCCAGCAGAAGCAGACCCTATGCAGGGTAAACTTTCTAACGAATCTCCTCTTGGTATGGCTATGTTAGGTCATTCAGTAGGCGATATTATTGAAAATCAGGCTCCAGACGGAGTAATCGAATTTAAGATTTTAGATATTAAATAGGAGAAATACAAATGGAAAACAATCAGAATAAGCCAAACAAGAAGCAGGCTGCTGAAGGTAAGGCTTTAAATGAAATTTTAAGATTAAGACGTGAAAAACTTGCTAATTTACAGGAAATGGATATGGACCCATTCAAGATTGTAAAGTGCGATGTTACAAACCATAGTGTAGAAATTAAAGAAAACTTTGAAGAATTTGAAGGCAAGACTGTATCTGTTGCTGGTAGAGTTATGAGCAAGAGAGTTATGGGTAAGGCTAGTTTCTGTGATGTTCAGGATAGAGATGGCAGAATTCAGTGCTATGTTACAAGAGATAGTCTTGGCGAAGATAGCTACAAGCTTTTCAAGAAATACGATATTGGTGATATTGTTTGCGTAAAGGGTTATGTATTTAAGACTCAGAAGGAAGAAATTTCTGTTCACGCAGAAGAAGTTACTTTACTTTCTAAGTCACTTCAGGTTCTTCCTGAAAAGTTCCACGGTTTAAAGGACCAGGATTTAAGATACAGACAGAGATATGTTGACCTTATTGTAAATCCGGAAACAAAGAAGAACTTCATTACAAGAGGTAAGGTTATTAAGACTGTTAGAAATTACCTTGATAACTTAGACTTCCTTGAAGTTGAAACTCCAATTTTACAGACTATTCCAGGTGGTGCATCTGCAAGACCTTTCATTACACATCACAATACACTTGATATTGATATGTATATGAGAATTGCTCTTGAACTTCCATTAAAGAGACTTATTGTTGGTGGTCTTGAAAGAGTATACGAAATTGGTAGAGTATTCAGAAATGAAGGTATGGACGCAAGTCATAACCCAGAATTTACATTACTTGAATTATATCAAGCATATACAGATTACCACGGTATGATGGATATTACTGAAGGTATTATCAAGGAAGTTGCTGAAAAGGTTGCAGGTAGCGACAAGATTGTATATCAGGGCGTAGAACTTGATTTCTCAAAGCCTTTTGAAAGAATTACAATGCTTGATGCTGTTAAGAAGTACACAGGCGTTGACTTTGATGAAATTCCTGATACTGAAACAGCTAAGAAGGTTGCTAAGGAACATAATGTTGAATTTGAAGAAGTTCACGAAAAAGGCGATATTCTTAACTTATTCTTCGAAGAATTTGTTGAAGATAAGCTTATTCAGCCTACATTCCTTATGGACCACCCTGTTGAAATTTCTCCACTTACAAAGAGAAAGCCAGATAAGCCAGATTATACAGAAAGATTTGAGCTTTTCATCTGTGGTCACGAATATGCAAATGCTTATAGCGAATTAAATGACCCAATCGACCAGAGAGAAAGATTTAAGCGTCAGGATGAGCTTAGAGCTAGTGGCGATGAAGAAGCTAATATGATTGATGAAGACTTCATGATGGCTCTTGAATACGGTATGGCACCTACAGGTGGTATGGGTATGGGTATTGATAGACTTGTAATGTTATTTACAAATGCAAGCACAATCAGAGATATTCTTTTATTCCCAACAATGAAGCCTATTGAAACTGGTAACAAGACAGAAGAATAATTTATTTTGATTAATGCACAGGTTTTATCCTGTGCATTTTTTGTAATAAATAGGATAGCTATGATACTTTGAATGAAAAACATATTTTCATAACTTTTAACATTAAATCGTAAGCTAGTTTTATGAAAATTTGTTTAATGTTAAAGAATGTAAAATTGAAAAAAATTTAAGAATAATGTTAAAAAATGGAATAATTTATTGACCATTTATAGTGTATGTGGTATTATTGGTTTGTAAACCAATTAAATAATAAAGGAGGTTTTCTTTGGCAAGGTCTGGAAACAAGGAAGAATCAAAGAGGCGTATACTTTCTGCTTGTGTAAAGTTGTTTATTGAAAAAGGATTTCATAACACAACTATGGCAGAAATTTTAAGGGAATCAGGTACGACAAGCTCAACATTTCAAAATATTTTTCGTACAAAAGACGGAGTTATACTGGAATTGACAGAATTTATGTTTGACAACCAGTTTGCATCGGCAAGAAATGTTAGTGACAGCCTACCATTGGTTTATATATATGCAGTAGAAACGTGCATACAGATGACGCTTGTAGAGCTTAACGAAAATTTGAGGGATATTTACGTTGAGACTTATTCAAATGGGCGTACTATGGAGTATGTATTTGAGCGAACATCTGTGGAACTTTATAAGATATTTAAACAATATAATCCTAGCTATTCTGAAAGTGATTTTTATGAAATGGAAATAGGAACAGCCGGTATAATGCGTAATTATATGAAGAAGAAATGCGATTTATATTTTACTCTTGAAAAGAAAATAGCACGTTTTCTTGATATGAGTTTAAATGTTTATAATGTTCCAAAAGATGAAAGAGAAAAGATTATTGCATTTGTGCTTAGTATTGATATACGTAAAGAGGCAAACCAAATTATGCAAAAACTTTTTAAATCATTGGCTATGCACTTTGATTTTGAACTTGGGGAAAATTAAATAAAGGAGGTATCTTATGAGGATTAAGAAATTAGGTTTTTTAATGTTTACTTTTGTAGTTGCTATGATGTTTATTCAGGTGGTATATGCTGATATAACATCTGAACAGCACACGCATTGTTTTTGTGGCAAAACAGATTGTAATAATGGGAAACAGCATAGTATCTTAGCAAGTAAAGAAATAACTTATACTCCATTTGACGGTACTACACAAATAGCGTATGACAGCAATAGATGTGCATATATCTATTTGACAAAAGATGTAACTCTTTCTGGTAGCATAGGGGCAACAAATGCTACATTGTACATCTGTTTAAATGGACATAAGTTAAGTTCTTCAAATTTAAGTTCGCCTATTATCAATAACTTGAAAAATTTAGTTATTTGTGATTGTGTTGGTACTGGCGAAATTGGAAACAGAGGTACAAGCGAATCACCAGCAATACAGGCGATAAATGTTGCAACCAATTGTAATGCCTATTTGTATAGTGGTAAAATAGCTAACAATATAACAAATTGTAGTGGTGCTGGCATATTTGTAGCTAAAAGTGCTAATTTATATATGTATGGTGGTACTGTTGCAAATAATAAGTCAACACAAGATGGTGGTGGTATTGCAACAGAAACCGGTACAATCAATGTATTAGGTGGTACTATTGATAGCAATATTGCATCTAATGGTGGTGGCTTGAGTGTAGCTAAAAAGGGCAAAATAAATATAAGTGGTGGCAGTGTTTCTAATAATGTGGCATCTGGCTTTGGTGGCGGTATATATGCCTATGGTTCTACCAGCAGTAATCGTGTTACTGCTAATATATCAGGAAATACAGAAATTATTGGTAATGCCTCAGGTGGAAATGGCGGAGGTATTGGAACTAAGGACTATGCAACTGTTAACGTAAGTGGTGGTACTATAAAGGAAAATAAGGGTGCAAATGGTGGCGGTATACTGGTATACAGTAAATGGTGCTACTTCACTCTTTCTAATTGTTCTATTATAGGAAATACTACAACAGGAAAAGGTGGAGCTATCTATCAGAACGGAAGTTTAGATGTTTCAAATAAAGTTCTGATATACGGGAATAAATACGTATCAAGTGATGGCAAAACAACATCAAATAATAATGTACAGTTGATTTTAAGTAAACCTATTACATGTGGTGCAGGTGGACTTAGTTCAAATTCAATGATTTATGTAACTTTGGATAATAAAAGTAGTGCTATTACAGGTGCGTTCAATGAAGATTGTAGTAGCCAAATAATATCAGACGATAAGAATTATTTTGTTGCATATGATAAAACAAGTAAAACACATTCATTAACACAGCATACACATTGTATTTGTGGCAAAACTGATTGTGATGATACATCAGTTGGTCATAGTATTTTAGAGAAAAAGGGTGTTGTTTATAAAGCTTTTGATGGTACAGATGAGATTGAGTATGATGCTAATAATTGTGCCTATATTGCTTTACCAAGAGATGTAACACTTTCTAATAGTTTAGGCAAAGAAGGAGCTACATTGTACATCTGCTTAAATGGACATAAGTTAAGTTCTTCTAATTTAGAAGCACCTATTATTAACAATTTAAAGAATTTAGTTATTTGTGACTGTGTTGGTACTGGCGAAATTGGAAACAGAGGGACTGATGACTCACCGGCTGTACAGGCAATAAATATTGCAAATGATTGTAATGTTTATGTGTACGGTGGTAGTATAGCTAACAACATAACAAATTCTAATGGTGCAGGTGTGCTATTGGGCGATAGTGCTAGTTTTTATATGTACGGTGGCAGTGTTAAGAACAATAAAACTACTCAAAACGGTGGAGGTATAAGCGTTCAACCTAGTAGCTCCGGTGGGGTTTATTTATACAACGGAGAGATTAGTGATAACTCTGCTGTAAATGGTGGTGGTATCTATTTTGACAATGGATACAACTTTAATATGAGTGGTGGAGAAATTAAAAATAATAGTTCTACTGAAAGTGGTGCAGGTATATCTATATTGGGCAATATGAATGCCTACATTTCAGGTGGTAGTATTTATGAAAATGTTTGCACATCAAACGGTGGTGGTATCTTTGCAACAGACTACAATGCTAAGGTTATTATAACTGGTGGTACAATAACTAAAAATACAGCTATGTGGGGTGGAGGTATATATTTATTTAATGCAGCTCAGATGACAATGTCTGATTCAGCTGTGATTTCTGAAAATACTGCTAATTCAAATGGTGGTGGCGTATTCTTAAATCAGAGTGCAAATGTATCAGGTGTTGGAATTGTAAAGCCTACACTTACAATGACAGGTGGCAACATTGAAGGAAATACTGCAACCGGTAATGGTGGTGGTATTTGTGAAGCTAGAGGTAGCGTAGTTGATATATCTGGTGGTACAGTAAAAAATAATAAGTCTAGCCATGGTGCAGGAATTTTTATAGGTGATGTATCAAATGCAACATTTAGTGATGGTGTAATAACTGGAAATACAGCTACAGGATATGGTGGTGGTGTATATGCTTGTGAATCAAGAGAAACAACATTCACAATGACAGGTGGTAACATTAATGAAAATACTGCTATCTATGGTGGTGCTATTAGTTTAGAAAAAGCTACAGTTAATATTACAGGTGGCTATATAGATAGCAATGTTGCTACTGAAGGTGGTGGATGTCATGTGCGTAATGGTGGAAAATTAAACATTACTGACGGAAACTTTATGAATAATACTGCTACTGAGGGTGCAGGTGTATATGCCTATGGCAATAATGAGTATAATAGGGTTATAGTGACCATATCAGGCAATACCGAAATTATGAATAATATTGCAACTGGCAACGGTGGTGGTATTGGAACTAAAGATTATGTGACTATCAATTTAAGCGATGGAATGGTAAGGGATAATGAAGCTTTAAATGGTGGTGGTGTTTATATGGATAATACAAACACTAACGTTAATCTTTCTAATTGTTTTATTGGAGGCAATAGAGTAAGGGGCAATGGTGGTGGTATTTACCACAATGGAAATTTAGATGTTTCAGAAATTGTACAGATATATGGAAATAAATGTATGACAAGTGATGGTGAAACAGCATCAAATAACAATGTGTATTTGACTTCTGGTAAAACTATCACAAATAACTCGGGCGAATTAAGTAACGATTCTTATATTTATGTAACTGTAATAGATAAAGAAAATGCTTTTACAGGCGTATTTAATGAGGATTTAAGTGACCGTATAGTATCAGATGATAAGGCATATGTTGTAGTATATGATGCTACAAGCAAAACTTATGGTTTGGCACAGGCTGTTTGTATAACATTAGACCCTAAAAATGAATATGAAGGACCGGTAGAATGTTATATTCAAAAGGGTACAGTATTCTCTAAACCTGAATATGAACCGATGTATGACAATTACCGTTTCATTGGTTGGTACAAAGACGGAGTGCGTTATGATTTTAGCAAAGTTGTAAATGAAGATATTATTTTAACAGCAGAATGGATAAAGAGTGATTCTGCACCAGTAGAGCTTACAAAAGAGGGGTATGCTGTATCAGGTGTAACATGTTCTGGCACTCTTTATATTGCTAGTTATGGGGAAAAGGAGCTTATTAGTGCAAAGGCTGTTCCGGTAAATGGCGATGTTAAAGGTACTTTTGCTGATATAGGTCTTGATACAACAGGTGCAATTAGCATTTCAGCATATCTTTGGGAAAATAATATGGCACCTTTAAGTGAAACTGTAAGTATAAAGCTAAATTCATAAGCTTTGTGTGATATTTTATTTATATGAGGAGGAATTCCAATGAAAAAACTTATTTCTGTTCTGATTATAATATCTACATTTGCTAGTATGTCAACCAATATATACGCTAATACATCAGTTAATATAGAAAAGGCACAGCAATCTTCTACAGGGGAAGTTAATATTGAATGTAGCATAACTAATCCTAATTCAACACAAAATATTACAGTTTTATCTTGTGAAATGGGAGATAAAACATATTCAAAGGAAATTATAAATATTGACCAATTTACGGCAGATATTTCTTCTGATAATAAATTTACATTTAATTTTATGCCCTCTTGGTGGGTAGATACAAATAAGGTGTATATTGTCAGAGTAGGAGGCGACAGTATTGATACTCCTGATAGTATGATTATAGCCTTCTATGATGGAAAGGTATATAAAGCAGGGGATATTGATGGTAATGGTGATATAAATAAAACAGATGCTGCATTGTTACTTAAATATTTAAGTGGTTCTTTGAAGTTGAATAGTCGACAGATGGCAGCAGCTGATGTTAATAGTGATACAAATGTTGACCTTACTGATGCGATAAAAATTGTAGATATATCTTCTAAAGTCAGAATTGATTAAATTGTTAAAAAGGTGTGTAGAGTTTTCTATGCACCTTTTTGTGAATATAAAAGAAAAATTAACCGAGTTAATTTGTTTTAAAAGCGAATTGAAGTGTTGTATTTACTTTAGAGTAGATATATAATATATTTTGAAATTGTATTTAATATAGGAGATGATAATTTGGAGAGAGAAAAATGGATTGATATGGGGAAAGGTATAGCCATATTGTCTGTTATCTTTGGACATTTATCATCTTTAAATTCTAAAAATAGTATTTACTTATTAGTATATGCTTTTCATATGCCTATATTTTGGATAATATCTGGAATGTTGCTATATGGAAAAAATTATGACGATATTCCTATGTTAGAAGTAATAAAAAAGAAAGCAAAATCTATTATGTATCCCTATATCATATTTAGTTTAATCATAATAGCTTATAATTATATAGGTTTAAATTTGAATTTGGTGTCAAAAAGCCAATTTAAATTAGTGGTTAAAAATTCTGTGTATTTTAGGGGTATGAATTGCTTATGGTTTTTGCCTGTATTGTTTGTTGCAGAAATAGTTTTTATATATTTAATTAAACACAGAAAAAATATGGTGTTATGGGGGATAATATTTGCTGTTATAGCAACATTAATAGCTGTATTCCTTTCAAAAACTGAACTGTTTAAAGAAAATCCAATGAAAACATACAAAAAATATGTATTAATAATTCCTAAAGTCTGTTTTGCTCTATCCTTTATATCTTTAGGGTATACAATAAAGGGATATTTTAAAATAATAAAAAAAATTTGGGTATTATTTGCTTTAATAGGTGTAAGTGTAAGTTACTATATTATAAGAGTTTATCACAAGAAAACAGATATAAATTACTGTGTAATACATAGTCCGAAAGTATTTTGGGTATGTGCCATAATAATTTCAGTTTCGATACTTATAATTTGTAGGGTACTGGAGAAGAATAAAATACTGGAGTATTTTGGAAAAATGAGTTTACTTATAATGTGCACTCACAGGACCTTTAATTTAACGGATTTGAGCCAATATATTGTATCAAGAGTAGGAGTTTCTTCCTATTATATAGGGGTTAATATATGCCTTGAATTTTTAGGAGTAGTTTTACTTGATATAATTATTATAGAATTGATAAACAGAAAGATGAAGTATTTGATTTCTTATGATGAATTGAAACAAGTTATAAAAAGATTGTTTGGCAATATTTGTATTAAGGATTTAATAAGATGAATTTAACGTTGGAGGATTAATATGGACGTAAGACAAAAGGTGTATGATTATCTTAATGAAATGGGAATTGAATATACAGTTGATGAACACGAAGCTGTTTATACAATAGAAGAAGTTGATAAGATGGGTGTATTTAATAAGGGAGTAGGTTGCAAGAATTTATTTCTCAGAGATGGAAGTGGCAAAAGACATTTCCTTTTAATAGCTGAAGAACATAAACAGGTAAATATAAAAGATGTTCAGCATCAAATAGGTTCTAGCAGACTTTCATTTGCATCTCAAGAGAGATTACACAAGTACTTAAATGTAGAAGCAGGTTCAGTTTCTCCTTTTGGAATATTAAATGATGAAAACTGCGATGTAGAGGTTGTGTTTGATAAAGGTCTTGTAGGTGAAAAGTGTTTAGGTTTTCACCCTAACTTAAATACAGCTACTGTGTGGATTAGCTTTGATGATATTAAAAAGGTAATAGAAAAGCATGGTAATGATATAATGTATGTTAATCTTTAATTTATAGAAGAAAAATTGCCATTTTATTATTAAAATAGGGTACAGGTAAAGATGCACAAAAGCTAGGTTGTGTTTTTGTGAAAAATTGTAGATTTATTTTGTAAAAAAAATAAAAAAATGCTTGCACTCTGGCTTAAACTATTGTATAATACATATTGTTGTGACATAGGAGCGATGATGCAGAGGTTGCCTAGAGATAGGGTTTTCTGCGGAGCGATGTCCAGTTCAAGAAACCGGGCGACAAGGTCAGAGTGCTAAATAATGAATTGTGAGTTTCATATGGGATATTGTGCCCGCGTTGCGATGAAACACGCAGATGAGTTGTGCAGTCACCACTTGTCGTACTAGAAAATCTAAAAAGTGCGAAAAGGAGGGGACTTTTTTTATGGCTAATCAGAAGATTAGAATCAGTCTTAAGTCTTTCGATCACAAATTGATCGACCAGTCAGCTTCTCAGATTATTGAGACTGCTAAGAAAACAGGTGCTAAGGTTAGCGGACCTATTCCACTTCCTACTAAGAAGGAAGTTGTAACAATCCTTAGAGCTGTACACAAGTACAAGGATTCAAGAGAACAGTTCGAACTTAGAACTCATAAGAGATTGATTGATATTTTACAGCCAACTAGCAAGACTGCAGATGCTTTAAGCAGACTTGATTTACCAGCTGGTGTTGATATCACTTTAAAGATGATTTAAGACTTGATATTAAAAAAAGTTTTACACAAAATTTGGTTTATATAAGTTGCCTTATGTAGACCTAGAATGATTATCCCAATCGGGACAATCCGCTGTAGAGTTTATAATGGAGGTTAAGATTTATGCAAAAAGCTATTATTGCAAAGAAAATCGGTATGACACAGATTTTTGCAGAGAATGGTTTACTTATTCCAGTAACAGTTCTCGAAGCAGGTCCTTGTGTTGTTACTCAGAAGAAGACAGTTGAAAACGACGGATACGAAGCTATCCAGGTTGGTTTCGGCGAAGTAAAGGTTAATAAGGTTATTAAGCCTATGAAGGGTCACTTTGATAAGGCTGGCGTAGAACCTAAGAAGGTTTTAAAGGAATTCAGATTAGATGATACTTCAAACTATGAAGTAGGTGCTGAAATCAAAGCTGACGTATTTGCAGCAGGCGACAAGGTTGACGTAACTGGCGTTTCTAAGGGTCATGGTTACCAGGGTCCTATTAAGAGACACGGACAGTCAAGAGGACCTATGGGTCACGGTTCTAAGTTCCACAGAGCTGTTGGTTCATTAAGTTCTGCCACTACTCCTGGTAAGGTTAAGAAGGGTAAGAAGATGGCAGGTCACATGGGTTCAGTTAAGGTTACAATCCAGAACCTTGAAGTTGTAAGAGCTGACGCAGACAAGAACTTATTACTCATTAAGGGTGCTGTTCCAGGTCCTAAGAATGCAGTTCTTGTTATTAAGAATAGCGTAAAGGCTAATTAATCTTTACGAAAGGAGGAAGACCGATAATGGCAAACGTAAAAGTATTCAACATGAGCGGTAGCGAAGTTGGTTCAATAGAATTAAATGACAGCATTTTTGCTGTAGAAGTTAATACACATGTTATGCATCAGGCAGTTGTACAGTATCTTGCAAACAAGAGACAGGGTACACAGAGTGCTTTAACTCGTGCAGAAGTTCGCGGAGGCGGTAGAAAGCCTTGGAGACAGAAGGGTACAGGTAGAGCTAGACAGGGTTCAACACGTTCACCACAGTGGACTGGCGGTGGTGTTGTATTCGCTCCAAAGCCAAGAGATTACTCTTTCAAGCTTAACAAGAAGGTTAAGAGATTAGCGTTAAAGTCTGCTTTAACTACTAAGGTAAATGACGGTAAGTTCGTAGTAGTTGACGAAATCAATTTACCAGAAATGAAGACTAAGGAAATGGTTAAGGTATTAAACAACCTCAACGTAAACAAGTCTTTAGTTGTTCTTGAAGATGCAAACGAAAAGGCAGTTGTAGCTGCAAGAAATATCCCTACTGTAAAGACAGCTTCAGTAAGCACAATCAATGTATACGATATCTTAAAGTATGATTCAGTTGTTGTTACTAAGGCAGCAGTAGAGAAGATTGAGGAGGTGTACGCATAATGGCTAATATCAAGTATTATGACGTTATTTTAAAGCCAGTTATTACTGAAAAGTCAATGAATGAAATGGCTAACAAGAAGTACGCTTTCTATGTTCATCCAGAAGCTACTAAGATTGACATCAAGCAGGCTGTTGAAAAGATGTTTGAAGGCACTAAGGTAGCAAGTGTTAACACAATGAATATTTCAGGTAAGACTAAGAGACGTGGCTATACTTTCGGTAAGACAAACAACAGAAAGAAAGCTATTGTTCAGCTTACAGCAGAAAGCAAGGAAATCGAAATTTTCCAGGGTATGTAATTAATTGACGGATAGACACACGATTGAGTGTGATAATTTTTGATAAAGGAGTGTAAAAAATGGGTATTAAGAGATTTAAACCTTATACACCTTCAAGAAGACAGATGACAGTTTCTGACTTCTCTGAAATCACTAAGTCTACTCCTGAAAAAAGCCTCGTAGTTCACATTAAGACTACTGCAGGTCGTAACAATCAGGGTAAGATAACAGTTCGTCACATCGGTGGCGGTGCTAAGAAGAAGTATAGATTAATCGACTTCAAGAGAAATAAAGATGGTATTCCTGGTGTTGTAGCAGCAATCGAATACGATCCAAATAGAACAGCTAATATCGCTTTAATCAACTACGCTGATGGTGAAAAGAGATACATTCTTGCTCCAAACGGTTTAAAGGTTGGTACAACAATCATGAGCGGTGCTGAAGCTGAAGTTAGAGTTGGTAACGCATTACCATTAAGTGCTATTCCAGTTGGTTCTGAAATTCACAACATTGAAATGGTACCAGGTGCAGGCGGACAGTTAGTTCGTTCAGCAGGTAACGTTGCTCAGTTAATGGCTAAGGATGCTAAGTATGGTACAGTTAGATTACCATCTGGCGAAATGAGATTATTACCAGTTAAGTGTAAGGCTACAATTGGTCAGGTAGGTAATATCGACCACGAACTTATCAACATTGGTAATGCAGGTAAGAAGAGACACATGGGTATCAGACCTACAGTTCGTGGTTCTGTTATGAACCCTAACGACCATCCACACGGTGGTGGTGAAGGTAGAGCTCCTATCGGTCGTCCAGCTCCTTGTACTCCATGGGGTAAGCCAGCTCTTGGTTATAAGACAAGAAAGAAGCATAAAGCAAGCAACAAGTATATAGTTCGTAGTAGACATAAATAATAGGAGGACCTAAAATGAGTAGATCACTTAAAAAAGGACCATTCTGTGACGAACACCTTATGAAGAAGGTAGAAGCTCAGAATGCAGCCAATACAAAGGATGTTATAAAGACTTGGTCTCGCCGTTCTACTATTTTCCCAGAAATGATTGGTCACACAATTGCCGTTCATGATGGTAGAAAGCACGTTCCTGTATTCGTTACAGAGGATATGGTAGGTCACAAGTTAGGCGAATTCGCTTTAACAAGAACTTACAGAGGTCACGGTAAAGACGCAGAGAAAAAGTCAGGCGCTAGATAATAAACAATTGTTGGAAGGAGGGAACCTTAAATGGCAAAGGGACATAGAAGCCAGGTAAAGAAAGCTAGAAATGAGCAGAACAAGGACAGACGTCCACAGGCTCATGTAAAGTTCGTAAGAATTTCTGATACAAAGGCTAGAATCGTTTTAGACCAGATTAAGGGTAAAGGCGTTATTGAAGCTATGGGTATTTTAAAGTACTCTCCAAGATACGCTGCCGAAATTATTGAAAAGGTTTTAAAATCTGCTATTGCTAATGCAGTAAATAATAATGAATTAGACGAGAATAATCTTTATGTTGCAGATGTTGTAGCTAATCAGGGACCAACTCTTAAGAGAATTCGTCCAAGAGCTCAGGGTAGAGCATACAGAATTAACAAGAAGACTGCTCACATCTCAATATATTTAGATGAGAAGAAATAAGGAGGTCAACCATGGGTCAGAAAGTAAATCCACATGGATTAAGAGTTGGCATTATCAAGGATTGGGATTCAACTTGGTACGCTGATAAGAAGGACTACGCTAACTTCTTAGTTGAAGACAATAAGCTTAGAACTTTCGTTAAGAACAAATTAGCAAACTCAAGTGTTGCTAAGGTTGCTATCGAAAGAACAAACGAAAGAGTTAAAATTACAGTATATACATCAAAGCCTGGTATCGTAATCGGTAGACAGGGTTCTGCAATTCAGGAATTAAGTGCTGAACTTCAGACAATGACTAGCCAGAAGGTTATGGTTAACATTGAAGAAATTAAGAGACCTGAAACAAGCAGCCAGTTAGTAGCAGAAGATATTGCAAGACAGCTTGAAAATCGTGTAACTTTCCGTCGTGCAATGAAGAAGGCTATGCAGACAGCTATGAAGTTTGGTGCTAAGGGTATCAAGACTACTTGTAGCGGTAGACTTGGCGGTGCTGAAATGGCTCGTACAGAAACATACCATGAAGGTACTATTCCTCTTCAGACTTTAAGAGCAGATATCGATTATGGTTTTGCAGAAGCTAACACTACTTATGGTAAGATTGGTGTTAAGGTTTGGATTTACAAAGGTGAGGTTCTTCCTGCGAAGAAAGTTGCAGAAGGGAGTGTTCAGTAATGTTAATGCCTAAGAGAGTTAAAAGACGTAAGCAGTTTAGAGGCCGTATGAGAGGTCAGGCTTTAAGAGGCAACAAGATTACTTACGGTGATTACGGTATTGTGGCTTTAGAGCCATGCTGGATCAAGTCTAACCAGATTGAAGCAGCCCGTATCGCAATGACAAGATATATTAAGCGTGGTGGTCAGGTTTGGATTAAAATCTTCCCTGATAAGCCTGTTACAGCTAAGCCAGCCGGTACAAGAATGGGTTCTGGTAAAGGTGCTCCTGAATATTGGGTAGCTGTTGTTAAGCCAGGTAGAGTTATGTTTGAAATTGCAGGTGTATCTGAAGAAGTTGCAAGAGAAGCTTTAAGACTTGCTGTTCATAAGTTACCTATCAAGTGCAAGATCGTTTCACGCGCTGACCAGGAAAAGGAGTGTGACAAGAATGAAAACTAAGGAGTTTATTGAAGAATTAAATTCAAAGACTGTTGCTGAGTTAAATAACGATTTAGTAGAAGCTAAGAAGGAATTATTTAACTTAAGATTTCAGAATGCCACTAACCAGTTGAGCAACACTTCAAGAATTACATTAGTTCGTAAGAATATTGCTAGAATTCAGACAGTTTTGACTCAGAAGGAAAAGGCTCTTTAATATTTGCATAATGGAAGGAGGAAGTTTCAAGTGGAAAGAAATCTTCGTAAAACAAGAATTGGTAAAGTAATTAGCAACAAGATGGACAAGACAATCGTTGTTGCAGTTGAAAATAACGTAAGACATCCATTATACAAGAAGATTGTAAAGACAACTTACAAGTTAAAGGCTCACGATGAGAATAATGAGTGTCAGATTGGTGATAAAGTAAAGGTTATGGAAACTAGACCTTTATCTAAGGATAAGAGATGGAGACTTGTTTCTATCGTAGAAAAGGTTAAGTAATTCCTGAATATAAGGAGGAAACACAATGATTCAGCAGGAAAGCAGATTGGCTGTCGCAGACAACTCAGGTGCTAAAGAATTATTATGTATCAGAGTATTAGGCGGCTCAACAAGAAGATATGCTAATATTGGTGATGTTATAGTTGCTACTGTTAAAGATGCAACACCAGGCGGCGTTGTTAAGAAGGGCGAAGTAGTCAGAGCTGTTGTTGTTAGAACTGTAAAGGGTACTCACAGACCAGATGGTTCTTACATCAAGTTCGATGAAAATGCAGCTGTAATTATCAAAGAAGATAAAAACCCTAGAGGTACTCGTATTTTTGGACCTGTTGCAAGAGAGCTCAGAGAGAAGCAGTATATGAAGATATTGTCTCTTGCACCTGAAGTATTATAATAGGAGGTAAGGGTCAGTATGAAGATTAAAAAAGGCGATAAAGTTCAGATTATTGCAGGTAAGGATAAAGGCAAGTCAGGTAAGGTTATCCAGGTTATTACAAAGAGCAACAAGGTAGTTGTTGAAGGTGTTAACCAGGTTAAGAAGAACGTAAAGGCTAGCCCACAGAATCCAAACAGCGGTATTATTACTAAAGAAGCAGCTATTGACGTATCTAACGTAATGCTTTTACACGAAGGCAAGCCTACCAGAGTTGGTTACAAGGTTACAGATGGTGTAAAGCAGAGAATTGCTAAGTCAACTGGCGAAGTAATCGACTAATCTGGGAAGGAGGTAACTAAACGTGAACGCTTTTAAGGAATATTATGTTAATGAAGTAGTACCAGCAATGGTAGCTAAATTCTCATACAAGAATATTATGGAAGTTCCAAAGATTGAAAAAATCGTTATCAACATGGGACTTGGTGAAGCAAAAGATAACTCTAAGGCTATCGACAATGCAGTAAATGATATGACTATCATTTCTGGTCAGAAGCCAATCGTAACTAAGGCAAGAAAGTCTATTGCCAATTTCAAACTTCGTGAAGGTATGCCTATCGGTTGTAAGGTAACTTTAAGAGGTGAAAAGATGTACAGCTTTGCAAGTAAGCTCATCAACATCGCTCTTCCTCGAGTTCGTGACTTCCGTGGTGTAAGTGCTAACTCTTTCGATGGTAGAGGTAACTACACATTAGGTATCAAGGAACAGTTAATGTTCCCTGAAATTCAGTTTGATAAGATTGATAAAATCAGAGGTATGGATATTGTATTTGTAACAACAGCTAATACTGATGAAGAAGCAAGAGAGCTTCTTAGATTATTCGGTATGCCATTTAAGAAATAAGGAGGAGAAAACAATTATGGCTAAGACATCAATGAAGGTTAAGCAAGCAAAAAAACCTAAGTTTTCAACTCAGAGCTATACTCGTTGCAGAATTTGCGGTAGACCACATGCTTACTTGAGAAAATTCGGTATTTGTAGAATTTGTTTCCGTGAATTAGCGTACAAGGGTGAAATCCCTGGAGTAAAGAAGGCCAGCTGGTAATTGAAAGGAGGTTTTTTCAAATGTCAATGAGTGATCCTATTGCAGATATGCTCACTAGAATTAGAAATGCTAACACTGCTAAGCACGATACAGTAGAAATGCCTTGCAGTAAGATGAAAGAGGCTATTGCTGATATCCTCGTTAAGGAAGGCTATGTAGCAGGTTATGAAGTTATAGAAGACGGCGTTAAGAAGACAATGCGCATTACATTAAAGTATGGTGCCAACAAGAACGAAAAGGTTATTTCAGGTATCAAGAGAATTTCTAAGCCAGGTCTTAGAATTTATGCTAACAAGGATGAGTTACCAAGAGTTTTAGGCGGTATGGGTACAGCTATTGTTTCTACTAACAAGGGTGTTATCACTGATAAGGAAGCCAGAAAGCTCGGCGTTGGCGGCGAAGTTATCGCCTTCGTATGGTAATAGAAGGAGGTAAATTGAATGTCACGTATTGGTAAATTACCTGTTGCTATTCCTGCCGGCGTAGAAGTTAAGCTTGAGGAAGGTAACGTGATTACAGTTAAGGGCCCTAAGGGTACTTTAACTCGTAAATTAGTAGATGATTTAGATATTAAGGTTGAAGGTTCAGAAGTTATTGTAACAAGACCTAGCGACTTAAAGAGATATAAGTCTTTACACGGTTTAACTAGAACACTTATTTTCAACATGGTTGAAGGTGTTACAAATGGTTATACTAAGGAACTCGAAATCAACGGTGTTGGTTACAGAGCAGCAAAGGCTGGTAAGAAGTTAACTTTAACTCTTGGCTACTCTCACCCAGTAGAAATGGAAGACCCTGAAGGTATCGAAACTAAGGTTGACGGTAACAAGATTACTGTAAGCGGTATCGACAAGGAAAAGGTTGGTCAGTTCGCAGCTGAAATCAGAACTAAGAGACCACCAGAACCATACAAGGGTAAAGGTATTAAGTACACAACTGAAACTATCAGACGTAAGGTTGGTAAGACTGGTAAGAAATAATAAAGGAGTGAATGTGCAATGATTAGAAAGCCATCACGTGCTGTAGCTAGAGCAAAGCGTCATTACAGACTTCGTAATAACATTTCAGGTACAGCTCAGAAACCTAGATTAGCAGTATTTAGATCAAACATGCATATCTATGCACAGATTATTGATGATACAGTAGGCAACACAATTTGTGCTGCATCAACTATGGAAGCTGACGTTAAGAGCAAGGTTGAATTTACAAACACTGTAGAAGCTGCTAAAGTTGTTGGCGAAACAGTAGCTAAGAAGGCTATTGAAAAAGGTATTAAAGAAGTAGTTTTTGATAGAGGCGGTTTTGTTTATACAGGCAAAATCCAGGCTTTAGCTGACGCAGCAAGAGAAGCCGGCTTACAATTCTAATAAGGAGGGGAACACATGAGAACAAAAATCGATACTAGCGCTCTCGATTTAAGGGATAACGTAGTTACCATTAAGAGAGTAACAAAGGTAGTTAAAGGTGGTCGTACTATGCGTTTCGCTGCTTTAGTAGTAGTAGGCGACGGTAATGGTCACGTAGGCGTAGGCTTAGGTAAGGCAACTGAAATCCCTGATGCTATCCGCAAGGGTAAGGATGATGCAATCAAGAATATCATCAAGGTTGACTTAAATGAAAATGGTAGTCTTTACCATGAAATTTATGGTAAGTTCGGTGGAGCAACAGTTCTTTTAAAGCCAGCTCCAGAAGGTACTGGTATCATCGCAGGTGGTCCAGCTCGTGCCGTTCTTGAACTTGCAGGTTTCAAAAATATCAGAACAAAGTCTTTAGGTTCTCGTAATAAGAGAAATGTAGTTAGTGCTACAATCGACGGTTTAGCAAATTCAACTTCTCCAGAGAAGATTGCTAAGCTTAGAGGCAAGACTGTTGAAGAAATTCTTGGTTAAGGGGGATATTGAGATGTTAAAAATTACATTAGTAAAGTCTACAATAGGTGCAATCCCTAAACATAGAAAGACTGTTCAGGCTCTCGGCTTGAACAAGCTTCACTCAACTGTTGAGCAGCAGGACAATGCTGCAATTAGAGGTATGCTTAACCAGGTTAAGCACCTTGTAAAGGTAGAGGAAATTTAATTTAAGGAGGTGTACCTAAATGTTTTTAAATGAATTAAAGCCAGCTGACGGCGCAAAGACAAAGAAGTTCCGTAAGGGTAGAGGTCACGGTTCAGGCAACGGTAAGTTTGCAGGTAGAGGTCGTGACGGTCAGAAGTCTCGTTCAGGTGGTGGCGTAAGACCAGGTTTCGAAGGTGGTCAGATGCCATTATATAGAAGAATTCCTAAGAGAGGTTTCACTTGCATTAATTCTAAGAACATCGTTGCTATCAACTTAGCTCTTTTAGATGTATTTAACGACGGCGACGTAGTTGATATCAAGGCATTACAGTCTAAGGGTCTTGTATCTAACCCAAGAGATGGCGTTAAGATCTTAGGTCAGGGCGAAATCACAAAGAAACTTACAGTTCAGGTAAATTATTTCAGCGCTTCTGCAAAGGAGAAAATTGAAGCCGCAGGCGGAAAAGCTGAGGTGATTTAATTGTTTAGTACACTTAAGAACGCATTCAAAGTTAAGGAAATACGTGCTAAGTTATTGAATATGTTAATAGTATTGGTAATAGTGCGTTTGGGTACTTTTATTCCGGTGCCGGGTATTAATATTAATGCCCTGCATAATGCCGGTGCTAGCGATACTCTCTACTCACTTATTACCGGAGGTAACTATGGTACAATATTCGCTATGGGTATTGGACCATACATTACTGCCTCTATCATTATGCAGCTTTTAACAGTTGCTATTCCAAGATTGGAACAGATACAAAAAGATGGTGAAGAGGGAAGAAAAAAGATTTCTCAGTACACTAGAGTGATGTCTGTTGCATTGGCGTTCTTACAGGGTGCCGGACAGGTGTACACAATTCACAGTGCTTTTAAAAACCCTAACTGGTATGTTTATATTGTAGCTCTGTTTACAATGGTTTCCGGTACTATCTTTATTATGTGGTTAGGCGAAAAATTAACTGAAATAGGTATTGGTAATGGTGCATCATTCATCATCTTTGCTAATATCCTTTCTGGTTTAGGTACTGGAGTTAATAGCCTTATTACAGCTGCTTCAGGCAGTGCTATGGGTTGGGTTAAGATTGTAGTTATTCTCGCAATCTTATTCGTAGTTATGGTTTTCGTTGTTTTAGTTTCAGATGGCGAAAGACGTATTCCTGTACAGTATTCAAATAAACTTGCAGGTGGAAGTAGAATGATGGTTGGTGGACAGACTTCATTTATTCCTATTAAGGTAAATATTGCTGGTGTTATGTCTATCATCTTCGCTATTTCTATTTTACAGTTCCCATATACTATCAATCAGTTAATACAGAGTACAACTCTTTCTAAGATTTCAAATGTATTATCTACACACCATCCTGTAGGTGCAGTATTATATGTAATTCTTATTTTCTGTTTTACATTCTTCTATACTTCTTTTGCATTCAACCCAGTTGAAGTTGCAGAAAACATGAAGAAGAATGGTGGTTTTGTACCTGGTATTAGACCTGGTAAGCCTACATCTGATTATATCCAGAGAATAGTTGATAGAATTTCACTTATTGGTGCATTCGCTTATTCAATTATTGCTATGGTTCCAGTTGTATTAAACTGGGTAACAGGCGTAAATATGGGCTTCGGTGGTACAACATTACTTATCGTAACAGGCGTTGCTCTTGAAATTATCAAGCAGCTTGAATCACAGCTTGTTAAGAGACATTATACAGGTTTTTTAAATAAATAAGATTAAACTATATAAAGGAGCCGGGTCTCCCGGCTCTTTTTTAGGAGATGTATTAAATTATGAAATTAGTACTTATCGGTTGTCCAGGTGCAGGCAAGGGTACTCAGGCTAAGAAGCTTTCTAAGCACTACGGAATAGCTCATATTTCAACTGGTGATTTATTAAGAGAGCAGATGAAGCAGGGTACAGAACTGGGCAAAAAGGTTAGTGAAATAATGAATGCAGGCGGTCTTGTTTCTGACGAAATCGTTTCTGCAATGTTAGCTGAAAGAATTAAAGCTGATGACTGTAAGAATGGTTACATTCTTGACGGTTATCCAAGAAATGTATCTCAGGCAGAAGGTCTTGATGCTATTACAGGTCCTCTTGATAAGGTTGTTTGTATTGATGTTGATGATAACATTATTGTTGACAGAATGACAGGCAGAAGAGGTTGCCCAAAGTGTGGTTCAATGTACCACGTTAAGTATAATCCACCAAAGCAGGACGGCATATGCGATGCTTGTGGTGAAGCTTTGATTCAGCGTAAGGATGATAACGAAGAAACAGTTAAGAATAGACTTAAGGTTTATCATGAAACAACTGCTCCAGTTATTAACTATTACGATGAAAAAGGTTTGTTGGTTAAAATTAACGGCGTAGGCGATATTGATGAAATATTTAATGCCGTTGTTAATGCCTTAGAGGATAAATAGTAATGTCTATTACGATAAAGAAGGAAAGTCATATTGAGAAGATGCGTATTGCTGGTAGAATTACTGGTGAAACACTTAACTTAATTGAAAAGAGTATCCGTCCTGGTATTACAACTAAGGAATTGGATAGAATTGCTGAAGAATATATTCGTTCTTGTGGGGCAGTTCCTTCTTTTAAGGGATTGTATGGCTATCCGGCCTCAATTTGTGCCTCAGTTAATGAACAAGTCGTTCATGGTATTCCGTCAGGCAATACTGTTTTAAAAGAGGGCGACATTATTTCAATTGATACTGGTGCATATATCGATGGTTTTCATGGCGATGCTGCGAGAACATTCGGTGTAGGTCAAATTTCAGAACAAAGGCAACGACTTATTGATATTACAAAAGAAAGCTTCTTTGAAGGCGTTAAATTAGTAAAAGTAGGTAATTACTTGAACAAGGTATCAGCTGCTATTCAAGACTATGTTGAGAGTAATGGCTACGGCGTTGTTCGTGATTATGTTGGACATGGTATCGGACGTGATATGCACGAGGACCCAGAGATACCTAATTATAGAACAGGAAGACCGGGTCCAAAACTTGTAAAGGGTATGACACTTGCAATCGAGCCAATGGTAACTGTAGGTACTTATAAAGTACATACACTTCCTAATAGATGGACTGTTGTGACTAATGATGGCAGTGATTCAGCTCATTATGAGAATACTGTGCTGGTTACAGAGAATGAGCCTGAGCTATTAACCTTAGTATAAGAGGTGAAGGAATTGTTGAAAAAAGGTCAAATATGTTTCTCAAAGGCCGGTCATGATAAAGGTGGTGCGTTTATCGTATTGCACAGTGATGACACATACGCCTATATAGCAGACGGAAAGTTGAGAACACTTGAAAAACCAAAGAAAAAGAAGAAAATTCATATTCAGATTTCAAATGAAGTAAATTCTGAGATTGAAAATATGCTGGAGAATGAATTATATATTAATGATTCCCATATAAGAAAAGCTCTGGCAAAGTATAATAAAACTTGTAATTGATTTTAAGGAGGTAAAAAGCCTTGGCAAAAAATGACGTAATAGAAGTAGAAGGCACTGTCCTCGAGAAACTTCCAAATGCTATGTTTTCAGTTGAACTGGAAAATGGACATCAGATTCTTGCCCATATTTCAGGTAAGTTAAGAATGAACTTTATCAGAATAATACCAGGTGACAAGGTTAAAATTGAAATGTCACCATACGATTTGAGTAAAGGACGTATTACCTGGAGAGGTAAATGAAAGGAGAATTCAAATGAAGGTTAGACCATCAGTTAAACCAATGTGTGAAAAATGTAGAGTAATTAAGAGAAAGGGTGCAGTTAGAATTATCTGCGAAAACCCTAAGCATAAGCAGAGACAGGGCTGATATTTTAATATGCCCGGCATCTGTTACTATACAGATTATGGGACAGGGCTGGTGACAGCCCTGTGCTTATTTTTACGGAAAATAAAAAAAATTAAATATTTTTCAAAAAAATGTAAAAAAACACTTGATTTATAAAAACAAGTGTGATATACTCAGTATTCGGTAAGTATTTTATTTTAGTGTATATAATATGGTTAGAAAGGGTTAATTGCCCTTAAAGGCCCAAGTACCGTTAGATGGGGAGCGGCTGCCCCTAGGTAACAGGTTATATCCTGTGCTAAAATTAAAATATCATACCGAAATTATTATAAGAAACTGTAATTTTATTACAAGAAAGAGGTGCAAAGAATGGCTCGTATTGCGGGTGTTGATTTACCTAGAGAAAAGCGTATTGAAATCGGCCTTACTTATGTATTCGGTATCGGACGTGCTAAGGCAGACAAGATTTTATCTATGACTGGTATTAATCCAGACACTAGAGTTAGAGACCTTACAGATGATGAAGTTGCAAAGATTAGAGAAGCTATCGATGAAACTCATACACTTGTTGAAGGTGATTTAAGAAGAGAAGTTGCTATGAACATCAAGCGACTTATGGAAATCGGTTGTTACAGAGGTATTCGTCACAGAAGAGGTCTTCCATGTAGAGGTCAGAAGACTAAGACAAACGCTAGAACAAGAAAAGGTCCTAGAAGAACTGTTGCGAACAAGAAGAAATAATTAATCAATGTAATTGATTTAAGGAGGTTAATTTAATGGCAAAGACAGTAAAGAAAGCTGCAGGCCGTAGACGTCGTGACAGAAGAGTTGTTGAACGTGGCCAAGCTCATATACAGTCAACTTTTAATAATACAATTGTTACTATTACAGATGCTGCTGGTAATGCTTTATCATGGGCAAGTGCTGGCGAATTAGGTTTCAGAGGTTCTAAGAAGTCTACTCCATATGCTGCACAGATGGCTGCTGAAAAGGCTGCAGGTGCTGCTAAGGATTATGGTTTAAAGACTGTTGAAGTATTCGTTAAGGGTCCTGGTTCAGGACGTGAAGCTGCTATCAGAGCTTTACAGACAGTTGGTCTTGACGTTACTATGATTAAGGATGTTACTCCTGTTCCTCACAATGGTTGTAGACCACCTAAGAGAAGAAGAGTTTAATTTTAATACAGTGTAGAATATATTTGTGGAGGTACATTATTAATGGCTAGAGATATGGGTCCTATCATTAAGAGATGCAGATACCTTGGTATTGAACCTAGTGTACTCGGCTCTTCTAAGAAGTTAGGCAATCGTAAAAGAAATATGCGCAAGTTAAGTGAATACGGCGTTCAGTTAAAGGAAAAGCAGAAGGTTAAGTTCATTTACGGCGTACTTGAAAAGCAGTTCAGAAACTACTATAAGAAAGCTGATAAGATGAACGGTATTACTGGTGAAAACTTACTTCAGCTTCTTGAAACAAGACTTGATAACGTAGTTTTCAGATTAGGCTATGGTCGTACTAGAAAGGAAGCAAGACAGGTTGTAAGACATAATCTTGTTACTGTAAACGGCAAGAAGGCTAACATCCCATCTATTCAGGTTAAGGTTGGCGATGTAATCGAAATTAAGGAAACTAAGAAGGACCTTGAAAGATTTAAGCAGGTTCTTGAAGTTACTTCAACTCGTATCGTTCCTGAGTGGTTATCTGCTGACCACGATAACCTCAAGGGTAGTGTTGTAACACTTCCAAAGAGAGAACAGTTAGATTTACCTGTAAACGAAACACTTATTGTCGAATTGTACTCTAAGTAATAATTGGCAAAGTATGGCTTTTGGTAAATGTTTTTTAACTATTTTTAAGGAGGTTGGGCTGAGTGTTTGAATTTGAAAAACCTCGTATCGAAATTGCAGAACAGAATGAGACTTACGGTCGCTTTGTAGTAGAGCCTTTAGAAAGAGGCTATGGTACTACTCTTGGTAATTCACTTAGAAGAATTTTACTTTCTTCATTACCTGGTGCTGCTGTAAGCAACGTAAAGATAGATGGCGTTCTTCACGAATTTAGCACTATTCCTGGTGTTAAGGAAGACGTTACTGAAATTATTTTGAATCTTAAAAATCTTGCTATTAAGAACAACAGCGAAAGCAATGAGCCAAAAATGGCTTACATCGACGCAAGTGGTGATTGTGAAGTTAAGGCTAGCGATATTAGAGTTGACTCTGATATCGAAATCCTTAACCCAGATTTACACATTGCTACTTTAAGCGGTGGTGCAGACAGCAAGCTTTTTATGGAAATTACCATAACAAAAGGTCGTGGCTACGTAGAAGCCTCTAAAAATAAAAGGGCTGACCAACCCCTTAGAATGATACCTGTAGACTCTCTTTATACTCCAGTTAGAAGAGTAAACTTTAAGGTAGAGGATACTCGTGTCGGTCAGATTACTGACTATGATAAACTTACTTTTGAAGTATGGACTGATGGTACAATCTCTCCTGATGATGCAGTAAGTTTAGGTGCTAAGATTTTAAATGAGCATTTGTGCTTATTTGTTGACTTGTCTGACAGTGCTAAAAATGCTGAAATTCTCGTTGAAAAAGAAGTTGGAACTAAGGAAAAGGTTCTTGAACAGAGTATTGAAGAACTTGACCTTTCAGTTCGTTCTTACAACTGTCTTAAGAGAGCTGGTATCAACACTGTTGAAGACTTGGCAAATAAGACTGAAGACGATATGATGAAGGTACGTAATCTTGGACGTAAGTCTTTAGACGAAGTACTTAAAAAGTTAGAAGAACTTGGATTGAGTTTAAGTCCAAGTGACGATTAAGGAGGATTAAGTTAATGGCTGGATATAGAAAACTTGGTCGTACAGCAAGTCAGCGTAAAGCATTGCTTCGTAACCAGGTAACTAATTTATTATACCATGGCAAGATTCAGACTACTGAAGCTAAGGCTAAGGAAATCAGAAGAATTGCTGAAAAGTTAATCACTCTTGCAGTTAAGGAAAAGGATAACTTCGATGAAGTAACTGTAACAGCAAAGGTTGCTAAGAAGGATTCTGATGGCAAGAGAGTAAAGAACGTTGTAGACGGTAAGAAGGTTACTGTTTTTGATGAAGTTGAAAAGACTATCAAGAAGGATCAGCCTTCAAGACTTAACGCTAGAAGAAAGATGTTAAGCTACTTCTACCCAGTAGTTGAAGCTCCTGCTAACGGCAGAAAGAAGAAGGCTAACACTAAGAACATTGATATGGCTAACCATATGTTCGAAGAAGTTGCTCCTAAGTATGCTGACAGAAATGGTGGCTACACTAGAATGATTAAGATTGGTGCTAGACGTGGTGATGGCGCTGAAGTTGTAATCATCGAATTAGTTTAATTTGATTTTTTTGAGAGGATACGTTGTATCCTCTCTTTTTTTGTATAAAATAAATAGGGGATAAATGGAAAATATTACATATAATGTTGCAAATTTATATTTATATATATTATTTAAAATTCCACCTTGATTTATAATTTAATTCAGTAATACTTAATATTTACATATTAAGTGTTTTGTGATAAACTGAAATAAAGAGAGGTGGGATTTATATGAGATTATTAGATGTAATAAAAGGTAAAAATTCTAAAATATTTTGGTTTTCTAACATTATAACCATTATACTTGCCTATGGGTTTGCTATGTTTAATTGTACTATTGGTGTAGATGATGAAAATATAGCTCGTTCATTGGATTGGAGATTATTTGAAACAGGTCGTTTTGGGTTAAATATTATTAATTCTGTCTTTAATATCAGATATTTTGTTCCTACTTTTTATATGGTCACTTGTTTTTTGCTCATAGTATTTGCTAATCATATTTTGGTAAATTTATATAGGATTATTTCAAAGGGTAAATTTAATAATATAGCAGGTTGTATATTTTCTATAACATTATTAAGTTATCCGACTTTTGCCTATAAATTCATTTTTGAACAGAATTTATTACAATTTGGACTTATATATTTATGTGCAGTGTTGATTGTGTATCTATATTATAGATATATGAAAAATATTGGAAACAGCTATTTATCTTTATTATCCATAATATGCTTGAATTGCTTTATAGTATTTAATCTTGAAACAGGTATAGTAATAGTATTGATGCTTGTATTTTTTATGCTTATTTTAAACGATAAAATAAATATGAGAGATTTAATAACACCGATTTTATTATCGTTTGTTTCGATTGTTTTATGTAAGGGAATTACATTTGTTGTAATGAAGATTGTAGGTGTAGTTTTAGATGACTATACAGGTAATTATATTACATATAGCAACAGTGAATCTTTTATGGATATATTTAAACAGTTGGTGGAAGTAGTACCTAAATTTTTAGGTGATAAGTTATTTAATTCAACTTTATACTTCTTTTACGGAGCAATATCAGTGGTTGCTTTATTTAAATATGCTATCAGTAAAGGGAAAAAGAATATATTTATAGCCTGTTTACTTGTTTTGCTTAGTTTATCAATGCTTTTAATTACAGGCGATAATAATATTAATCCGAGAGTTACATTATATATGCCTGTTTTCTTTGCAATATCAAGTGTATGTTTATATTTTGTTATAGAAAACAGCAGAAAAATTATTATTAGCATTTGCAGTATTGTGTTTGTTATACTTGTATATAATAATTGTCTTACTGTTAATATGGTAAATTATGATGCTTACAGAATGTCAGAATATGATGAAAGTATGGCAAGGAATATTTATAGCGATATTAATAAAAATATTGACTATAGCTCATCTATTTGGAATAAGCCAACGGTTTTCATAGGGGCAGGACCATCATTTTACAGTAATTTTAAGGGTTATGTCAAAAATATAGGTATAGAATCTATATTCTATCACGATATAGCAAGCAATAATATTTTTGCCAATGAAACAGCCGGATTTAGAATATATAAATATTTTGAATTATTAGGATTACATGTAAAGGAAGGTAATGACATTCTTTATAAAAAATGTAAACCGATAGCTGAAAATATGCCTGTTTATCCTAAAGAAGGTTATATAAAGGAAACCAATGACGCAATAATTGTGAATTTTGGATATACATCAGAGTTAGGTTCCTATAAGAGTATTGAGGATTTAGATATACAAGAAAATAAAAATATTAAAAGTAATATTGAATATATAAAAGAAGATGGGAATATTATTTCTTTTAAGGGTTGGGTTTTTAACAAAAAATTTCCAACCAACGCTTGTAAAAAAGAGTGGTTGATAATTGATGATAAATATAAGCCCCCTTACGTTTCTCCTTATGAATATACTTGTGCAAATGAATCCAGATTAGATGTAACTGAGGCTAATGATTTGTCAAAAGATTTTGAATATTGTGGGTTTACTGGCTCTTTTGATAAATCAAAAATTACTGAGGACAAAGGTGATAATTTCAAAATGGAATTAATGCTTGTATATAAAGATGTATGGTATAAAACAGGGATAACATATGAATTTAGTAACTAAAAAAATGACCTTTCCGAAACTGGAAAGGTCATTATCATTTCCATTACATAGCCTTAGCTATGGTTTCTAGTTCATTTTCAGGTTCTGTAAGATTTACAGGATTTAAAATTTCATTTAACTGGCTTTCTGAAAGTAGGTTTTCGCTTAATACTATTTCTTTAACGGTTCTACCTGTTTTAAGTGAAAGTTTAGCTATTTCGGCTGATTTTTTATAGCCAATATAAGGGCAAAGGGCAGTAGAAATACCTACAGAATGTTCAACATAACTTCTACATTCCTTTTCATTAGCTGTAATGCCAGTAACACAGTTATTAGTAAGGGTGTTTACAGCTCCTGTAAGAGTTTCTATTGATTCAAATATATTGTAGAATAAAACCGGTTCAAAGGCATTTAATTCCATTTGTCCAGCTTCTGCTGCCATTGTAATAGTTGTATCGTGGCCAATTACAAGATAGGCTACCTGTGTTACAACCTCTGGAATTACTGGATTTACTTTTCCTGGCATAATTGAAGAACCGTTCTGTTTTGCAGGAAGATTAATTTCGTGTAAGCCTGTTCTTGGACCACTGGAAAGAAGTCTTAAATCGTTACTGAACTTAGACAAGTTTACAGCACAAGTCTTTAAAGCATTTGAAACTGATACGAAGCAATCTAAGTTCTGTGTTGCATCAATTAAATCATCTGCCTGTTTAAAGGAAATACCAGTTAAAAGTGAAAGATTTTCTACAATGTGGTGTAAATACATGGGGCTTGTGTTTATAGCTGTGCCAATAGCTGTACCACCCATATTTACATATTCTACCTCCTTAAGTGCCTCTTTTATTCTAAATATATCTCTGTTTATAACTTTGGCATATGCGTGGAAGGACTGACCTAAACGCATTGGAACAGCGTCCTGTAACTGTGTTCTACCCATTTTTATAATGTGGTCAAATTCCTTTGATTTTAAAATTAAAGCACTATATAATTCTTCAAGTTCATTTAACAAATGTGGCATAAGTTTTAATATTGTAAGTTTGCCAGCAGTTGGAATTACATCATTTGTTGACTGTGCCATATTTACGTGGTCATTAGGGTGAACTACTGTGTAATCCCCCTTAGTACAACCTAAAAGCTCAATGGCTCTGTTTGCTATTACCTCATTTGCATTCATATTTGCTGATGTACCAGCACCACCTTGAACGGCATCAACTATAAACTGGTCGTGAAATTTTCCATTAATAATCTCATCACAGGCAATAGATATTACATTTGCGATTTTGTAATTTAAAAGACCAGTGTGTTCATTTGTAATAGCAGCTGCCTTCTTTATTTGAGCAAGACTGTTTATGAATTCATAGTGCATAGGTTTCTTTGTAATATGGAAGTTGTTTTTTGCTCTAAGGCTCTGTACACCATAATAAGCATCTACAGGAATTTCAAGGCTACCAATGGAATCAAATTCAGTTCTAGTTTTCATATACAATTTACCTCCAATAATGTTTGTTCATTTGTCGTTGTTTTATTTGATGTCTGAAATAATAGCACTGTATAAAAAGATTGTAAATATGTTTTATAATTATCAATAAAATTTATTTTATTAATAGATTTCACTTTAATAAATGTATTGAAAGATAATTATACTTAATTTTATTAAGTTTCGGGCTGTGTGCTACAGCATAATTGACAAAAATTGAAATATGTTTTTGTGTAATATATTAACTGTGTCAATTTTGTTGACTTTTTGTTTTTTCAATGTTAAAATCTATCTATAATTTTTATGTAAGGAGTAATTTATGAGCATTTTAACAGTAGAAAATATGAGCCATGTTTTTGGTGGTAGAGTAATATACGAAGATGTTTCCTTTAAGTTAAATAAAGGTGAACACGTTGGTTTTATCGGAGCTAATGGCGAAGGTAAATCTACATTTATGAAAATTATCACTAATAAACTTATGCCGGATGAGGGTAAAATCGAATGGGCTAAAAGAGTTCGTGTAGGATATATGGACCAGCATGCTGAACTTAAAAAAGGTCAGACTATCAGAGATGCCTTAAAAACTGCATTTGACTATTTATTTGATATTGAAAAAGAGATGAATGACATATATGCAAAAATGGGCGATGAGGGTGCAGACATTGACAAGTTAATGGAAAGTGCAGCTGAATTGCAGGATATTCTCGATACAAGTGACTTCTATATGATTGATACAAGAGTTGAAGAAGTTGCAAGAGGTGTAGGTCTTACAGATTTAGGACTTGATTCTGATGTGGACGATTTATCCGGTGGTCAGAGAACTAAAATTCTTCTTGCTAAAATGCTTTTACAAAATCCTGATATTTTGCTTTTAGACGAGCCTACAAACTATCTTGATGAAGAACATATTGCTTGGCTTAAAGAATATTTATTAAAGTATGAAAATGCCTTTATTCTTATTTCACACGATATGGAATTTTTAAATGATGTTGTAAATATCATTTATCACGTTGAAAATGCTCATATTACACGTTATGTGGGAGATTATAATGAATTCCTTAGATTATACGAATTAGGTAAAAAACAGCTTGAAGCAGCTTATAACAGACAGCAAAATGAAATTAATTCACTTCAGACTTTTATTGCAAAAAATAAAGCCAGAGTGGCTACAGCCGGTATGGCAAGAGCAAGACAGAAAAAGCTTGATAAAATGGACATTATTGAATTGGCAAAAGAAAAGCCAAAGCCAGAGTTTAGATTTGTTGCAGGCAGAACTTCTGACAAACTTATTTTTGAAACAAAGGATTTAGTAATAGGATATGACAAGCCTTTATCAAAGCCTTTAAATTTATTGCTTGAAAGAGGGCAGAAGGTAGCTGTTGTTGGTTCAAATGGTATTGGTAAAACTACACTTTTAAGAAGTCTTTTAGGTGAAATTAAGCCTATTTCAGGTTCTGTAGAACTTGGTGGCAATCAGCTTATAGGTTATTTTGAACAGGAAATAAAGAGCGATAATACTAATACTTGTATTGATGATGTATGGAATGAGTTTCCGTCTTTAAATCAAGGGGAAGTAAGAGGTTTGTTGGCTAAATGTGGTTTAACAACTGACCAAATAGAAAGCAAGGTTTATGTATTAAGTGGTGGAGAACAGGCAAAGGTAAGACTTTGTAAAATAATGAATAAGGAAACTAATATTCTTGTTCTTGACGAACCTACAAACCACTTAGATGTAGACGCTAAAGACGAATTAAAAAGAGTTTTAAAAGAATATAAGGGTACTATTTTAATGGTATGCCACGAACCAGAATTCTATAAGGATATTTGTACAGAAATTTGGGACGGAAGTAATTTCAAATAAAGCAAAAAAAAGTTCTCATTAATTTGAGAACTTTTTTATATGTTTCTTTATTAAAAGAGATATTATATAGCCTATGATTGTAAACAATATCATTATAGAAGTGTAGTCTATAACAAATTTGAATATATTTTCATTGAAATCTGTAAGCATAAATTTATTAGTGAGGAAAACATAGGATAGTATTTTTCTGGAATACAAAGAATATGCACCATAAATAGATATTAGTATAAAAACTAATTTTTTTATGTTGTTTGTGTTTTTGGGTAAAAATATGCCAAGGTGCATACCCATATGTATAGACACAAGTATAAATCCTAAATGAGAGGCTGACAAGTGTATAAGTCTGCTAATAGCCATTCCAGAGTTTATATTAAGGAATGAAAATGTATATTCAGACATAATAATGCCACTTATCATAAGTAAAATCATTGTTATTAAAAGCAGTATATTTATTATTGTACTTAAAATTCTATATGGTGTATAACTTCCTTTAAATAGGTTGCTGTACCATTTTATATTTAATATATTGTGAATGATAAAAATGATAAATAGTACAGTTCCGGCATATTCGTGGTATGCTTTGCCAATTAGTTGATATGCCATAAGGGTAATCATCATAATTGGCATAGCAATATTAATTATGTTTCTTACAATTTTTGTGTCCATAAATCTTATATTACACCATTGTCTTTCAACCACTGTGTAATTTCATTTTCTGAATTTTCTACACTACTTCCACGTATAGCTAAACCTTCTTTTACCTGTGCGTTAGGTAAAAGGGCAGATAAGTCTTTTTCGCTTGTACCCATACCACTGCCTTCGTTAGTGCAAATAGGAAGTATAGTTTTGTTTGTAAAATCATATTCTTCCAAGAATGATGCTACAGCCATAGGGTATGTTCCCCACCAGTTTGGATAAACCAAAACAACTGTGTCATAGTCGTCTATATTGTCAATATGGTTTGTAACAACTGGTCTTTTGTTTTCTTTCTTTTCATTAGATGCTATATTAACAGTTTCGTTATAGTCTACAGGATAGCTTTCCTGTGTCTTTATTTCGAACACATCGCTGTTTGTAGCCTTTTGTACATAATCTGCTACAAGGTGGTAATTACCATTTGCTATACTTGCTGAAGATATACCGTCAACATTGTTATTTTCCACATTTGATGCCCAAGAGAAATATACTGTCAAAACTTTGTTGTTTGGTGTGCTTTCAGTATTTTCTGTCTGTTCAATAGTAGTTGATTCAGTTGATGTTTCAGAATTAGAAGTGGTATTTGAGTTACCACAACCATTTAAAGTGAATACTATTGCACCTAAAACAAGTAAAACTAATAATCTTTGCATATAATTACACCTCACTTTTCAGAGTTTTCAATCCAGTTCTTAATTTGTGCAGTTGTTGTTGATGAATTACAAGCTAAACCGTCTTTTATAGTAGAATTAGGAAGGGCAGTTTTTAAATCACTTACACTTGAGCCTAATCCAGAGCCTTTATGAGTTGAAAATGGAATTATAGTTTTTCCGTCTAAATTGTTATTTTCAATGAAAGTAAACATTGCCATAGGCATTGTACCCCACCAAATAGGATATCCAATGTAAATGGTATCATATTCGTCTAAGTTATCAACAGTTGTCTTGATTTCAGGTCTTGCTTTTTCAGCTTTTTCTTTCTGAGCAATGTCAACTGTTTCGTTGTAATCTTCAGGATATGGAGTTACAGTTTCAATTTTTACAATATCACTGCCTGTAATGTCCTTTATTTCATTTGCAATTCTTTCTGTTGTGCCAATTTTTGAAAAATACACTACAAGAGATTTGCTGTCAGATTCAGTTTTTTCAACAGTTGTTGTTTCTGTACTTTCTTCTACTGTAGTAATCTCTGTAGTAGCTTCCTGCCTGGGCGTAATAGAAATAGTCTTTGTATCATTATCCCAATTTACATCGAAGCCAAAACTTTCAGCAATAAATCTGGCTGGTAACATTGTTCTGCCATTTAATATAACAGGAGCAACATCAAGAGTCTGTGCATTATTATTGAAATAGGCTGTTTTACTGTCTACAGTCATTTCAACTTTATTTGAACCAAGGGTAATAGTAACAGTTTTTGTATCATTGTTCCAATCTACATTTCCACCCATAGCCTCACTTACACCTCTGACAGGTAACATTGTTCTGCCGTCAATAATAACGGGAGCAGTATCAATAGTAACACTATGGCTACCAATGTTAATTGTATTACTATCTACTTGTAATGTAATTGCTGTACCAACAGCGAATACAGTAGTTAGTGTATTAAGAATTAAAAGTAAAGATAATAAAATGGATATAAATTTTTTCATAAAATTCCTCCTTTTATATAAAATGGAAACAATGTATACTCTATTACAAGGGGAAAGATGTTTTATAGTAATTTTTAAAAGTATACAAAAGTTTCCATTTTAAACTAGATTAATTATTTTCTGTTTCGTAAACAGAATTTATTACAGCAACGGCATTTAATGTTCTTGGATAGCCTATGTATGGCATACAAACAGTAATTACCTCAAGCATATAACCTTTTGTTTTGCCTAAATTTTTGTTGCCGTTAGTGTGAGCAGTAAGTTGTGATTCACAACCACCTAAAGTTGCAATACAAACAAAAGTTAAAAGTTCGTGCTGTTCAAGAGTAAGACTATTTCTTGTATAGAAATCGCCAAAGCAGTAATCAGGTAAATAACTACTACCTAATCTTACTTCATCTTCAGCTGGTTTATTGAAGTTTAAAGCTCCAAAAATATCAGTCTGTGCTTTTCTGCCTTTATCCCAACGATTTTCTTCAGTTACAGTACCTTGACCAGTTGGAATAGCAAGTCCTTTTTCTTTAAATACTTCATTGATTACGTTTACAGATTCAAGGGCTTTAGCTGCACCAACATAAGGAGTACAATGGTATACAGCTTCTGTAATTTCCACAGGAGTTAAACCGGCATTTAATGCAGAATAAACGTGAGTTTTTAAAAGTGTGGTTGTTCCTAAAGTTGTAAGAGCTACAAGAGATATTAATTCTCTGTCTTTATCAGTAAGCTGACCCTGTTGATAAATTTCACCATATACAAGATTATTTACAATATTGTATAAGTCTGAATTGGCAATGTTTTCCGGAATTTTACTATCTTTGTAAAGTTCATTAAATTTTTCAACTGCTAATTTTTCTCTTTCTGACATATTATTGTCCTCCTCCTTTTGAATTGTTTCGTAATTTGTACCATTTTTTGTTTCTGTTGACTTAACTATGTCCTTTGCAAAAGTGGAAAAGGGCATAGATGTAATTAATAATAACATAGATAATGCAAAGTGTTTTTTTCATAGATTACCTCCTCGTTATTAATCACTATAATTTCTTCATAATGATACAACTTGGAGTTAGCTATAAGTCAATAGCAAAAATGTGAATTTTTTAAAAACAATAAAAAATGAATTTTATAAACAGTATAATGCTGATGGTGGAGATTGTACAGTTGTAGATTTACCTAAGGAAGGGATTACTGGTAACAGCTACTTTATGTTTCAAGAAAAGAATAATAAAGAAATAGCTGACCATATTGAAAAATGGCTTTCTGAAAGAGGATTAAACTAAATAAAAAATGTGGCACTTGAAAAAGTGCCACATTTTTGTGTTTATAATAACTTTTCTAATTCTCTTACCTGCTCATCAGTTGTTGCCCAGCTTGTAGCAAAGCGTATAACTGTATTGTTTTCATCATACTTTTCCCAAAATCCGTAAGACAGCTTGCCTTCAAATTCTTTCAATTTGTTATTATCCATAATAACAAATTGCTGGTTAGTAGGGCTATCTATATACATTTTGTAGCCTTTTGAAATTAAAATGTTCTTTATTTTCATAGCCTGATTAATTGCGTTTTTACATATTTTGAAATAAAGGTCATCAGTAAAAAGTGTGTCAAATTGAATACCTAACAACCAGCCCTTAGCCAAAAGACCACCATTTTGTTTTATTGTTGTAAAGAAATGAGGAACTTTCATATTACTGAAAACAACAGCTTCTCCAAACATTGCCCCTGTTTTTGTGCCACCTATATAAAATACATCACAAAGTTTTGCAATATCCTTTAATGTCACATCTGTATTTTCAGCACAAAGACCATAGCCTAATCTAGCACCGTCTAAATAAAGTTTAATGTTGTATTTGTCACAGATGTTTCTTAGTTGTTCCAATTCATTTTTTGTATAAAGAGTTCCATATTCAGTAGGGTGTGAAATATAGACCATACCTGGGTAAACCATATGCTCACGATTATCGTCAGTATGGTATGTATTAAGGTAATTATCTAAAACAGTAGGATTGATTTTACCGTTGGTGTGAGGTACAGTAAGGACCTTGTGACCATTTGTTTCAATAGCACCGGCTTCGTGAACAGAAACGTGACCGGTATCAGCAGAAACAACGCCCTCATAATTTCTTAAAATACCTTTTATTACTGTAGCATTTGTCTGAGTACCACCTACTAAAAAGAATATTTCAGCATCTTCTGACAAACCACAGGCTTTTCTTATTTTTTCTTTTGCAGATTGACAGTACATATCTGTACCATATCCAACATTTTTATCTAAGTTTATAGCTGAAATTTTTTCTAAAATCTCTGGGTTACAACTCTCCATATAGTCACTATCAAAATAAATCAAAACATAACACTCCTTTAATGTGTCTTTTTATCAACATATTCATTTTTGTATTTAGATACAGCAATTATTTGAGTTTTATACAAGCTGTAATAACCTGAGAGCATATAACTTATAGCTATAGCTAATAGGAAGTAAAGTATAGGTACTTTGCCAAAAAGTTCAAGGGCTATTAAAAGAGATGCAATAGGGCAATTTGTAACACCACAGAATACGGAAACCATACCAATAGCAGCACCTAAAGATGAAGATAAACCTAAAACAGGGGCAATAACACAACCAAATGTAGCACCAACAAAGAATGAAGGAATAATTTCGCCACCCTTGTATCCACAAGCAAGTGTTATAGCTGTAAAAAGCATTTTCCAAAAGAAGTCTGTATTACGAGCTGTACCACCTATAGCAGATACAATGACTTCAATACCTGTACCACTATAGCGAGTAGTGCCTAAAAGTAAAGTAATACATAAAATTACTGTACCACCGAAAAATACTCTTTCGTATGGGTTAGGTGAAAATGTTTTAAATACTTTACCAAAGCTGTGTAACATAATACAGAAAATTACACTGATACCGGCACAAAGACAAGCAAGCAATATTGTCTTTCCACCTGTAAGTAAATTAAATTCTGTAAGACCTTTTATAAGATAATTAGGCGATTCACAGCCTAAGGATTTTCCTATAGAACTTGCTACTAGAGAAGAAATAGTACAAGGAACTAAGGCAGAGTATTGCATAATACCAACACTACCAACTTCTATAGAAAATATAGCAGCAGCAACAGGTGTACCAAATATGGCAGAAAAGGCAGCACTCATACCACTCATTATGAAAACTTTTTTGTCTTTAGAGTCTAACTTAAACCAATTTCCAAGATAATTTCCCATACTGCCACCAATCTGTAAGGCTGCACCTTCACGACCGGCTGAACCACCAAACATCTGTGTAAGAACTGTACTTATAAAAATAAGTGGAGCCATTCTCAGTGGTATATGTTCGTCAGAATTAATAGAAGACAGAACAAGGTTTGTACCTTTATCTTGAGCATTTGAAAATTTATTATAGAGATAAACAATTAAAAGACCTACAATAGGCAAGAAAATGGCAATACCTACATTGGTTTCACGAAGTGTGACAGCCTCTGTAAGACAAAAGTTAAATGCAGCAGCAACAAGACCCAGTATAACACCTGTAACTGATGCAAATATAATCCAACGTAACAATCGCCATATTCTATTAAATATATGCTTAAAAAATGCTTTTATAAATTTCATTTTAATACCCTTATCCTAAAATTATGGGTGAACTACTTGTCCACCCATAAAATATTAATCATTATTTTGTTGTTTAATAACTACGCCACCGTTACCAAAGTTTGTATTTGGCTTAACGGCTTCAATGTTAGAAAGTACCCAATCAAATTCCCCAGTAGTAATTATGAAACCACAGTATTCACATTTTCCAGAACTTGTAACACTTGTAGGAGCACCACAGTGAGGACAAGCAACTGTAGATTTACCACTTTTAACAGGGTCAGTTAATACACCGACTTTTCTCATAAAAGTGTAAATGTACTGTAAATGATATTCTGTATTTGGGTCACCTTTAAGTACATTGCCAGTTTTTTCGTCTTTAATATAATCAGTCATACGAGCCTGAATATAAACGTGCATAAATTCATATTGGCTATCTCTATAATACTTAAATAAATATGCTTGATTTACATTTATTCTATCAAGAACATTTATTTTGCCATTTTCTATGTACTGTTTTATCAATTCTGTATGCTGTTTATAAAGTTCTTCTTTTTCAAAAGGACGAACCTTTTCAAAATCTCTTTCAGACCAAGCATTTTGTAATGTTATAAACACTTCTTTTACCCAACCTATAAATTTTTCACTTGAGAAATTTGGGTCAGTCTTTGTAATAGCGTTTACTATTTCGTCTGTGTGGTTTTGTATAGTTGGTATAACGCCAGTAGTAGAAGGTGATGAATTTTTACTATTCTTTGTTTTTACATAGGAAATAAAAAGTACAATACCTATAACAATAATAGTAAGTATTATATCAGAACCTGTTATATCGCTGTCATCTGAATCACTATAGTAGTAGTAACCACCACCATAGCTACCACCACTACTGTAGCCACCACCACTGTAATCACTACCGTAACTACTGCCACCACTGCTGTAGTCATTGAAATTACCTAAGTCAGCAAATGCATTGAGTTTCAGACCCATTACTATGGCTACAAGACAAAGTAGTGTAACAAATAAATTTCGTTTTTTCATAGGCTGTTACCTCCTATTGACGAGGTTTGCCACAGTTAGAACAGAAGTTTCCTGTATTTTCAGAACCACATTCACAAGTCCAACTTTTAGCCTTGCCACAGTTAGAGCAGAAATTACCGTTGTTGGTCTGACCACAACTACAAGTCCAAGGAGCAGGAGTATTGTTTTGTGTATTCTGTTGAGATTGACACATTTTCATAAGGTCCTGAATATTTGCACCACCGGCATTTTGAGCCATACCCATACCCATAAAGGCATTTACAGCACCGTTTGTGTTTTTAGCTGCACTTTCCATAGCATTTGCTTGAGCAGTACCTAATCTAGCACCAAGAAGTGATGGGTCAGAAAAGGCTCTTGCTTCCTGCATACGAGAAATTTTTTCAGCACTTTCGCTATCAACAGTAATTGATGCAAAAGCTACAGAAACAATGGAAATTCCTCTTAATTCATTCCAATCAGCTGTAAGTTCTGTATTTAATTCACTGGCAATTTCCTTAGTGTAAAGAGGTAACTGGTCATAGGCTATACCCTTTAAAGCAATTCTGCCTAATGCCGGCTGTAATGAGCTTTGAACCTCTGTTTTAAGCTGTTCATCTATAGATATTTTTTTGTAAACATCAGATACGTTTGCACACACATTAGTATAGAACATAACAGGATTTGTAATTCTGTAAGAATATGTTCCATAGCCTTGAATTTTAATAGTAAAGTTAAATTCACTATCTCTAAAAGGTACATCACCTATGCCAATTTTGTTATTCATTATTTCCTTAGTGTTAATGAAATAAACTCTTTGGTCATTTTCAGGCTGACCACCAAATGTAAATCTTTTGCCTACCTTTGCAAAAGACTCTTTAAGTCCGGAAAAGCCACTATCAAAAAGAGAAGGTTCTGTTCCTGTGTCATAAGTATAAGCACCAGCTTCAGTAGTAAAATCAACAATTTTGCCGTTTTCAACAATGAGCATACATTGACCTTCATTTACAGCAATCTTACTTCCGTTAGTAATAATGTTGTCACTTCTTTTAGTATTAGATGAGCCTTTGTTTATACGAACCTCGCCTTTTGCCATAAGAGTGTCACCGTCAAGAGCATCGCAATAGATATATTCTTTCCATTGGTCAGCAAGTACAGTTCCGATTGATGAAAAAGCTGCTTTTATTAATCCCATAATAGAACCTCCTTTATAAATTTAATATAGCCTAAATTGTAAATATTATAAATTGATGAAATATTCCATAATCTTAGGACCGTTTTCGATGAAGATACCAGATTCCTTAGCACCTTCTTCAGAGTATGTACCACCTGCTGCCGGAGCACTCTTTTTGTAAATCATAAATGGCACAGGGTCGTTTGTGTGTGTCATTAAATCAAGAGGAGTAGGGTGGTCAGGTAAAATCATAACCTTGTAATCGTCATACTGTTCAAGAGCATTGAGAACAGGTCCAAGGATTTTTTCGTCAATTAATTCAAGAGATTTAACTTTGTTTTCAATTTCGTGTCTGTGACCACATTCGTCTGGAGCTTCAACGTGGATATATACGAAATCCTGACCCTTTGCAAGTTCGTCAATAGCTGCCTGAGCCTTACCTTCAAAGTTAGTATCAATATAACCAGTTGCACCGTCAACGTGAACAACATTCATACCGGCAAACTTACCGATACCCTTTAATAAGTCAACAGCACTAATCATAGAACCCTTAAGACCGTATTTCTGCTCAAATGGAGAAAGACTAGCCTTAACACCTTCACCCCAAAGCCACATAGAGTTAGCAGGACGAAGTCCCTTTTCAACTCTTGCCTTGTTAATAGGGTGGTCCTTTAATAAATCATAACTTTTAACCATCATATCGTAAAGTTTCTTAGCATTTGGTGCAGTTGGAATATATTCCTTAATTGGCTTACCAGTAATGTCGTGAGGTGGAGTAAGAGTACCAACTTCAAGAGTACCATTATTCCAAATAAGACAATGTCTGTAGCTTACACCAGAGTAAAGCTGGAATTCTTCGTTGTTGAAGTGTTCACATAAGTAATCAACAAGAACCTTTGCTTCTTCTGTTGAAATATCACCGGCACAGTAGTCAATAATAGTCTTATCTTCGTAATTTGGTTCATCAGAAAGAGTAACAAGATTACAACGGAAAGAAACATCAGTTGGCTTCATATCAATACCGATACTACCAGCCTCTAATGGAGAACGGCCTGTATAACAAACCTGAGGGTCATAACCCATAACAGAAAGGTTAGCAACGTCGCTACCAGGCTTTAAATTGTCAGCAACTGTCTTTACCTTACCAATAACAGCAGTTTTAGCAAGTTTATCCATATTAGGAGTTTTAGAAACTTCTAATGGAGTTTTGTTGCCAAGTTCTTTTACAGGATAATCTGCACAACCATCGCATAATAATACTACATATTTCATAGGTAATAGAACCTTCTTTCTTAAAAGTTAAATTTTTTCTTAATTATATCACAGTAAAAAAGCAATAACAACAGAAAATATAATATTTTAAATTAAATGAAAATATGTTATAATTACAGGACGAAAAAACAAAATTGGAGGTTATATATAATGAAAGTATTATTAATGAATGGTAGTCCAAATGAAAAGGGTTGTACTTATACAGCATTATCAGAAGTAGCAAAAAGCTTAAATTCTTTCGGTATTGATACTGAAATTTACTATGTTGGCGAAGATGTTTCAAAGGAAACTCTTTTAAAGGTAAAGGATATGTGTGCTGAAAGTGACGGTTTCGTAATTGGTTCTCCAGTTTACTATGCTTCTGCAACAGGTAGCCTTACTCATTTCCTTGACAAGATTTTTGGTGTAGCCGGTAAGGATTTAGCTTACAAGCCAGGTGCTACTGTTGTTAGTTGCAGACGTGGTGGTGCATCATCAACTTTTGAACAGGTAAACAAGTATTTTACAATTAACAATATGCCTGTTGTATCTTCAAACTACTGGAATATGGTACATGGTAACACACCAGCTGAAGTAGTTCAGGACGAAGAAGGTATGCAGACTTGTAGAGAACTTGGTAAAAATATGGCTTGGCTTTTAAAGTGTATTGAAGCCGGTAAAAATAACGGTATCGAAAAGCCAGTTGCTGAAGCAAAAGTTAAAACAAATTATATAAGATAAGCACAAAACAGTTTTTTCATAAGTATAATACAATATATAATTCCATTCGGAGGATTGTTGTATGAAAAAATTGCCTCTTTCCTGTGTACCTCTTGGTGCAGTTGGTTTTGTAGATTGTGTCGCAGATATTAGTAGTAAAAAACGTTTGGTAGAAATGGGCTTTACTAAAAAGGCACGAGTAATTCCTCTCCATATTAGTCCAGGGGGCGACCCTGTAGCATACTTTGTAAAAGGTGTGGTTTTAGCAGTCAGACACGAAGATGCTGAAAATATTTTTGTTACTATAGGGGAGGAGTGATTATGGATAAGAAGAAAACCGTAGCCCTTGTAGGTAATCCAAATACAGGAAAGAGTACAATTTTTAATGCTCTTACAGGAATGCACCAGCATACAGGAAATTGGAACGGCAAAACAGTAGACTGTGCCGAGGGAGAGTTTGTATATAAGGATACAGAGTTTAAGATTGTAGACTTACCGGGCATTTATTCTACTAATCCGGTTTCAAAAGATGAAAAATGTGCTGTGGAATATCTAAAAAATGAATATATTGATGTAGTAGTTGTTGTCCTTGATGCTACTTGTCTTGAAAGAAACTTGCCTTTGGTTTTTCAAGTAACACAAATAAGAAGTAATGTTGTAATTTGTGTCAATCTATTAGATGAGGCAGAAAAAAAGGGCATTTGTATTAATACAGATGTTATGGAAAAGATATTTGACTTGCCTGTTATTCCTATGAAAGCCAGAAAAGGTATTGGAATAAATGAACTTAAAGAGGCTGTTTATATATCTGATAAAAGGGAAGCATACACTTGCCCCATAACTCCGGAAGAAGTGTATACACAGAGCGTTAAAGATTGCAGGGATTTTTGTGATAATATTGACAGAAAAATTGACAATGTTGTAATGAGCAGAAAATATGGCATACCAATTATGCTTTTGCTTATGGCTTTGTTGCTATGGATAACCGTTGTAGGAGCAAATTATCCTTCAGCTGTTCTTGCTGAAATTTTCTCTATTATGGAAAATGATTTAATGGATATGACAGTCGGTCATCCGTTGGTAAGAGGAATTTTTGTAGAGGGTATGTTCAGAACCCTTAGCTGGGTTGTGGCAGTAATGTTGCCACCTATGGCAATATTTTTTCCACTTTTTACATTTCTTGAAGATTTTGGATATTTACCTAGAATGGCCTTTAATTTGGATAATATTTTCAAAAAAGCAAAATCCCATGGAAAAATGGTTCTTACAATGTGTATGGGTTTAGGTTGTAATGCAGCAGGCGTTGTTTCTGCCAGAATTATAGATTCTCCAAGGGAAAGGCTGTTGGCAATAGTTACAAATAATTTTGTGCCTTGTAATGGTAGATTTGCATCAATAATAATATTGGCAAGTGTCTTTGTAGGTGGAAAGTTGATTACATTAAAATCAGCTTTTGCTGTTCTTTTATCTGTAATATTGGCTTTTTTTATTACATTGATTGTTTCATATATATTGGGTAGCACAGTTTTAAAAAGTGACAACAGCTCTTTTGTGTTGGAATTACCACCTTACAGAAGACCAAACCTATGGAGTATTATTGTAAGAAGTGTAAGAGAGAAAATACTTTTTGTTTTAGGTAGAGCTGTAGTGGTTTCTGCTCCGGCTGGTATATTAATATGGGTCTTGCAAAATTTTAATGTAAATGGCATTAGTATTTTAACTCACATAGCAAATTTTTTAAATCCTTTAGGTCAGCTTATGGGATTAGATGGCTATATTTTAACTGGTTTTATATTGGGAATACCGGCTAATGAAATAGTTTTGCCTATTATAATTATGTGCTATACAGGTGGAAGTGGACTAATTTCTATTGAAAATATAGCTGATATACAATCTATTTTTGTGCAAAACGGCTGGACTTTTATTACGGCTATATGTACAGCATTATTTTTTGTTAATCATTTTCCCTGTGCCACTACATTATGGACAATTAAGAAAGAAACAGGAAGTATAAAATGGACTATTTTTTCAGCAGTACTGCCTACAGTTGTTGGTGTTGTACTGTGTATTGTAGTAAATTTTGTTTTAAAAACAATATGTGGAATAATATAGAAAATTGATTTGACCTCTAAACAAAATTGTTTAGGGGATTTTTTTGTTTAAAATCTAAATAGAAATCCAAATTTTGAAACTTGACTTACGAACAAATGTTCTATATAATATTTGTATAAAATCTGTTTTGAGGAGGGTAAGCAAGTGGAGAATAAAATATATGGTTGTGTTGATTTAAAAAGTTTTTATGCCTCTGTGGAATGTGCTGAAAGAGGATTAGACCCATTTAAAACTAACCTTGTTGTTGCTGACCCTTCTCGTGGCAGTGGGGGAATATGTTTGGCTATTAGCCCTGCTATGAAAAATTTGGGTATAAAAAACAGATGTAGACTTTTTGAAATTCCTAAAAATGTAAAATATATTACTGCCTTGCCTAGAATGAAAAAATACATGGAATATTCAGCAAATATATATTCCATTTATTTAAAATATATGAGCAATGAAGATATTTATATATACTCTATAGACGAATGTTTTTTCGATTTTACGCCTTATTTATCAAGTTATGGAAAAACACCAAGAGAATTTGCTGTTATGCTTATGGAGGCTGTTATGAAAAATACCGGAGTTTGCGCCACAGCCGGAATAGGGACTAATTTGTTTTTGGCAAAAGTGGCTTTGGATATAACAGCAAAACACGTTTCTGACAATATAGGTTTCCTTGATGAAAATGAGTTTAAGAAAACTATATGGCATCACAGACCTATTACAGATATATGGAATGTAGGTAAGGGTATAGCAAAGCGACTTGAAAAATATGGTGTTCAGGATTTATATGGTGTTGCACATATGGACGAAAGCCTTTTGTATAAGGAATTTGGAGTAAATGCAGAATTTTTAATAGACCATTCTAAGGGGTATGAGCCTTGCACAATAAAAGAAATTCACGATTATAAGCCTAAAACAGAATCTATATCAAATGGACAAATTTTATTTAATGATTACAATTTTGATGATGCGTTAATTGTCCTTTATGAAATGGTAGACCAGTTGGTGCTAGAATTAACTCAAAGAAAATCAAAGACCAATTCAATATCCTTATATATAAGATATTCAAAGGAATATACAGCTTCTACAGGTGGCACAAGAAAGTTGAACTTTAGAAGTAGTTCCTATAGTAAAATATCAGCAGAGTTTGAAAAACTTTATAGAGAAACTACAAAGAAAAATTATCCTATACGTCAAATAAATGTAGGACTTAATCATATTGAAGAAGATGAATTTCAACAGCTTGATTTATTCGATAAAGTAGATGATGACAAGGAGATAAAGGTACAAAAAGGTATTATTGAAATCAAGAATAAATTTGGCAAAAATGCAGTTTTAAGATGCTCAAGTCTTCAGGATAAGGCTACAGCAAGAATAAGAAATAAACTTGTAGGAGGTCATAATGGTGAGTGATAGAGCAAGACAATTTATGCCTTTTTCGCCTTTAAAAGGTTACTATGATTTAATAGAAAAATGTGAGATGATAAAAGAACCTAAAATTGAATTAACTGATGATATGTTGGAAATACTATCTCAAAAATTAAATAAGATAGAAAAAGGCATTATGGTAAAAGTAAAATATTATGATGTTGATAGTTATTTGGAAATGGAAGGAATGGTTTCAAATATAGATAGGGTATACAACAACTTAACAGTAATAAAAACTGTAATTAAATTTGAAGATATTTACGACATTTCTTTTGTGCAGGAGTATAAACAGTAGTTTATGCTCTTTTTTGATAGCTTGTTATAGTGTGTAAGTTACATAATTTTGTTGACAGTGAGAACATATATGGTAAAATTAAGTAAAAGAGAATGTAAATAGAATTGGGGTGGTTACTATGAATAGAGAAAATATGGTTAATATTTTAGAAAAAGTGTCTGACAAAAGTGACCTTTGTTATATTAGTAGTAAAACAAAATATTCTTTGGGCTTATCCTATGTAATAAAGTACAATGAAAAATTTTTAATGATTGCTGATACTTGTGATTATGAGTATGACGGATACATAATAGTTAAATGGGAAAGTATTGAAGAAATAGAGCATAATGAACGGGCAATATTTGAAAGTAAAATAATAAAAAATGAAAATGGTAAACCCAATATAGCAAATGTAATAGATATAAAGTTAGATAGTTACAAAACAATATTTAATTATTTTTTGGATAAGAATGAAAATATAACTATATATTGTGATAATTGTTCTGAAAAATATGTAGATGAAGATACAACTACTGCTTTAAATATAGGTAAAATAATAGAAGTTAAAGATGACTACATATTATTTAAAAGATTTGATGGAGTAGGAAAGTGGTATCCGGAAAATAAAATATATTATAGTGATATTTCAGAAATTTTGTTTGGGGATAGATATACTAGAATTATGTCAAAGTATACTCATAATTGAAAAGGGGTGTTGGTATGGTAAATAAGGAGCTATTGGATAAAATTATTAGAAAATCTGACATCTGTAAATTTGAATGTACCTTTGATGATATAAGTGGAGTACCTGTAAAATACAATGAAAAATACATAATGGTAAACATCTACGAAGATTTTCAATTTGACGGCTTCTGCATATTTGATATAACAGAAATTGAAAATATATGTTATGATGAAACATACGAATTTATAAACCATATATGTAAAGAGGAAAAAATATATCCGTCTAAGGCAGAAAATATTAATATTGAAAACTTCATTAATGTTTTTAATTATTTTAAGGATAATGAAGAAAATATCATAGTCGAATGTGGTGAATATGATGACGAGGACTATAGCTTTTCCATTGGTAAAGTGGAAAAAGTTACAGAAAAATACATAGAAATTAAATACTTTGACTATATGGCTAAATGGGACGAAGATGAATTTGATATGGTTTATTATGATGATATTTCAGTTGTATCTTTTGGAAAGAGGTATATAAAATATATGTCAAAGTATACCCATTAAATAAAGAGGTGGTTTTATTGAAGAACTTGTTGAATAAAGTAATGATACTTGCAGTCATTGTGGCGATTTTAGTTGGAGGTATTGTTTTTCAAAATAGAAAAAGTTTAGCCTATGCAAATAGTAGAATAGTACCTATTGGTGATAGTATTTTTTATAATGACTACAGTATGTTTTTAAGAGAAGTACCTATTAAGGGTCATAGAGATGCTATCATTTATAAAAGAGTAAAATTAATGGGTGGCGATGGAAAGTATATTTGTGCCAAGGATAACAATAAGAATGTTTATATATTTAATGTAAAAAACACAGAAAAGTATAAGCTAAGTAATATTGACGCAACAGATATGGATATATATAACAACAAAATTTATTACGCAAATAAAAGTGATGGAAATAAGATTTACAGCATTTGCTTTAATGGAAAGGACAATATTAAAGTAAGTGATGCGACTACTTCTCATTTGAGAGTTACTAACAATCATATATATTTTGAAAATAATAGGGATAATATATATTCATTGTCATTGTTGACTAAGGAAATTAAAAATGTGTATGAAGGTAGTAACTGTTATTACTTTGAAACAGATGGCAAATATATTTATTTAAGTGATTATCGAAAAGATAATACAATTTTAAAATTAGATGCTCATACTTTTGAAGAAAAAGGTAGAATAAATATAAAAACAGTAAATTTCTGTATTTATAATGGAAGTTTGTGCTATATTCCATTTGTTGATGAAGATGATATAGGAGATAATTATAAAGATTATTCTCATATATATAATGAAAAAGGTCAAATTGTTTTATAAAATAAAGGCTGTCGATTTGTATATAATCGACAGCCTAGATTACTTTTTAGGGAATATATTATGCTCCTAAAACTCTGTTTTTATGATGTGTGTCAAAGGCTTCAAGACAGTTATCAGCAGAGGCTGTATTTATAAGTCTATGTATTACACCTTTTTTCCATGCTGTGTCAGTATTAGTGCGAGATAGCATACAGGCACATTCAAAAATTCTTAAACACACAAAATCATCTAACTTATCCCATTCAGTATCAGGAAGTGTGAATTCTGTTTCATAACCTTTTCTAAAAGGCTCTAAATAACTAAAAAATAGGTCGTTTCTATTGTTTTCTAAAGGAATTTCTGGGTCAACTATAAATGAAAATAGGGCTGTAGCTATGTCTGATATGTAGTAACCATAACAGCAATTATCAAAATTAAATGCTTTGGCAGTGTCCCATTCCATTAATATGTTATTAACCTGAAAATCGCCATGTATCATACCAAATGTTTCCGGAACCTCTGGATAAGATTTTATTTTTTCAATTCTTGTACGAAGTTTAGACAATATTTCGGAAGAAACATAATCATTTAAATATGAAAAATCAAAAGAAGTTTTTTCATACCATTTACATCTGTTGAATTTCAAACCCTCTTTTTGCTCTTTATAGCTTATAGAGTGGATTTTGCCTAGCAATTTGCCAACGTTGTAAAAATATTGGTCATCTCTGTTTTCAGCATTAGCTTTTTCGCCGTGAATTAATTTAAATTGTGATACACAGTATTTATTGTCGTCTATTGAAAATTCTTCGGCTATGGAATTTGTAAGAGAAGGAATGACATAAGTAATATCTGACATATATTTTCTTAAATCATCTAACCATTCCATTTCGTATTTAATATCTACAACTTTTCTTTTTGCGTTGGCAGAAACTCGAATAACTGATGGCTTTAAACCATGGAATAAAAATGTGTAATTTCGTGAACTAAAATGACATTCTGAATTTGCAATATTTTTGCCATAAAGTTCTTTAATCTTTTTTCTAAAAATCTCTTTGTCTGGAATATTTATTTCTTTGTATTTCATAATATCACCTTTATTTCCTAAAATGTATTAATAAGGATTTAATGTTAAAAATGAAGTGTTATAAAATGCGGTAGAAAATTATTTCCAAGTTCAAATAAAATTAATTTGATGCTCATAGATGACACCCCCCTAAAAAAGTTGATAATTAATTAAATCCTTACCTGTTTATATTATATAATAAAAAACAACAAAATTTCCATACCTTTTTAATCAAAAAATTATCTCATAATTCGACAAAATAATCCATTTTATTGTAAAAAAATAAAACGAAATTTGAATAATATGAATAAAAAATGAAAATAAAAAACAAAAAAATATATAAAAAATTTAATAAGAATTCCCACCAAATAAATTTTTGGTGGGAAAATGGTGGGAATTTTATAATATGTGATTTTACAGACAAAAGAATATTATCTATAGGTCTACCAGTTAGATTTTATATTAGCATATATACTATCGGGAATATCCACATATAAATCTATATCAAGTTTTGTCTGTGTGTCACAACAGAACTTCATTACCTCCAATGATGGTGCTAGGCATGGTGTTGATTCGCCATATACAACGGTTGGAACAACTTCTAAATAAAAATCGACATCATAAGATTTTTTAATTTTCTTCAAAATATCAATTTTTGACATAAGAGGGGCTATTGTTTTTCTCATCTGCTCGTCAACATCTACATCATAATCATAACAATAACCGTAATTCCAATCAGCCGATTCAAATTTTATACCGGTTATACCAATATCACCGATTTTACTTGAGTCCTCTGGTTCAAGTTCGAGCATCTGGGATATAGTATCAGGGTCAAAAATTCCAACCATACTAAAATATGTGAAGCATTTTGTAAGTGTCTGGTCTTCCATAGTATTCACCTCTATTTTTTAGAATTATTCAGAATGGTTATAATAAAAATACCTTATTGGATTTTTACTTGACTTTAGATAACAGCACTACCGTCTCAACGTGGTAAGTCCTAGGGAACATATCTACACTACAGATTTTTCTTACCTTATAGCCACCTTCTTCAAAGAGAAGCAAATCTTTAGCGAGGGAACTAGCCTTACAGCTAACATAAACAAGAGTTTCTGCATCAAACTTTATTATTTTTTCAATAGCTTTTGGGTTAATGCCTTCTCTTGGTGGGTCAAGAATTATTGTGTCAGGTTTATCTTCCAACTGGTCCACCATATTAAGGACATCGCCAGCAATAAATTCACAGTTTTTAATACCATTAAGTTCAGTATTTATTTTTGCAGCTTCTACAGCTTCCTCTACAATTTCAATACCAATAACCTTTTTAGCATTTTCACTTAACAACTGTGTAATAGTACCGGTGCCACAGTACAAGTCAAAAATAATCTTATCATTACTTGTGCCGGCAAATTCCTTTACAGTAGAGTAGAGAACTTCTGCTCCAGCCGAATTTGTCTGGAAGAATGAAAATGTTGAAATCTTGAAATTAAGACCAAGGCATTTATCCATAATAAAGTCCTGACCATAGAGTATATTCATTTCGTCAGCCTTTACAACATCAGCAACGCCGTCATTTACAATATGGCTTATGCCAACGATTTTACCTTCTAACTCTAAAGCAAGAAGATTATCAACTAATGGCTTTAAATCTGTTTTTAATTCAGATGTAGTTACTAAATTAATAATCATTTCGCCTGTAAAGTGTCCTCGTCTTACAAGCAAATGTCTTAAAGAACCTGTATGTCTCATTCTGTGATAGAACTGTTCATCTGTACCTCTGAAGTATTCCAAAACAGTAGAAAGGGCTTTGCAAATATCTTCGTTTACAATATTACAGCAATCAGCAGTAACAACCTCGTAGTTGCTTTCTCGCTTTCTCATACCCAAACAGAGATTACCGTCTAAGCTGTCATCACCAAAACTAAATTCCATTTTATTTCTATAGGCTGTAATAGAAGGGCTTGGTTTAATGCCACAGTATTCATAATCTGTTAAGCCTGCGTTGTCAAGCAACTTTAAAACAACATTTTTCTTAAACTCTAATTCCTGCTCATATGAAATATTCTGATAAGTACAGCCACCACAAAGCCCAAAATTCTTACAGGCTGGTTCAATTTCGTATTCAGCTTTTTTCTCAATACTTCTGAGTCTGCCTTCAAAATTTTTTCTTTTTTTCTTTACGTCAGCTATTACTGTTTGACCAGGAATAGTATTTTTTACTGTTACTTTTTTGTTTTCTTCTCCAAAATAACCTACACCTTTATTTGGAAACTCTAAATCTACAATATCAATTTTTGTGTCAAAAAGTGTTTTTGCCATTGTTTTCTCCTATATATACCGAAAAATCTAAAAATACAATGGAAGTATTATAACATAATTTACTTATGTACTCAATGGGTATAGGTATTTTTAAGAGTATTTTAAAAGGTATTGATAAAAAGTCTATAAATTGGTATAATTATAGCAATTAAGTAATTTGGAGGTAAAAAATGCTGACAAAGGATTGCAATTTTAGAGATATTTATCATAAAGTTTGTTTTATAGAATGTGCAGACCAGATACAGAACTTAAAAAAGGTATTTAATGTAAGTAAAAAGGATAATGGTGTTCTTGCTTACGGATATATTGACCACGAAGACGGCTTTACTTTTGAAGTGTTGACAACTGGAAAACTTGAAAACGGTGTACTTTCAAGAGGTTTAGGCAACGATGAAGTGTCAATGAAATTTAGAAAATCTAGCGTAAACGATAGAGAAATTCGCATTTACGAAGATAGAAGCCTTTTTAAAGAATACAATGAAAAGTTTAAGACTATTGATACATTTTTTGCTGATACAGAAGATGTTGATAAAACTAGAGGCATAAGAGAAATTGATAGTTGCAGACATGAAGATTTTCCAGATGATGTTATAATATATTTAGTTAAAGACGGATTAAATCCTGAAACTGTTTGGGTTAGATGTGAAAAAGCTGAAAAGCAAGGGGTTAAAGCTAAGTTAATTAGCGAACCTAAACAGGATTTTGGAGTTCATACAAATGACTTTGTAGTATTTCGTCCAGCAAAAAATGAAAATGGTATTTTGTGCATAGCGAAATTATAAAATTTAATAATCTATAAGAAAGGGCATAGTTTATGTCCTTTTTTTGTACATAGTAAATTGATTAATGAAGCTAATTTTTTTCTAAAAAAGGAGGAAGAAAAATGAAAAAAATCTTTGGGGTAATGCTTTTTACTGCTATGTTATGGTTGCTTAGTTGTCAGCTGTTTGCAGCAACTATTACAGCAGGGGATTTAAGAGGAGATGATAATTTTATAAATAAAATATTGTCACTTCAAAAAGAAGATAACACAGTAGTAGATAATGCTATTTATGTTGCAACAGACGGAAGTAATGGCAACAAAGGTACTATTGATAGTCCCTATGCTACAGTTTATTATGCTATTTCAAAAGCTAAAGCCGGACAAACAATATATGTTAGAGGTGGTACATACAACCAAAATATTGTTATTACAAAATCTGGTACAGAGGATAACTATATTACAATAAGAAACTATCCAAATGAAAAGCCTGTATTCGACCACACAAATTATGCTACTGATGGTGGTGCAATAATTGAACTTTCAAAGGTAAACTATATACATATACAGGGTCTTAAACTCTGCAACAAGGATTTAAAATCCAATAGTGGATATGGTATTCTTATGCGTCAGGGTAACCATATTATCATTAAAGATGTAGAAATCAGTAACATTAATGTGCCGGACCCTACATCATCAAAAGTTGGGGCTAATGCAATAATACTTTACGGAAATAATGCCTCTGTGCCTATAAGTAATGTACTTATAGATAATTGCTATGTTCACGATTGTCAGACAGGTTGGAATGAGGCAGTAACAGTTAATGGTAATAGTGAATATGTAAATGTTATAAATAACAGAATTGAAAATATTGGCAATATTGGTCTTGACTTTGCAGGTCACTTTAATGCTTGTAAAGATAGTTCTCTTGACCAAGCCAGATACTGTGTGGCTGTAGGTAATGTAGTCAGCAAATGTGTAAGTCCTAATGCTACAAGTTATGGTCTTTATAATGACGGTGGTAGAGATAATACTTTCGATAGAAATATTGTTTACGAATGTTCCGGTGGTATTGAAATTGGTTCAGAAGAGGGTGCTAAATATTCAGACTATCCAGTGAAAAATGTAATTGTTAAAAATAACTTAATATACAATAATACACAGGCTGGACTTTCTGTAGGTGGTTATGATAACGATGCTACAGGTATTGTTTATAATACTAAAATCTATAATAATACCATTGTTAATAATGGAAATTCTGACTATGGCGTTGAACTTGGAATAAATAAAACAAGTGGAACAGACATTAGAAACAACATTTTCTATAAGGATAATGATTTAGAGCTTATAAAGGTTAGATTTACAGAAGATTTAGCTGGGGATTTAACATTTAAAAATAACTGTTATTACTCAACTCGTACAGCAAGTAATTTCAAGGTTATACGATATGGAGAAACATTTAGAGGCTTTGATAATTGGAAAACAGCATCAGGAGAAACAGGTATATATGAAAATCCAAACTTTGGAGATGAATATAGCCTTTTGAAAAATTCTCCTTGTATAGATGTCGGTGATTCAACTGCTTATAGTGGTAAATACGACATTTTAAGTAATGAGAGAAATATTAATAATATTGATATAGGCTGTTATGAGTATAATGGTTCAGAAGTTACTACAACAACAACTGTTGAAACTTCAAGCGAAACTACAACTACAAAAGTAACAGAGACTTCAACTGAAAGTACTACTACAACCACAACAGAAACTACAACAGTAAGCGAAAGCTCCAGTGAAACTACTACAGAAAATGCTGTAGGCAGTGCTTTAGAGTGGGATTTTACAGATAGTAACTGGACTGATAAAACAGCCACAAAAACAGTATATACAGTAAATGACCTTACAGTACGACATAATGGTACAGCAAGTGGTATAAATGGTTTTAAGTTTGATAAAAATACGAAGTCAAATAAATTAGATTATTTCTATATTCGCTTAGATGCAAAGGCAAAGGATAAGTTGACAGTATATGTAAACTATAATAGTTCTAAAGCTGGAAATACTGTAGCATTGACTCTTGCAAAGGTTAATGATGATAATACATTTACAACAATAGATACCAAATCAGTAGAGGCATTAAAAACAGGAGATTATAAAATAACATTTAATGTTGCTGATGACGGAAACTATATTATATATACAGATAGTACAAGTTCAGGAACAGCTTTTTATAACAAAGTAGTTATTAATAGAGCATCTGTTATTGGAGATATAAATGGCGATGGGGTTCTGAATAAAGAAGATGTAGCTATAATATTAAAGCACTGTTCAGGAGTTCAACCTATTACTGACAGTACAATGTTGACTAAAGCTGATGTAAATAACGATAGTAAAGTGGATTTAATAGATGCTATTACATTGTTAAATAGTATTGAATAAAATTTTTAAAAGGGAAAGTTAAAGATTAAAATTTAACTTTCTCTTTTTTTACGTTATTATTACTGTTTTCTAATGATTTCTTAATTTCTGTGGTTTATTATATATATGAACTTAAAGAGAAAGGAAGAAAAAATATGAGTATAATAAATAAAAATAGGATTTGTTTGAACTATTTAATAGGTGTTTTAATTTGTGGTTTTGTAATTTATGCTAACTATATTCATGAAATAGGAAATAGTACAGGATATACAACAATAATGAGTTTTGCTCTACTAATAAGTGTTACGACATTGTCTATATTTAATAAAAACAATAGACTTTTCGTTAATATGATTTCAACATTAGTTTCAACATTTTGCTTAGGTAACTTAGTAAGAAGTGTGGCTATTGGAGGCATATTTGTCTACGCAATAGATTTATATTTGATTTTAGGTTTAGTTCTTATGGTAGATACAGCTATAATATATGTTAATAAAAGATGAAAAAATGCGTACTTAGTTTTAAGTATGCAGTTTTTTTTAGTTTTTAGGGAAAATGAAATGAGAAAAATTTATTCTGAAATAATAAAATATGAAAAATTTAAAAAAATATAAAAAATAAAAATGTGTCTAAAAGAGCTGTAAAAAAAAACGATTTTAGGCACTTTTTTGATATTTTAACAGATAAATAATCATAATATTTTGAAAAACGGGAGGCTTATTGATAAAAATTAATCAAAAAAGTTGTTGACAGCTAACTTAGGTTAGGGTATACTAACTAGGTAAATGAAATGAATTTATCAATAAGATACAGAAAGAAGATGAAGAAATGATGCCGTTATCAATGGTCGGAACCGGAGAAGAAAGTGTAATAAAGAAAGTCGGAGGCAACGAAGATACCAAAAGATTTTTAGAAAACTTGGGTTTCGTTGTTGGTGGAACTGTAAGTGTGGTTTCTGAAATTGAAGGAAATCTTATTGTAAACGTAAAAGATTCAAGAGTTGCTATAGGCAAAGATATGGCAAACAGAATTATGGTTTAAGAAAAGAGGTAAAGGCAAGATGGAAAATCTTAGACAGGTTGCTTGTGGGCAAACAGTTAAGGTAAAGAAAATTTCAGGCGAAGGTCCTGTAAGAAAGCGTATTATGGATATGGGTATTACAAAGGGCGTTGAAATCTTTGTAAGAAAAGTAGCACCTTTAGGTGACCCAATTGAAGTAACTGTTAGAGGTTACGAGCTTTCTTTAAGAAAAGTCGATGCTGAAATGATTGAAGTAGAGTAATTTTTTTTAGTCATTAGTTAGCTTACACTAATGTAGGTAGGGCAGGCTAATTCAATAAAAATCAAAGAAAAGGAGTATTACGATGATTAAAATTGCTTTGGCAGGTAATCCAAACTGTGGTAAAACTACATTGTTTAATGGACTTACAGGCTCAAACCAGTTCGTAGGTAACTGGCCTGGTGTAACTGTAGAAAAGAAAGAGGGTAAGTTGAAAGGTCATAAGGACGTAACTATTATGGACCTTCCAGGTATTTATTCACTTTCACCTTACACACTTGAAGAAGTTGTTGCAAGAAACTATCTTATTAATGAAAGACCTGATGCAATCATCAATATTGTTGATGGTACTAACATTGAAAGAAACTTATATTTATCAACTCAGATTATGGAACTTGGTATTCCAGTAATCATGGCTGTAAATATGATGGACGTTGTTGAAAAGAGTGGCGACAAGATTCATATTGACAAACTTAGCAAAAAGCTTGGTTGCCCAGTAGTTGAAATTTCAGCTTTAAAGAACAAGGGTGTTAAGGAAATGGCTGAAAAGGCTGTTGACCTTGCTAAGAATAAATCAGCAGCAACTCACGTTCACGAATTTGCAGCAGATGTTGAAAACGTAATTAAGAACGTTGAAGCTAAGTTAGGTAGCGATGTTGTGGCAGAACAGAGAAGATTCTTTGCTATTAAGCTTCTCGAAAAGGACGACAAGATTGCACAGCAGTTAAAGAGTGTTCCTAATGTATCAGAAGATATTAAGGCTCTCGAAGATAAGTTTGATGATGATACAGAAAGTATTATTACAAACGAAAGATATACATATATTTCTTCAATTATTGGGGATTGTTGTACAAAGTCTAAGAATAAGAAACTTACTACATCAGATAAAATTGATAGAGTTGTTACAAACAGAATTTTAGCTCTCCCAATTTTTGCTGTTGTTATGTTCCTTGTTTACTATATTTCAGTAACTACAGTTGGTACATGGGCTACTGACTGGGCTAATGATGGTGTATTTGGTGATGGTTGGCACTTATTCGGTATTGGTGCTTCTGCTTATGAAGATGCTAGTGGCGAATATGGCAAGGCTGACCAGATTATTGAAGCTATCCAGAATGGCGAAACTTCAGTAGATATTACTGATGACGAAGGTAATGTTGAAGAAACTGTAGACATTACTCCTGATGTTCAGAGCGAGGCTCAGGCAACAGTTGATGCCGGCGAACCAGACCCAGCTGACTATGGTGTTTGGGTTCCAGGTGTTCCAGTTATTATTGGTAACGCTCTTGATGCAGTAGGTTGTGCTGACTGGTTAAATGGTCTTATCCTTGATGGTATCGTAGCCGGTGTTGGTGCAGTTCTTGGTTTCGTTCCTCAGATGCTTGTACTTTTCATCTTCCTTGCTTTCCTTGAAGCTTGTGGTTACATGGCAAGAGTAGCATTCATCATGGATAGAATTTTCAGAAAGTTCGGTCTTTCTGGTAAGTCATTTATTCCAATGCTTATTGGTAGTGGTTGTGGTGTTCCAGGTATTATGGCATCAAGAACTATTGAAAATGACAGAGATAGAAAAATGACAATTATGACAACTACATTTATTCCTTGTGGTGCAAAGCTTCCAATCATCGCTATGATTGCAGGTGCATTCTTTGGTAACAGTGGTTGGGTTGCAACAAGTTCTTACTTTGTAGGTATTGCAGCTATTATTTGTTCAGGTATTATTTTAAAGAAGACTCAGTTGTTTGCTGGCGACCCAGCTCCATTCGTTATGGAACTTCCAGCATATCATATGCCAACAGTTACTAATATCTTAAGAAGTATGTGGGAAAGAGCTTGGTCTTTCATCAAGAAGGCTGGTACAATTATCCTCTTATCTACAATCGTTCTTTGGTTCTTAATGAGTTTCGGTTGGGAAAACGGAAGCTTTGGTATGGTAGAAGAATTAAATTCTAGTATTCTTGCTAAGATTGGTTCTGCTATTGCTTGGATATTTACTCCACTTGGTTGGACAAAGGCCGGTGAAGGTTGGAAGATGGCAGTTGCTGCTGTTTCTGGTCTTATCGCTAAGGAAAACGTAGTAGCAACATTTGGTATCCTCTTTGGTTTCGCAGAAGTTGCAGAAGATGGTGCTGAAATTTGGGGTAACTTAGCTCAGGTTATGACTCCTATTGCAGCATATGGTTTCCTTGTATTCAATCTTCTTTGTGCTCCTTGTTTCGCAGCTATGGGTGCAATTAAGAGAGAAATGAACAACACAAAGTGGTTCTTAATCGCTATCGGTTACCAGTGTGCTCTTGCTTACGTTGTTGCTCTTTGCATTTACCAGATTGGTACATTCATTACAACAGGCGTATTTGGAATTGGTACAGTAGTAGCATTCTTATTTGTAATCGCATTTATTTACTTACTTTTCAGACCATATAAGGAAAGTAAGACATTAAAAGTAAATATGAAAAAGGTTGCCGGCGAAAGATAAGCAATCTGTGTGAGTAGGGGACTGCCGGTGCAGTCCCCTATGTTTTTAAGGAGGTGTTCCTATGGGAACAGTTGTTGTTGGATTAATACTTTTGGTTATAATTTGCCTTATTGTTCATAGTATGATAAAGGCGAAGAAGAATGGCAAGTCCATTGGATGTGGTGGAGATTGTGCACATTGTGGAGGTCATTGCAACAGATAAGGAGGACGCAGATGTCTGAGAATATAAACAATGTAAATTACGATACTGAATGTTCTGAAGATTATCGTGTTTCAAATATGAAAAAAGATATTATCGTTCAGAGATTAAAGGACCGTGGTTGCAGAATTACAAAGCAAAGACTAATGCTTTTGGATATTATTCTTGAGGAAGACTGTTCTTGCTGTAAAGAGATTTATTATAAGGCATCCAAGAAAAATAAGAATATTGGTTTTGCCACAGTTTACAGACTTATAAATATGCTTGAGGAAATAGGGGCAATTAGTCGTAAGAATTTTTATAAAGTTTCTTGTGGAGAAGAAAATAATATTTGTACTATAGAATTTGAAGATAATTCAGTTATTGAGCTTTCTGATAATAACTGGAAAACTATTATACAAAAGGGTCTTAGTGCTTGTGGATACTGTAAGGATAAGGCGATACGTTGTGTAAGAGCAAATACTTGTAGATGTGGTGAATAAGTCTTAATGAGAAAATTTCTCAATAATATAAGTTAGCCGAGCCTTTTTTTGTAAAGTATTGTATAATCATGGTGAAAGATGTGTAAAAGATGTTTACACACAATATAAGTATAAATAAATAGGAGGTCTAGTTATGTTAGATTGTTTAAAATGTCTTAAGAAAATTGATTTCAAGAAAACAGGTATTTTTGCTGCAGGTGTTTTATTCGGTACAGCAGGCGTAAAGATTCTCGCTAGTAAGGATGCAAGAAAGCTTTACACTAATTGTACAGCTGCTGCACTTAGAGCAAAGAGCACAGTAATGAAGACTGTTACAAGTATTCAGGAAAATGCTGAAGATATTTACGCAGAAGCTCAGCAGATTAATGAAGACAGAGTTGCAGATTCTTTCATTGACGATGATTTCGAAGATGTAGAAGATTTAGTTGCTGCAACTGATGATGAACAGGACGAAGTTACAGAATAAGGCGTAGTGTATATTTGTTAAGCATATTAAGCACCTGTTTATACGGGTGCTTTTTGCTATAGAGATGAGGAATTCTTATGAAATTTGAAATTAAGCATGAAATTAAAGGTCGTATGCGTGTTCGTATGCACCAAAAAAGAATGACTTGTAGGGAGGCAGATATACTTCTTTTTTATCTCAGTTCTCAAAGACATATTACAGGTGTTAAGGTAAGAGAAATTAACGGTGATGCTACAATTAATTATGTTGGAAGCAGACAGGAAGTTATAAATGCTCTACAAAAGTTTAAATATGAAACTGCTGGAGTTCCTGAGAATTTTCTTGAAAACTCAGGCAGAGAATTAAATGAACATTATAAGGAACAGCTTATAAATAAGGTTGTTATCAGAGGACTTAATCTTCTTTTTGTTCCTAAGCCTATTCAGGCAATAATTGCACTTTGGAAATCAGCAAAGTATATTTGCAAAGGTGCAAAGATATTGTTAAAGGGTAAAATACAGGTTGAAGTATTAGATGCAACTGCTATAGGTGTATCAGTATTGAGAAATGATACATCAACAGCAAGCTCTATAATGTTCTTGTTAAGCATAGGCGAACTTCTTGAAGAATGGACACATAAAAAGTCTGTTGATGATTTAGCAAGAAGTATGTCATTAAACGTAAGCAAGGTTTGGAAGAAAGTTGAAAATACTGAGCAGCTTGTATCCTGTGATGATATTAAACTTAATGATGAAGTTGTAGTCCATGTTGGTAATGTAATACCTTTTGATGGTGAAGTTATTGACGGTGAAGCTATGGTAAATCAGGCATCATTGACAGGTGAGTCTGTACCTGTAAGAAAACATAAGGAAAGTTATGTATATGCAGGTGCTGTAGTTGAAGAAGGCGAATTAACTGTAAAGGTTAAAGCTATTGGTGGTTCAAGTAAGTTTGAAAAGATAGTTACAATGATTGAAGAGTCAGAAAAACTTAAATCTTCTTTGGAAAGTAAAGCTGAAAGAATAGCCGATAAGTTAGTGCCTTATACTTTACTTGGTACAGGTGCTGTATACCTCTTTACAAGAAATGTTACAAGAGCTTTATCTGTTCTTATGGTTGATTTCTCTTGTGCATTGAAATTGGCTATGCCTATTTCTGTACTTTCTGCTATAAGAGAGGCAGGTTTATACAATATTACTGTAAAGGGTGGTAAGTATCTTGAGGCTGTTGCAGAGGCTGATACAATAGTATTTGATAAAACAGGTACATTGACAAAGGCTAAACCGACAGTTGTAGATGTAATACCATTTAATGACTTTAATGCAAATGAACTTTTAAGAATAGCAGCTTGTCTTGAGGAACATTTCCCCCATTCTATGGCTAAGGCAGTTGTAGATAAGGCTAAGGAATTAAAACTTACTCATGAGGAAATGCACTCTAAGGTAGATTATATTGTTGCCCATGGTATTTCTACTAAGATAAATGATAAAAAGGTTATTATTGGTAGTCACCACTTTGTATTCGAAGATGAAAAGTGTACTATACCGGAAGATAAAAAGGATGTATTTGCAAATCTTAAGCCAGAGTATTCACACCTTTATATGGCTATTGAAAATGAACTTGCAGCAGTTATTTGTATTGAAGACCCTGTAAGAGAAGAAGCCAAGGGTGTTGTAAATGCTCTTAAAAAATCTGGCATATCTAAGGTTGTTATGATGACTGGTGATAGTGAAAGAACTGCAAAGGCTATAGCTGAAAAAGTTGGCGTAGATGAATACTATTCAGAAGTTCTTCCAGAAGATAAAGCAAAGTTTGTTGAAATGGAAAAGGCAAAGGGTAGAAAGGTAATAATGATAGGCGATGGTATTAACGATTCTCCTGCACTTTCTGCTGCTAATGCTGGTATAGCCATAAGTGACGGTGCTGAAATAGCAAGAGAAATTGCTGATATTACAATCGGTGCTGATGATTTATATGAAATAGTTACATTAAAGGCTATCAGTAATAGTCTTATGAAACGAATTAATAAAAACTACAGAACTATTGTAGCATTTAATTCAGCACTTATTTTCCTCGGTGTTGCCGGTATAATTCAGCCTACAACATCAGCTATGCTCCACAATACTTCTACTTTGGCAATAAGCCTTAGAAGTATGCAAAACTTAATTAAATAATTGTTTTAATTTTTTAAAGGGGTACTTTATTAAGTACCTCTTTTTTTGTAAGTATGATATAATATTTGAAAAGAGGTGAAAATATGACATTACAACAATTAAAGTATGTTATTACAGTTGCTGAAAAAGGAACTGTAAGTGAGGCGGCAAAGACACTTTTTATTTCTCAACCTAGCCTTACAAATGCTATAAAAGAACTTGAAAATGAGTTGCAAATTGAAATATTTATTCGTACAAATAAAGGTGTTATAGTGTCTAATGAGGGTGAAGAATTTTTAGGCTATGCTAGACAAATTATAGAGCAAACTCAGTTATTAGAAGATAAATATATTAATCATAAAAATCATAAACAAAAATTTAGTGTTTCTAGCCAGCATTATTCTTTTGTTGTAAATGCTTTTGTAGATGTAGTAAAGAAGTACGGTTATAGTAATTATGATTTTACATTAAGAGAAACACAGACTAATGAAATCATAAGCGATGTAAGTTCTTTAAAAAGTGAAGTAGGGGTATTATACCTTTCAAGTGAAAATAAAAGTGTAATAAATAAATTACTTAAAGAAAATAATCTAAATTTTGAAGAAATTATGGAGGCTGAACCTCATGTCTTTATTAGTTATAAGCACCCTTTGGCTGAAAAGGAATCTGTTAATTTAGAAGATTTATCGCCTTATCCATACTTGTCTTTTGAACAGGGGCAATATAATTCTTTCTATTTTTATGAAGAAATATTGGGAAGTATGGAAAGAGAAAAGTCTATAAAAGTTAGAGATAGAGCAACACTATTTAATTTGGTAGTTGGCTTAAATGGCTATACAATAAGCTCTGGTATTATAGATAAGGAATTAAATGGGGAGCAAATTATAGCACGAAAATTAAATGTAAAAGAAAATATGAAAATAGGTATTGTAACTCACAAAAATGTCAGTTTAAGCAAGTTGGCAAGAGAATATATAGAGTCTATTAAGAAATATATGGTATAGAAAATAAGGCTAGGGGATTAAGAAACCTCTAGTTTTATTTTTACAAAGAAAAAAGCCTTGAAACCTGCTAAAAGCAAATCTCAAGACTTTAAAGTTAGTAGCGAGAGGGGGATTCGAACCCTCGACACCGCGGGTATGAACCGCGTGCTCTAGCCAACTGAGCTATCTCGCCATGGATGGGAACAACAGGGCTCGAACCTGTGACCCCCTGCTTGTAAGGCAGATGCTCTCCCAGCTGAGCTATGCTCCCATGACATAAAAGATTTAAAAGATAACTGGAATACTCTTTTAATCTGTTGTCTTCGTTGTTTCAACCCTGAAGACAAGAATTATTATAACAGCAAGTGGGCATAATGTCAAGCATTTTTTTTAATTTTTTTAAACTTTTTTTTGAAGCTGATTTTTTCAGTATTTATGAGGGTTTGAGAGGTGTTTAAAAATTGTCTATAAAAATATTCTAAAAATTTTTTTGAAAATATTTTAGAAAAATATTGAATTTATGTATAAGAAAAGGGTCTATAAAATAATAACATTGAAATAAATAGTTTGCTATGTTACACTGAAAGTTAGAGAGGGATGATAATGGGTGATAAAAACTGGCAATTTAGAAATATCAATATTTGAATTTATTGTTATGACAATAGTTCTGTATAATCAAATAATGTATATACCCCAAAATTCGAAATACAAGAGAGTTGTTGTAGAATTATCCACATCACTTTCTTTAATGATTTTTGGTAATGGTGTTTTATCTTGTGTTAATGGAACTAATTTTTTTGGAAGTTATTATATTAATTATGTTTTTACTGTAATATATTTTTTATTAAATGGTCTTGTGCCTCTGTTGTGGTTTAAATATATGTATATTTTCTATGATACATCTCCTAAAAAATCTATTTCGCAGATTACGGCAATTCCTTATTTATTGTATTTGATACTAATTTTTATAAATTGTTTTACTGATATACTTTTTAGTATAAACAGCAATAATCAATACCAAAGGGAAGATGGCTTTTGGTTAATTGTAATTTTAAATATGACATACATATTGGCCTCTGTTGTAGTTATAATTTTAGCGATAACAAGAAATAGAGGTTTTAGAAGTGAAGGTAAGCATATACTTTTAGGAATGTTGTTAGTAGCTCTAGGTATCGTATTGCAACTTTATTTTTGGGAAGATAGTTTTATACTTTTAACTTTTTTATTGTTTATGCTTATTGTATTTTTGCGTTTTCAAAATTTGGAGATGCTTGTAGACCCTTTAACAGGTTTGGGAAACAGAAGAAGAATGCAGTTGTATATAGATAAACTTAGCAGAAAGAGAAAAGGTGAATTTTCAGCAATAGTATTTGACATAGATGATTTTAAGGATATAAATGATTTATATGGTCATATTTATGGAGATAGAGTTTTAATCGTCATTTCGAAAATATTAGAAAAGTCTGCCGGAAATAAAAAGATTACTTGTATAAGATATGGTGGAGATGAATTTATTGTTATAACACCTAAAGAAGAAGTAAATGAGTTTATAGCAAAATTTAAGAAATTACTGAGTGAATTTAATGACCATAAAGAATTTCCAAGTAAAATAGATGTCAGTATTGGTGTTTCAGAATTTACTGTGAATAGTGAAATAAATATGGAATATATAATAAACACAGCTGATAAACTTATGTACGAAAAGAAAAAATTAAAGAAAAGAAATTCAAACAAGTAACCGTTTTATTACCCTACCATTAAAGGTTAGACTTATAAGTCTGATGTTTATGGTAGGTTTTTCAGTATAATTTTAATGTAAAAAAATACATATAATAGGAAAGTAATATTTAAATGAGAAAAAATTTTTGAAAAAATTGAAAATAGGACTTGACAAAATGGGATAATAATACTATAATCCTATATATCAAGTAGGAAATATATGAAAAGAGGCGTATAAATGAAAAATAGATTTTTTAAAGCTTCCGGAATAACTGACAGATGTTGCAATTAATGTTTAAAGTGTTTTGACGTTGATTTAATATAAATATAAATGAGATTTTAATATAAAAAGAAAGAAAAGAGGAAATTATTATGAGTAAAATTTACAAGAGTACAGCAGATTTAATTGGTAACACACCTTTATTTGAATTAACTAACATTGAAAAGGAATTAGGACTTGAAGCTAAGGTTGTTGCTAAACTTGAATACTTCAATCCAGCAGGTAGTGTAAAGGATAGAATTGCTAAGGAAATTATTGAACAGGCTGAAAAGGCTGGCAAGATTAAGCCAGGTGCAGTTCTTATTGAACCAACTTCTGGTAATACTGGTATCGGTATTGCATCTATTGCTGCTTCTAAGGGTTACAGAGCTATTTTAACAATGCCTGAAACAATGAGTGTTGAAAGAAGAAATATCTTAAAGGCATATGGTGCTGAAATCGTACTTACAGACGGTGCTAAGGGTATGAAGGGTGCTATTGCAAAGGCTGAAGAACTTGCAAAGGAAATTGAAAACAGCTTTATTCCTAGCCAGTTTGATAACCCAGCTAACCCAGAAGCTCACTTCAAGACTACTGGTCCTGAAATTTGGAACGATACAGACGGTAATGTAGATTACTTCATCGCTGGTGTAGGTACAGGTGGTACTCTTTCTGGTACAGGTGAATACTTAAAGCAGCAGAACAAGAACATTAAGGTTGTTGCTGTTGAACCTGCAACTTCTCCAGTTATTAGCAAGGGTGTTGCTGGTCCACATAAAATTCAGGGTATTGGTGCTGGTTTCATTCCAAAGAACCTTCACGATGTTTATGATGAAGTTATTCCTGTTGAGAATGAAGATGCTTTCGAATATGGTAAACTTATTTCAAGAAAAGAAGGTATCTTAGTAGGTATTTCTGCTGGTGCTGCTTTAAGAGCTGCTGTTGAAATTGCTAAGCGTCCAGAAAGTAAGGGTAAGACTATTGTAGTTATTTTCCCTGATAGTGGTGACAGATACTACTCAACTCCTTTATTTACTGAATAATATAAATTTATAAAAACTCATAATGTGCGATATAGGAAAGTCCTTCATACAACTTGTATGCAGGGCTTTTTTGTGTTACGTAATAAAAATGTTCTAAATTGTGCAAAATTGAAATAATATTGAGAAAAAATATTCCTTATTGATAAAAATATACAAATATATTATAATAATTGAGAGGGAATTATAATATTGTGTATATAGAAGGGAAGTGTATTAATGGGAAAAAGTTTTGATTTTAGCAAAATTGATGAAATAGTTGCTAATCACGAAAATTCGGCAGTTAATATTATTGCTATTTTGCAGGATATACAAGAGTATTATCACTATTTACCAAGGGAAATATTTGAATACATAGCAAAAAAATTAGATACAAAGTCATCTACTATTTACAGTGTTGCTACGTTTTATGAAAATTTTTCTCTTGAGCCAAAGGGGAAATATGTTATAAAGGTTTGTGATGGTACAGCCTGTCACGTTAGAAAATCAGTGCCTATATTGGAGAGATTGAGAAGCGAGCTTAATTTAACTGATAAAAAGGTAACGACTGATGATATGCTTTTTACTGTAGAAACCGTAAGCTGTTTAGGTGCTTGTGGACTAGCTCCGGCAATGACAGTAAATGACAAGGTTAATCCATCTATGACACCAGATAAGGCCAGTGCCTTAATTAAAGAGTTAAGGGAGGCTGAGAATGATGTTAAGTAACAGAACGGATTTAAGAAAAATTAGAGAAATATATAGTAAGGCTTTAAAATCTCAGAAAAGAAAAATACTTGTCTGTTGTGGTACAGGCTGTCTTGCCGGTGGCTCAATGGATATACACTACAGATTAAAGGAATTAATAGAAGAAAAGGGTTTAAAGTGTACTGTAGAACTGGAAAAAGAACCTCATGGAGATAGTATAGGTTTAAAAAAGAGTGGCTGTCACGGATTTTGTGAGATGGGTCCTCTTGTCAGAATTGAACCTGAGGGGATTTTATATACAAAAGTAAAATTGTCTGATTGTGAAGAAATAGTTGAAAAGACTATTATGGAAAATGAAATAGTAGAAAGGCTTGTTTACAAAGTAGAGGGTAAGCCTTATGTGAAACAGGAGGATATACCTTTCTATGCAAAGCAAACCAGAGTAGTTTTGGAACATTGTGGACACATTGATGCTACTTCAATAGAGGAATATTTTGGCATAGGTGGATACAGTGGACTTGAAAAAGCACTTTTTGAAATAACACCGGAGGATATAATTGATACTATTACAGAATCATCACTTCGAGGCAGAGGTGGTGGAGGTTTCCCAACAGGCAAAAAGTGGGCACAGGTTAAAAATAATGATGCTGATGAAAAATACATTGTTTGTAATGGCGATGAAGGCGACCCTGGTGCTTTTATGGATAGAAGTATTATGGAGGGCGACCCTCATAGAATGATTGAGGGTATGATAATTGCTGGTATAGCCACAGGCTCAGAACATGGTTATATTTACGTAAGAGCAGAATATCCTATGGCAGTAAATAGACTGGAAAATGCTATAAAGCAAGCTAAGGAATATGGTCTTATAGGTGAAAATATATTAGGTAGTGGATTTAATTTTGATTTCCATATAAACAAGGGTGCTGGTGCTTTTGTTTGTGGAGAGGGTTCAGCACTTACTGCCTCTATTGAGGGTAAAAGAGGTATGCCAAGAGTTAAACCTCCAAGAACAGTTGAGCAGGGCTTATTTGGTAAACCAACTGTGCTTAACAATGTAGAAACTTTTGCTAATGTACCTAATATTATAAACAAAGGTGCTCAATGGTATAAGGGCGTAGGCTCAGAAAAAAGCCCTGGTACAAAGGCCTTTGCTTTAACTGGTAATATTGAAAATACCGGACTTATTGAAGTGCCTATGGGTGCTACTTTGAGAGAAATAATATTTGATATTGGTGGTGGTATGAAGAACGGCAAAGCGTTTAAGGCTGTTCAGATAGGTGGACCATCAGGTGGTTGTCTTATAACTGATAATTTGGATTTGCCACTGGACTTTGACTCTCTCAAAAAAGTAGGAGCTATGATTGGTTCAGGTGGTCTTGTAGTTATGGACGAAGATACCTGTATGGTTGAAGTTGCTCGTTTCTTTATGCACTTTACTCAAAATGAATCTTGTGGTAAGTGTGTACCTTGCCGAGAAGGTACTAAGCGTATGCTTGAAATTTTGGAAAGAATAGTAAATGGTAACGGCAGAGATGGAGATATTGAACTTTTGCTAGAATTGGCAGATACAATATCAAGTACAGCCCTTTGTGGTCTTGGTAAATCAGCTGCTATGCCAGTTGTAAGCACAATAAAGAACTTCAGAAGTGAGTATGAAGCTCATATATATGACAAAAAATGTCCATCTGGAAATTGCAAGAAGTTAATTACATATCAGATTGACCCAGAATTGTGTAGAGGTTGCTCAAAGTGTGCCAGAAATTGTCCTGTTAGTGCCATAACCGGAGAAATTAAAAAGCCTTTCATTATTGATACAAACAAGTGTATTAAATGTGGAGCTTGTAAAGAATCTTGTAACTTTGGTGCTGTAAAGGAGGTGTAGAATATGTCAAATGAAAATTATATGCTTATTGACAATATTCCTGTTGCCATTGAGGGAGAAAAAAATATGCTGGAGCTTATAAGAAAAGCCGGCATTGATTTACCTACATTTTGCTATAATTCTGAACTTTCTATTTATGGTGCTTGTAGAATGTGTATGGTAGAAAATAAATGGGGAGGTATGGAGGCTGCCTGTTCTACACCTCCAAAGGCTGGTGCTGAAATTTTTACTAACACGCCTAAACTTAGAAAACACAGAAAAATGATACTTGAACTCTTGCTTTCTAATCATTGTCGAGATTGTACCATTTGTGCTAAAAATGGAAATTGTAGATTACAGGAACTTGCTTTAAGATTTGGAATAACAAAAGTTAGATTTGAAAATACAGCAGCAGAACCGGATATTGATGATTCATCACTTTGCATTGTAAGAGATAGAAGCAAATGTATTCTCTGTGGTGACTGTGTGCGAATGTGTAATGAAGTCCAAAATGTTGGTGCTATTAATTTTACAAATAGAGGTTCTAAAATGGTGGTATCTACTGTTTTCGATGAGCCTTTGGGTAAAAGTAGTTGTGTTGGCTGTGGTCAATGTGCAGCAGTCTGTCCAACAGGTGCTTTGGTTGTAAAAAATGATACTTCAAGACTTTGGAAACAGTTCGGAAAAGATGATGTAAAGGTTGTAGCACAAATTGCTCCGGCAGTAAGAGTTGCAGTTGCAAAGGCTTTTGGTCTTAGTGACGGCGATGTAATGGGTAAAATTGTTGCAGCTATGCACAGAATAGGATTTGAAGAAATTTTTGATACTGTAACAGGTGCAGACTTAACAGTTTTGGAGGAAGCTAATGAATTTTTAGAAAGACTTTCTAATGGTGAAAATCTTCCTTTGTTTACATCTTGTTGCCCAGGGTGGGTGCAATATTGTGAGAAAAATTACCCTGAACTTTTGCCTAATGTATCTACTTGTCGTTCTCCAATGGAAATGTTTGGTTCAGTAATAAAGGAGCAGTATAAAACCAGTAGCAGAAAAATTGTTAGTGTTGCTATTATGCCTTGTACAGCCAAAAAGTTTGAAGCAGCCAGACCGGAATTTAAGTGGGACGATAATCAACAGGTTATAGATTATGTTATAACTACACAAGAGCTGATACAGATGATAAAAGAGGCCGGTATTGTATTTTCAGAAATAGAGCCGGAATCTATAGATATGCCTTTTGGTTCAATTTCAGGTGCAGGTGTTATATTTGGTGTGACTGGTGGTGTAACAGAGGCTGTTATAAGACGAGTTTCATCTGATAAATCACTTTCAGCTTTAAGAACTCTTGCCTTTAATGGTGTAAGAGGATTAGAGGGTACAAAGGAAATTACAATAGAATACTGTGGTAAGCATTTGAGAATAGGTGTTGTCAGTGGTCTTAAAAATGCCGATAAACTTATCAGAAGTATTAAAAATGGTGAACATTTTGATTTAGTGGAAGTTATGGCTTGTCCAAATGGTTGTATAAATGGTGCTGGTCAACCATTTACAGATAGAAATGGTATTAAAAACAGAAGTGAAGCTTTGTATGAAGCAGATAGAATGTGTACTAATAAGAGAAGTGAAGAAAATCCTCTTATGATGTCACTTTATAATGGTTTATTAAAGGGCAAGGTACATAAATTACTTCACGTTGATTATGTAAAGGAGGAAAATATATGATAAAAATTTCAGTTTGCATAGGAAGTTCATGTCATTTAAAGGGTTCGTATAATGTTATAAATGGATTTCAACACGTTATAGAGAAAAATAAAGTTAGTGATAAAGTTGAAATAGCTGGGACTTTCTGTACCGGTCATTGTGGAAATGATGTTTCTGTGCTTGTAGACAATGAATATTACAGTGTTTCTCCGGAAAATATAGAAGAATTTTTTAATAAAGAAATTATTCCTAAATTATAAAACTAAAGGCTGTTGCACTAGGTGTGTAACAGCCTTTAGTTTATTTACTGAAAAGATAATTAGGCAATTCAACAGTAACAACACAGCCATTATCTGTGTTTTCAAAGTCTATTTTACCTTTGTGTTCGTGGACTATATTTTTACATATAAGTATACCTAAACCACTGCCGTTTTCCTTAGTGGTTACAAATGGTGTACCTAAGTTGTTTAGGACAACGGGGGATATGCCACCTCCATCGTCTTCTATTGTTATAGTTGTTTTGCCTATATCAGGTGTAACAGTTGTTTTTATAATACCTTTATTATTAATAGCCTCTATTGCATTTTTATAAATATTGAAGAAAAGAATATTGATTTTGTTATAATCTCCGTATAATTTGACATCGTCAGGAGAGTCTAAAACAAATTCAATTTTTTTGTCATAAGGAGTAAGGTTGTATTCTTCAATAATATCTGATAATAACTCATCTATAAAAATCATTTCAATGTTTTCTTTTCTTGTGTTTTCTGCCATTATAGTATAATCGTTAATTATGTGATTAAGCTTTTCAAGCTCTTTTTCAATGACTGTAAAATTATTTTCGAGAGCTTTTGGGCAAAAATCCTTTATGTATTGTACATTCATTTTAATAAGGCTAACAGGGTTTTTAACTTCGTGAGCTAATACTGCTGCAATTTGTTCTTTTCCGTTCATATTATCCTCCGTCTTTCTATGGTAAAAGTAACTTGTGTCCTACTACTATATTGTTATTTTCAATCTTGTTTAATTCCCTTATTTCATTTACTTTGGAAGTATTTCCGTAAACGCTTTTACTTATTTTAATAAGAGTATCTCCCTCCTTTACTACATATTCTGCATGTCTTTGAGTTTCCGGTTCAGGGGCTTTTGTTGTAGCCTGTGTAGTCTGAACTGTAGTTGGAACAGTTGTATTTTCAACAGTTGTCTGCTGTACCTTGGCTTGTACAGTTGTTTGCTGTGTTTGAGATGCAAACACACTTTGAGTGCCGTCAAGGGCTTCCTGTAACTGTGCTACTTGTTGCTCCATAGCACTTATTCTTTCGTCACTTTGTATAAGCCCGGCACCCATAACAAAGCAAACTAAAAGCATTATAAAACTAACGCCACCTAGTAAATTGAGTAATCCTTTTTCTTGGGAAAGAATATTGTGTTTTGCGTGAAGTGTTCTTTTTCCTGAAGTGATTTTTCTGAGTAAAGCTTCTGAATCTTTTTTTAATTCCGGAAGTACGCTATCTTTATTGACTACAGGTTTCAACTTGTTTTCCAGCATATATTCGTGCATACCTTCATTTTTTTCATAATACACAATATAGCCTTTTAATATATTAAAAACGTGTCCGTCAATGTCCCATTTGTAAAAACTGCTTATGTTTTCTGTAGGGTCTGTAACATAAAGTAGTTGCAAACCTCTTGTAAGGTTGTTTCTCTGAAATTGACATAGCTTGTCACTTATGTAGTCCTCAAAGCCGGGCTGAATATATGCCCAGCCAACTACTCCTAAGTCTTTGAAATATAGCTCTATTTGTTTTTCTACGTATTGCCAGCTTTTTTCTGTTAATTCCGGCATACCGTTTCTCATTATTGTGTATTTACCCTGTAAAACACCACTTACAAAAATAACAGTTTCGTTATCTACAGTCATTGTTTTGCCTATTAAAACAGCAATTTTTTCTTTTGAAGGCTCAGAGGCAGCATATTGTTCTATGTAAGTGCAAGCATAATCTTCCATATAAATTCTGCTGCCGTCGGAAATACTGCCTACTTGTTTCACATTTGTAGGCAGTTGGAAATTATTTTCCTCATTGGTCATAACTGACACCCTCTCTTAATATATTTATATTTTTGTAGTTGAAAGCATACCACAGCAAACAAAAATAAAATGTCAAACAATGGAGGTATGATTAAAAAATAAATAGCAAATAATTCCAAAAAATTTATATTTTTCGTTTACTAATTTTTACAAGTCATATTTTTACAGTAGTAAGCCATAATTATTGTAAAGGAGGTATTTTATGCCCTTGTTATGTAAAAAAGAATATTTATATGTAAATAGTAATGAACCGGAAAAAAGATTTTTGGAAAAACTGTCAAATATGATTTTAGAAACTTTTGACGGAGAAAAAACAGTAGTGTTTCTTTGCATAGGAACAGATAGGGCAACTGGTGATGCCTTAGGTCCTTTGGTTGGGTCTTATTTACTCAAAAATGGTTTAGAAAACGTTTATGGTACAGTAGATGAACCGGTACACGCAGAAAATTTGAGATATTATATTGAATTTATAAATAAAAAATATGAAAATAGTTTTATAATTGCAGTTGATGCAAGTTTGGGTAAAAGTGAACAAATAGGGGGTATAAATATATGGAAAGGACCTTTGCATCCGGGAAGTGGAGTAGCAAAGGTTTTAGGTAGTGTAGGTGATATATCTATAACAGGTGTAGTAAATAAAATGACAATAAATCCTATGTTTCAATTACAGAATACAAGACTCTCCTTGGTTATAAATATGGCAGAAGTAATAGGAAAAGCTATATGCAGAACGGTAATTTATTAAGTATTTTTTAAATATGGGCTTTTGCCTTGACAATTTTAATTAATATAAGGATAATATACAGTAAAGAATACTGTGAATAGGTATGTTTAATAGATAGGGAGAGTTTTTATGAAAAAGAAATTATTACTTGGACTTGCTTTAGGTGCAATGGTTATGACGACAGCTTGTGGTCAGGCAAAAGATTCAAACAAGGGGTCAGCTGATACTTCTGTTGAAGAAACATCAAACGATGAAACAAGTGAAACTACACAGGCAACAGAAAAACAGACTAATGACGAAGTTACAGAACTTCCACAGCTTGACGGCGTAAAGAAAGGTGACACAATAGCTACAATCCATACTAACTATGGTGATGTTAAGGTATGGTTCTTCCCTAAGTACGCACCAAAGGCTGTAGAAAACTTTACTACTCATGCTAAAGAAGGTTATTACAACGGTCTTATTTTCCATAGAGTAATAAATAACTTTATGATTCAGGGTGGTGACCCGACAGGTACAGGTGCAGGTGGCGAAAGTATTTGGGGCAAGGAATTTGAAAACGAAGTAAACCTCAACTTAAGAAGTTTCAGAGGTGCTTTATGTATGGCAAATGCAGGCCCTGATACAAATGGTAGCCAGTTCTACATTGTTCAAAATCCTGACATTGGCGATGAAATGAAGTCACAGCTTGAAGAATTAAGCAAGAGTGATGAAACATTTAGCGAAAGTAATGGTACAAAGATTTCATTTAGTAAGGCTTTCCCAAGCAAGGTAGTTAAGGAATACGAAGAAAATGGTGGTTATCCATCACTTGATATGAACTACACTGTTTTTGGTCAGGTTTATGAAGGTATGGATGTTGTAGATAAGATTGCAGCAGTTGATACAGACCAGAATGATAAGCCAAAGACAGATGTTAAGATTGAATCTATAGAAGTAGGAACTTACTAAAATGAATTTAATTTCAGTAGAAAATTTATCAAAAGCCTATGGAGAAAAAATAATATTTGATAATTTGACTTTTGGTATTGACGATACAGATAAAATCGGTGTCATTGGTGTAAATGGTACTGGTAAATCCACTCTTTTGAAAATTATAGCAGGAGAGGAGGAGGCAGATAGTGGTAATGTAATTACTATGAATGGTCTTAGAGTAGGCTATTTGCCTCAATCTCCTGTGTTTAAAAAAGGCGAAGTCGTAATGGACTATATGATTCGTATTTGTAAAATTACAAATGCAGATGAAGAAAGTAAGGCAAAGACTGTACTTACTAAAATAGGTATTAACGATTTTTATGCTGATGTAGATACTCTTTCAGGTGGACAGAAAAAGAGAGTTGCTATTGGTGCAGCAATGATTTCCCCAGTAGATTTACTCATATTAGACGAGCCTACAAACCACATTGATAGTGAAACTATTGCGTGGATGGAAAATAATTTGAAGTCTACAACAAAGGCTCTTTTAATGGTAACTCATGATAGATATTTCCTTGACAGAGTTGTAAATAAAACTTTTGAACTTGATAAAGGCAAAATATATGTTTATCAGGGAAATTATGGAGAATTTTTGGAACAAAAGGCTCAGAGAGAAGAACTTGCACAGGCAGGAGAAAGAAAACGTCAGAATTTCCTCCGTACAGAGCTTGAATGGGTAAAACGTGGAGCGAAGGCAAGAACTACAAAACAAAAGGCTAGATTACAGAGGTTTGAAACTATATCTCAGATTAAAGCTCCGGACCAAAAGCAAAGTGTTGAAATTGCCGGTTTGTCTTCTCGTCTTGGTAGAAAAACTATAGAAATTAATAATGTTTCTAAGGCTTTTGGAGATAAGAAACTTATTAATGACTTTAGCTATATTATACTTAAAAATGATAGAATTGGTATAGTTGGACAAAATGGTACAGGAAAAACTACTCTCCTTAAAATGATAACAGGAAAGCTACAACCGGATAGTGGTACTATTGAAGTAGGCGATACTGTTAAAATTGGTGTATTTTCGCAGGGTACAGAGCATATGGACGATAATATGCGAGTTATAGATTATGTAAAAGAGGTAGGAGAATACATATCAACTACTGACGGCAAATTGTCTGCCACAAAACTTTTGGAAAGATTTTTATTCAATGGGGATATGCAATATTCTCCTATTGGTAAACTTTCTGGTGGTGAAAAGAGAAGACTTTATTTATTGAGAGTCCTTATGTCAGCACCGAATATACTGTTCCTAGATGAACCTACAAATGATTTGGATATTGAAACTCTTGCTATATTAGAGGACTATCTTGACGGTTTTGCCGGTGCTGTTGTTATTGTTTCTCACGATAGATATTTCCTTGACAGATGTGTTGATAGAATATTTGCATTTGACGGAAATGGAAATATAAAGCAGTACGAGGGTGGCTATAGTGATTATAAGGCTACTTTAGAGGAAAGTAAAAAGGCTGTAGTATCTGAAAGCAAGGCTAAGGAAAGTAAAACTTGGAATAAGGGCGAAAGAAAGTTGAAAATGTCTTTCAACGAAAAGAGAGAATTTGAAACTATAGATGACGATATTGCTAAACTGGAACAGGCTATTGCTGATACAGAGGAGCAAATGGAAAAATCTGCTAGTCAGTATTCTAAATTACAAGAACTTTCTCAGCAAAAAGAAGATTTGGAAAATCAGCTTTCTGAAAAGATGGATAGATGGATGTATCTTAATGAATTAGCTGAAAAAATAGAAAATCAAGAATAAAAAAATTAGCTGTTTACTGAAAATTGTAAACAGCTAATTTTTTTTGATGTTAGTGAAAATATATTAATTAATAAATTAATACCCGATTAAGCAACTTTTTTCATAAGTTTTTGAAGTTCTGGACCAATAATAGCTACTATAATTATTTTTCCAAAGTCGAAAATAAGGAAAGGTAATACACCAACGGCTAAGGCTTCCATAAATGTTCTGCCCATACCAAAGGCAAGCCAAGCTGTACCAAATATATATGTAATAGCTAAACCAATAATCATACCAATAATGTTAGGTATTCTCTTGTAATTGAACTTTTCGATTATTAAGCCACTTATAACTGATGTAAAAATAAAGCCTACTAAATATCCACCTGTAGGGCTTACCAATTTTGAAATACCACCGGTAAATCCTGCAAATACAGGAAGACCTACAAAGCCTAAAAGCAAATATATGATATAGCTTACAGTTGCTTTTTTCCAACCTATAGCATATATTGTAATATAAATCAGAAAATTAGTTACAGAAACAGGAACTTCGCCTATTGGTATTGAAAATGGGGCAAGTATACAGAATATTGCAGCAAACAAGGCTGTAAATACCATATCTTTTGTAGAAAAGTTTTTCATAGATTAACAACTCCTAATATTAAATTGATTTAAGGAGAGTATAGTACAAATTCAATGAATTGTCAACCTTGATATTTTAAATAGTTTACGTTATTTTGGGCAAACAAAAAACCCGTAGGGGCAACTACGGGTTTTTGCTAACAAAAGGGTGTTAGCGATGGATTGCGGGCAAACAATCCAAGAGTGTAATAAATATAAAAATAGGAATAAAATGAAGGAATATAAAAAAACTTCCTATTTTTCTTTGTGATTAATGTGATTGGGGGCACATAATCAATTAATTTAAGGGTAAATTGTTTTATTATTTATTACAGTTATTATTATATGGTATAATTCTTAAAATGAAATGTAGAAAAAGCTTAAAAAAATATTACGATTATAAAAAATAGAATGTTTTTTACATAATTTTTGGAAAATATATCTCAAATATTGTAAACTTGCAAATAATTATTTTTTAGGTTATAATTATTCCAACTATGAAATGTGTAATAATCTATGGAGGAAAAAAATGATTGTAAATAATGTAAACCTTGCAGCAGTAGGTGTTAAGTTTAGTCAGTACCCTACAGATAATAAACCAGAGGTAGCATTTGCAGGAAAGTCAAATGTAGGTAAGAGTTCTCTTATAAATTCTATGATTTATAGAAAGGCACTTGCCAGAACAAGTCAAAATCCAGGTAAAACTCGTACTATCAATTTTTATAATGTAGAAGATTTACTTTACTTTGTTGACCTTCCCGGCTATGGATATGCAAAGGCATCTCATTCAGAAATTGAGAAATGGGGTAAGATAATAGAAGATTATCTTACAAAGAGAGAATCTTTAAAGGCTATTATTATGCTTGTGGATATAAGACACGAACCTGGAGCTAATGACTTGATGATGTATGATTGGCTTAAGCATTATAATCACAAGATTATTATTGTTGCCACTAAGTCTGATAAATTAAAGCGTAGCCAGTTACAGAAACACGTTGCTATGCTTAAAAAAGGCTTTAACCTTCAGAAAGAAGATATTATACTTCCATTTAGTAGTGAAACAAAGTCTGGCAGAGATGAGTTGTGGGAAATTATTGAAGGTATTTGTGAAATAGAAAAAGAAGAAAAATAATTTAGAATCTTGAAAAAGCATATTTTTGAAAATAATTTGTAATTTTTAATGTTTGCAAAATTTTTCGGATTATCAAAGGAAAGTTGTTAAGAAAACCTTGGTTTTCTTAAACTAATTCCGGAACGGTGAACCGAAAGATAAATCGGACACACGAAGTGTGGCTTTCAACAAAGTTGAAAGTTCTGACCAGAGCTTTGCCCGAATGTAGGGCTGGTCATAAATTACTTTGTAATTTATTGCTCGCCTATGCAACCTAGAGGGGACAAAAATATGGTACTGTTTTTTAGTGCCATATTTTTCACGGCACGAATCTGAAAGGAGTCCGATAAATTGCATAGCAATTTACATTTAGCTTGCTAAATGTTCTGCTGGTCCCTACCTTAGACTAACTGCAAGAAATGCAAGCATTTCTTGCAAGGCTGTCGGCTTTATCGACAGCATGTTGTGGGTGCAATGAAAGCACCCACTTTTTCTATTTATTAAAAAGTAAAAGGAGTAATAGTATTAAAAGCATATTATTGTCCGATGTTTCTTTGTTATTAATACTAACACCACAGTCTTTGTCGATTTCATATATTCCGTCATTGTGTATAGCTGAATCCTTTATTGTCTGTGTTGAAACTTCTCTTTCACAAGTTTGAGGTAAAATGTTTTGATTGTAGCTATCGCAAATACGATTGAAAGTTCTTACGGTGTTTATTATATTTATCATGTTATCAATATTGCCTTTATTGTTAGTAAATGGTTTACAGGCTTTAAGTAGTGTTATTTCCTTTGTAGGTTCTGATGCACAGTTTTGTGAACAACAGCGGATATCCTGCTCAATAGGTGTGAGATACTTGTGTTTAAAGTGCTTTTCTACTAAGCAAATAGCTTCGTTCAAGTCCTCTTTTATATTATTGGAATTAGAAAGTCTACTAAAAATGTTATAGATATTGCTATTTTCTGACATAAACAACCTCCCGATTTAACAAATTTTCAATATCTAAAAGACCCCAACCTTGTCTGTTTGGGGAACACTCTAAGTTATGGCAACTTTGTTTAAGCATAAACTTAATATCATCAGGTTTTAAATCAGGTGCTTTTTCTAATAAAAGGGCAATAGCACCACTTACAATAGGTGTTGACATAGATGTACCACTAAGGCTTTTATAGTAGTTGTTGCTTTTGTTATCCTCACAAAGACAGGATATTATATTTGTTCCGGGAGCAACTACGTCAGGTTTTATTACACATTCTTTAGTAGGACCTCTGCCGGAATAACTTTTGCCTATATCGTTTTCGGATACATTGATGTCATCTACTGAACCTACAGTAATTATCTTTTTGCTAATGCCGGGAGAAGATATTGTTCCTTTTTGAGGACCGTTATTTCCGGCAGCAGCAACTACAACTATGCCCATATCCCATAATATTTCAGCAGCTCTCACAAGTGGGTCTTTTGTGTTCGTAATTCCTGCACCAATGGACATATTTAAAATTCGTATATTATATTTTTTGCAGTTATCGGCTATCCATTGTATACCGGTTAATACATCGGAGGCTGTTCCTTTGCCCTCAAAATCTAAGGCTTTTATCATTACTATATTGCTTTCAGGAGCTATTCCTCTGTATTTGCCATTACTGTTTGCACCACTTCCTGAACAGATACCGGCAACATGAGTACCGTGGCCACAATCGTCATATACATAATTTTTATGATTAACAACGTCATAGAAACACTTTATTCTTGAATCAAAATCATTGTTTTTACATATACCTGTATCTATAAAGGCAATAGATATACCTTTGCCAGTATATTTTGTATTTATGCATTTTACTTTATCTCTAACAATGTTCATTTGGGTATCTATGGTTTTGTTAGGATAAAGGGCATTAATGGATTTTATTTTCTTTAATTTTGAAATATTCTTATTACTGACTTCAATAACATGGCTGTTAATTAGTGGCAGACTGTACTTTATATTGCATAGTTCAGTAGGCAACATATGCTTGTCGCATTCTGCTATAAATTCCAATACTGACACTCCTTAAATTATATTTATATTTTATGCAATAATTCTTTGTATGTTATTGTAACTGTGCTTGCTTTTTTTAACTTTAGGTTATATAATTCAAAGTAAGTTTGATAAGAAAAGGAAGTGTAGTTTTGAAATCTATATCTGAAATAAAGGAAATATTTAATAATGCTGATATAAAAAGTATCCCAAACCTGATTGAGGAATTTTCTTCTGATGAGAGAAAGGGTGTTCAAAATATTATAGCATCTGGCAAGAAGAATTATGATAAATATATTGCAGAGTTAGAGAGATTAGAAGTTATTTCAGCTTTTGAAAAAAAGTATGCTTCTCAAGGTATAGAATATATTGGTGGTATAGACGAAGTAGGCAGAGGACCTTTAGCTGGACCGGTAGTTACAGCTTGTGTAATTTTGCCTGTAGGTTGCAAGATATTAGGTGTAAACGATAGTAAAAAACTCTCTGCCAAAAAAAGAGATGAACTTTTTGATATTATAATGGAAAAGGCTGTTTCTGTCGGTATTGGTATGGAAGATAACAACACTATTGATGATATAAATATATTGCAGGCTACATATAAGGCTATGCAACAGGCTATTAACAATATGCCAATAAAACCACAACAACTTTTAGTAGATGCAGTTACTATACCTAATATTGATATACCTCAAGAACCTATTATAAAAGGCGATGCAAAGAGTATTTCAATAGGTGCAGCAAGTATTGTGGCAAAGGTTACAAGAGATAGAATGATGGCAGAATATGCTAAAACTTATCCTATGTATGATTTTGATTCTAATATGGGCTATGGCTCAAAAACTCATATTGAGGCAATTAAGAAATATGGTCTTTGCTCAATTCACAGAAAGAGTTTTACAGGTAATTTTGTATGAAAAGTAAATCAAAAGGCAAACTAGGTGAGTGTATTGCAAGAATATATCTTAGACTACATTTGTATAAAATTTTAGAGAAGAATTTCAAAACAAATACTGGAGAAATTGATATAATAGCTAAGAAGGGTAAAACTATAGTTTTTGTTGAAGTTAAGTTCAGAACTAATACTGAAAAGGGATTACCTAGAGAGGCTGTTGACTATAGAAAACAAAAGCATATACAAAATACAGCTCTTTGTTATTTAAAGTACAAAAATTGTATGGATAGTGATATAAGATTTGATGTTATAGAAATACTAAATTTTAAAATTACCCATATTAAAAATGCTTTTTAGGAGAAATAATATGAAAACGATTAAGAAAGATAAATTAGAATATTTGGTTTTTGAAAATATGCCAGAAATAAAACATTGTTTTTCTACCAGATATGGTGGAGTATCTGAAGGTGCATTTTCTTCAATGAATTTGGCTTGGAGAGAAGATAAAAAAGAAAATGTATTGAAGAATTACGATATTTTATGTAATGCTATTGGTGTAAAGGCTGAAAATACTGTATGGACAAGACAGGTTCACACTGACAATATATTGAGAGTAACTGCTGAGGACAGAGGAAAAGGTCTTTTTAAAGAGAGACAGGAAGACGGCTACGATGCTATTATGACAAATGAAAAGGACGTAGTTTTAGTAGGCTTTTCAGCAGATTGCGTTTTGATTTATTTTTATGATAAGGTTAAAAATGCTATTGCTATTGCCCATAGTGGTTGGAGAGGTACTGTATTAGGTATTGGAGGAAAAGTAGTCAAGAGAATGAAAGAAGAATTTGGCTCAAATCCAGAAGATATAGTTTGTGGCATTGCTCCGGCTATTGGTGTTGACCATTTTCAGGTTGATATACCGGTAGTAACAGCTTTCAGACAGGCTTATGATTGGGCTGACAAATTTATTTATCCTGATGAAAATATGGCTGAAAGATGGTTTATTGACTTACACAGTATAAACGAAGAAATACTTGTGAATGAGGGAATTAAAAGAGAAAATATTGAAAATAGCAGAATTTGTACACAATGTGACCCAGATAGATTTTTCTCTCACAGAGTAATGGGAGCAAAAAGAGGTACTTTGGCAGGCTTTATGAGTTTATAATTATTTATAGGCAAAAATATATAGTATATAGATGTATAATTGTTGGAAATAAGTCATATATCACACTTTATTTATTTTTTATTGTGTGTTATAATACTATAGACTGATGATGTTTAATGGGGAATTTTGCCCAGTTGTATAAACTCAAGGCAAAGTTCCCTTTTATAGATTTTTTGATACGGAGGATTAAATTTATGGCAAAACCTATAGTTGCTATTGTTGGCCGTCCTAATGTAGGTAAGTCGACATTATTTAACAGAATTGCCGGCGAAAGAATTTCTATTGTAGAAGATACGCCAGGTGTAACTAGAGATAGAATTTATGCAGATGCAGAATGGTTAGACCATCATTTTACACTTATTGATACAGGTGGTCTTGAACCTGACAGTGATGATATGATGCTCAAACATATGTATTCACAGGCTGAAATTGCTATTAGTTCAGCTGATGTTATACTTTTTGTTGTTGATGTAAGAACAGGTATGACAGATATGGATATGCAGGTTGCAAATATTTTAAGAAAAGCAGACAAGCCAGTTGTACTTGCTGTAAACAAGGTTGATGATTTAGCTAAGTATGGTATGCAGGTTTATGAATTTTATTCATTAGGTCTTGGTGACCCATTTGGTGTATCCGGTGGACAGATGATTGGTTTAGGCGACCTTCTTGACGAAGTAGTAAAGCATTTCCCAGCAGATAAAGATGATTCAGCAGAAGATGATTCAATAAAGGTTGCAATTATTGGTAAGCCTAATGTAGGTAAGTCTTCACTTGTAAACAGAATTTTAGGCGAAAACAGAGTTATTGTAAGTGATGTAGCCGGTACTACAAGAGATGCTATTGACTCAGAATACGAACTCAATGGTCAGAAGTATGTATTTATTGATACAGCAGGTATGAGAAGAAAGGCGAAGATTAAGGAGAGTATTGAAAAGTATTCTATTATTCGTGCCGTAGCTGCCGTTGAAAGAGCTGACGTTTGTATTCTTATGATTAATGCTGTTGAAGGTATTACAGAACAGGATACAAAGGTTGCCGGTATTGCTCACGAAGCTGGTAAGGCTGTTATTATTGCAGTAAATAAGTGGGACTTAATTGAAAAAGATAACCACACAATGAATAAGTTCTTAAAGGATATTGATACAGAATTTAAGTATCTTTCATATGCTCCAAGAATTTTCATTTCAGCAGCAACTGGTCAGAGAGTAACAAAACTTTTTGAATTAATTACAATGGTAAGCGAAAACAATTCAAGAAGAATTGCTACAGGTATGCTTAATGATGTTCTTATTGAGGCTATGGCTATGAATCAGCCACCGGCTGAAAAGGGTAAACAGCTTAGAATTTACTATATGACACAGGTTTCTGTAAAGCCACCTACATTCGTTTTATTCGTAAACGATACAGAGCTTTTACACTTCTCTTACAAGAGATATTTGGAAAATCAGCTTAGAGATGCTTTTGGCTTTGTAGGTACTCCAATACACTTTATTGCCAGAAACAGAAAGGAATAAGTTATGTTTAGATTATTTTGCCTCATTATAGGCTATGGACTGGGTTGTTTGCAGTCAGCGTATTTTGTCGGCAAGTTCTTCGGACATATTGATATTAGAGAATATGGCAGTGGAAATGCTGGCTTTACAAATACTTCCAGAGTATTAGGCAGAAAACTTGGTGCTATAGTTTTTATTTTTGATTTATTTAAGGTTATTTTAGCTTACTACATTTGTACAATGCTTTTTAAAGGTAGTGGTACATTTGTTGAAGGCTCAAGCCATTTGCCGGGAATTTATGCTGGCGTAGGTGCTGTACTTGGTCACAATTTCCCTTTCTACCTTAACTTTAAAGGTGGTAAGGGTATTGCCTGTACACTTGGTCTTATGCTTTGCATAGATTGGAAAATTGCTCTTATTACATATGCAGTAGGTATTGTTGTAGTTTTAGCAACAAAGTATATCTCAGCTTCATCACTTTCTATGGCTTTGGTATATCCTATTGTTATGATTATAATGCGTAATATTGAAGGCATTAAGCCAGAAGAAATTATATTGATGTTTGTTCTTTGTGTTTTAGCTTATTACAAGCATAAAGCTAATATACAGAGATTAATGAATGGTACTGAAAGTAAAGTAGGTACAAGAAGCAAAGAAAGGGCGGTTAAATAAATGAAAACTGTTGCAGTTATCGGCTCTGGTAGCTGGGGTACAGCTCTTGCAGTTCAGCTTAAAAGAGCAGGAAATAATGTTATTTTATGGTCTTTCAAAGAGGAAGAAGCTCAGGCTATTCTCTTAAATGGAGAAAATAAAGAATTTCTCCCTGGTGTAAAAATTGATAAGGAAATAAATGTAACTTACAAGGACGAAGATGTTGCATGGGCAGATATGCTTATATTTGCTACACCTTCTAAGTTCGTAAGAAATATGGCAAAGAGATTTGCTCCTTATGTAAGAAAAGATGAAATAATTGTTAATGTTGCCAAGGGTCTTGAAGAAAGCACTCTTATGCGTCTTTCAGAAGTAATAAAGGAAGAAATTCCACAGTGTAGAATAGGCTGTTTATCTGGTCCAAGCCATGCTGAAGAAGTAGGTCTTGGTATGGCAACAACTCTTGTTGCTGCCGGCGAAGATATGGCTGTTGCTGAAGAAATTCAGGATACTTTTATTACACCTATGTTCAGAGTTTATACTAATGATGACTTAATTGGTGTTGAACTTGGTGGTGCACTTAAAAACCTTGTTGCTTTGGCAGCCGGTATTTCTGATGGTGTAGGCTATGGCGATAACACAAAGGCAGCACTTATTACAAGAGGTATTGTTGAAATAGCTCGCCTTGGTGTTGCTATGGGTGCTAAAAAGGAAACTTTTGGTGGACTTTCAGGTATAGGTGACTTAATTGTTACTTGTACAAGTATGCACAGCCGTAATAGACGTGCAGGTATTCTTTTGGGACAAGGCAAGTCTTTAGAAGAAACATTGGAAGAAATTCATATGGTAGTTGAAGGTGTTGTAAATGCTAAGGCTGCTTATGAATTATCAGAAAAATATAACGTAAGTATGCCTATTACTAAGCAGATAAATGAAGTTCTCTATAACAAAAAAGATGTTAAACAGGCTGTATACGACCTTATGACTAGAGGAAAGACAAAGGAAACAGAAAAGGATATGTATAAGCTTTAGGAGGCATTTATGTATCAGAAGTTTAATGGTCCTTGGATAGGAGATAATGAAAATGGAACTTATAAAAATCCTATTTTGCTTTCAGATTATTCTGACCCTGATGTAATCCGAGTAGGCAAAGATTTTTATATGGTTGCCAGTTCCTTTACTTATTTTCCAGGACTTCCGGTTTTACATTCTAGGGATTTGGTGAATTGGGAGATAATTAGTTATGCTGTAGATAAATTGCCTTTTGATGATTATGACATTCCACAACATGGAAAAGGCGTTTGGGCACCTAGTATTAGGTACCATAATGGTATGTTTTATGTCTATTTTGCAACACCTGATGAGGGTATATTTGTTAGTACAACAGATGACCCTTATGGTAAATGGAATTTAAAACTTGTAAAAAAATCTTGTGGTTGGATTGATACTTGTCCGTTTTGGGATGAGGATGGGCAGGCTTACTTAATAAGAGGTGTGGCAAAAAGTCGCATAGGCTATAAAAGTAAGCTCTTTCTCCATAAAATGTCTGCTGACGGTATGGAGCTTTTAGACGATGGAGTTTTAGTATTTGACGGAAGAATAAATCAACCAACTATAGAAGGACCTAAGATGTATAAGAGAAATGGATATTATTACATTTTTGCTCCTGCCGGTGGTGTTCAGCATGGTTGGCAAATGGAAGCAAGAAGTAAAAATATTTATGGTCCTTATGAACATAAGGTTGTACTTCATCAAGGAAATTCGATTATAAATGGACCACATCAAGGTGGTTGGATTGATACCGAAAATGGAGAAGATTGGTTTATACATTTTCAAGATTTAAATATGTATGGACGAGTTACACATTTGCAACCGGCAAAATGGGTTAATGATTGGCTTGAAATAGGTGTTGATACTAATAAAGACAATATTGGCGAACCTGTTTTGAAATACAAAAAGCCTGAATTAGACAAATGTGAAAAATTATATCCATTAGACTCTGATAATTTTACAGGCGATAAATTAGGTTTGCAATGGCAGTTTCAAGCTCATTTTACAGACGATTTTTATGACTTGACTGGAAATGGCATTAAGTTGTTTGCAATAGGGAATAAAGGAAAGAATATTTCCTCAGCTCCTAATGTAATGTGCCAGCTTATAAATAGACCTAACTTTACGGTAACTACAAAAATAAAAGCTGTTATTGAAAATGGTGACAGCTGTGGACTCGTAATTACAGGTGGTAGTTACTATGGATTAAAAATTACGAAAATAAATGGTAAACTAATTGTTCAACAAGTTAGTTATGAGCTTACACGTTCTGAAGATAAAGAGGAAATCGTTGGAGGCTCTGTGCCACTGGAAACAGACCAATTATATTTACGTCTTAAAGTTAGTTATCCTAATTGTATAGAAAGCTATATCAGTGTTGACAATAAAAATTATATAAAAATTGGAAATACTGTTAAATATGAAGTTTCCAGAAAGAGTTGGGTTGGTGGCAAAATAGGAATTTATTGTACATCAGGAAATAGTGAAACACATAAATCATATGCAAAATATGATTATATAAATGTGGAGTGATTTTTATAAGATACTATAAAGACTTAATTGTTGAAGATAATATTGATATTATTAAGGCTAAAGAGTTGTTTAGCCAAGGAATATCTTTGTTTAATGTATATGCCATATGTGTTAGTTCCAAAACCAATGGGTTAATGGAGATAATGTCCACAGAAAATTTACTTAAAGAAGTGAATTCTTATGGAAATTATGGTATAATTGCATTAGTGAAGGGCAGAAATAAGGCTAGAAAAAAATCTATAAGGCTTATTGAAAACTGGCTTGTTACACATTCAGATTTAACTGGATTTAAAAGCCATTATAATCAGAATAGCTTTTAAAGTAGGTGATAAAATTGCTATTTTTAAATATACTTCTTCTCATATTGAAGATAATAGGAATAATTATATTAGCTGTTTTATTACTTATTGTTGGGTTATTATCTATTGTACTTTTTGTACCTATACATTATGAAAGTCAATATGAATATTATGAAAATTTAAATGGTTTCTGTAATGTGAGTTGGCTTTTTAAAATTTTTGCTTTTAATTTAAAAACTGTAGACGGTGAAACTGACTATGATATAAAAATGCCGTCTTGGATTGACAAATTGTTGTCTGATGATAATGAAGAAGAAAAATCAGACAATGAGGTTGTTTACAAAATTGAAAATAATCAGGATGAGTATTTTGATGATATTACAGTAGAAAAGTTAAAAGATAAAGCAGAAGAAAAAATAGAAGAAACTGTAGACAATGTGATTTCTGAAGTTAAAGAAGAAATTAAGGAAGATACAGAAAAAGAAATAGCTCAAAATTTAGAAGATGCCGAAGAAAAATCAGAAAAAAGTATTTTTGGTGAAAAGGTTATAAACTTTATAAGAAAAAAGGTTGTAAACTTTCTTTGTAAGTTAAAAGGAATTTTAAATTTTACAAAAGATAGGAAGGCTTTTATAAAAGAAAAAATTGAATTTTTTGAAGATTTAAAGGCTAAATATGACTTAAAAGGTATTTTTGATGTAACAATTTTGCTATTTAAGAAAATTTTTAAAGGTTTGGGGTTGAAATTATTCCAAATCTGTGGAATAATTGGATTAGATAATCCTTGTTCAACAGGACAGGCTATTGCTTTAATTTCTGTGGTACAAACTTTTGTACCATTTGAGGTTGATGTTCAAGGCAATTTTGAAAATAACGTCTTGGAGGGAAGTTTATATATTAAGGGAAAAGTTAGAATTAGCAGTATAGTTTTTCCGGTAATATGGTATCTTCTCACAAAGCCGGTCAGAACTGTTGTTATTGATTATGTGAAAGGGGATAGAAAATGAGTGAGGTAAGCAGTAATCTTGAAGTTTTGTTTAACAAAATGGAGAATTTTGTGTCAACCAAAACTGTAATAGGAGACCCCATTACCATAGGTAAAGTCATTTTAGTACCTCTGATAGATGTGTCATTTGGTGTTGGAGCTGGTGCAAAGCAGAATAAAGCTAATAAGGTTGGCTCTGATACAAAAAATGGTTCAGCAGCAGGTTTGGGTGCAAAGATGTCACCATCTGCTATTCTAGTAATAAATGATGGAACAGTACAAATGGTAAATGTCAATGACCAGAATAGTGTCAATAAACTTATTGATATGATTCCTAGCATTGCTAGTAAAATAAAATCTTTTGGTGGCTCTGATGATGAGACAGAAGAAACCGAAGACTCTGTAGAAATTATCGAATAGAGGTGGTTTGTTGTCTGACTTTTTTAAGGAACAGCTTGTGAAAAAAGAATTTTCACAAAAGGACAGAACCAAAAGAATTTACATTATAGGTATTGCCATAGCAGTTGCAGTTTTCGTTTGGCAGATTTGTAGCGATAGTGCGACGGCAGCAAAGACGGATACAATGTTTGTAGCGTTTATGATGCTTGGTATTATACTTATTGGAATTATAGCCTATATAGCGTTTGTTAAAATAAGATACTTAAATCAAGAGTTTGAGTATGCTTATACAAATGGTAGTCTTGATATAGATGTTATTATGAATAAGAGTAAAAGAAAAAACGTGTTTCAGGGTAATGCAACAGAGTTTGAAGTTTTTGCTCATATTGATGATAAGGAACATTTGGCTATGTATGAAAACTTGCCAATAGTTGATTTTTCAAGTGGCAAGAAGAAAGAAAATACTTATGTTTTTGTAGCAAATTACAAGAACAAAAAGAAAAGGTTTATTATAGAACCTTGTGAAGAAATCTTAAAGGCTGTATATGTGGATTTATCCCCAAGAAGAGCTTATATAAAAAAGTAAAATTTTTAATGGAGGAAAATTTAATGCACGAAATGATTGTGATTTTGGACTTTGGTGGTCAGTATAATCAGCTGATTGCACGTAGAGTTCGTGAATGTAATGTGTATTGTGAAGTTAAATCTTACAAGACACCACTTGAGGAAATCAAGGCTATGAATCCAAAGGGTATTATCTTTACTGGTGGACCAAATAGCGTTTATCTTGAAGACTCTCCAAGTATTGGTAAGGAAATTTTTGAATTAGGTGTTCCTGTTCTTGGTATTTGCTATGGTTGCCAGCTTATGTCACACGTTTTAGGTGGTAAGGTTGAATCAGCAACTACAAGTGAATATGGTAAGACAGAAACTTTCTTCAATACAGATAGTCTTTTATTCAAGGGCTTAAAGGAAGAAAGTATTACATGGATGAGCCACACTGACCTTATTACAGGTATGCCAGAAGGCTTTACTTCTATTGCACACACAAGCGAATGTCCTGTTGCTGCAATGGAAAATAAGGATGCTAAACTCTATGGTATGCAGTACCACCCAGAAGTTATGCATACAGAGAATGGTACAGCTATGCTTAGAAACTTCCTTTATGAGGTTTGTGAGTGTAGAGGTGATTGGAGCATGAGCAACTATGCTCAGACTGCTATTCAGAGTGTAAGAGAAAAAGTTGGCGACGGCAAAGTTCTTCTTGCATTAAGTGGTGGTGTTGATAGTTCTGTACTTGCAGCACTTTTATCAAAGGCTGTTGGTAATCAGCTTACTTGTATTTTTGTTGACCACGGTCTTATGAGAAAGAACGAAGGTGACGAAGTAGAACAGGCTTTTGCTGATTGGGATGTAAACTTCGTAAGAGTAAATGCAGGCGAAAGATTTTTAAATAAGCTTGCTGGTGTTTCTGATCCAGAAACAAAGAGAAAGATTATTGGCGAAGAATTCATTAGAGTATTTGAAGATGAAGCTAAGAAGATTGGTAAGGTAGACTTCCTTGCTCAGGGTACAATTTATCCAGACGTAATTGAGTCTGGTACAGGCGACGCAGCAGTTATTAAGAGTCACCATAATGTAGGTGGTCTTCCTGACTACGTTGACTTTAAGGACATTATTGAACCTTTGAGACTTTTATTTAAGGATGAAGTAAGACAGTTAGGTGTTGAACTTGGTCTTGCAGATTACCTTGTATGGCGTCAGCCATTCCCAGGTCCTGGTCTTGCAATCAGAATTATTGGAGATATTACTCCAGAAAAGATTGCTATTTTACAGGATGCAGATGCAATCTTTAGAGAAGAAATTGCATTAGCTGGTATGGATAGACAGATTAATCAGTACTTCGCAGTATTAACTTCTATGCGTAGTGTAGGTGTTATGGGCGATGGTAGAACATATGATTATACACTTGCTTTAAGAGGTGTAACAACTACTGACTTTATGACAGCAGACTTTGCAAGAATTCCTTATGAAGTTCTTGAAAAGATTAGTAGCAGAATCGTAAATGAAGTAGCATCTATTAATAGAATAGTGTATGATATTACTACTAAGCCACCAAGTACTATTGAGTGGGAATAATCTATAAAAGCCCCGAAACATTGAATTTATCAATGTTTCGGGGCTTCTTTTTATGCAGTGACAATAAAATGACAATATTTTTATTATAAAAATTTATTTGTTGTCCTTATCATTGTTTGATATACGAATTTTTATTCCATCTGTTCCCTTTTTTACAACGACATTGTGGTGGATATTGGTTGTATACAAAGTTTTAAATTCTTGATATTTATTATTAAAATCATTTCTTACTGATTCCTGCACATCGGGATTTTTAATTTTCTTTATATCATCATCGACATTGTTCAAATATTCTTTCATTAAAGCCCAATCTGCCATAAATTTTCTTAGATATGGATTTTTAAATTTAAGAGATACTGTATCTGGTAAGTACTTTTCCTCAAGTTTATCCTTTTCTCCTATAATTTCTATATCGACAGCGTCATCCATTAAAAATAAGAGTGAAACAACATCACCGACAGTATCTAAATTAAATTCATAGAAAACTACCTCACTAATCGATAAGGCTTTTGCAATTTTAGATAATTGTTCGTGCTTCGGTTTAATTTTACCTATTTCATATTGTTTAATGGAACTTAAACTAATATCAGTTAACTGTGAAAGCTGGGCTTGAGTTAAGCCTTTTTTTAATCTATAAAATTTTATCATTTCACCAATGTTCATAAAAACCACCTGAAAAATATATTTATCCTTATAATAACAACACAATTATACTATAAATTTAAAAAAAAGTAAATAAACACCTTGACAGAAAAAAAGATGTGTAGTATAGTACAGATATACTAAGTTATAAAAAATAACCAAAGTATACAAAACTATACCAAAATTTATTAGAAAGGTGGAAGAATTATGAATAACGACAAAATATTTTTAAGTGCTGACGATGTAGCAGAAGAATTAAATATTTCTAAGCCTTTTGCTTACAAACTTATAAGAAGTTTAAATTCAGAATTGAAAGCTAAAGGTTTTGTAACCATTTCAGGAAAATTGAGTCGAAAATATTTCCAAGAACGATTCTATGGAGTAGCAAATTAGAGGTGGTTTAGATGTCAGTTTCAAAAAATGCAAAAACAGGCAAATGGGAGGTTCGAACTTATTTCAAAAATATTGATGGACAATTAAAGCAGAAAACTCGCAGAGGCTTTAAGTTAAAGTCTGAAGCATTACAATGGGAGCAGGATTTCAAAAACCAAAGAAATTTTAGTTTAGATATGACTTTTGCCCGATTTTGTGAAATATATTTTGGTGATATTGAACCACGATTGAAGCACAATACTATGCTGACAAAAAGACATATTGTGGAGCATAAAATTTTACCATATTTTAAGGATAAGAAGATTAATGAAATTAAACCAGCTGATATTATTCGGTGGCAGAATATATTAATAAAATCGGGATTGTCGTCTACTTACTTAAAAACTATTCACAATCAATTGTCAGCAATTTTTAATCACGCAGTTAATTTATATGAATTAAAAGCAAATCCAGCCAAAAAAGCTGGAAAGATTGGGTCAAAGACACCTGATAGTGAAATGCAGTTTTGGACCAAAGGTGAATATTTGCTTTTCAGAGAGGCTATTGCTGATAAGGCTATTTCTTACTATGCATTTGAAGTGCTTTATTGGACTGGATGTCGACTTGGAGAACTTTTGGCTTTGACAGTTGAAGATTTTGATTTTGAAAACAAAACTATGCGAATTAATAAGTCGTACCAAAAATTTAAGGGCAAAGAGTATATTACAACACCTAAAACTCCAAAAAGTGTTCGAACTATTTCACTACCGGACTTTTTGGCTGTGGAGTTAGAAAGTTATATCTCAATGCTGTTTGGTTTTGAGAAAACGGATAGAATTTTTATGATAAGCAGGGGATATCTACACTCTGAATTAAATAGAGGAGTTAAGATTTCAGGAGTTAAACGAATCAGGATTCACGACCTAAGACATAGTCATATCTCGTTGCTAATTGATTTAGGCTTTTCAGCTGTTGCTATTGGTGAACGAGTTGGTCACGAATCTGTCGAAATTACATATCATTATGCTCATTTGTTCCCAACAATACAAAGTGATATGGCTAAGAAGTTGAATTGTGAGATGGAATGCAATGATAAAGAGAGGTGATTTAAAATGTCAGTAAAAAAACGAAGAAGAAATAAAACTATTGCCTTTCGTATGTCAGAGGCTGAAAAGATAGATTTGGAAAACAAAGTCAAGCTGTCTGGAAAAAAGAGTAAACAAGAATATATTATTTCGGCTTTATTAAATCATAAAATTGAGGCAGTTGGAAACCCATTAATGTTTTTACAATTTAAAAGAGTACTGGAGCGTATCGAATTAATGGTAAAAGATGGCGAAGGTATTGACGAAGAATTAAAAAATTGTTTGTTCGAAATGTTAAAAATTTTAGAATCTTTTGAAATAAATAACAAGGTACTTTAATTGATATAAATGAAGTTGGTTAAAGTGTCTGTATATATTAGATAGAGTGCTGTAGCTGTTCTATAAGGGTGGCTACAGTGCCTGTTGGAGGTGAAAGTTTTGGCTAGACCAATTAAAGAAGGGCTAGATTACTTTCCTCTGAATGTAGTTTTAAATTCCAAATTCGAAATTATTGAAGCTCGGTTTGGAATTAAGGGGTTTGCAGTAATAGTTAAACTATTCCAACATATATACGGAACAAAAGGCTATTACTGTGAATGGGATGAAGATGTGCTATTTGTGTTTGCTAAGCGAATAGGAGTGGGTGCAAATAGTGTGTCTGAAATATTAAATACGGCAATAAAAAAAGGTATATTTGATGAAAAAATGTACAAGAAGTACAGCATATTGACCTCCAAAGGCATTCAGCAAAGGTACGTTGAGGCAAAAAGAGGAGGCTATGAAAGAATTTGTTCTAAATACCTTTTAATTAGTATACCCAAAACAGAGGAAAATGGTTCAGAAACAGGAGTTAATGTAACAAAAACAGAGGTTAATGTTACAGCAAGTACACAAAGAAAACTAAATCAAATTAAACTAAATCAAATTAAACAAAACCAAACAAAAGAACTGTTTGAAAAAGTGTGGAGCGTGTATCCGAAGCAATTTAAAAGACAAGAGGCGTTAGAAGAATTTTGTTCTTTGAATGTGTCAGCTGAATTAGCTGATAGAATGGTGAAGTCTATTGAGAAACAAAAGGGACAAGAGAATTGGAAAATAGAAAATGGCAGATACATACCATTTTTAGTCAACTGGTTTAAAAATAGAAGGTGGGAGGATGAGATAATTGAAAGCTGTACAATGATGCCACCAAAGGACAGTTGGAACAATTTCGAACAGAGAATTTACACAGACGAAGAAATTGAAGAAAGACTTAGGAAAAAAATAGTATGATGTCTTAAATTTTTTGATTAATTTAATATCTTGAAATTAAAAATTATTAAATTTTGTTTTTGTAAAAAAATAAAGAAAAAATTGTAGAAAGCTAAAACGTTTGTGTGAATTTTTGAGGATTAAAGTCAAATTTGTTCTAACTATTAAAAAGGAGTGTATTTTTATGAAAAACAACAATACTAGAGAATTAAATTTTAACTTTATAGAGCGTCAACCGATAGCAACAGAAGCATATCTTCTTCTTTTGTTTGGTTCGACTGACCAAGAAAAAATTAAAGAAAAAATGCTAGAGGTGTATAGAGAACTTTATGAAAATGATGAAAGTTTGTAATTTATTAATTATATAGTAAATTGGTTGGTTATATTAATTTATAAGTAGGAAAAAAATAACCTCGCCAACAAGCGAGTACAAAATGGGTAGGGGATTTTCCCTACCCATTGCCTACGGCGTAGAGAGAAACTAGCAAGCTCTGCATTTGTGTCACAAATGCATCAAAATTGAAAATTTTGGCTTGTTAGGGGAAGTCCCCTAAGACCCTTGTTTACAATTTATTCATAAATTGTAAACCTATGAATTTTAAAATTTCATTTTAAAATCCATAATATTTAATTTCACAAATTCAATTTCATATCAGAAAGGAGTTAATAAAAAATGGAAGAAAATTTAAAATCGAAAAATATTTTTATAAATGCAAGAGTTAATCTTCCAGAATATATGGTAATAAAGAGAAAAATGCAACTGTTAAAAATTGAAAAAATTTCTGACTATATTCGAGAAGCTACAATTTTTGGTACATTATTTGTCTTTCAAGATTTTTATAATTTAACAAATGAATGGATAAGGGTTAATTCTCAAATTCATAAAATTGGAACGAATATAAATCAGATTGCCCACAGAGTAAATTCCAATCCTGAGAAATTAGAACTTTATTCTGATGATTTAATTTTTATAAAGAGCCAAATTCAGAAAATAAAAATGGATAACGAAGAATTGATAAAGAAAGTTTTTAAAAGTTTTAAAATAAAATAGGAGGTGTAGTTATGGCTGTAACTAAAATCATACCGATAAAAGCAACCGTTCAAAAAGCAGTTGATTATATTTGCAATCCTGATAAGACAGACGATGAATTATATATAGATTGTTCAAACTGTTCACCATTTTGTGCAAAGTTAGAATTTGACTTCTATCGTTATAGATATGATAACAGTGTGAAAGAATATAATCAAGGAATTAAGGCATATCATCAGGTACAATCATTTAAGCCCGGTGAAGTTACTCCAGAGCTTGCACATAAAATTGGCAAAGAGTTTGCAAAAAGAGAATTTGGTGAAAAGTTTGCATACATAGTAACAACTCACATTGATAAAGAACATATTCATAATCACATTATAAGTTGTGCCTATTCTACAGATGGAAGTAATAAATATCACGACGGAGGGTTAAAAGATATTTATCGTAGAAGAAATTTAAGTGATGAAATTTGTAAAGAGAATGGGTTGTCGGTTATAGAATATAATCGTAAAAATTGGCAGACTTATAAAGAATGGCAAACCAATAGAAACGGTACAAGTTGGAAGCAGGAATTAAAAGATATTATTGATAAAAATATTGCCATTGCAAAATCTTATGATGAGTTTGTTTTGAAAATGAGGCAAGAAAATATTTTTGTGAATGATAGTAAAAAATACATAACATTTCAAAAGGAAGGGAAAAGAGCTATTCGAGGGAAAACTTTAGGAGATAACTATTCAGAAGATAAGATTATAGAAAGAATAAAGAGCGAAAATAAAATTAAGTCCATTAAGGAAAATGTTGAAAGTAAACCCATTGATAAAATTATTGATACTAATGAAAATAAGTTTCAAGAGAGTATAGGACTTAATAGATGGGCAAACAAAAAGAATATGGAAACAGCTGACCAATTATTTAATCTTCTAAGAAGTAATGGCTTTACTTCTGTTGAAAATTTAAGAAATTATATAATTAGTCAGGAAATGCAAACAGATGATTTAAAAGAGATTGTAGAATTTCATAAATTAGAAATTAAAAGATGTCAGGAAACGATTAGGTATATAAAAGATTATCAAGATTTTAAAAAATATACTTATGGATTAGCACAAGCCAAAGATAAAGAAGCCTTTAGAAGTAAATATGAAAATCAATTAAATAAATTTTTTACAGCTGAAAAATTTTTAGCTAAAAATGACATTGAAGAATTGGATGACACTAAAATTATTGAATTAAATCAAGAAATGGGGGCAAATGCTATATCATTATCAGAAATAGAAAAAGAAATAAGAAAAAATACAGGTAAAAATTTTACAAATTTAAAAGACTTGTTAAAGCAACTGGATACATATTTAGGTAATAGTAAAAGGGAAAAGACACACGATAAATTTGATATGGAAAGATAGATTTAGAAAAAATATAGTGTAGTCTATAATATAACAATTTTTATAACGCAATTATTTATCAGTCAACAATTTATCTTTTAAATAAATTATATTTTGTATAAGTGTCATAAAAAATAAATAGGTCATAATTTTTTGATTTTCAGTAATAAATATGTTTAGGTTTGTCATAAATATATTGTTAAATTTATTTGTATATGTTATTATAATATTATATTGTGCTAATTATAAAATAATATTTATAAAGGATGAGAAATATGAGTGTTTTTAGATTAAAAAAAGAGTTGTATTCCAAAATTGCGTTAATAAAAGCTGCATACAATTTTACAGATAAAGCTTATATTCATCTTGATGCAGATAAAGATTACTATATTGTTACATTAAAGTTCAAGGAAGGTTGCAATATAAAAGAAGATGAATTTGTAAATGAAATGCTTGCACAGAGTGTAAGACATGAAGTATATATACAGACAAAAAATATAAGAGAATTGATACTTGCGAGGGCATTGGCTTCAAGTGTTGTATTGGAAGATGAAAATTCTTATAGCGAGGATATCGAAGAAAATAAATTTGTTGAAGATGAAATACTTAAGGATTGGTTTGAAAGTAATGATTAAGTTAAATTTAAAAAAATGCATCTATTCAAAGAAAAATGTGTTAAAAGCAATAGACGAGTATAAAAATTTATGTCATATTGATATATTAGATGATACGGAAAAAATGATTTTAGTATTTAAAGAATGTCTATATGATGAAAAATTAACAGTAAATGAATTTGAAAATTATGTTATAGGATTGGAAAATATGTGATGTTTATAGTAGAGTGTATAAATGTAGTGTTATTTTCTGTGCTTTGTGTAGTCGGAACGGTAACGGATATTAAATATGGAGTGATTAAAAATAAGCTTCTTGCAATTTTTGCGGTATTAGCAGTTATATTAGATATTGTATATTATGGCTTTTTTGCAAGAGAGTTGTTCTTTGCTTTTATTTTTAATCTAGCATTAATAACATTAATAAGCATATTTCTGTTTATAACACATTCATTTGCCGGTGGAGATTGTAAGATGATAGTCGTACTTTCAATGCTCTATCCTGCAAAATTTTATTTTGGTTTTGGTAGGTTGAAACTAACTTTATTTTTCTCTCTTTTTTTTGCAATACTACTAGGATATATATATATGCTTGTACAAGCTACTATTAAATTACTAACAAACAAAAATAAACTTTCTAAGGAGTATTTGTTCAAGAATGTAATACAGTTTTTGAAATCTCTAATGGCATCGATAATTTATGTAGTATTGATAAATATGATTTTTATGACAATAAGTGAAAGAATTGTTTATGTAAATGAGTGGTTAGTAAGGATAACTTGTATGTTTATTTCGTGGCTTGTGGCTAGGTATAATGTGCTTAAAAAAAATTATATATTAGCTTTAGTTTTGGTGTTTGACATTATTTGTAGTGTTTTACTCAAGATTGTGCCTATATCTTTACATATAGAAAATTACATATTAGTTTTTTTCTTACTTTTATGCCAGCTTACAATAAGAACAGATTTATATAAAGATATAAATGTAGATGAATTAAAAAAAGGTATGATATTGTCTACTTTTTCATCAGTACTAATGCAAAATTCCAGAATAAGAGGACTTCCTTCTATTTCTACTGAGGACTTGAGTAGTAGACTTACAGAATCGGAAGTTGAGAGTATAAAGAGATGGGCGAAAAGTAGAAAGAAAACAGAGATAACAATAGTAAGAAAAATATCATTTGCAATTTTTATTTCATTTGGTTATATTATATATTTTATTATATGGGGTATGTTATATGAAATTTAGATTATTTAATTATAATAGTGGATTTAGAATTGTTTCTTTGGCTTTAGATATAGATACTTTTAATGATCTTAAAGAGGATAAACTAGACTATATATATGTATGTGATAATAGAATAACACTTTATCCAGATACTACAGAGTTATATATAGAAGATGATAAAGTAAGAGTATTTTCATGCTTTAATAATTATGATGTGTTTATAATAGATGAAGATGGCAGTGTAATTATATGCTATGATAATTCGTCAAATGAAAATAGTTTTTTTATTTCAGGAAAGTGTAATTCAAATTGTATAATGTGTCCATCACCAGACATAACGAGAATAAATGGTAAAAATTCAAATATAGGGGATTTGATAGAAATTGCAAAACATATTCCCATAACTACAGAACATATTACTATTACAGGTGGGGAACCTTTTATGGTAGGAGAATCTATATTTAAGTTATTTGAGTATTTTAAAAGTAAATTCGCTAATACAGAGTTTTTGCTTCTTACAAACGGTAGAATATTTGCAGTTGATAAATATCTAAATAAATTCGTAGAAACTGCTCCAAATAATATAATAGTAGGAATACCAATACATGGTTCGTGCTTTAATATACATGATTATATTACTCGTGCAAAAAATAGTTTTAATCAGACTTTATTTGGGGTTAAAAGACTTTTAGCTAACAAGATAAAAGTAGAATTAAGAATAGTAGTGAGGTTTGGATACCATATAGAGAATCTTTTAATTATGTTGAAGGTGCAATAGATAATCTTATAGAAAATGGAATAGATGTTAAACTATATAATTTTCCAATTTGTACAGTTAAAAGAAAGTATTGGACCCTATGTGAAAAAAGTATATCTTCATACAAAATCAAATTTGATGATAAATGTAAAATATGTGGTATGAAGGAATATTGTGGTGGATTATTTAGAGGAACATATAAAATTGAAAGAAATGAGTTGAATCCTATAATATGAAATTAAATTACTTTAACTTTAAAAAATTTAATGATAAAATATTAATGACAAATGATATGGGAAAATTTATATTCGTATCAGAAAATGAATTTAAAAGTATAATATCAAAAAATATAGATAAAGATGGAGATTTGGCTGTAAGACTGAAAAGCGTAGATATGATATATGACAAAGGAGATATAGAGTATTCGCTTGAGAAGAAGTATAATATAAGGGAATTGAAAACACATCTTAATCTTACCACATCTCTTCATATTTTTGTTGTTACAACTATGTGTAATATGGGATGTGTATATTGTCAGGCTAATAATGGCTTAAAAAATTCTAATATGGTAATGGATTACGATATAGCAGAGAAATCAGTGGATATTGCTTTGGATTCGCCTGAAAAAAACTTAACTTTTGAATTTCAGGGTGGAGAGCCGCTTCTTAATTTTGATATAATAAGACATATAATAGAGTATTCACAAGAGAAAAAAGGCTCTCATGATATAGAATATAGTGTAGTTACAAATTTGACACTTTTAAGTGATGAAATGATTGAATTATTTAAAGAGTATAATGTCAATGTATCTACATCAATAGATGGTTCTGAAATAATACATAACCATAATAGAAAATATAAGGATGGAACAGGAACATATAAGAAAGTTGTTTCATCAGTAGAAAGACTTAGAAAGAAAGGGGTAAATGTAGGAGCTATAGAAACAACAACAAGAAACTCTTTACAGCATCCAGAGGATATAGTTAAAACTTATGTTGAACTTGGATTTGATAGTATATTTATAAGACCATTAACGCAGCTTGGAAAGGCGACAAAAAACTGGCTTAAAATAGGATATACCGCTGAAGAATTTATTGAATTTTATAAAAGAGCAATTGATGAACTAATTAAAATTAATTTATCAGGTAAGTATATAAAAGAAGAACATTGTTCTATTCTGTTGAGGAGAATATATGGAAGATTTATAAACTATATGGAATTACGTTCTCCATGTGGTGCAGGTATCGGACAGCTTGCTTATTATCCAGATGGCAATATATTTACCTGTGATGAGGGAAGAATGTTTTATGAGATGGGTCATGACACATTTTGTTTAGGAAATGTGTTTAAATCTAACCATAAAAATATGATGAAGAAAAATGAGTGTAAAGCTGTATGTGCTGCGAGTATTCTCGAGGCAATACCTAATTGTTGTGATTGCGTATACCAGCCGTATTGTGGTACATGCCCAGTAATAAATTATGCACTTACAAAAGATATTATTGAAAAACATCCTAGAGGATATAGATGTAAAATATATTCGGGAATGTTGGATTTTCTTTTTTCAAAATTTTATAACAATGAAGAAAAAGTTATAGAAGTTTTAAATTCGTGGGGTAATTAAAATGGAAAATAATAAAACAAATTTAGAAATTGAAGAACAAAATGAATCAGTACCTGAAGATGAAAAACTTGTGCCACAAGAGCAACGTGCACTTACAGTAAAAAAACAAAAAAATGTTTTTTTGCTTTTTATAATAGGCCTCATTTTAGTTGAAGGATCTATAAGTGGTGTATTGTGGAATTTATCCAATAAAAATGATTTAAATACTAGGGTTTTGCAGGAATTTCAAATAAGAAATTTAGGCAAAGTCAATTTAAAAACAGGAGTGTATAAAGGGGAAACAGATTTCGGATACTTTAATGGAAATGGACAGTTTGATTTTAATACAGGATCAACTTATAAAGGAATTTGGGCTGATAATGAAATAAGTGGAGTAGGAAAGTTAAACATACCTAGTAAAGGCAAATATACTGGAGATTTTAAAAATTCTAAAAAGAATGGAAATGGTAGCTTCACTTGGAGTGATGGAAGCATATACACTGGCGAGTGGAAAGATGATATGATATGGGGACAAGGTGAATATAAAGGCAGTGATGATTTAGTTTATAAAGGTTATTTTGAATCAAACAAATTAAAAAACGGTAGCATATCATTTAGTAAAGATAAGTGTAAATATTGGGTCAATTATAGCAATGGGGATATCAGTAATATTTCTATTAAATTAGCTGATGGTACAAGATATGATGGTGGAGCCAAAGGTAAATATATTAACGGTAATGGAAAGATGAGTTTCTCTAATGGAGATACTTATACAGGAAATTATAGCGCTGGCAAAAGAAATGCACAAGGTACATATAAATGGGCTAATGGGGATTCCTATGTAGGAAACTGGAAAAATGACAAGATGTCAGGTGAAGGAACTTATACATTTACCAATGGAAATATTGTAAAAGGAATGTTTGAAGAAAACTCATTTAAAAATGGTAAGTATTATGTAATAAATAGTTTTGGTAAATATACTTTTACAGTTGAAAATAGTGAGGCGAAATCTATAGAGATAGTTTTAGCTGACGGAACTACATATAGTGGTCCAGTAACTGATGGAAAGTTAAGTGGTAAAGCTCAGATAAAATATAGTAATGGTGATACTTATTCGGGTGATATTTATAATGGTACAAAATCTGGTCAGGGTACATATACTTGGTCAAGTGGTGCTAGCTATGATGGGGCTTGGCAAGAAGATAAAATGAGTGGAAGTGGAAATTATTATTATCCATCAAGTGGTACAGGCTATAAGTTAGTAGGTAATTTTAAAAACAATAAACCGGATGGTCAGTGTGAATATTATGAATCGTTATATACTTCATATAATACTGATTGGTCTAATGGAAAATGCGTAAAGGTGTATGATTAATATGAAAGATTTATTTCCGAAGATAAAAAATGATTTAGTAAATTTAATAGAAGATGAAGAAGGTAATGTACCAGGTAAGAAGCTATTAGCATTAGGTACTATGGTAGTTATATTAGGTAGTATAATGACTATGGAAGCGTTAGCAGGACATAGTTCGCATAAATCACACAGTTCCCATTCATCTTCATCAGGATCGAGTGGTTCAAGCTATCATGGAAGTCATAGTTCGCATAGCTCTCATTCATCAGGATCGAGTGGTTCAAGTTATCATGGAAGTCATAGTTCACATAGTTCACATACTTCTAATGCAAGTACTGGACATAGTAGTGGAGTATCAACAAGTTCTAGTATGTCTACTTCAAAAATACCTACTATAGTTGATCCTCCAGTTACATCAAGTGCGGATACTTTTAAACTTCCTGATATAAATCAGCATATAGATGTACCTAATAGTACACCTACATCAGGTATAGCTATTCCGATGTCTGTTCCTACAACAACACCGGATATTGATGCTAATATTACAAATATGAACAAACCACCATTAACAGACAAGGTAGAGTAGGTTATTATAATATTGAAGGGAGGAGTATCCTTGGAAAATAAAAAATTTATAAATGAAGCTAAGAAGGCAGCTCAAATTGTAACAGTGGGCGTAGAAAGTCATAATTACTTGGATATGTCAAAACAGCTTGAGATATTAAGTAATGATAGTGATAAAAAAGATGAATATGTATTTGAAAGACCAGGATTACAACGACATATTATTATGCTAGTATTATGTTTATTGTTTATACCAATTTTTATAAAGATAATTTTTTTAGGTTTTGGTACATTAATTTATTCTGATGAAATGAAAACTTTAGCTTTATTATTTATTTTTGCTCCAATTGTTTTTATATGTATTAATTTATTAATTATAATAGGTCTAATAAAGAATATATGTTTTTACAAGAGATACGATAAATATTTTACTAATCTCAAATATCATAGTATAGAAATTATATATGATTTATCTACATATTCAAAAGTGGAAGAAAAAGCAATACTAAAAGATCTTAATACCGCAGTAAAATACAGTCTTATTCCTCAGGGGCACTTTGGTTGTGATAATATTATATTTATAACATCAGATAATATGTATGACAAATATAAAGAAAAACAAGCGGCATATGATAGATATTATAAAAAACAACTTGAGGATAGGAAAAGATTAAGTGAAAGAACAGAGGAAATACAAAAAATACTTGATATTGGACAAGAGTATATATCTAAGATTCATGATTCAAACGTTATTATTAAAGATAAAATAATAACTAGAAAACTATATAAAATGGAAAGTGTAGTAAAAATGATTTTTAATGAGGTAGATATCAATCCAGATCAAGCAGATAAACTTGGAATGTTTTTGAACTATTATTTGCCAACAACAGAAAAGATTCTTGAATCATATATAGATTTAGATGAAAAATATGTTAAAGGTAAAGCTTTAAAATCTGCTCAAAAAGAGATAGGATCTTCCTTAGATACCATAAATGAAGCTTTTCAAAACATATTAAATAAATTTTATGAAGAAAAAGAAGTAAATGTTGTAACTACTATTTCATCAATGGAAATAATGATGAAAAATGAAGGATTGGCAAAATAATTTTTATGAAAAGTCGGAGGCTTTACAAATGAGTAATGTTACAGAATTTAAAAATATATTAAATGGAAAGCTTATTATTAATAATTTTGATTCAGTAATGACATTTGGATATGAACCACAAAATAGACTAAGAGAAATTTCAAAATCTATTTCAGAAATAACATTTAATGAAGGGGACTTTTCAGAAAATACAATTAGAAATGTATTAGAAGAAATTGAAAAATTTCAAAGTGAAAAAAATAAAAAAATTTTGAATTTGTTTATATCCCCAGAGAAACAATATAAAAAGATTATGGAACGTTATAAGGTTTTATTTTCTTATATGGATAAAATGATATTAAATCTTAATCTTCAACAAGCTCAACTTATTAAAGATTCAAGTATAATGGAGCACTTAGCAGAAGAAATAAATAAGTGTATAAGCGCTATTGATAAGTGTGTTGGTTACGGTAATGAAATTTTAAATGATATTAAAAATAAAAATTATTGTAATTATGATAAAAGTACACTTATTTCATGGATGGATCTTCTATCAAAAAGACTGGAAGATTTAAAAATATCTTCTATAGTTTCGTTACAGACATCTGCTGAAATTTCTATTATTATAAGCAATAACAGAAATCTTATTAATAAAATATCTTCTATAGTTTCAAATACTATACCGATTTGGAGAAATCAAGCATCAGCTCTTTTAAATATTGAAATTTATAAAAGAAAAATAGCTGTTGAAAGAAATGTAACGAAAATAGCGGATGATTTTATTGAAGAGAACACAGATAAAAAAGTAAATTTTGAAAAATTAAAAGAATTAAATGGTAATTTAGAAAATGCCTTAAAAGAGTTGAGCTTTATAGAAGAAAAGGAAAATGCGTCAAAACAAAAATTAAATAAACTTTTAATTTAAAGGGGATGTAATAAAATGCAGGAAGATAATTTAAACAAGGTAGCTTTAACACTTGATCCTGATAATCAAGATAGTACAGTACATACTGTTCCTAAGATGCAGTCATTGATAAAGAGCAAAGATGAAAGTGAAAATTTTAGTGCAGGCACTATAGATGAAGATATGCTTACAGAAGAGGAAAAGCAAATTGTAGAACAATTTGCAAACGAAATAGATATTTCAAATGTTGACCAAACTATTAAATACGGTGTAGCAGCACAGAGAAATATTTCTGCATTTTCTGAGTCTATTTTAAAAAAAGTAAAGACCTATGATCTCGGTGAAATAGGAGATTCTCTTAAAGAATTAACAGTTGCAATTAATGCAACGACTGAGCCAGAAAAAAAGGGCTTTTTTGGTCTGTTTCAAAAAGCTAAGCGTAGTATTGAGTCAATAAAGGCAAACTATTCTAAGGTTGAGAATAATGTGAATCGTATAGAAAAAGACCTTGAAATACACAAAAATGTATTAACACAAGATGTTTTAATGTATCAAGAAATGTATGAACTTAATATTGATTATTATAAAGAATTAACAATGTATATTATAGCTGGTAAGAAAGCTCTTTCAAAGGCTAAAGAAGGTGAGCTTAAAGAATTAAAGAAAAAAGCTGAAATAACAAATAAACAAGAAGATGCTCAAGCATATAAAGATTTTGAAGATTTATGCCATAGATTTGAAAAGAGAATATCTGATTTGGAAATTACAAGAGTTATTTCCATACAGTCTGCACCACAGGTGCGTATGCTACAGAATAATGATAGAGAAATGCTTGATAAATTACAGTCATCTCTTTCAAATACAATCCCTCTTTGGAGAAATCAGCTTGTTTTATCTCTCGGAATAGAACATTCTCAAAGAGCGATAGAGGCACAGTCTACATTAGCTGATAAAACAAATGAGCTTTTGAAAAAAAATGCAGAAACATTAAAAATGGCTACAATAAATGCAGCTAAGGAAGCGGAACGACCTATTGTAGAAATTGAAACACTTAAACAGTGTAATAGTAATCTCATATCTTCTATAAATGAAGTGATAAAGATACATGAGCAAGGAGAACAGAAAAGAATTAAAGTACAAGCAGAACTTGTAAGGATAGAAGAAGAATTAAAACAAGCTATGTTAGATAATATGGAAAAATGTAGGTAGATATCATATATGAAATATATTAGAAATTTTTTATTTTTGTTTTGTTTTATAGCTTTGATAGGAGTTTTTATCTATAGTATGCAAAATAATAAAGATAATGAGAAACCTGTCACGAATTCTGAAACAGTAGAAAATGCTAAGAGGGCTAATTCCAATCTGAAAACAGATGAAAATAAAACTGAAATCAATTCTGAAATAGAAGAGGAAAATACTGAGTTTTATACTTATATGAAATGTAGCGATTATCTGGCTGACAATCTGAACATATTAGGTATGATCAAACAAGGTGAGGATGTTAAATTTTCATTTAGTATATTAAAACCTAGTGATAATCCTACCTATAATAATTATTATGAAATAATGGAGGATTTAGCTAAGGAATTAGGAGCAGAAGAAAATAATGGAACATATTTGTATAGGCATGCTAGAGATTCAGTTGGTGGAAATAGTGCATATTTTTCTTGGCGATTTATAGTAAATGATATTGAATATTTGGTTTTTGTTAAAGACAATGATTCAAGTGATTGTTGGGAGGTTGGAGTTACTAGATATGATAAAGATTAGAGGCACTTTATATGAAGAATATTAAAATTAAATTCAATGCACCTGTAACATTAGTATTTGTAATGATATGCTTTAGTGCAACATTATTAGGTATTGTATCTAACGGAAGAGTTACTCAAATTGTATTTATGACATATCATTCATCCCTAATAAGTCCAATGACATATGTAAGGTTTATTACACATGTATTTGGTCATTCTGGTTGGAGTCATTTTATTGGGAATGCATCATATTTATTACTATTAGGTCCGATGCTGGAGGAAAAATATGGTTCAAAAGAACTAGTAGAGGTAATTGGGATAACAGCAGTTATTACAGGTTTATTAAACTATATTTTTTTTTGGAATGTAGGATTATGTGGGGCAAGTGGAGTAGTATTTGCCTTTATTATACTTGCATCATTTACTAGATTTAGAACTAAAGAAATTCCATTTAGTTTTATATTGGTAGCAATAATCTTTATAGGAAATCAGATTTATGAAGGATTTACATACAATGATAATATTGCACATGTTCAACATATAATGGGTGGCTTAATAGGCGCAGGCATGGGATATAAATTGAATAAAAATAGGCAATAGTATAAGTATATGAAGGATTTTAAATTTGTTTTGAATAAAATTCATTGTCTTTTGAAAATTTATTTAAGAGTTTTTAAATTTTACTAGTTTATAAGGAGTAAAAGAATATTTATGCTTTTTATATGACTGTGACAATTAATGTTTTTAACAGAAAATTACAATAATGAAAAAAACTGCTATTTGTGACATTATGTAAAATAATAATGTTATATTCGATTTTTAAAAGGTATTAGGGTGTGTTTACTTGAAGTTTTTGTAGATAAATAGATGTATTTAGTACTTTTATATTCTATATTAGAAGAAAAGTATGATTTTGTATCTATGTAAAAATTATAACATCTACTTTTTGAATAACGATTAGAATAAGTTATATATTTTTCAATAATGAGGCGTTTGCATAGGATAAATAATGTGTTTTTGTATAGTGATAGTAGTATTTAATGAGCTGTTATATAAAAAGAGAGGTCAATTATGAAAGAATCATTTTCATATGATAAGTTTATAGAATATATAAAAGAAAGAAAAAATATATTTGATCAACCAGAAGATAGATACAGGATAAAATTTATTCCACAATTGTTATATAAATATTGGTCTTTTGAGAGTCCCTATAATAATGAAAATATTGAAAAATTGCTTAATGGTAAGATATGGATGCCGGCTTCTAAAACATTAAATGACCCGTTTGAATTTCAAATAATTACGGATATGCTTACAGAGGAGGAAGCAATGGCCTTTAGAACAGACATATTAAGTAGAAATACTATTTTATCTTTGTGTGATAGCTATAAAAATAATTTAATGTGGTCGCATTATGGTAATGCGCATACTGGATTGTGTATAGAATTTGAAGTAAATTATAATAATTTAATATTTCCGGTGACATATTGCAAAAATCAAATTGATGAAACAAATAGCATTAGAAAGTGGTTGAAGATAAAAAAAGATTTTGTTAAAAAGGAAATAGCAGATAGAACTATAGATGAGCTGTGTTTATTAGCAAATATAAACAAAGTAATGTTATATAAGAGTTATGACTGGCATTATGAACATGAATATAGAATTATTGCACGAAATTTTTCATCGGGTGCTTGTGAGAAAATAACATCTGGATATTGGGAAAGTTTAAATGCAATTAATATTAGGGTGAATAGAATTATTTTAGGCTTTAATTGTACGATACAAAATAAAGCGAAGATTATTGATATAATTAATAAATTTAACGAGGAAAAGATATTAAAAGAAATGATAAATACTGATTTTAAATATTCTATAGATTATGTAGAGAAAAAATTAAAAAATGAAAATGTACTTATAGAGTTATATCAGATGGAGAGATGTGATAAAAGTTTAATATTGTTCGACGAACAATTAAAGAAAAACGGGCGCGTATACATAGGATAGATTTTAATTTAGTTACTTTTATTTTGTATTAATTATTAAAAAAGAGTTGGTAGGATATAAAATAATAAGTTAAAAAATGATGATGGAAAAATATGAATAAATAAAGTATATATACAACAAACATAAAATTTTCAAAAGTAATTGCAAATAAATATGATTTTATAACTTCAATAATTTACGGTAAACAAATAATTATATGGGTTAATAAACTGTAAGGTTAGGGGAGTAAATATTAGATAAAAGTCTTGAAATATTGAATTTATCAATGTTTCGAGACTTTTTATATATTAAGGCAAATTTTCATTAATAGTGCTTTTTTATTTTAATTTAAGAGAAGGGTTTACTAGGAATAACACAGTATTAGGAGTAAAGATACAGAAAATTACATTTATTAGAGAAGTCTATGAAAATTTCTAATATAAAAATCAAGAGATAATGTTATTAGGATGTTTACTATAAAGTCCTTTGTTTGAACTTTGTATAAGTGACAATACTAGAGTAGGTGTTAATAGTATCTATGATTTTAATATGGCATGTATAAAAAAATACTATTTTAGTAACTATAATACTAAGTGTTTATATTTTTAACAAATGAATAATATATTTATAAATTTTGTTAGGAAATACATATTAATATTATATTATATTATTAATTGTTTGATTAGTTGTGTTTTTGTGGGCTACAAATATTAAGATTATGCATGAATTATTTACATTGTATAGATATTATTAGACGAAAAATAAAACAATAGAGTAATTAGAAATACATAGAGTAATTACCAAATTTTTATAATATACAAATAAATAGAAAGTTGGTATAATAAAAATATATAATTATATAAGGAGTAGTAAGTAAATGAAAGCACATAAAGTCCCTGTAACTTATTTAGCAGGGTGGAAAGCGCAAGGATTTAAGAGCAGTTTTTATGTATTTTATAAGCACAATTTAGAAAAAAGGGGAATACGTAAAAATTATAAGAAATTTAAAAAAATAACTTTAGAGCATTCCTACTTTATAGAAGAAGATTTCTATTATCTTAGTATAAAAAAGACACCAGGACTTTTATATAAGTTGAAAGATGAGGTAGAAGAATTTTTAACACTTTATAAATATGATATAAAGTGTAAGAAAAATGTGAAAGAATCAAGAAAACAGAATCTTGTTAGTATAAATAATTATGATGACTTTATGAGATACAAAATACATATGGATCATTGGATAATTAGCGATACAAGTGGAAATACGGTAGACAACTATACATTTGAATGTACTTTGGAAAATGAGTTAAATAAAAAAATAGAAAAAATTATAGAAAAAAATTACTTTGCGGATTACCTTGAACCCAAATGGAATGTTATTAAGTCTGAAATAGAGAAAATCCGTATGGATAAGTCAGTATTTGAAATAGAACATAAACAAGATTTTCTAGAATTTTTTGTTATTCAATATTTAAGGGTAGATAATATTATAGAAAATGAAATATCTTCTTCCGTAATGATGTTTAAAGAAATTTTTAAATTAGCTGGATATGAAGATGATGAATTAGAAAAATATAGTAAAAAAGATGGATTGTTAGATGTTCATACATATTTTTATACTATGTTATTGGATGCTGCAAAGGGGAATAAAAGTCGTATTGAGAGATTTATGAAAGCTATAGAGGAAGGTTATGTTTGTGACCTACTTCATTCGCAGGATGGTATTGGCTATATTACATCAACTTCACCATGCATAGATGTAATAAAATATGGTGAATTTAAAGCAGAAATGTTATTTCCTGTTTCTTCAAAATATTGTCTTAAATTTACGGCTAAAGCTTTGGTACAGGGGAGAAGTGGACAATATTTTGAGCAGACGAAAGATGATGTGAAAATAATTAATAGGCAAATTGCAAATAGTTCGAAAAATATTGTTATAAGTGAAGTTAAATATATAATGGATAGAATTTAATGATATTTAATAAATAAGTGAAGTATAAAAAAGAATAGTTATAATAAATGATGCAAAAAAATTAGAGTTTTTATAGCTGAGTATGTCATATATTGCTATGCTGTTTTTGTATATAACAATAATTTACCGAATAAGCGAATGGGTTTAACTATTATATATCTTTGCAAAAGTAGTAGCATTCAAAATTACAAGTATAGAGAAAAATTTGAAATATCAAAGATATTGTTGAGAATTTTAGGCTTCTATGATACACTATAAATAAATTATTATATTCATTTCTTTTTATATTTATATTATAAGAGATTACATTTAAAATATATGGTGTACATTGTTATAAAAAGAGATAAAAATGAAAAACTTACAAAAATTTGAATTGTGATTTTGATGAAATTATGAAAATTTTACCTGAAATAAGTAAAATTTGTTCTATAGGACAGAATGGTAATGAAATATTTTTATTGTAACAATTAGAGAAAGGATTTATTTTATGGCTACTGGAAATAACGCCAACATTGGCTTTGAAAAACAGATTTGGGACGCAGCGTGTGTCCTTTGGGGACATATCCCTGCAGCAGAATACAGAAAGGTTATCGTAGGTCTTATTTTCCTGCGTTACATATCAAGTGCTTTTGAAAAACGATATCAACAACTTATTGATGAGGGTGACGGTTTTGAAGATGACAAGGATGCATATACCGAAGATAACATCTTTTTTGTACCGGAGGATGCTCGTTGGAGTAAGATTGCTTCTGCGGCTCATACAGCTGAAATTGGAACTATTATTGATGACGCAATGAGAGCTATTGAAAAGGAAAATACAACCCTTAAAAATGTATTACCTAAAAACTATGCCAGTCCTGATTTGGACAAGCGTGTTTTGGGGGAAGTTGTTGACTTGTTTACCAATATGGATATGGGTGATACTGAAGAAAGCAAAGACCTTCTTGGCAGAACTTATGAGTATTGTATTCAGCAATTTGCTGCTTACGAAGGTGTTAAGGGTGGTGAGTTCTACACACCAGCAAGTATTGTTAAAACAATCGTTGCTATCTTAAAACCATTCAAAAACTGCCGTGTATATGACCCTTGTTGTGGCTCTGGCGGAATGTTTGTCCAGAGTGCAAAGTTCATTCAGGCACATAGCGGAAAACGTGGAGAAATTGCTGTTTACGGTCAGGAATCAAATGCCGATACTTGGAAAATGGCTAAAATGAATATGGCAATTCGTGGTATTGACGCAGATTTTGGTCCATATCAGGCAGATACATTTTTTAATGACTTACATAAAACTTTGAAAGCAGATTTTATTATGGCAAATCCGCCTTTCAATCTTTCTAACTGGGGACAAGATAAACTAAAAGACGATGTTCGTTGGAAATATGGTATACCGCCAGCAGGCAATGCCAACTATGCGTGGATTCAGCATATGATACATCACCTTGCGCCGAACGGAAAAATAGGTCTTGTGCTTGCTAATGGAGCATTGTCATCTCAGTCCAGTGGAGAGGGAGAAATCAGGAAGAACATTATTCAGGCTGACCTTGTAGAAGGTATTGTTGCACTACCTACGCAGTTATTTTACAGCGTTACAATTCCTGTTACTCTTTGGTTTATTTCGAAGAATAAAAAACAAAAAGGTAAAACTTTGTTTATCGATGCTCGCAAAATGGGTTATATGGTTGACCGTAAGCATAGAGATTTTACCGATGAGGATATTCAAAAACTGGCGGATACATTTACAGCCTTCCAAGACGGTACGCTTGAAGATGTAAAAGGTTTCTGTGCTGTTGCCGACCTTCAGAAAATCGAAAAGCAGGATTTCATTTTGACACCGGGCAGATATGTTGGAATTGAAGAAGTCGAGGATGATGGAGAACCATTTGAAGAAAAGATGGCTCGTCTTACATCTGAATTGTCAGAGATGTTTGAAAAGTCTCATAAACTGGAAGATGAAATTCGTAGGAAATTGGGGGCGATAGGGTATGAAGTATGATTGGACTACAAAAAAACTATCCGAAATTGCTTATATTAATCCAAAAGAAAGTATTAGTAAGGGTGTTTTGGCGAAGAAAGTGCCAATGGACAAGTTACAACCATTTTGTAGAGATGTTTCTGAATTTGTTTTTGAAGAATATAAGGGGGGAGCAAAATTTAGAAATGGCGATACAATTATGGCAAGAATAACGCCTTGTTTAGAAAATGGAAAAGTTGCAAAAGTTTCAGTGTTGAATGATGACGAAGTTGGCTTTGGTTCAACGGAATACATTGTCTTTCGTGCTATTAATGGTGTAAGTGACGCTGATTTTTTATACTATATGATTTGTAGTCCAGTAGTTCGTAACCCGGCAATAAAATCTATGGTTGGCTCATCAGGACGCCAAAGAGTACAAACAGATGTTGTGGCTAATTTAGATATAAAATTGCCACCCATTGAAGAACAAAGAAAAATTGGAAGTGTATTGAGATTACTTGATGATAAAATTGCACTTAACAATGCGATAAACAATAATTTAGTGGCTTAAAGGTCGATGTTGGAGATATCCAACTCGCCTGACATAAGTTTAGGCAAAATAGCATTTCTCATAGCGGCAAGATTTTGGCTTTCAGAATTATTTTTTTCTATAAGTTCAAACATTGGTTTAACTGTTTGATGAAATTGCTCAAGTGTAGTGTCATCCGGAAGATATATTGGTAAGTTCTTAAAATCAGTTTTATTAAACTTAGGCTGAGCAGAACCACCTTTTATGCCTTGAATTAGGGATTGACCGTACAACCACTTGAACCAAATGTAAAGATAATAACGCATATTATCTTGCTCAGGGCGAAGCATTATTACGTTATTTCCTAGTGTCATTGGCTTATCTAACTTTGGACACAAGAACACACTTCCAACATCTCCAACATTTGAGATAATAATTTCTCCGCCGTGAAGTTTTGATTTTGAAAGATACATATATGAATGTTTATCTACAAACGCTTCAAATGTTCCTGATTTTAAATCAGTATTGCGTATAAAATATGCATAGTTTGGTTCTTTATACAGAGTAACATTTGCTTTAAGTGATGCAAAGCTTCCATTGGCAACATAATCAGTTATAATTAATGGTAATTCGCCATTTTTGAGTAATTTGAATGTGTCTGGTATTAAACCAAATTGGGTTTCAAACATATTATTTGAAGTGCTATCTAATTCAATAAACCACTTTTTGAATAGAAGGAGCGCTTGTTGCTCTAAATTATTGTTTATAACACATCCCATAACTCCTGTGGGTGGAGGGAGTTAATATCGGGGAACTTCCGCCCCATAGTTGTTCTCTAAGAATAATTCAAAGGAGAATTGACTGTGAAACAAGAGTTAATAAAAGATGTTATTCAGGGAATGTTACCGTATTTGAATAACGCACAAAACGAAAAGTTGCAAGAAATTTTACAATACAGCCTTGCAAAATATGATGTGACAGCAAAAGAGCATCAAGAGAATAGCTTAGAACAGAACTTTGTAGAGTTGTTCTTATCAGCAAAGCGAATAGAGGGTTGTTCAGAAAAATCTCTAAAATATTATAAGGCAACTATTGAAACTATGCTTGATGAACTTCAAAAAGATGCCAAACACATAGTAACAGACGATATAAGAGGATACTTGACGGAATATCATGAAAAGAAAAAATCAAGTAAAGTAACAATAGATAATATTCGTCGCATATTGTCCAGTTTTTTCTCGTGGCTTGAGGATGAAGATTATATACTGAAAAGCCCAGTCAGACGCATACACAAAGTCAAAACTGGCACAAACATTAAGGATACATACTCCGATGAAGCATTAGAGCTTATGAGAGATAACTGTACAGAACTTCGAGATTTGGCAATTATTGATATGCTTGCTTCAACAGGTATGCGTGTTGGTGAAATGGTTCTTCTTAACAGAAATGATATTGATTTCAACGAGAGAGAATGTATTGTTTTCGGTAAAGGTAGCAAAGAACGAGTGGTTTATTTTGATGCACGAACAAAAATACACTTACAGAACTACTTAGAAAGTAGAATTGATGATAATCCGGCACTGTTTGTATCATTGAAATCACCATACGATAGATTAAAAATTGGTGGCGTAGAGGTTCGCTTGCGAGAATTTGGAAAACAATTAGGGTTGCAAAAGGTACACCCACACAAGTTTAGGCGTACACTTGCAACTATGGCGATAGATAAAGGGATGCCAATTGAGCAGTTACAACAGCTTTTGGGGCATAGAAAGATAGATACAACATTGCAATATGCAATGGTAAAGCAGAGCAATGTTAAAATTGCTCATCGTAAATATATTGGATAGAGAGGAAAAGATTATGGCTGAATGGTTGAAAACTTCACTGATAAATATAGTGGAACTTATTGGTGGGGGCACTCCAAAAACATCTAAAGCAGAGTACTGGGGTGGAAATATTAACTGGTTATCAGTTAAAGATTTTAACAATGAGAACCGATATGTATATTCCACAGAGAAAACTATTACTGAAGAAGGGCTTAACAACAGCTCAACGAAATTACTAAAAAAAGATGACATCATTATTTCAGCTAGAGGAACTGTTGGAAAATTGGCTATGATACCGTTTCCGATGGCTTTTAATCAGTCTTGTTACGGTATAAGAGCTAAAGAAGGCGTTAATAGTACCTTTTTATACTACTTGATAAAAAACAGTGTGAGAAAACTTAAAGCAATGACTCACGGTTCAGTATTTGATACGATTACAAGGGATACTTTTGCAAATATTGAGGTTGATATGCCTGATATTGAAACACAGCATAGTATAGCGATAATGTTAGCCGATATTGATGATAAGATTGAAAACAATCAGAGAATAAACAATAATTTAGAGCAACAAGCTCAGGCTTTGTATGAAAACATCTTCTGTATACCTTCAGATATTGATACAAAACGCATTTCGTTATCTGACTTAATGAATTATGCTGGTGGAAGCCAGCCGCCCGCTTCTGAATTCGTTTTTAGCGAAAGAGAGGGTTACATACGCTTTGTCCAAATTAGAGATTATGATACAGACAGTCATATTACATATATTCCCGACTCGCCTAAAAACAAACTTTGTGAGGAGCACGATATAATGATAGCCCGATATGGTGCTTCTCTTGGACGTATATGTTTCGGAATTAACGGAGCTTATAATGTTGCCCTTGCAAAAGTGTTTCCCAAAGAATCCTTTTTCAGAGAATTCTTGCGTTGTTATTTATCTTCTCGTACATTTTACGAAGGTATAAATAATAAGGGAGGCAGAAGCGCTCAGGCAGGTTTCAATCAAAGTGACATCAACTCTTTTGAAATGGATTTCCCGGTTGATGAAACCATTGTAAAAAATTTTGAATGTACTGTAGCTCCAATGTTTGAGCAGCGCCTACAGCTTAAGAAGGAAAACCAACATCTTGCTTCTTTGCGTGACACCCTTTTACCAAAACTAATGTCAGGCGAGCTTGATATTTCCAACATTGATATTTAAGCCACTAAATTATTGTTTAGAGGATGTTACCTACTGAGAAACTATACGAATTAAGAATTACATTGTGATAAATTTATAAAGGAGGGATATTTATGCCAAGTTTATATACCGAAGCTGATTACGAAAATTCAGTAATTGAGCTATTTAGAAGTGATTTAGGATACGAGTACGCATACGGTCCTGATATTGAAAGGGATTTTTACAGTCCATTATATGAAGATGTTTTGCTTGACTCACTATATCGTTTGAACAGAGAGTTGCCTGATGATGCTATTCAGGACGCCTTATTCAAACTTAAAAATTTTGAAAACGGTGAACTTGTGCAAAAGAATTCTGTCTTTATGGACTATTTACAAAACGGTATTCCTGTAAGATATTTTGTAGACGGTGAGGAACGATCATCTATCGTTTATCTTATTGATTACAAAAATACCGATAATAACTCCTTTATTGTTGCTAATCAGTGGACTTTTATTGAAAACAGCAACAAACGCCCTGATGTAATTCTCTTTTTGAATGGCTTACCTGTTGTTTTAGTCGAGTTAAAATCTCCTTCCCGTGAAGAAACAGATGCTTCCGAAGCCTATAGACAGCTCCGTAACTATATGCAGGAAATTCCGTCTATGTTTATTTATAACGCTATTTGTGTTATGAGTGACCAGTTGACCTCAAAAGCGGGAACAATCACATCCGGTGAAGACCGCTTTATGGAATGGAAAACAAAGGACGGTGACTATGAAAATACACAATACGCTCAGTTTGACACTTTCTTTGAAGGTATATTCCAAAAAGAAAGATTGCTTGATATTATAAAGAACTTCATTTGCTTTTCAAATGAAGGTATCAACTCTTTCAAAATTCTTGCCGGATACCATCAGTATTTTGCTGTAAGGAAAGCAATTGAGTCAACAAAACACGCTACAGTTACAGACGGTAAAGGTGGTGTATTTTGGCATACACAAGGAAGTGGTAAGTCCCTTTCTATGGTGTTCTATGCTCATTTATTGCAAGAAGCATTAGAATCTCCTACTATTGTTGTACTTACTGACAGAAATGACCTTGATGACCAGCTTTACGGTCAGTTTTCAAAGTGCAAGGAATTTTTAAGACAAGAGCCTATGCACGCAGAGAGCAGAGAAAACTTGAAAACTTTGCTTGCTGGCAGACAGGCAAACGGTATTATCTTTACCACAATGCAGAAATTTGAGGAGTCCAACGAGCCGTTGTCTGAACGCCACAATATTATAGTAATGGCTGATGAGGCTCACAGAGGTCAATATGGACTTGCTGAAAAGATTAAGATTACTAAAAATGAAAATGGTGAAGAAGTTGCAAAGCGTGTTATCGGCACAGCAAGAATTATCCGCAACACACTTCCTAATGCTACATATATCGGATTTACAGGTACACCAATTTCTTCTAAAGATCGCAGTACTCGTGAGGTGTTCGGTGATTATATCGACATTTATGATATGACACAGGCTGTGGAGGATGGAGCAACTCGCCCTGTTTACTATGAGAGTCGTGTAATAAAGCTTAATCTTGACGAAGCAACCTTGAAGATGATTGACGAAGAGTATGATATTATGGCTAAAAATGCCGATGAGGGGGTTATTGAAAAAAGCAAACGAGAGAAGGGACAGATGGAAGCGGTTCTTGAAAACGATAATACTATCAATTCTCTTGTTTGTGATATTCTTGACCATTATGAGAATAACCGAGAAAATTTACTGACTGGTAAGGCAATGATAGTTGCATACTCTCGTCCTATTGCTATGAAAATTTACAAGCGGATTTTGGAGCTTCGTCCTACTTGGACTGAAAAAGTTGGCGTTGTTATGACTTCCTACAATACTGACCCAGAAGAATGGCGACGAATTATTGGTAATAAGCAGCATGAAGATGAACTTGCAAAGAAGTTCAAAGATAATGAAAGTCCAATGAAGATTGTGATTGTTGTTGATATGTGGTTGACCGGCTTTGATGTACCATCTCTTGCTACTATGTATGTTTACAAACCTATGTCTGGACACAACCTTATGCAGGCTATTGCCCGAGTAAACCGTGTGTTCCGTGATAAAGAAGGTGGTCTCGTTGTTGACTATGTTGGAATTGCTACTGCTTTGAAGCAGGCGATGAATGACTATACTTCTCGTGATAAAAAGAACTATGGCGATACCGATGTTGCTAAGGTTGCATATCCGAAGTTTTTGGAAAAATTGTCAATTTGTCGTGATAAGTTTCATGGATATGATTATTCCAAATTCTTAAAAGGAACAGACCTTGAAAGAGCAAAAACAATCAGCGGAGCTGTAAACTTTATTATTGGCAGAGAAAAAATTGATGATAAAGACTCTTTTGTAAAAGAAGCTCTTATGCTCCATCAGGCACTATCACTCTGTTCATCTTTGATTGATGAGGATAGTCGATTTGAAGCTGCGTTTTTTGAGTCTGTTCGCGTTCTTGTTATCAGATTGACTAATACTGGTGTGGGAAAGAAGATTTCTCTGCCTGAAATGAACGCAAGGATAAATGAACTTTTGGAACAAAGCATCAAGAGTGATGGCGTTATAAATCTTTTCTCAGACATTAAAGAGGAATTCTCTCTATTTGATCCCAAATTCCTTGAAGAAGTTGCCAATATGAAAGAAAAGAATCTTGCTGTTGAACTTTTGAAAAAACTGATTGCAGAACAGGTTTCAGTTTATCGCAGAACCAATATAGTAAAATCCGAAAAGTTCAGCGAAATTATGCAGCGTTCTATTAATGCTTATCTCAATGGTATGTTGACTAATGAAGAAGTAATTGAAGAAATGCTTAATTTGGCAAAACAGATTGCGGCAGCTCAAAAAGAGGGCGACCAACTTGGGCTTACAGCAGATGAGCTTGCTTTCTATGATGCATTGACAAAGCCTCAGGCAATCAAAGATTTTTACGAAAACGATGAACTGATTGCTATTACAAAAGAGCTTGCTGATACTCTACGAAAAAACAAGACAATAGACTGGCAGAAACGAGAGTCTGCACGAGCAAAAATGCGTATGCTTATCAAAAAGCTATTGAAAAGGCACAAGTATCCACCAGAAGGTATGGAGGATGCTGTGCAGACTGTTATGACGCAGTGTGAGCTTTGGACTGATAATGTTATGGAAGCATAAATTTATGTATGAACATTGTATATAAGAGTGTAGCTATTATTGTTATTAAAATAGAATGCTTTAATAAATAAAGTGTAATTTACGAGTAATGAAAAATTATCTAAAGATAGAAAGAAAATTACTCCTTTAAAAATTACAAAAAATATTAAAAGAAACTGAAGGTAAATTCGATTTTATAATAAAAAAATAGTATAAGCAAATAATTGCAAGTGACAATAAAATGACAATAGTTTTTCTAAAGTTTAAAATAATACAGTAAAATATGAATAATTATTCTATATAGAATGGGCTAATATACATTAAATATACAATAAAATGTTTAAAATTTGTGAGTGGGAATAAGAAAAAAGAGCCTTGTATACAGCATAAATACTGGGGTTTCACTTTTTAGTGATACGAATTTGATACGATTTCATATAAAAATTAAATAAATAATAAAAATAACCTCTTATTATACAATATAAGAGGCTATTTTTTATTATATCTAAAATGTATTATTTTTGCTATCTATTAAGTTTTCTATGGTGTTAATTAATTCTTCTTCTTTGTTTGGAAATAGATGGGAATAAATTTGCAAAGTGGTTTCAATTTTTTCATGTCCTAGCCTTTGGGCAATAAGTAAAGGAGAAAATCCTAGTTCAACCAATAAACTTGCGTGGCTGTGTCGTAAATCGTGAATTCTTATCTGTTTTACACCTGCTTTTTTAGCATACTTATAAAGTGATTGTCTAGCAGTTACTTTAGATAAATTAAATAATCTCTCATCATCAGCCAAGTATGGTAGTTTGTTTATATATTCATTGAGCAAGTCGGCTAATTCTTTATGTATAGAGATTTTTCGATTGCTCTTTGGGGTTTTTGGTGGTGTTATTAAATCCTCTTTATTTATCCTAGAAAAAGACTTGTTAATGTTAATGGTCCTTTTTTCTATATCTATATCGCTTTTGGTTAGGGCAAGGGCTTCTCCAATACGCATACCTGTCCAGTAAAGAGTAGAAAATAGGGTTTTAAAACAAACATCATCATCATTAATAATACTTATGACTTTGTTAAAATCATCAACTGTCCAAAAATCTTGTTTATCAGAATGTTTTTTGCCAATTGAACCTGCTTTTTTACAAGGATTTATAGACAAGTCATAATATTTAACGGCATAATTAAATATAGCAGTTAACTGGTTATTTACAGTTTTTATATATGTTTCTGAATAATTTGATTTTAATAATGTATTTTGCCATTTTCTAATATCTGAGGTTTTTATTTCATTAATTGACTTATTCTTAAAGTATGGAATAATTTTAGAATTAATCAAATATTGTTTATTTGAAAAAGTTGTTTCTCTAATTCGACTACTGAGTTCATCAAGATACAGCTTTACAAAAGTTTCAAAGTTCATAGATAAATCTGCTTTTTGCTTTTTTATAAATTCTCTTTCAAAAGCTACGGCATCTTTTTTTCGAGTAAAGCCTCTTTTTAATTTTTGTTTATGTGTACCTTGCCAGTCAGTATAGTCAAATTTTGCATACCAACTTTTATTAGTTTCATTAAAATAAGCTGGCATTAAATCTCCTCCTATTTGATTTTAAAAGTTGTAAAAATTTTCTTTATGAATTTTTTTTGAGTTATTTCTATTTTTAAAATTTCTTCCTGTATAAAACTTAAATCATCTGAATAGCGTTTCGATAATACAGGATTGGAATTTACTCTTTGGGCAATCTGATTTATGTTTGTTTTAATCTTATGAATTTGAGTTGTGAATTTTATAAATTCATTTATTAAGTCATAAAAATCTTGAAAGGCAAATAGTGTTCCAAATATTGTAGCTTCTCGAATATAATCAGAAATTTTTTTGATTTTTAACAGTTGCATTTTTCTCTTAATTATCATATATTCTGTAAGATTAACTCTTGCTTCTATAAAAATATTTTTTGATGATAAATCTTCTTTCATTTTTTGTTTGCTCCTTCCTCGAATGAAAATTGAACTTGTGAAATTGAAATGAGATGGATTTTAAAATGAAATTTTAAAATTCATAGGTTTACAATTTATGAATAAATTGTAAACAGGGGTCTTAGGGGATTTCCCCTAACAAGCCAAAATTTTTAATTTTGTCGGAATTGTGACACAATTCCAGAGCTTGCTAGTTTCTCTCTACGCCGTAGGCAAGGTGGGTAGGGGTATCTACGAATTTTGATAATTTTGTAAACGCTTCGTCAAATATTGTTGATAAAACATTATTTATATTTTACAATGCAAAATTTCCGCCTTACCATTGACAAACTGTTTAGTCATCTTTAAGCAAATGTATAAAACCACACCTTGTCTTGTCGTAATCCAAATTGTAAAAAATAATATTTTTTTCCATGCAATACACTGCGTATGTTGATTTGCTGTTAAAATGAGAATATATTTTTGTTGTTTTATTCTTTTTTTGTAACTTTAAAATTTTCATAACATTTATCCCTATCTTTAAAAATTTAAAAAGCAACTTATCGGCTTTTTTGCTCTGTATTAAAAATGAACCGAGGTTTGAACCGAGGTCTGAACCGTGCATATTCAGCTAAAACATTAATTGAACCGATTGAACCGCGTATTTTCGATAAAACTTTTTTATTTATATATCTGGTTTATATGCCTTTATAATTTTTAAATTTTGAAAAACACCACGGTTCAGTCGGTTCAACCAGTAACTATAAAGTTTTTTACGCGGTTCAATCCACGGTTCAATCGCGGTTCAGTGCGTCATCCACGGTTCAGTTTTTATCGCTAAACAAAATATACTCTTATTTCACCGTGTCTTTTTATCATTTTTAATCCGGCTACTTTTGCGTCTTTAGAAAATGGAATTTTAGCCTTGGGTCTGTAACTATTTTCAAAATAATAATAGTTCAAAGGAAATTCAAAGTATAATTCAAAGTAGAAAGTCAGTGTTTAAGCTACAGTTCAAAGTATTCAAAGGAAATTTTCATAACTTTTTATAATATTATATGTAAGGCTATATATTGTTATTTTTTTTAATTTTATAAAAACTACTTTGAACACTTTGAATAGTCAGTATTTAAGCTGTTTTTACTTTGAATTTCTCTTTGAACTACATTGAATCCTCTTTGAATTAAATTAAATATAATATATAAATGGTTCACTTGGTGTTTTTCTTGTTTTTATCAAGCCAGCCACTTTTGCGTCTTTAGAAAATGGAATTTTAGTCTTGTGTTTGTAACCATTTTCAAAACAATAATTTTTGTACATAATCCAAATGGTATCTAATACCTTACCATTTTCGATACCTTTAAATTTATCGCCCTCACTTTCAATAAATTGAGCCACAGGATTGTTTTCAAGTCGATAGTCCTCAATAAGTTCTTCAACTCTAGTAGGGGTTGCGAAACCTTTAGTCATAACCTTAGGTAATCTTTCAATAGCCAGTGCTATAATATATTCAATAACCGGTTCTGTTGTTAGTTTCTTTGCCATATTTACATCAGGCTTTGACCTAAAATCAGCTTCAAAGGGTATTAATATCAATCGCCTTTGCCAACCGTTAGATGTATCATTAACTCTGGGTATTGCATTTCCTGAACTAATTATCTTTCCTCTGAATGTAGCTGTAAATTCGTCTTGATACAATCTTTTGACTGTTTGTGGCTCACAACTGATTAAAGTTTTAAGAGCTTGGGGTTCTTTTACATATGTATCGTTAATATCATCACATAAGACTACTTTCTTACCAATGATATTAAGTCTACCTTGTGGCGTACTTAGTTCCTCCCAATTTTTGTACGCTACATTGTCGGAACCAAAGATGTAGTCAATTAATTCAAAAAACACACCCTTACCATTTCCACCTGTTCCGTAAAGAAAAAACATTTTTTGAAATGGGTTGTTTTCGATAAAACAATATGCTATAATGTCTACAAGAAGATTGTAAATATTGTTATCGTCACAAGATATGTTATTAAAAAAAGTATCGGCAGTTTTGCCACTTTCTAAGTCCAATAAAGCGTTTGGATTGTACTTGTGGTTTATATAGAAGTTAAAAAACATATCCTTTTCGTAAGGGATTAGTTTTTTATCATTCGTATCATATACTCCATTTTCAAAAGGAATACAGTTTTTAGTAAGAACTGCCTTTGGAGCAAGGTGTAGGATGTATTGATATACTTCGCTTCTGTAATTTTTTGTTGAAGTATTTACTTCATTAATTAATATGTTATCATTTATACGAGGTGTGTATTGTTCATATATACACCTTATTTTTTTTATCATAAGTTCATCGTCGATAAGAAATATGTTGTATTTTTCTATTACATAACTTGCAATTTCTCTATATGCTGTATTTTTAGCGTCTATTAATCCAGATTGACTATCGTAATTTAGATAGGGAGTAGATGAACTATCTATGCTTTTAATAAATTTTTCGATGTTATTGTTTAGTTCATCAGGGTGTAAGCAGTAATACTCTTTTTTACCGTTGTATATTTTCCAACCAGTAGAAATATAGGATTTACTACCTACAGCATTACCAATAGCAGTATTGTCATTTTTATAACAACAACCAATGATAATAGTATTGTTTGTCCAGTAACTGGATTGTAATATTTCAATAATTTTGTTTAAATGCTCTTTGTTTTCGATGTAAATAACTCCATATTTCATAGATAGAAGAAATTCAGCGATTTCAAACCTGTCAACGACAAATATGTATCTACTATTACCGACTTGATTATTTTTTAATAAATCTTCAAGTCGGTTTTTGCATATTGTAAATATATCATATTCATTTGTATAACTCATTTTTACACCTCATTTCTCCATTTCTTTTTATATATTAAGCTCCTATATTATCGTCAGGCATTAAATAATGTTCCTGAAAATATCTTTTGTTGATTTTGCCTTGAAATACTATAAAACCTTTACTTTTTAATTCGGTATTTAATTCTCTGATTATCTTATAAGCAGTGTTTAATTTGCAACCAACGATTTCAGCGACTTCTTTTGCATCGTAATAAGTTTTGTTTTTCATATAGAAAACTCCTTTCAATAATGTAGTTGTTGACAAAAGTAATATTTTAACTTAAAATAAAACAAAGTTAATCAGACAAAAATAATAAAATATATTGCTAACTTGTTGTAGGGTTAGAAGATTGTTTGTTGTTTATTTCTGTTTGATAGTTTTATTTATTTAAGTTAATTTTATTATATTCCTATAATTATAGGAAATCAAGTAAAATTCCGAGAATTATAGAAAAACGGCATTTTAAACAAAAAATAGAGGGTAAATATATGTATAATTTAGAAATAATTGAACAAAGAATAGTGTATATTGCTAAAAAATTAGGACTTTCAAAAAATAAGCTTCTTATTAATGCTGAATTAGGTAAAGGTTTATTTGATACGATGAAGAAAGGACAAGTGCCTTCTGTTGAAAAAATACATAAAATAGCTGATTATCTTGATATATCTGTTGACTTTATATTAGGCAGAACTGAAACAACGAGAGTAGTCAACATACCAGACAAAATTATAGATATAATTACAGAAGAATATAATAAAAATCCAAAGGAATTTATATCAGATGGATTTATAAAAGCTCCAAATAAAACAATGAAAAATCAAGTTTATAGTTTTTATGATTATTATTACAATGATTATATAAATATTTTTGATGAAGCATATAATTATGCAAATGATAATAATATAGATATGTTAAAAACTACAGGGATAGGGTCAAAAAAAGAGTATTTAGAAATGATTGATATTCACGATGACTTTGTTCCGAAGATGATAACTGGAAAGTATTATTCATTAACACAGGATAATTATAATATATTTTTAGAAGTATACAAATTGTATTGCAAAGCGTATGCAGAATATGTTAAAAATTTATTGTGAAAAGGATAGATGTTATTTTGTAAAAGTGATACGATTTTGATACGATTTTCTTTTCAAAATCAAATTTTTGGATAAAATTGCCGTTTTCTATTGTGTAAAAATGGCTTAAATAAAGGGGTTACAAAATGTTGTTACCGCCTTTAAGTTGAGTGGGAATAAAAAAAATAGTCTTATATACAGCATAAATGATGTTTTTTTATTCCTAATTGATACGTTTTTGATACAATAATATTCATAAAAAACAAATAAGTGTAATATAACAAAAGCCACAAACCTTGTGAATAGCAGGGGTTGTGGCTTTTTGTTTTATTAGAATGTACTCGAGAACACATTAATTTATTAAAAATAATATTGATATATGTTGCTGTTGTATAAAGTGTGTTGTAAATAGATGACAAATAGTGTATAATGAAATTAGAAAGAACAGATTATAAGTTTTTGTTATTTTATGTATATATGATAGCTTTTATTGTAAAAGTTAATTTAGTGAACAAAATATATAAATAAAATAAATTTGTTATTTAATCAACTATAATTTTATTAGGAAATATAAAATAATTAAGTAGCATATGGGGATGGTGAAATCGGCAAATCTGCATTAATACATTTAGGGGATGAAATTAAGAGGAGGTCTGTAAATGAAAACAATAATAAAAATAAATTTAAAGGTGGTAAAAATACTAACACTAATATTTTGTTTATTCTTTTTGCTATTAATTATATTTTCAATTTTTAGTATGTGTACTCAAAAGTATAAATTGGAATATGAAACATGGTTTGACACTAAAAATGTTTTTGGAAATGGGGAGTATCAACAATATTCAAATGAAAGAGGTGGATTGGATTTATATAATGTCAAATATAATTGTTCGATAATATTTAGTGTTGTTAATTATGTGGAACAAGATGAAAAGGTATATATAAAGGGGTACATATATGATGATGTAAAGAAAAAAACATTTGAAGTGCTATCTATTTTAGATTTAGAGACAAATATGCTGAAGTACTGTGTTGTTGATGGTAAGTTTGAGGAATATTATATTACACATTGTCAACAAATGATAAGTAATGGGGATTTAATTATAGTAAATAAGTTTTCTGACTTTAACTCTGAGGAACAAAATATATTGAAAGATTTATAATTGCTATAAATTTATTGGGAGGTATTTATTATGAAAAAGTTTTTATTTTCTGTATTTATTTTTATATTCATATTTACAAATGTTATTTTTGCTGGGGGTTTTATTACAAAACCGTTAAAAAAAATATCAATATTCATTAGTGAGGAAAATAGAGGTGATTTATATATAAATGGAAATTATGTTGATAATGACCCTGTTTTGTTCACTATTATTAAAGAAAATGAAACAGGAATTATAAAAGAAGATGGTGGAGAGACACTTTTTCCGTTGAGAACTATATTTGAAAACTTAGGGGCTGAGGTTAATAGCGATGAAACTGGAAAGAATATTGAAATTTTATACAATGGAAATAAATATTTATGCTCGGTATTTTACAATAAAATGGCAGTTGTATCCAATGATGAAAATCTATACAATGGTAAATATTACGTGATAAGGATATTTGATACAAAAAACAATAATTATGTGTACTTAAATGATATGAGTGATTTTGGTGTTTGTACAGTAGTAAACGGACATATATATTTATTCGAAAAAAGTGGTGAACATTTATTTAATGAATTGGGGTTTGAAGTTTCAACGGATATAGAAAACAGAATTGTGCATATTGATAAAGAAACTAGTCTTGATAAAGAGGAGATTAAATGATAATTAATATTTAGAGTAAGAGGTACTAAAATAATTTTTATTAGACATCACTATCTATATTTGATTTTGGGCCAGGGTAAGGGAACTCAAAATTGATATAGGTAGTGGTGTTTATTGTAAATATGGCAATAGAAATTAATTAATAAAGTGTATATAGCAATATTACTGAAATAAAAGATAACAATATGACCAGAAAATATGAATATAACAAAGCTAATCTTATTACGGGAGTAACAAATACCAATAACAAGAATGTCAAAACAAGCTATAGATATTCATATTATCCAGACGGAAATATAGCTCATTATGTAAATAATTATAATGCAACAATGGATTATACATATGATAGTGCAAATAGAGTTGTTAAAGAGGTCTATGACGAAAATGCAAATATGCCATTTACAATAGGTTACACATATGATGAATTTGGTAATCTTACTAAAAAGGATTATAGAGATGCAGATAATCCGTCATACATTACGACATATAGCTATGATAAGAATAACCGATTGATAAAGGAAAATCAGGTTGTAAGTAATGGAAATGCTAAGTGGCAGAATATAACATCATACGGCTATGATAAAAATGGTAATAGGTTAAATAGAGTTGAATATAAAAATGTAGACAGTAACAAATTTAACCTAGGTATGATTGATGTTGGCAGTAATAGCAAAGGGACAGGGTATAAGTATTCCGATTATGGAAAAGAGGTATATACTTATGATGGTCTTAATGAGCTAAAGAGCTATAGAGGTAAAAATGAGCAAAATGCAACCTATGAATATATGCCAAACCATTATAGAATTTCAAAAACTGTAGACGGTACAAAAACATATCAGTTGTGGGATAATGATAGGGTTGTATTTGAATTTGATAGTGAATTAAATATGAAAATAAACTATAGAATAGGTACAAATGGTCAAGTATTATCTGATAGCAAAGAGAATTTATATAGCTATGATGGACACGGTAATCTTGTAAATGGAAAAGATAATTCATCTACAACAGTTTATGATGCCTATGGAAATAAAACAGAAGATATAGGCATAGGAGATGCTCCATTTGGTTATTGTGGAGAATACACAGATAGTGAATCAGGATTTGTATACCTAAGAAATAGATATTATGACCCAAGTACAGGTTCATTTATAACAGAAGACCCTGTAAAAGACGGAAATAATTGGTATGGATACTGTGCTGGTAATCCGGTGAATGGCTGGGACCCGAGTGGTTTGTTTGGGGAAAATACTATATTATCTGAACAAAAAAATAATAGTATGAGAGATGTTATCAAGGTGCAACAAGTACTAAGTAAGCAAAAATTACTTGATGCAAGATATACATATGGTATATATGATGAATATACTGTAAAAGCAGTTAATTTATATAAGGATAAAAATAAATTGACTAATACAGGTGAGTGTTATGGAAAGGTAGGTAAGACTACTTGGGAACATATGGGTTTGAAAATAGATAATAAATACGAGGTAAGTAATTCAGTAATTAACGGTAACAGCGAGAGTGATGGGTTATTTGCAAGTTTCACTGGAATGAATATAAAAAATGGGTTAAATATTATTTCAGGTGGTGCAGGATTGGCTGAAATAAAAAATAAAGTTCACAATATGGAATTTAGTATAAATATAGGGAATATAAATGCTGATGTTGGAGCTACAAAAGAATATGTTGGAGCTGATGTTTCAGCATCATTATATTCTATGGGTGGTAAAGTTGAAGTTCCTATACCACTTACTGAACATAAATTAGTTTTAAAGGGAACTGGATATGTAGGAGGAGTAGGAGTTGCAACAAAAATAGATTTAAAAAATAAAAAAATTCTAGTGAAATCTATTGCCGTTATCGGCGAAGGGGTAGAGATAGGAGTTGATTAATAATTGATTTTTAATGGCTTGGTAGAAAGAAAAATAACTAAAAAGGGGTATTTGTATGAAGCAGATTTTTCGAGTTTTGTAGCAAAAGCTAATTATACTTTTGGTTTAACTTTAAGAAAAATATGTACAGATAAGAATTATGTTTTAAAACAAGAAAATGTTTTGAAAAAATTTTTGCTAAATTTCTTATATTTAATATATACACCAACAGATGTTCCTAAATATATTTTGTATGAAAAAGATAAAAAAATAGGAGAAACATTAAATGATAAGAATAATGGAATTAGTATTAAAATAAATGATGAAATCTTAAAATTTAATGTTGTAGAAAATAAAGAACATATAATAAATGTTACAAATAAAGATATAATTTTATTTAGTATAATTAAGAGTAGGTTGAGATTTGGGAGAAAGAATATCTACAAAATTAAGTCGATGGAGTGGAAGTACGACATTGAATTATTAATATTACTTGTTGCCTTTTGTGATGTGGTATTTTTCCCAGAGTGGAGATTATTTAGTTGGGGTGAACTAGAATATGATTTATTGGAAATTGATTTAAAGAAAAATAAAAAATAAGGAGAGTTGTTTAAGGGGAGTGTAGGGTTAATATTTATTATAATACACCTTAGATATATTAATAAGGAGTTGGTTTTATGATAGAAAAGGAACTAAAGATATTAAAAGAAAATTGGAAATGTTCAATGAGTCCTCAGGAAGATGGAGAAGCCCCAATTTGTATAGAAATGTTAGATAAAATACTTGAAAAACTTAGAAAGCTAGATGATGAGGATTTAGTCAAAGAGTTGAGCAAGTTATCAAAGGAAGATAGGTGGTACTTATGCCCATATATAATAGATGAGCTTGCTTATGATGATGGAAGAAAAGTAGCAGAGCCATTTATAGTTGAATAGTATAAACCACCGAAACCGACTGATTTTGATTAACATTGTTATAGAAAATTTATTATGTACGAAAGTAATGAGATAAAAAGGGTTTTATAAAATAGTATAATAAACCTTAGATATATTAATAAGGAGCTGATTATATGATAGAAAAGGAATTAGAAACATTAAAAAGAAATTGGTTTTCCGATGTTGACCCTACACTCGAAGGAAATTCTCCAATTTGTATAGAAATGTCAGATAAAATACTTGAAAAACTTAGAAAGATAGACAATGAGGAGTTAGTTAAAGAATTGAGCAAGTTATCAAAGGAAGATAGGTGGTACTTATGCCCATATGTAATAGATGAGCTAGCCTATGATGATGGAAGAAAAGTAGCAGAGCCTTTTATAGTTGAATAGTATAAACCGCCTAAACCAACAGCTTTTGATTAATATTGTTATAGAAAATTTATTATGTGCGAAAGTAATGGGATAAAAAATGGACTTACGAAATAGTATAATAAATCTTAAATATATTAATAAGGAGATGGTTTTATGATGGAAAAGGAATTAAAGATTTTGAAAGAACATTGGAAGTGTCCTAAGGCACCAAGTCTTGATGGGGAGTCTCCAATTTGTATAGAAATGTTAGATACAATACTTGAAAAACTTAGAAAGTTAGACGATGAGGAGTTAGTCAAAGAGTTGGATAAGCTATCATATACAGATAGATGGTGTATAAGTGCTTATGTAATAGAGGAGTTAGCATACGAAGATAGAAGAAAAATAGCAGAACCATATGTGGTTGATTATGATAAAGAACCAGAACCAACGGATTTTAGTTAATAAAAATTTATGTTTGGGGGAATAAATATGAAAATTGTAAAATATTTAATTAAGTATTGTTTGAATTTTGTGTTGTTAGGGCTAGTGTTTTTTAGTTCAATTTTATATACATTTGGTGTTGATGATTTTGAATTTTCATACAGGCAGATATGTATAATTTTGGTGGCTTTTATAATTCAAGTACTTTATTATAAGATTTTTAGAATTAAAGGAAATACTAAAATAGCATTGATTTGTTATTTTATTACTATAATAAATCAAATGCTTTTGATATTTATTATAGCAGATAGTGTGTTAAATGGTAAAAGTGTATTTAGCTTAATAATTGGCTTTGCATATTTAATGATTATAAATTGTTTTACTGCTTTTGAATTGTTGGAAAGTAGGAGGGGTGAAAATGAAATTACTAATTAAATTTGGTTTGGTTATAGATTTGGTAACTCTTATTGCAAGTTTTATACTTGGAAATTTTGTTTATACTGCTTTTGAATTACATAAATTTATAGAGTTAATTATCATTATTGCTTTTATTTTACTTATCTATAGTTTGCCTATGAACTATGCTACATACAAAATTGAAAAGTCCAACAATGAAAAAAGTAAGGAAATTTGTCGTGGATTGAACTATGTAAATTTGATTATAGTGGCCATTGTCAACTTAATTTTTCTGATACTTGGATTTAGTGAATTTTCAAAAGTGGCTTTTTATTTAACGGTTTTTGCTACAGTATTATTAGAAAATCTAATTAGTGTTTATATATTTTATGCAAGAAGTTGGAATAGATGATGTGTTAGGCAAGGCTGTTTTTAGCCTTGCCTTTTCTATAATGAATTGTAAAAAATTTGATTTTAAAGAATATTTAGGGTAATATTAAAGTAGATGGTTTTGATATTGGGCAAAAGGGTGAAAAATATGAGAGAAAAGATATACAATATAATAGATGTAGACGGAAATGATGATATATTAAGTGTGTTATATGACCGAATAATGATATTTTGTATTTTAGGCAGTGTAGTTCCTTTATGTTTTAAAAGCAGTAGTGTTGTTTTTATGTGGATAGAAAAAATTACAGTCCTACTTTTTATTGTAGATTACATTTTGCGTTGGATAACAGCAGATTTCAGGCATAGTGAAAGGAAGAAAATGGCCTTTATAGAGTACCCTTTTACATTTTATGGTATAGTTGATTTGTTATCTATATTGCCTTCGCTTGTAGTTTTAAATTCAAGTTTTAAATTGTTTAGGCTGTTAAGATTAAACAAGGCTTTTAAGGCTTTAAGATTACTAAGATATTCTAAAAGTTTTAATATGATACTTTCAGTTGTGCAAAGAGAACGACAGGCTTTGATTACAGTTTGTGTATTAGCCGGTGGATACATCTTTTTAGTTGCATTAATTATGTTCCAAGTAGAGCCAGAGAGTTTCAATTCTTTCTTTGATGCAATATATTTGTCTGTTGTTACATTGACTACTGTAGGATATGGAGATATTTATCCAATAAGTCAAATGGGTAAGGTTATAAGTATGATTTCTTCTTTTATGGGTATAGCCATAGTTGCATTACCAACTGGTATTATTACGGCTGGCTATATGAATGAATTAAACAGAAGAGAAAAAGAAAATGAAAAATAAATTATGATTAAATAGGTTTGGTATAGTTTAAAACTATATCAAACCTATTTTTTTATGTATTTTACAGATTTAGTTTGCTGTGGTTATAATATATGCAAATGACGTCGTACAAAAATTTAAGGAGGTAAATAAATGAAAACATCTGTAATTGGATTTCCTAGAGTGGGAAAGCTAAGAGAATTGAAATTTGCAACAGAAAAATATTTTAGAAATGAAATAACAGCTCAACAATTAGAAGAAACTGCTGAGGATATTAGAAAGTATCAATGGAATTTACAAAAAGAAAGTAATATCGACTATATTCCGTCTAATGATTTTTCTTTTTATGATTTGGTTCTTGATACTGCTGTTTTATTCAATATAGTACCAAAAGAATATAAGGAATTAAATTTATCAGATATTGATACATATTTTGCTATGGCAAGAGGTTATCAGGGTGAAAATGGTGATGTTAAAGCTTTGGCTATGAAAAAGTGGTTCAACACAAATTATCATTATATCGTTCCTGAAATTGAAGATGATACTGAAATTAAACTTGTAGGAACAAATCCTTTTAAATACTATAGCGAAGCAAAAAAAGACGGTATTGAAACAAAGCCAGTAGTTGTTGGTCCCTTTACATTATTGAAGCTTGCAAGATTTACTGGTAATAAATCTGTTGAGGAGTTTGTTGATGATACTATAAAAGCTTATTCTGAATTGTTGAATGAATTGAGTAAATTAGGCGTTAATTGGATTCAGTTTGATGAACCTTTCCTTGTTCATGACATTACAAAAGAAGACCTAACTTTATTTGATAAAATTTATAATGCAGTTTTGGCAAAGAAAGAAAATATAAAAGTTCTTTTACAAACTTATTTTGGAGATATAAGAGATAGTTATGAAAATATAACAAAGCTCAAATTTGACGCTATTGGACTTGATTTTATTGAAGGAAAAGAAACATTAAATCTTATTGAAAAATACGGTTTTCCAAAAGATAAAATACTTTTTGCCGGTTTAGTAAACGGTAAAAATATTTGGCGTAATAACTATGAGAAAACTATTTCTACATTAAATTTATTAAAAAATAAGGGTATAGAAATAGTATTAAGTACCTCTTGTTCTCTTTTGCATGTGCCTTTTACAGTTGAAAATGAAACAAAACTTTCAAAAGCTGTTTTAAAACATTTTGCTTTTGCAGTTGAGAAATTAGGAGAATTAGCAGATTTAAAAGTTCTTGCAGAAGAAATTAATTTCACTGAAGATAATGTATTTGTAAACAACAAAAAACTTTTTAGTGAAGATAGAAATGCTTTAAATCCAGAAGTGGCTGAAAGAATTAAAAATATAAAGGAAAGTGATTTTACAAGACTTCCTGCATTTGAAGAACGTGAAAAAATTCAAAAAAAGGAATTTAATTTGCCTATTTTCCCAACTACTACTATAGGTTCTTTTCCTCAGACTGCTGATGTAAAGGCGAATAGAACAGCATTTAAAAAAGGCGAAATTACAGAGCAGGAATACATTGAATTTAACAAAAAGAAAATTGCTGAATGTGTAGCATTACAGGAAGAAATGGGTATTGATGTTCTTGTCCATGGAGAATACGAAAGAAATGACATGGTTGAATACTTTGGTGAAAATTTAGATGGCTATATTTTTACAGAAAAGGCTTGGGTTCAATCTTATGGAACACGTTGTGTAAAGCCACCTATTGTATGGGGTGATATTTCAAGAAACAAATCTATGACAGTTGATTGGTCAGTTTATGCTCAAAGTTTAACAAATAAACCTATGAAAGGTATGTTGACAGGACCGGTAACTATATTAAATTGGTCTTTCCCTAGAGAGGATATTTCTTTGAAAGAATGTGCTTACCAAATTGCACTTGCTATTCGTGATGAAGTTCTTGATTTAGAGAAAAACGGTATAAAGATTATACAGATTGATGAAGCGGCATTGAGAGAAAAACTTCCTTTACGTAAGGCTGATTGGTACAGTGAGTACCTTGATTGGGCAATAAAGACATTTAGATTAACTCACAGTAGAACAAAGGCAGAAACTCAAATTCATACACATATGTGTTACAGTGAATTTACAGATATAATTAAGGCTATTGATGATATGGATGCAGATGTAATTACATTTGAGGCTTCTCGTTCAGATTTATTGCTGTTGGATTCTTTAAAGGAAAACAATTTTAAAACAGAAGTTGGTCCAGGTGTTTATGATATTCATTCGCCTAGAGTGCCATCGGTTGATGAAATATTGACAGTTCTCAATAAAATGGCTGAAAAAATTAATCCTGAAAAGTTATGGGTTAATCCTGATTGTGGTTTAAAGACAAGAGGGGTTGTTGAAACAAAAGCAAGCCTTATAAATATGGTTAAGGCAGCAAAACAATTTAGAGAAAAATTTAATAAATAATTTTAGGAGGAAAAATAAAAATGACAAAATTAAACACACCATTCAGATACGATTATGTAGGTAGCTTTTTAAGACCTGAAGAATTAAAACAGGCTAGAACAGATTTTGAAAATGGTAAAATTACTGCTGATGAATTAAAGGCAGTTGAGGATAAGGCTATTACTGACCTTGTAGAAAAGCAGAAAAAGGCCGGTTATCACGTTATTACTGACGGTGAATTCCGTAGAGCTACTTGGCATTTAGATTTTATGTGGGGATTTAAGGGTGTTGCCCACAAGAAAACTGAAAAGGGTGTAGCTTTTAGTAGTGAGGCAGCATTAATTGATGATACTTGGCTTACAGGTAAAATCTCCGGCGAAAACCACCCATTTGTTGAGCATTTCAAGTTTGTTAAAAATCTTGAAGATGAAAATACTGTAGCAAAGCAGACTATTCCAGCTCCGGCACAGTTCTTCCAGCAGATGGTTATTCCTACAAACATTGAAACAACAAGAAAGTTTTATCCAACAGACGAAGAATTAATTGAAGATATTGCAAAGGGCTATCATCAGGTTATAAATGATTTATATAATGCCGGTTGCAGAAATATTCAGTTTGATGATTGTACTTGGGGCGTACTTGTAGCAGAAGGTAGCGTAGAACGTTATGGCAAGGGTGCAGACTTAAAGTCTATTACAGAAAAACTTTTAAAGGTAAACAATCTTGCTATTGAAGAAAAGCCGGAAGATTTAGTTATTAATACTCACGTTTGTAGAGGTAACTACCATTCAGCTTATTTCAGCAGTGGTGCATATGACCCAATAGCTGAACCATTATTTGGCAGAGAAAATGTAGATGCTTACTATCTTGAATTTGATGATGAACGTTCAGGTGGTTTTGAACCTTTAAAGGCTGTTACAGGAGATAAGAAAGTTGTACTTGGCTTAATTACTTCTAAAACTCCAGAACTTGAAGATAAGCAAACAATAATTAATCGTATTCACGAAGCTGAAAAATATATTCCTCTTGATAGACTTTACCTTAGTCCACAATGTGGTTTTGCATCTTGCGAAATAGGTAATAAACTTACAGAAGAAGAACAATGGGCTAAACTTGCTCTTGTAAAAGAAATAGCAGAGGAAGTTTGGGGCAAATAATTTACAAATATAACCTTTCAAGTGTATGAAAAATATGCTTGAAAGGTTTTTTTGTTGTGTTATACTTACACTAGATATAATAGAAAGTAGGTGAGAAAATAATGGAAATAAGTTTTTTGCTGTTTAAACAGATTGCCCAGTTTTTTATAATGATAATAATGGGATATACATTGGTAAAACTGAAAATTGTAAAATCTGAAGATAGTAAGGTTTTATCAATGGTCTGTCTTTACTTAATAATGCCTTGTGTAATTATAAATTCATTCTTAATTGAGTTTACACCGGAAAAGTTGAAGGGTTTAGGCTTGGCTGTTGGAGTAGCAATAGTTATACACTTTGTTGCTTGGGTTTTTATTAGAATATTGGGCAAGGTTTTGAATTTTAATCCAGTAGAAAAAGCGTCTGTTATGTATTCAAATGCTGCAAATATGGTAATACCTGTTGTAATGTCAGTTTTAGGCGATGAATGGGTGCTGTATTCTAGTGCTTTTGTATCTGTGCAGTTGGTTTTGTTGTGGACTCATTGTAAGAGTATGCTAAGTAATGAAAAGGGCTTTGAATTAAAAAAGATTTATACTAACATAAATCTTATAGCTATATTTATTGGAATTTTATTGTTTATTACAAAAATTCATATTCCTAGTGTATTACAGGGAACTTTGAAATCTGTAGGTGGAACTGTTGCCCCAATTAGTATGATTATTACCGGTATGATAATGGCAGGAGCAGAGCTTAAAAAAGTATTTTCAAATGGCAGAATTTATTTGGTTTTATTTTTTAGAATGATATTTTTCCCTTTTATTGTGTTTATGATTATATATTTTACAGGCATAACAAAAGTAATAGATAATGGTGCTATGATTTTGTTAGTAACGTTTATTGCAACTATAACACCAACGGCGTCATCAATTACGCAAATGGCACAGGTATATGGAAATAATGAACAATATGCAGGTGCTATAAATATAATGACTACTATTGTAAGTATTGTGACAATGCCTATAATGGTAGCTTTGTACTGTAGTTTTATAGCTGTATAATTATTATTTGAAATATAGAAAATGATGTGCTATATTTAAAATATAAATTATGAAAGAGGGTCTTAATAATGGCAAATGATTTTACTTATTATGCACCTACAAAAGTTGTTTTTGGAAAAGGTGCTGAAACACATGTTGGAAAACTTGTGAAAGAACAGAATTGTAAGAAAGTTCTTATTCATTATGGTGGAGGAAGTGCTAAACGTTCAGGACTTCTTGATAGAATAACAGATAGCCTTGAAAAAGAGGGTATTGAATATGTATCCCTTGGTGGAGTAGTACCTAATCCTAGGTTAAGTTTAGTTTACGAAGGTATAGAGCTTTGTAAGAAAGAAGGTGTAGACTTTATACTTGCTGTTGGTGGTGGTTCAGTAATTGACTCATCAAAGGCTATAGGATATGGTTTGGCAAACGGTGGAGATGTATGGGATTTCTACGATAGAAAGAGAACACCACAGGCTTGTATGCCTATAGGTTGCGTGCTTACTATTGCAGCAGCCGGAAGTGAGATGAGTAATTCATCTGTAATTACAAAGGAAGAAGGTCTTATAAAGAGAGGTTGCAATAGCGATGTATGTAGAGCGAAATTTGCAATTCTTAACCCAGAATTGACAATGACATTACCTCCTTATCAGACTTCTAGTGGCTGTGCTGACATTATGATGCACACAATGGAAAGATACTTTAACCAAAGTGAAAATATGGATATTACTGACAGCATAGCAGTAGGTCTTATGAAAATTGTTAAGAAACACGCAGTAATATTGATGACAGAGCCTGATAATTACGAGTCAAGAGCAGAGGTAATGTGGGCAAGCAGTCTTTCTCATAACGGTATTACAGGTTGTGGTACTGACGGTGGAGATTGGGCAACTCATAAAATGGAACATGAATTAGGTGGTATGTTTGACTGTGCTCATGGTGCAGGGCTTGCTGCAATATGGGCAAGTTGGGCAAGATATGTATACAAGGAAAGAGTAGACAGATTTGCAAAATTTGCTGTTAATGTAATGGGTGTTGAGCCACAGGAAAATGATGATGCAACAGCTTTAAAAGGTATTGAGGCTATGGAAGAATTTTATCATAGCATAAATATGCCAACATCAATAAAGGAATTGGGAATTGATGTTACAGAAGAACAGATACAAGAAATGGCTGAAAAATGTATTGTAGCTTGTGGTGGCTTTGCCGGTAAAGTTAAAAAGTTATATACAGAAGATGTAGCAAATATTTATAGAATGGCAAAATAGTGATTTATGGGGCGAGTTGTTTCGCCCCTTTTTCATTCATCGTCTTCCAATTCGTCATAAATTCTTTTTCTACAATTTTTATCATTAAAGTATTCACAATAACAACAACTTTGCCTTACAGTAGATAAATCATTAGGTAAATATGAAATTGGCTTAAAGTTGGAACAGGTTTTCTGACTACGTTTCTTCATATTATATGACCTCCAATGTAATTTACAGTATTATATTATGAAAAAAGGCATTTTTTATACTTTGATTGCTGGCAAGATGTTATATAAATTAAAAAATATGTTATGAAAAAATGTTTTTCTACTATATAATATAGGAAGAAGATAAATTTTGCTTGCATTGTATGGTATATTATGTTATAATTACTCCAGTTGAATGATGTCTTGTGTGAGAGTGGGTTACGCCCACTCTCGTTTTGTATGTAAAATAAAAAGTTACATTGAAAGGATGGTTAAATGCAGGCAAAGGAAATAGTTAAACTTGTTGAAAAATTAGCTGTACCTATTCTTGAGAAAAAGGGACTTGAATTTGTTGATGTTGAATATGTAAAGGAAGGTGCTTCTTGGTACTTGAGATTATATATTGACAAAGAAGGTGGCGTCGGCATTGACGAATGTGTAGACGTTAGCCGTGAGCTTGATGCTCAGCTTGACGATGATATGACAGAACAGGCTTATATACTTGAAGTAAGTTCTCCGGGACTTGATAGAGTATTAAAGCGTGACCACGAATATGTTAAGTATAAGGGCAGAATTGTTGATGTAAAGCTTTTCAAGGCTGTAGATGGTGTAAAGGAATTCCAAGGTACTTTACAGGGTCTTGACGAAAATGACAATGTTACTATTATAACTGAAGACAACCGTACATTAGCATTTAACCGTAAGGACATTGCTACTACAAGATTAGCAGTTATATTATAATTTAAGGAGGATATTTTAAATGGATTGCAAAGAACTTTTAGACTCTTTGGAAATAATTGAAAAAGAAAAAGGTATACCAAAGGAAACAATTTTTGAAGCTATTGAAACATCTCTTGTTACAGCTTGCAAGAAGAACTATGGTACTTCTCAGAATATCAAGGTTGATATGAATAGAGAAACTGGCGAAATCAAGGTTTTCGCTCAGAAGGAAGTTGTTGAAGACGTATACGATGCTTTCTTAGAGGTTTCTCTTGAAGATGCACAGGAAATCAACCCTATGTATGAATTAGGCGATTTTGTTGATTTTGAAATTACTCCTAAGAATTTTGGTAGAATTTCTGCTCAGACAGCAAAGCAGGTTGTTGTTCAGAAGTTTAGAGAAGCTGAAAGAGAAAAAATGTACAACGAATTTTCTGCAAAGGAAAAGGAAGTTGAAACAGCTATTGTTCAGAGAACAGACGGCAAGGGTAATATCATTGTAAATCTTGGCAAGACTGATGCTATTCTTCCTATGACAGAACAGCTTCCGGGCGAAACTTACAAGTTTAACGATAGATTAAAGGTTTATATCCTTAAAGTTTCACTTGCAACAAAAGGACCTCAGGTTACTGTTTCAAGAACACACTATGAACTTGTAAAAAGACTTTTTGAACTTGAATGTCCAGAAATTTTTGATGGTACAGTTGAAATCAAGGGTATTTCAAGAGAAGCTGGTTCAAGAACTAAAATGGCAGTTTATTCAAACAGCGAAAATGTTGATGCAGTAGGTGCTTGCGTAGGTCAGAACGGTTCAAGAGTTGATGTAATCGTAAACGAACTTAAGGGCGAAAAGATTGACATTATCCCTTGGAGCGAAGACCCAGCAGAATTTATTGCTGCAGCTTTAAGACCAGCTAATGTTGTTGCTGTTGAAATTGATGAAAATGAAGACGAAAAGTCTGCTAAGGTTGTTGTACCGGATAATCAGCTTTCACTTGCTATCGGTAAGGAAGGTCAGAACGTAAGACTTGCTGCAAGACTTACTGGTTGGAAGATTGATATTAAGAGTGAATCTCAGGCTCGTTCTACAGACTTTATAGATTTTGACAAAATTGGCAATAATAGTGAAGTTGAAGAAACAATCGAAGAAGAAACAACTGAAGAATAATTTGGGGAGGTGTAAAAATGGCTACTAAAAAGATTCCTTTGAGAAAATGTATAGGTTGTCAGGAAATGAAAAATAAGAAAGAACTTATTCGTGTTGTCAGAAATGATGCTGGCGAAATTTCCCTTGACTCTACAGGTAAAAAGCCGGGCAGAGGTGCATATGTATGCCCAAATGCAGAATGTCTTAACAAGGCGTGTAAATCTAAGGGACTTGATAGGTCATTCAAAACCTCTGTTCCCCAGAGCGTTTATGAAGAGTTAAAAATGCAGTTGGAGAATATAAATGAATAGACAGACACTTTCTCTACTATCACTTTGTCAGAGGGCTGGCAAGATGAAAACAGGTGAAGATACCGTAGAGAAAGCAATTCAGAAAAAGGAAGCTAAGCTGGTTATTATTCCGGAAGATGCTTCTGACAATACAAAAAAGAAATTTACAAATAAATGTAAACATTATGATGTGCCGATTTTAATAACAAGCACTAAAGATATATTGAGCAGTGTTATTGGTAAAGACAATCGTAGTACCTTTGCCATAATTGATGAAAATTTTGCAAATAAAATTCATTCTATGCTTGAACAGTAAGTTGTAGTGAGGGGTTGCCCCTAGTCTAAATGGAGGTGTGTTCTATTGTCTAAATTGAGAGTTCATGAATTAGCAAAGACGTTAGAAGTAAGTACAAAAGAACTTATAGAAAAACTTGATAGTATTGGTATTAAGGATAAAAAGGCTGTTAGCTCATTAGATGAGGAATCAGTTGAAAAGGTAAAAGCACTTTACAATAAATCAGAAGCTAAGGCTGAAAAAAAACCAGAAGTTAAAAATGAAGAAAAGCCTGTTGTAAACAATAATAATAACGGTAATAACAACAACAAAAATAACAACAGCAACAACAATAATAATAAAAACAACGGAAATAAAAACGCCGGTCAGAATAACAACAATAATAATAGAAACAATAATAACAACAATAACAGAAATAACGGCAATTTTAACAAGAATAATAACAATAATAATAACAATAATAGAAACAACAATAACAATTTTAAGAAGAATAACAATTTCAATAATAACAATAATAACTTTAATGGCAAGAAGAATAAGAAGAACAAGGGTGGTCAGAAGCAGGCACCTGTTGCTCCAAAGCAGCCAGAAGTACAGGAAATTTTTGAAATTGCTATTCCAGAAAGCATCAGCATTAAGGATTTAGCTGAAAAGATTAAGAAAGCTCCATCTGCTATTGTTATGGCTCTTATGAAAAAGGGCATTATGGCAAATATCAATCAGGAAATTGATTTTGATACAGTAGAAGAACTTTGTATGGAAGAATTCAACATTATTGTTGAACACGCAAAGGAAATTGATATTTTCGAAGAAGCCTTCAAGGAAGAAGAAGACGATGAAAAGAGCTTAGTAGAAAGACCACCAGTAGTAGTAGTAATGGGTCACGTTGACCACGGTAAAACTTCACTTCTTGATGCTATTCGTCATTCTCACGTTACAGCAAGAGAAGCCGGTGGTATTACTCAGCACATTGGTGCTTACACAGTTTCTATTGATAAAAAGCCTATTACGTTCCTTGACACACCAGGTCATGAAGCTTTCACAGCTATGAGAATGAGAGGTGCTCAGGTTACAGATATTGCTATATTAGTAGTTGCTGCCGATGATGGTGTAATGCCTCAGACTATTGAAGCCATTAACCATGCAAAGGCTGCCGGTGTAGAAATTATTGTTGCTATCAACAAGATTGATAAGCCAGGTGCAAATCCAGACAGAGTAAAGCAGGAATTAGTTGAATACGGTCTTGTTTCTGAAGATTGGGGTGGCGAAACAATTTGTGTTCCAGTTTCAGCTCAGACTAAGGAAGGTATTGATAACCTTCTTGAAATGATTATTCTTGTTGCTGAAATGAAGGAATTAAAGGCAAATCCTAACAAGAGAGCAAGAGGTAATATTATCGAAGCTCAGCTTGATAAGGGTAGAGGTGCTGTTGCTACTGTACTTGTACAGAGTGGTACACTTCACGTTGGTGACCCTATTGTTGCCGGTACTTGCTATGGTAAGATTAGAGCAATGATGAATGATAGAGGTCAGAAAGTTAAGAAGGCTGGTCCATCTATGCCTGTGGAAATTCTTGGTCTTAATGAAGTTCCTATGGCCGGTGATATGTTCTACGTTGCTGAAAACGAAAGAAAGGCAAGACAGGTTGCAGAATCTGTTGTAGCTAAGGATAGAGTAGATATGCTCAAGGAAACACCTCAGAAGGTTAGCCTTGATGACTTATTTAGCCAGATTCAGAGTGGTAATATTAAGGAACTTAACATTGTAATTAAGGCTGACGTACAGGGTTCTGTTGAAGCTGTTCGCCAGAGTCTTGAAAAGCTTTCTAATGACGAAGTTAAGGTTAGAACAATCCATGGTGGCGTAGGTGCTATTACAGAATCTGACGTAATGCTTGCAAGTGCATCTAATGCCATTGTAATCGGTTTCAATGTTCGTCCAGAACCATCTGCTAAGAATGTTGCTGAAGAACAGAAGGTTGATGTAAGACTTTACAGAGTAATTTACAATGCTATTGAAGATATTACAGCAGCTATGAAGGGCCTCCTTGACCCAGTATACGAAGAAAAGATTATCGGTCATGCTGAAATCAGAAGTACATTTAAGGCATCTGGTATCGGTACAATCGGTGGTGGTTACGTTACTGATGGTAAGATGAACAGAAATGCTCAGGTTAGAATTATCAGAGATGGTATCGTAATTTACGAAGGCGAACTTGCCGGCTTAAAGCGTTTCAAGGACGATGTTAAGGAAGTTAACACAAGTTTCGAATGTGGTCTTACATTTAATAAGTTTAACGACGTTAAGGAAGGCGACATTGTTGAAGCTTTCGTTATGGAGGAAGTTAAGCGATAATGAAAACAAATACAAGAATGATTCGTATTAATGACGAAATCAAGAAAGAAGTATCAACTATTTTAAGAGGCGAGTTAAAAGACCCTAGAGTAGGTGTTATTACAAGTGTTTTAAAGGTTGATACAACTAACGACTTAAAATATTGCAAGATTTTTGTTAGTATTTTAGGCGATGATGAAAAGAAAGAAGAAGTAATGCAGGTTCTCAATAGAGCTTCTGGTTTTGTCAGAAGTCTTATTGCTAAGAGAATTAATCTTAGAGTTACTCCTGAAATTAAGTTTATACTTGATGATTCATTGGAATATAGCTTTAAGATTGATAAGATTATTAGAGAAATTAACGATAAGTAGGGGATTTGTATGTATGAAAATACCATTGAACAGGATATAAAAAATATACAGACAATATATATTTCTGCTCATGTTAATCCAGATGGAGATGCTGTAGGTTCAGTTATGGGTCTTGCTTTTGCTCTTGAAAAGCTAGGCAAGACTCCGGTTATTCTTCTTGAACATTTTGGAGAAGAATTTAATATTCTTAATGGCAACAGATTTTTATATAATGGGGATTATTCCGAACTAAATCCAGAAATTATGTTTGCTGTTGACTGTGGAGACAAGGAAAGACTTGGAGAGGCCGGTTCAGTTTTTGACAGAGCAACTCTTACTTACAACATTGACCATCACATAAGTAATAATCTCTTTGGAGATAAAAATATAGTAAATAGTCAGGCGTCATCAGCTTGTGAAGTTGTTTACGAGCTTGTAAGTAAGTTTGTAGATATTGATTTAAATATTGCAACTGCTCTCTATACAGGAATACTTACAGATACAGGTTGCTTTATGCATAATTGTACATCAAAAAGAACTCACCAGGTAGCAGGAGAGCTTGTAGGTGTAGGTATTGATACTCCTTTTATTCATCAAAAGATATTAAAGGAAAAGACAATAGAGAGAATGAAAATAGAGGCCAGAGCTGTTGATAATATGAATTATAGCGATGGAATTGCATATACTTATATTACAGCAAAAGATTTAGAGGATAGTGGTGCATCACTTGACCAAATCGGTGGTATAGTTGGATATATGCTTTCTATTAAAGGTTCACAAGTCAGTGTATTCGCAAGTGAAAGAGATAATGGTATTGTTAAATTAAGTTTCCGTTCAAAATCAGTTGATGTAAATAAAATTGCATCAGAATATGGTGGTGGTGGTCATATATTGGCTGCCGGTGCTTCTGTAGAGGGAAATTTAAAAGATGTGTTGGAAAAAGCAGTAGAAAGAGTTAAGAGAGAATTAGATGAAAAGTAATTATAATTTTTCAGGTGTTATAAATATTTATAAGGAAAAGGGTTTTACTTCTCACGATGTAGTAAATATAGTCAGAAATACCCTCAGCAAAGTTAAGACTGGTCACACAGGTACTCTTGACCCAGAGGCAGAAGGGGTTCTGCCAGTTTGCGTAGGTAAGGCAACTAAGTTGGCTGACTATATTGCAGCAGATATTAAAGAATATATTGCTGAAATAACTCTTGGCATCTCTACTACAACAGAAGATATTTTTGGTGATGTATTGGAGGAAAAGCCTGTAAATGTTACAGAAGATGATTTTAAAAATGCTACTGTGAATTTTATAGGCGAATACCACCAAAAGCCTCCTATGTACTCAGCAATAAAAGTAAACGGAAGAAAATTGTATGAATTGGCAAGAGAGGGCAAAGAAGTAGAAAGAAAAACCAGACTTATACATATCTTTAACATTTCAGATATTAAAAGCTTGGGAGATAATAAATTTGCCTTTAAAGTCCTTTGTTCGAAAGGTACATATATCAGAACTCTTTGTAAAGATATAGGTGAAAAACTTGGCTGTGGTGGCTGTATGTCAAAGCTGACACGTAGCCGTAGTGGTAACTTTTATCTTGAAAACAGTATAAAAATTGATGACTTTAAAAAATTAGTAGGAGAGGGCAATATAAATGATGTTCTTATTCCTATGGATGTGATTTTAAAGGATTTTAAAACGGTTACTGTTACTAAAGAGGCAGAAAAGTACGTTGTAAACGGAAATCCAATATCTAAGAATTATTTAAGTACCAAGGAAATGAATAAAGGAGGACAAGTTGTTCTCAAAGATTGGGACAACAACATTGTCGGAATTTATACAGTAGAAGAGGAATTTATTAAACCTAAAACTATGTTAAAATAAGGTGATAAAAATGAAGGTTTATGAAACTGATGATTTTCAAATAGAGAGAGCTTCGGCTGTATCATTAGGTAACTTTGACGGTGTTCATTTGGGACATCAGGAGTTAATTAAAACTGTCAAAGAATATTCCAAAAGAGAAAATTTAGAAAGTGTAATTTTTTCATTTTATCCTCATCCCGTAGAGTTTTTTGGCAAAAAAGGCGAATTTCTTACTATGCTCTCTTTAGATGAAAAGAAATTTATAATTGAAAAAATGGGTGTAGATGACCTAGTGCTTTATCCTTTCAATAGAGAGTTTGCACAGCTTGCACCAGAGGCATTTATGGATTTGCTTGTAAAAAAAACAAATTGCAAGGTTCTTGTAGTTGGGGAAAATTATTGCTTTGGTAGAGATAGAGTAGGCAATTTGGAAATTTTGAAAAAATTGGGAGAAGAAAGAGGAATAAATGTTATAGGCATTAGTTCTGTAAAAACCAATGGTGTCAGAGTTTCCAGTACAAGAATTAGGGGACTTATAAATTATGGGGATATGGAAACTGTAGCGAAGTTACTTAATAAGCCATATTTTGTAATAGGTAAGGTTGTTCATGGTGACCAGAGAGGAAGATTAATGAATTTTCCTACAGCAAATCTTGAACCACCTGAAAAGAAGCTCCTACCTCCAGATGGAGTTTATCTTACATCTGTGATTTATGAGGGAAAGACATATTATGGATTTTCTAATGTAGGAACAAATCCTACTTTTGGCAAAAATAATAGAAGAATTGAAACTAATATTTTTGACTTTAATGAAGATATTTATGATAAAGAAATTATTGTTTGTTTTTACAAGAGATTGAGAAACGAAAGAAAATTCAAAAATATGGACGAGTTAGTAGCTCAGTTAAAAGATGATAAAAACACAGCATTAGAATATATAAATAATCTTGATGTGTTGAAATATAAATTATAATATTTGCCACTTCATTAACTATTTTTATAGTTGGTGAGGTGGTTTTTGTTATTTAGGAATAAAAAAAGAATGGTGAAAAATAAATCTTAACACCATTCTATTTCTTTTTCGCAACCATAGGAATTAAGTTGGTATCTTCTTCAAGAATATCGTTGTTTTGCATACAATTTTCAATCTTTTCCTGTATATCTTCGTCCTCGTCATCATTTGATGTGGGAGAATTGTTTGTTATAAGACTTTGTAAAATCGTATTATAAATGTTTGAAACATTAGATTTCCAGTTTTTTCTTATTAGCTTAGCTTGGTCCTTTGAGGCAACTGTAAGATTAAGTTCAATCAATGGGGCATCGTCTTCTATGATACCACATTTAACAATATATTCATTTTCTGCGTAGTAAAAATAATTTGCGTAAACTGAATATTCTTTTTTTATTCTACTTTTGTTCTTACGCACATAAGCCAATATACTACCTAACTTTGACTCAGGAATACGTTTGCTAAAATAACGTATACATTGAGTACCATCTTCAGTAATAGAGTAAAAATAGCCGTTGTCTTCATTTAATTTTTCGACAATACCGTTTTCAACCATTTCCTGTAAATATATTTGAAAGTCCATATAATCCATATAATTAGGGACTGCAAAATCCAAAAGGTCTGCCCACGAAATAGGCATATCTAACTGGTAAATTAAGTAGAGTAGGATAAGCTTGTTTTCTGCCATTATAGCAGTTTTTGTCATCAATACCAACTCCTATAAAAAACTATATTATATTATAAATCATTTTTTTAATATTGTAAATCCTCTTTTTATTCCATAATTATAGAAATAATTACATAAATTTTGGTTACATTTTACCTTGACAAGAACATCTAGTAATAAAGCCCCTAGATATGGAATTTAAAACCTTTCTTTTATCAAGACTCCAGCGAGGTTCAAACAAATCCTCTTTTGGTCCGTCACCTGTAATTCTATGTATAACAATGTTTTGAGGAGCTTTTTCGATTAATTTTATTACAATATCTACATATTCATCAAGAGATAAAATCTTAAAAGGCTGTTTGCAATATAAATTATACAATTCAGTATTTTTAATGATGTGAAGTAACTGAAGTTTAATTCCATCAGTACCACAATCTATGGCGAATTGTAAAGTGTTTTGATAATCTTCAAAAGTTTCATTAGGTAAACCTATTATTATATGTGTAATAGTATCTATGCCTAAAGATTTTAAATTTTTCACAGCATTTTCATATATGCTGTTTTCGTAACATCTGTTAATTAGTTTTACAGTATTTTCATTGGAAGTCTGTAAACCTAATTCTACAGTAACGTATGTTATTTTTTGTAATTCATTTAATAATGAAAGAACTTCCGAATCAAGACAATCAGGTCTTGTGGCAATAGAAATACCTACTACATTTGGTAAATTGGCAGCCTCAAAGTAAAGTTGACGTAATTTATCAATACTTCCGTAAGTGTTAGTAAAGGCTTGAAAATAGATAAGATACCTTCCATATCCCCATTTTTTAGCCATTGTTTCTTTCATCTGTTCAAACTGTTCTGTAACTGAAAGTACTCTGTTGCCTGCAAAATCTCCAGAACCTTTGGCACTACAAAATATACAGCCTTTTGTGGAAAGCTTTCCGTCACGATTAGGGCAAGTAAAACCACCGTCAATGGCGATTTTAATGATTTTTGAACCAAATTTTTCTCTGTAATAGTCATTGGCAGAATAAAAAGGATGTTTAGGATTAATCATAATTTATTCTCCAATAATCTCTATCTGACAAACTGACATAGCTAAAAGGGCGTTTTTGTGACTCTCTGGAGTAACACCTGCACAACAATCAGCCTTTACAGAAATTTTAACTTCCGGTAAAAGGGATTTAATCAAGAAAGCATTTGATATTACACATATGTCAGTACATAAGCCTATTATTTCAATTTGAAAAGGTTCTTTTATTTTACATAATTCTTCAGCAAGCTTTGGGCAACCAAAACCACTCTTTTCAAAAATACCACAACTGCCGGCTACTTTTAAAACATCAGAATTTATCTCCCAGCCGTTTGTATTTTTAATACAGTGGGGCACAGGAAGATTTTTACCTTCTTGAGTTTCTAAGTAATTTTCAAAATGCGTATCAGCAGTTAAGAAAATATCTGAGCTGTCATATTTTTTTATTTCATCAACGACTTTTGGAACAATAGCTACAGCTTCTTTAGTGCCTAAAGCTCCGTCAATAAAGTCATTTTGCATATCTATAACTAAAAGAATTTTTCGCATAAAATATTACTCCCATTCATAAAAACAGGATGAAACGAAGTATCATTTCATCCTAGAATAAGCATACTAAATAACAAGCGTAAACAACATTATACTACAAATTTCTTATTAAGTAAAGTATTATTTAATAGGTATTGCAATTCCGTGCATAAGCAATTCCTCGGCATGAGATTTATCAGTATCCTGTGAAAGTATAATTTCACTTAAAATAATCTGCTTAGCTGTGCCGAGAAGTTTCTTTTCTATACTGGAAAGACTTTTAACTCTCTCTCTAAGAAAGAGGGTTTTAAAAACTTGTGTAATTTTAAATAAATCGCCGGTTTTTAATTTTGCCATATTTTCTTTATATCTCAAATTCCAGTTATTAGACATATCAATAGGTTCAGCATTATTTACAATATCTATTACTTCTTCAGCTGAATTTAAAGCTCTAAGACCGAGAACATCGGCTTTGCTTTTAGAAATTAAAATTTTAAGGTCACCTATTGGAATATGAAGAACATAGTAGGAAAGTTCCTGACCGTCAACATCTCTAGTTTCAATACCTTCAATAACACCTGCACCATACATAGGGTAAACAACCCTGTCACCTACATTAAACACCGATAATCCTCCTCTCGAAATAATAAACAATCGTACAAAGGTATTATATCATAAGGTGGAAAAATTTGTAATAATATAAATTACCAATAATTTTACTGTTTTTTTGGGCAATATTTAAAAAGAAAAAATTTAATTTTATTTATGAAAATAAATATTCATAAAACTTGGAATAATATTAAAATAACCTATTTACTTTTAATGGCTTTTTTGATAGAATGAATATAAATTAAGACGAAAAAAGTCGACGAAAAATATATTGTAGAAATTTGTAAAATTATTAAAAAATAATTTGAATTTTCTGTTGACAAAATACTATAAAAATGGTATTATTCATTAGATATATTTGAGCAAGAAAAGGAGGATGTACTATGTGTAAAAATACTTTGACAGCTATGGCAGTATTCAAAATATTTTTATCCCCTTTTGTTTGCTTTTTTTGTGGTTTGCAAAGACAGTGGAAAGAGTGTTTTTAGAAATTCTTTTTATTGTCTTTTTTATTGTCTAAATTTACTATAAAGGAGTGATAGCTTTGTATAACAGGAAGGACCTCCTTGGCTTGAGAGATTTAAGTGCTGATGAAATTATGACTATTCTCAATACAGCAAAGGAAATGAAAGCAAAAATAGATAATCCATCTTTAAGAGATGATAGTCTTAGTAAAAGTAGTATAGTTACTCTTTTCTATGAAAATAGTACAAGAACTAAAATGTCATTTATGCTTGCAGGTGATTACCAGGGAGCTATTGTAAAAGACCTTGGCGTTGCAACAAGTAGTGTTTCAAAGGGTGAAAGTCTTGTGGATACAGGTGTAACTCTTGACCAAATGGGCATAAATATAATGATAATAAGACATCAGATGACTGGTGCAGCTCATCTTTTAGCTAAAAATGTAAAGGCTAGTGTTGTAAATGCAGGTGATGGTTCAAATGAACACCCTACACAGGCACTTCTTGACCTTTTCACTATTATGGAAAAGAAGGGCAGTTTTGAAGGCTTAAAGGTTGTAATTCTTGGTGATATTTCTCATTCAAGAGTAGCAAGAAGTAATGCCTTCGGTCTTACAAAATTAGGCGCTAAGGTTACACTTGCAGGTCCATCAACATTAGTAAGCAATTCTATGAAGTCTTTAGGTGTTGAAGTTGAAACAGATATTCCAAAGGCAATCAAAGATGCAGATGTTGTAATGGGATTAAGAATACAGTTTGAACGTCAGAAGAATATGCCATTCCCAAGTTTAAGAGAATATTCAAGTTTATTTGGTGTAAATTCAGAAATTTTGAAATATGCCAAGGACGATGTTCTTGTAATGCACCCAGGTCCTGTAAACAGAGGTGTTGAACTTAGTACAGAAGTAATTGACGGTAAGAATTCTGTTATTACTGTACAGGTTAAGAATGGTGTTGCTGTAAGAATGGCAGTTTTAAAGCTTTTAACAGAGGCTAATAGCAGATAGGGGGACATACATTGAGTAGCTTATTTATTAAAAACGGTCGAGTAATTGACCCTGTAAATAATATTGATAGTGTTGCAAATGTTCTTGTTGTTGATGGCGTTATTGCAGAAGTAAGTGATAAACTTTCAGCAGATGCAGACAAGGTTATAGATGCAGAAGGTTGTTGGGTAATGCCTGGTTTTATTGACCTTCACGTTCACTTAAGAGAACCTGGTCAGGAAAAAAAGGAAACTATTGCAACAGGTACTAGAGCAGGTGCTATGGGTGGTTTTACATCAGTTTGTGCTATGCCTAACACTACACCAGTTACTGATAATGAAATTATGGTAACTTACATTAAGTACAAGGCAGAAAAAGAAGGCGTAATCAATGTATTGCCTATCGGTGCTATTACTAAGGGTCAGAAGGGTGAAGAACTTGCTGACATTGGTAGAATGGCTCAGGCTGGTGCTTGTGCAATTTCAGAAGACGGTCGTTCTGTAGAAAACGCATCTCTTATGAAGACAGCTCTTAAGTATTCAAAGATGTTTAATCTTCCGGTATTTGACCACTGTGAAGATGCAAAGCTTGCCGGTAAAGGTTCAATGAATGCTGGCGATGCAGCTGCATTACTTGGTTTAAAGGGCATAAGCAATGACTCTGAAGAAGTTATTGTTTCAAGAGATATGATTTTAGCAGGTGCTACAGGTGCTAAACTTCACTTATGCCATATTTCTACAAAGGGTAGTGTTGATTTAATTAGAGAATCACAGGCTAGAGGTATTGATGTAACAGCAGAGGCAACTCCTCATCACTTTACATTATGTGATGAAGATGTGCCGGCATATGACAGCAATTTCAAAATGAATCCTCCTCTTAGAAGTAGAGAAGACTTAAAGGCTATTAAAGAGGCTTTAAGAGATGATGTTATTTCTGTTATAGCTACAGACCATGCTCCACATCATATTGATGATAAGAACTGCGAATTTGCAAAGGCAGCAAATGGTATCATTGGTCTTGAGACAGCTTTCCCTCTTGCTGTAACTGAGCTTGTAGAGCAGGGTTATCTTACACCATCACAGCTTGTTGAAAAAATGAGTGCAAACCCAGCAAAGATACTTGGTATCAAGAAGGGTCAGCTTACTCCTGGTGCTTGTGCAGATATTACTATTGCAAAGGCTGATGAAGAATATACAATAGATGTATCTAAAATGGTAAGCAAAGGAAAGAATACACCTTTCGGTGGCAGAAAAGTCAAAGGAAAGGTTCTTTATACAATCGTTGGAGGCAACGTAGTTGTTGAAGACGGAAATTTAGTAGAGGAGGCAAAATAATGATTATAGATAGACTTATTGATAGAATTAAGGAATTAGAAAATCCTACAGTAGTTGGTCTTGACCCAAGACTTAACTTTATTCCTAATTTTATTACAGAAAAGTATTACAATAAATATGGATATACTCCAAAGGCTGTTGCAAAGTCAATGTACAAGTTTAACAAATACATCATTGATGAAATTTGTGATATTGTACCAGCTGTTAAGCCACAGATTGCAATGTACGAAAGATACGGCATTGAGGGTATGAAGGCTTATGCAAAGACTTGCGAATATGCTAAGGCTAAGGGTCTTATTGTAATTGGCGATATTAAAAGAAGTGATATTGCTACAACTGCAGAGGCTTATGCCGATGGTCATATTGGTAGAGTAAAGATTGGACCAAATGAATATCCAAGTTTTGCTCAGGATATGATTACACTTAATCCATATCTTGGCTCAGACTCTATTACACCATATATTCAGGATTGCAAGGATTTTGAAAAGGGTCTTTTCATTCTTGCAAAGACTTCTAATCCAAATAGTGGTGAAATTCAGGACCTTATGGTAGACGGCAAGCCTATTTATGAAAAAGTTGGCGAACTCATTGAAAAGTGGGGCGAAGACTTAAGAGGTAAGTACGGTTATAGCTCAATCGGTGCAGTTGTTGGTGCAACTCATCCGGATCAGGCAAAGGTTCTTAGAGAAGCTATGCCTCATACTTTCTTCCTTGTACCAGGTTATGGTGCACAGGGTGGTAAGGCAGAAGACCTTGCTGTATGCTTTAAGGATGGTATTGGTGCAATTGTAAACTCATCAAGAGGTATTATTGCTGCTCATACTAAAGACCAGTATAAGGGTTGCTTTACTGATGAAACAGAATTTGCAAAGGCTGCTAGACAGGCTTGTATAGATATGAAAAATGATTTAAGGAGATGTATATAATTATGGAAAAGACCATAAAGGCTGAACTCATACTTGAAAACGGTATTAAGTTCTACGGCAACGCATTCGGTTACATTAAAGAAACCGTTGGCGAAGTAGTTTTCACAACTGGTATGACTGGTTATCAGGAAACTCTTACTGACCCTTCTTTTGCCGGACAGATTGTAACAATGACTTATCCGCTCATTGGTAATTACGGTATCAACCTTGAAGATATGGAAAGCAGAAAGCCTTTCTTAAAAGGTTTCGTAGTTAGAGAAAAATGTGATGTACCTAACAACTGGAGATGCGAAATGAATCTTGATGATTTCCTTCAGCAGAACAAGATTATGGGTATCGAAGGTATTGATACAAGAGCTTTAACTAGAGTATTAAGAGAAAATGGTACTATGAAGGGTATCATTACTACAAGAGTTGATGATTTAACTCCTAGCCAGATTAAGCAGAAGTTTGATACTTATACAAATGCTTATGCTGTAAAGGAAGTTACTATTGACGAACCTTACACAATTAATGGTATTGGTACACATTTTGCTGTACTTGACTGTGGTATTAAGCAGAATATCTTAAGAGATTTATCAAAGAGAGGTTGCAAGCTTAGTGTATTCCCTGCATTCACATCTGCTGATGAAATTCTTTCTGTAAATCCAGATGCTATTTTCTTAGGTAACGGCCCTGGCGACCCACAGGATATTCCAGAAGTTGTAGAAACAGTTAAGAAACTTATTGAATCAGGTATTCCTGTACTTGGTATTTGTCTTGGTCATCAGCTTATAAGTCTTGCACTTGGCTGTAACACTAAGAGATTAAAGTTTGGTCACCACGGTGGAAATCACCCTGTAAAGGATGTAAAGACTGGCAGAGTATATATCACAAGCCAGAACCACAACTTCGTTGTATGTGACTTATCAGATGATGTTGAGCCTACTTTTGTAAATGTAAATGATGGTAGTATTGAAGGTATTAGACATAAGACTAAGCCAATCTATTCAGTACAGTTCCACCCAGAAGCAAGCCCAGGACCACTTGATACAGAGTTTTTATTCGATAGATTTATTAAGACAGTAGAGGAGGTTAAGACTCGTGGCTAAGGATAATTCAATTAAAAAGGTACTTGTAATCGGTTCAGGTCCTATCGTAATCGGACAGGCTGCTGAATTTGACTATTCTGGCACACAGGCTTGCCAGTCATTAAAAGAAGAAGGTATTGAGGTTGTTCTTGTAAACTCTAACCCTGCCACTATTATGACAGATATTGGTATGGCTCATTACACTTACATTGAACCTCTTACTATTGATTTTGTAGAAAAAGTTATTGCTAAGGAACGCCCTGATAGTATCATCGCTGGTATGGGTGGTCAGACAGGTCTTAACTTGAGCTGTGAACTTTATGATGCAGGTATTCTCGACAAGTATAATGTTAGAGTTATTGGTACTTCTATTGCTTCTATTAAGGAAGGCGAAGACAGAGATAGCTTTAAGCAGTTAATGGAAAGAACTAACCAGCCTATCGTTGAAAGTGACATCGTAACAGATGTTGAATCAGCTGTAGAATTTGCAGAAAAGATTGGTTACCCAGTTATTGTACGTCCTGCTTATACATTAGGTGGTACTGGTGGTGGTATCGCTGCTGACGAACCAGAATTAAGAGAAATTTGTACTCAGGGTCTTCACCTCAGCCGTGTAGGTCAGGTACTTATTGAAAAGAGTATTGCTGGTTGGAAAGAAATCGAATTCGAAGTAATGAGAGATGGTGCAGGTAACTGTATTACAGTTTGTAGTATGGAAAACGTTGACCCTGTTGGTGTTCATACAGGTGATAGTATCGTTGTTGCTCCAGCTCAGACACTTTCAGATAAAGAATATCAGATGCTTAGAAGTGCTGCTATTAACATTATCAACTCTATTGAAATCAAGGGTGGTTGTAATGTACAGTTCGCACTTGACCCTAACAGCTATAACTATGCTGTAATCGAAATCAACCCTAGAGTTTCTCGTTCATCTGCTCTTGCATCTAAGGCAACTGGTTATCCTATTGCTAAGGTTGCAGCTAAGATTGCATTAGGTTATAACCTTGATGAAATCAAGAATGCAGTAACAGGCAAGACTTTTGCTTGTTTTGAACCAACTCTTGACTACGTTGTATTAAAGTTCCCACGTTGGCCATTTGATAAGTTCTTTGGTGCTAAGAGAACACTTGGTACTAAGATGATGGCAACTGGTGAAATTATGAGTATTGGTAAGAGTTTCGAAGCTGCTCTTTTAAAGGGTATTCGTTCTCTTGAAATTGGCCAGTACGGTCTTGAAAGAAAGTCTTCTAAGGCTAGAACTCTTGAAGAACTTAAGAGACGTGTTGTTGTTCCAGATGATGAAAGATTATTCGACCTTGCAGAAATGTTAAGACGTGGCTACAAGGAAGAAAAGGTTTGCCAGATTACTGGTATGGACTTATTCTTCGTAGACAAGATTAACAAGATTGTTAAGATGGAAGAAGAACTCAAGAATATTAAGGTTGAAGAATTTACAGAAGAATCTCTTTCTTACTACAAGGAAAAAGGCTTCTCTGATAAGGCAATCAGTAACTTTGTAGGTTGCAAGCCACCAGAGATTTATGCTTTAAGAAAGAAATGGAATATTATGCCTGTATTTAAGATGGTTGATACATGTGCAGGCGAATTTGAGGCTGTTACTCCATATTACTATTCTAGCTACGATTCAGAAACAGAAGTTAGAGTTAGTGATAAGAAGAAGGTTATGGTTATTGGTTCCGGTCCTATCAGAATTGGTCAGGGTATTGAATTTGACTATTGTTCAGTTCATTGTATCAAGGCTCTCAAGAAGGCTGGTATTGAAACAATAATCGTAAACAACAACCCAGAAACTGTAAGTACAGACTTCGATACAGCTGATAAGCTTTACTTCGAACCACTTACAGAAGAAGATGTATTAAATGTAGTTGAAACTGAAAAGCCAGACGGCGTTATTCTCCAGTTCGGCGGTCAGACAGCTATTAAGCTTGCTAATTTCTTTGACGAAATGCACATTCCAATCCTTGGTACACTTCCAGAACAGATTGATGCTGCTGAAGATAGAGAAAAGTTTGATGAAATTCTTGAATCTCTTGACATCAGAAGACCAAAGGGTAAGGGTGTATGGACTCTTGAAGAAGGTATTGCTGTTGCTAATGAACTTACATTCCCAGTTCTTGTACGTCCTAGCTACGTTCTTGGTGGTCAGGGTATGGAAATCACTCACAACGAAGCACAGCTTACTAAGTACCTTGTAGAAGCCTTCGAAAAGGATAAGAAGAACCCAGTTCTTATTGATAGATACCTTGGTGGTAGAGAAATCGAAGTTGATGCTATTTGTGATGGTACAGATGTATATATTCCAGGTATTATGGAACATTTGGAAAGAGCCGGTGTTCACTCTGGTGATAGTATTTCTATTTACCCACCTCAGCATATTAGCGAAGAAATTCAGGCTCAGATTCTTGACGAAACTAAGAGAATTTCTAATGCCCTTAAAATTATTGGTATGATTAATATTCAGTTCATTGAATTCAGAGGCGAACTTAATATTATCGAAGTAAACCCTCGTTCTTCAAGAACTGTACCTTATATTACAAAGGTAACAGGTGTTCCTGTTATTGATATTGCTACAAATGTAATGCTTGGTTCTAAGCTTGCAGATATGGGATACAGCACAGGTATTGCACCTACTCCAGATGTAGTAGCTGTTAAGGTTCCTGTATTCTCTACAGAAAAGCTTCCACAGGTTGAAGTAAGTCTTGGACCTGAAATGCGTTCTACAGGTGAAGTTTTAGGTGTAGGTTATAACCTTGAAAATGCTCTCTATAAGGGCTTTATCGCATCAGGTATGACTGTTCCTAAGGCTGGTAGCACAATTCTTGCAACTGTTAGAAGTCAGGACCACGAAACTTTTGTACCTATTGCTAAGAGATGTGCAGATTTAGGCTGTAACTTCATTGCTACAAAGGGTACTGCTAAGGTTTTACAGGAAAATGGTATTGACTGTAAGGTTGTTAAGAAGATTAGCGAAGGTGTTCCAAACATCATTGATACTATCAGAAGTGGTGTAATTGACCTTATTGTAGATATTCCAAAGAAGGCTAATGATGTTAAGAGTGATGGCTTTAAGATTAGAAGAACAGCTATCGAAAGTGATTTAACACTTATTACTGCTCTTGATACATTTAAGGCTATGGTTGATGTAATGGAAAAGAAGATTAATCAGGATGAATTAGCTATCTTTGACATTAACAGAGATATGAAAAAATAATATAGTGTTGTAAATGCGATTTACTTCAAGAAGGGTGCTGGCTTTATGTCAGCATTCTTTTTTTGTCGAAATATGACGTAATATATCACAATATGCCAGAATATGACAATTGAATATGTATTTTCTCTAAAGTATAATTAATGTAGTATACATAATATAATATATGGAGAAAAATTATGCAGAAAATTTATATTTGTGATGATAATAAAATTCAATTAATTAAAATTAAAAACATAATTCAGGAAGAAATTCTTAAACAGGACTATGATATGAAGATAGAAAAATATTATACTTCTAGTGAGGAATTTCTTTTTGACATTGTTGAGTCTAAAGAATCCAATATTTATTTTTTGGATGTATGTATGGAAAATGAAAATAGTGGGTTTAAAACAGCTATTGAAGTGAGGAATAAACAACCTAATTCTTTTATAATTTTTATAACTTCTCATTATGAATTTGTATACAATGTTTTTGGCTATCATATAGAGCCATTGGATTATATAGTAAAGGAAATAAATGAGGAGAATATTAAAAAGAAAATTGAAAATTGTCTTATTACAATAGATATGCGTTGTAATAAAGACGGTAAAGGGTATAATAAATTTTCATTAAAAATTGGAAGAAGTAATATATCAGAGGATTATGAAAAAATTATAAGTTTTGAAAAGGTTTCAGATTCCAACAGGGTTATTATGACTACACAGAATTCTAAAATGGAATTTTATGGGTCAATATCTGATATAATAAATAATTTAAATGAAGATTTTTGCAGATGTAAAAGAAATTATATTGTAAATAAGAAATATATAGATTATATTGATAAGAAGAATAAATTAATTTATATGAAAAACAATACGGTATTTTCATATTCAAATAGACTTATGAAGGAGATGATGTAGAATATATGGGTTCAATGGGTATTTTGATTGCTATAACCTGTATTGCAAATTATATAAGTGGAATGATATTGGCAAGAGAAAAATATGATACATTAAAAATGATTGTCTATATTGTAGTACAAGTTTTATTGTCATATTTGCTTATAGATAAAGTTCCCAGAATTATAGTATATACTGGGATTATAGGTACTGTTTATCTTCTCTATGATAAAAGCAAGTCATTTGATTATAGCTTAGTTATAGCATTGTTTGTACAGATTATAATAATGATAGCAGATGTTATAGAATCTAATCTGGCAATATTAATTACAAAAAAGGATATTAATACTTTACTTTATAGAAATGATTATAATATGATTATTTATGCTTTTATTGCCATACTAATTTTATCTTTATTGTCAGCTTTTGTTAGTTGGGTAGTAAATAAAAAGATGAAAATGAAGATGCTGGACTTTAAAGAAATAAATAGCAAACTTTTGATTGTAATTCTTTTAATTAATTTTATAATAATTTTTTCAAGTGGTAATGTTTGTAAAAAGCTAGGATTTAATAATGAATTTATACAAAGTCTGGGGCTTTTGTTATGTCTCTATACACTTTTTCTTGCTATGTTTATGATAATGTTTATTAAAAATGTAGTTTCTGAATATGATATAAAATTAGAAAGAGAAAAGAACAAGCAATTAAATCTCTATACAAAGGAAATAGAGGAACTTTATAATAGTCTTAGAACATTTAAACACGATTATAAAAATATACTTACAAGTATGTCGCTGTATATTTCGGAAAAAGATATGGATGGACTTGCGGAATATTTTAAGAAAACTGTTTTACCTACAGATTTAATAATAAATAATAATGAATTTAGTATAGCCAGTTTGCAATATGTGGAAGTTAAAGAACTTAAAGCCTTGTTAGCAATGAAACAAATAGAGGCTAAAAATAAAAATGTGGACTGTAATATTCGTGTTTTAGGTATTGTAAAAGAAATAAATATGGGCATTATAGATTTAATAAGGATTGTAGGAATACTGTTTGATAATGCTATACAGGCAGCAGAGGCTACAGAAAGTGGTAAGGTAACCTGTACTTTAAAACAAGGGGATATATTTAAAATAGAGATTAGAAATAATTATATAGGAAATATAGATGATACATCAAAGTTTTTTGAAAAAGGTTATACAACTAAAGAAAGTGGCAGTGGAATAGGATTGTATAATTTTCTAAACATAATACATAACTATGATAATGCTATTTATTCTGTAACATTGGATAATAATGAATTTATAATTCGTATTACTATATCATAAAATGTCAAAAAATGCAGAAAAGTATAATTTATTGTACTATTATATGGTTTTTTGTCCTTATTTATTGATTAACAAATGATAGATTAAGTTTTTGTGTAAAATTAACAAGTTAAATGTGGTTTTTATAAAAAACTGATGATGAAATGAAGTGTGAAATAGAAAAATATTAAAAAAACCATTATTTTAATACGGTTATCACGCTTTTGGAAAAATTGACATAAATTAACTTTTACAATATACTTTTTCTAGGGCAAGAAAGGATGGGATAAAAATTAAATTTGTAGATGATTTTGTTTCAAGTAAGGTAGTAGATGATAACTACGACCATATTGAAAAAGTAAAAATAGCCTACGGAATGGAGATACTTTTAGAAAATTTAATAAAGACAGTCGTTATTATTGGTTTGGCATTAGCCTTAGGTGGATTAAAGTACACCTTAGTGGCTATTTTATCATTTGCAATTTTAAGGTTTTTTACTTTTGGTTTGCACTGTCAATCAGGAGTAATGTGTTTACTGCTTTCTGTATTTTTAGATGTAATAAGCCCTATACTAATAAAAGATATCTATGTTGGTACAATAGCCCGTAGCGTACTAATGATTACATATATCTTTATCATTTTCAGATACGCACCAGCAGATACAGAAAATCATCCTTTGGTAAAGAAAGAGGTCAGAAAACAGCTAAAAAGCCGAGCTGTAATCGTAAGCATTATTTACTGTCTTTTAGCTATATTTGCAAAGCCAATGTGGTTTGTCAATATATTGATGCTTATGGAGACCTACGTTGTTATAAGTATCTTGCCCGTATCGTATAAAATTTTTAGAAGGAGGTACAACAATTATGAAGAATTTAATGATGAAAATTAAGTCAATTGTTACAAACAAAACTGTTTTACAGGTTTGTACATTTGCTTTAGTTGTTGGTTCTGTTGCTATTGGTAGATGTCTTCCAGGATATGCTCACGAACCAAAGTTACCAAACGAATTAATCGAAAAATAATTTTAAAAGCTAAAAGACAGAACAAAAAATTCCCAAACGTATTTATCTAGCAAAGGCATTTGATTTATATTATCAAGTGCCTTTGTTTATGCAATAAAATAATAATTGACAAATTTTGAAATAATGTTAAAATAATAATGTATCAGGGGAGTTGCCTTTGACATCTGAGAAAGTTTTAAACTGACCCTTATACCTTTTCGGATAATGCCGGTATAGGGAGATATATTATATTAAGTATTTTATAAATCCCAAGTTTTCTGGGATTTTATTTTTTTGCTTTAAATTATGGTTAGGAGGAATAATAAATGAATGCAAGTGTAGCAATTCAGGTGTTACCAGATACAAGAGATGAAAATGAGTTAATAAGAATAGTAGATGAGGTTATAGCTTATATTAAGAGCACAGGACTTAATTGCTCTGTAGGACCTTTTGAAACAACTATTGAAGGCGATTATGACCAGCTTATGGACATAGTAAAAGAATGTCAGAAAGTGGCTGTAAATGCAGGGGCTAAGTCTGTTTCTGCTTATGTTAAAGTTGTTTATAAGCCAGAAGGAGATGTATTAACTATTGAAAAGAAAATTACAAAACATCATCAAGAATAGTACATCTTTATGGACGTTTATTGTCTTTTTAATACTGTGGCAGGTTGTTTCTGTTTCGGGAATAATACCTGAATATATGTTGCCGTCGCCAATAAAAGTAGTAAGTGCTTTAAAAACTGATTTTTTACTACTTTTGGGGCATACAGGTACAACCCTGACAGAGGCTTTTTGGGGACTGGTTTGTGGTATAATATTAGGTTTAATTACGGCTATTCTTATGGATATGTGCAAGATATTAAACAAAATATTGTATCCCATAATAATAGTGTCACAAACAATACCAACAATAGCTATTGCACCTCTTTTAGTGCTTTGGTTTGGTTATGAATTGACACCTAAAATTGTACTTATAACAATAACAACATTTTTCCCAATAGCAGTAGGAACATATACAGGACTTCATTCAGTAGACAAAGACGAAATACAGCTTATGAAGTCTATGGGGGCAAGTAAATTACAAATATACAGACATATTAAATTTCCGGCATCAAGAGGTGAATTCTTCTCAGGACTTAGAATATCTGCTGCTTATTCAGTAGTAGGTGCAGTTATTTCAGAATGGCTTGGAGGATATAATGGACTTGGTGTTTATATGGTAAGAGTAAAAAAGTCTTACTCATTTGACAAAATGTTTGCAGTTATAATTTTAATATCTGTTATAAGTCTTATATTAATGAAGATTGTAGACTTTTTAAAGAAAATTTCTATGCCTTGGGAATTATCAGAAAATAAAATGGAGAAAAATATATGAAAAAATTTATATCAGTTTTTGTAGCTGTAGTAACGGCTTTAAGTTTTACAGGCTGTGGTCAGACTGCTACATCAGAAAATAAAAATTTAGAAAAGGTAACAGTTGTTTTAGACTGGACACCAAATACTAACCATACAGGTCTTTATGTAGCAAAAGAAAAAGGTTATTTTGAAGATGCCGGACTTGATGTGGAAATTCAACAGCCACCGGAAGACGGAGCAACACTTATGGTTTCTTCAGGTAAAGCACAGTTTGGTATAGATTTTCAGGAATATCTTGCACCAGCATTTAAGCCGGGAGAAGAAATGAATGTTTCAGCAGTTGCAGCTATAATACAGCACAACACTTCAGGACTTATTTCATTAAAAGAAAAAGGCATTGACTCACCTAAAAAGCTTGAAGGAAAGACATATGCTACATGGGATATGGATATTGAAAAAAGTATTATAAAGCATATTATGACTAAAGACGGTGGAGATTATAGCAAACTTAATATGATTCCATCTACTATTCAAGATGTAAAGACTGCATTAACTACTAATCAGGTTGATACAGTTTGGGTTTATTATGCTTGGGACGGTATTGCTTTAGAGCAGGCTGGTCTTGATACTAACTTTATTAATTTTGCTGAACAGGACGAAAATCTTGACTTTTATAGCCCTGTAATTATTGCTAATAACGACTATATTAAAAATAATCCAGAACAGGCTAAGGCTTTTGTTCAGGCAGCAAAGAAGGGTTACGAATTTGCTGAAGAAAATCCAAAAGAGGCAGCAGACATTCTTTGTGAAAATGCCCCTGAATTGGATAAAGATATAGTTGAAAAAAGTCAGGAATGGCTTGCTGACAAGTATACAGCAGATAGTGAAAGCTGGGGTTATATAGACCCTAAGAGATGGAATGATTTTTATAACTGGCTTTATGACACAAAGGCTATTGATTATAAAATACCAGAAAATACAGGCTTTACAGATGATTTATTAAAGTAAGGAGTAAATATGGCTTTACTTAAAGTTTCAAATGTTTCAAAAAGTTATGATGGCAGAAAAATAATAGACAATATAAATCTTGAGCTTAACAAGGGTGAAATAGTTTCGTTGCTTGGTGTAAGTGGTGTTGGTAAAACTACTCTTTTTCAAGTAATATCAGGCTTGGTAAAACCGGATAATGGAACTGTGGAGTTAAATGGCAGAGATATTACCGGAGTTTCAGGAGAAGTTGGCTATATGTTGCAAAAGGATTTGCTTGTGCAATATAAAACTGTTTTAGATAATGTGGCACTTCCACTTATAATAAGAGGAGAAAAAAAGAAGGTTGCCAGAGAAAAAGCAGGTCAATTATTTCCTAAATTTGGATTAGACGGAACACAGAATAAATATCCATCTCAGCTTTCAGGTGGTATGCGTCAGAGGGCTGCATTTTTGAGAACATATTTGTTTTCAAATGAAATCAATTTGTTAGACGAACCTTTTAGTGCCTTAGATGCTATAACAAAAGGGGAGTTACATAAGTGGTATTTGGATATTGTCAATAGCATTAATTTATCTTCAATTATTATTACTCACGATATAGATGAGGCAATAATGTTGTCTGATAGAATTTATGTAATGGGTGGCAGACCCGGAAGTATAGTTTCAACTATAAATATTGAAAAAGACAAAAATCAACGTAAGAACTATAATCTTACAGAAGAATTTTTGGAATATAAAAAAGAAATATTGTCTAAATTAATGTAATTATTTAAAGAGCTGGTTTCTATAAAAGGAATCAGCTTTTTATATATAAGTGGTTGAAGAAAATAATTTTTTTGGTATAATAATTGAAAAGAAGAATTTTAAAGCATTGATTGATTTTGTGAGGTGTATTTTGTGATTAAAAATTTTCAAAAATTAATAACGAATTATGCCTACAATAATAATTTTTACTGTAGATTTAATTTTGACGGATACATAGATGAAATAGATACAATAAAGGGTAAAGTGTTCTATGGCTCTGGTTTCACACTTGTTTTAGAATATCAACTAAATTATGGAAAATTGTTTTGTAGATTTATACTACAGCAAAATCCTCCTATAGAGTATAATCCTTACGATGTATTACACTATATTGATGATAAATTCTATTGCTTGTCCTTTGATTATATTGAAAATGAAAAGGATTTGGAAATATGTATAAGCTATATTTTTGATGTTATAGATAAATATTATGAAAGAATATTGGAACTGTCCTATTCAGAAAAAATAAAAGATATAGAAAATATTTTTGCTAGAGATTTTGACAAATATTACAACGGAAATATCTTTGGTAATGAAAATATAGTCAGTGAATATAAGGAAATACTTTTTGATGATTATTACAACATAGACAATGAAAGATATTTCAAAAAAGAATATAAATATTTTATTGAGGGTAAATTTGATAAAGCAAAGGAAATATATTTAAAGAATAAAAATAATTTAGCTAATTATGAAATGAAAGTTTTGGAGCATATAGAAAATACAGAGAAAATGGAATTGCCGGTAAAAAACATTGAAAGTGTTTCCAAATACGTTTTTTACAAGAAAAAAATATTTGATATAGTAAATTTACTGAAAATATTTTGTGGTATTTTTGGAGTTGGTTTAAGTTCATGTCTTTGCTTTGCCATTTATACGGTTATATATTATTTTTTAATGCTTGTAATAAAAGGGCAATGTACAAATGTAAATAGATATGTCATAGCTGTACTAAGTATAATCCCTGGTATAATGATGACCTTTAAATTGCGAAAAGAATGGTATGATATGTTTGCAATACCAAATGATTTGGAGAGTAATGAGAAAATTTCTAAATTAGAGAAAAAATTAATATTGGTTTATATTATTTTAAGTTTTATAATTATGATTGTAAATATAAAACTTATTTAATGGTGATGTGAGATAATGTACGATTTTGATAAAATTATAGACAGAAGAAACACAAATTCCTTAAAATGGGACGTAGCTGAAAATGAACTTCCAATGTGGGTAGCTGATATGGACTTTGAAACAGCTCCGGAAATTAAGGAAGAATTGAAAAAGTGTGTAGACAGAGGTATATTTGGTTATTCTGTTGTACCTGAACAGTGGTACGATGCTGTGATATACTGGTGGGATAAAAGACATAATTTTAAAATAGAAAAAGAGTGGTTGCAGTTTTGTTCAGGTGTCGTTTCTGCAGTTAATTGTGTAATAAAAAGAGTAACAAACTTAGGGGATAATGTTTTGCTTCAGACACCTGTATACAATGCTTTCTTTAATTGTATTAAAAATCAGGGCAGAAATATTGTTGAAAATGAATTAATTTATGATGGCAAAATATATTACATTGATTTTGATGATTTAGAGAAAAAGCTATCAAATCCTCTTACTACAATGATGATATTATGCAATCCTCAAAATCCGTCAGGCAGGATTTGGACAAAAGAGGAACTTTCAAAAATAGGGGAACTTTGTAACAAGTATAATGTTGTTGTTCTTTCTGATGAAATACATTGTGATTTAACAGACCCTGATTGCAATTATATTCCTTTTGCAAGTGTATCTGATGTATGCAAAAATGTAAGTGTAACATGTGTGTCTACTTCAAAGACTTTTAATGTTGTAGGCTTACATTCAGCTACGGTTATAATTCCTAATGAAAAATTGAAAAATAATGTTGCCAGAGGCTTAAATATTGATAGGTATTCTAGTGTAAATTCTTTTGCTATAGATGCTACCATTACAGCTTATACAAAAGGCGAAAAGTGGTTAGATGAGCTAAGAGTTTATTTATGCGAAAATAAGAAAATAGTATATGAATTTATTGAAAAGGAAATACCTGATTTAAAGGTTTTAAAATCTGAAGCAACTTATTTGATGTGGCTTGATTGCAGTGAAATAACTAAAAATTCTTCAGAACTTTGCAATTTCATAAGAGAAAAAACAGGATTGTATATTTCAAAGGGTGTAAATTATAAAGGCAATGGCATCAATTTTATGAGAATGAATATTGCTTGCCCAAAGGAAACTCTTATGGACGGTCTTTCAAGATTGAAAAATGGTATTGTGGAATATAAAAAACAAAAATGATAAAAATGGCATAGGCGAACAACCTATGCCATTAAATTTATTTCTTAGAATTTGTTTTAGCTTGGAATTTCTCGTTGTTTATAATAAATCTTTCGTGAATACCTTCGCCAATTTTACCAACTTCATCAAAGGCTGTTACTTTAAAAGTCAACTTTCTGCCGTCAATAGCAATAAGCTCACTTTCGGCTGTAACCTTCATACCTACTGGTGTAGCTGATATATGCTGAATATTCATAAGTGTACCTACGGTGCCACTACCTTCTTCTAAAAGAGATTGAACACTTTCGTAAGCTGATTTTTCCATTAAAGCAATCATGGCTGGTGTAGCATAAACTGATAAACCACCACTACCTACAGCAACAGCAGTTTTTTCATTTGTTACAATTTCAGATGCAGAACCTTTAATACCTGTATTTAACATAATATTCCTCCTTATATAGTTAGATAAAGCTAACTTCTTTTATGAAATGTTATCATATAAATATTGGGTTGTCAAATATATATAACTATTTTTTTACATTTCCTATGTCTGTTACAATACTGTATCCGGAATTTGACACTCTCTTTTCAAGACAACTTCTGCATTGAGCAGACTCATCACCAGTACAAATTTTATTTTCGTACAATTCGTAGAACTTTCTTACACTAACAGGGGAAAGATTAGGCATTACAACATTTGCACCAGCCTTTAATCCCATTTCACGACCTAAAGGATTTATCGTGCCTAAAGCTGTTGTTGCAGGAATAAGGGCATAAGGAAACATAATCCTTAAAATAGAGATAAGTTTTAAAGTCAATTCAAAACTTCCGTTGCCGTAAATATGAAATGGAGTTTCAGCATGAGTTAAATAAGGTCCTATACCTATCATATCAGGTTCAAGCTCTTGCAAAAATCTTAAATCAGATATTAAATTTTCTGTAGTCTGGAAAGGTGAACCAACCATAAAACCGGAACCAACTTGATAGCCTATTTCCTTTAAATCGAATAGGCACTGTTTTCTGTTTTTTAAACTCATACTATGGGGATGAAGTTTGCTGTAGTGAGTTTCGTCAGCTGTTTCGTGTCTTAACAAATAACGGTCAGCACCGGCATCAAAATATGCTTTGTAGCTTTCTTTTGATTTTTCTCCTATGGAAAGTGTTACAGCACAGTCACTGTATTTTTCTTTTATTGAATAGACAATATCGCATATTTTTTCATCTGTAAAATATGGGTCTTCTCCACCCTGTAATACAAAAGTACGGAAACCTAAACTGTAGCCGTCTTTACAACATTCCATTATATCTTCTTTGGAAAGTCTGTATCTATGTGCATTTTTATTATCTTTTCTTATACCACAATAATAGCAATCATTTTTACAAAAATTAGTAAATTCTATTAATCCTCTGATATATACATCAGTGCCATAGTGTTGTTTTCTGATAATATCTGCATTTTCTCTCAACTTACTATCAAATTCAGTAGACTCTAATAATGTTTTTAACTGCGTATCACTTAGATTACAGTTTTTAACAAATTCATCAATCATTATTTTACCTCTCAAATATCCTACTTGTTTAGTAAGAATATCATAATCAATAATTATTCGAAAGTCAATATATATGAAAATTTTTATAAAAAATTCAATAGTACCGTACTTGACAAAAATAGGTGGAATAAATAAAATATAATATATAAATCATATAAAACATATAGGAAATGGGTGATTAGTATGAAACAGATATTATGCTTTGGAGATTCAAATACATATGGATTAATTCCGGCAACAAAAGATAGATATGATTGGAACACTAGATGGACTGGTATTTTAAGTAAGAAAATAGAAAAGAATGGATATAGAGTAGTAGAAGAAGGTTTATGTGGCAGAACAACTATTTTTGAAGATGCTACTAGAAAGGGCAGAAAGGGAGCAGACTTACTTCCTATTATATTGGAAACTCACAAGCCTATTGATACAGTTGTACTTATGCTTGGCACAAATGATTGTAAAACTGCTTACGGTGCTACTGCTGAAAAAATTGGAAGTGGAATTGAATTATTAATAAAGCAAATTAAAGATAGTGACCCTGATATAAATATTATACTTGTTTCACCTATAGAATTAGGAGAAGGTGTAGGGGAGGAAGGTTTTGATATTGAATTTAATGAAAATTCAGTTGAGGTGTCAAAACAACTTCCTAAAGTTTATAGAAAAATTGCAAAAAAATATGACACTGATTTTGTAGCTGCTTCAGATTATGCAAGACCTAGTTCTGCTGACAGAGAACATCTTAATGAATTTGGTCATAGACAGCTTGCAGAGGCTATTTATAATCAGTTTTATAGCAAAATTAGGGAAGCAGTTTAATGAAAATAGATAAGAAAACTTTATTATTTGCTTTTGTAAGTTCACTACCTATTTTCTTTAGTTATGAGTTTTTGAGCATAGCTTTTGGTATTATGATGTATAATGCAGGCTATAATTTCATATGGTCTTGGCTTGTAAGCAAAACTGTCTATACAGGGGCTTTTCAATATGTTCTTGTGGATTATTTAAAAACTGGAACGCCTTTTATTACTGTAATATTAACAGCTGTTTTTATGAACAGTAGAATGTTGTTTTATGGCATTTCATATATAGAGAAGTTTAGAAAAACAGGAAAATTTTATCCCTATATGATATTTAGTTTAACAGACGAAACTTATGCTCTCTACTGTAGTATGAATTTACCAAAGGGTATAAATGAATCCTTGTATATGCTATATGTGGCTATAATGGCTAGAGTTTATTGGTTGACAGGAACTATTATTGGTGGATTGTTAGGTGGTTTCCTAAAGTTTGATTTTACGGGAATAGATTTTTGTATGACAGCGTTATTTGTTACTATTTTAATAGATAAATGGAAAGCCGGAAAAGACCGTAAATTTGCAATAACAGGTTTGGTGTGTGGTACAGTTTCACTTTTTATTTTTGGAGCAAAGAGTTTTATATTCCCTGCAATGATGTTTACAATGCTGTTATTGATTGTTGAGAGAAAATTTAGTAATAAGGGGTTAGGAGATAATGTCTAGCTTAAAAATTGTAGCCATAATTTTATGCAGTGGTATTTGTACTTTTGGTATAAGAGCTATACCATTTTTGATATTTAGAGATAATAAAAAGCCACCGGAAATAATATCGTACTTAGGAGAAAAATCTACTTCTGCTATTATGGCTATTTTAGTTGTATATTGCTTAAAAGATGCTGTTAATTCGGATTTTATATCTAATTTGACATTATTTGGTGGTGTGGCAACAACAGTTATTACTCACTTAATATTTAAAAATACTCTTTTAAGTGTATTTGTTGGAACTGTATGCTATATGATTTTTATAAGAATTGCGTAATATTTACTTTATTGATATAGATTGAAAAATATGTTAGAATTAAGTCATAGTGAAAGCTGTGACTTTTTTTATTATTTTTTATATGATATATGATTTTAGAATGGGTGTAAGAAATGGAATTAAATGAGCCAATATCAGTAGTGAAAAATATTGGAGAAACTAGATGCAAACAACTTAATAAAATGGGTGTTGAAACTGTAAATGACCTTATAGAGTATTTTCCTAGAGATTACGAGGATAAGAGTCTTTTTGTAAACATATCTGATGTAGTAAAAGGAGAAGTCAACACATTTAAAGCGAAAGTTTCATTTAATCCAGAGGCTCACAGAGTAAAAGGTATGGTTATTGTAAGGGCTAGATTAAGTGATGCTACAGGAAGCATAGATGGTGTGTGGTTTAATCAACCTTATATTAAAAATTCACTTGTATTGGGAAAAGAATATGTATTTTCCGGCAAAGTTACAGAAAAATATAACAGAATACAAATAGAAAGTCCTGAATTTGAAGTTTTTAATCCCAACAGTTTAAACAATGGTAGAATTGTACCGGTATATACTTTACCAGCTAGATTAAGCCAAAAAGTAATAAGAACCGTTATCAGAGATGCTTTAGTTGAGGTAAAGGATAAAATAGACGAGTTTTTACCAGAAAGTATTATGAAAAGTATGGGGCTGTGTTCAAGACTTTATGCTATAAAGAACATACATTTTCCTCAAAATGACGATGCCTTTTTTAAAGCTAGATATAGATTGGTAGCAGAAGAACTTTTACTTTTGCAAATGAGGTTGTTACAGCTTAAAGGCGATGTTGGAGAAAAGACAAGTACTGTAAAAATAGGAAATTATGATGTAAGTGAAATAAGAAATCAACTTAAATTTGATTTGACAAATGCACAGAAAAAGGTTTTAAGCGAAATATTTAATGATTTTTCCAGTGGCTATGTTATGAATAGATTGGTGCAAGGTGATGTAGGCTGTGGTAAAACAGCTGTTGCAATGATAGCAGCGTATCTTATTATAAATAATGGCTATCAGGCTGTTATGATGGCACCTACAGATGTACTTGCCAATCAGCACTATGAAAGTTTCAAGGCTGTGTTTGAACCTTTAGGTATAAGTTGCCAGTTACTTACAAGTGGGTTAAAGAAAAAAGAAAAGAATTTAGCCTATGAAAATATAGAAAATGGCAATGCAAAAATGATTATAGGTACTCACGCACTTATACAGGAGAAAGTCGTTTATAATAATTTGGGGTTGGTCATTACAGATGAGCAACATAGATTTGGCGTAAGACAAAGAGAAATGTTGGCTCAAAAAGGTGAAGAACCTCACGTTTTAGTTATGACAGCCACACCTATACCTAGAACTTTGGCTCTTATATTATATGGAGATTTGGATATATCGACTATAAATGAACTTCCACCGGGAAGACAGAAGGTAGATACTTTTGCTGTAAATCACACCTATGACAACAGACTTTATGCCTTTATAGAAAAAGAAGTTGCAAAGGGTAGACAATGTTACATTATTTGTCCTATGATTGAAGAAAATGAAAAACTGGATTTAAGAAGTGTTTTGAAATTTACTGAAGAACTTCAAAATGATAGACTACCTAGTTTAAGAGTAGAATGTATGCATGGTAAGTTAAAAAACAACGAAAAACAGGATATTATGGACAGATTTTCTAATGGAGAAATTGATGTTTTGGTATCTACTACAGTAATTGAAGTAGGTGTAAACGTACCAAATGCTACACTTATGATTATTGAAAATGCCGAAAGATTTGGTTTGTCAGCTTTACATCAGTTAAGAGGTAGAGTAGGCAGAGGTGGAGAAAAGAGTTACTGTGTTTTGGTTACTGACAGTAAAACAAAGGTAGCAAAAGAGAGAATGACCATAATGTGTAAGTCCAATGACGGTTTTGTAATTTCTGAAAAAGATTTACATCTCAGAGGACCGGGGGATTTCTTTGGAACAAGGCAACATGGGCTTCCGGAAATGAAAATTGCAAACCTATATAAGGACATAAATATATTAAAAGATGTTCAGTCTGTCGCCATTGATTTGTATAAAAGTGATGAAAATTTGGAAAAAAAAGAAAATTTATTGCTTAAAAAGCGAATAGAAGAACTATATTCTGAAGAAAATAAAAAAATTTGCCTATAAATGAATTTAGGGTATTTACTTAATTAATTTTTTTTTGTATAATGATGTTTAGAACTGTTGTAAAGGTGATGGTATTATATGAGAGTAATTTCAGGTTCGGCCAGAGGTTTGAAACTGAAAGCTCCCGAAGGAATGAACACAAGACCTACGTTGGACAGAATAAAGGAGTCGCTTTTTAATATGATTGCGGCTGATATGTATGACTGTAGATTTCTTGATTTGTTCAGTGGTAGTGGAGCAATGGGTATTGAATGTCTATCAAGAGGTGGACAGAATGCTGTTTTTGTAGACAATAATAAGGAAAGCATTGATGTTATAAAACAAAATATCAATGGAGCTAAGGTATCAGACAGGGCAGAGGTTATGTCTTGTGATGTTACTTCAGCTATATCTAAGTTAGCACAGAAGGGTAAAACTTTTGATGTTATTTTTATGGACCCACCTTATGACAAAGGTCTTGTAGAATTATCTTTGCAAGCTATAGTTAAGAATAATATACTTTCAAAAGATGGGTATATTATAGCTGAACAGTCAACAGAAGAAGAAATTCCAGAAATAGCAGGCTTAAAAGTTACAAGAGTGAAGGAGTATAGAATTACTCGTATGACTTTTTTGACTTATGCCGATGAGTATGGAGGATAATAATGAAAGTTGCAGTTTATCCTGGTAGTTTTGATCCGACTACTAATGGACATTTGGATATAATAAATCGTGCATCACGATTGTGTGATAAACTTATTGTCGGTGTTTTGGATAATAAGTCAAAAGTGCCACTTTTTACAGTAGAAGAAAGAGTAGCACAACTTAAAGAAATAACAAAAGATTTTGCTAATGTAGAAATAAAGGCTTTTTCTGGTCTTTTAGTAGATTTTGCCAGAGCAAATAATTCTAATATTGTTATAAGAGGCTTGAGAGGTGTGACTGATTTTTCTTATGAATTTCAGATGGCATTGACTAACAGAGCTTTAGATAGTGATTTAGAAACACTTTTTATTTCGGCTGATACACAATATTTGTTTTTCAGCTCAAGTCAGGTTAAGGAAATAGCTTCCTTTGGTGGCGATATTGCTAATATGGTGCCTGAAATTATTAACGAACAATTGCGTAAAAAACTGGAATTAAAGGAATTGAATTAGGAGGAAAATAATCATGGATAATTTGGAAATGGAAAATCAGTTTGCTGAGGACAATACGTTTTATAGACTTATTGACAGACTCGAAGATACTGTAGATGGAGCTAAAAATGCACCTTTTTCAAATGATAAGGCTGCTGTTTCAAGAAATGAACTTAACGAAATTATTGAAGGTATGCGTCTTAATCTTCCAAGAGAGGTAAAGCAGGCTCAGAGAATTGTTGGTCAGGCTCACTCTATTATTGATAAGGCTAATTCTAATGGTCAGGCTATTATTATGGAAGCTAATGAAAAGGCTGCTCAGATGATTAGCGAAGAACAGATTTACAAGCAGGCAAAGGCTGAAGCTGAAGCTCTTATTGAAGATGCTCAGAATAAGGCTAACTCTATTATTAAGGAAGCTAGTGACAGAGCAACTCAGCTTAAGGTTGGTTCTCTTGACTATGCAGACAAGATGCTTTCAAATACTGAAACTAAGATTGAAAACCTTATTAAGAGCATTACTGATAACTCAGAAAGCCTTAAGGGTTACTTGAATCAGGAAATTGATGCAATTTACGAAGAACGTCAGACTCTTAATACTTATTATGAGGACGTATATCAGGAACAGTAATATTCATAATTATAAAAAGGCTGTCTTATGAATGGAACTATAAGACAGCCTTAGTTTATATAAAGAGATATGTATAAATACCGGCTATAATGCTGTGAACGAATTTTGCGAATATGTATTTTTTTGCTGACAGGTCTGTTTTTGCGATAAAGCTCATTGATTGGGCATGAATAGAAAATCCACCCCAGGCGATTATCATAGAAATAAAGGGTAATATGTTTGAATTGCTTTTTGAAATAATGCTACAGCCATTGGTTATTTCTAATAATCCACTTATTATTCCTTTTGAAGTATATTGGTCCATACCTAGAATACATAGTGGTTTAGACAGGAATGATATTACTTGAGTTTTGGAAAGTAGAGTATATAGTATTGAGAAGAAAACTATATATCCACCTATGGCGACAATGGTCTCTATACCGTTAGATATAGATGTATTTAATAATTCACCGATAGGCTTTATTAAGCTTTTATGATATATACATTCTTTATTGTCTTTTTTAGATACTATACCTAAAAGTATACCTAAAGTAATAGCAGAAAATATATGTATAGCCAAAAGTTTGTAACCAAGGGCAGAGTTGTTTAGCATTTGAGTGCCAATAGTTCCAATAATGAAAATAGGACCAGAATTGTTGCTGAAACAAAGTATTCTTTGTGCTTCTGATTTGCTGATTTTATTTTCATTATATAGGTCACATGTCAATTTAGCCCCTAAAGGGTATCCGGACAGCATACCACAGACAATGGGAAAAGCTCCATTTCCACTTATTTTAAAAATTTTATTAAAAATTGGACTTAGTTTTTTACTTAGGTAAATGGGAAAATTTGTCGATTTAAGTATGTTTGTGCCTATGATAAATGGCAAAAGTGAGGGTAAAGCGAAGTTATACCATAATAATAACCCATTTTTTGCAGATTTAATGATTTCTTTCGGAAAGATTATAATTAAAACATTGAAATATATTGCAAAAATTGTTATAATGTAAGAGTATGTAAATTTTCTTGCTTTCATAAATCTCAAAACCTTTTTTGTGAAAGTATATGAATTAAAATAAAAAATATGAGGAGGTAGTATTGTGTTCGGCAGTAAAAAAAATAATAAAAAAACAAGGAACACTAAGAAAAACAATACTACTGTAAATAATAACAGAAATAATAGTAATAATAGAAATTATGGAAATACATATGGGAGAAGTACTGGTTCTCAGTATGGGGCAGGAAATAGATATTCTAGCGTAGGAAGATATAGAGTTTCAGAAAACGTTTTTTCTACAGGTGCTGGAATGAATAATTCGAGAAGTACATATGGTTCTGGTCGTTCAAATAATTCTAGTCATATGAATAACACTAGAAATCAAAGAAACTATGGCTATACAAGCAGTAGCAGAAATGTGTTTGATAATCAAGAACATAATTATACTAAGAATACTGGAACTAAACAGCATAAAAAGACTGCTCCAAAGCCAAAGAGAACTAGAAAATATATACCTACAATAAATTTAAGTAGCCGAAATAGTAAGGCCATACCAATATATATTTTTATATTTGCCTTAGTACTTATACAGGTTATAGGTTACTCTGCTTCAAGAGTAACAAAAGGAAAAGTAAGTTACGATACAGTACAGTATGGAACGATTGATTCTCCTAATGTTATACAAGGTGTAATTGTAAGAGATGAAAAGGTATACAACACTACAGTAGATGGTGTTATTTCTTATGATGTTGCCGATGGCGAAAAGGTAAAACCAAATACAGAAGTATGTAGCATAAAAGACCAGGCTGCAGTAGCATCTATGGAAAGTGACCTTGAAAAGATAGATAATGATATTATGGATGTTCAGGATAAGAGAGATGATATTTCAATTTATTCTGACGATATTAATAAAGACAATCAGCAAATTAAGAAAATAGTTGATGATAGTGCTATTAATTTTGCAACTTTAAATCTTGAAGATGTATATGAGTTAAAAACAAATATAGAAAAAGAACTTTCAGAAAGAAATCAACTTCTTCTTAGTGAAAATCAAGGGGCTTTAACAGACCTTGTTACAAAAAGAAAAGCACAGGAAGAAAAACTTAATCAAAGTATCAGTAAGGTTTCTACAAATGAAAGTGGTATCGTTTCTTATGATGTTATAGGTGATGAAGATAAATATACATTGGAAACAATGAAATCACTTACAAAGAAAAATACACTTGCTACAACAAGTAGTGATAGTGGATTTAAGACTTCTGTAAAAGCAAATAGTCCGGTCTTTAAAATTATTAAATCCAATACTTGGTATATAGCTGCTTACATAAGCGAAGATTATACTAAGGATTGGAAAACAGGTAATGTAGTTAATATATATGCAAAAGACGATAATGGCGTTTCATATACATTACCAGCTACAATTAATACATTATCAACTGTTAAAGACGGAAAAGAAAAGTACGTAATATTGAGTATTACAAAAAATATGCTTGAATTTGTTGGTGACAGAAGCATTAGCTTTGAAACTCAGAAAACAAAGAAGGGCTATAAAGTTCCTAACAGCTCTATTGTAGACGAAACACTTTTACAGATACCTAGTGATTATATTACAGAAAATAATACTGTAAATAAGGTTTCTGGCTCAAATACAAAGGAAATTCAGGTTGTTGTTTCAAGTGTAGATAAGGAAAAGAAGATTTCTTATGTACCGGTACAGCTTGGCATTTTAAATGTTGGTGATGAAATACAAAAGCCAAATTCTTCTAGCAAATATAAGATAGAAAATGTAGTCAATTCTAATGGTATATACGTTGTGAATTCAGGTATTGCAGAATTTAAAATTGTGAGTTTAGACGACTCTGTGGCTAATTCAACACATACAATTTTAGATATTGGTAAAAATCCTAATATCAACATATATGATAGAATTATGACAGATACTGAAAATGTAACCAAAGAAGAAAAAGTATTTGAATAGAGGTAATGATAAATGAGTATAGCTGACAATTTAAAAGAAATTGAAGAAAAAATTACTAAAGCTGCTGAAATAAGTGGCAGAAAAAGAGAAGATGTACTTCTTCTTGCAGTTTCAAAAACAGTTGATGTTCCCAGAATAAAAGAGGCTGTTAATCTTGGTCTTGTAGATTTAGGTGAAAATAAGCCACAGGAAATTAACTGGAAGTATGAGGAAATAGAAAATGTAAGATGGCATCAGATAGGCCATTTACAGACAAATAAGGTTAAATACATTATTGATAAAGTTTGCCTTATACACTCTCTTGATAGTGTAAAGCTTTGTGAAGAAATTCAGAAAAGAGCTGAGGCTAAGGGAATTACAATGGATGTACTTGTGGAGATAAATATTGCTGGAGAAGAAGCAAAGCATGGCGTTCCACCAGAAAAAGCTGAGGAATTGGTTTTGGAAGCATCTAAATTTAAAAATATCAGGGTTAAAGGCTTAATGACAGTTGCTCCTTTTGTCGAAAATCCTGAGGAAAACAGAAAATATTTTAAGGAAATGCACAAATTATTTATTGACATTAAGGATAAAAACTATGATAATGTAGATATGGAATATCTGTCAATGGGTATGACAAACGATTACGAGATAGCTATTCAGGAAGGTGCCAATATTGTCAGAATAGGCACAGGACTTTTCGGTGCTAGAAATTACGCGGTTTAATATATTTAGGAGGATAAACGTAAATGATTGAATTATTTGATAAGGTTAAGAATTTTATTTTAGGAGAACCTGAAGAAGAATACGAAGAAGAATATAATGACAATTATGGCGAAGAATATGAAAATGAACAGGAAGTAAGTAACGGCAGTAATGTAAGGTCATTTGGCTCAGGCTTTGGTGGATTTACTCAGAAGATGGGCTTTGGTTCAACTTCATCTGCATCTAAGAAGAATACTGAATCACAGTCTTCTTATAGAACTTCTTACTCATCATCAAGAAACTATGGTTCATCAATGGATATGGGTAGAGGTGCATCTAATAAGGTTTTAAGCATTAACACAAGTGTTAATATGCAGGTTGTTATTGTTACACCAAAGACACTTGAAGAAGCCGGTCAGGATAGTCTTCAGTTAAAGTCTAAGGTTGTTATTCTTAACCTTGAAGGTGTTGAAAAGGATAATGCACAGAGAATCACAGACTTCTTCTCAGGTGCTTGCTATGCCTTAAACGGTACTATGCAACCTGTTTCAAGTAGAATTTTCATTGTAGCACCTTATGATGTTAATATTTCAGGACAGTTTAGACGTGAATTAGAGGCAAGTGGTATTAAGTTACCTAATTCTTCTATGTGGAGATAGTGAGGTTTTGTATGGTTAATGCGAATATTGGTTTTGTATTAATAAAAGCACTTTATTATTTTTATACTCTTTTGGAATATGCAATTCTTGCAAGATGTATATTATCTTGGTTGCCAATAGGTCAGAATAATATTTTTGTAAGAATTTTAGTTGCAATTACTGAACCTATAATGGGACCTATTAGAAAATTAATTTATAAGTCCCCACTTGGCAGAGGTATGATGGTAGATTTTTCGCCAGTGTTGGCGTTATTAGTAATAATGTTCATATATAGAATTCTTGCAAGCATTATATATGGGGTATTTTTCTAATGGCAAGTAAAAAAGATTTACTAAAGAGTATTTCCGATGAAGATGAAAGAAAAATTTTTGCTAAGGCTTTAGATAAAGGAAATTTGTGTGCTAAGATTAATGTTCCTCAGTTTTCAGATTTTATGGACCCCTATAAGGCTCATAAATTAGAGGAAATATGTAGGGGCTGTGAGTTTAATACAGTACTTTATGGTGGCTATGGAGATGCCGAAAGATTAAAGTTGGGCTTTTTCCCTTATTATGATGAAGGGGAGTATTCTTCATTTCCTATTTCCTATGTTGAAGTCACATATAATGGCAAATATAGTAAAACTCTTACTCATAGGGAGTTCTTAGGCTCAGTTTTAGGCTTAGGCATAACTCGTGATAAAGTGGGCGATATATATATTCAGAATGAAAAAGCTGTTATAATGGTAGATGATGATATTGCTGATTATATAGTTTCTAATTTGGAAAGAGTTTCCCATACAAAAGTTAACGCAAAAATTATAGACCATTTTGAGTCCACACCTTCAGAAGTGAATGAAAAGAAAATAACAGTTGCTTCACTGCGTATAGATGCAATATTAAGTGGGGCATTGAATATTTCAAGAGGTAAGGTTTCCGATTTAATAAAAGGCGAAAAGGCTTTTGTAAATTGGAAACAAATTACGTCTGTGTCTGAAAACATTAAAAATGGAGATATGATTACACTTCGTGGTTTTGGACGAGTTAAAGTAATAGAAACTCTTGGAAAAACGAAAAAAGATAGATTTCTTATTGATATAGAAGTCTATAAATAGATTTAGGAGGAAGTTGAATTATGATGACACCTGTTGATATTGAAACAGCTGATTTTAAAAAGGTGGCTTTAGGTTACTCTTGTGATGAAGTAGATACTTTTCTTGACAAAGTTATTGTTGAATTTGAAAAACTTTTCAAAGAAAATGCTAAACTTCAGGATAAGGTTACTACAACAGAAGAGGCACTTAAATATTACAAGGATTTGGAAGATACAATTAGAAATTCTATTGTAAGAGCTGAAAAAACAGTTGAGGAAACAAAACACAATGCTGAAGTTGAAGCTAGTCAGATTGTCAAGACTGCTGAACAGCAGGCTGTTGATATTATGCAGGATGCTCATAAGCAACTTTATCAGTTAAAGAACGAAATTATTAGACTTAAGGCTGAGTACGAATCAGTTAAGGGGAAGTTAAAGATGCTCCTTGAAACTGAATTAAAAATGCTTGAACAGTATGAAGAAGAATTAGGTTTAAACGAGGAACAGGAATAAGAGGTTTAATATGAAAATTTTAGAAGTAAAAACTGCTTTAAAAGATTATCCAATTTATATTGACCATAGCTATGATGAACTTGTTTCAGCTTTTGAAAAGTCTGGTTTAAAGCCAAGTAAACTTTGTATTATTACAGATACTAATGTAGAAAAGTATTATCTTGAAACAATAGAGTCTATGCTTTCAGAAAAGTATGATGTTTGTCATTATGTTTTTGAAGCAGGAGAAAACAGCAAACATTTAGGCACAATCAGTGATTTCTATAACTTCTTTGTAGAAGAAAAATTGGATAGAAAATCTGTTGTTGTTGCTTTAGGTGGTGGCGTTGTTGGTGATATGGCTGGCTTTGCTGCATCTACATATATGAGAGGTATTAGTTTTGTTCAAGTGCCTACAACTTTACTTGCACAGGTTGACAGTAGTGTAGGTGGCAAAACAGGTGTAGACTTTAATGGCAACAAGAATATGATTGGTGCTTTTTATCAGCCAGATTTTGTTTTTATAAATAGCGAAACACTTAAGACTTTACCTTATAGAGAAGTTGCAGCAGGTATTGCTGAGGCTATAAAATACGGTTATATTATTGATAAGGATTTCCTTGAATACTGTGTTGAAAATAAGGAAAGTATAAAATCATTAGATAATAATGCTCTTATTGAGGTTATTTATAAATGCTGTGAAGCAAAGGCCTATGTTGTAAGCAAGGATGAAAAAGAATTAGGCTTGAGAGCTATTCTTAATTTTGGACATACTTTTGGTCATTCAGTTGAAACACTTAACAATTTTAAATTGCTTCATGGTGAATGTGTTGCTATTGGTATGGTTGCTGCTCTCTATTATTCTATGGAATGTGGCAATACAACTAAGGAAGATATTGAAAATATTGAAAAATTACTTGAATTTTTTGAACTTCCTATTAGATGTGATAACAATGTTGATGAAGTTTATAATCAGATGTTTTATGATAAAAAGACTTCAAGTGGCAAAATAAAGATAGTTGCATTAAAGAAAATAGGTGAGGCTTTCATTGACTCATCTAATGATGTGGCAAGTATAAAAAAGGCTATAGAATACATAGCAAAGTAGGTGTAATAAATGTTTTTATTGCCTGTTTTAATTATTTTAGCTATTGTAATAATAGACCAGATAACAAAATATATGACTGTTTCAATGCTTATGCCTATTAATTCAGTAGAAATTATAAAAAATTTCTTTTCATTGACATATGTTGAAAATAGGGGAGCAGCTTTTGGAACAATGATGGGTGGAAGATGGTTTTTCGTTGCCCTTACAGTTATTGTTGTTGTAGCTGGTGGTATTTATTATTCTAAGATATATAATAAAGATAAAAGTAAAATTGCGTCATTGGCACTTGTATTAGTAGCTGGTGGAGCAATAGGAAACTGCATTGACAGACTTTTCAGAGGTTATGTAGTGGATATGTTGTCATTTAACTTTTTTGGCTACAGTTTCCCTGTATTTAATTTCGCAGATATTTGTGTTGTAATAGGTGCTGTTTTATTGGTTGTTTCCTTATGTTTTACAAAAGAGGGAAAATAGTATGGAAATATTTACTATTGAAACAGATGACGTTAACAAGAGAGTAGATGTTTTTCTTAATGAAGAAATGGAAGATATATCTCGTTCAGCTTTGCAGAAAAATATTGAAAAGGGAAATATAACAGTAAATGGAGAAAAAATAAGCAAAAATTATAAACTTCGTATAGGAGATATAGTAGAAGCTGAACTTCCTCCTCCAGAGAATATTGATATTGTGCCAGAGGATATTCCCCTTGACATAATGTATGAAGATGATGACTTAATTGTTATAAATAAACCTCAGAATATGGTTGTTCATCCAGCACCGGGACATTATACAGGAACTTTGGTTAATGCTTTAATGTTCCATTGTGGGGATAATTTATCGGGTATAAATGGTGTACTTCGTCCTGGTATTGTTCACAGAATTGACAAGGACACATCAGGTGTTTTGGTTATAGCAAAGTCAGATTTGGCACATAAAGGTCTTTCAGAACAGCTTGCTGAACACTCTATGAAAAGAGTATATAATGCTATTGTTTACAATAGTTTTAGTGAAGAAAGCGGTACTGTAGACAGAAATATTGACCGTTCTAAAAATGACAGAAAGAAAATGGCTGTTGTTATGCAGGGTGGTAGAAATGCTGTTACCCATTATAAAGTAATTGAAAAATTGGGTAAATATACTTTGGTTGAGTTACAACTTGAAACAGGAAGAACTCATCAGATTAGAGTTCATATGTCTTATATAGGTCATCCACTTTTAGGAGACCCTGTATATGGACCTAAGAAATGTCCTTTTAATTTAAATGGTCAGGTTCTTCATGCAAAGGTTTTAGGTTTTATTCATCCGAGAACAGGAGAATATATGGAATTTAATTCAGAATTACCGGATTATTTCAGTTCTCTTATCGAAAGATTAAAAAAATAAAATAATGCTTGCATTTTGGAAAGTATTATGTTATAATATCGACTTGTGAGTACGAATGTTCCGCTGGTACTTGTGGCAGGAAGCCATTAATCCAAAGGGTATTTATGAACATTTATGATGAAAGGGAGGCAAAGCCTTATGAATTATTCAATTATTAGAGAAATCGAAAACGAACAGCTTAAGCCAGAAGTTACTGAATTTAACGTAGGTGACACAGTAAGAGTTTACGCTAAGGTTGTTGAAGGTACAAGAGAAAGACTTCAGATGTTTGAAGGTGTTGTACTTAAGAGACAGGGTGGCGGCGCTAAGGAAACTTTCACAGTAAGAAGAATTTCTTACGGTGTAGGTGTAGAAAGAACTTGGCCAGTACATTCTCCAAGAATTGACCGTATCGAAGTTGTTAGATATGGTATCGTTAGACGTGCTAAGCTTAACTACCTCAGAGGTAGAATCGGTAAGGCAGCTAAGGTTAAGGAAGATATCCACAGAAGAAGTAAGTAATTTTTTGACCCTCGGCGTTGACCGAGGGCTTTTTCTTTTTAGTCCATAAAACTAGAATAAAATATATTTCTAGTTATTATTATAATAAAGTACAAAATTTATAAAAGGAGGCGAAATGTTATGAACATACAATGGTATCCTGGTCATATGACTAAAACAAGAAGAATGATGGAAGAAAATATATCTTTAGTAGATATTGTAATTGAATTGCTTGATGCTAGACTTCCATTTAGTAGTAAAAATCCGGAAATTGATAATTTAGCAAGAAACAAAAAGAGAATTGTTATCTTAAATAAGGTGGATTTAGCTGACGAAAAGAAAACAAAAGAGTGGAGAGCATACTTTGAAGATAAGGGCTTTAAAGTAATTGAAGTAAACTCTATTACAGGAAAAGGTATTAAGGATATTACAGAAGTTTCAAAAGAACTTATGGCTGAAAAGCTTGAAAGATTAAGACTTCGTGGCAGACTTTTTACTCCAACGAGAGCAATGATTGTTGGTATTCCTAATGTAGGTAAATCAACTTTAATTAACAAATTTGTAGGCAAGGCTCTTGCTAAAACTGGTGATAAAGCTGGTGTTACAAGAGGTAAACAATGGGTAAGAGTAAAGCGTGATTTTGAACTTTTAGATACACCGGGTATTTTATGGCCTAAGTTTGAAGACCAGAGAGTAGGTGAAAGATTAGCTTTTACAGGAGCTATTAATGACGATATTCTTGACTCAGAAACTCTTGCTTGCAAATTAATTGATTATTTAAGAAAATTATATCCGAATGCTTTGGCTGAAAGATATAAGGTAACATATGACGAAAATACAAAATCAGAAGAAGTATTAAGTGAAATTGCTGTAAACAGAGGATTTAAGTTAAAGGGTAATGAACTTGATTTAAAGAGAGCAGCAGATATTCTTATTGATGAGTTCAGAGCAGCAAAGCTTGGAAGAATGACACTTGAAAGTGTTGAAAATGTTTTAGAAGATTAAAAAATGTTGTATATATTTTTATGATTGGACAATAATATCTCTTGAAGGGTTTGCCTTCATATAATTAAAGGAGGATTATTGTTATGAACAACAATTATGAAAACAACAGCAACAGCAAGTCCAGAACTAACAAGAACAGTAGAGTAGAATTTGCAGAAGATATGAACTTTGATGAACAGAGCAACAACAAGTCAAAGTCAAATAGTCGTTCAAATTCTAACTGTACTAACAATTCAAATTCCAACTCTAACTCTAATTCAAATTCTAACGGTAGATAGTCTTATTCTAACAAAAAAACAAGGTCCTAGGACCTTGTTTTTTTAGTTGTTTTCTTTTGCCTGACAATCAGGGCATATACCGTAAATATCAAATTCCTGAGCTTCAGCACGGAAGCCTTTCTTTTCTGCAATCTGTGTTCTTAAATTGCTAAGAGCAGAACTTTCTAAAGCTGTAGGATTGAGATAATCAACTACACAATGACATCTTGTGCAAATCAAATGAGGATGAAAACTTGTATTTGCATCATATCTGTGACTATCTTCTCCAACATTAAACTCTGTTACAAGATGAGCATCTCTTAAAGAAGCTACAGTTTTGTATACAGTAGCAAGGCTTAAAGAAGGGTGTTCTTCCTTTAAGTCGTTGTAAATAGTTTCTACACTAGGATGAGCAGTAGTATTAGTTAAATATGAATAGATAGATAATCTTTGAGGAGTTACTTTTAAATGATTTTGCTTTAAATTTGCGGCTAAAGTATTCATAGGACACCTCCTTTATAATAAATGATAAATAATAATTATTATTTATCATAATATAAATTTTCTATTCTGTCAATAGTAATTTGAAAAATATATGATTTTTATTTGTTGTAAAAAACTTATATTTGTGGTAATATATAATTGTATTAATATATATGTAAAGGAAATGAATTTTAAAATGAACATAATTTTACACGAACCAGAAATACCTCAAAATACAGGTAATATTGGTAGAACTTGTGTTGCAACAGGTACTTCGTTACACTTAATTGAGCCTTTAGGTTTTAAGATTGATGATAAATCGCTTAAAAGAGCTGGTATGGACTATTGGAAAGATTTAGATGTACATTATTACACAAATTTCCAGGATTTCCTCAACAAAAATCCTAATGCTAATATTTATATGGCAACAACTAAGGCTCTGAATACATATTCAGATGTTAAATTTAAGGATGACGATTTTATTATGTTCGGTAGCGAAGGCTCTGGAATACCTGAAGAAATACTTCTTCACTACAAGGATAATAGTATTCGTATTCCAATGCTTGAACAATATAGAAGTTTAAATTTATCCAATTCTGTGGCTATTGTTCTCTATGAGGCTTTAAGACAGAACTCTTTTAAGGGCTGTCAAATGGAAGGACATTTACATAGACATAGTTGGAGCGAGGCAGAATAAGAGGTAGATATATATGGAGCAAGAAACTGTATTTGTTATAATGCTAAAAAATAAAGAAACTGGATTTCTTGAAAAAGAATTAGGAAGTCTTAATATAAATAAAAATGATGAATATATCGTTAATTTGTTTGTATTAAAGGAAGATGATGGTGAAAAATTACACCTTAGAATATCAACTGACAGAGATGTAGAAGATTGGGAATATGGTGCAATTTTTGATAATTACAACTATGATTCTTATGGCGACAATGTTATTGAAATTGATGAAATTGATAATGATTACAATCCAGTATGGGAAATTGTAATTGATTATGATGACAATTTATCAGTTGTAGAAGAAAGAGTTGCTGAAATTTTGGATATTCATTCAAATGAACTCAAGAGAGTTTATGAAGAAATAAAAGACAAGGAAAGTGAATATAAAAATGATTGATAAGAGAATGGCTGCTGCAAGTGCCTTTGTTATTGCTGTTGGTGTAGCAACAGGTGCCGGAATGTATTTTATTCATAATGGTTCTAACACCACTACTACTGAACAGACAGAAGTTACAACACAGGCACAGGTTGGTAATGCTTCTGCTAATAAAGACGGTACTGTGGATTACAAAATTGGTCTTTCTGATTTTGAGCCTAGTGATGAACAGGTTAATTCAATGATTACTGTAGTAGAAGGTGCTCAGAAATATTATGACGATAAGGCTGTATCAGATGGATTTTTAAGTCAGTTTGGTTTTTTGTATAGCCTTTCAAAAGAAAACACAGTTTCTTTGTCTGAGATTATTGCTGATGGATATGCAAAAGCTGATGATGATATTGTAAAAAATACAGATGTTTTATTAATTAGACCTTCAGATTATAATTCTGTTATAGGTGCTGAAGGCGGAGAAAAGGATTTATCTGTTTTTACAGCATTAAATACTAAAAACGGTTATTTCTTAGCTGGTGTAGGCGTAGAACCTAAAATGCTTACAGCACAGCAGTATCAGCAATTAGTTGGAATGTATTCTTTTGAACATGGAGAAATAAAAAATCCTAAAAAGGGCGAAGACGAATATAATGCTATTATAAAGGCATCAGGAGTTAGTGGCAATATTGATGTTAAGCATATAGCTTGTGACAATAAATATGCTGTGCTTGTTGTTGGTAGTCTTGATGACCCTACAGATATTAAGGAATTTGCCTTTTTAAATGACAATGGAAAATGGGGTATAATTGCTAATGACTTAGCTACAGTTGCTAATGCAAAGCAGTATATGAATGAAAGATACCCAGATATGGAACTTGGACTTTTACCTATTTACAATATTAAAGACTATGGTACTATTGTTACAGGCTTTGATGACTATATTAGTTCTTTAGTATCATTAGGTATGATAAAAGACGGAGATATGAAACAAGGTGCATACGAATGTGGTGCTGGTAACTTTGTTTATATTGAACCAAAGGCAACAGGAAAGAGACTTATAGGTCACGTTAATTCTCAGAATAAACTTGAGTTTTTCGAGGCTTCAAGTCTTGAGGAAGCTATATCAATTATGCTCCAAAAGGAGAAAAATCCACCTGTATTTATACTTAAGTTTGACAATTAATATTTTGTAGACAAAATAGTATAGATATAGTAGAATAGGGATATAGATAGTTTAGGAGGGGATTTTTATGAATAATACAATTATATCAATTTGCAGAGAATACTGTAGTGGTGGTAAAGAAATTGGCAAAAAAGTTTCTGATGAACTAGGATATACTTTCTTAGATAAACAGCTTATTACAGAGGCAGCGAAAAAGTCTGGCTATGATGAGTCTGTTTTTGAAAAAGTTGATGAAGTAGCTACAAATAGCTTACTTTATTCATTAGTTCTTGGTACATACGGAGCAAATGCTGCCGGTGCAATGCCTGATAATGACAAACTTTTTGGTTTACAGGCTGAAATTATAAGAGATACAGCAAAGGAAAAAAATTGTGTTGTAATTGGTCGTTGTGCAGATTATGTTTTAAGAGAAGAACCTCATCTTATTAAGATTTTCTTGAAAGCTGATATGGACTTCAGAGTAGAAAGATTCCGTTCGTTATATACAACTCCTGAAGGTAAAAAGCCAGAAGATATTATTAATAAGACTGATAAAAAACGTGCATCTTATTATAAATTCTATACAGGCAACCTTTGGAAAGATATGAATAATTATGATTTAGTAATTAATACAGGTAAGGTTGGCATTGATAATGCTGTTGCCACTATTATAGATTATGTAAGGAAATATGATTATGTAAAATAAAGAACTGAGGACGGATAAGTTACTGACTTGTCCGTCCTTTTTTGCTATATACACGTAAAAAACTGGTATGGAAATATAAACCATACCAGTATAATATTTAACTCTTTGTAGTAGTTTCTGTGGACTCTGTAGTAGTTTCAGCTTTCTTAGTACCTATGTAAGTAACCTGTTGTCTTGGAGAATATGTGCTAGTGTTAATTTTTACAGTATCCTTTAATACACCATTTTCATACACTTTTTTATAAAGCTCGTATTTATATCCCTTTAAAGGAGTTACAACTTCAGTTTCTCCTTCTAAAAGAGTAGGGTCTTTCTTTTCTACAGGGTCATCAGGGTCAGTTTCTTCAATAAGTTTGTTTTCAAGTTCTATAGTTCTTCCGGCAGGGTGAATTTCCTCCCCATATAGATTTACAACAACATTTGATGAAGTTAAATAGGATTCTATATAAACAGCCTTATTGGTGTTGTTTTTAAACTTAAAATCCTTATAATCCCCAGCCAATGTGGCATCAAAGGCATAAGGAGAATAACCGACTTTCATAGAATGATTATGTCTTTCTGTAACTTCAAGTTCTGCATATAGAACTGCATCATACAAAGCACTTGAAACCTGACACATACCACCACCAACACTGTCTTCTATTTTACCCTTAACAATAGTACCGGCTAAAGCCCAACCATTTTCTTCTGTACAAGGATTAAAGTGGGCATTGGTAGAAAATTCTTCGCCGGGATATAATATAACACCGTTTATTTTGCTACAAGCATTTCTAAGGTTTTGGACTCTGTTTTCATCATTACCTTTATATTGACTTGAATAGTTACCAATAAGCTTGTCAGCACCGGTAAATATACCGGATTCGTATTTTGGCTTAGTTTCAGTTATATCAAATTTAATTGTCTTATTAAAATCATTGTCTTTTATGCTTTGGGTAAGCTCATTTAAAACCTTTTCATAGTCAAAATTGTAGCCAATTTGTGATTGACTTACTTGGAAACTACCATTTACTCTTTTTTCGGTAGCATCTTTGGCTTCAACAATAATATCACTTTTGATTTTATTTATAGCTGAATTAACCTTATCTGGGCTATATGTCATAACTGGCATATTTACAGTGCCACTTTCAAGAGTTTTAAATTCACGCCACCAATTATCAGATGATGTTTGAGCAAAGTTGACAGCCTGTTTTACCGTATCATCAATATTGAATTTAATATCAAAATCATCAAGGGTATACTCATACTTATGCTTGCCGTCTGTACTCTCAATGGTAAATACAACACCTTCGTAGTTTGTTTTAATTTTAGACTTAACGGTGCTTAGTGCCTTTTCGTAGGTCATACCACTTAAATCCATACCGTCTACAAGTATACCTTTTTTTATTCTAGGTTCAGTCTGTTTAATAGGGCGATTGATTTTTATTTGGTAATAGTGGCTTAAAGCTGGTCGCCAAGAAAAATGAATAGCACTAAGTCCAACAACAAAAACAACAGCAATATTAACTAATCTTTTTTTAGTTGCTTTACGTCTTATTTTATGCTTTTTTGTTGGTCTGTGTTCTGCGTTCATTTTGTATTCACCCTATGTTAATCTTTTGTTATTTTGGTAATGTTGATATTACTACTGATGCTTCAGACATTCTTTTTTCCATAACAGAAACAACAGTATCAGTTGTTTTTTCTACATCTAACTTTTCGTTGTAAAAATCTAAGTCATTATTAATTTCTGGTTCAATTTTTTCAATACAAGCTTTTACAGTGTTTCTATCAACAAAATAAGAAGGGTTTAAATATTTACGCTTATTAAGTAAAGTAGTATATTCTTCTACTCTGTCAGCTATTTTACCTGTTCTGGCATAGCCATAGGCTTCATTTATGGCTGATTTAATATCTAATCTTGCACCTAAATCGTAATATGTAAATCTCTTGTTGTAGCTTGTATGATTACTTGATAAATAAATTACATTTTGAAGTTCTAATTTAGAATAATCGTTTTCACCTCTGTCAAGAGCTTGTTCTACAGTTAAACCACCAATAGGATAGTTATTTAAAAAAGCACCTGGGTAAATTAAATCCGTATCGAGAGCCTCTTTTACAGAGTCTGTCTTTGCTGCATTAATAGCATTTTTAGAGTATATTCCACTCCCTATTGAGGCAACAATAAGAACAGCAACGGCTATAATGTGGAGAGGTTTAATTTTAAAAGTATCTTTATCAGCAATATAATCGCTGTTTAAAAATTCAATAACTTTATCTTTTAATTTTATACTGTATTTTTTAGTGTATTTAATGAAAATTTTAAACTTTTCAATTAATACAGGAACAATATTATTTATCTTGTTTTTCATAAAAACTCCTTAGTGTATAAATATAATGGATAATGAACTTAATACCATAGCAACAATCAAAAATATAGCAACTACGCCAGCAACAATTCTCTTAGTTTTTGGATTCATTCTTCTCACTTTATATACACTCTCCTTTAAAAATCTCTATAAGGCTTATTATAACAGAAATATATATTTTTTCAATAATTTTAATATATTTAATATAAATTTAAGGGATGTATACTTGACTTTAAAAATTAAGATTTTATAATAATATAGTTAGATTTCTAAATTTAGGAGGAAATAAACAATGAGAAAACTTTTGAAATACCTGAAGCCTTATTGGCTTTATGTTATTTTAGCACCTCTTTTAATGATTGTAGAGGTTGGAAGTGAATTGCTTATGCCTAAAATAATGAGTTACATTGTAGATATTGGTGTAGCAAATCACGATTTTAGCTATATAATTTCACGAGGAATACTTATGATTATTATAGCTTTCTTCGGTATTGTAGGTGGTGCAGGGTGTACAATTTGCTCATCAAAGGCATCTATGGGCTTTGGTACAGATATAAGAAAAGATATGCTTGATAGAATACAAAATTTTTCTTTTGTAAATCTTGATAAGTTCAAAACATCTTCTCTTATTACAAGACTTACAAACGATATTACACAGGTGCAACAGATAGTAATGATGAGTTTAAGAATGTTGGTCAGAGCACCGGCTACATTTATTGGTGGCTTAATTATGGCTATTACAATTAATACCAGATTGTCACTTATATTGGTTGTAGCTATTGTTGTTTTATTTACATCTGTTTTTCTTATTATAAGAAAAGTTGGACCATTATTTAACATAGTTCAGCAAAAAATAGATAACGTAAATACAGTTATGAGAGAAAATCTTGCTGGTGTTAGAGTTATTAAATCTTTTGTAAGGGAAAAGAAAGAAAAAGAAAAATTCGATGTACGAAATACAGAATTAAGAGATACAACAATATCTGCTTTTAGAATTGTTACATTAATTTTCCCTGTTTTAATAATCATAATGAATGTTGTGACTGTTATTATTTTGTGGCGTGGTGGACATATGGTATTTGAAAACATTATGCCTACAGGAGATTTAATGGCATATATTACTTATCTTACACAGATTTTAATGTCATTAATGATGGTAAGTATGGTATTTGTAATGATTTCAAGAGGTGGAGCTTCTGCTGAAAGAATAGGCGAAATTTTTGCAACTGAAATAGACATTACAGAACCGGAAAATGCTATTACTTCAGGAATAGACAAGGGTAAAATTGAATTTAAAAATGTGTCTTTTAGATACCCTGAAAGTACAGGAGACCCTGTTCTTGAAAATATTAATTTGACAATTAATTCGGGAGAAACAGTTGGTATATTAGGTGAAACTGGTGCAGGTAAGTCTACACTTGTTAATCTTATACCTAGATTATATGATACAACAGAGGGCGATATATTTATTGATGGAAAGAATGTAAAAAATATAAGCCTTGACTATTTGAGAAGCTCTATTGGTACTGTGTTACAGAAAACAATACTTTTTTCAGGTACTATTAAAAACAATATAAAATGGGGCGATAGTAATGCCTCAGATGAAGAAATTATCGAATGTGCTAAAGATGCTCAGGCTTATGACTTTATTGTTAATACAGACAATGGCTTTGACACAGAATTAGGTCAGATGGGTGTTAATGTTTCCGGTGGACAGAAGCAGAGAATATCCATAGCTAGAACACTTTTGAAAAAATCCAAAATACTTATTTTTGATGATAGTACAAGTGCCTTAGATACTGGCACAGAAGCTAAAATACAAAGTGTTTTAAAGAATAAATACAAAGATGTGACAAAGATTATTATTGCTCAGAAAATTTCTTCTGTTATGAATAGTGATAAAATCATTCTTATTCATGGAGGAAAAATAATTGGAGAGGGTAATCACGATTATTTAATGGCAAATTCTGAGGAATATCGTGAAATATATGAATCCCAAATAAGAGAGGAGGATGAATTAAATGGCAGATAACAAAAAGTCACCAATACCTGTTGGTGGAGGCAGAGGAGATAGACACGCAGCCCCTCAAAAGCCTAAAAATACAGTAGCAACATTGAAAAAATTATGGAAATATATATCAGTTCATAAAGTGAAATTGATAATTGTATTTTTCTTAGTTTTATTTACAACTTTGACAACATTAATATCTACAAGAGCTGTAGGTACAGCTATAGATAATTATGTTTTACCGGGAAAATTTGGGGCTTTAGCAAAAGTAATAGCAGGACTTGTAGTGTTATATCTTTTGTCAGCTCTCTTTACTTGGCTACAAACACAGCTTTGCGTAAATCTTGCACAAAATACAGTATTTGAAATAAGAAAAGATTTATTTAATAAATTACAGACTTTACCTTTAAAATACTTTGATACCAATTCAAAAGGTGATATAATGAGTAGAGTTACAAATGATGTTGATGCAATAGCCAACTCACTTAATGTAAGTTTAGTTCAGGCTGTCCAGTCTTTAATGACTATTATTGGTATATTTATATTTATGCTTGTACTTAATCCTATTTTGACAGTAGTAACAGTTGCAACAATACCCTTTCTGTTTTTAATGACTAAGTTTATTACAAAACGTTCAAGAGTGTATTTTGTAAAACAGCAGGTGGCGTTAGGTGCTTTAAATGGTAATATAGAAGAAGTTATATCAGGACAGAAGGTTGTAAAAACATTTGTAAAGGAAAAGTATGAGCTTGAAAAAATGGAAGTCCTCAATCAGGAGCTTAAAAAAGTTGGTACTAATGCTCAGATTTTTTCTGGATTTATGGGACCTTGCTCAACTTTTATAAATAGTTGTTCTTATGCCCTTATAGTTGTTGTAGGTGCTTTAGCAGGAATTACTCCCGGTGTTATAACAAGTTTCTTGATTTATTCAAGACAGTTTGGCAGACCTTTTAATGAAATTGCTACACAGTATAACTCGCTTCTTTCGGCTGTAGCTGGTGCAGAAAGAGTATTCACCGTTATGGAACAGTTACCAGAACCGGCAGACGATGAAAATGCTATTGAATTAAAGGATATTAATGGTAGAGTAGATTTTGATGATGTTTGTTTTTCTTATGAAGAGGGTCACCCAATTCTTAAGAATATAAATTTATATGCAAAATCCGGTCAGACTATTGCCTTAGTTGGACCAACAGGTGCTGGTAAAACAACTATAATAAATCTTCTTACTAGATTTTATGATATTCAGAGTGGGTCAATAAAAATTGATGGTACAGATATTAGAAAGATTAAGAGAAATAGTTTAAGAGAAACACTAGGTATTGTATTGCAGGATAGTTATTTATTTACTGGTACAATAATGGAAAATATAAGATATGGCAGACTTGATGCAACAGATGAAGAAGTTATAGAGGCTGCTAAATTGGCACAGGCTCACGAATTCATAAGAAGATTAAATAATGGATATGATACAGAACTTTCAGAAGATACAGACACTCTTAGTCAGGGTCAAAAGCAGATGATAGCTATTGCAAGAACAATACTTGCTGACCCAAAGATATTGGTTCTTGATGAGGCAACAAGTAATGTAGATACAAGAACAGAAGTAAAAATTCAAAGAGCTATGTTAAACCTTATGGAAGGAAGAACTTCATTTGTAATTGCTCATAGACTTTCAACAATAAGAAATGCAGACTTGATTGCTGTATTAAAAGATGGAGAAATAATCGAAAGGGGTAATCATACTGAACTGCTTGAAAAGAAAGGTTTTTATTATTCCCTTTATATGAATCAGTTTAGTGAAGATTTATAAAAATTATGGATAAAGATGAGGAATTAAAACAGCAAGTTTTAAATGAAGAAAATAAAAAAGATGATGGTTTAAATGATAAACAGCGAGAGGCTGTTTACATTAGGGGAGCAAACACTCTTGTCAGTGCAGGTGCTGGGTCTGGAAAGACCTATGTACTGACAAAGAGAGTTATCTCTCTTTTAACAGATGAAAAAAATCCCGTTGATATAGATAGGCTTTTTGTTGCTACGTTTACTGTTTCAGCTACAGGCGAAATGAAAGAACGTATAAGAAAAGCTATTAATGATGAAATAAAAAGAATAAGAAAAGAAAAAAACAAAAAAGAAAATTTAAATAAAATAAATGAATTAGAAAAACATGAGAATCATTTAAGAAAACAGATTTCTCTTTTAAATAGAGCAAGTATTACAACAATAGACTCATATTGTTCAACTGTAGTAAAACAAAATTTCCAAAAATTGATTTTTGAAACAGACGAAGAAACACTTTCCTTAGACCCTAATTTCAAAATTTGTGACAGTTGGGAAAATGACCAAATGCAGTCAGAAGCTATGGACGAATTTATGGAGTTAAAATACCAAGAAAAAAATCCAAACTTTATGGCACTGTGTGATAATTTATGCCAAAATTATACTGATAGAAATTTAAAAACAGTTATATTATCAGTTCTCAATAAAATAGAAAACTTCTCAAACAGAGAAAAATGGTTTGAGCAAATAATGGAAATGTATCGTCAAATAGAGAATATATCAAATGAGGACGATTACTATACATCAGATTTTGCTAAGGCATATAAGGAATTGTTTGCAGAAAATGTAGATGATATTAATGATGCAAAAAGAGAGTTTGATATTAATATTGGAGATTTAAAAGAACGTTTGGCTTACTTAGATAGCCAAACAAAATTAACTGACACTATAAGAAATGGTATATATGTTGCTGATAATATAAATGATTTTGTCACTAAATTAAATGAAAGCTATATTTCTGAAAGTGCTAAAGAGTTTAGTAATCTTGATGTTAGTGGTGTTTTTGGAGGTAGACTTTTAACCCCTGCTAAAAAGGGTGATAAGGAAAAAAATAATTTAAAAATAGAGGCTATAGAAATTGCAAACGAAATAAAAACAAATGCCAAGATTTTTAAAGAAAATGTTTTTGATATTTTTGCTTCAAAGTATGAGTCTATATCATATAATGATTTTGAAATACTAAAAAAACAAGCTCCTTTAATTGAAACCCTTATTGATTGTGTAAGAGATTATAGCAAAATATTAATGAGAAAGAAATTTGAACAGCAAAAATATACATTTAATGATATTGCTAGATTTTGTCACGATATATTAGTAGATGAAAATGGTAACAAAACTGCTGTTGCAGAAAGATATTCTGAAGAATTTGCAGAAATTATTGTTGACGAATATCAGGATATAAGTTTCTTACAGGATGATATATTGAGAGCTATATCTAATGGACACAATTTATTTATGGTTGGTGATATAAAGCAAGCTATATATAGATTTAGAGAGGCAAACCCAGAAGTATTTAATGAAAAGTACAAAAAATATGAAGTATATAAGGGCACAATAGAAAGTGACAAAGAAGGTTATAAAATTATGCTTTCAGAGAATTATCGTTCAAGAAAGCAGGTTTTAGAGGCTAGTAATTATATATTTAATGGACTTATGTCAGAAACCCTTGGCGAAGTAGAGTATGGAGAAGATACTAAGCTTATAACAGGGTCAAAATTTCCTAATGCAGATGATAAGATATACAATACAGAAATTGTATCTATATATAAACCTAGTAAAAACACAAAAAAAGTTAGATATGATAGTGAAATTGGTACAATGGAATGTACTTGTGGTGAGTATTATGACGGAGTACCAGAAGATGCTGATATAGTTTATTATGAAGCCAGTGAAATTGCCCATAGAATAAAAGAACTTGTAGGTACTATGGATATAAGTATAAAGAATGAACCTAATAAGACAAGAAAATTGGAATACGGTGATATATGTATTCTGATGAAAACTTTAAAACTATCAGATGTTACAGGTACAGGAAATATAATGAAGGAATATTTAATGAAAGCCGGTATACCGGTTTCACTTAAATTGGAAAATGCTTTAGTCGATACATTTGAAGTTAAATTGTTACTTAATTTTTTAAAAGTACTGGATAATCCTATGCAGGATATTCCTCTTGTTAGCTTGTTATATTCAACTGTTTATAATTTTTCAGCTGATGAATTAGTTGAGATAAAGAAAGCAGAGTTTAATTCAAATATTTATATAGCTTTATTGAAATATTGTGAAAATGACAATGAAAATGCTGAATTAAAACAAAAAGCTCAACAAGTTATAGATGATATAAATAAGTTTAGAAATATGGCGTTGGAAACAAGTATGTATGACTTGATTTCAGAAATTTATTTGGAAACTAATTTATATAATTATGTTTCATTCCTTCCTGACGGAAAAAACAGAAAAGTAAATTTAATATTGTTCAAAGAATTAGCTTTGGAATATGATGCTAAAAATTGCTTTGGTATAAATGGATTTTTAGATTTTGCAGAAAATACTGCTTTAAATGCTCAGGATTTAGGAAGTGCATCAGATAGTAACAGTGTAAAAATTTCAACTATACATAAGAGTAAGGGCTTGGAATATCCTGTTGTTTTTGTTGCTAACTTAGGCAGAGCATCTTTAAATGAAAATCATAGAGATACAACAGAAAGGGCATTTATAGATAAAAATTTACTTGCTGTTAATTACAGAGACAGCTTTGAAATGCAATCCTACGGTACTATACCAAATTATATAGGAAAATTAAGAAAGAAACATTTGGAGTTGTCAGAGGTAATGCGTTTATTCTATGTTGCTTGTACCAGAGCAAGAGAAAAGCTAATATTAATTGGCTGTAATGATAGTGTTTTAGATGTAACTGAAAATAAAGATATATATCAAAATAAAAATGGAAAATTTATTCCTACATTGATGCAAAAACAGAATAATATAATGAAATGGCTTTCATATACTGTAAAGGGGTGCAAGGAGGATTATATAGATATTGAAAATATTTATGTTCCTAATATGCAGGATTATTTAATAAGAGATGAAGAAGTTACACAGCTTCAAGAAGATAGTCTTAGTAATATTGTTCCACCTCAGGATATTAAAGAAAGTGATGAATATATTAATATTGCAAAAAAGCTGGATTGGGTTTATCCAAATGAATTTGCATCACAGATACCTACAAATATGTCTATTACAGAAATAAAGAGAAGGCATACAGCTGAAATAGTAGAAAATGGAGATACTGAAAAAATAGCCAGTTCCTTTAGGGAACAAAATGCAGTTTATCCTATGCCTAAATTTATGAAAGAAAATGCTGATAAAATATCACCGGCTCAGCTTGGTTCTGTGTACCACGCTATATTAGAAAAATTAGATTTTCTAACTGTTAGTACAGAAGATGAAGTCCAAAATGCAGTGGATACTTTTGTGAAAAAAGGTTTCTTATCTGTTAATGAGGCAGAGGCTGTTGATTTAAAGAAGATAGTAGCTTTTCTCAACTCACCTTTGGGACAGAGAATTAAAAAAATACCGGCAGAGGATATACACAAAGAAAGTACATTTATAATGTATATGACACCTGATGAAGTTGCTAAGTTAAATGGAACTTTACCGGAAGAATTTTGGGGCAGCAATTATAAAAAAGTGGAAGATAGAATTTTAATAAACGGTATCATTGACCTTTATTTTAAAGATGGTGATAACTACGTTCTTGTGGACTATAAAACTGACAATGTAAAGAGCATGGAAGAACTTGTCGAAAGATATGAAGTTCAGTTGAAGTTTTATAAAAAAGCTTTAGAAATGAATTATAATATCGAAATTTCAGAGCTAGTTATATATTCGTTAAAATTAAATTCACAAATTATTTTATAAATTCTATTCTAAAAGCAATAGTAGTTGAATAAAAATAAATATGGACTATATTAAAACAACGAGGGGAGCTTTTTTATGGAAAACAATTTAGAAAACAACAACATTATACATTTGACAGGAAAGATTATTTCAGATTTTGAATATAGTCATCAAGTGTATGGAGAGAGTTTTTATTGCTTTAAATTAGAATGTAAACGATTAAGTGATACTGAAGATATATTGCCGGTAACAATTTCTGAAAGACTTATTATTACTGAAAATATATCTGTAGGTTCAACAGTGGAAGTGCAAGGACAGCTTAGGTCATATAACAATTATGTTGATGGCAAAACCCATTTAATGCTTACTGTTTTTGCAAAGGATATTGCCGTAAAGGAAGATGATTTTTGTGGCAATCCTAATGAAATTAAACTTACAGGATTTATTTGTAAAGAACCTGTTTACAGAAAGACACCTTTTGGCAGAGAAATAGCTGATGTGTTGTTGGCAGTAAACAGAGCATATAATAAATCTGACTATATTCCGGTTATCTGTTGGGGTAGAAATGCTAGATTTGCAGGAACACTTTCTGTAGGAGATAACATAAGTGTGTATGGAAGAATGCAGTCAAGAATATACCATAAAAAAATAGACGAAAATAATTACATTGAAAAAACAGCTTTTGAAGTTTCTGTGTCTAAAATAGAGTGTATTTCTGTTGGTATTGACAAAACAGCAAATTAATAGTATTATATTACAAAAGGATTTTTAAGGTATTTACTTAAAGAAAGGGGAATTTACTTATGAAGAGTGATGTATTCGTACAATTTAGAGGAGATACTGTAGATACAAAGTCTTTAATGGATACTGCTAAGGAAATTTGGAAGGCAGAAGGTAACAAGGTTAAGGATTTACATACAGTTCAGCTTTATTTAAAGCCTGAAGAAAAGAAATGCTATTATGTATTTAATGGCGAAGGCTCCGAAAACAGCTTTTTTATGATATAAACAAAGTGATGTAACAGTGTGGAGGACAGTTGCTTCTACACTGTTTTTTTGTCAAAAATAGGTTTACTTTAATGATATAAAGTGTTAAAATACATAGGTAAAATATTGACCCATGAGGTGATTTGTTTGATAGCCGAATTGAGAAATAGCAAAGAAGTACAGGATTTGATGACGGGTATATTAAATCTCGATAACATAGAAGAATGTTATAAATTTTTTGATGACCTTTGCACAATTCACGAACTTAAGTCTATTGCCCAGCGTTTTGCTGTTGCAAAAATGTTAAAAGAAAATATAACATACAGCGAAATAGGAGAAAAGACCGGTGCATCTACGGCGACTATTAGTCGTGTCAACAGATGTCTTAATTATGGTGACGGTGGATATAATCTTATTTTGAAACGAATGGAGAATAACAATAATGGAAACGATTGAACAACTGATTGAAAGGCTTAATCCTATGCAGAAAAAAGCGGTCCTTACTACAGAAGGACCTCTTTTGTTGTTGGCTGGTGCTGGTAGTGGTAAGACAAGAGTTCTTACACACAGAATAGCATATTTGATTGAAAAGGGAGTACGACCTTTTAATATTTTGGCGATTACATTTACTAATAAAGCTGCAAGAGAAATGAAGGAAAGAGTTGCTGCAATTACTGAAAAAGGTGATGAAGTATGGGTAAGCACATTCCATTCTACTTGTGTTAAGCTTTTAAGACGTGAAATTGACAAAATAGGATATAGCAATAGATTTTCAATCTATGATTCAGATGATAGCGAAAGACTTATAAAACTTGTTTTAAAAGAATTAAATATTGACGATAAAAGATTTCCACCTAGAAACATCTTAAGTGAAATAGGTAACAGTAAGGATAATCTTATTTCAGCAGAGGAATATGCTGATAATGCTATTAATGGTGACTTTTTCAAGAAAACTTATGCCAGAATATACACAGAATATCAGAATAAGTTGATAGAAAATAATGCTCTTGATTTTGATGACCTTATTTTTATGACAGTTGAGCTTTTTAGAAAGTGTCCGGAAGTTCTTGAAAAGTATCAGGACCGTTTTCAGTATATAATGGTAGACGAGTATCAGGATACAAATGCGTCACAGTATCAGCTTATAAAATTGTTGTCAGCTAAGCATCATAATCTTTGCGTTGTTGGTGATGATGACCAGAGTATTTATGGCTGGAGAGGTGCTGATATAAAGAATATTCTTAATTTTGAAAACGATTTTAAGAATACAAGCGTTATTAAACTTGAACAAAATTACAGGTCTACAAATGTAATTCTTGATGCTGCCAATGAAGTTATAAAACATAACTATACTAGAAAAGACAAGAAACTTTGGACAGATGTTGACGGTGGAGATAAAATTATTTATTGCCAGTGCTATAATGATTTTAAAGAAGCCGAATATGTTTGCGAGCAGATTAAGAAGGGCATAGAGAAGGGCAAAAAATATCAGGATTTTGCTATATTATATAGAAACAACTCTCTTTCCAGAATTATGGAAGAAATTTTAATAAGACAGGGTATTCCTTACAGACTTTTTGGTGGCACAAGATTTTATGACCGAAAAGAAATAAGAGATATTTTGGGATACTTAAAGGCTATTAATAATCCAAATGATGATTTGCCTATCAGAAGAATAATAAATGTACCCAAGAGAGGTATTGGCGATACAAGTATTGGCAGAGTAAGTCAATATGCTATTGACAACGATATGAGCTTCTATGAGGCTTTAAGCAACGTAGAAAAAATAGACACATTAAGCCCAAAGGCTAAAAAGTCTATTTCTGATTTTGTAAGACTAATTGAGGATTTAAGAAATTGTGCCAAAACTATGTCTGCATCAGAAATTTTGGATAAGATTTTGGCTGTAACATTGTACATTGAAGAATTGAGAATTGAACGTACAGAGCAGGCAAATGGCAGAATAGAAAACATAAATGAACTTTTAAATAAGGCTGCTCAATTTGAAGACCAAAATCCAGATGATGCCAGTGTTAGTGCTTTCCTTGAAGATGTAGCACTTGTGGCAGATGTAGATGCCTTTACAGAAGACCAGGATACTACAGTTCTTATGACATTGCATAGTGCAAAGGGTCTTGAGTTTGATACTGTATTTATTATTGGTTTTGAAGAAGGTATATTCCCTAGCTATATGTCTACACAGTCAGCTAATATGAATGCTATGGAAGAAGAAAGACGTCTTTGTTATGTAGGTATTACAAGAGCAAAGAAACAGTTGTACCTTACAACTGCTAAATCAAGAATGCACAATGGTAAGCACGTTTCAAATCTTACATCAAGATTTTTAAAGGAAATACCAACAGCAGATTATGAAAATGCTTTTCAGGGTGTTGAAATAAAGAATAAGGCTAAGGGTAACATAGAAGAAACTCCACAGCCTCAGATTATCAGACCTAATTTTAGAAAAAGACCAGTAAACAATTACAAAATGCCTGTGCCACAGGACTACAACCCAGATTTTGAGGTTGGAGATAAGGTAAGACATTTTAAATTTGGTATTGGACAAGTTATTGATATTTGTGCAGCAGGAGCTGATTATGAAGTTACTGTTGATTTTGATATGCCACAGTATGGCAAGAAGAAACTCATGGCAAAATTAAGCAAACTCAAAAAGTTATAAAATGTTGTGCATTTTATTGTGATAATATGTATAATTTTGAGATGAATTAAGTTTTAAAATTGTTAAATTTCATATATAAAATGTATAAAATTTAAGTAAAATAAGTTATTTTTACTTAAATAAAGTCGATTTTACATCTTTTTTGAGGTTTTGCCTGAATTACGTTTTATTAGTTGAATTTGTATTTTTATGTAAAATATAATATACAAATTATGAAAATTGTAGTATAATAGCCTTCGAATATTTTTAAGATGAAAGAGGGTCTATACTATGCGATTACTTAATCAGTTTGCTGTTATAGTAATCATTACGTTTCTTGGTGAACTATGCAAGCAGGTCTTGCCTTTCCCTGTACCGGCTAGTATCTACGGCTTGGTAATTATGCTTTTTTGTCTTTGCACCGGCATTGTAAAGCTAAAGCAGGTTAAGGTTGCTGCCAATTTTCTAATTGACATTATGCCGCCAATGTTTATTCCAACAGCAGTAGGTATTATTGTTGTTTGGGACCAGCTAAAATCTAGCTTAGTGCCAATAGCCGTAATTACAGTAGTAAGTACGGTTGTCGTTATAGTTGCTACAGGTTGGGTATCTCAGATTCTTATTAGGACAAGTAAGAAAAAGGGGGCTAATAAATAATGACGGACTTTTGTAATAATTCAGTATATTTTGGTGTAGCTGTAAGTCTGGTTGGATATGTTATAGGTGTTCAGCTAAAGAAGAAATTCAAATTAGCGGTGTTAAATCCGTTAATGATTTCAATTATTTTTGTAGTTGGGGTTGTATTGCTTTTTAAGTTGGATTACCCTTCTTATAAAAAACAAGCAGAAATTTTAAATTATTTGCTGACTCCGGCGACTATTGCCCTGGCAATTCCCCTTTATCAGCAGTTATCTCTGTTGAGAAAAAATTTACTTGCAGTAATATGTGGTATTATTTCCGGCGTTTTTGCCAGTATGTCCAGTGTGCTTGCAATGTCTGTGTTGTTTAGTCTTTCTCACGAGGACTTCGTTACACTTTTACCAAAGTCAATTACGACTGCTATAGGTATGGGTGTATCAGAAGAACTAGGTGGTATACAAACAATTACAGTAGCTGTAATCATTGTTACTGGTGTTTTGGGTAATGTAATTGGCGAGGGTGTGTGCAAGCTCTTTAGAATTACTGAGCCTATATCAAGAGGTTTGGCTCTTGGTACAGCTGCCCATGCAATCGGTACTGCAAAAGCTTTGGAAATGGGCGAAATTGAAGGTGCAATGAGTAGTTTATCTATTGCTGTTTCAGGTCTTTTGACAGTTGTTTTTGCATCATTCTATGCAATGGTGTACTAAATTTCTGTGGGAAGTCTGTACTATGCAATAATGATGATGCAAATTTTTATCTGTTTATTAGAAAAATGCAGTATGTTTTTTCTTAAAAACGAATAGGGGCTTAGGTTGTTATTTGTTTGTTTTAGTTGTGCTGTAGATTAAAATTTGAAAATAAATATTGCAGATTTTTAATTGTTTTTTAAATAATGAGGTCACAGGTTAGTTATATTAACAGTATAATTAGTCTGTGGCTTTTTTATTGCTTGGACTATAGTTTTTTTCAATGTATTTGTAGTTGCATAAAAGTCGGAAAATATGTTATAATGTTCATATACTATGGAGGCAAGTTATGGAAGTAAAATCGTTTAAAACACTTGAATTTAATAAAATAATAGATAAGTTGCAAAATTATGCAGGTTCTGAGTTAGGAAAGAAGATTGCTGGACAGTTGACTCCTTACACAGATATTGATGAAATTAAGCTACATCAGGGAGAAACCTCAGAAGCAGTTACTATGATTTTGAAAAAAGGTTCTCTTGGTATGGGTGGACTTAGAGATATTAGCACCTATATAAAGAGAGTAAACGTAGGTGGTTCTCTTAATATTGTTGAGCTTCTTCATATTGCAGACTTTCTTAGAGTTGCTAAAAGGGCTAAAAACTATGGACAGGCAGAAGGTAAAAATGATTCTTTCCCTATCCTAGAGCCTAGATTTAATGCTATAGAATTGGCTAATGACCTAGAAAGAGATATTGAAAGATGTATTATTTCTCCAACTGAGGTGTCAGATGACGCAAGTTCAACTCTTAGAGAAATTAGAAGAAATATTAAGATTTCAAATGATAGAATAAAAGAACAGCTTAATTCAATTATTCATTCAGCAAGCTATAGAAATATGTTGCAGGACCCTGTAATCACAATAAGAAATGACAGATATTGTGTGCCTGTAAAACAGGAATATAAAAATGCTTTTTCAGGTATGATTCATGACCAGTCAGCAACAGGTGCAACTGTGTTTATTGAACCAATGAGTGTTGTTAATCTTAATAACAGAATAGCAGAATTGTTAAGTAACGAAAAAGTTGAAATAGAAAGAATTTTAGCACTTCTTTCTTCTAAGGTTGCAGAATATGACGATTTACTTCTTTCAAATCAGGAAATATTAGCCGATTTAGACTTTGTTTTTGCAAAAGGCGAATTATCAATTTCTATGAAGGCTACAGAACCTATATTTAATACAAAAGGCTATATTAATATTAAAAAGGCAAGACACCCACTGTTAAATCCCGAAACAGTAGTGCCAACTAATATTTACATTGGTAAAGACTTTAATACATTACTTATAACCGGTCCTAACACAGGTGGTAAAACAGTTACACTTAAAACAGTTGGTCTTTTTACATTAATGGGACAGTCAGGGCTTCATATATCAGCTTTTGATAATTCACAGCTTACTGTTTTTGATGAAGTATTCGCAGATATTGGTGATGAACAGAGTATTGAACAAAGTCTTAGTACGTTTTCATCTCATATGACAAATATAGTTAAAATACTTGACAAGATAACTAACAATTCCCTTGTATTGTTAGATGAATTAGGTGCAGGTACTGACCCAACAGAAGGTGCAGCTCTTGCTATCTCTATAATACAGTATTTACACAAAATAGGTGTAAGAACTCTTGTAACAACTCACTATAGCGAGTTAAAACTTTTTGCTTTGTCTACAGATGGTGTAGAAAATGCTTCTTGCGAGTTTGATGTTCAGACTCTTAGACCAACATATAGATTGCTTATTGGTGTACCCGGTAAGAGTAATGCCTTCGCTATAAGTCAAAGACTTGGACTTCCGGAATTCCTTATTGAAGATGCTAAGGAAGTATTAAGTCACGAAGATGTTAAGTTTGAAGATGTTATTACTGACCTTGAAATTAATAGAAAATCTCTTGAAATAGAAAAAGAAAAGGCTGAGGAATATAGAAAAGAAGCTGAAAGACTTAGAGTAGAGGCTCAGAAACAGAGAGAAAAACTTAATTCACAAAGAGAAAAGATAATTCGTAAGGCAAATGAAGAAGCTAGAATATTAATAAGTGATGCCAAAGACGAGGCTGACAAGGTGTTAAAGGAAATTCGTAAACTTCAAAGAACAGGTAATACGAAGGCTATTGAAGAAAAAAGACAATCTCTCAAGGATAAGATGTCTAAGGTTGAGAGTAAACTCACTAAAAACGAAAAGAAAAATTACAATGTTCCGGAAAAACTTGTTATTGGCGATAAGGTTAAAGTTCATTCCCTTAACCAAAGTGGTGTAGTAGCCACATTGCCGGACAAGAATGGAAATGTAACTGTAAAAACTGGTATTATGAAGGTTACAGTTAGCATAAAAGATTTATCCCTTGACCAAAGTGATTCAGTGATTATGGCTACTCCAAAGAGATTTGCATCTAGCATAAAGAGGAAAAAAGCTAGTAATGTTTCTGCAGAGATAGATTTAAGAGGTTGTTTAGCAGATGAGGCTATTGATTTAGTAGATAAATATCTTGATGATGCGTATTTAGCAGGTGTTTCACCGGTAACAATCATTCATGGTAAAGGTACAGGAGCATTAAGAAAAGCCGTTCACACATTCTTAAAGACAAATGCTCACGTAAAGTCATTTAGATTAGGTCAATATGGCGAAGGTGAATCAGGTGTTACTGTTGTGGAATTAAAGTAGTGATATACAATAGGAGGAAAGGTTTATGGAAAATAGATATAAGGTTTTAATTGCTGATGATGATGCACATATTTCAGAACTTATAGCTTTGTACATGGAAAAAGAGGGATATGAAACCATTGAGGCACATACTGGTAGAGAAGCCATAGAATCCTTTAAGGAACATGCCCCAGATATAGTTCTTTTGGACATTATGATGCCTGATACTGACGGCTATCAGGTGTGTAGAGAAATTAGACAAATGGGACAAACTCCTATTATTATGATTTCTGCAAAGGGCGAAACATTTGATAAGGTTTTAGGTCTTGAATTAGGTGCTGATGATTATATTGTAAAGCCTTTTGACTCAAAAGAATTGATTGCTAGAGTAAAGTCAGTCCTCAGAAGAAGTGAAACAAGACATAGTAATGTTTCAAAGAAGGTAATATTACCTAATCTTGTAATTAATCAGACTACTTACACAGTTATTTACCACGGTAAGGAACTTGAATTGCCTCCAAAGGAATTTGAACTTCTTTCATTCTTAGCAAAATATCCAAATCAGGTGTTCAAGAGAGAAGAATTACTTGATAAGATATGGGGTTATGAATTTGTAGGTGATACAAGAACTGTAGACGTACATATTAAGAGATTAAGGGAAAAAATGCAGTACGAAGATAGTTGGAGTATAAAGACTGTTTGGGGTGTCGGTTATAAGTTTGAAGTTAAAAATAACTGATTTTTGTAAATAATGCTTGTATTTTATATGCTTTTGTGATATACTTGTTTCGATATTTTAGGAGGTGCGATTATGAGCATTGCTTTTATTGTTATCACAGCTTTAGTAATTATTGTTTCAGTTCTTCTTGTTGCTTTAATTCTTGCACAGAAAAAGGATGCAGCTGGCTTTACAAATGGTATGGGTGGTATGGTAAGCTCAAATACTTATTGGGGTCAGAACAAGAAAAATTCTATTGAAGGTAAGCTTGAATTCCTTACAAAGATTGCAGTTGTTGTATACTTTGTATTAGTTTTAGTTTCTAACTTCGTTAAATAATTTCTATTGCGAAAGAGAGGATAATTTCCTCTCTTTTTTTTATACATTTGTAAATCCTAAAGTTAATTTGTTACTTGTGGTTTTAATTATAGTGTGATAAACTTAAATCAAAGAATATGTAAAATTATATATTATTGGAATATTTATACTAGATTTAAGGCAGATTAAATACATAAACTACATAGAGGAGGGTTTGGTATGGACGAAAACAATATTTTATATGAAGAAAAAAAAGAAAAAGTTTTAGAATTTATAAATAGCAAAGATTATTTCCCTATGGGCTTGAAAGATATTGAGGCAATAATGCAAGTGCCTCATGAAGATAGAGAGATTTTTTCTAATATTATAGAAGATTTAGAAAAAGAGGGAAAAATAATAAAGTCTAAAAAAGGCAAAATTATGAAACCTGAAGAAATGAAATTGTATGTAGGACAGCTTACAGGAAATAGCAGAGGTTTTGGCTTTGTTAAGGTTGATGGTCTTGATGAAGATATTTTTATTCCGGCTAATGCTATGAATAATGCTATGCACAAAGACACTGTAATGGTTAAGCTCAATCCAAGTTCCAGAGGAAAAAGACAGGAAGGCGAAGTAGTAAAAATAATTAAAAGAGGTATGGACGGTATAGTCGGTACTTACCAAAGTGTAAAGGGTTATGGCTTTGTTATTCCTGATGATAAGAAAATAGCAGATGATATTTTTATTTCTTCCGGAGATAGTATGGGTGCTGTTACTGGTCATAAGGTAGTAGTAAAAATTACTAAGCCGGCTGGTCAAAAGAGAAAAAATCCAGAAGGTAAAATTATTGAAATACTTGGACATATTGATGACCCGGGAGTTGATATTCTTTCAATAATAAGACAGTTTAATCTTCCTACAGATTTTCCTGAAGATGTAATGAAACAGACAGAAAGTGTCCCAAGTGTTATTGACCCTGAGGAAGCTAAAAAACGTGAGGACTTAAGAGATGTAACAATGGTTACTATTGACGGAGAAGATGCAAAAGACCTTGATGATGCTGTTTCTGTAGAAGTTCTTGAAAATGGCAACTATAAATTAGGCGTATATATTGCAGATGTTTCTCATTATGTAACAGAAAATTCTCCTTTGGACAAAGAAGCCTATAAAAGAGGTACAAGTGTATACTTAGTAGACAGAGTTATACCTATGTTACCTCATAAACTTTCAAATGGTATTTGTTCTCTTAATGCAGGGGAAGATAGATTTACTTTATGCTGTATTATGGAAATAGATAAAAAGGGTACAGTTATAAATTCTGATATTAAAAAGGCTGTTATAAATGTAAATAGAAGAATGTCATACAATGTAGTATATGATTTGCTTACAAATGAAAATTCTGAGTATTTAAAAGAATATGAAGATTTAATGCCAATGTTTAAAAATATGGAAAAACTCAGAAATATTCTTTTAGAAAAGAGAATAAAGCGAGGAGCTATTGAGTTTGAATTTGACGAAGCAAAGATTATACTTGATGAAAATGGCAAGCCTATTGATATTGTAAAAAGAGAAAGAAACGTTGCTACAAGTATTATTGAAGAATTTATGCTTGCAGCCAACGAAACAATAGCCGAAAGATTTTTCTGGCTTGAATTACCTTTTGTATATAGAACTCATGAAGTACCTGATGAAGAAAAGGTAGAACAGCTTGAAAACTTTATTGGCAAAATGGGCTATATATTAAAGGGCAATGCAACACATCCAAAGTCTTTCCAGAAAATGTTGGAACAGGCTAAGGGTAAACCAGAGGAATTGCTTATTCATAGAATGACATTACGTAGTTTCAAACAGGCTAGATATACTGCTGAAAACGGTAAGCACTTTGGCTTAGCAGCAACATATTACTGCCACTTTACTTCTCCTATCAGAAGATACCCTGATTTACAAATTCACAGAATTATAAGTCAGTATTTAACAGGAGAATTGACAGATAAAAGAATAAGCAAATACAATAGAACTCTTGCACAAGTTGCACTTCAATGCTCTATAAACGAAAGAAAAGCAGAAGATGCTGAAAGAGAAACAGACAAGTACAAGATTGTTGAATATATGCAGGATAAAATTGGAGAAACATTTGACGGTATTATTTCAGGTGTTACTTCTTGGGGCATATATGTTGAACTTGAAAATACAGTTGAAGGTATGGTATCAACTGATGATTTATATGATGATTACTATATCTATGACGAAGATAGTATGTCATATATGGGTGAGCATACACATAAGACATATACTATTGGCGATAAGGTAAAGGTTACTCTTGTGAGAGCGAGCCTTATTGACAGAGTAATTGACTTTGAATTTGCACAAGAAGAAAATTAATGTTGCAAATGATAGAATATAGTGATAACATTTAAGATAATGTTATTTAAAAGTGAGGGGATAGTATTGGTAGCTAAAATTTATTCATCTGGTCTTATAGGGGTAAATGGTTACACAGTTGAGGTTGAGGTAGATACAAGTCAAGGTTTGCCTAGTTTTGAAACTGTTGGACTTCCAGACAGTGCTGTGAAAGAGTCTAAAGAAAGAGTAAGGACAGCGATTAAAAATTCAGGCTATACTTTCCCCGTAAAGAAAATTACAGTAAATCTTGCACCGGCAAATACAAGAAAAGAAGGTCCGGCCTATGATTTGCCTATAGCTTTAGGTATATTGAGTACCATAGGCATTATCAAATGTAAGGATATTAGTGATAGTATTTTTATAGGAGAGTTATCCCTTGATGGCAGAGTAAAGGCTGTTGACGGAGTTTTGCCTATGGTACTTTCTGCAAGGGACAACGGCTTTAAAAGATGTTTTGTTCCTTGTGAAAATGCCGATGAAGCTGCTTTGGTAAATGATATTTCGGTATATCCGGTCAGTTCAGTATCACAGCTTGTAGATTACTTTAATGGTAAAATTAGAATTGAACCTAGAATCGTTGATATAGAGGCATTTTTTAATAATAAAGAACAGGAAACAAATGACTTTGCTGATGTAAAAGGTCAGGAAAACGTAAAAAGAGCTTTAGAGATTGCTGCTGCCGGTATGCACAATGTACTTATGATAGGACCTCCCGGTTCTGGTAAGACAATGATGGCAAAAAGACTTCCTACTATATTACCGGACTTATCTATGGAAGAAAGTCTTGAAATTACAAAAATATATTCAGTAGCCGGTCTTTTGAGAAACAGAGATGCTCTCTTTACAAAACGTCCCTTTAGAGCACCTCACCATACTATTTCCGGTTCAGCAATGGTAGGTGGAGGTAGAATACCAAAACCAGGTGAAGTAAGTCTATCTCATAATGGCGTTTTGTTTTTAGATGAATTACCGGAATTTAGAAGAAATGTTTTGGAAGAATTAAGACAGCCTTTGGAGGACTGTAAGGTTACTATTTCAAGAGTTAATGGTACAATGACATATCCGGCAAACCTTATGCTTGTGGCATCAATGAATCCTTGTCCTTGTGGCTATCATGGATATTCTGATAAATGCACTTGTTCCCCTAGTCAGATTAAAAGATATATGGGAAAAATCAGTGGACCTTTGTTGGACAGAATTGATATTCAAATAGAGGCATCAGCTGTAGAATATTCGGATTTGGAAAGTAAGGAAGCTGGCACAAGTTCGTCAGAAATAAAAGAGAGAGTTATAAAAGCTCAAAAGATACAGCTTGAAAGATATAAAAATGATAATATTTTCTTTAACTCACAACTTTCAGCACCTTTGATTGAAAAATATTGTGCTTTGGGCGAAAGTGAAAAACAAATGATGAAAACAGCTTTTGACAGACTTAATTTTAGTGCAAGAGCATACCATAAATTACTAAAAATAGCCAGAACTATTGCAGATTTAGATAGTAGTGAAAATATAGAAATTAGGCACATAGCTGAAGCCTTGCAACTTAGAAATCTGGATAGAGTTACTCTACATTAGGAGTGATTTATATGAATTGTGATAATAAATACATAATGTGGTTGTCTTCACTTAATAATATAAAATTGTCTATAAGGAGAAAGTTGCTTGATTACTTTGGCAGTGGAGAGGAATTGTGGCTGGCAAATAGCAAAGATTTAAAATATTCTGAAATTTTAAATACTGTCACAATAGAAAAAATAGTAGCCAGTAGATATAAATATTCTGCCGATGAAGAATTGGAAAAGTTAAATAATATTAATGCCAAATTCTATACAGAAGATGATGAAGAATATCCTGAAAAATTAAAGTATATTCCAGATGCACCTTTGGGTATATATGTAAGAGGAAATGTAGTTCCTGAACATAGAACAAGTGTAGCCATTGTAGGCTCAAGGCGAATTACAGACTATGGTGCTATGTGTTGTGAAAAGTTTTCAAGAGAACTGGCACAAAATGGAGTTTGTGTTGTAAGTGGACTTGCAATGGGTACAGATGCCGTAGCTCATAGTAGTTGTTTAAAAGGTGGAGGTATTACCTTTGCTGTTTTAGGTACCGGTGTTGACACTATTTATCCGGCTTGTAATACCAATTTAGCAGATAAAGTTATGGAAAAAGGCTGTTTAATAAGTGAATTTCCACTAGGAACAAAGGCTTTTCCTGCAAATTTCCCAATAAGAAATAGGATTATAAGTGGTATGTGCGATGTTACGGTCGTTATTGAAGCTGATGAAAAAAGTGGCACAATGATAACAGCTAATCACGCATTGGAACAGGGTAGGACAGTTATGGCACTTCCGGGAAATATAACAAGTCGACTTAGCAGAGGAACTAACAATTTAATAAGGCTTGGGGCAACTGCTGTTACAAAAACAGAGGATATTTTAGAGGAATTGGACATAACAATACAAAGTGAAAATACAAAAGAAAATATTAAAAATTCAGGAAAAATTATAAATGGGCTTGCACCAAATGAAAAATTGGTTTATGATTGTATGGATTATGAACCAATTACGATTGATGAAATAATAGAGAAGATTAATTTGAATATACAGGACGTGTCTTGTGCATTGACTATGTTGGAAGTTCAAGGGCTGATACAAAAAATGTCAGGACAGAAATATGCAAAAGTTCTGTAGGAGGATGTATAATGAGTGCGAAAAAATATCTGGTTATTGTGGAGTCACCAGAAAAATCAAAGAATATACATGGCTTTTTAGGCTCTAACTATAAAGTAATTGCTACCAAAGGCCACGTTAGGGACTTACCTAAAAGTGAACTTGGTATTGATATAGAAAACGATTTTGAACCTAAATACATTACTATACGAGGAAAAGGGGAAATATTGGCACAACTTCGTAAAGAAGTTAAAAAAGCTGATAAGGTTTATTTGGCAACTGACCCTGACCGTGAGGGAGAGGCAATTAGTTGGCATTTATTGTATGCCTTAAAACTTGACCCAGAAAAGACAGCTAGAGTTACATTTAACGAAATTACAAAAGATGTAGTTAAAAAGTCTATCAAAGAAGCAAGAGAAATTGATATGGACTTAGTTAATGCACAGCAAGCTAGACGAGAATTAGATAGAATAGTAGGCTATAAAATCAGTCCACTTCTTTGGAAAAAAGTAAAGAAGGGGCTTAGTGCCGGTAGAGTACAGTCTGTTGCCCTTAAACTTATTTGTGAAAGAGAAGAAGAAATAGAAAACTTTGTTCCACAGGAATATTGGTCTATTGATTCTGTATTTAAAACAGCAAAGGGCAAGAAGTTTTCTGCTAAGTTTTATGGAGATAAGAATGGCAAGGTTGAATTAAATACAAAGGAAGAAACAGATAAAATTCTTAATGCCGTTGAAAATGCTGACTTTACTGTAGAAAAGGTAAAGAAAAGTGTTAGAGCTAAGAATGCTCCAGCACCATTTACTACAAGTACAATGCAACAGGAAGCATCAAAACTTTTAGGCTTTGCTCCTCAAAAGACAATGAGAATTGCCCAGCAACTTTATGAAGGTATTGATATTGAAGGTGAAGGTACAGTAGGTTTGGTATCTTATATCAGAACTGACTCTGTAAGAATTTCTGATGAGGCTTATGAACAGGCCAAAGAAGTTGTTTCAAAACGATATGGCGAAGAATATCTTAGAGAAAAGAAACAGTATAAGACTGATAGTTCAGCACAGGATGCTCACGAAGCTATTAGACCTACAGTAACACAGAGATACCCTGATTCTATAAAGGAAAGCCTTAGTCGTGACCAGTATAAGCTCTATAAACTTATTTGGGAAAGATTTATGGCCAGTCAGATGATGCCGGCAAAATATGCAACTGTAAGTGCAGATATTGGTGCAAATGACTATATTTTTAGAGCAACTGGTTCAACACTTATGTTTGACGGTTATTTAGCTGTATATAAAAAGAATGAAGAATTAGACGATGAAAAGGCTATGCCTGAAATACAGGAAAATGATATTGTAGTACCAGTTACTATTGAGGGTAATCAGCATTTCACACAGCCACCTGCAAGATATTCAGAGGCATTACTTATTAAAACACTTGATGATATAAAGGTAGGTAGACCATCAACTCTTGCTCCGACTATTGCAACAATTCTTGCTAGAAATTATGTTACAAAGGAAAAGAAACTTTTGTATTCAACAGAATTAGGCGAAATTGTAAACGAAATTCTTACAAAGAACTTTGAACCAATTATCAATGCTGAATTTACAGCAGATATGGAAAATACTCTTGATATGGTTGCTGACGGCAAAATGGAATGGAAGCAGGTATTGAGAGATTTCTATCCTTTACTTGCTGAACTTTTAGCAGAGGCAGAGGCAAAAGTTGAAAACGTTGAAATTCAAGACGAGGTTACAGACGTTATCTGTGAAGAATGTGGCAGAAATATGGTTGTTAAATACGGCAAGTATGGTAAGTTCCTTGCCTGCCCAGGTTTCCCGGAATGTAGAAATACAAAACCTCTTTTTGAAGAAGCTGGCGTAAATTGTCCAATTTGTGGTGGTAAAGTTTTAATTAAGAAGACTAAAAAAGGTAGAAAATATTTTGGTTGCGAACATAATCCGGAATGTAGTATGATTTCTTGGTATAAGCCAACTGGTGAAATTTGTCCAGAGTGTGGCGATGTACTTGTAGTAAAGGGTACAAAGACTAAGAGAGTGGCTTGTAATAATCCGGAATGTAATTTTACTAAGGACTATGTAGAAAAAGAAAATGAAGAAGAATAAATACTTTATTATGAATCCCGTTTGCATTATGTAAACGGGACGCATAATATAAGGTGAAGGAGGGCGTATATGGCAGAATTGGTTTTATATCGTAGAAGATTTATACCTGATGAAAAGATTTTATTAAAAGATGATACGGTTGTATCTGTTTCAGATGATGCCATAGTAACAAAATGGGAAGTATTGACAAAACGCCATGATTTTACTCATGGTATGTCTTGTTATTATATAAAAGAGGGCTTTAAGGTTAGTAAATTCCTTGATGACAACGATAATATTGTTTATTGGTATTGTGATATAATTGAAACTGAAAAAGACGGTAATACATATACTTTTAATGATTTGTTGGCAGATGTTATAATACACAATGATGGCAAAGTGGAAGTAGTAGACGTTGATGAAATAGGTCGTGCTTTAGAAGAAAATATTTTACCAACAGAATTAATTGCAAAGGCACTTTATCGTTTAGATAAATTATTGAGAATAATATATTCTGGCGAATTTGAAAAATATCAAGCACCGTTAAACAATTAATAGAGGTCCATAAATGGATGAGAAAGAAAAGAAACCTAAAAAGAAAAATATACATAGTGGTCATAGACATAGAGTAAGGCAAAGATTTTTGAAGGAAAATTCCTTAGAAAGTTTTGAAGAATATCAAATTGTGGAATTACTTTTGTTTTACGCATATCCTATGAAAGATACTAATGAAATGGCACATAAATTGTTAGATACCTATGGCTCATTTCATAATCTGTTGGCAGCAGGTGCCGATGATTTAATGGCTAGGGGTAATTTAACAGAGGGTGCAGCTGTTTTAATATCTATGTTGCCTCATATTGCAAGGCGTTATGAAAATAGCTTTTATTCTAAGAAAGAACAAATTGATACTTTTGCAAGGGCATCAGCATATTTGACTACACTATTGTCGGCTAGACCTTTTGAAAGTTTTGTGCTTTTATGTTTAGATATTAATAAGCGACTGATAAATTATATTTATATAAGTGATGGTACTACAGACGGTACAAAAGTGTATATTGATAAAGTAGTCGAAAAAGCATTGATAAATAAAGCTAAATTTGTTATAATAGGTCATAATCATCCATCAGGTAATAGAGAAATGTCTAATGCTGATTATGTTGCCACTACTGCTATTATTAGAAGTCTTGAACCATTAGGTATAAAAGTTTTGGACCACATCATTGTTTGTGATAAAAACTGGAAGAATAATTTTAGCTTTGCCAAGGAAAAATATTTTGGTCTAAAATACAACATATCTGCTGATTAGGAGGTAATATTATGAAAAAATTATATAAAATCAGAAGTGAAGCTGTTGTAGGTGGCGTTTGTGCGGGTATCGCAGAATATTTTAATATTGATAAAACTGTTGTAAGAGTGGCTTTTGCTCTTATCAGTTTAATGAGTGGTGTATTCTTAGGTGTAGTTTTTTATATTGTTTGTATGATGGTTATGCCTGATAAAGATATATAATTGTTATTTAGGAGGATTACAATGGAAAAGTCAATGGAAAAAGTTGTTGCACTTGCTAAAAACAGAGGTTTTGTTTATCCTGGTTCTGAAATCTATGGTGGTTTAGCAAATACATGGGACTATGGTCCTTTAGGTGTTGAACTTAAAAATAATGTAAAAAAAGCTTGGTGGAAGAAGTTTGTTCAGGAAAGCCCTTACAATGTAGGTGTTGACTGTGCAATTCTTATGAACCCAGAAGTATGGGTAGCTAGTGGTCACGTTGGTGGCTTTAGTGACCCTCTTATGGACTGTAAGGAATGTCACGAAAGATTTAGAGCTGATAATATCATTGACGATTTTATGAAGGATAATGGTATTGAAGGTTCAGCTGATGGTATGACAGAAGCTGAAATGCAGGCTTATATTGACGAACACAATATTCCTTGCCCTAGCTGTGGTGCTCATAACTTTACTGGCATTAGACAGTTTAACCTTATGTTCAAGACTCACGCTGGTGTTACAGAAGATAGCAAGAATGTTGTTTACCTTCGTCCAGAAACTGCTCAGGGTATTTTCGTAAACTTTAAAAATGTTCAGAGAACAACAAGAAAGAAAGTTCCTTTCGGTATTGCTCAGGTTGGTAAGTCATTCAGAAATGAAATTACACCTGGTAATTTCACTTTCAGAACTAGAGAATTTGAACAGATGGAACTTGAATTCTTCTGTAAGCCAGGTACTGAAATTGAATGGTTCAACTACTGGAAAGAATATTGCAGAAATTGGCTTTTAAGCCTTAACGTAGACGAAAAGAATATTGTTCTTCGTGACCACGAACAGGCTGAACTTGCTCATTATTCAAATGCTACAACAGATATTGAATATATGTTCCCATTTGGTAAGGGTGAACTTTGGGGTGTTGCATCAAGAACTGACTTCGACCTTAAGGCTCATGCTGAACATTCTGGCGAAGCTATGGACTACTTTGACCCAACTACAAATGAAAAGTATGTTCCATATTGTATTGAACCATCTTTAGGTGCAGATAGAGTTACTCTTGCTTTTCTTTGTGAAGCATATGATGAAGAAGAAATTGGCGAAGGTGATGTAAGAACTGTATTACATTTCCACCCAGCACTTGCTCCTTTCAAGGCTGCTGTATTACCTCTTTCTAAGAAGCTTTCTGAAGAAGCTAGCGAAGTATTTGCAGAACTTAGTAAGTACTTTAGATGCGATTTTGATGATGCACAGGGCATTGGTAAGAGATACCGTCGTCAGGACGAAATTGGTACTCCATACTGTATTACATATGACTTTGATTCTAAGGAAGACGGTTGCGTAACTGTTCGTGATAGAGATACTATGGAACAGGAAAGAATTAAGATTTCCGAATTAAAGGATTACATTCTCAAGAAAATTGAATTTTAATTATACTTTTTAAGATAAGGTGCGTTGATTTTGTGTCAATGCACCTTTTTGCAAATATTTTGTTTTAAGTCTTGTAATTGTTTACAAAAATAGTATTGCAAAACTGGTGAAATATGGTATAATAGTTGTAAGATAACTGAATTTAATTGGCAATTTGCACAATTAATATAGGAGGCGGTTGAAATGGGTAAAAAGTTTGTATATTTATTTTCAGAGGGCAACGACCACATGAGAGAATTACTCGGTGGTAAAGGTGCTAACCTTGCAGAAATGACTTTGCTTGGTATGCCAGTTCCTCAGGGCTTTACAATCACTACTGAGGCTTGTACTCAGTATTATGCTGATAATGAAACTATAAATGATGAAATTCAGCAACAGATTATGGAATATATAGGTAAACTTGAGGAAGTTACAGGAAAGAAGTTTGGAGATACTGAAAACCCACTTTTAGTTTCTGTTCGTTCTGGTTCAAGAGCATCTATGCCTGGTATGATGGATACTATTTTAAATCTTGGTTTAAATGATGTTGTTGTAGAAATAATAGCGAAAAAGACTGGTAATCCAAGATTTGCATATGATTCATACAGAAGATTTATACAGATGTATTCAGATGTAGTAATGGGTGTAGGCAAGAAGTATTTTGAAAAGTTGATTGATGAACTTAAAGCTGAAAAGGGCGTTAAGTTAGATACAGAGCTTACAGCTGATGACCTTAAGAGACTTGCAGAACAGTTCAAGGCAGAATATAAATCAGAAATAGGAAAAGATTTCCCAACTGACCCTAAGGAACAGTTAATAGGTGCTGTTGAGGCTGTTTTCCGTTCATGGAATAATGAAAGAGCTGTATACTATAGAAAGATGAATGATATTCCTAGTTCTTGGGGTACTGCCGTAAATATTCAGTCTATGGTATTTGGTAATATGGGTGAAACTTCAGGTACAGGTGTTGCATTTACTCGTAATCCTGCTACTGGTGAAAATAAACTTTTTGGTGAATTCCTTATGAATGCACAGGGCGAAGACGTTGTTGCCGGTGTAAGAACTCCAAGAAAAATTGACCAGCTCAAGGAAGTTATGCCGGAAGTATATGACGAATTCGTAGAAATTTGTAATAAACTTGAAAATCACTATAAAGATATGCAGGATATGGAGTTTACTATTGAAGATAAGAAACTCTATATGCTCCAGACAAGAAATGGTAAAAGAACAGCAAAGGCTGCTTTAAAGATTGCTTGTGATTTAATTGATGAAGGTCTTATTGATGAAGAAACTGCTCTTTGTATGATAAATCCAAAGCAGTTAGATGCTTTACTTCATCCACAGTTTGATGATGAGGCTTTAAAAAAGGCTGAACCAGTAGCTGTTGCTTTGGCAGCTTCTCCAGGTGCAGCTTGTGGTCAGATTGTGTTTACAGCTGAAGATGCTGTAGCAAAAGCTAAGGCTGGCGATAAGGTTGTTCTTGTTAGACTTGAAACTTCTCCAGAAGATATTGAAGGTATGAACTATGCACAGGGTGTACTTACTGTTAGAGGTGGTATGACATCTCACGCAGCCGTTGTTGCAAGAGGTATGGGTACTTGCTGTGTTTCTGGTTGTGGCGAAATAAATATTGATGAAAATGCTAAGAAGTTTGAACTTGCTGGCAGAACTTATAAAGAGGGAGATTGGATTTCTCTTGATGGTTCTACTGGTTGCATTTATGGCGAAGCTATTCCTACAGTTCCAGCTACAATAAGTGGTGAATTTGAAAGAATAATGAATTTAGCTGATAAATATAGAACACTTGAAGTAAGAACAAATGCTGATACTCCAAGAGATGCAAAACAGGCAGCAGCTTTTGGTGCACAGGGTATTGGTCTTTGCAGAACAGAGCATATGTTTTTTGATGCAGACAGAATTTCAGCTATGCGTGAAATGATTTGTTCTGATACAGTAGAAGAAAGAGAAAAAGCTCTTGATAAACTTGAACCTATGCAGCAGGGAGATTTTGAAAAGCTTTACGAGGCTATGGAGGGTAAGCACGTTAATATTCGTTTCCTTGACCCACCACTTCATGAATTCCTTCCTACAGCAGAAGAAGATATTGAAGAAGTTGCAAAGGCACAGGGTAAGACAGTTGAACAGATTAAGGCTATTATTGTTTCTCTCCACGAATTTAACCCTATGATGGGTCATAGAGGTTGTCGTCTTTCTGTTACGTTCCCAGAAGTAGCAAAAATGCAGACAAAGGCTGTAATTAAGGCTGCTATTAATGTAACTAAGAGACACCCAGAATGGAATATTGTTCCAGAAATTATGGTTCCTTTAGTTGGTGAACTTAAAGAATTTGCTTTTGTTAAGTCAATAATTACAGAAACAGCTAATAAGATTATTGCTGAATCAGGAATTGATTTAAAATACAAAGTAGGTACTATGATTGAAATTCCAAGAGCAGCTTTAACTGCTGACGAAATAGCTACAGAAGCTGAATTCTTCTCATTTGGTACAAATGACCTTACACAGATGACATTTGGTTTCTCAAGAGATGATGCCGGTAAGTTCCTTGATTCTTACTATGCTAATCAGATTTATGAACACGACCCATTTGCTACACTTGACCAAAAGGGTGTTGGTAAATTGGTAAATATGGCTGTTCAGAGTGGTAAGAGTACAAGACCAAATATTATTCTTGGTATTTGTGGTGAGCACGGTGGCGACCCTGCGTCTATTGATTTCTGTCATAGAGCAGGTTTGACATATGTAAGTTGTTCTCCATATAGAGTTCCTATTGCAAGACTTGCAGCAGCACAGGCAGCTATAAGAAATAAATAAAATTCTATTTATCCCGTATCATAATGGTACGGGATTTTAGATTTAGATAGTGGATTGGAAAGAAAATCCGATGTATTGATTAGTGTAGAAAGGAAGATTTTTTAATGACTAATGCAGTAATTGAAAATATGGTTAATAGAAGAAGTATAAGAAAATACAAGCCTGAACAAATTAAAGATGAGGAATTACAGGCTGTTATAAAGGCTGGAGAGTATGCCCCTACAGGGATGGGTATGCAGTCACCTAAAATGGTTGTAGTACAGGATAAGGAAACTATTAAATTATTGTCAGATATAAATGCAAAGATTATGGGCGTTGACTCTGACCCATTTTATGGAGCACCAACAGTAATTGTTGTATTTGCTGATAAGGCTTGTAGACCAACTTATGTAGAAGATGGTTCTTTAGTGTTGGGTAATCTTATGAATGCAGCTCATTCCGTAGGATTAGGCTCTTGTTGGATTCATAGAGCAAAGGAAACCTTTGAAACTCCAGAGGGTAAAGAGCTTATGAAAAAGTGGGGCATAGCTGATACTTGCGTTGGTATAGGTAATTGTGTTTTGGGCTATGCAGATATGCCTATGCCAGAACCAAAAGAGAGAAAGAAAGATTATGTGGTTATGGTGAAATAAATTTTAATTATAATATAAAAATAACACAAATTGCTAATAAAAATTGCAATTTGTGTTATTTTAGTACTATTATTTTAAAAGTTTTTCAGTTAAGGTTACATCATAATAATATGCGTGTTCCCCATGATACGAACAATTACTTGGACAAGGACCACCCATATGCTTTAAATTACTTGGACCACTCATACTTGTGAAATAAAAATCAGTGATAACAACATTCCCACATAAATTACATTTCCACGCTACCTTTGTCATAATAACCTCTCCTTAAATTACATATTTTTTCTTTATTATTTTTAAATTATTGTATTTTAAAGTCTGTAACTTTTACATGATAATTATAGGTATCTTCAGCAATAACCAATCTTTGCATATAAAGGCTACTGCTAAATGAACTATTGGCAGGAATATCAATGGTTGCTTCTTTGCTACCGGTTTTACCGTCATTAATTTCTCCTAAGATTGTAGCTTTTACAGGTCTACTAAGTCTATTTGTTAGGGTATAGAAAACTTCAACATCGTAAACCTTATCAGACAATACATAATTATATCCAGTGTTATATACATTCCTTACAACGAAACTTAATTCAGAATGAGAACTTAAAGATGACACTTTTACAGGCTTACTTAAATATTCTTTATCTTTGCTTATTGTTTTGATAAGTGTAGAATATTTACTTCTCGCCATATTACCAGCAGTATTAGTAGGTACATTGTCAATACAATTAATAGCATCATTATAATTTCCTTGATTATAATAATTATTTGCAGACTTAAGAGAATCAAGATAGGTCTTATAACTGTTGATTGTATATACTAAATCATTAATACTTTTGTTAGTAGGATTAATAGCTTTTGCTAAATCTATTGTTGCAAGAGCAGAATCAATTTTGTAGTTTTTGAATTGTGTAGTAGCTATCTGAATATAATAAGATATTACAGAATTTTTTAATTTTTCTATGTCTTTGTGGTTTGGGTTAATATTAAAAGCTTCGTTTGCATAGTTGATGGCTGATACAGGGTCTTTTGCTTTAAGTTTTTCGTATCCCTTGTTAACGTATTGCTCAACAACATTATCTATTGACACAAGCACATTTTCCATTTGCTTGTTACGATATGGCTTATATATTTTAGTTATATTTTTATAGGCTTCAGTATATTTACCTGAATCAAACTGTTTTTTAACATATTTTCCCATATTGGTTTGAGCTTCTGTAAACAATTCATCACAAACTTTAAAGTCAGGACAAAGAGCAAGAGCTGTCTTTGTATTTTGCATAGCATTAAAATATCTATAATTTGCAATATCTTTTTTGGATTCTTCATATAAAGCACCAGCTTCTTTTATTTTTGAAATTTCAACAACAGCTTCGCTATGGGCATAGCTTAAAGGCATTACCCAGCTATAGTAACTGATGGCTTTATTGTAGTCACCATTAACAATAGCCTCTTTAGCCTTTCTAATATTTCTGTTGTCAAAGGCGTGCCATATAAATAAAACACTTATAGTTAAAATAACTATAGCACCTAAAATGATAAAAATGGTTTTTATTAATTGCTTCTTTTTTTTTAGAATTTTAAAAATATTTTTTCTTTTAGGTTCTTGAGTTACGTCAAGGCTGTTGCCACATTCTGAGCAAGTTTTTAAATCATCTGTACATTCCGTACCACATTTTGGACATTTTTTCATTTGTAATACCTCCCCATAAGTTAGAGTGTGTTAAAACACAATTAAATAAGAGTATCGTAATATTTGTCATTGTTTTTACTGATTATAAAAGGTCAGATAATAAGAACTTCTATGGAAGGATACTTGTGTAAAGTATGTAGTAATAAATTTGTTTATAAATAAGGTCCAATAATAAGTTTTATAAAAAAGAATATAATTACCATCATTATTATAATGGAAAATTTTTCAATGTTACGTTTTTCATATTTTTCAATTTCTTCATTAATATATACACCGTCAACATATAGTACAGATTTTTTTCCGTTATTTTCTATTCTGATTACAACCAAAAAGTTTGCTTTAAGCAGAGCACCAAATTTGTTTTGAGAATTTAAAGTACCTCTTACTTCCCAATTTCCACCATTGCGTTTTTCTTCAAGTATAAGTTCATCGGGAGAGCAAAATATTGCTGTTAATGGTGCATTTAAACGTTCTAATATATTAGGCTTAATAGCTTCAAGAATTTGATTTTTATTCCATTCCATAATATTTACTCCTATCTCTTTATCATATGTATTTGTAAAAATATAGTTTTCGTGTTAATGATTAATTTTTGTTTACATTCATATATACAAAGTTACCGTAAGATTTTTCAGCATAATCAGTTAATTGAGTACCCTTATATTTATCTCTTATTTCGTCTTCTGCAAATTTACCTACAAATTCAGACCTTGTTTCAGCAGATACAATTTTGTCTTCAGTATTTATAGTGTTAAGTGTTGTTCCGGCATCAACCCAGGCAGATACTTTAAAAACATCAATAATTTCACCATTGCAAACAGCAACAACATATTTAAGAATACTTCTTTTTTCTTTATCAATGTCCCAAGCAGTACGGCAAGTATCATATAACTGGAAATCTGTCATATCAGGTTTGTATGTATTATTTATCTTTACAGCGATTGCATTTGTTTTTTCATTAAACATATTTATCATCCTTTCAAAAATATATGGTGTTGGTTGCTAGAATTTAATTATATTTACACAATTTAGCATAATGTAGTTTTTTAGCTGTACTTTTCATTTCCTCCTTCATTAAAAAAAATTTGTGTAAATACATAATTAAATTAATTTGTAAGTACACTTATATTATAGTCCAAAATGGTCTATTCTGTCAATAGTCCGTTTTGGCGAATTAATCGAATACATTATTGACTTTTGAGATAATAATTCTGAGGTGATTATTGATGAAATATGAAAGAATAAGAAATCTTAGAGAAGACCAAGATTTAACTCAAGCATATATTGGTAAAGTCCTGAATGTTACCCAAAAGTCATATTCCAGATATGAAAATGGAGATAGAGCCATACCTATTGAGCTTTTATCAAAGCTTGCTGATTTTTATGATACAAGTGTTGATTATTTAATAAATCGTACAAATATTAAAACTCCTTATCCTAAAAAATAGATTTTATATACAGCATTAATGTAAAATTTCTTATTTCATTAGATGAGAGCTTTACTATACTATATAGAAAATCAAAAGTTTAAGAGAGATTAGCCGTGATATGCCTTTCTTAGTTATGTATATATCAAATGTAAATGGTATATAATACTATATATGTTTAGGAATGATAGTTTTGAAAAATATAAAACTTTCGGGAAATAAGTGGCTTTTAATATGTTACATAGCTTTGTTATGCCTTGGTATTGCAAGGGCACATTATAATAAGTCTGTTAATACAGCATCTTTACCGGTAGAAAAGAAAAATATTGTTATAGATGCCGGACACGGAGGTTTTGACCCAGGAAAGGTTGCATCTGATGGCATACAGGAAAAGGGTATAAATTTAAAAATATCTGAAAAATTGAAAGCCTATTTAGAACAGGGTGGAGCAGTTGTATATATGACAAGGCTAGATGATACATCTCTTTCGGATAAAAAAAGGGAAGACTTAAAAAACAGAACTTTAATAGGAAATGGAGAAAATGTAGATTTATTTGTAAGTGTTCATCAAAATTCTTTTCCAAAAAATTCTGCAAAAGGAGCACAAGTATTTTATTACAAAAAATCTGAAAATGGAAAAAGGCTGGCTACTTGTATTCAATCAAGGTTAAAAGAAGTTGTAGACACAGAAAATGACAGAGTTGCAAAGCCCAATAAAGATTATTACGTTTTAAGAGAAATAACTGTTCCCAGTGTTATTGTAGAATGTGGGTTTTTAAGTAATTCCGTTGAGCATGATTTATTGCAAAGTGACAAGTATCAATCTAAATTAGCTTGGGCAATATATATGGGTATATTAGACTATTATGGAGAAGGCAAAGTATAATACATTATTAAATTTTCTTTAAGTCATAAAAATATATTGTATTAATTTGGAAGTATGTGGTATAATCAAAATACATTTAAAAAGCAAAGGAGGCTATATAATGGACGAATTAAAAACAAATACTTGTGGTTGTGGACATGACCACGAACATGAACACGGTGAAGATTGTGGTTGTGGTGAACACGCAACAATGATGTTACAGCTTGATGATGGTAGCGAACTTAAATGTACTGTACTTGGAATTTTTGATGTAGAAGAAATCGAAGGTAAAGAGTATATCGCTTTACTTCGTGAAGATAATGATGAAGTTCTCATTTATGAATATAGTGAAGATGAAAATGAAGAACCTATTCTTGCAAATATCGAATCTGATGATGATTATGATAAGGTTCAGAGTGCTTTTATGACATTGTTAGATATTGATGAAGAAGATATTGAAGAACTTGAAGACGAATTATTAGATGACTTAGACAAAGAATAATTCCGTTGGGACTATCTGAATAGGTAGTCCTTTCTTTTTTTGTTGATTTATGCTAAAATATGTAAGTGTTTTTAGTATATACTTAAGGGGTGCGTTTTAAAAAGCAAAGGAGGAGAAAAAGTTGGCGAAAGGAGAAAAGAGAAAAAAGGTAAAAAGTGGCTTTTTCAGAGTAATATTTAGCCGTACAGGACTTGTATTTGTTCTTATTTTGCTACAGTTAGCTTTGTTGCTTTTTGGATATTATTATTTAACAATCTACAAAGGTATTTTTTATGGAATAATGATTACTGTTAGTGTTTTGCTTGTTGTATATATACACAATTCCGATAGTGACCCAAGTTTCAAAATGGCATGGCTTATTCCTATATTGTTAGCACCAGCTTTTGGTGCGTTTTTCTATTTGTTTATACATTTGCAGGTAGGTACAAAAGTAATAGCAAGAAGACTTCAAAAAAATTATTTTGATACATCTGCTTTTTTGGAACAAGATGAGCTTGTGAAAAAAGAGTTGGAAATAGAAAATCCAAGAGTAGCAGGTTTGGCCCACTATGTAAAAAATTATGGTGGCTATCCAATATATAACGGAACAGGAGCAAAATATTATCCTTTTGGAGAAGATGTATTTGAAGACCTTAAAAAAGATTTGAGAAAAGCTAAGAAGTTTATTTTTCTTGAATTTTTCATTATTGAAAGAGGGGTAATGTTTGATTCAATATTAAATATTTTAAGGGAAAAGGTAAGAGAAGGCGTAGAAGTTCGTTTGATGTATGATGGAACTTGCTCAATAATGCTTGTCCCTTATAATTTTCCTAGTCAAGTAGAAAAAATGGGAATAAAATGCAAGGTGTTTTCTCAAGTTAGACCTTTCTTATCTACAAGTCAGAATAATAGAGACCATAGAAAAATTGTTGTTATAGACGGTCATACAGGTTATACCGGTGGATTTAATTTAGCCGATGAATACATTAATGTAAAATACAGATTTGGTGTATGGAAAGACACAGGCGTAAAAATCAATGGTCCTGCTGTAAAGAATATGACAATGATGTTTTTGCAAATGTGGAATGTGACAGGAAATGAAAAAGAAAATTATCAGGATTATATACTTCCTGATAACCACGCCTATGAATTTGGGTATGACAGAAAAGGCTATGTAATGCCTTATGGTGACAGTCCCTTAGATAAGGAAAACATAGGAAAACAGGTCTACATTGATATAATGAATAATTCAAAGAAATATGTTCATATAGTAACACCTTATCTTATACTTGATTCAGATACGGTATGTACATTAAAATATGTGGCAAAAAGAGGGGTATCTGTAAAAATAATTACACCACATATTCCGGATAAAAAATATGTTTATTATTTGGCACATTCCCATTATAAGGACCTGATTTCAAACGGTATAGAAATATATGAGTATACACCAGGCTTTGTTCATGCAAAAATGTTTGTTAGTGACGATATGAAGGCCGTAGTTGGTACAATTAACTTGGATTTTAGAAGTCTTTATCTTCATTGGGAAGATGCTGTATATTTCTATGGTAATTCAGTTGTTCATAGTGTTGAAAATGATTTTATGGAGACACTTTCAAAATGTCAAAAAATAAGTTTAGAGGATTGTAAGAAGTTTTCTTTATTTGATAAGGTTGCAGGAAAAGTTTTAAGACTTATTGCTCCATTAATGTAATTATAAGGTGCTGATGAATTTCAGCATCTTATTTTTTTGTAATAATTAAGTTTAATTATGAATATATTTTCTATATTGCATTTGGGGTGAGTGTATTGGAAAAACCTCCTTATTCTGATGAATTTTATGAGGTAATGCTTGAAAATGAAAGTACACTACAAAATGAATTTGGAATTACAGATGTAAAAGTATGTCATTTAAAAAACAGTTCCCTTGTAGTTGCCTATATTCCGGCTGATGTATACAGGAGAGTTATTAGTCAAAGAGGGTCTTTTGAGGGTGCATTACTAGCAGGAGCACCTATTATTATGGGATTGACAGATGCTGAATTAAATAGTGCTATAGATGTATACAGACTTAGGGATAGTCCTATAGATTTAAGAGGACAAAATACTATAATAGGTATAGTTGATACAGGAATAGATTATAAAAATGAGGAATTTATAAGAGAAGACGGTACAAGCAGAATATTAAATATATGGGATATGACAATAGACAGTGATGATGACAATGTATGCTTTGGCACTGAATTTTCAAATAAAGAACTTACAGAACAAAGTGCTGATACTACAGATGAAGTAGGTCATGGAACAAGAATGGCACAAGTAGCAGGGGGCAGAAGTGGAGTAGCACCTGATTGTGAATTTATTGTTGTAAAATTAAAAAGGGCAAAGAAAAGTATATTAGATTTATATGGGCTAAATAGTGATACTGAAAGCTACGAATCCTCAGATGTGGTATTAGGTATAGACTATCTTGTTACAAAGTCTATAGAATATAGGAAACCAATATCTATTATACTTGGTTTAGGTACTAATCAAGGAGGCCATGACGGATTAACTGTAATAGAGAGAATTTTATCTCAAATGGCATTAAGAATAGGGGTTGGAATAAGTGTATCTGCTGGTAATGAGGCTTTGTCAGGACACCACACGTCATTTACCCTTGAAGGTTCTTCGCCCTATTATGATATGGAAATTAACGTAGCAAATAATGAAAAAAGTTTTCCAGTATGGATTTGGAATAGCCTGTTTAGCGAGATAGAAGTCAGTATTATCTCTCCCTTGGGTGAAGAAACAGGAAGAATACCGACTAGGAATAATTTTACCAATACTTACAATTTTAATATTAGTTTAACTTCTGTAAGGGTTTCCTATGAATTGCCGGCATCTTGGGGACGTGACCAAAGAACAACATTGGTATTTAATAATCCTATTGAAGGGGTATGGAAGATTAGGGTATATAATATTGGTGTTACAGGGGTAGTAAATAGCTGGTTGCCTTCAAATGGATTTATAAAGAGAGATACAAGGTTTTTAAATCCTGACCCATATATTACAGTAACTGTACCGTCAACAGCAAATTATATAATGTGTGTAGGGGCTTTTGACCCATCTACAAAAACTGTTTATTCAACTTCCGGCAGAGGCCCTACAAGGCAAGGAATAGTGTTGCCTAGTTTTGTTGCCCCTTCTGATGGCAGTACAAGTATAGCTACAGCAGTAAACGGAGGAGCAACAGCATTAATTTTGGAATGGGGTTTAAATAGAATAAATAACCTGAACATAAATTCTTTAGCGATTTTGGAATATATTACAAGGTCTGCTACAAAAAAATTAGAAGACATATATCCTAATACAATTTCTGGCTATGGAAGATTAAATATTTTTAATGCAATAGCCAGTATTTAGTATAAAAATAAAGAAATATTGCATAATTATAAAAGTAAAGTTAAGTGAAAAAGTTTGACTTTACTTTTTTTTATTAAGTATAAAAGGGTATTCAACGGATAATTTAAAAATATATATTGATTAAATAAGTAGAATTTTTTTACAATTTATGATATTATATAAAGAGGTATTGACAATTTTCATATTTATGATATAATTTTAGTAATTTATCACTTTACTAGACTAAAGTGAAATGAGAGGGAGTTCATATGATAATTAAGAAATTGCATACACCAGAAGGCGTAAAAGACTATTTACCTTCTGAGTGCATATTAAAGACAAAAATAGAAAACAATGTTAGCAAAGTTTTTAAAAGCTTTGGCTACGTTCCGGTAAAGAGTCCAACATTTGAATATTCAGATGTTTTTGATAATAAGGGTAGTGTTTCAGACCAAAATCTTTATAGATTTGTGGATAGAGATGGTTCAATTTTAACTCTCCGTTCTGATATGACACCAGCTATTGCAAGAATTGTTGCAACTACATATTCAGATAAGAAAATGCCTATAAGACTTAGCTATATTGAAAATTTATTTAGACATACAGTAAATTATCAGGGTAAGTTAAATGAATTTACACAGGCTGGTGTGGAACTTATTGGAGCACACTCTATAAGTGCTGATGTAGAAGTTTTAGTAATGGCAATAAAGGCTATTTTATCATCTGGTGTAAAGAATTTTAAAATAGACTTAGGTCATAGTAATTTCTTAAAAGGTGTTCTTGAAGAAACAGGGCTTGACAGCGAAAGTATAATGATGTTACAGGAATCTATTGCTGACAAGAATTATGTTGCAGTAAATGATTTAGTTAGTCAGTTAGACATAAGTGGCGACCTTAAATATCTTTTTAATGAATTACCTTTCCTCATTGGTGATTTATCTGTTCTTAATAGCGTTAGAGAAAAGAACTTAAATAAAAAGTCTTTAGATGCAGTTAATTACCTCGAAAATATTTACAATATACTTAAGGAACTTGGCTTTGAACAGTATGTTTCTTTTGACTTAGGTGTTATTGGTTCAATGGATTACTATACAGGTATTATTTTCAGAGGTTATGCTGAAGGTGTAGGTTTCTCTATTGTTGACGGTGGTAGATACGATAAGTTAGTAAAGAATTTTGGAGCTGATTATCCGGCTGTAGGTTTTGCTGTTAAGATTAATGACCTTATGCAGGTTCTTAAAACAGAAAATACTGAAAGTGCTGATATACTTGTAGTTTTTGATGATGAAAGTATTGTAAGTGGATTTAAGTATGCAGAGGCTTTAAGAAATGCCGGCAGAACTGTTGAAATCGGTCTTTCAGGTAAAAATCTTGAAGAAAACAAGGCTTATGCAGCATCAAAGAACATAAACAAAATTGTTGCCGTAAATGGTAAGATTACAGAAATAGATTTAGATAATAACGAAGAAAAGACAATAGACATAGAAAGTCTTTTGAACAAGGAGGCAGAATAATGGAATACTTAACTTTTGCCCTTGCAAAAGGCAGACTTGCAGATATTACAATGGATTTGCTTGAAAAAATGGGCATTACTTGTGATGAAATGAAGGAAAGTTCAAGAAAACTTATATTTACAAATGAAGAATTAAAATTAAAGTTTTTCTTGGCTAAGGCATCTGATGTTCCTACATATGTTGAATATGGTGCAGCAGATATAGGTATTGTCGGTAAGGATACTTTACTTGAAGAAGGCAGAAACCTTTACGAAGTTCTTGACCTTAATATGGGTAAATGTAAGTTTGCAGTAGCAGGATATAGTGATGTTAAGGAAAAACTTGAAAGCTCAAACGATTTGAGAGTTGCAACAAAATATCCTAATATTGCAAAGGAATATTTTTATCAGAAAAAGCACCAGACTATTGAGATTGTAAAACTTCATGGTTCAGTTGAACTTGCTCCTATTGTAGGCTTGGCTGATGTAATTGTAGATATTGTTGAAACTGGTTCTACATTAAAGGCTAATGGTCTTGAAGTTCTTGCTGATGTTTGTCCTATTTCAGCAAGAATGGTTGTAAATAGAGTTAGTATGAAACTTGAACACGAAAGAATTGCTAATATAATAAATGGACTTAGAAAAATGGTGGGTGAAAACAAATGATTAACATTTTAAAATATAACGATGAAGAAGGAAAAAAACTTATAGAAGGACTTTTATCTCGTTCACAGCTTGAATATGGCGATGTTCAGGAAAAGGTTAATGCAATAATTGCTGATATTAAAGCAAATGGTGACAAGGCTTTATTTGAATACACTAAGAAATTTGATAAGTTTGATGTAAATGCAGATAATATTCTTGTAACAGAAGAAGAAGTTAAGGAAGCCTACACAAAGGTAGACCCTGAACTTGTAGAAGTTATTAAGAAGTCTGCTGAAAGAATTAGAGCTTTCCACGAAAAGCAGAAAATGAACAGCTGGCTTGAACCAAGTAAAAATGGCGAAATGTTAGGTCAGCTTATTCGCCCACTTGCAAGAGTAGGTGTATATGTTCCGGGTGGTAAGGCAGCATATCCATCTAGTGTACTTATGAATATTATGCCAGCTAATGTAGCAGGTGTTGAAGAAATTATAATGACTACACCTCCATCAGCAGAAGGTAAAATCAATCCAACAACTATTGTAGCTGCTGATATTGCCGGTGTACATAAGATTTATAAAGCCGGTGGTGCACAGGCTGTTGCTGCTCTTGCTTTTGGTACAGAAAGTATTCCAAAGGTAGATAAGATTGTAGGCCCTGGTAATATTTTTGTTGCTCTTGCAAAGAGAAGTGTATATGGCTATGTAAATATTGATTCAGTTGCAGGCCCTAGTGAAATCCTTATCTTAGCTGATGAAAGTGCAAATCCTGTTTATGTTGCAGCTGATTTACTTTCACAGGCTGAACATGATGAACTTGCATCTGCTGTACTTATTACTACAAGCGAAAGCCTTGCCAATGAAGTACAGAAGGAAGTTGAAAAGCAGACTGCTGTTCTTGAAAGAAAGGGCATCATTGAAAAATCTCTTGACAACTATGGTGCAATAATTCTTGTAAAGGATTTTGATGAAGCTACTACATTAAGTAATGCTATTGCTCCAGAACATATGGAAGTTTGTATAAAAGAACCTTTTGGTCTTTTACCAAAAATACAGAATGCAGGTGCAATTTTCTTAGGTCACTTTACTCCAGAACCTCTTGGAGATTATATGGCTGGTCCTAACCACGTTCTTCCTACTGGTGGTACAGCTAGATTTTTCTCTCCACTTTCAATAGATGATTACATTAAGAAATCAAGCATTATTTCATTTAGTGAAGATGCTTTAAAGGCTTTAGGCAAAGATGTAATCAAGTTTGCTGAAGCAGAAGGTCTTACTGCTCACGCAAATTCTATTAAGGTCAGAATGTAATATAGGAGGCTAAGGCTATGGAAAGAATTGCCACTATAAATAGAGATACAAAAGAAACAAAGATAAATATGAACCTTAATATTGACGGTTCAGGTGAAAACCATATTAATACTGGCGTTGGTTTCTTTGACCATATGCTTACTCATATATCAAAACATGGATTTATGGATTTAGATGTTACAGCTGATGGTGACTTAGACGTAGATTGTCATCATACAGTTGAAGATGTAGGCATTGTTCTTGGAAAATGTATTTCAAAGGCTTTAGGTGATAAAGCTGGTATAAAAAGATTTGGACAGGCTATTGTGCCAATGGATGAGGCACTTGTGCTTTGTGCCATAGATTTTTCAGGTAGAGCTTATCTCAATTTTGATGCACACTTTACAGTACCTGCTTTAGGATTATTTGACCTTGAAATGGTTGAAGAATTTTTTAGAGCTGTTGCAGACAATGCAGGTATGACATTACATATTAAGGTGTTAGACGGTAAAAATAACCACCATATTGCAGAGGGCATTTTCAAAGCTTTCGGTAGAGCAATGGATATGGCTACAAGTATAGATGAAAGAATAGACGGAGTATTGTCTACAAAAGGAATGTTAGAATGATAGCAATAATTGATTATGGAATGGGTAATCTTCGTAGTGTTCAGAAGGCTTTACAGTTTGTAGGACAAGACGCAGTTATTACCTCTGACTTAGATGAAATAAATAAAGCAGACAAGATTGTATTGCCTGGTGTAGGTGCTATAGGTGATGCAATGGAAACAATTAGAAAAAAGGGCTTTGACAAGGCTATTTATAAGGCATGCGATGAGGGTAAGCCATTCCTTGGTATTTGCCTTGGTATGCAAATGGTTTTTGATAAGAGCTATGAATATGGCGAACATAAGGGATTGGGCTTAATTCCCGGTACAATTCAGCTTTTGCCTGATAATGTAAAGAAACCTCATATTGGTTGGAACAATTTGAATGTTAAAATGAGAGCTCCTCTTTTTGAAAATACTGGAGAAAGTCCTTACGTTTACTTTGTTCACTCTTATTATCTTGAAACAGATGCTCCTGTTGTTTCTGCTACTACTTTTTATGGCAAAGAAATTCAGGTTGCTGTTCAGAAAGATAATATTTTCGCTTTACAGTTCCACCCAGAAAAGAGTGGAGATGTAGGCTTACAGATTTTGAAGAACTTTGGAGGAATATAATATGATAATTTATCCAGCAATAGATATTATAGACGGAAAGGCTGTCAGACTTAGTCAAGGTAAGTTTGATGACGTTACAGTTTTCAATGATATTCCAGCTGATGCTGCAAAAGATTGGGTTGATGCAGGAGCAGAATACATTCATATTGTCGACCTTGACGGTGCAAGATATGGTAAAAGTTTTATAACTGGAATAATAAAGGATGTAACTGAAAAGTATAATATTCCTGTTCAGACCGGTGGTGGCGTTAGAACTATACAAGATGTTGAGGATAGAATAAATGCCGGTGCTTCAAGAGTTATTATTGGTACAGCAGCAGTTAAAAATCCAGAGCTTGTAAAAGAAGCTGTTGAAAAATTTGGTGATAAGATTGCCGTTGGTGTTGATGCTAAAAATGGTATGGTTGCAATTTCCGGTTGGGAAGAAGTGAGCGACATTTCAGCAGTTGATTTATGCCTTAAAATGAAAGAATATGGCGTAAAAACTGTTATCTATACTGATATTTCAAAAGACGGTATGATGAGTGGACCTAATATTGAGGCTACAAAGGATTTAATTGACAAAACTGGACTTGATGTTATTGCATCTGGTGGTGTTTCAAAAATGGAAGACTTAGAAAATGTTGAAAGCATTGGTTCAGCTGGTGTTATCATTGGTAAGGCACTTTACAATGGTGCTTTAGATTTAAAACAGGTTTTAAGTAAGTTTAAAAAAGGTGAATAGTTATGCATACAAAAAGAATTATTCCTTGCTTGGATGTTAATAACGGCAGAGTAGTAAAGGGTGTAAATTTTGTTAATTTAAAAGACGCAGGTGACCCTGTAGAGATAGCATCTTTTTACAATCAATCTCTTGCTGATGAAATTGTATTTCTTGATATTACAGCATCATCTGATGACAGAAGTATTATGCTTGATGTAGTATCAAAGACTGCCGAACAGGTGTTTATACCATTGACAGTTGGTGGTGGTATTCGTACAATAGATGATTTTAGAAAAATTCTCAGTGCTGGTGCTGATAAAATTGCTGTCAACTCAGCAGCTTTAAAGAGACCAGAACTTATAAATGAGGCTGCCGAAAGATTTGGTAATCAATGTGTGGTAGTTGCTATTGATGCCAAAAGACGTGAAAATGGTGGATTTGATGTTTACTTAAACGGTGGACGTGTAAACACTGGTAAAGATGCTGTTGAATGGGCTATAGAAGCTGAACGCAGAGGTGCTGGCGAAATATTGCTCACAAGTATGGATTGTGACGGTACAAAAGCTGGCTATGATATTGAACTTACAAAGGCTGTAAGTAGTGCTGTTCAGATACCGGTTATTGCCTCCGGTGGTGCAGGTACAATGGACCATTTTGCTGAAGCACTTACAGATGGTGGTGCAGAGGCTGCTTTGGCTGCCAGTCTTTTCCACTTCAGAGAAATGGAAATAATTGAATTAAAGAAATATCTTGATAAAAAGGGTATTCCTGTAAGATTAAAATAGGAGTATATATTATGGATTTAAAACTTAAATTTAATAGTGACGGTCTTATTCCGGCTATTGCTCAAGACTATAAAACAGGCGAAGTTTTAATGCTTGCATATATGGATCAAGAGGCTTTTGACCTTACAGTTAAAACAGGTAAGGGTACATATTTTAGCCGTTCTCGTCAGAGTCTTTGGGTAAAGGGCGAAACTTCTGGTCATTTTCAGTATGTAAAAGAAATAAGATATGATTGCGATTGCGATACAATACTTTTACTTATTGACCAGATTGGTGCTGCTTGTCATACAGGAAACCGTTCTTGTTTTTATAGAAAAGTTGAAGATTTTAAAGGAGGAGAAGAATAATGTCTGATATAGGTAAGTCATTAGTAACAGAATTAGATGTAATTAAAAATAGAAAGGCTAATCCTCAAGAGGGTTCATATACTAGCTACCTTTTTTCTAAGGGCGTAGATAAGATTTTAAAGAAGGTTGGCGAGGAAGCTACAGAAGTTATTATTGCTGCAAAGGATAATAACAATACTGAAACAGTTGCAGAAATTTGCGATTTACTTTTCCACGTTGAAGTTCTTATGACAGAAAGAGGAATTACTTGGGATGATGTTGCAAATGAAATTGATGCAAGACGTTTAAAAGAAAATATGAATGTTGAAAAAGAGGCTAAGAGAAAAGCCGAAAATAGAACAGATGAATGTAATATAAATTAAAAAGGGGCAATAGCCTCTTTTTTTTATTAGTGAAAGTTTGTATGTTAAGCAACAAATAATTGTATTAATGTTTTCTGTTGAGATAAAATATATTTTATATGTATTGATTTTTAGGGGTATTAATATGCCAATATAATACATTTTACAATAAAAATTTCATATTTTTACATTAAGATTAAAATTTATACTTGCAAATAAGGAATATTATGGTATACTAATATAGAGATTGATAATTAATTAACAATCTTTTAGGGCTATTTTTAAAGAAATTGATTCCCTTATTTTGAATAATTGTATTGAATAAATGAAAGAGAGGATTTTAATGGAAAACAAAGAAATAGTAACACCTGTTATTGATAACGTAGATGCACTTTTAGCTAAAATGAAAGCTATGAAAAAGGCACAGGAAGTCTTTTCTACTTATAGCCAAGAACAGGTTGATAAAATATTTTTCGAGGCTGCTGTTGCAGCTAACAAAATGAGAATACCCCTTGCAAAAATGGCAGTTGAAGAAACTGGTATGGGTATTGTAGAAGATAAGGTTATTAAAAACCACTATGCTTCAGAGTATATTTATAATGCTTATAGAAATTCAAAAACTTGTGGTGTAATAGAGGAGGATACAGCTTTTGGTATTAAAAAGATTGCAGAGCCAATAGGTCTTATTGCAGCTGTCATTCCAACAACTAATCCTACTTCAACAGCAATTTTTAAGACCCTTATTTCTTTAAAGACAAGAAATGCAATTATAATCAGTCCACATCCAAGAGCAAAGGAAAGTACTATTGCTGCTGCTAAGGTTGTACTTGAAGCAGCTGTTAAGGCAGGTGCTCCAGAGGGTATAATTGGTTGGATTGATGTGCCATCTTTGGAACTTACTAATGAAGTAATGAAAAATGCTGATATAATTCTTGCAACAGGTGGTCCTGGTATGGTTAAGGCTGCTTATTCATCAGGTAAGCCGGCTTTAGGCGTAGGTGCTGGTAACACACCTGTTATTATTGATGACACAGCCGATGTTACTCTTGCAGTAAACTCAATTATACATTCTAAGACTTTTGATAATGGTATGATTTGTGCATCAGAGCAGTCAGTTACAGTAGTAGGGGATATATACGATGATGTAAAATCTGAATTTGCTCGTAGAGGTTGTTATTTCCTCAAAGGCGATGAACTTGATAAGGTAAGAAAGACTATTATTATTAATGGTGCTTTAAATGCAAAGATAGTAGGTCAGAGTGCTTATACTATTGCAAAATTGTCAGGGGTAGAAGTACCTGAAAGTACAAAGATTTTAATTGGTGAGGTTGAATCTGTAGATATTTCAGAAGAATTTGCTCACGAAAAGCTTTCTCCTGTTCTTGCTATGTACAGGGCAGCAGATTTTGATGAAGCTATTGAAAAGGCAAAACAGCTTGTAGCAGACGGTGGCTATGGTCACACTTCATCACTCTATATAAATACAGCTGAAAAAGAAAAAATGGCTAAACACGCAGAGGCTATGAAGACTTGCCGTATTCTTGTTAATACACCTTCTTCACATGGTGGCATTGGCGATTTATATAACTTCAAACTTACACCTTCTCTCACACTTGGTTGTGGCTCTTGGGGTGGCAACTCAGTATCTGAAAATGTTGGAATAAAGCATTTGTTGAATATTAAAACCGTTGCAGAGAGGAGAGAAAATATGCTTTGGTTCAGAGCACCTGAAAAGGTATACTTTAAGAAAGGCTGTTTACCAGTTGCTCTTGATGAATTAGGTACAGTAATGAATAAGAAGAAGGCATTTATTGTAACAGACAGCTTCTTATATAAGAATGGATATACTAAGCCAATTACTGATAAACTTGATGAATTAGGTATTGTATATACTTGTTTCTATGATGTTGCTCCTGACCCTAATTTGGCTTGTGCTAAAGCTGGTGCAGAGGCTATGAAATCTTTTGAACCTGATGTAATTATTGCATTAGGTGGTGGTTCAGCAATGGATGCAGGTAAAATTATGTGGGTTCTTTATGAACACCCAGAAGCTGATTTCCTTGATATGGCAATGAGATTTCAGGATATAAGAAAGAGAATATATACATTCCCTAAAATGGGCGAAAAGGCTTATTTTGTAGCAGTTCCTACATCATCAGGTACTGGTTCAGAAGTTACTCCTTTTGCTGTTATTACTGATGAAAAAACTGGTACAAAGTATCCTCTTGCTGATTATGAACTTTTACCTAATATGGCGATTATTGATGCAGATAATATGAAAGACCAGCCAAAGGGTCTTACAAGTGCAAGTGGTATTGACGCATTAACTCACGCTCTTGAAGCATACGCATCTGTTATGGCTACAGATTACACAGATGGTCTTGCATTAAAGGCTATGAAACTTATATTTAAGTATCTTCCATCTGCTTATGAAAATGGTGGTAAGGATATGAAGGCGAGAGAAGAAATGGCTAATGCATCTACTCTTGCAGGTATGGCTTTTGCAAATGCTTTCTTAGGTGTTTGCCACTCAATGGCTCATAAATTGGGAGCATTCCATCATCTTCCACATGGTGTAGCTAATGCACTTCTTATTACTGAAGTTATGAGATACAATGCAAATCCAGTACCTCCTAAAATGGGAACATTCCCTCAGTATGAATATCCTCATACACTTGAAAGATATGTTGAATGTGCTAATTTCTGTGGTATAGTAGGAAAAACAGACGAAGATACACTTGATAAATTTATAGATGCAATAGAGGAATTAAAGTCTAAAGTTGGTATCAAAAAGACTATTAAGGATTATGGGGTAGATGAAAAATACTTCCTTGATACTCTTGATGATATGGTAGAGCAGGCCTTTGATGACCAGTGTACAGGAGCAAATCCTCGTTATCCATTAATGAAAGAAATAAAGGAAATGTACCTTAAAGCATATTACGGAAAGTAGGAAGTTAAGAGGAGGTAGTTTTTATGGAAATAGAGAAAATATTGATTGAGAGAACTAATAAGAGAATATACAAATCAGGAAAGTTTGTAGTAAAGGAATTCGATACTGATTTTTCAAAGTCTGATATTTTGAATGAAGCACTTAATCAGGCAAGAGTTGAAGAAACTGGATTAAAAATTCCACAGCTTGAAGAAGTAAAGAAAATTGATGGCAAGTGGGCAATAGTCTTAGATTATATAGAGGGAAAGACTCTTGCAGAAATTATAGAAAATGACAGAAAAAATCTTGAAATGTATATGGAAAAGTTTGTTGATATTCAAATTGAAATACATTCTAAGCGTTCACCTCTTTTAAATAAATTAAAAGATAAAATGAGTAGAAAAATTGATGAAACAAATTTAGATGCAACAACAAGATATGAACTTCATACAAGACTTGAAGGAATGCCTAAGCATAATAAGGTTTGCCATGGAGATTTTAATCCAAGTAATATTATAATTACACCTGCTGGTGATTATTATGTGCTTGACTGGTCACATGCTACACAGGGTAATGCCAGTGCTGATGTTGCCAGAACATATCTTTTATTCTCTTTAAAAGGTGATAAAGAAGCTGCAGAAATGTATTTGAATATGTTCTGTAAGAAGACAGATACAGCAAAGCAGTATGTACAGCAGTGGTTACCTATTGTTGCAGCATCACAATCAGTAAAGGGGAATGAGGAAGAAAGAGAATTTCTCTTAAATTGGATTGATGTAGTAGATTACGAATAAAATAAATATTTTTACTAAGACAGTTGTATAGCTTTTGTACAGCTGTCTTTTTTACGTTTAAAATAAAATTTAATACTAAATTAAAAACAGTACTTGACATTACATAGTAGTGGGTGTAATATAATAGTCAACCGGAGGTGATAATTTGAACGTACAGTTTAAAAAAGGTGTATTAGAGCTGTTGGTTCTTTTGCTTGTTCACGACAAGGATATGTATGGATATGAATTGGTTTCAGAAGTTTCTAAAATTGTTGATGTAAATGAAGGTACAATTTATCCATTGTTAAAAAGATTAACAAATGAAAAATATTTTGAAACTTATTTAAAGGAATCAACAGAAGGACCACCTAGAAAGTATTACCACATTACAGTAAGTGGAATAACATACGTAAGAGAATTAGAAAAAGAGTGGCTTTACTTTTCGGGACAAATAAATAAATTTATAGAGGAGGGTATAAAGAATGAAGACTAAAAAAGAATTTTTAAATTTTTTAGATAAAAGACTTTCAATACTTAAAGAGGAAGAAAAAAATGAGGTGCTAAACGAATATTCTCAGCATATTGATATGAAAGTTCAAGAAGGACAGTCAGAAGAAGATGCAATTAAAAATTTTGGCAATTTAGATGACTTTGTTGATGAAATATTAGATGCCTATAATATTAATTCAGCTTATAACAAAAAGAATATTGAAACTGAAAAAATTACAGAGGCAATAGATACAGGAGTAGATGCAGCTAAAACATTTTTCCAGAGAGTTAGAGAATATATAAAAGGGATTTCTAACTATATTTTAAATGAAAAACCATCTAAAATTTTAATTTTCTTAATGAAGATTGGAATTTTGTCAGTTGCTTTGTTTATAGCTTGTATGTTTGGAAGTTTTGTGTTGAACATAATAAAAGGTATTTTCAATATTGGCATAGTAAATATACTTTTAAAAATTGTATATTTTTGCTTCTGTGTTAGCTTAATAGTATCCGTGTTAGGAACTTTTATATCAAACCATCTCAACGGATATATTGAAGATAGTGACAAAGAATGTAGTGTAAAAGAAGAAAAAACAAAGAGTGTTAAAATTCACAAAAATGTTAATTGTAATTTTACAAAACTTATGGGTAAAATTATTATGTTGTGTGTTAAAATAGGACTTATTTTTATCTTTATTCCTTTTGTGTTTGGGCTTTGTTGTTCTATAGTAGGAATGGGCATAGGTTTTGTACTTAGTATTATGTCATATCCTACAGTAGGACTTACATTAATAGCTTTAGGTGTTAATATAAGTGGAATAGCAGCTACATTGTTTGTTTTGAGGTGTGTTTATGGAATAAAAATATTCGATAAGGGAGGAAATAAAGATGTCCAGTAAAAGAATATTAGCAATATTATTAGGGGCTTTTGTCTTGGGGCTATTTATTGTTGGCATAGGTTGTGGAGTGACTATTCAGGAATTTAAAGATATAAAAACTGAACCTTTAAAAGAAAATTACCTCTTTAACAGTGTTACAATGAATGTTCCAGAGAAAAATAGTGATATATACATAGACTTTTCAGATTATAAAATCGAAAAAGACGATTCTGTTGAAGACAATACACTTGTATTTGATGTTGAAAGCTATGGCTATACAAAGGTTGTACCAACTATAACAAATAATAAATATTTAGTTGTTGATTCTCAAAAATCACCCAATCTAATTAATCTAGTTGATGTAGACTGTGAAAACATAGGCGATGATAACAATAGTTTTGGTAAATATATGGAAGAATTTAAAAACAAAAAATTCTACCATAAGGAATATAGCTATAAGGTAACAATAAAGGTAAATTCAAGAGATTTTAGTAGAATAAAAGTTTTAAATGATGATATGGAACTTGTAAGATAGATAAATTTAATAGAAAATAAAAAAGACCTGAAAATCAGGTCTCTTTTATTGTAAATGAAATGGTATACGATTTAAAAAATCATATCAAAAAATATATTATTCAGCTGCAGGAGCGCCTACTGGACATACACCAGCGCAAGCACCACATTCGATACAAGTATCAGCGTCGATAACATACTTACCATCACCTTCAGAAATAGCAGTAACAGGACACTCGTTTGCACAAGCACCACAGCTAATGCAATCATCAGAAATCTTATAAGCCATTGAAAGCACCTCCTTAAATTATTTGTAAGTTTCCTTACTTTGATTACATTGTAATATAAAATGAAAAAATTATCAAGTATAAATTTTATTATATTTAAAATTTTATATAAATTACAGTTTTTTTGGCAAAAATAACAAAAAAACAGAGTGTTTTTAGGCCACTCTGTTTTTAGAAACCGAATATATCTGTAATATTTTGCTATATCCTATAGGAATTATATGTTAATCTTCTGCTGATGCTAATACAGTTTTTGGGTCTACACTTTCATCATCTTTAAAAACAGCAAAATCCAAATGTGGTCCAAGATTTGTGCTGTACTTTGTAGGTTCTGCCACAATTCCGATAATGTCGCCTTTGTATACAGTCTGCCCCTGAGCAACCTGAAGGTTGTCCTTAAGCTGGCTGTATGTAGTGCTCCAGCCGTTACCATTGTCAATCGTTACAGTTGTTCCGTTAATATCGTCTTTATCTACTGATGTTACAACTCCGTCAAAAGCTGCTACAACATTTTCACCTAAAGTTGCAGCAAATGCAATAGAATCATTAGTTCTGTACTGGTCAAGTGTGTTGTCATATACAGCAGTTTCTGTACTGTAATCCATTAAAATTTTAGCATCTGCAATAGGATATTCCATTTCTTGAGTATCATCAAAAATAGCTACTGTTTTTGGCTGAACAACATCCATATGCTTTGTTGTAGTTTCTGTTGTAGTTTCTTCTAGGGTTGTAGCTTCAGTTGTAGTAAGTGGGGCAACATTTGATTTATCAACAGGGGCACTATCTTCAACAATGTCATTGTTGGCATTTTCCTGTGGATGATTACTGACTTTTAGAACAGAAAAAGCAAAAGCCATAATTAGGAAAATGGCTGCTACAGTATAAATAGCTGTAAAAAATCCTCTGCTTTCTTTTTTTTCATTTTTGTTCATTATAACACCTCCTGAAAATATTATTGACAGCTTAAAAATTTATATACAACAAAATTTAACTTAACTTCATAACTTTGCATATTATATAAAATTTGATTTCATAAAGATTTTATAAAAAATAGTAGTCAAACGACAAAAAATATGATAAACTAAAATAAACGGAAGGAGAGTGTGTTATGTACAAACGAGTAGTACTTAAATTAAGTGGCGAAGCCCTTGCAGGCAATACAGATAAAAATTTTGATAATGAAACTATTTTTGGTATTATTGACCAGATTAAGGAAGTAATTTCACAGGGTACACAGGTTACTCTTGTAGTAGGTGGAGGTAACTTCTGGAGAGGCAGAAGTGCTAATCCGGCTATGGATAGAGTTAAGGCTGACCAGATTGGTATGCTTGCAACTGTTATGAACGCTATGTATCTTGCAGATTCTTGCAGACAGAAGGGCGTTGAGGCTGTTGTAATGACTCCTTTCCCAGTAGGAACAATGACACAGCAGTTCTCAAAGGATTTGGCTAATAAGCTCTTAGGCGAAGGTAAGGTTCTTATTTTTGCAGGTGGTATTGGTCATCCATTCTTCTCTACTGATACAGTTACAGCTTTAAGAGCGTCTGAACTTGAGGCTGATGCAATCCTTTTTGCAAAGGCTATTGATGGTGTTTACGATAGCGACCCAGCTGTAAATCCTAATGCAGTTAAGTTTGATGAAATTCCATGTAAGGATATTGTAGAGAAAAACTTAAAAGTAATTGATATTGCAGCAGCAAATCTTTGCTATGAACAGAAAATTCCTGTTGTTATTTTTGGTCTTGCCGAAGAAAAGAGCGTTATCAGAGCTGCTAATGGCGAGAAAATTGGTACAACAGTAACAGTATAATTATTATTTATTTTGGAGGTTTTTATGTCAGAACAGACTAAAGTATTTGAAGAAAAGATGAAAAAGAGTGTAAGTAACTTAAATAGTGAATTACTTACAATCAGAGCAGGTAGAGCTAACCCTCACGTTTTAGATAAGGTAACTGTTGAATATTATGGTGCTGAAGTACCTATCAATCAGGTTGCTAGTGTTTCTACTCCAGAAGCTAGAATTATTGCAATTTCACCTTTTGATTCTACAATTTTAAAGGAAATTGAAAAGGCTATTAATATGTCTGATATTGGTATCAATCCTAACAATGATGGTAAGGTTATCCGTCTTATTTTCCCTGAACTTACAGAAGAAAGACGTAAGGAACTTACAAAGGATGTAAAGAAGAAGGGTGAAGACTCTAAGGTAGCTATTAGAAACATCAGAAGAGATGCTATGGATGCTGTTAAGAAGGCTGAAAAGGCTAACGAAATTACAGAAGATACTCTCAAAAACTTAGAGGAAGAAATTCAGAAGCTTACAGATAGCAATATTGCTGAAATTGATAAGCTTGTTGAATCTAAGAACAAGGAAATAATGTCAATTTAATTTAGGTTTTTATTAATAAGTCTGGCATCTTCGGAGGTCAGGCTTATTTAAAACTAATTACCAGAAATGAGGAGTAACCCATGGGTAGAGAAGTACCAAAGCATATAGGAATAATAATGGACGGAAATGGACGATGGGCAAAGAAAAGATTTTTGCCTCGTGCAATGGGTCACAGACAGGGAGCACAGGCTCTCGATAAATTAACAAAAGAAGCCGAAGGTCTTGGCGTAGAGTATATTACTGTTTATGCCTTTTCTACAGAAAATTGGAAAAGAAGTAAAGACGAAGTTGACAGTATTATGGGTCTTTTAAGAGAATATATCAACAGATTCTTTAGTGATAAAAATAGTATTCTCAAAATTCGTTCAGCAGGTGATTTGACAGCTTTATCACCGGATTTACAGGCTGATATTGAAAAATTAAAGGAGCAGTCAAAAGACAGACCGGGTATGACTTTGACTATAGCTATAAATTACGGTGGACGTGATGAAATTCGCAGAGCTGTAACTAAGATTGCAGAAGAAGTAAAGGCTGGAAAAATACAGCCGGAAGATATTAATGACCAAATGATTTCTGATAATCTTGATACAGCTGGTATTCCAGACCCAGAGCTTATTATTAGAACAAGTGGCGAATTTAGAACAAGCAACTTCCTTATGTGGCAGTCAGCGTATTCTGAATATTATATTACAGATAAACTTTGGCCAGATTTCAATGTTGAAGATTTAAAAGATGCAATAAAGGCATATCAGACAAGGGACCGTAGATTTGGTGGCAGAAAAGAGGGATAATTATGACTAAAAGAGTTATTTCATCAGTAGTTGCCATACCTGTTTTATTAGCTGTTGTAATTGCAGGTGGTCTGTGGTTTAAAATAGCAATAGGTCTTGTGGCATGTATAGGTATGTATGAGCTTTATAAAGCTGTTTCTAAAAAATTAAAACCCGTTCACTTATTGGGTTTTGTTATGGAAATAATGTATATAGCCTTTATAGATAAGGGGCTTAGCATTACATATTTTGAAATGTTTTTTATGGCTATAACCCTTTTAATTTTAATGTGTCTTATTTTCTGGCATAGGACAAATAATGTTATTGATGGTGCTGTAACAATTTTTGGTTTTGCTTATGTAGGTATGCTTATGTCATGTGCATACCAAATAAGAGCTGAGCATTTTGCTCTTGTTTGGTTACCTTTTATGTGTGCATGGGGTAGTGATACTGGAGCATATCTTGTAGGTAGAAAAATAGGTAAGCATAAATTAGCACCAGCTTTAAGTCCCCATAAGTCTATTGAGGGTAGTATTGGTGGTATGATTTCAGCTGCTATATTATGTGGTTTATATTGTTGGCTTTCAGGAAAATTTGACCTTAAACTTATTCCAGCATTTTGCTTAATTGGTGTTGTAGGTTCAATTTTTGGACAGCTTGGAGATTTAGCTGCATCAAGTATAAAGAGATATACAGGAATAAAGGACTATGGTCATATTATGCCTGGTCATGGTGGAGTGCTTGATAGATTTGACAGTGTGTTGTTTACACTCCCAATAATATACATTTTCGTAAAGATTTTAGCTAGATAGGAGATAAAAATGACTGAAAATATTTCCATTTTAGGTTCAACAGGTTCTATTGGTACACAAACTCTTGACGTTGTAAGAGAAATTGGTGGTATTAAAGTTTGGGCTATGAGTACCAATACAAGAATAGAGCTTTTTGAAAAACAGGTTAGAGAATTTAAGCCGGAGGTTGTCTGTGTTAGGGATAAAAATAAGGCTTTAGAATTTAAGAAAAATATAAGTGATTTAAACGTAGAGGTCCTTTCAGGTATGGAAGGACTTATTGCTGTGGCAACATATGAAAAAGCTGATACAGTAGTCAACTCTGTTGTAGGTAATATTGGTCTTGTACCTACTGTAAAGGCTATTTGTTCTGGCAAAAATATTGCTTTAGCAAATAAGGAAACATTAGTTACATCTGGTAAATTAGTAATGAATTTATTGAAGGAAAATAATGTTTCTATGTATCCTGTAGATAGTGAACATTCTGCTATTTTCCAGTGCTTACAGGGTAATGCTGAAAATAAAATAAAGAAAATATTGCTTACAGCTTCCGGTGGACCTTTCAGAACTTTTGATGATGTTTCTAAGGTAACAGTTGATGATGCTTTAAAGCACCCAAATTGGTCTATGGGCAAGAAAATTACTATTGACTCTGCTACACTTATGAATAAGGGTCTTGAAGTAATAGAAGCAAAGTGGCTTTTTGGTGTAGAACTTGACCAAATTCAAGTTGTAGTTCATCCTCAGAGTATAGTTCACTCAATGGTGGAATATGAAGACGGTGCAGTAATTGCTCAGTTAGGTGTGCCAGATATGAAAGTGCCTATTCAATATGCTCTTACATATCCAAAGAGAGTGCCTAATGGTTTTCCAAAACTCAATATTTTTGAAGAAGGTAGTAACCTTACTTTTGAAAGACCAAGAATTGAAAAATTCCCTTGTTTACAGTTGGCATATGATGCTATTAAAATCGGTGGAACTATGCCTACAGTAATGAATGGAGCTAATGAAATAGCCGTTGCTAAATTTATAAATAGAGAAATAGGATTTTTAGATATACCAAGACTTATAGAAACTGCTATGAACGCATATACTTCTATAAGTGATTATACTCTCGATGATGTTCTTGAGGCTGACAAGTGGGCAAGAGAATATACATCAAAAATATGCTAATTAACAGTTGTTGCGAATTTTGAGGTGATATTTTGTCGATTATATTAACACTATTGATACTTTGTATTATTGTAGTACTCCATGAATGGGGTCACTTTATAGTTGCAAAAAAAAGTGGTGTACTTGTTGAAGAATTTGCTGTTGGTATGGGGCCAAAGCTTTTTTCTGTGAAAAAAGGGGAAACAATGTATTCCCTCAGACTTATTCCTATTGGTGGTTACTGTAAAATGGCTGATGAAGTGGAAGAAGGAAGCCAAAAGTTAGGTTTTAATCAAGTTGCACTTCCTAAAAGAATAGCTATTTCTTTTGCAGGTCCTTTTATGAACTTTGTTTTAGCTTTTTTGGCATTTGTTTTTATTACAATGTGTACAGGATATTCTACAGTAAATGTTACATCTGTTGTTGAAAACACACCGGCCTATAATGCTGGTATTAAGGCAGGAGATAAAATCATAAACTATGCTGGACATAATATTCATACTCGTGATGAAATGGAATATTACAAGGCAAAGTATGGTGATGACTATGTTTCTGTAGTTGTTAAACGTAACGGTGAAAAAATAAATACAGAATTAGCTGCTCAAAAAACTGAAAAAGGCTATTCTTTAGGTCTTCAGTTGGACTACAAAGCACCGTTAATAAATGTAATGAACTATAATGGAGAAAATATTACAAAAGGTAGTGTTTTATCCTATTTTTCACAAGGCTATTGGGGTCTTGTATCAATGGTAAAAATTATGGTTCTTAGTTTTGTTGATTTATTTACAGGCTCTGTTGCTGTTAGTGAATTATCAGGACCAATAGGTGTAACAACTGCTGTTGGGTCAGTATATCAAGAGGCTGCAAGAGTTAGCATTTGGGCAGTAGTTTTGTCTATGCTTAATATGGTGGCACTTTTAAGTGTGAACCTTGGCATAATAAATTTATTTCCACTTCCAGCATTAGACGGAGGTAGAATTATAATTTATATTGTGGAACTTTTTGTAGGTAGAGAACTTCCAAAATCTGTTGAAGCTATGATACATGCAATAGGTTTTGTACTTATAATGGGACTTGGCGTAATAATAGCATTTAATGACATTTTAAAGTTAGTATAAGGAGAAAATACTATGGGCTATATTGAAAGAAGAAAAACAAGAGAAGTTAAAATTGGCAATGTTACTATAGGTGGAGATAATCCTATTGCTATTCAGTCTATGTGCAATACAAAGACATCAGATGTGAAAGCTACAGTTGCACAGATTTTGGCTCTTGAAAAGGCTGGTTGCGAAATTATAAGAGTTGCTGTTCCTGATATGGAGGCAGCTCTTGCCATTAAGGAAATAAAAAAGCAGATACATATTCCTCTTGTTGCAGATATTCACTTTGATTATAAGTTGGCTTTACAAGCTATAGAATCCGGTGTAGATAAGCTTAGAATTAATCCCGGTAATATTGGTGGCGAGGATAGAGTAAAGGCTGTTGTAATGGCTGCAAAGGAAAAGCATATTCCAATCAGAATTGGTGTAAATTCAGGTTCATTAGAAAAACATATATTAGAAAAATATGGTTCAGTTACTCCTGAAGGTCTTGTTGAAAGTGCTATGGGACATGTTGCTATACTTGAAAAATATGATTTCCACGATATTGTAATATCTATTAAGGCATCAAATGTACCATTTACTTTAGAATGTTACAGACAGCTTTCTCAGAAAGTTGATTATCCTTTACATTTAGGTATTACAGAAAGTGGTACAAAATGGTCTGGTACTATTAAATCATCTGTAGGTATAGGTGCTATTTTGGCTATGGGTATAGGTGACACCATTAGAGTTTCACTTACTGGCGATACAACTGATGAAGTAAAGGTTGCAAAACAGATTTTAAAATCTCTTGAACTTAGGAAGTTTGGTGTAGAGTTTGTTTCTTGCCCAACTTGTGGTAGAACACAGATTGATTTAATAGGTCTTGCTGAAAAGGTAGAAAAGGCCTGTGAAAATGTAAATAAAGATATTAAGGTTGCCGTAATGGGCTGTGCTGTTAATGGTCCTGGAGAAGCTAGAGAGGCTGATATAGGTGTAGCAGGTGGCAAAGGCTATGGACTTATATTTAAGAAGGGCGAGATTTTAAGAAAATTGCCTGAAAGCGAGCTTTTAGATGCCTTAATTGAGGAAATTAATAAGTTATAATTTTTAAAGGAATATATTTATTATTGGGGAAAGGAGGTAAAAACGGTGGCAGAATGTTTGTTTGAAAAGGTATTTGATGGTCTGAAATTGTCAGCCAATGTAAAAACTGTGCTTAAAAATACATTGGTAGATAATTTGTCTATATCAACTAAAGGAAGAAAAATGATTGTAGATTTATCTTCTGACATATTTATTGATGAAAATTGTATTGTAGACTTTAGGGAAGACCTGGCAGATGCTTTTCCGGATTTAAACACAATAGATATTAATTTAAAATATCCAATGCCTGATAAAACACCCCACGAAAAATTGGAATACTACTGGCCAAAGATTGTAGATGCAGTTAATGTTGCTAGTAGTTGTTGTGGGGCATATTTGAATAATTCAAAATGGAAATTAGAAGATGACAGCATTATTGTTGACGTAGTTCAAGGTGCTGTCTTTCTTATGAAATATAAGAAGATTGATAAATTAATAGAAGATTTAATTAATAGCAGACTTGATATACAGATGCCAGTTAGATTTAGGGAAGTTCCCGATATAGAGTTTGCCGAAAAGTGCGAAAAGGCAACGGAATTTTATACTAATATGGCTATGAAATATGTTGGGGCTAATGCTGAAAAGACTGAAGAAGAAAAGAAAGCAGAAATTCCGGAAAATTCTATTGGTACAGTAGCACCAAGACCGAAGCCTGTAGTTGATGACAATAAATTTCAAAAACGTAAAAATACCGGTAAATGGTCTGTTAATACAGATAAAATTACAGAAAAAACTCTTACAGTATCTGAAGCCTTGGAAAAGGGTGGAGAGGTTTATGTTGAGGGTTATATTTTTGCTCAAGAGGATAATGTTGTCACTAAAAATGGCAAGGTAATTGTAAAATTCTATGTTACAGATAAAAAGGATTCCTTTACAGTAAAATTCTTTACAACTCCGGAAGACTATGACGAAATATTTAAAAATATAATATCTCTTAAAAAGGGAACAGGCTATATTAAGATGTTTGGAAAGCTTGAAGAAGACTCTTACGAAAATAGTGAAATGGTTTTAAGACCTAAAACTCTTAATGCAGCAAATCCTCCAAAAGTAAGAGAAGATACAGCTCCGGAAAAAAGAGTTGAACTCCATCTTCATACAAATATGAGTATGATGGATGCTATTACTCCAGTAGAAACTTATGTAAACAGAGCTAAGTACTGGGGTCATAAGGCAATAGGTATTACTGACCATGGCGTTGTACAGGCGTTCCCTGATGCACAGGGTATTGCTGACAAAACTGGGGTTAAGGTTCTCTATGGCTGTGAAGGCTATATGGTAAATGATATGGGTGATGTTGTTACCAATGCCAAAAGCCAAAGTCTTGATGATACCTATGTAGTTTTTGACTTGGAAACTACCGGTCTTAGAAAAGCTGTAGATAAAATAATAGAAATCGGTGCTGTAAAAGTAAAAGAGGGAAAAATAATAGATAGATATTCTACTTTTATTAATCCTTGCAGAGAACTTGATGAAAAAATAGTAAAACTTACTAAAATAACTGACGATATGGTAAAAGATGCACCATTGGAAGATGAAAAACTTCCGGATTTTATTGAATGGTGTGGAGATAGTGTTCTTGTTGCCCACAATGCAGGATTTGACGTTGGTTTTGTTCGTCAATGGGCAGTAAACCATGGTCAACAGATAGAAAATACCATTATTGATACAGTAGAATTAGGTAAAACTCTTATTCCGGATTTGAATAATTATAAGTTGGATACTCTATGTTCTAAGCTGGGTGTTTCACTTGAAAATCATCATAGAGCTGTTGAAGATGCCGAAGCTACAGCAGAATTGTTCTTGAAAATGCTCGTTATGTTAAAGGAACAAAATATAACATCATTAGATGATATTAACGAATTAGCATCAAAGAACATTGATAAGAGAAAAATTAAAAAATATTATCATATCATTATCTATGCCGTAAACCAAAAGGGTTTGTATAATCTATATAAATTGGTTTCAGAATCAAACCTTAAATATTATTTGCGTAGACCTAAGATACCTAAATCAGAACTTATAAAGTATAGAGAGGGGCTTATTTTTGGCTCAGCTTGTGAAGCTGGAGATTTATATACAGCAGTATATGAACAGTGGCCGGAAGATGATTTAAAGAAAATAGTTGATTTTTATGACTATTTGGAAATTCAGCCTTTGGGCAACAATTTCTATATGATTAATAATCAGTCTAAAAGTGGTAAGAGCGTAGAAAGTGTTGACAAGTTAATTGAAATAAATAAGAAAATTGTAGAATTAGGCGATACCTATGGTAAGCCGGTTGTAGCCACTTGTGATACACATTTTATTGACCCGGAAGATGAAGTGTTCAGAAGAATAGTTCAAACAGGGGAAGGTTTCAAAGATGTAGATAATCAAGCACCTTTGTTTTATAGAACAACTGATGAAATGCTTAAGGAATTTGAGTACTTGGGAAAAGAAAAGGCTTATGAAGTTGTTGTTACCAACACAAATAAAATAGCCGATATGATGGAACATATTGAACCTGTTCCAAAGGAAACTTTCCCTCCACATATGGAAAATGCCAATGAAGATTTTGAAAGAATTTCTATGGAAACGGCAGAGTCTATATATGGTTCTCCACTTCCGGAAGTTGTAGAAAAAAGATTAAGACGAGAGCTTGATTCAATTATTGGTAATGGTTATGCCGTACTTTATATGATTGCCCAAAAACTTGTAAAGGATTCTAATGACCATGGATATATAGTTGGTTCAAGAGGTTCTGTAGGTTCTTCATTTGCAGCTACAATGGCAGGTATTACAGAGGTTAATCCTTTAGAGCCACATTATATTTGTCCTAAGTGTAAATATTCTGAATTTGATTCAGAAGAAACAAGAGCTGTTGCCGGTACTTCCGGTTTTGACTTGCCAGATAAGAATTGTCCTGTTTGTGGAACTCCTTTAAGCAAAGAAGGTCAGGCTATACCGTTTGAAACTTTCTTAGGCTTTAATGGTGATAAAGAACCGGATATTGACCTTAACTTCTCCGGTGAAGACCAGTCAAGAGCTCATAAGTATTGTGAAACTCTTTTCGGTAAGGGTTTCGTATTTAAGGCCGGTACAATTTCTACATTACAGGAAAAAACAGTTTATGGCTATATTGCAAAATATTGTGAAGGTCATAATGGCTGTTATATAAAAAGTTCTGAAAAGAAAAGATTGGCTATGGGCTGTTTAGGCGTTAAGCGTTCAACGGGTCAGCATCCGGGTGGTCTTATGGTTGTACCTAGTGATAACGATATATTGAACTTTACACCGGTTCAGCATCCGGCAGATAAATTTGATTCAGATACTATTACAACTCACTTTGACTACCATAGAATTAGTGGTCGACTTTTAAAACTTGATATGCTCGGTCATGATGTGCCTACAATATTGAGAATGTATAAAGATATTACAGGTGTTGACCCACTAGATGTACCTCTTGACGATAAAGCTACTTATAGCTTATTCACGTCTCCAGAAGCATTAGGTATTAACCTTGATGAAATAGGTTGTGAAACTGGTACGTTAGGCTTACCTGAAATGGGTACAAAATTCGTTCGTGGTATGCTTATGGAAACAAAGCCTAGTACATTTGGTGAACTTGTCAGAATTTCAGGTCTTTCTCATGGTACAGACGTTTGGAATGGTAATGCCAGTGAATTAATTGCACAAGGTATATGTACCCTTAAAGATGTTATTGCAACACGTGATGACATTATGACTTATTTAATTCAAAAAGGTGTAGAAAACTTTACAGCCTTTACTATAATGGAAAAAGTAAGAAAGGGTAAGGGACTTTCAGCTGACCATGAACAGATAATGAGAGAAGCCGGTGTTCCGGACTGGTATATTGATAGTTGTAAAAAAATTAAATACCTTTTCCCTAAGGGACACGCAGTAGCTTATGTTACAAATACCGTTAGAATAGGTTATTATAAAATACACTATCCTTATGCTTTCTATGCTGCACAATTTTCTGTAAAGTATGACCAGTTTGATTATGATTTAATGTGTCATGGTATGGATAAATTAAAGGCAAAACTTCTCGAAGTTGAAAAATTAGGTAAAGAAGCCGAAAAGAAAGACCAGGATATGACACCTAATATGGAAATGGTTTATGAACTTTACTTGAGAGGTTTAAAGTTTGCTCCAATAGACCTTTATGAATCCAGAGCAACTCATTTTAAAGTAATTGAAGTTGATGGTGAACAAAGACTTTTACCACCTTTCTGTACTTTACAGGGATTTGGTGAAACAGCTGCCAGAGATTTAATAAGAGCTAGAGAAGAAGTTGCAAAGACAAATGAAACCGGAAAATTTGAAACTATAGAAGAACTTCAAAAATTATCTGGTTTAGGTAAAAAGAATATTGAATTATTAAAACAAAATGGTGTTTTGGACGGTTTAAGAGAAACTGACCAGCTTACATTGTTTTAAATTTTGCCCTGTGAATTTCACAGGGTATTTTTTAGTTATGTATATACATTAATTATTGAAAAGGCTGTTGACATATGGTATTATATTAATGTTAATGATTGCGAGGTAAAACTATGATAAAAGAAGTTTATTCCGAAAAAGAAACTAGAGATTTTGCCTATGAAATGGCACAAAAAGCAGAGGTAGGTCAGGTATATTGTCTTGACGGCGATTTAGGTGTTGGAAAGACAGTATTTACAAAAGGTTTTGCAGAGGGCCTTGGTATTGATGACGATATTACAAGTCCCACTTTTACTATTGTAAATGAATATCATTCTGGTAGAATACCGTTTTATCACTTTGATGTTTACAGAATAGGCGATGAAGATGAAATGTTTGATATAGGCTTTGATGAATATGTTGACGGCGATGGGGTTTGCCTTATTGAATGGGCAGAACTTATAAAGGGTATTATACCTGAAAATGCAGTGTCAATTAAAATCACTAAAGATTTATCAAAAGGTCTTGACTATAGAAAAATTGAGGTGGAAGAATGAAAATTTTAGCACTTGATACAACAGGATTAGTTGCAAGCGTAGCACTTGTAGATGAAAATAAAACAATAGCTGAATTTACTACTAATTATAAAAAAACTCATTCACAGACTATTATGCCTATGGTTGAAAATCTCAAAAATATGGTAGATTTGGATTTAAGTACAATAGATTATATAGCTTGTGCTTGTGGTCCAGGTTCATTTACCGGACTTAGAATTGGTGCAGCTACAGCTAAGGGACTTGCCCATGGCTTGGATATACCTGTTATTCCGGTACCTACACTTGATGCCTTAGCATATAATATGTTTGGTACAAATAAACTTGTTGTACCTATTATGGACGCAAGAAGAAATCAGGTTTATTCTGCTCTCTACTACTGTGGAGAGAAATTGGAAAGAGTATCTGATTATATGGCACAGGATATTGACGAAGTTATTTCACAGGTTCTTGAAATAGACGAAAATGCTGTATTTTTAGGTGATGGTGTACCTGTGTTTATGGATAAATTAAAACAGTATGATACATTCACTTTAGCACCCGTATCAGCAAATATGCAGAGAAGTGCCTGTGTAGGTGCTATTGCTTTAGAAATGACAGATAAGGCTGTTGATTGCAATAAATTTGAAATTATGTATTTAAGAAAATCACAGGCAGAACGTGAGCTGGAGGAGAAAAATGGAACTTCAACCATTAAGTAGAGAACATATTGACGGCATTATGGAAATAGAAAATGATAGTTTTTCTATTCCTTGGAGTCGTGGTTCTATGGAAAAAGAACTTGAAAATAAATTGGCAATATATATTGTAGCTATGGAAGATGATAAGGTTGTTGGATATGCAGGTATGTGGCACGTTGTAACAGAAGGTCATATTACTAATATTGCTGTCCACAAAGACTATAGAGGTAAGGGTGTAGGTCAGGCTCTTGTAAAGGGCCTTATTGACATAGCTAAGGAAAAGGAAATGATAGGTGTTACCCTTGAAGTAAGACCAAGTAACGAAACTGCTTTACATATTTATAAGAAATATGGCTTTAAATTAAGTGGAGTACGCAAGGAATACTATGACGATAACAAGGAAGATGCCTATATTATGTGGTGTTATCTTGTGCCTCCAGAAGAAATAGAGGGGGAGATTTTTTGATTACAGAATTAGATTATAGTGCTTTAAAACGTCATACAAATATTGAAGATTTAGGTGATGAAGTTAAAGCTTTAGACGATAATAGTCTTATTGGTCAATCAACAGGAGAAGAAGCACTTAAATTTGGTCTTAATGTAAAAAGCAAAGGCTACAATATTTATGTTGCCGGAGCAAATGGAAGTGGTAAAACTTCATTTGCTGAAAAATTTGCCAGAGAAATGGCAGCCAAAGAAAAAACTCCTGATGATATGTGTTATGTATATAACTTTGACAATCCTATTGTGCCAAAGGCTCTTTTCCTTCCTGCCGGTAAGGGTAAGGAACTTAAAGCTGATATGGCAGAATTAATAAATAGACTTACATATGAAATAACAAAAAGCTATAATGCTCTTGAATATCAGGAAGAAAAAGATAGAATAATGAAAAGCTATCAGAAGAAGAAAGATGAAGTTATAAATGGTCTTTCTGATAAGGCAAAGGAATATGGCTTTGGAGTAAAGCAAAATCCAGCAGGTGGTATATATTTTCTTCCTTTAGTCGATGGCAAGATGATAAATGAAGATGATTTTGAGGACTTAGATGATGAAACAAGAGAAAAAATTTCTTCTGGTTCTGAGGAAGTTCAAGAACTTGCTGCCAGTACAATGCGTAGCCTTAAAACTTTTGACAGCGATGCAAAAAATGAAGTTGAAAATGCAGATTACAATATTGCCTTAATGGTGGTTGGTCGTTTTATGAATAAACTTCAGAGCAAGTATGTAAACTGTGAGAACGTTATGAAGTATCTTGCTAGTGTTAAGGAAGATATACTTGAAAATATTGATGAGTTTAATAATAGTGAGGATACAGAAAGTGATGACCCAATTACAAATATGGTGCCATGGCTTTCTAAAAAGGCTATTAATGATGACTTTTTGGTTAAGTATGATATTAACGTAGTTGTAGACAACAGCAATTTACAAGGTGCACCGGTTATAACTAATTTCAATCCTAGCTATGTTAATTTAGTAGGTGAAATAGAATACGAAAACGAAAATGGTAACCTTATAACAGATTTTATGAAAATTAAATCTGGTTTAATGCACAAGGCAAATGGTGGTTATATTATTTTCCATGCTTCCGATATGGTAGGAAATGCCTTTGCATGGGATACCCTCAGAAAAATTCTTAAAACCGGTACAGTTACTATTGAACCATTGAAGGAATACCAGCTTGGTGGTATAACAGTATCTGCAATTCGCCCAGAAACTACAGAAGTAAATGTAAAGGTTATACTTGTTGGCAGTCTTTACTATTATGAAATGCTTAAGGAATATGATGACGATTTCAGTAAGCTTTTTAAGATGTGTGTTCTTTTTGATTATGAAATGGATTACAATAAAAAGAACATAGATTCTGTTGTTTCTTTTGTAAATAACTTTGTAAGCAAAGAAAACTTAAAGCCTATAGATAAAAATGCAATAAGACAGCTTGTAGAATATTCAACAAGAGTAGCTGAAAGACAGGATAAAATGACAACTCGTTTTGGTACTTTAGGTGATGTTCTTATTGAAGCCAATACTTGGGCGAATATGGATAACTTGGATACAATTAATGAAAAATGTGTTTTAAAGGCTATTAATAAGAGAATTGAAAGAGTGAATATCTATGCTGAAAAGTATATTGATATGATAAAAGAAAATGAAATTCTTATTGATACAACAGGAGAAAAAGTTGGTCAGATTAATGGTCTTTGTGTAATGGAAATGGACGATTACACTTTCGGTATGCCTACAAGAATTACTGCCAGCACATACACAGGAAAAGCCGGTATTGTAAATATTGAAAAAGAGGCTGAAATGAGTGGAAGTATTCACGATAAAGGTGTTCAGGTTTGTATTGGTTACCTTGGTGGTAAATATGCTCAAAAATTCCCACTTACACTTAGCTGTCGAGTTTGTTTTGAACAGAGTTATAACGGTGTTGACGGAGATAGTGCGACATCAACAGAAACCTATTGTATACTCTCTAGTTTAAGTGGCTTACCTATAAGACAGGATTTAGCTGTAACAGGTAGTATGAACCAAAGAGGTGAAATACAGCCTATAGGTGGTGTAACATATAAAATAGAGGGTTTCTATAACATATGTAAAAACAAAGGCTTAACAGGTACACAGGGTGTCATTATCCCTAGAAGTAATATAAAGGATATGGTTCTCAGTGATGAAGTAGTGGAAAGTGTAAAGAATAAGCAATTCCACATTTATGCTATAGATAGTGTTGATGACGGTATAGAACTTCTTATGGGACAAAAGGCTGGTAAAGCCCTTGCAAGTGGAGGTTTCTCAAAGGATAGTGTTCATAGCAAGGTTTATAACAAGCTGAAAAATTATTATAAAATAAGTGTTCAAGAATAATAAAAAAGTGAGTGGCTCTGTGGTCACTCACTTTTATATGGAAAAATATTAAATTTGGTCAAGAGCCTGTTGAATATCAGCAATAATATCCTCAGCATTTTCGATACCTACTGACATTCTAATAAGGTCAGGTGTTACACCACAGTCAATAAGCTGTTGGTCGGAAAGCTGTCTATGAGTTGATGTAGCAGGGTGAAGAACACCTGTTCTAGCATCGGCAACGTGGCATACAATATTAGCAAGTTTAAGTGAATTCATGAACTTAGCAGCACCTTCTCTGCCACCTTTAGGACCAAATGAAATTACACCACTGCAGCCCTTTGGAAGGTACTTTTTAGCAAGTTCGTGGTATTTGTTGTCTTTAAGACCAGGATAGTTTACCCATTCAATTTTTGGGTTTGCTTCTAAATATTCAGCTACTTTTTGAGCATTTTCACTGTGTCTTTCAACTCTTAAACAAAGTGTTTCAAGTCCTAAATTAAGAAGGAAACAGTTCATTGGAGCAGGGGCACAGCCTAAATCTCTCATCATTTGAACTCTGGCTTTTGTAATGAAAGCAGCTTTGCCAAATGCTTCAGTATAAACTACACCATGGTATGATTCATCAGGCTCAGTAAATTCTGGGAATTTACCATTTGCCCAGTTAAAGTTACCACTATCTACAATAACGCCACCTAAAGCAACAGCATGACCGTCCATATACTTTGATGTAGAATGAGTTACAATATCAGCACCCCATTCAATAGGTCTACAGAGTACAGGAGTAGGGAATGTGTTGTCAACAATAAATGGTACATTGTTGTTGTGAGCTAAAGTTGCAAATTTTTCAAGGTCAAGAACCTCAAGAGATGGATTTGCAAGAGTTTCGCCAAAAACAGCCTTTGTGTTAGGTTTAAATGCTTTCTGTAATTCTTCAATATCGGCAGTTTGGTCTACAAAAGTTACATCAATGCCAAATTTTTTAAGAGTTACAGCAAATAAATTGAAAGTTCCACCGTATATAGTAGTAGCACTAACAACGTGGTCGCCAGCCTGACAAATATTCATAATGGCAATAAGTGATGCAGCCTGTCCAGCAGAAGTAAGCATAGCACCTACACCACCTTCAAGGTCAGCGATTTTCTTTTCTACAGCATCAGCTGTTGGGTTTGCAAGTCTTGTATAAAAGAAACCATTGTCTTTTAAGTCAAATAAATCACCCATTTGTTCAGCTGTTGAATACTTGTATGTAGTGCTTTGAACTATAGGCAATACTCTAGGTTCTCCATTCTTTGGAGTATAACCAGATTGTATACATTTTGTTTCAATTTTCATAAATTCATACCTCCCATATATGCGATGAGGGAATTATACCATAAAATGCTCATTTTTTCAATAAGGCTAGGTGTTTTTTTGCCTAAAGTTCACAATGGCATAGTGGATATAAATGTGGTATACTTTAAGAGAGGTGACATAAATATGGATTGGTATGAAAGAACGAGAATGCTCATAGGTAATGAAGCAGTAGAAAAATTGGCACAGGCTAATGTAATAATTTTTGGTGTGGGAGGAGTTGGTTCATATATTTCAGAGGCTGTAGCAAGAGCCGGTGTGGGAAATATAACGCTGGTTGATAATGATACAGTTGCTGAAACAAACTTGAATAGACAGATTGTAGCTCTTAGGTCCACAATAGGAAGTATGAAAACTCAAGTTATGGCAGACAGAATAAAGGAGATTAATCCAAGCTGTAATGTTAAAACAATAAATGAATTTGTTTTATATGATAACATTGATGATATATTGACTGACGAATATAACTATGTAGCAGATGCTGTAGATACTGTTACAGCTAAACTTGCTATAATTATGAAAGCCAGAGAGTTAAATGTTCCAGTTATTTCATCAATGGGAACAGGAAATAAACTTCATCCGGAAATGTTGGAAATTACAGATGTATTCAAAACTTCCGTCTGTCCATTAGCTAAAGTAATGAGAAAGGAATTAAAGGATAGAGGTATCAAGAAATTAAAAGTATGTTATAGTAAGGAAATACCTTTGAAACCTTTAGTTTCAGAAGAAGTAACCAACAAACGTTCAACACCGGGAAGTATAAGTTTTGTTCCTAGTACAGCCGGTTTACTAATAGCAGGGGAAATAATAAGAGATATTTGTAGTCTTTAAACTAAATAGTAAGGGGAAATAAATATGTTTAAAAGATTTTTATTTGTATTATTGTGTATTGTCAGTGTATTTTCTCTTTCTACAATAGTCTTTGGTAAAGATGATGTTGCAGAAAGATTAGATACTGTTGTAAATTTTGATGGCCAAAAAATAGAATTTACTTCTTATGATATAAACGGAAGTAAATATATGAAGATATATGATTTAGCATATTTGCTAAAGGAAACACCTCTCAAGTTTGATGTTGACTTTACATCACAGAATAAAAAAGATATGAAAATTACCGTTGGAAAAGCATATACCAACAAAGATAATGTGGCAGTTCTTACACATACTGGAGAAAAATATGCTAAGCCTAAATATGTTGATATTAATATAAGTGATGGTGAAAATGATTATAAATTCAAAGGTGTAAATATTAATGGATATAATTTCATAAAAGTCAGAGATTTATCAGAAGTTGTTGGATTTAAGTTATGTTGGAGAATGTATATATCTACTTTAACATTTAATAAACCAGTTTCCAAGTTATCTGACTTTACAAAAAATCCAGAAGAAATTACATCATTAAGTGATTTTATGACAGGAGATTACTTAAATTATATTTCTGATTACACAAAGAATTATATACATAATGATTTAGATATAGCAGCCCATTTAATGGGTTATAATTACTCAAAGTATGTTGAACCTACTTCAGATAATTACAAGAATTTTAAGTTAAATGACGACAATATTACTTTTAATATTGATTTAAGTGATTTAAAGATTAAAAATTATGAAAATATTTCAGTTGCTATAAAGTATAGTGATTTAAGTGATTATATTTCTACCAACGAAACTGTACACTTATCACTTCTTATGGCTCCAACAGAAGAAATGAATGAAGAAACTGCTACATTTGATACAACAAAGGAACAGTTTAATAAAAAAGTATCTACAACAAGTGAAACTACTACAGAGTCTACAACTTATTATGTTGACCTAAACAAGCCTATGATAGCACTTACATTTGATGATGGTCCAAGAAAGGGCAGTACAGAACTTATTGTAGATGCACTTAAAAAGGTAAATGGTAGAGCTACTTTCTTTGTTGTTGGACAGATGGTAGAACAAAGTCCGGACCTTGTTAAAAAAGCTGTAGAGGCAGGTTGTCAAATTGGTAATCATACATATGACCATGCCAACTTAAATAAATTAGGTGCTTATGGAGTAAAAACAGAAGTTAATAAATGTTCAAATGCTGTTTATGCAGCAGCCGGAGTTTATCCGATGATAGGCAGACCTCCATATGGTTCTGTAAATCAGACTGTTAGAAATGCCGTAAGTATTCCTTGGTTTAACTGGAATGTAGATACATTGGATTGGAAGAACAGAGATGCCAACTATGTATATAATTACGTTATCAATAATGTAAAAGACGGTCAGGTAATTCTTATGCACGATTTACACCCAACTACAGCACAGGCTATGGTAAGAGCTATTCCAAAACTTCATGAAATGGGCTATCAGCTTGTAACTATTGATGAAATGGCAAAGGTTAAAGGTGGCTATGAAAACATACCTGGCTATGTAAAAGCAACTGTAAAATAAAGGTGTATTTTAGGTTTAATTGTTGTAATTACTAAAAAAATATAATATATTGCAATAATAAATGTTAAAATTTGATAAAGCACTATTGAAATGGTTTGTTAAATTTGGTATAATCAAGTAAAGAAAATGTACCGAAAGGGGAAATTAAAATGGCACATAATATTATAGTAGGACAGTCAGGTGGTCCAACTTCAGTAATTAACTCTAGCCTTGCTGGTGTATTTGCAACAGCAAAAGAGTTGGGAGCAGGTAAAATTTATGGTATGCGTAATGGTATCGAAGGTCTTTTAGAGGAAAGATACATTGATATGACTGAGTACATAAAGAACAGTATGGATGTTGAAATATTAAAGAGAACTCCATCTTCATTCTTAGGTTCTTGTCGTTTCAAACTTCCTACAGCTGAAAAAAGTCCTGAAACTTACGAAAAGATTATTGCAGTATTAAGAAAACTTGATATTCAGCATTTCTTCTACATTGGTGGAAATGATTCAATGGATACAATTAAACAGCTTAGTGAATATGCAAAGGCAAAGAACATTACAGATATTACTTTTATGGGTGTTCCAAAGACTATTGATAATGACCTTGCTGTTACAGACCATACACCTGGTTATGGTAGTGCTGCAAAGTACATTGCATCTACAATGAAAGAAATTATAAGAGATGCTTTAGTTCAGCCTATTAAGATTGTAAATATTATTGAAATTATGGGTAGAAATGCTGGTTGGCTTACAGCTGCATCAGCTCTTGCAAAGGGCGACGATTGTGAAGGTGTTGACCTTATTTACTTACCGGAAACAGTTTTCGATATTAACAAGTTTGTAGCTAAGGTTCAGGAAATTCAGAAGACTAAGAAGCAGATTGTTGTAGCAGTATCTGAAGGTGTTAAGACAGCTGATGGCAAGTATGTTTGCGAATCTGCATCATCAAATATGCTCGTAGATAGTTTTGGTCACAAGCAGTTAAGTGGTACAGCATCAGCTCTTGCTAATGTTATTTCTAATGAAATTGGTTGCAAGACTAGAGCTATTGAATTTAGTACAATCCAAAGATGTGCTAGCCATATTGCTTCTCTTACAGACGTAAATGAAGCATTTATCGTTGGTGGTATTGCTGTTAAGGCTGCTTTTGACGGTGAAACTGGTAAGGTTGGTATTTTCCAGAGATTATCAAACAAGCCTTACTTAATGGGTACAAGCATTTATGATGTAAACGCTATTGCTAATGTTGAAAAGACTGTTCCACAGGAATGGATAATTAATGATGGTACAGGTGTTTCTCAGGAAGCTCTTGATTATATGCGTCCACTTATTCAGGGTGAAATTTATCCATATATGGTTGATGGTCTTCCAAGACATATCAAACTTTAATTTATTTAGGGTATGACGCTTGTCATACCCTTTATTTTTTAGGGGGATTATGTTTGTATAGATTAAAGGAATTGGCTATAGAAGTAGCTGAAAGATTTAAGAGAAATGAGCTTAATATAGTAGCAGATGCTTTGGCATTCAGACTTATATTATCTATTTTTCCTCTTATTTTATTTATGATTTCGCTTTTGGGTATGTTGAATTTATCTTATGATAGAGAACTTACTAATATTTTAGCCTCCTTACCTGATGAAATGCAGTTAATTTTGCAAAATTTCATTAAGGAAGTAGGAGAAAATACAAGTTATGGTTTATTGTCTACAAGTTTAATAGTTGCTTTAATAAGTGCATCATCAGGTTTTTATGGGTTGGTAAGAGGCATAAAAAAGGCTTATGATGAAGATTTAATAAACAAGTTTATTAAAATGAGGTTACAGAGCATATTGCTTGTTATAATTTTCGTAGCTTGTATTGTTTTAACACTTTATGTGTTTACATTTGGTAGTGTAATAAATGATTTTATCGTAAAAATTGGTTTGATACAGAGTATACCGTCTTTTTTAACTGGGTTCTTTATGTATTTTCTAAATGCTTTTGTTATGTTTGTCTTTTTGATTATACTGAATATGTTCTGTGTTAAAAGAAAATTGCCGTTTAGAAGACTTATACCGGGAACTTTGTTTACAATGGGTTCTTGGATGATAATATCTAAACTTTTTAATATTTATATATCAAATTTTTCAAGATATAATATTGTCTATGGAAGTATTGGAACACTGTTTGTATTTGCCTTATGGATAAATATATTTTCCTATGTCCTTTTACTAGGGGGACAAATTAATGCAGTTTTTTGCGATGATAATTATATGATAGAACTTATTTCTTATCATTAATTGTACAAAAGATAAGGGGTGTTTTTATGTTTTTTATAGAAAATTTAATAATTCAGTTGTTTGTAAGTGCTTTACCAAATGAGATACAAGTATTAACGTCAGTTTTGTTGGTGTTGTTAGTATATATAGTAAGTTGGAGAGTGTTTTCAAAAGCAGGTGAAAAGGGTTGGAAATCACTTATTTCTTTTTATAATGGATATGTTCAATATAAGTTTCTAAAAATGAAGGATTTATATTGGCTATTGTTAATATTACAATTTTGTATAGTATCTGTGTCTATTATGTTTGCAAATACAAAAAATATTTTTGTTACTGTTTTTACAACTTTAATATTGATTTTAATGGTACTAGCTATTGCTTATATAGATTTTACTTCTTGTAGCAGACTTGCTACTTCTTTTGGCAAGGGTAAAAAATTTACATGGGGTATTTTTATTTTTAGATTTTTATTTACTGCTATAATTGCTTTTGACAAATCAGAATTTAAAGCACCACAAAATGAATTGAGAATAAAATAATTAAAGACCTCTATTTTGGTTTATTTCAAAATAGAGGCCTTTTTGTGTATTTATCCAATAACCTGTTTTGCTATATCTACAGATTGCTTTGCATCTTTAGAATAGAAATCAGCACCTATTTTTTCAGCATATTCTGGTGTTAAAACAGCACCACCAACCATTATTTTACAGTTGAGATTATTTTCTTTTATAAGTTTTATTGTGTCTTCCATTGAACCAAGAGTAGTTGTCATAAGGGCACTGAGACCTACAAGCTGACAATCGTGTTCTTTTATGGCATCGACTACAGCTTGATATTCAACATCTTTTCCTAAGTCTGTAACTGTATAACCATAGTTTTCAAGAAGTACCTTTACAATGTTTTTACCTATATCGTGAACATCACCCTTAACTGTGGCAACAACTATATTTCCTTTACTAACTGGAGTATTGTTACCGTTTGCTAAATGGTTTTTGATTACTTCAAAAGCCTCCTGAGCTACACCGGCTGAAAGAATAAGCTGAGGTAAGAATATCTTACCTGATTCAAAATCAGCACCGGTTTTATCAAGAGCAGGAACAACTATTTCATTTACAATTTCCATAGGGTCAGTTGTTTCTAAAAGTTTTTCTGTGATTCTTTTAGCATCGCCTTTAAGACCTTTTTCAATAGCGTAATCAAGGGTACAATCTTCAGCAGATACCTTTTCTGTCTTAGGTGCTTGTGCATTGTCGTTACCATAGGCCTCAATATATTCTACAGAGTTTACATCATAATTTGCTAATAATCTGTAAGCTCTTACTGCACCTGTCATAGAATCAATATTAGGATTAATAATAGGTAAATCAAGACCACTATGAAGTGCCATTGCAAGGAAATTGCAATTTACAAGACCTCTGTTAGGTAAACCAAATGAAATATTAGATACACCAAGTACAGTATGAAGACCTAACTGAGTTTTAACCATATTTACTGCCTTTAATGTTTCCATTACTGCAGCCTGTTCAGCTGATGCTGTAAGGGTAAGACAGTCAATAAAGATATTTTCCTTTGAAATACCAATTTCCAAAGCTCTGTTCATTATCTTCTTTGCTATTTCAAATCTCTTTTCTGCTTTTGGAGGAATACCGTCTTTATCAAGGGTAAGACCAACAACAGCAGCACCATACTTCTTAACAATAGGTAATACATTCTTTAATGATTCTTCTTCGCCGTTTACGGAATTTACTATTGCCTTACCGTTATACACTCTTAAAGCAGCTTCAAGAACTTCAGGAATAGTTGAGTCTAACTGTAATGGAAGGTTTGTAACACCTTGTAATGCCTTTACAGTTTTAATCATCATTTCTTTTTCATCAATGCCTGGAAGACCTACATTTACGTCAAGAATTTCAGCACCACCTTGTGCCTGTTCAATAGCCTGTCCAAGAATATAGTCAAGGTCGTTGTTTTTTAATGCCTCTTTAAAACGTTTTTTACCAGTAGGGTTAATTCTTTCGCCAATAATTCTAGGCTGATTTATTACTACTGTTTTACTAGAAGAACAAACGGCAGATGGTAGTTCCTTTTTCTCTACCTTAGGGTGAATTGTACTTAATTTCTTTATTGTAGCTTTTATATATTCTGGATTTGTACCACAGCAACCACCAACAACTCTGATGCCGTAATTGGCCATATCTGCTACGTATGATGCAAATTCTTCAGGTGTAATGTCATATGTGTTTGTAATAGGGTCAGGCAAACCGGCATTCGGCTTTACAACTAAAGGAAGGTTAGTCCATTTAGAAAGCTCGCCTATAATAGGCAAGAGTTCCTTTGGACCAAGAGAACAGTTTAAACCTATGGCAGAAACACCAAGACCATTTAATGTAATTGCCATTGATGGAATATCACAACCTGTAAATGTTCTTCTGTTTTCTTCAAAAGTCATAGTTACAATAATAGGTTTGTTTGAATTTTCTCTGGCAGCAAGAACGGCAGCCTTAACTTCGTAAATATCTGTCATTGTTTCAAAAACAATAATGTCAGCATCACTACCGGCAACAATCTGTTCTTTGAAAATATCATAGGCTTCTTCAAAAGTAAGACTGCCAGTAGGTTCTAAAAGCTGACCAATAGGTCCAATATCTAAAGCTACAAGACCGTTGTAGTTCTTACAAGCCTCTTTAGCGTTTTTTACAGCAGCTTTTATAATTTCTGTTGGGCTGTATGGACAATCCTTTAATTTGTATGAATTAGCACCGAAAGTGTTGGCATAAACAACTTGTGAACCTGCCTCAAGATAGGCTTTGTGAATACCTATAATTTTTTCCGGTTCAGTTATACTTAAAACTTCAGGAATACTACCTAATTTTAAGCCTTGTGCCTGTAACATAGTACCCATAGCACCGTCTAAGAATATATAGTCTTTTTCTAATAATTTATTAAAATCCACAATGTGTTCCTCCTCTTCTAAATTGGCAAGTTTTATTCATATTGCAATATGCACAACCCCTACGTTGTTTAGGTATAGGTTCTTTTGATAAACCGATTATTGCTGTAACAGATTTTCTAGGTAATAAAATACCACCTTCATTTACAGTAAGACCGATTCTTTTTTCAGCATCAGTTACTCTTACAAATTCTCTTTGTAAAGTTATTGGTAAATCACCATATCCGGGAGAAAATCGCCAAGTCATAAAATTATCTTTGTTTATTTTTTCTTTTATTTCTTTTTCAGCTGCGTCACAAACTTGTTCTATGGCTGTGCTTGCCATACTATCTAATATTAAGGCCGATGTTATATCATTTATTTGATGCTCAGATATAACTTTATCTGCACCCATTGAAAGAGTGGCAGAAAGCAATATAACACCATAACAGCCTTTTAAATGATTTAAAATAGAATTTCCTGTTAATACTAAACTTGTATTTTCGACTTGAATAGTATTGTTTACTTCATTAATAGGAAAAAACTTATATATAAATCTAGGTTCAATAGCTTTTAAAAGTTCATTTTCACATTTATCTAAAATAGGGGTTAGATTATCTATGTTTATGTTATCTTTATAACCAAGATACCTTAAAGCCTCATCTCGGTTAATCGAAGTAATTTTCAATATACGCACCTCCGCCAAATTAGCTTTTATTATACCATATTTAATAGGTATGGTAAATAAATTTTGTGTTTTTTTCATTTATGTGGTAAAATAAATACAAATTTATGAATGGTTTTAGTTAAGGAGAAAATTAAATGGACGTAGGTTATTTAGGACCGGAAGGGACTTTTACTGAGGAAGCCACGCTTTTATTAGCTAATGGCGAAAATACAGTGCCTTATCATAATTTTTATGAAGCTTTGCACGCAGTAGATGACGGAAAAATAAATTCAGCAGTTGTTCCTGTTGAGAATGTAATAGAGGGTATAGTTAATGCAACTGTAGATGAATTGATTTTTTCAGTAAATTTACATATAAATGAAATGCTTATTTTGCCTATTAACCAAAATTTAATAGCAAAAAAAGGCACAAAGGTAGAGGATATAAAAGAAGTTATTTCTCATCCTCATGCAATACCACAATGTAAAAATTTCTTGAATGAATATTTGCCAAATGTTCCAAGAACAACAGCAAGCTCTACGGCAGAGGCAATAAGAATGGTTTCTGCGTCAGACCAGTGTATAGCAGGTATAGGAAATAAAAGGGCAGCAGAGCTTTATGGCTTGGAAGTTTTAAAGGAATGTATACAGGATAATAAGAATAATTTTACTCAGTTTGTTAGAGTATCAAAAACTCCAAATATGGATAATAAAAATGCAAAGGTCTGTACATTAACTTTTTCAACGCCTAATAAACCAGGGGAGTTGTTTAAGGTAATGGAAATATTTTCTGTATATAATTTGAATATGTCAAAAATATCATCAAGACCAATGAAAGAAAGACCAATGGAATATGTTTTTATGGTTGATGTAGATATTGATAATAATTTAGAAGATATAGAAAATGCAATAAAGTTGATAAAAAGAAAAACGTCTTTTTATAAAAACCTTGGATTCTATCCTGTACGTGACTTAAGATTGCAAAAATAATATATATATGCTATAATGTGACTTATCACAAAGGCGGGGACTTTGTGATGAGTCAAAAAGGAACAAAGGCGGAGACTTTGTGATAAGACAATGAAAGTTTTTGGAACAAAAACTTGAGTATTTAGTATTTAGTAAAAAAATATAAATTGTCAATAATTTGGCAGTAATTTACATTCTTCATTATTTGAAGATGGCAATAAACAGAATATAGCTAAAATTCTGTTGTTTATGAGGAGTAAACAATTATGATTGATGGTATGGTTTTATCATTTCCTTGTATAAAAGTTAATAATGATTTAGATATATTGGAATCTAATCATGCCTTTAAAACTTGGGTTGGTGAAGATAAGGAAGTTAAAAATGTCCTTGAGTTATCCAATGACTATGATGTTTTAAAGCATAACCAGCGTTTATTTATTAATGATAAATTTTATGATGTGTATACAAATGCTGTAAATAGTTGCTTTTATTTGGAATTTATAGAAAATCCGTATATTAATGTAAAAGGACAGGTTGACAGTAATATTCTTGTTGGTTTTGTCTTAATAGATAACTATGCTGAAGTTGAGGAAAACGTAGAAGAAGCACGTTTACCTCACCTTATGGCCATTATTGAAAGAAAAATAAATGATTATTTCAATAATATGGGAGGTATAGTACGAAAATTTGAAAAAGATAAGTATATTTTTGTGCTTAACGAAGACCTTCTTCCGGAATTGAAAGAAACAAAATTCCCTATTGTTGAACAAATTAGTAAGATTGAAATTGGTAATATACCTGTTACATTAAGTATAGGTATAGGTATAAATGGAACATCAATAAATGAGGATATGGAATTTGCCAGAGGTGCTTTAGATTTAGCATTAGGCAGAGGTGGTAACCAGACTGTTATAAAAGAGGCTGATGACAAGTATCAATATTTTGGTGGCGATGGAAATGAAGTAATTAAAAATTCAAGAGTTAGAGCTAGAGTAAAGGCTTATGGACTTGTTGAACTTATTTTGTCAGCATCAGATGTTATTGTTATGGGTCATAAAAATCCGGATTTGGACTCTTTAGGTGCAGCAGCCGGTATTTATTCAATAGTAAGATTTTATGATAAAAAATGTAATATTGTTCTTCAAAAGGTTACATCAAGTATTAAGGCACTTTATGATAGATTGGTGTCAGACGAAAAGTACGATGGTGTATTTATAACTCCAGAACAGGCATTAGCAAAAGTAAAAAGAAGAACTTTAGTTGTTGTAGTAGATACCCATAGAGTTATGCTTTGTGAGTGTCCGGAACTGTTGGATAAAACATCAAGAATAGTTGTTTTTGACCACCATAGAAAAACATCAGGAGCTATTGAAAACTATTCCTTAACATACCACGAGGCATATGCGTCATCTACCAGCGAAATGGTAACAGAAATGCTTATGTATATTAAGGGTGTAAGGTTGTCAAGAGCTGAAATAGAAGGACTTCTTGCAGGTATAACTGTTGATACTAAGAATTTTGCTTTTAAGACAGGTATAAAGACTTTTGAAGCTGCGGCTTTTTTGAAGAAAAATGGAGCAGATACGATTTCTGTCAGAAGATTGTTTAAAAGTTCTTTTGATGCATATATGGCAAAGACAGAAATTGTTCGTACAGCAGAAATTATATTTGATAATATGGCTATATCAGAGCTTGATAGAGAAGTTGAAAATCCAAGTGTTCTTATTGCACAGGCAGCAGACGAACTTTTAAGTATCGACGGTATAGAAGTAAGTTATGTATTGTGTAAGGTTGGAAATAGAATATGTATTAGTGCCAGAAGTTTAGGTAAGGTAAATGTGCAGAAACTTATGGAAAAGCTGGGTGGTGGAGGACATCAGGCAGGTGCTGCTGCACAGCTTGAAAATGTATCTATGGAAGAAGCACGAGAATTACTTGAAAGTAAAATAGAAGAATATATAGAGGAGACAAATTAATATGAAAGTAATTTTATTAGCAGATGTAAAAGGCGTAGGTAAAAAAGACCAGACTATAAATGCAAGTGAAGGTTATGTAAAGAATTTCCTTTTCCCAAGAAAGTTAGCTGTTGAAGCTAATTCAGGAAATTTAAAGAAGCTTGATAACCAGAAAAAAGCTGAAGACTTACAGCGTCAGGAAGAATTAGATGCAGCAAAGGCTTTAGGCGAAAAGATTGCAGAACAGAAAGTAGTTATTAAAGTAAAGACTGGTGACAATGGCAAGTTATTTGGTGCAGTTACAAACAAGGAAATTGCAGTTGCATTAAAGGAACAGACAGGTCTTGCTGTAGATAAGAAAAAGATTTCTTTAAGTGACCCAATTAAGGCTATTGGTGAGAAGGAAGTAACAGTAAAACTTCACCCAAAGGTAAGTGTAAAGTTAAAGGTAGAAATAGAACAGCAGTAATTTAATTTTAGGTGGTTTAGTATGGCAGAGAATACTGAAAATAAATATCTTAATAAAGTGCCTCCACATGATAATGATGCAGAACAGGCTGTATTGGCATGTATGCTTTTTGATAATGAAGGTGCAAGAATTGCTATAGAGGGCTTAGATTCTCAGGATTTTTATAGTCCGGCACATCAGCTTATTTTCAGTGCAATTTCTGATTTGTATAACGGAGCAATGCCTGTAGATATAATTACAACCAAAAATAAGCTCATAGAAATGGGTGTTTTGGAAAAGGTTGGTGGACCGGAGTATATTATAAAATTGGCAACCCTTGCTTCAACAAGTGCAAATACCAAAGAATATGCTAATATTGTAAAAGAAAAAAGTGGCTACCGAGCTATAATAAATATTGCAAATAAGATTTCTGATGATAGTTTTAAGTCTACTGAGGGCGTAGATTCTATTTTGGCTGAAGCTGAAAATAGTATTATGAATGTTGCCCAAAATAGACGTTCAGAAAACTTTAGACCTATTGAAGAAATTGTTGCTGAAGCTATTGATAAAATAGAAAAAGTAAATCAGGCTGATAATCCTATTACAGGTGTTGAAACTGGATTTACTGACTTTGATAGAAAGACAGCAGGTTTACAGCCATCAGATTTAATTCTTATTGCAGCTAGACCATCAATGGGTAAAACAGCTTTTGCACTTAACATTGCTCAGTATGCTGCAGTAGAAAAGGGTGTGCCAACAGCTATATTTAGTTTGGAAATGTCAGCTGGTCAGCTTATGAACCGTTTGCTTTCTGTTCAAAGTAGAATTGAGGCGGGCAAGTTTAGAAGTGCCGGTCTTACATCAGATGAATATGAAAGACTTGCTTATGCAGCCGGTAAAATAGCAGATTCACCACTTTTTATTGATGATACTTCAGGTATTACACCTACAGAATTAAAAGCTAGATGTGAAAAATTGAAGAACGATAAAACAAAGGGCTTAGGTCTTATTGTTATTGATTATCTTCAGTTAATGAATGGCGGTACAGGCAGAAAAACTGATTCTGTACAGCAAGAAGTTGCTTATATTTCAAAAAGTTTGAAGGGTATTGCAAGAGATTTGAATGTGCCGGTTATAGCACTTTCTCAGCTTAGTAGAGCTGTAGAATCCCGTTCAGATAAAAGACCTATGCTTTCAGACTTGAGAGAATCTGGTGCAATAGAACAGGATGCCGATGTGGTATGTTTCTTATATAGAGAACAATACTACAAACCTGATACTATTGATAAGAAAAATCAAGCAGAAGTAATTATTGCTAAACAGAGAAACGGTCCTTTGGGAACAGTTAATTTAGCTTGGCTTGGACAATATACTAAGTTTGAAAATCTGGAAATAAATGAATATGATATAGATGTATCAGATTTAGATGATATTGAAAATCAGTAATATGAGAATGTATATGGTGTGGTCAGTATATGGCTACACCATTTTTAATGAACCGAAAGATGGATCGGACATACGAAGTATGGCTTTCAACGAAGTTGAAAGTTCTGACAATGAATCGGAAAGATAAATCGGAAAGATAAATCTGATAGTTTGTAATCTAACCTATAAAACAAGGTCGTAATTTATTCTGAATAAACAAAAAACAACCAGAAGCTTAAATGATCAAGTTTCTGGTTGTTTCATTTTATTCATAATACAACAAATTAAGTATTTATACTATAAATTCTAATAATAAGATAATTATAAATAAAGACAAAATTATAAATTAGATAATTAGGTAGTTGATTTTTTAAAACACGAATTTTTATTTACACGATTAAAAATTCTTAAAGTATAAAATCATTATCTTAGTAATATGAAATATATATTATAGAGCTAAATAAAGTATATAACGACCATACTTTATATCAATCTATATTTTTAAAGAGGAGAGGGCAAGAGAACTTGTCCTCTCTCATAATAATTTATAATTAAACTAAAATCTAATCAAAGATTACTTGCATTCTTCAGCGAGTTTCTTGTAACCTTCGTATCTTCTCTTAGCATCAGCAGCACACTTGTCGAATAACTCTTCAGCGATGTCTGGGAATGCTCTCTTTAATGAAGAGTAACGTACTTCAGCAGAGATGAATTCCTTGAAGTCTGTCTTAGCTTCCTTAGAATCTAATGTGAACTTTTCGTCTGTTGGGTTATATCTGTATAACTGCCAGTAACCACAATCTACAGCCTTCTGAGCTTCAGTATGGAAGTTACCTCTGAAACCGTGGTTGATACATGGAGAGTAAGCCATAATTAATGAAGGACCATTGTAAGCTTCAGCTTCCTTAAGAGCCTTAATTAACTGTGCCTTATCAGCACCCATACAAACCTGAGCAACGTATACATAACCGTAGCTCTTAGCAATCATACCGAGGTCCTTCTTACGAACTCTCTTACCTGCAGCAGCGAACTTAGCGATTGCAGCAGCTGGAGTAGCCTTAGAAGCCTGACCACCAGTGTTAGAGTAAACTTCTGTATCGAATACGAAAACGTTTACATCGTTGTCAGATGCTAATACGTGGTCAACACCACCGAAACCGATATCGTAAGACCAACCGTCACCACCGAAGATCCACTGGCTCTTCTTAACTAACATATCCTTGTGGTCTACAACATACTGACAATGTTCGCAACCAGCACCCTGAACAGTAGCTAATAATGCAGCAGAAGTTGCCTTAGAAGCTTCACCGTCGTTGTAAGTATCTAACCAAGCCTTTGCAGCAGCAGCAGCTTCAGCGTGGTCTGATTCAGCGATTGCTTCAACATGACCCTTTAAGATTTCTCTCTGGTGCTGAACACCCTTGAACATACCTAAACCAAATTCAGCGTTATCTTCGAAGAGTGAGTTACACCAAGCTGGACCATGACCTTCAGAGTTAGTAGTGTAAGGAGTTGTAGGAGCAGAACCACCCCAGATTGAAGAACAACCTGTTGCGTTTGCAATGTACATTCTATCACCGAATAACTGAGTAATAAGTCTAGCATAAGCAGTTTCAGCACAACCACCACAAGAACCTGAGAATTCAAGTAAAGGCTGTTCGAACTGAGAACCCTTAACAGTGAACTTATCTTCTGGGTTAGCCTTAGAAGGAAGGGCAATAGTGTAATCCCAAGCTTCAGCCTGCTTAGCAGCTTCGTCATCGAATGCAATCATCTTGATTGGTGCATTTTCCTTAGCAGCCATTGGACAAGATGCTACACAGTTACCACAACCAGTACAGTCCATAACAGAAACCTGCATTACATACTTGTAACCAGCTTCCTTACCCTTACCGTCAGCCATCTTAACTGTTGCAGGAGCGTTGTTAGCTTCTTCTTCAGTTAATAAGAATGGTCTAATACAAGCGTGTGGACATACAAATGCACACTGGTTACACTGAAGACAAGTTGTAGGTTCCCAAGTAGGAACGTTAATAGCAATACCACGCTTTTCGTAAGCAGCAGTACCGTTTTCGAAAGTACCATCTTCGATGTTCTTGAATGCAGAAACAGGAAGAGTATCACCCTTCTGAGCGTTCATAACGTCAACGATGTTCTTAACGAATTCTGGTCTGTTAGAATCTACAACAGCAGCTTCGTCCTGAGCATCCTTCCAAGATGCAGGGATTTCAACCTTGTGGAAACCAGTAGAACCAGCATCAACAGCGTTGTAGTTCATGTTTACAATCTTTTCACCCTTCTTGCCGTAAGACTTAACGATGAATTCCTTCATGTACTTAATAGCGTCATCCTTAGGAATGATTTCTGTAATCATGAAGAATGCAGACTGAAGAACCATGTTGAACTTGCTACCTAAACCAAGTTCCTTACCAATCTTAACAGCGTTGATTGTGTAGAAGTTGATGTTCTTGTTAGCTAAATCTCTCTTAACGTTAGCTGGAAGATGCTTATCTAATTCTTCATCAGACCAAACTGTGTTAAGTAAGAAGCTACCGCCATCCTTTAAGTTAGATGTCATATCATACTTATTAAGGTATGCCTGCTGATGACAAGCAACGAAGTCAGCTGTGTTGATAAGATATGGTGAACGGATAGGGCTCTTACCAAATCTTAAGTGAGAATTTGTGATACCACCAGACTTCTTAGAGTCATAAGCGAAGTAAGCCTGAGCATACATATCTGTATGGTCACCGATAATCTTGATAGAGTTCTTGTTAGCACCAACAGTACCATCAGAACCAAGACCCCAGAATAAGCAGCTTGTTGTGCCTTCAGGAGTAACGTCGATTGTAGGACCCTTTTCAAGAGAAAGACCAGTAACATCATCATTAATAGCAATTGTGAAGTGGTCCTTAGGAGTATCCTTTTCAAGGTTAGCATATACACCTAAGATATCAGCTGGAGTAGTATCCTTTGAACCAAGACCAAATCTACCACCAACGATAACAGGCTTTCTGTCTGAACCGTAGAATGCAGAACATACATCAAGGTATAAAGGTTCACCAAGAGAACCAGGTTCCTTAGTTCTATCAAGAACAGCAATCTTCTTTACAGAAACTGGGATTGCTTCTAAGAACTTTTCAGTTGCGAATGGTCTGTAAAGGTGAACGTTTAATAAACCAACCTTCTTGCCCTGAGCAACAAGATAGTCAATAGTTTCAGCGATACATTCGCAAATAGAACCCATAGCTACGATGATTTCTTCAGCATCTGGAGCACCGTAGTAGTTGAACAACTTATAATCTCTGCCAGTAAGCTTGCTGATTTCGCCCATGTATTCTTCAACGATACCAGGAACAGCATTGTAATATGGGTTACAAGCTTCACGAGCCTGGAAGAAGATATCTGGGTTCTGAGCAGTACCTCTAGTTACAGGATGTTCTGGATTAAGAGCGTGAGCCTTAAATTCCTTAACTGCATCCATATCAACGAGCTTAGCTAAATCTGCATAGTCAAGAACTTCGATTTTCTGAATTTCGTGAGAAGTACGGAAACCATCGAAGAAGTGAAGGAATGGAACCTTACCCTTGATAGTTGAAAGGTGTGCAACAGCACCTAAATCCATAACTTCCTGTACAGAAGATGATGCTAACATAGCAAAACCTGTCTGACGACATGCCATAACATCGGAATGGTCACCGAAGATGTTAAGAGCGTGGCTAGCTACACAACGAGCACTAACATGCATAACGCATGGAAGAAGCTCACCAGCAATCTTGTACATATTAGGAATCATAAGAAGTAAACCCTGTGATGCAGTGTATGTAGTTGTTAATGCACCAGTAGCCAAAGAACCGTGAACAGTACCAGCTGCACCGGCTTCAGACTGCATTTCTACAACATCAACTGTCTGACCAAAGATGTTCTTCTTACCTCTAGCTGCCCATTCATCTACATGTTCAGCCATTGGAGAGGATGGAGTAATAGGGTAAATACCTGCAACTTCAGTAAAGGCATAAGATACTTCAGCAGCAGCCTGATTACCATCCATAGTTTTCATAACTTTTGACATTTCATAATCCTCCTTGTCAAATGCATTAGAGTCAGAGGGTGTTGCCCCTCTACAGATAAATTGCTATAAGCAAAATATTCTATGGTTATATTATAACAACATTTCTCTCATTAGTAAACATAAATTTTTCTTTTTTTAAAATTTTTTAAAAAATTAACTAAAAAGGTGCAATTTTTCGGTATAAAGAATAAAATAGATGTTTTTTTGTAGGTTTTATTGGAAAAATTAAATCATAGTAACCACTTATGAAATATAGTGATTATAGACTTTTTAAGCATAAAAATTGAAAAATGATTGTATTTAATAATGCTTTAAGTCTTTTTATGAAATACTTAGTTACGGTAAAAATAAATCAGTATTTTTCTAATATTAAAAATTAAAAATTAGGTAAACATATAATTGTTGAGCTATAAATGTTATAAAAATATATAAAATACTTCTTTGAAAAATAGGGTTCATGTGATATACTATGACTAGCTTACTTTATTGTAGAGGAGGTTGAGATGTGACAGATGAATATAAGGGGTTAAGTGAAGATAAAGTCATATCTTTATTAAATAAGTTTTATTCTACTTTTTTTGGAATATATCAGAATGAAAATTTCTTAAATAAAAATATATATGCAAGGTGTTGTGATAGCCTTTTTAAAAAATGGTACTATTCAGCAGTTGTAGGAAATACTACAATTACACCGGCTCAAATAGTGGAATATTTAAACCCTAATAGTGTAGCATACAGAATAAAAAATTCTGACTATAAAAATGAAAAAAATTTAAATTATAAAAAAATAGATTATTCTTTAGAAAGTCACCCTATAACATACGATTTTAAGAATATATTAAGTTTGGGTAAAAATAGTATTCAGTTTGATACTATAGGCAAACTTGTTAATATAAGTAAGATTGAATTAAATGAATTGCTCTCAAATACAGAAGATAGTTATATATACTATTTGTTAGAATTGGCTATGGAAATGAAATTGGTTACTACTATACCTTCCATAGGAGTTACTACATTTCAGTCAACAGATAATGCTAATGACGTATTAAAAATGGTTAATAGAAAATTACTGGATTTTATGTTAGATGGTGCTTATGAATTAACTAAAAATAAAATTATAGTAAATAATGTAGGAAAGAAAGAACACATTAAAAAATGGATAACAGAATTTACGGAAGTAGATAAGGTTATGAGATTTTTAATGGAGCTTGAAAATGGTAAAAATTATACTGATGATGAATTCAGTATGTTTTTACTTGAAATGGGTATTTTGTTTGACAAATACTTCCTTACGCCTTATGGCTATTATTTCAAACTTATAAATCCTTACTATGGTATGCCTTTTGATATGGTAAATGAATTTATGTTTATAGATTCTTTGGCTGAGGATTATGGTGAGATATATTTAGAGGATTATGAAGATATTATGTATTCGCCTTGTACAAGTTACTCCCTATCAAAATTAGGCAGAGAGTATTATGAAAAACACTCTTTGGAAAAAAATCAGTTGGACGATTTGGATATTGATGATGTTTTTGATATTGTTCTTAATAATAAGGTAGAAAAATATCATAGATTGAGAAATAAAACTGTAGAAAAAAATGAAACTATAACATTGAAGATGTATGATAATGATAATCCATCTGAAAGTTTGTTGGATAAGTTCAATAAAAATATGTCTTTAGCAAAATTAAGTCATATTATTTGTCATAAGTACAAACTAATGGGAGATTTGTATGATTATAGTTTTTATACGTTGCCTAAGACAGTTTTTTCAGAGTACAGATGTGATTATGAAAATGTTAATTACAATACAGTTAATATAACGTTAAAAGATATTTTTAGTCGCTTTAATAAACTTTATTTAGAATTTGGTAATAATAAGGTTTTTGTTATCAATAAAGTGTAAAATTTAATAGGTAATTTATTAGAAATCTTTGCATATAATGTATTGAGGAGGTTGTACGTTTATGCGAAGATTTTTATTTTTATTATTAATTGTTTTGTTATGTGGGTGTTCGGAGAGTGATAGCAATTCCAATACAGCTACAGTAGGTAAATATGGTGAAAGTATGCCTGTAACAAGGGCTGAAGTATGTAAAATGATAGCTTTGTCTAAATATAGTCCAGAGGAAATTGACTTGTTGGAAAGAAAAATAGTGTTTAAAGATACTGATATGAATAAATGGTATGATAAATACATAAATAGTGCCTTTACTTGTGGCTATATAAGTGGTGTTGATGAAGAACATTTTGACCCGGAAGGTTATCTTTCATTAAGACAAGCTCAATTCCTTATTAACAAAATTACAAATTCAGAAAAATTAAAACTGAAATATAATGAGGAGGATAAGGATAAACCTATTTCCTACGCAATGTGGGTGGAAGCTTTTGAAAAATCAGCCAAAATAGCAAATTTAAAAGTTGCAAACCAAAGTGTGATAGTTTATGCCACAAAAGAGCAATGCTCAAAATTAGGCGATGACTTTATACTTACTGATAAAGGATTATTAAAAACAGATGGAATAGATTTTTCAGCTTATTATGATTGCCAAATTAATGTTATTACAAGAGAAAAGGAAATTGCTGCTATTAAATCTATTGAAAATGATTGTCCGGTTATTGATGATTTAACTGTTGTAAAAGCTAATTCAAATGGGATAGATGTTCAATTAAATGGAGCTACCAGATTTTTCAAAATTGAAAACAGTACATATAAAGAAGGGGACAAAGTTAAGATTTCATTCCTGAAAAATGGGGGCTATGAAATTAAGTATATGTAATTTATGACAGTACTTTTACATATTAATTATGTAAGAGGTGATTATATTGCAGAAAATTAATATAGGTATTTTAGGTGGGGATTACAGATATAAAATATTAAAAAATCTTTTTAAGTCAGAGGAACTTAATGTCAAAACTTTCGGTAATATACATATTGAAAATAATAGCGCTTCACTTGATGAAATGTTAGATAATACAGATTTGTTGATAGGTCCAATACCTTATACTAAGGATAAAAAATACATAAATCTGTTTTGTGAAGATAAAATATCAATTTCAGAGCTTTTATTAAAAATGAAAAGCAAGAAAATAGGGTGCTTTATTGCCGGTGTACTTGATGAGGAGTTCAAAAATAAGGTTAAAAGTTCGAATATTAAAGTATATGATTTTTTTGAAATAGAAACTGTTGCTGTAAAAAATGCAGTGCCTACAGCAGAAGGTGCAATTATGACTGCTATGGAAGAAAGCGAAAAAACACTTTTTGGCAGTGATAATTTGATTCTTGGCTATGGACGATGTGGCAAGATACTTGCTCATACATTAAAAGGTTTGGGAGCTAATGTAAGTGTTTCTTACAGAAAACAGCTGGATTTAGCCTATATATCAGCCTATAATTACAATCCAATTAAATTTGACGATATAGAAAAGGTAATTGGCAAATATGATTTTATATTTAATACTATACCGGCTCTTGTTCTAAATAAAAAAGTTTTAAACTGTGTCTCTAAAAATGCAACAATAATTGATATAGCTCAGGCTCCGGGTGGAGTAGACTATAACTATGCAAGGAGTATTGGATTGAGAGCTTTATATTGCCCTGGATTGCCGGGAAGAATTGCTCCTGTTACGGCAGCAGAAATTTTAAAAGAAGCTGTTGAAACAATCGTAGCAGAAATAGATATGCCATATCACAAAAATAGATAAGACCTCATAATATACAGGGGAGGTGATATGGTGGAATTAAAAGGAATTAATTTAGGCTTATGTATGTGTGGCTCTTTTTGCACTTATAAAAAATCCTTTGAAGCTATTGAAAGATTAAAAAAAATAGGGGTTAATATATATCCAGTAATGAGTAAAATTTCCTATACTACAGATACAAGATTTGGAAAGGCTCTTGAATTTAGAAAAAGACTTGAAGATATTACAGGAAATAAAATTATTGACTCTGTTTTTTCAGCTGAACCTATTGGACCACAAAATTTCTTAGATATTATGTTGGTTGCCCCTTGCACAGGTAATACGATGGCAAAATTAAATAATGGTATCACAGACGGTCCAGTTACAATGGCTTGTAAGGCACATTTAAGAAATAACAAACCTCTTGTGCTTTGCCTTGCCACCAATGATGCTCTTGGTATAAATTTAAAAAACATAGGTGGGCTGATGGTAAGAAAAAATATTTTCTTTGTGCCTTTTGGACAGGATAATCCATCTAAAAAACCTCTGTCTATGATTTCTGATTTTGAAAAGATAGAGGATACTTTGAAAAAAGCTTTGGAATATGAGCAAATACAACCTATACTGATTTAAAGATAGAAAAGGCTGTTGCAATGAAAACAACAGCCTAGAGTTTTAATTATATTACATAATTTTTTAAGCTACCAATTTTTTCTATGAGACATTCTATTACATCACCTTTTTTAAGAAATTTTGGTGGCTGGAAGCCCATACCAACGCCAGCAGGTGTGCCCATAGAAATTATAGTACCAGCCTTTAATGTAGAGCCTTGAGATAATTCGCTTATAACATGAGGAATATCGAAAATAAGCAAGCCAGTATTACTATCTTGTCTAAGCTCTCCATTTATGTAAGACTGTATAGAAAGTACAGGTGGTCTATCAAACTCGTCTTCTGTTACAATATCAGGTCCCATAGGGCAGAAACCATCAAGACTTTTGCCGAAATACCATTGCTTGTGTCTTGTCTGGAGATTTCTTGCACTAACGTCATTTAAAATTGTATATCCAAAAACATAGTCAAAAGCATTTTCTTTTGAAACATTCTTAGCATCTTTTCCTATTATCACAGCTAATTCACATTCGTAATCTAAACTGTCTACTAATTCAGAATATGAAGGAATATTACCTTCTGTAGCAACACATTCATTAGCTCTTTTTGAAAAATATACGGCATAAGGTCTATCGCCACCAAAGGCCTCTTTTTTGTAACGAGCTGATTCCTCAGCATGTGCCATATAGTTAATACCTAGACAGATTATGTCCTGTTTAGGATTAGGAATTGGAGCAAGAATTTCAGTTTCTGCTACATTAATCTTATCAGAAACTAAACTCAATAATTCCTGTGTAGATTTATTAGACTCTATTAATTCATTCATAGAATTGTAAGGTAAGGTATATATTAAATCATCTTTTACTATACCCACTTTTGTATGGTTATTGTGTTTAAAAGTTCTTAATCTCATTTTTTCACACTCCTTTATTTAATTATATCATATTGGCAAACAAAATTAAATATAAAAAGTTTATACGAACAAATGTTTGACAAAGGCAAAAATATATTGTATAATGTCGATAAATCGAAGATATGTTCGAAAAAAAGGGGGAGAAAGATGAAAGAATATAAAAATTGTATTAATAGAATTATGGTGGCTTTATTGTCCGTATTTGCTTTTTCTATAGTTTATGGAATATGTTGGCTTATAAATGCAGGATTTGAACGTATGATTGCTTTTACTATGCCTTTTGTAGTAGTAGCTGAAATTTCTTGGGTATTGTTTGGTGTAAATGCTGATTTAGAGGAAAAAAGAAGAAAAGAAAGGGCTATAGCTAGACAAAAGAGAAAAAGTTTGGATTATGGAAATAACGTTATTTACGGCTTTGCAGAAAAAGAAAGAGACAAATATTATTTGTTCAAGGTTTCTTAATCAGGTAGAAAATGGTTTTTGGTTGACAAATTTGTTGTTCTGAATTAAAATCATTATGTAAATACTGATTTAAAGAAAGGAAACAGAAAAATGAAAATTGCTTTAATCAATGAAAACAGTCAGGCAGCAAAGAACGAATTAATCTTCAATACTTTAAAGAGTGTAGTTGAACCTATGGGTCATGAAGTATTTAACTATGGTATGTACTCTGCTGATGACGAAGCACAGCTTACATATGTTCAGAATGGTATTCTTGCAGCTATTTTATTAAACTCTGGTGCAGCTGATTTTGTTATCACTGGTTGTGGTACAGGTGAAGGTGCAATGCTTGCTTGTAATGCTTTCCCAGGTGTTTTATGTGGTCATGTTGTTGACCCATCTGATGGTTATATGTTTGCTCAGATTAACGATGGTAACTGTGCAGCTTTCCCATTTGCTAAGGGCTTTGGTTGGGGTGCTGAATTAAACCTTAAGTATACTTTCGAACAGCTTTTCTGTGGTGAAAGTGGTCAGGGTTACCCAAGAGAAAGAGTAGTACCAGAACAGAGAAACAAGAAAATTCTTGACGAAGTTAAGAAGGTTACTCATACTGATTTAATTACTATTCTTAATAACCTTGATAAGGACCTTGTTAAGGGTGCTATCAGTGGTGAAAAGTTCCAGGAATATTTCTTTGCTAATTGCAAGGATGAAAAGATTGCTGAATGTGTTAAGGCTCTTTTAGCTTAATCAATAATATTTGGTAGTAAAAATGCTCTCGTTTTATAGCGAGAGCATTTTTGTGTCATATTTGTTTTACATAGGTAAAAGTAACATAGCTACTTTAAAGAATACGAAAACGGAGAAAGTATCTACAATAGTTGTAATAAGTGGAGATGCCATAATAGCAGGGTCCAATTTAAGTTTTTGTGCAACCATTGGGAGTATACAACCAATTAATTCAGATAAAATAACAATAAGCATAAGTGTAACACCTATTGTAAATGATAAAAGTACAGTAGAAAAAGTGAACTGATTTCTATACATAATGTATATTCTTATACCATTTACTATTGCAAGAGCAACACCTACAACTAAAGCAATTCTAAATTCTTTAAACATTACTTTGAAAATATCTTTAAACTTAATTTCTTCGAGAGCAAGACCACGAATTACAAGAGTTGAACTCTGAGAACCACAGTTACCACCGGTATCCATAAGCATTGGTATAAATGAAACTAGAATAGGGATAGCAGTAAATGCGTTTTCGTATTTTGTTATTATTGTACCAGTAAGAGTTGCAGAAAGCATAAGGAATAAAAGCCATAATATTCTATGCTTTGCATGACTAAATACAGATGTTTTGAAATAACTATCCTCAGTAGGTGTCATGGCAGCCATAATTGCGAAATCTTCTTCAGTTTCGTCTTCCATAACGTCCATGGCATCATCGACAGTAATTATACCAATTAATCTGTCTTCGTTATCTACAACAGGAATAGCAAGTAAGTCATATTTTGAGAATTTCTTAACCACATCTTCTTTATCGTCAAGAGTATTTACAGCTATGATGTTGGAATCCATAATATCTGAAATTTTACAAGAATAGTCATTTAAAAGTAAATCCTTAACAGAAACAGTACCTAAAAGTTTTCTGTCCTTTTCAATAACATAACAAGTGTAAATTGTTTCCTTGTCTACGCCTGTTTTTCTGATTATGCTAAAGGCTTCTTCAACTGTCTGCTGTGGACGGAAGTTGACGTACTCAGTTGTCATAATACTTCCGGCACAATCCTTAGGATACTTTAAAATATCATTTATAGTGTTTCTAGTTTCTCTATCTGTGTTCTTAAGTATTTTCTTTACAACACTTGCAGGCATTTCTTCAATTAAGTCTACAGCATCGTCAATGAAAAGGTCTTCCATAATTGCTTCAATTTCTTTATCTGAAAAACCTTTGATGATAAGTTCCTGTTCGTCACTATCAAGGTGAGCAAAAGTATCTGCTGCCAACTCTTTAGGTAAAAGTCTAAAAAGCAAAATGACATCAGTTCTAGGTACTTCCTCAAATATGTTTGAAATATCAGCAGGGTTCTGTTCTGCCAAAAGTTCTTTTAATTCTTTTAAATTTCTGTCATTTAAAAGTTGTACGGCCTTTTTTGTTAATTCTAATTCTTCAGTATTCAAGGTCAATCACCTCTTCTTATTTTTTTTATTTCTTCCTCACTTGTAGTGATGTAAGCAGTTTTGTTTGTTTCGTATATTACAAAACCTGGTTTAGAACCATTAGGCTTTTTAACATTTTTCTTTTCGGTGTAATCTACAGGCACCTTTGAGGAGTTCTTAGCTTTACTGTAAAAAGCTGATAGCATAGCTCCCTCATTAAGAGTAGTGTCTGGTATTGTATGACCATTTGCAACAATAATTACATGAGAACCTGGGATGTTTTTAGTATGCATCCAAATATCTCTCGGTCGTGCAAATTTTAAAGTTAATTCATCATTTTGAATATTATTTTTACCAACATAAATATCAAAACCATCTTGAGAAATAAAATGCAAAGGAACAGAATGTTTCTTGCTTTTATCTTTTTGGTTCTTAACTTTCTTTACATAGCCTTCTTCTCTAAGTTCACGTCTTATTTCTTTTACGTCCTGCTCATCAGTACAGTTGTTTACAGACGTAAGAACACTTTCAAGATAGGCAAGTTCTTCATCGTTTGATTTTATTTGGTCTTTAAGAGCTTCAAATGTTCTCTTAGCCTTATTGTAAGCTTTATAATACTTTTGAGCATTTTCAGAAGGTGTTTTATTGCTGTCTAATTCTATAGCTACTAATTCTTGATTTTCAGAATAATAATTAGGTAACTCAACCGTTGTCATACCTTTTTTGATTGAATAAATGTTAGCAGTTAAAAGCTCACCTTTAAGCCTTAATTCATCTCTGTTTTTAATACTTCTGAGAGTTTGCATCTGAATATCTTTTTTTCGTATGCAACGCTCAATGTTTTGAGTAATAAGTTTTCTTAAATCTTGAGTTTTTTGTCCTATTCTGTAGGCAAAGTCTCTATTAGCATAAAAACTTTCGATTAGTTCAGATATTGAAGTATATTTCTTTATTTCAAATCCGTTGAACTGAGACATTTCAATAGGACTAAAATCTATAGTTTTACCTTTTTCGTTAGTGATGCTTTCAGGGTAAAATCTATTTGCTTTTATATCTTCAACTAACTTGGCAAATTCATTGAAAATTACTTCTTTCTGAATGTCGGTTAAAGCCTCTACGGGTGTTGAACCGTTTACATTTGCTCTGTAACAAATTTCAGAAGCTGCAATAGGGCTGATACCTGTATAATTTTTGTATATAACAGACTGGATTTCAAAAGAAGGGTTGTTTCCTAAAACCTCTTTAAAATTATTATCATCTAATTCAAGGGTGTTGATTTTGCCTTGAGATGGAGGGAGTGTATACTCTCTGCCGGGCAAAACTTCTCTAACAGAACTGGTATCATGACCTATATGTTTTATACAGTCTAATATAGTATTATTTTCATCTGTAAGAATAATATTACTATGTCTACCCATTATCTCTAAGACAAGTTTTTTTACAGAATAATCGCCAAGTTCATTAAGTGATTCTACATAGATGTTTAATATTCTGTCAAAATCAGGCTGTTCAATTTTTATTATTTTACCACTTTGTAAATGTTTACGCATTACCATACAAAACAATGGTGGTGTCATTGGATTGCTAGGGTTTGTTTGCGTAAAATGAAATTTCGGATTTGATGCATTGGAGGTCAACAACAGTTTGTAAGCTTGACCCATACTTCTTATTCCTAATATAATTTCGTCTTTCTCAGGTTGATAAACTTTATCAATTCTTCCTCCGAGTATTTTATCTTCAATTTCAGCCTTAATAGCTGAAACAGTAATACCGTCAAATGCCATTGTGATTCCTCCTAAACGGTAATATTATACCGAATTTTTTGGTTGTTTTCAATACTTGTTTAAAATTATTCTGTGCTTTTACTGATTTTTTACCTACCTATAGTAAAAATTTTACTTATTTATAAAAAAACTCTTTAAATTAATTTAAAGTTATAGTATAATAAATTGATATTTAGTAAAACGAAAGAGGTAGTTTTATGAAAAGTATGACAGGCTATGGTAGAGGCGAGTGTACAATGTATGAACGCAAGTTCACCGTTGAAATAAAAGCTGTAAACCATAGATATAATGATATTACAGTTAAATTACCAAGAGCAATAATGGGCTTTGAAGACGAGATAAAGAAAGCTATTTCTAAAAAAGTCTTTAGAGGTAAGCTAGATGTCTTTGTTAATTTTGAATCTTTTTCCCAAGAAGATGTTAACATAAGTGTAAATGAGCCTTTGGCAAAATCTTATACAGAAACATTGAGAAAACTTAAGTCTGACTTACAGCTTGAGGGAGATGTTACCATTGAGATGGTTTCTAAATTTCCGGATGTAATTACAGTAGATAAGAATATTTCTAATGAAAATACTGAAAATGAAATTAGAGAATGTCTTATGAAGGCTGTTGAAGATGCTACAGATGCCTTTGTTGCTATGAGAGAAGTTGAAGGCGAAACTCTTAAAAAGAACATTATTGAAAAGGTTGCTTTTGTAAATGATGCTTTACAGAAAATAGAGGAAAGAGCTCCTTTTGTATCTAAGGACTATAGAGCAAGACTTGAGGCTAAATTGGCTGATTTAGACGAAATTCAAGTTGACGAAAGCAGACTTCTTACAGAGGTTATGTTGTTTGCTGATAAGGCTTGTATTGATGAAGAAATTACAAGATTGCACTCTCATATTTCCCAGATGTACAGCATTGTAGAGGAGAGTGTTCCTGTAGGTAGAAAATTAGATTTCCTTGTTCAAGAAATGAATAGAGAAACTAATACTATTGGTTCTAAGTCTAACGATATACAAATAACTAACCACGTTGTGGATATTAAAAGTGAAATTGAAAAAATTCGTGAACAAATTCAAAATATAGAGTAGGTGATGATGTGAAACTTATTAATATAGGTTTTGGTAATACTGTTCCGACAAGCAGGATTATAGCTGTTGTCAGCCCAGAATCTGCACCTATTAAAAGACTTATTCAAGATAGAAAGGAAGCTGGTCTTGCTATTGATGGTACTTTGGGGCGAAGAACTCGTTCAGTTATTGTTCTTGATAGCAACCATATTGTGCTTTCAGCTTTGCAACCGGATACAATTTCAGCTAGAATAAACGGTAAAGACTTAAAATTAGATACAGAAGATAGATTAGGAGAGGAAAGTTTATGAAAAAAGGACTTCTTATAGTTGTTTCTGGGCCATCTGGTGCAGGAAAAGGTACTGTAATGGGTAAACTTTTAGAAACAGGTAAATATGCTTTGTCTATTTCTGCAACAACTAGAAAACCTAGAGAGGGAGAAATTGACGGTAAGTCATATTTCTTCAAGACAAAGGAAGAATTTGAACAGCTTATTGCTGACAAAAGATTGTTAGAGTATGCCTGTTTTTGTGATAATTACTATGGTACACCTCTTGATTATGTTCAGGAACAGATGAACAATGGTAAAAATGTTATTCTTGAAATAGAAGTACAAGGGGCTATGGAAGTAAAGAAAATGTTACCTGATACAGTAATGATTTTTATGCTTCCACCAAGTTTTGAAGAATTACACAATCGTTTGGTAAATAGAGGTACTGAAACTATTGATGTAATTGAAAAAAGAATGTCGAGAGCTAAAGAGGAAGTTGGCTTAATAGAAAATTACGATTATGTAGTTGTAAATGAAGATATTGAAGATACAGCCTCAGCTATTGACAATATAGTAGAAAGTGAAAAAAGTAAGGTAAAACATAACTTAAATACAGTAAATAGAATTTTAAAAGGAGAGTAATAAAAATGTTAAAACCATCATATGCACAACTTATGGACGTATTAAATAAGGGCTCTAAGGAAAATGTTACAAGCCGTTATTCTGTAGTTATTGCAGCAGCAAAGAGAGCTAGACAGCTTATTGACGGTGATGAACCAATGGTATTTGGTTATACAGAAGATAAGCCTTTATCAACAGCAGTTGCTGAAATCGAAAAAGGTAAGATTAAGATTGTTCCAGTTGGTGAAGGTACAGTTTTAAACTTACACAAAGACCAAGATATTGAAGAAGAAATTCTCAATGAACTTAAAAAAGAAGCAAAAGAAACTGAAGAAGAAAAAGTGCCTACAAGTTTTGAAGAAAACGAAGCTGAGGTAGAAGTAGCAGAAGATGAAATTACTGAGGAGTAATTTTGTCGATTTGGGCTGATGTATATTCAGCCCAATATTTTTTTGGAGGGAATATACTTGAATTATGCAGAAATAGTAATTGCTAATGCAAATGAAAATCTGGATAGAGTTTTTCATTATGGTGTGCCTGAAAATTTAAGGAATGTCATAGAAGTCGGTATGAGAGTATATGTCCCTTTTGGAAAGGGTAACCATAGAACTGAAGGCTATGTAATAGGCTTTACAGATGAAATAGATTTTGATAAAAGTAAAATCAAAAATATTTATTCAATGGCTGAAAGTTATGTGGTTATTTCACAAAAAAGGTTACAGCTTGCTTATTGGATGAAAGAAAAATACTATTGTTCAATAGGCAGTGCAATTATGGCTATTACTCCCAAAATAGTAAAAGAAAAGGCTTTTAAATGTGTTTCTGTTAATAAAAAATGTGAAAATTTATCTGAAAAAATACAACAGGTTTTAAAAAAACAGACTAAACAAAAGGCTGTTTTAGAAATGCTTTTAAATGGTAGTGTAGTTCCTGTAAGTCATATTAAAAATCTGCTTGGAGTTACAGATAGCCCCATTGATAGTCTTGTTAAAAAGGGTATTTTGGTCATAGAAAATGTTCAAACTTATAGAGGTAATTGTAATTTTGAATACAGAAATAGAACAATTGCACCAATATTAAATGAAGAACAAACAAATGCAGTTAATGTTTTAAACGATAGTATTGACAATCAAAATACAAAACCTATTTTAATAAAAGGTGTTACAGGAAGTGGCAAAACAGAAGTTTATATGGCTGCCATAGAAAGGGCTTTGCAGATAGGTAAACAATGTATAGTCCTTGTGCCGGAAATTTCTTTGACACCACAAACTGTAGATAGATTTGTTTCAAGATTTGGTGATAAAGTTGCTGTTACACATTCAAGATTGTCAGACGGTGAAAGATATGACCAATGGAATAGAGCAAGAAAAAACGAAATTTCTGTTATGATTGGACCTAGGTCAGCTATTTTTACCCCTTTTGAAAATTTAGGTCTTGTTGTTATTGATGAAGAACACGAAACTACTTATAAATCAGACCAACAAAGTCCTAAATTTGATGCAAGGGAAGTAGCAGAAAAATTAGGTGAGTTGTATAATTCTGTAACAGTTTTAGGCAGTGCTACCCCATCTATTACAAGTTTCTATAAGGCTAAACATAATATATATAAGTTAGTTCAATTAAATAATAGAGTAAATAACGCATATCCCGATGTAAAAATTGTTGATATGCGAAGTGAATTGGCAGATGGAAATAAATCCATTTTCAGTAGAGATTTGCAATATAATATTTCAAAGGCTATTTCCAATGGAGAACAGATAATTCTGTTTTTAAATAGACGTGGATTTTCAAATTTTGTTTCCTGTAGAAGTTGTGGACACGTTATGAAATGTAATAATTGTAATGTTAATTATACATTTCACAAAAGTATAAATAAACTTATGTGTCATTACTGTGGTAAAATAATTCAAGTACCTACGGTTTGCCCAGAATGTGGTTCAAAGTATATTAGGCATTTCGGCTCTGGTACTGAAAAAATACAGCAGGAAGTTGAAAAACTGTTTCCGAAGGCTAGAACTTTGCGTATGGATTTGGATACTACAACAAGAAAAAATAGTCACCAAACAATACTAGAGAAGTTTAGAAATCAGGAGGCAGATATTCTAATTGGAACACAGATGATAGCAAAAGGATTGGATTTTCCTAATGTTTCATTGGTAGGGGTTATATCTGCTGACTTATCCCTAAATTCTGGAGATTATAATTCAAGTGAAAATACATTTCAGCTTGTTACACAGGTTGCTGGCAGAGCTGGTAGAGCCGATGTTTCAGGAAAAGTTATAATACAGACTTATAATCCTGAAAATTATTGCATACAATATGCTGCCAAAAATGATTATATTGATTTTTATAATGAAGAAATAGAATATAGAAGACAATTAAAATACCCACCTTTTGGTAATTTTTTTGTTGTTTTATTTACGGGAGTAGATTATAATTTAGTTGTAAGGCTGTTGGAAGAATTACACTTCATAATGGAACATTATAATAAAAATAATCAGTTTACATTATTGGGACCTATGCCTGCTACTATTTCCAAAATAAATAATAAGTATAGGTATCAAATAGTTGTAAAATCAACAGAAGAAACAAAACTGAAAAATTATGTTTTGTACTGTTTAAATAAACTTAAAACCAGACAAAAACTGGATAAGATAAATATTGGATTGTATTTAAATCCAAACCATAGTGTATAGGAGGATAATTATGGCTATTAGACAAATCAGAGGTAAAGATGAAGAAATTTTAAGAAAGAAGTGTAAAGAAGTAAAGGAAATTACACCAAGAATTCTTGAAATGCTTGACGATATGGTAGATACTTTAAATGCTGATGAATATGGTGTAGGTCTTGCAGCCCCACAGGTTGGCATTTTAAAGAGAATGGTTGTTATTGATGTAGGCGAGGGTATGATTGAATTAATTAACCCTGTTATTGTTGAAACTAGTGGTTCTCAGACTGGTTATGAAGCATGTTTATCAGTACCTGGTGTTAAGGGTATTGTTACAAGACCTAACTATGTTAAGGTAGAAGCATTAAATCGTAAGGGTGAAAAGTTTACTGTAGACGGAACAGAACTTCTTGCCAGAGCGTTTTGTCATGAAATTGACCACTTAGATGGTATTTTATATATTGACCATGTTGAGGGCGAGTTACAATCTTCATATGAAGATTTCGAAGGTGAGGAGGAATAAAATAATATGAAAATATTATTTATGGGTACACCTGAATTTGCTGCTGTAAATCTTAAAGCTATTGTAGATAAGCACGATGTAGTAGCTGTTGTAAGTCAGCCAGACAGACCAAAGGGTAGAGGTAAAAAACTTCAGCCAACTCCTGTTAAGGAAGTTGCGTTAGAGTATAATATTCCAGTTTATCAGCCGGAAAAAATTAAGGATAAGGAATTTGTAGATTTCCTTAAGACTATTGATGCAGATGTATATGTTGTAGTTGCATATGGACAGATATTGTCACAGGAAATTCTCGATATTCCAAAGTATGGTTGCGTAAATGTTCATGGCTCGTTACTTCCAAAGTATAGAGGTTCTTCACCTATACAATGGAGTATATTAAATGGAGATAAGATTACAGGTGTTACAACTATTTTAATGGATAAAAACTGTGACACAGGTGATATGCTTGTAAAAAAGACCATGGAAATATTGCCGGATGATACTTATGGTAGCCTTCACGATAGAATGGCACCTATTGGAGCAGAGGTTTTACTTGAAACTCTTGAAAAAATTGAAAATGGCACTGTTGTAAGAGAAAAACAGAATGAGGCAGAGGCTGTTCATGTGCCTATGATATTTAAATCAATGGGTGAAATAGATTGGACTAAAAATTCTAATGAAATAGTAAATCTTATACATGGTTTAAATCCGGCACCTGGTGCATTTACAAATTATAACAATGAAGTAATGAAGATTTGGAATGCAAAGGAAACTACAGGAAATGGTCAGGCCGGAGAAATTTTAGTTGCTGATAGCAAAAAAGGTCTTGTAGTCGCTACAGGTAATGGTGCTATTGAAATTACAGAAATTCAGGCAAAAGGTGGCAAAAAGATGAACCCAAAGGATTATCTTAGAGGTCACGCAATGGAAGAAAAAACAGTATTAAAATAATCAGACTTTTTTTGATTGTTATCGTATATGCTTGTATATTATGAATAGGAGATGAGATTTATGCTTTTATATTATGGTGTAATTCTTGTTGCGATTTTAGCTTTGTTTTTTCAGGCTAATGTAACAAGCACATTTGGTAAGTATTCCAAAATAAGAAGTTCGAGAGGCTATACAGGCGCTGATGTAGCCAGAATGTTGTTAAGCCAAAATGGTATTACAGATGTTAGTGTACAGCCCATTAGAGGTAATTTAACAGACCATTATAATCCAGTTAATAAAACTCTCAATCTTTCAGAGAGTGTTTATAATTCGACAAGTGTAGCTGCTCTTGGTGTAGCTGCTCACGAAACTGGACATGCCGTTCAGCATGCAAAGGGTTATGTACCTTTACTTATGAGAAGTGCTATTTTCCCAGCAGTTTCTTTTAGTGGCAAGATTGCAATGCCACTTTTCATAGTTGGTATATTACTTGCTAATTTTATTAACTCACCAATTCTTGCTTTAATTGGGGCTTGGTTATATGTATTTGTAGTAATTTTCCAAATTATTACATTGCCTGTAGAATTTAATGCGTCAGCAAGGGCTTTAACAATGCTTAGAGATTATAATTTCCTTGATGAAACAGAAGTTAGAGGTGCTAGAAAGGTTCTTTCAGCAGCAGCTATGACTTATGTTGCTGCAGCAGCTGCATCTATATTACAGTTCCTTAGACTTCTTGCTATAGCAAATTCTTCAAGACGTAATAACTAAATACTTTTGTTTTAGAAAACAACTGGCTAAAAAAGTCAGTTGTTTTTTGTTGCTTATTATAGACAAAAAATAACCCCAAAAGTTAGAGTTTTAAAACTAACCTTTGGGGTAAATTGTTTTATTTCACTTTTTCTAAGAAAGTTTTTATTCTTTCATTTTTTGGATTGATTATTACATCTTCAGGAGTGCCGTAGTCAATAACGTATCCTTTATCCATAAACATAATCTTATCAGCTACTTGAGCAGCAAAGCCAATTTCGTGGGTTACAATAAGCATTGTAATACCTTCTTTAGCTAAATCGCTCATTACACTTAATACTTCCCCTGTAAGTTCAGGGTCAAGGGCAGAAGTTGGTTCATCGAATAATATAATTTCGGGATTTCTCATTAATGCTCTAGCAATAGCTACACGCTGTTTTTGACCACCGGATAATGTAGAAGGCATAGCATCAATTTTATCAAGCAATCCGACCTTAGCCAAAGTTGATTCAGCTAATTTTGATATTTCCTCTTTTGTACCTTGCTTGTTTAAAAGTGGGGCACACATAAGATTTTTTCTTATGCTCATATGAGGGAAAAGATTAAAGTGCTGGAATACCATACCAGCTTTTGAAAGTGCTTTTGCCTTTTCTTTTTTTGATACATAAACGCCGTCTTTACATAAATTTTCTCCTGCAATAGCAATAGAACCACCATCTACAGTCTCTAAGTCTATTAAACTTCTTAAAAATGTACTTTTACCAGAACCGGAAGAACCTAATATTGCAACAACTTCTCCTTTATTAACTTGGAGGCTAATGCTTTTTAATACTTCTAAATTTCCGAAACTTTTCTTTATATTTTTTGCTTCAATTTCGTACATATTTTTACCTCCTAATTAAAATGAAAATTTCTTTTCTATCTTTTTGAATAATACAGATAAAATATAACTTAAAATTAAGTATAATGCTGCAGCAACAGCATAAGCTAAAACATTAGTAGACTCATTTACGATTTTCTTTGTTTCATCCAATAAATCAGAAAGACCGATTGTTGATATAAGAGCGGTATCTTTTATAAGTATAATAGTTTCGTTTGCAACAGCAGGTAATGAAATTCTGAACATTTGTGGCATAACTATTTTAAATTTAGTTTGCATTTCAGAAATACCTAAAACTTTTGCGGCTTCATACTGACCCTTATCAACAGAAAGAAGACCACCTCTAAATATTTCAGCAAAATATGCTGCATAATTTAATATAAAAGCTATTGCACCGGCAGTAAATCTGTCAGGTAAAGTTAAATACTGTCCTATTACAGGAATAAAAGGCAAACCAAACCATACAAAGAAGATTTGAAGAAGGAGAGGAGTACCTCTAAATAAAAGAATATAAAATCCTACTATTTTGTTTAATATAACATTTTTACTTGTATATAAAAATGTTAAAATAAGTCCTAAGATTATAGAAAAGCATATAGTAATAACAAATAATTTGAGAGTGATAAGACATCCTGTAGACATTCTGCCTATCCAATTCATTAAACTAGCTAAATCCATTTTTTCACTTCCTTTACAATAATAAAAGGGGCTGAACACAGCCCCAGTGTTTTTATTTATTAGTTATTGTTTACAACAATATCTTCGCCAAACCACTTGTTAGAAATTTCAGCAGCTGTACCATCAGCTGATAATTCATTAAGAGCAGTCTGTAATTTGTCAATTAATTCTGTGTTGCCTTTCTTTGCAGCAATACCATATTGTTCAGTACCAAAACTATCATCTAAAACCTTAAATTTCTTGTCTGGATTTTGAGCAAGGTAATATCTTGCAACAATTTCATCTACAACAACAGCGTCAACTCTACCGATTTCTAAGTCAGTAAAAGCAAGTACATTTGTTTCATATGTAGGGTTAGATGCAAATTGATTGTGAATTTCGTCAGCATTAATAGCATCAACAGCTGAAGAACCCTTTTGAACACCAACATTTTTACCAACTAAATCAGCTTTTGATTTAATGTCAGAACCATCTTTTACAACAATAATCTGACGATTGTTAAGGTAAGGCTTTGTAAATTCCATACTTGCAAGTCTGTCATCAGTAATAGTGAAGCCGTTCCAGATTAAGCTGATTTTACCTGTGTTAAGTTCCATTTCTTTACTATCCCAGTCAATAGGCTGGAATTCTATTTTACAACCCATCTTTTCAGCGGCAGCTTTTGCAAGGTCAATATCGAAACCAACAAGTTCGTTTTTATCATCTCTAAAGCCCATTGGTGGGAACTGGTCATCAAGACCTACGATAATCTTATCTGTACTTGCTGTTGTTTCAGCATTGTTGTTTGCACTACCACAGCCAACAACGCCTAAAAGCATAGTAGCTGAAAGAATAATTGATAAAAGTTTTTTCATAATATCCCTCCGAAATTATTTTATTATACTAATACTTTACCACATTAGAGTGGTATATGTAAAGAGTTTTTTAAAAAAATTAAAAAAATTCTTGACAAACAATAAATTATGTTGTAAAATAGCTTTTGTTGGTGACGGAAGTTACTGAGTATGTACGTGTAGCTCAGCTGGATAGAGCGTCTGACTACGGATCAGAAGGCCGCGTGTTCGAATCATGTCACGTACATTTTTGAAAGCACATTTCCATTTGGAGATGTGCTTTTTTCGTATATAAAAATGTTTTATATAGCTTTATTTTTGGGTAATATTTTCCATATAAAATGTATAAAATATAGTATTGGATTTTTTATAAATTTTTCTTTGCTTTTATATAAAAAATCTGTTGAAATTTATTGTTCTATATAGTATTATGTAGGTTAGTAAATTTATAATGGTGGGGGAATATGTTTTGAGAAGAAAAAGAAGCAGATACAATGCAAAAACTAGGTTGCAAGAAATGGCAAGGAGGGTGAATGAAGAATTAGATACTAATACTTCAACCTTGGAAGAATCAAATGTCCATGTTGAAATGGATGTGGATTTAGATAATAGTGAATTAGAAGATGAAAAAATTGATAAATTAGATATTCCTATTCCAAAACACAATGAAGATGAAACATATAACGATGAAGAAAATGAAAAGTCCGAAGAAGATATGGATGAATATATAGTTGGTCATAGAGTTAAAAGAGGTAAGAAAAAAAATAATAAAAATTCTGATAAGAAAATAGTTGAAGAAGATATTGAGGATGTTAATATCAAAAAATCTAAAAAGGGCAAAAAGATTGCGATAACTTCTGCTGTAACTATTATTATTGCCGGTGTTGCATATTGTTCAGTTGCTTATGGGTATTATGGAAATAGACTTTTACCTAATACATACGTAAATGGTATAGACTATTCAAACGAAACAGCTGATAAGTTTACAAGTGAATTAAAAAAACAAATTGAAAATTATAGCCTTACAATTAAAAAAGGTGGAGAAGATATTGATACCATAAAAGGTGCAGATTTAGAAATTTCTTTAGCAGATGAAGGTGAAAAAGAAGTGTTGTCTGCAATAAAGAAACAAAATAAAATATTATGGCCTTTAAGTTTTAAGAATAAAACTAATTTGAATATTTCTGGCGTGGTAACTGCAAATAGTGATAAATTAAATGAGATTTATACAAACTTAAAGGTTTTATCTGTTCCTGTAACAGCAGAATACCAAGACGCAAAGGTTTTGTTTAAAGACGGAAAGTTTGTTGTACAAGCTCCGATTCCATCTGATGAAATAGATGAAGAAAGATTAAAAAGTAATATTCTGAGCTGTGTATCTTCGTTAACACCAGAGCTAAATCTTGATGACGGTAATTGTTACGTACAGGGTGAAAGTAATACTGACACTGAAGCATTGCAAAAAGTATGTGATGAAGCAAATGCTAAATATCCAAACTTAAATATTAAAATTATGCTTGAAGGAAGCGATATAAATTTAGCAGAGGAACTTGTTCCAGATGCTTTAATTGTTGCTGATGATGGTTCAGTCAGTGTAACTTCTGATTCTATAGATAAAGCCATTGCCAAAGCTAAAGAAAAATATTCTACTGTAGGAGAAACTGTTAAATTTAAAACTGCTCACGGAGATACTGTAGAAGTTAGTGGTGGTGATTATGGCAATATAATGAAAGTAGACGGATTAAAAGAACTACTTGAAAAGGGTATATTAAAAGGAGAAGGTGTTAATGCATCTGTTCCATATAAGTCAAACTGCCTTAACAATAACCCTAAAGTAGAAGGAACATATGTAGAAGTGGATTTAACAAATCAGTACTTATATATGTTTGTTAATGGAAAGAAAGTAGTTGAAACACCTGTTGTTACAGGTAAGGTTGGGGCTAGAGCAACACCTCAGGGTGTCTATATGCTCAAAAATAAGATAATGGATGTTCCTCTTGTTGGTGATAACTACGTAACACCGGTTAAATACTGGATGCCATTTAATGGTGGTATAGGTTTACATGATGCAGTATGGCAAAGTGCTTTTGGCGGAGAAAGATATAAAACTAAAGGCTCTCATGGCTGTGTTAATCTTCCTATGAGTAAAGCTAAAGAAATATATGAAAATGCTACAGTGGGAATGCCTGTTGTATGTTATTATCACGATAAACTTTCTGGATTTGATGTGGTTAAATCTCCAGACCCTGTTATGTCTACTTATAGAGGCTTAACTGCAAATGAACAGAGAATGTTGTCAGATATTAAACATGGCAGAAAAGCTCAGGGTGCAGTATACGATAGTAATGTTGGGGAAAATGCTAAAAAGTATGGAAATACAGATGTTTCAAATACTGAAAGTTTAAAGAAGGCTGTTACTAGCGAAAGCATAAGCGAATATGCACCAGAGGAAATTAGTCCTGCTGAAAATGAAGGTGGAAACGATACAATTACAGATAATGTTGCTACACCTGCAGGAATTGAATAAAGTTTTTGCTCCTGCAAAAGGAGAAAATTATGCAAAAAAATATACAGAATGATGAAGATGATAAAATGAAAACAACTGATAGTTCAAAAGTTGTAAATGAAATGATTAAAGAATTAATATCAGAAGATGAGTTATCTGATATAGAAAGTACAAACGAAACTCATAAAAGAAAAACTAATGAAGATGTTGTTAGTCATAGGAGAGCAAGAAGAAATAAATCCAAAAACAGACATACCAGAAAAGGGAAAACCAAAAAAACTAAAAAGAAAAATAAAAAGACAAACAAGAAACTAAATAAAGTACTTAAAATTATAGGTATTACTTTAGCTGTATTGGTAGTTGTTCTTGCAATCGTTTATTTCGGTATAGCATATATATATTATAACAATAGATTTCTTAATGGAACTGTTATAAATGGTTATGAGTGCTCTAATATGAAAGTTGAAGAAGCCTTTAATAATATAGATAAAGATGTCAATTCCTTTAATTTGACCATAAGTAAGGGCGAAGATGTTCTTGATGTTGTTAAGGGTAGTGATATAGGTATTAATACAGGAAATACTGATAATCAGATGAAAGAAATTTGCGATAAGCAGAAAAAATATCTATGGTTAAAGTATTTTAGAGAAAAACAAGAACCTATTACGACTAATGATATGGTTCAATATGACGAAGAAAAGTTTAATAACTGTATTGCTAACTTAAAGTCTATGAATATGACACCAACTGTAGTAAGTCAAGATGCTAAACTTGATTTTTCAGGAAGTAATTATAAGATTGTAGCTGAAGTCTATGGTAATGAGATTAATAAAGACACTTTAAAGAATCTTATTATGCAAAATGTTCAATCTCTTAAGCCACAAAACTATAGTACAAAAATTGATGTAGCTACAAGTGACTGTTATATAAAGCCTAACATTACAAAGGATAATGAAAAATTGGTTAATGCTTGTAATAAAGCAAACAGCATACTCAACAGTACATTTGCCGTTAAGGTTATAAATAAAGTGGAAAACATTGATTCAGCTACTGTAAAATCTTGGGTTAGCGTAGATAAAGATTTTAATGTCAATGTTGATGAAACAAAAATAGGAAATTATGTAGAAACATTAAATTCTAAATATACTACCTATGGCAAAGATAGAAAATTCAAAACGACTTATGGTGATGTTGTTACTGTATCAAAAGGTGATTATGGTAGAAAATTAAATGCCACATCATTAAAAACAGATTTAGTTAGTGCTGTAAAAAATGGAAAAAGTTCTACAGTAGTTACTAAGTTTTCAAGAACTGCTATGGGTTCTTTTGAAAATGATTTAGGAACAACATATGCAGAAATTGATTTAACAAACCAGAGAATGTGGATGTACAAAGATGGTAAAATTGTAGTAGCTACAGATGTGGTTACTGGTAAGCCTGATGGAGAACACGATACACCACAAGGAACTTATAAATTGAAATATAAGGAGAAAAATGCGACCTTAAAAGGTGCTAATTACTCAACACCTGTTGCGTGGTGGATGCCTTTTAATGGAGATATAGGTATGCACGATGCGACATGGCAGCCTACATTTGGTGGAGATAGATATATAAAACACGGTTCTCATGGTTGTGTTAATTTACCTCTTGATAAGGCAGCATCAATATTCAATTATGCTGTTGTAAATATGCCTGTAGTCTGCTATTATCACGCAAAAGCTGAAAATCCAAGTGCTTCAAATACTTCAACAGAAACAACAACACAAACTACGACAAAGGCTAGTTAAAAAATATAGTTAAAAATTTAGGTGGTTTTACTATTGACAAAATTATGTTTAATTGTTAATATTATGACATAAGGTTTTGCATAACTGACGGAGTGTGGATAACCACAAGGGAGTGCAAAATGTCGATGCCGACCGTCTGGGCAGATAAAATTTTGCTCGGAGGGTGGGCATTTTTTATCTTTATAATTATTTTTCTTACTTATAAGGAGGAATTAAAAAATGGTAAAAAGAGCTTTAATTAGTGTTTCTGACAAGACAGGTATTGTAGAATTTGCTCAGAAATTAAATGACCTCGGTGTTAGCATTATTTCAACAGGTGGTACTTTTAAGGTGCTTAAGGAAGCAGGTATCCCTGTAATTAACATTTCTGATGTTACAGGTTTCCCAGAATGTCTTGATGGTAGAGTAAAGACTTTACATCCAAACATTCATGCAGGTCTTCTTGCTATGAGAAGTAACCCAGAACATATGAAGCAGGTAGAAGAATTAAATGTTGAATTAATAGATATGGTTGTTGTAAACCTTTATCCATTTAAGCAGACAATTATGAAGCCAGATGTAACTCTTGCAGATGCTATTGAAAACATTGATATTGGTGGACCTACAATGCTTAGAGCAGCAGCAAAGAACTATCAGGATGTAAGTGTTGTTATTGACCCAACAGATTATGAACAGGTTCTTTCTGAAATTAAGGAAACAGGTGCAGTTTCTGTTAAGACTAATTTCTATCTTGCAGCAAAGGTATTTAACCATACTGCTTACTATGATACAATGATTGCTAATTATTTAAGAGATAAAGCTGGTTTACCAAAGTATCCTGACACAATTAGTATGACATTTGAAAAGGTACAGGATATGAGATATGGCGAAAATCCTCACCAGTCAGCAGCTTTCTATAAGGAAGTTGGTAATAGTGACGGTATGCTTTCTGGCATCGAACAGTTACATGGTAAGGAACTTTCTTTCAATAATATCAATGACTTACACGGTGCACTTGAATTATTAAAGGAATTTGATGAAGAACCTACAGTAGTAGCTTGTAAGCATTCTAATCCTTGTGGTGTTGCAAGTGGTAAGGATATTCACGAAGCGTATGTTAGAGCATATAATACAGACCCAGTTTCTATTTTTGGTGGTATTTTATGTGCTAATAGAAAAATTGATAAGGCTACAGCTGAAGAAATTAGCAAGATTTTCCTTGAAATTGTTCTTGCTCCAGATTTTGATGATGATGCCTTAGAAGTTCTTGAACAGAAGAAGAACATTAGACTTCTTAAACTTAAAGATGTTATGAAGAAACAGCCTGAAACAGCTTACGATGTTAAGAAAGTAAGTGGTGGTATCCTTATTCAGGATATTGACAGCAAACTTCTTGGTGATGAATTAAAGGTTGTTACAGATAGAAAGCCAACAGAAAAGGAAATGGAAGATTTACTTTTCACTTGGAAGGTTGTTAAATTTACTAAGAGTAATGGTATTGCTATTGGTAAGGATAAGCAGTCTGTAGGTATTGGACCAGGTCAGGTTAATAGAATTTGGGCAACAGAACAGGCTATTGACCACGGTACAAAGCAGCTTGGAGCAGACGTTGTTAAGGGTGCTGTTCTTGCAAGTGATGCTTTCTTCCCATTTGATGACTGCGTAGAGGCTGCTCATAAGGCTGGTATTACAGCTATTATTCAGCCAGGTGGTTCAAAGAGAGACCAGGATAGTATTGATGCTTGTAATAAGTATGGTATTGCTATGGTATTTACAGGTATGCGTCATTTTAGACACTAATATGTTTATGAAAAGACACGGAGATTTTTTCTCTGTGTCTTTTTTTACGCTGAAAGCTATATAAAATAAATAGCACTAGCATTTTAGCGTTTTATTTGATATAATTAACAGGTATTGTTGTTATAAAATAAGTAAGGATGTTTTGATATGTATCTTAAAAGTTTGGAGCTACAGGGCTTTAAATCGTTTCCAGAAAAAATAAAATTGGATTTTAATAAGGGCATAACAGCTGTAGTAGGACCTAACGGTAGTGGTAAGAGTAATATTGCAGATGCAGTACGTTGGGTGTTAGGCGAAAAGAGTGCCAAAAGTCTTCGTGGAAACAAAATGGAAGATATTATATTTAACGGTACTGAAAATAGAAAGCCATTAAGTTTTGCAGAAGTATCTATGATTATGGATAATTCAGATAAGAAACTTAATTTGGATTATCCGGAAGTAACGGTTACAAGACGTGTATATCGTTCAGGAGAAAGTGACTACCTTTTAAATGGAACAAAGTGTAGAGCTAAGGATATACTAGAACTTTTTATGGATACTGGTGTAGGTAAAGAGGGGTATTCTATAATAGGACAGGGTAGAATAGATGAAATTTTGTCTAACAAGTCTGAAGATAGAAGAATGTTGTTTGAAGAGGCTGCCGGTATTGTTAAATATAGAACAAGAAGCTTTGAAGCAAGTAATAAACTTGCAAAAGAAAGAGAAAATCTCGTAAGAGTTAATGATATAATTGCTACATTAGAAAGTCAAGTTGGACCACTTGAGGTACAGGCAGAAAAAGCTAAAAAATTCATATCTCTTTCAAATAAATTAAAAACTGTAGAAGTAAATAGATTTGTAATTGAGGCAGATAGATTTGAAAATGATATTAAGGAAGTAGAAAAAACTATATCTCAATTAGGTAATGATGTATTAAGAGAACATAGACAAGAAGAGGTTTTACAGAAAAAGAGAACATCGTTAAAAAGTGATTTGTCTAATGTTGATTTACAGTACGAAGAAAATAGTAATTCTATAGGCGAAAAGCGTTCACAAGTTGAACAAAAAGAAAATGACATTAAAATGTGTGAATCAGAAATACAGCATTTTAATGAAAATATAGAAAGATTAAACAAGAATATTGACCAGAACAAAAAAGCTATTGAAGACAAGAAAAATGAGTCTGATGCTTTAGATGCAAAAATAGTTGCCAAAACTCTTGAAATAGAAAGAAAAAACAAAGCCTACGAAGATAAGAAAAGTGCTTATACAGACTTAGAAACAAAGGTTACAGAGTCAGAAGAAATGTTCAACAGATTTAATTCCGATATTAGAGATAAAATGAACAGGTCTGCTGATATTTCAAGTGAAATAAGCAAAATAAATGCAAGACTTTTACAGCTTAAGGAGAGAAAAAGTACGGTAACAGAAGACATTTCTGTTTTACAAGGACAGTTAAAAGAAAAAGAAATAGCTTTAGCTGTTGAAGAACAAAAAATTAGCCGTATTGATAATGAAATTGAAAAAATTAGCAATAATATAAAAAATGACAATGTAACAGTAACTGAATTAAGTGGTAAAATTAATGATACTAAGAAAAAACAGCTTGATATGACTAAGTCTATACAAGATAAACAATCTAGGTTGAGAATTTTATCTGAATTAGAAAATAGTTATGAAGGTTACTATGGTGGTGTAAAGGCTGTTCTTTCCCAGAGAGATAGGAAAGTAAGTGGTTTTGAAGGCATTTGTGGTGCTGTAGGCGAACTTATTACTCTTGATAAAAAGTATGAAACTGCTATTGAAATTGCTTTAGGTGGAGCTGTACAGAATATAGTGGCAAAAAATGAAAATGATGTAAAAAAAGCCATTAGTTATTTGAAGACAAATAATAAGGGACGAGCAACATTCTTGCCTATGACAGCTATTAAACCTAAAACTATGAACAACAAGGGAGATATTTTTAAAAATACTGGAGTAATAGGCATTGCTAAGGAACTTATTTCCTATGATGCACAGTATGAAAATATTATGTCTTCGTTACTTGAAAGAGTAATTATTGTAGATACTATTGACAATGGTATTGCTCTTTCAAAAAAGACAAATTATAGCTATAAGATTGTAACTCTTGATGGCGAACTTTTCAATGTTGGTGGTTCAATGACTGGTGGTTCAATCAGTAAAAGAAGTACAGGTATATTTTCAAGAGGTAGAGAAATTGGTGAACTTCGTGAAAATTTAAAAGTTCTTGTTTCTGAATATAATGAGTTGAATAGTGAATTAGACTCAATGAATAACCTTATTGAGGAGTCAAACAAAAATTTAAAAAGCTCTAATGAAATGTTGCAGAGTTTACATATTAATAGAACCCGTTCAGTTGCTGAAGTAACAAAGTCTAAGGAATATGTTGATGATTATAAAACGAGAATAGAGTGTTCAGGTAGTGAATCTGAAAAACTTGAATTGACAATTTCTGAAGATGAAAAACAGATAAAACAATATGAAAACGATTTAGCTGCTATAACAGCTGAAATAAATAGTGTAAACGAAAAAATACAAGAATATCAAAGCAAGATACAAGAAAATAGAGATATTAGAGAAAGTAGTATTAGAGAAATTAATGATTTAAAATTAGAAATCAATCAGATTAATAATGAAATCTATAACTTTAACTATAATAAAAAGAGAATAGAAACTGAAGTTATGGAATTGAATACTGGAATTGAAAATTTTAAATCTGAAATTTCAGAATATGAAAGTCAGATTGATGATAAAGAAAAAAATAAGCAATCTATTTTTGAAAATGCAGAGCAATTAAAAGAAGAATATACCAAGTTTATAAAAATGCAAGAAGAACTTATTAACTATAAAAATGAAGTTAATAAGGAACTTGATGAATTAGAAAAATCTATACAAAGACAGACAGAAACTAAAAATGCTATAGAGAAACAGCTTTCAAGATTTGAAGTAAGGAAAGAACAACTTGAAAATGAAAGAAAAAATCTTTATAACAATATGTGGGAAGAATATGAAATAACATATGTTGTTGCAAAGAATTATGAAAAGTTGGATATGAGTTCAGAAGATTTAGTCAAGGAAGAAAGAAACTTGAAAAATCAAATGAAAGCTCTTGGCAATGTTAATATGAATGCTGTTGAAGAATATGCCGAAATAAGCGAAAAGTATCAATTCCTTATTAAAAACAGAGATGATATTAAACAATCAGAAGAAAAACTTATAGGTATAATTGAACAGCTTAATGTATTAATGGAAGAACAGTTTAGAGAACAGTTTAAGGTGATTAGTGATAACTTTGCCGAAACATTTAAAGAAATGTTTGGTGGAGGTGAAGCATCACTTAAATTAAGTAATGACCAAGACATTTTAAATTGTGGTATAGATATTATTGTTCAGCCACCGGGAAAGACTTTGCAGAATATGATGCTTTTATCAGGTGGAGAAAAGGCTCTTACAGCCATTTCGCTATTGTTTGCTATATTAAAAATGAAACCATCACCATTCTGTATATTGGACGAAATAGAGGCAGCATTAGACGATGCCAATGTAAACAGATATGCAGATTATTTGAAGAATTTCGTTGATGATACACAGTTTATAGTTATTACCCATAGAAAGGGTACAATGGAGGCTGCTGATATTTTATATGGTGTCACAATGCAGGAAAAGGGCGTTTCAAAACTTGTTTCTGTTAAGTTTGATGAAGATTATAATTTAGATAAGGAGGCTTAAAATGGGATTTTTTAAGTGGTTTAAAAAGAAAAAAGAAAATACACCTGTAGAAAATACTCAGGTACAGGAAGTAGAAGTTAATGTAACAGAAGAAAGCGATACAGAGGAAGCTTCAACAGTTGAAGAAAATAAAATTGAGGAAGAAACAGTTGAGGCTGTTGTTTCTACTGATGATGAGGTTGAGGTAGTAGAGGAAAGCGTTGATGAGTCAAAATCTGTAGTAGAAGAAATTTCTGAAATTGAATATGTTATAGAAAATGAAGAAACAACTATAGAAGATGCTGTTGAAGAAGATAAAGAAGAACAGGCTGTAGTTGAGGAAGTAAAAGAAACTGAAAACGCTGTAGAGGAAGTAGAACAGGAAGAAGAAAGTACTACAGAACCTACAACAGAAGAAGTAATTCAAGTTGAGGAAGTAGCAACCGAAGAAGATACTACAGAAGAAGATACTACAACAGTAGAGGAAGTTGAAAAAACATCAGATGAAAGCGATGTTGCAGTTGAGAAAGTGGAAGAAACTTCAGAAGAAACTGTAGAATCAGTTGAAGCTGATGAAACAGAAGAAGTTGCAGAAATAGAAGAAGTAGAAGAAGTTGCAGAAGTAGAAGAACAACCTGTAGAAGAAGAAAAGCCAAAGGGCTTTTTTGCGAAAATTAAAGCTGGTCTTTCAAAGACAAGAAATAATATTATTTCAAGTGTTGAAAATGTATTAAGTGCTTTCACTAAAATTGATGAGGATTTATACGAAGAACTTGAAGAAGCTCTTATTATGGCTGATATAGGTGTTGAAACTTCTCTTTACATTATTGAAAAATTGAGAGAAAAGGTAAAAGACGAAAAAATACATGACCCGGCAGAAGTAAAGGGTGCTATTATCAGAGTAATTACTGAAATTCTTGAAAAAGATGATGAACCTTTTGAATTACCACATCCTAGTGTAGTTTTAGTTATTGGTGTTAATGGTGTAGGTAAAACTACTACTATAGGTAAACTTACTCATAACTATATGGAAAAAGGTAAAACAGTTCTTCTTGCTGCTGCTGATACATTTAGAGCTGCTGCTATAGACCAGTTACAGGTTTGGGCAGATAGAAACAACGCACAGCTTATTAAGCATCAAGAAAATTCAGACCCGGGAGCTGTAGTTTATGATGCAGTTCAGGCAGCAAAGGCAAGAAATACAGATATTCTTATTTGCGATACAGCAGGTAGACTTCATAATAAAAAGAACTTAATGGAAGAATTAAGAAAAATATCAAGAATTGTAAATAAAGAATATCCGGATGCTAAGGTGGAAACACTTCTTGTGCTTGATGCTACTACTGGTCAGAATGCGTTACAGCAGGCAAAACTTTTCAAGGAAGTAGCTGATATTACAGGTTTAGTTCTTACTAAATTAGATGGTACAGCAAAGGGTGGTATTGTACTTGCTATAAAGCACGAAATGAATATACCGGTTAGATATATTGGTGTAGGTGAGCAAATGGACGACTTGCAGGAATTTAATTCAAAAGATTTTGCAAAAGCATTGTTTGATGAAGAATAATAATAAAGTCAGCTGATACTTAAATGTCAGCTGACTTATTTTTTTTACATATATTTATTATTGTAGTAAAGAAACTACTGATTGATGAAACAACCATAATACCGGCTGCTATTGCCAAGGCAATGGATAAAGTGTTAAATCCAGAATCAATAAAATTTTGCCACCTTTGTTCCATAAGGGCAGCTATTGTTCTGTATAAACCACCACCGGGAATTATTATGATGATGGCTGCTACTAAAAATGTAGTTGTTGGAGTTTTGAAAATTCTTGCAGCCAGCTCAACATAGAAAGTTATAAAGGATGTTACTAAGAAATAACATATAACATCTTGATGAAATATTTTATACAATATTAAGTATAGTCCCCAAGTCAAGATACCACCGAAAAAAGATACCCATATTTTGCGACCTTTTACATTGTATAATATAGCGAAACCCAAAGAAGCAAATCCGGCAGCTAATACTTGAATAATCATATTAATCATAAGAAAGTACCTCCTAAGTAAGTTGCCATAACAAAGCCGAAGGAAACGGCTGCTGCTATTAAAATGGTTTCAATCAATCTGTTTGTTCCTGACATAGTATCTCCCTTTATCATATCTCGTAGGGCGTTTGTTAAAGCAACACCTGGAATTAAAAGCATAATGTTACTAATAACTATTATATCCAAGTTTTGACCGAAGTTAAATTTAACAGCAAAAACTGCAAGTATACCGGCGATGAAAGAAACCAATACATTAATAACAGGGGCATTATTATCTATTTTTGAAACAAAATTAAGAGCAATCTTCAATACAATGCCAATTAAACCAGCTACAATAGCATCAGCAAATGTTCCACTAAAATAAATAGCAAGAGTAAAAGCTATCATACCATAGGTTAAACATATTATTCTGTCATTGTACATTGATCTTTTTCGAATTTTATCAATCTGTTTTGATACATACTCAAGTGAAGGCTTGTTTTTACAAATATAGCGGGATAGGGCATTTAATCTTTCAACTCTATCTAAATTTGTTGTAGACTTGAAAACTCTTATAGACTGAGTATATATCTTGTTTTCAGGAGTTTTTATTGTCACAACTATACTGCAAGTTATTGTAAAAATATTAATTTCTTTTATGCCATAAGCTTTGTAGATATGAGCTAAAGTGTCGTCAACACGACTTATTTCAGCACCGTTTACCAATAGGTCATGACCTATCTGTAAAGATTTATCTAATAATAATTCATAATCCATAACAAGCCTCCTTCCATTTAAGGGGATTATAGCATATAAAATAAAAAATGGCTACAGCAAAAAGCCGTAGCCACATAAATTTTACACAAATTTTAAATTAGAAATCAATTTCTTTTCCGTAGTAGATAGCATCAAGTATTTTAGCCATACTTTCTGTATCTACAGGTCTAGGGTTAGAACCAGTACAAGCATCACCAACAGCAAGTTCAGCAATCTTGTTAACCTTTTCTTTGAATTCGTCTTCCTTAATACCAAATTCTTTAAGAGTTTTTGGAATATTAAGTTCAGCATTCATTGCATCAATCTTATCACAAAGTTTAGTTACACATTCAGCATCTGTACCATCTATACCAATGCTTCTTGCAATATCAGCATATCTTGCTTCTGCATTCTTTGCGTTGTATTTGATAACATATGGAAGATAGATTGCATTTGCTTCACCATGAGGAATATGACCAGTAGAGAAAGCAGCACCTGTCTTATGAGCAAGTGAATGTACAATACCAAGAAGGGCGTTACTAAATGCTTCACCGGCAAGACACTGAGCATAGTGCATTTCTTCTCTTGAATTCATATCACCACTAAATGACTTGATTAAGTGTTCATTTACCATCTGAATTGCCTTAATAGCCAATGGGTCAGTAAATGGGCTGTTTAATGTAGAAACATATGCTTCAATAGCATGAGTTAAAGCATCCATACCTGTATGAGCTACAAGGTGAGGTGGAAGTGTTGCTACAAGAGCTGGGTCTACAATGGCAATATCAGGAGTAATATTAAAGTCTGCAAGAGGATATTTAATACCCTTAGCATAATCTGTAATTACAGAGAATGCAGTAACTTCTGTTGCAGTACCTGATGTTGAAGAAATAGCAATAAATTTAGCTTTCTTTCTAAGCTCTGGGAAACTAAATGGCTGAATGATTTCTTCAAAAGTAGTATCAGGATATTCATAAAATACCCACATAGCCTTTGCTGCGTCAATAGGAGAACCGCCACCTAAAGCAACGATTAAATCCGGTTCAAATTCACGCATTGCAGCTGCACCCTTCATTACTGTTTCTACAGATGGGTCAGGTTCAACGCCTTCAAATAACTTTGTTTCAATACCCGCTTCTTTTAAGTAACCAATAATTTTATCTACGAAACCGGCACGCTTCATAGAGCCACCACCGATAACGAGAATTGCTTTCTTTCCCTTTACAGTTTTTAAAACTTCAAGGGAATCTTTTCCGTAATAAATATCTCTAGGTAAAGTAAAACGCATCATATTGATAGCCTCCTTGTATATATATCATTAAAATATATTATTTATTTTGTTAAATTATTAACGATAGTTATATTATAGCACTTATTTTTTAAAAATCAAGAGGTTTTTAACAATATTTTTGTAAAATTTGCATAAATCAATGTAAAGAGTGTGTGTAGGGGTAAGTTTTTGTTGCTTTTTTGTGAATGTATTAGTATAATTTCTGTAATGGTTATTTACAATAATCAATTAAAATCTGGTTGTAGGAGGCTGAAATGGCAAATCTTATTGAATTTTCAAATATTGTTCAAGAATTTGACAATAATATTGTTCTTAAAGGTGTTAATCTTCAAATAGAAGAGAACGAATTCGTTACATTGTTAGGACCTAGTGGTTGTGGAAAAACGACGTTATTAAGGATTTTGGGTGGATTTTTAGCTCCAACCCAAGGTAAAGTAATTTTTGATGGTAAAGATATTACAGACGTACCAGCATATAAGAGAGAAATTAACACGGTATTCCAAAAATATGCGTTATTCCCTCATCTCAATGTATATGATAATATTGCATTTGGTTTAAAAATAAAGAAAGAACCTAAGGACATTATTGCCCAGAAGGTAAACAGAATGCTTAAACTTGTTGGTCTTGAGGAATATGGAAAACGTGCTGTTACAGAAATGTCTGGTGGACAACAGCAGAGAGTTGCTATTGCTAGAGCTTTGGTTAATGAACCTAAGGTACTTTTGCTTGATGAACCTTTGGGTGCCCTTGATTTAAAATTGCGAAAAGAAATGCAGAAAGAATTGAAAAAGATACAGCAGGAAGTAGGTATCACTTTCATTTTCGTAACTCATGACCAAGAAGAAGCTCTTACTATGTCAGATAAGATTGTTGTAATGAAAGACGGTGTAATACAGCAAATTGGTAATCCAACACAGATTTATAACGAACCGGCAAATAGATATGTTGCTAATTTCATAGGCGAAAGTAACATCATTGAAGGTGTTATGAAAGATGATAGATTAGTTGTAATGAACGGTAAGCCTTATGAATGTGTTGATTATGGTTTTGAGAAAAATGAAAATGTAGATGTAGTTCTTCGTCCGGAAGATATTGACATTGTAGCTCCGGAAGATGGCAAAATTGTTGGTACAGTAAAGAATGTATTGTTTAAGGGTGTTCACTATGAAACATTAGTTGAGACAAGAACAGGTACTTCAATTACAATTAAGATGACTGTGTACAATGATGAACCTGTTTTGAATTCTGGTGCTGATGAAGCTATAAGTGCTAATGATTTTTATTTGGATATAAGCGATATTCCTGAATTGACAGATATGGATATTGTAGCCAGAGCAAATGCAGCTGCATGGAAAATATCAACAGAAGAAAGTATATCTATAAACAAGATTGATTATAAGATAGAAGAAAAGAACGGCACATATCCTGTTACATTTACTACTTCCAGTGGTACATCTATCACAGTAAATATGATTGTAGAAAAGGAAAATAAGGTAGTAGATAGTAAATATGGCGAAGTAATTTATGCCGTTAATATATTTAAGTCTGTAGATGATATAGTAGAAAGTATTGCTTTAGATACAGATTTAAAGACATGGGCTAATGCACAGGCTTGGACAGATGACGAAGAAGAAATTATAGAAGTTACAGATGTTATCTACGATTTTGACCCTAAAAATATTGAGCCGGGAGAATATTCTGTAACATTTAAAACAAGAGGTAATGAATATAAGGTAGATACTACAGACCAACATTTTGAAGGCGACAGAGTAGGTCTTACTTTCACCCCTAATGACTTGCATATTATGAGAAAAGGGGGATTATAATTGAAAAGTTTTAGTAAAATGGCTTATCCATATTTGATATGGGCAATTATAATGATATTGATTCCATTAGCAATGATATTTGTTTATGCCTTTACTACTGGTGGTAATTCAGTTCGTACATTTATATTTACACTAGATAATTTTGCAAAGTTTTTTAGTGATAAGGTATTTATTGAAGTTTTAGTTAGGTCTCTTTATATAGCTATAATGACCACTATATTCTGTATTCTGTTAGGTTATCCAACAGCCTATGTTATTGCTAAATATTTTGGAAAAGGACAGGGAAAATTAATACTTGCTATTACACTTCCAACTTGGATAAATATGCTTGTAAGAACATATGCTTGGAGAGGTATTTTACAGAAAGATGGTTTGATTAATGCCATTCTTGGTCTTGTTGGAATTGGTCCTTTACAGATGTTGGAAACAAATTTCGCTGTAATTTTAGGTATGGTTTATAATTTCTTGCCTTTTATGGTGTTACAGATATATTCATCACTTAGTAAAATGGATGAAAGCTATATACAAGCTGCATCTGATTTGGGTGCAAACAAAGTGCAAACTTTCTTAAAGGTTACTTTGCCTTTATCTATTCCCGGTATAATAAGTGGTGTTACTCTTGTTTTCTTGCCAGCAGTTTCAAGTTTCTTTATTCCAAAGTTACTTGGAGGAGGAAAGTTTGTTTTAATTGGTAATGTTATAGAAAATCAGTTCCTTACAGCAGGTAACTGGGGCTTTGGTAGTGCAATTTCGTTGATTATGGCTATTATAATTATGATTTCAATGTATTTTGCTAGACGAGTAGATAAAAAAGTTTCTCCAGAAGGGAGTGATGACTGATGAAAAAGAGTAAGGGTACAATTTTAAAAATTATTTTAGGCTTAGTTTTATTATTTTTATATTTACCTATTGTCTATACAATAGTTTTCTCTTTTAACAGCTCAAAATCCCTCAGTGTATTTAAAGGCTTTTCATTGAAATGGTATGAAAAGATGTTTAATAGTGGGGAAATAATGGATGCTATTTTCTATACAATAATTGTTGCTGTATTAACAACTGTTATATCAACAGTTGTGGGAACTATTACTGCTATTGGTATGTCAAAGTCTAAAAAAGTAATAAGAAAATCCATAGAACAGATAAATGATTTTCCTATTATGAACCCTGAAATTGTAACAGCTATTGGACTTCTTATGTTCTTTAGTGCTGTAGCTATTAGAAAAGGTTTTGTGACAATGCTTTTGGCACATATTATGTTTTGTATTCCTTATGTTATACTTAGTATAATGCCAAAATTAAGGTCTTTAGACCCTAACTTAATTGATGCAGCCCTTGATTTGGGAGCTACTCCTATACAGGCGTTGACTAAAGTTGTTGTTCCACAGATTACGTCAGGTATAGTAGCTGGTGCATTAATAGCGTTTACAATGAGTTTTGACGATTTCGTTATTTCATATTTCGTTACAGGTAATGGTGTAAACAATATTTCTATTATGGTATACACTATGTCAAAAAGAGTAAATCCAACAATTAATGCAATTTCAACACTTATTATTGTAATAATTACAGTTGCGTTGTTATTGCTTAATATTATTCCATTTATAAAAGAAAGGAAAAGAAAAAAATGAAAAAATTAGTTGCTTTAGTATTAGCAGGTGCTACAATGTTAATGACAGGTTGTGGTAGTACACAGACAGCAGAAACAGATGCTTACAAGGGACAGACATTAAAGTTCTATAATTGGGGCGAATATGTAGGCGAAAATGTTGTTGCGGATTTTGAAAAGCAGTATGGTTGTAAAGTTATTTCTGAATATTTTGATTCAAATGAAATGATGTATACAAAGTTACAGGCAGGAGATGCTTATGATGTAATCGTTCCTTCAGATTATATGATTGAGAGAATGAAGAAAGAAGATATGCTTCAGCCATTAGATAAGGATAAAATCCCAAATCTTTCAAAATTAACTGATAAAATGTCTTGTGATTTTGACCCTGACCACGAATATTCAGTTCCTTATTTCTGGGGTAATGTAGGTCTTGTATATAACAAAACAAAGGTTAGTAAAGACGAAATAGAAGCAAAGGGCTGGGATATTTTACAGGATACTAAATATAAAGATAGCATTTATGTTTATGACTCTGAAAGAGATGCTTTTATGGTAGCTTTCAAGGCATTAGGCTATTCAATGAACACAGATAAGGAAGAAGAAATTAAAGCAGCTTCTCAATGGCTTAAAACTGTAAATGATACAATGGGTCCTGTATATGTTACTGATGAAGTAATTGACTCAATGAGTAATGGTGCAAAGGATATAGCTGTTGTATATAGTGGTGATGCTGCTTACATTCTTGACCAAAATGAAGATATGGCATACTGCCAGCCAGAACAGGGTACAAATGTTTGGACTGATGCAATGGTAATTCCTAAAAATGCCGAAAACCCAGAATTGGCAAATGTATTTATTAATTTTATTCTTGAAGACAAAGAATCTCTTGATAATTCACAGACAGTAGGTTACGCATCTTCTAATCAGAATGTTTTAGATGAACTTTCTGAAGGTGATTATGCTGAAAACGAAGCATACTTACCAAGAAGTGGTTATGATAAGGATGAATATTTCCACGATAACGAAACATTAAGAGCAAAACTCTCTGAACTTTGGATTAAGATTAAAGCCGGAAACTAAAAAATAATATTTGTAGAAAGCCTTTGAATTGACAAAATCAATTTGAAGGCTTTTGTTTTTATTTACAAATAAGTTTTTGTGTGATAAAATGTTGTCAATGAATAAAACACTTAGGGTGATGATTATATGAAGGAACTGTTGATTACTTATTTGACCTATGCTGCACATCAGGTTCAGGTTGAATTTGAAAAAAGACTTAAAAACTATGGGTGTAGCTGGCCACAGGCTTTGACAATAGGATTTATTAAAAAGTTTAATGAAAATAATAAAACTGTAAATCAAAAAGATATTGCAGAGGCGTATGGCATAAAAGGGCCGTCTGTTACAAGTCTTATAAAGACTATGGAAAAGAATGGGTTTATTACTAGAGTTAAAAACAAGAATGATGCTCGTAGTTATGATGTGTTTTTAACGGAAAAGGGCGAGGAAGTTTTTCATCAGGTTAAAAAAGCTTTTTTTGAATATGATGGGGAATTTAGTAAAAAGCTTTCAGATGAAGATAAAAAAGAATTTTTGAGGTTGATGAAGATTGTTACAGAAAATCCTCCTCCTGATTCAATGAAAATTGATAGATAAATATTATGAATGGTTAAATTTGTAGCTTGTATTACAAGTTATCGGACTTATCTTTCTAATTTACTATGAAAAAAGGTTGTTTTGAAAATAAATCAAAACAACCTTTAATTATTTAGTTTCCTTTTTTGCAGATAGGGAGAAGAAGTCGACTTTAAATGCACCGGCTTTTTTCAATACCTTACAACATTCATTTACTGTTGTTCCTGTTGTAAAAATATCATCTACAATTAAGATACTTTTGTTTTTTATATCTATATTATCTATCAATGAAAAAGCATTTTTAATATTTGCTTCTCTCTCTTTTTTGTTTAAAGCATTTTGAGGTTTAGTATTTACAGTCCTTTTTAATATAGAAATATAAGGAATGTCAATATGTTCAGAAATATATTCAGCCAATAATTCAGCCTGATTATATCCTCTAATTTTTAATTTCTTCTTGTGTATGGGAACGGCAGTAATATAGTCATAGCTTTCCATAATGTAATCAAAATAGTAATCTACCATTTTTGAACCTAAATATGTGTAGTACAGAGCCATATTTCTGAATTTGAAATTTAAGATAGTGTTTCTAACAGCACCACTATATGGGTAGACACAATATCCTCTTTCAAAATACAATTTTTCGCTTTTGCATATGCTACATTCGCCTGTATTATCTGTAGGTCTGTCACAGGTGACACAACGATTTCCAGCGTAAGGTTCAAAATCTTTAGAACATTCATCGCATAACTCAACTTTTGCATTATAATTCAATAGAGTATTACAACCCATACAAGTTTTGGGATAAATAAATGTAAGAAGAAATTTTAAAAATTTCATTTTTGGTAAATATTTCAGCCTTAAATTCATAATAACCTCAAAATTAAAATTTATTATTTTTTCTTAGGTGGTCTTTCTCCATAGAATTGATAATAATCAGTTTTTACATTACCATTAAAAAGTTTTCTCTTTTTGTCAGCTCGTCTACCATATAATTTTTCAAAGCCTTCGTGAGATGTGATAAAGTAAGTAGACCAAGTTTTGTTATGATTAAATAACTTGCCCATATCTCTATAAAGTCTTTCAACATCGTCAAGATTACCCATTCTTTCTGCGTATGGTGGATTTGATATACATACACCGTAATTGCAAGGCAATTTTAATTTATTAAAAGGTATTTGAGCAAATTTTATACAATCTCTTACACCAGCGTTGTCAGCATTTTCCATAGACATTTTAACTGCATTTGCGTTTATGTCAGAGCCATATATTTTAGGCTGAAAATCTTGCTTGATAGCTAATCTAGCTTCTCGTCTTTCTTTTTTCCAAAGTTCTTTATCTATAAAATCCCATTTTTCTGCTGCAAAATGACGCATTAAACCTGGAGCAATATTTTTGGCTATAAGAGCAGCTTCAATAGCTATTGTACCAGAACCACAACAAGGGTCTAAAAGAACTCTGTCAGGCTTCCAATAGCTGAGCATAATAAGGGCAGCTGCCATGGTTTCCTTTAAAGGTGCCATTACCTGCTGTACTCTATATCCTCTCTTATGAAGAGAAGGACCGGAAGTGTTGAGGGTTACAGTTACTATATCCTTAAGTAAAGCAACCTGTATTGTATATTCATCACCATCTTTAGGAAAATGAGCAATTTTATATTTTCTCTGCATAGCTTTTATTACAGCTTTTTCAGAAATAGACTGACAAGCCGGCACACTAGAAAGCTGTGATTTAAATGACTTACCTGTAACTACAAATTTAGCATTTTCAGGCATAAGATTTTCCCATTTAATAGAGTTTATACCTTGGAATAAATCTTCGAAGGTCATTGCTTTAAATCTATTAAGTACGATTAAAATTTTATCAGCTGTTCTAAGCCATAAATTAGCCTTTACAACATCTTCAGCAGTTCCAGAAAATTCAACATATCCGTCAGATACGGTAATATCTTCAAAACCTAAATCAGTAATTTCTCTTTTTGCAACAGCTTCTAAACCAAATGTAGTTGTTGCCATAATCCTGAATTTTTCCATATTTTATCTCCCAAAATAATTATTATGGACTAATATTAACATTTTTTTATTAAAATATCAAATATATTTGCTATAATTCAAAAAATATTGTATACTAGAGCAAAAGCAAATTTTTTTAATGAGGTTATTTGTATGTATAAATTATTAAAGACAGAAGGACGAGCAAAACGTGGCGAATTTCATACAGTTCACGGAACTATACAAACGCCGGTTTTTATGAATGTAGGAACTGCCGCTGCTATAAAAGGTGCTGTTTCAACTGAAGATTTAAATAATATTAAATGTCAGGTTGAGCTTTCTAATACTTATCATCTTCATTTAAGACCGGGAGATGAGGTTGTTAAAAAACTTGGTGGACTTCATAAGTTTATGGTTTGGGATAAGCCAATATTAACAGATTCAGGTGGATTTCAGGTCTTTTCACTTACTACTCTCAGAAAAATAAAAGAAGAGGGTGTTTACTTTAATTCTCACATTGATGGCAGAAAGATTTTTATGGGACCGGAAGAAAGTATGACAATTCAGTCAAATTTAGCATCGACTATTGCTATGGCTTTTGATGAATGTCCTCCTCATCCTGCTACAAGAGAATATATGCAAAATTCTGTAGACAGAACTACAAGATGGTTGGAAAGATGTAAGAAAAAGTTAGAACAACTTAATAGTATGGAAGATACTATCAATAAACAGCAAATGCTTTTTGGTATCAATCAAGGTGGTACATTCCACGATATAAGAATTGAACACGCAAAGAGAATAAGTGAGCTTGATTTACCGGGTTACGCAGTAGGTGGACTTGCAGTAGGTGAAACTCATGAGGCTATGTACGAAGTTCTTGAAAAGGTAGTACCATATCTTCCACAGAATAAGCCAACTTACCTTATGGGCGTTGGTACACCAGCAAATATATTGGAATCTGTTGATAGAGGTATTGACTTTTTTGATTGTGTTCTTCCAGCCAGAAATGGTAGACATGGTAATGTGTATACTAATAGGGGTAAATTAAATTTATTAAATAAGAAATATGAATTAGATGATACACCTATTGCAGATGATTGTCAGTGTCCGGTATGTCAAAGATATACTAAGGCATATATTAGACATTTATTTAAGGCAAAAGAAATGTTGGCAATGAGACTTTGTGTAATGCACAATTTATACTTCTTTAATAATATGATGGAAGAAATTAGAGATGCTCTTGATAAGGGTGAATTTGCAAAGTATAAAGCAATGAGATTAAATGGGTTTATGGAATTTGACAAAAAATAAATTTTTTTGTAAAATAATAGAATAAATAATTAATATACAGCGAAAGGGAGAGTCTAATGGCTGAGATTAAAAGAATTTATGTAGAAAAAAAAGAAGGTTGTAACATTGAAGCAAGTCAGTTACTTGCTGATATTAAAGAAAACTTAGGTTTAACAAATTTAACTGGTCTTAGAATTTTGAATAGATATGATGTTGAAGATATAGCTGATGATGTTTTTGAAGCAGCATCAAAGACTATCTTCTCAGAACCACCTGTTGATTATATCTACAACGAAACTTTTGAAATGGCAGAAGATGAAACAGCATTCAGTATGGAATATCTTCCAGGTCAGTATGACCAGAGAGCCGATTCTGCTATGCAGTGTATCCAGATTATTTCTGGTGATGATAAGGCTGTTGTTGCTTCAGCTAAAACATATGTTTTAAAGGGTAAGTTATCTACAGAAGATGTTGAAAAGATTAAGCACTACTGTATTAACCCAGTAGACTCTCGTGAAGCTAGTATGGAGAAGCCTGCTACACTTAAAATGGACCTTACAATTCCAACTACAGTTGAAACTATTGAAGGTTTTATTGATATGGACGAAAAGGCACTTCTTGATTATAGAAAGTCTTTAGGTCTTGCAATGAGTGAGGCAGATATTTTATTCTGTCAGAAGTATTTTAAAGACACAGAAAAGAGAAATCCTACAATTACAGAAATTAGAGTAATTGATACATATTGGTCAGACCATTGTAGACATACAACTTTTGCAACTCATATCAATGATGTAACATTTGAAGACGGTAAATATAAAGAAGTTGTAGAAAATGTTTACAAGATGTACCTTGATGAAAAGAAATCTCTTGGTAGAGAACAGAAGCCAGTTTGCTTAATGGATATTGCCACAACAGGTATGAGAGCATTAAAGGCACAGGGTAAGTTAGATAACTTTGATGAATCAGAAGAAATTAATGCTTGTAGTATTGTAGTTCCTGTTGATGTTGATGGTGTTGAAGAAGATTGGCTTGTAATGTTCAAGAACGAAACTCATAACCACCCAACAGAAATTGAACCTTTTGGTGGTGCTGCAACTTGTCTTGGTGGTGCTATCAGAGACCCACTTTCAGGTAGAAGTTATGTATATCAGGCAATGAGAGTAACAGGTGCTGGCGACCCAACTGTTCCAGTGGCTGATACATTACAGGGTAAGCTCCCTCAGAGAAAGATTGTTACATCTGCTGCTCATGGTTATAGCTCTTATGGTAACCAGATTGGTCTTGCAACTGGTCAGGTAGCTGAAATCTACGATGAAGGCTATGTAGCAAAGAGAATGGAAATTGGTGCAGTTATTGCTGCAGCTAAGAAAGAAAATGTAATAAGAGAATGTCCAGATGCTGGCGATATTATTATTCTTACTGGTGGTCGCACAGGTCGTGACGGTTGTGGTGGTGCAACTGGTTCTTCTAAGGAACACGATGAGGACTCTATTCTTACTTGTGGTGCAGAAGTACAGAAAGGTAATGCACCTACAGAAAGAAAGTTACAGAGATTATTTAGAAATCCAGAAGTAAGCAAGATGATTAGACGTTGTAATGACTTTGGTGCAGGTGGTGTATCTGTTGCCATTGGTGAACTTGCAGACGGTCTTGAAATTAATCTTGACTTAGTTCCAAAGAAATATGAAGGTCTTGACGGTACAGAACTTGCTATTTCAGAATCTCAGGAAAGAATGGCAGTTGTTGTAAAGGCTGACAAGGCTGATAGTTTCATTAAATATGCTAATGAAGAAAACCTTGAGGCTACAGTTGTAGCAAAGGTTACAGATGACAGAAGATTAAAGATGTTCTGGAATGGAAATGATATTGTAAATATTTCAAGAGATTTCCTCGATACAAATGGTGCTGTTCAGAACACAGATATTTATGTTGAAGAACCGGCAAATAAGCCAGAAAAGATTGAAAATAAGTCCGACTTAAAGGCTCAGTGGCTTGAAAATCTTTCACAGCTTAATGTAGCTTGTCAGAAGGGCCTTGTTGAAAGATTTGACTCAACAATTGGTGCTGGTACAATTCTTATGCCTTTTGGTGGTAAGAATCAGATGACTCCTGCTGAAGTTATGGCAGCAAAAATTCCTTTATTAAAGGGCGAAACAACTACTGGTACATTAATGAGTTATGGTTATAATCCTACTGTAGCAAAATGGAGTCCATTCCATAGTGCAGTTTATGCAGTTGTTGAATCAGTTGCTAAGATTGTAGCTGGTGGTGGTGATTACGATAGCGTAAGACTTACTTTCCAGGAATATTTTGAAAGACTTGGCGAAGACTCTCATAGATGGGGTAAGCCATTTAGTGCTTTACTTGGTGCTTATCTTGCACAGATGGAACTTGGTACAGCTGCTATTGGTGGTAAGGACAGTATGTCTGGTACATTTAAGGATTTAGATGTTCCTCCAACACTTGTATCTTTTGCTGTTGACCCAGTTAAGATGTACAATGTTATTTCACCAGAATTCAAGAATGCTGGTAATACAATCGTTAAGGTTAATGTTTCTTATGATGAAAATGATTTACCTGTATTTGATGAACTTAAGAAGAATTTTGCTAAGATTAGTGAACTTGTAAAAGAAGGTAAGATTGTTTCTGCTGCTACAATAGGTGTTGGTGGTATTGCTGCTGCTGTTACTAAGATGGCTTTTGGTAACGATATTGGTGCTGTAATTAACGAAGAAGATTTATTTAATTACAACTATGGTAGCTTTGTTCTCGAATTAGCTTGTGATAAGGCAGAAGCTGAAAAACTTTTTGCTGGTTATAATTTTGCAGTTATTGGTAATACTACTTCAGAAAAGAATATTGTGGCTAATGGTGTTACTATTGACCTTGATGAAGCACTTAATGTATGGATTAAGCCTCTTGAAAAGATATTCCCAACAAAGTATCTTGAAGATGTGAAGAAGGCTGACATTGAAATTAAACCATTTAATGTTGTTGAAAAGAAATTCTCAGGTAAGGGTATAGCAGCTCCTAGAGTTCTTATACCTGTATTCCCTGGTAATAACTGTGAATACGATACAAAGAGAGCTTTTGAAAAGGCTGGTGCAGTTGCAGATACTTTAGTAGTTACAAACCTTAAGACACAGTGGCTTGAAGAATCTATTGATAAGATGGTTGATATGATTCATAATAGTCAGATTATTATGATTCCTGGTGGTTTCAGTGCCGGTGATGAACCAGAAGGTTCTGGTAAGTTTATTGCTGCTGTATTTAGAAATCCAAAGGTTAAAGAAGCTGTTATGGACTTACTTAAGAACAGAGATGGTCTTATGCTTGGTATTTGTAATGGTTTCCAGGCTCTTATTAAGCTTGGTCTTGTACCATTTGGTGAAATTAGAGATATGGAAGAAAATAGCCCAACTCTTACATTCAACACTATTGGTAGACATATTTCTTGCCTTGCTGATACTAAGATTGTTTCTAACAAGTCACCATGGCTTTGGAATAGTAATGTAGGCGATATCCATAAGGTTGCTTTCTCTCATGGCGAAGGTAGATTTATGGCTGATGAAACTGTTATTAAGGCTTTAGCTGAAAATAATCAGATTGCAACTCAGTATGTTGACCCTAATGGAAATCCTACATTTGACATTAGATATAATCCTAATGGTTCATTATATGCTATTGAAGGTATTACAAGCCCAGATGGTAGAGTATTAGGTAAGATGGGTCATTCAGAAAGAATGGGCAACGGAGTATTTAAGAATGTTCCCGGTGAAAAGGATCAGAAGATATTCCTTTCAGGTGTTCAGTATTTTAAGTAAAATTAGTGTAGTATCGGTAAGTAGCAAGTAAATCTTTGCTACTTGCTGATGTTATGTTAAATATTAACAAAATATGGATATTTATATCTACTAAAATTGGAGGTATTGTTATGAAAGTTGTAAGTCTTGTTGTAAGTAGTTTAGCTTTATTGATAAGTGCTGCTGGATTAGCTATATCTATTGTGTCACTTGTGCATAAAAGTGAAAAAAACAGTCATATTTTGTAAAAAAAGTATTTTAAAATAAAATTGATTGTGATATAATACATTTAAGTTAGGTTGTTATTTGGTATGATGGATTGTAATAGTTTGTTATATTTATAACAATAACTATAAATTTTTTTAATATTTCAGGAGGAATTTAAAATGGTTAAAGTTGCTATTAATGGTTTTGGTCGTATTGGTAGACTTGCTTTCAGACAGATGTTTGCTGCTGAAGGTTACGAAGTTGTTGCTATCAACGACTTAACTGCACCTAGAGTATTAGCTCACTTATTAAAGTACGATTCAACTCAGGGTAAGTTTAATGGTACTGTAGAAGCAAAGGAATCTTCTATCGTTGTTAACGGTAAGGAAATCGAAATCTACAAGGAAGCTGATGCTTCTAAGCTTCCATGGGGCGACTTAGATGTTGACGTTGTACTCGAATGTACTGGTTTCTACACTTCTAATGAAAAGGCTTCTGCACACATCACTGCTGGTGCAAAGAAGGTTGTTATTTCTGCTCCTGCTGGTAACGATTTACCAACAATTGTTTACAGCGTAAACGAAAATACATTAACAGCTGATGACAAGATTATTTCTGCTGCTTCTTGTACTACTAACTGCTTAGCTCCTATGGCTAAGGCTCTTAACGAATTTGCTCCAATTCAGGCTGGTATCATGACTACTATTCATGCTTACACTGGTGACCAGATGACTCTTGATGGTCCACAGAGAAAGGGCGATTTAAGAAGATCAAGAGCTGCTGCAGTTAATATCGTTCCTAACTCAACTGGTGCTGCTAAGGCTATCGGTTTAGTTATTCCAGAACTTAACGGTAAGTTAATTGGTTCTGCACAGAGAGTTCCAGTTCCAACTGGTTCTACTACTATCCTTACTGCTGTTGTTAAGGGTACTGATGTAACTGTTGAAGGTATCAATGCTGCTATGAAGGCTGCTCAGTCTGATTCTTTCGGTTACAACGAAGATGAAATCGTTTCTTCTGATATCGTTGGTATCACTTACGGTTCATTATTCGATGCAACTCAGACAATGGTTAACAAGGTTGCTGATGATTTATACGAAGTTCAGGTTGTTTCTTGGTATGATAACGAAAACTCATACACTAGCCAGATGGTTAGAACAATCAAGTTCTTTGCTGAATTAAACTAATTTAAAGTTATATAATATAACTAGAAAAAGCACACATTTTTTGTGTGCTTTTTTGCTGTGAAAAAATGTATTACACATAAATCAAGTATAAATCATTACCACATACAAATAATAAAAGGGTAGCACTATAAATTAATGCTACCCTAAATTTTTGTTTTATTATAATTTAATGAACTGTTATAACAGAAGTTACGTTATAGCCTTTTGCCTTAATATCTTCTACAGCAGCAGTTGCATCAAGGCTACGAACCTTAATAGTAATTTCTGATTTGCCGTTTTCAGATATATCAGTAATATTTCGTATATTAATATTGTGCTGAGCTAAAATACTGGTGATGTCAGCCAAAACACCTACTTTATCTTCAGTAGTAATTGCAATTCTTGTGCCAGTAGCTTTAACCCCCATAATATCAATAAATGCTTTGAATATATCTGTTCTTGTGATGATACCAGCTAAGTAATTATCTCCTTCAACAACAGGAAGTGAACTTATTCTATTTTCTTTCATAATAATTGCAGCATCTTCAATTAATGCGTCTTTATTAATCTTGAAAATACCAGTTTTCATTATATCCTGAACTTTTGTTTTACTTAAAAGATAGTTGATTTCATAAACACTTAAAGAAGTAGCGCTTGAAGGATTTACCTCTGCTAAAAGCTTTTCAGTTACAAGACCAATTAATTTGTTGTCACTATCTACAACAGGAAGCTGAGAATAGTGACCTTCAGTCATAATCTGATAAGCCTTAGAAACAGAGTAATTAGGCATTACAGTAGCAGGGTATCTTGTCATTCTTTCAGAAACATACATAATAAACACCTCCAAAAAATTTATGTATCCTTAACGTAATAATACCACATTTTGCAAAAAATGAAAAGCAGATTTGTAAAAAAACTTCGTTTAAAATGAAATAATTTAGTCGAAATAGACAAAATTATATAATTGTTTATCTATGCTTGTATTAAAATGAAGATTGTTGTATAATAATGAAGATTTGAAATTTTAAATTGAGAGAACAATCCATTGTCAAAATTGTATAAATATTTTGGATTTGTTTTCATATTTTTCGGAGGTAAAAAAATGAACTCATCAGATTTATTAACTATAAATTGTATGCGTGTGTTGAGTATGGAAGCTATCCAGAAAGCTAATTCTGGTCATCCAGGTATTACTATGGGTGCAGCTCCTATGGCATATGAATTATGGGCACATCATATGAAGCATAACCCTATTAATCCGGAATGGGTAAATAGAGATAGATTTGTATTATCTGCAGGTCATGGTTCAATGATGCTTTATTCTTTATTACACCTTTTTGGTTATAAAGTTTCTATTGATGATATTAAGAATTTTAGACAGTTTGAATCAATTACTCCAGGTCATCCAGAACATGGTGTAACTCCTGGTGTTGATGCAAGTACAGGTCCTCTTGGTCAGGGTTTTGCTAATGCAGTTGGTATGGCTATGGCAGAAACACATCTTGCATCTAAGTTTAATACTGATGAATATAAAGTTGTTGACCACTATACTTATGCACTTTGTGGTGACGGTTGTATGATGGAAGGTATTACTTATGAGGCTGCATCACTTGCTGGTACATTAGGTCTTGGTAAGCTTATTGCATTATATGACTCTAACAATATAACAATTGAAGGTAGCACAGATATTGCATTTACAGAAAATGTAAGACAGAGATTTGATGCTATGAACTGGCATACAGTTTTTGTTGAAGATGGTAATGATATTGATGCTATTGGTAAGGCTATTGAAGAAGCTAAATCTGTTACAGATAAGCCATCACTTATTGAGATTAAGACAACTATCGGTTATGGTTCTCCTAATAAGGCAGGTAGCAACGCATCTCACGGTGCACCTCTTGGTGAAGATGAAGTTAAGGCTACAAAGGCTGCTCTTGGTTGGAAGTATGATGAAAGCTTTGTTGTTCCTGATGAAGTTAAGACTCATATGTCAGAAGTTGTTAAGGAACTTACTAACGACGCAGATAAGTGGGACGAAATGTTCAATGAATATGCAGAAAAGTATCCAGAACTTGCTGATGAATACAAGGCTTGGTTAAATGATGACTTCCTTGGCGATATTGAAAAGGATGATAGTTTCTGGTTAAATACAGAAGAAATGGCTACTCGTCAGTGTTCAGAAAAGATTCTTAATAAGCTTTCAGAAGTAATGCCTAACTTATTTGGTGGTTCTGCTGACTTATCTCCATCTAATAAATCTATTATGAAAAATAGTGATTTCTTCTCTAAGGAAAATAGAGAAGGTAGCAATATCCATTTCGGTATTAGAGAAATAGCTATGACAGCTATGGCAAATGGTATGGCTTTACATGGTGGTTTAAGACCATATATTGCAAGTTTCTTTGTATTCAGTGATTATATGAAGCCTGTTCTTAGAGTTTCTTCAATCACTGGTTTACCGGTAGCTTGTATCTTAACACATGATAGTATTGGTGTAGGTGAAGATGGTCCAACACATCAGCCTATAGAACAGGTTGCTGCTTTAAGAAGTATGCCAAACTTTAACGTATTCAGACCTTGTGATATTAATGAAACTGCTGCTGCATGGTATACTGCTATGAAGAGCAAGCATACTCCAACAGCTATGCTTTATTCTCGTCAGAATACTAAGAATTTAGGTATTGACGGTAGAAAGGCCTTAAAGGGTGGTTACGTTATAAGAGAATCATTTAAGGAAACTCCTGATGTAATTCTTATGGCAACAGGTAGTGAAGTTGGTCTTGTTTATGATGCTTATGATGTATTAAAGGAACAGGGTATATCAGCTCAGGTTGTAAGTATGCCTTGTGTTGAACTTTTTGAAGAACAGTCTGATGAATATAAGGAATCTGTATTACCTCACGCAGTTACTAAGAGAATTGCAGTTGAAGCATCTTCTGACCTTTCTTGGTATAGATACTTAGGTATTGATGGAAAGCTTATTAATATGACTACTTTTGGTAAGTCTGCACCATATAAGAAGCTTTTTGAATACTTTGGCTTTACAGTAGATAACGTAGTAAAGACTACAGTAGATTTATTAAATAAATAAGAGTTTTTAAGGCTGTAATCATTGGGTTACAGCCTTAATTGTAATTCTAAAGTGTGTTTGGAGGTACTTATGGATAAATTAAAGAAACAAATGGATTTCCTTATAGAGATTGATAAATTAAAAAATATATTTAGACAATCTCTTTTATCTGTTGATAATAGACGAGAAAATGATGCTGAACATAGTTGGCACCTTTGTATGTATGCTGTTGTTCTTGAAGAATATGCCCCAGAGGGAACAGACTTGTTAAGAGCTATTAAAATGATGCTTGTTCACGATTTGGTTGAAATATATGCAGGGGATACATATTTATACGATGTTAAGGGTAATGAAACTAAGGCACAGAGAGAGTCTGAAGCAGCTGAAAAGTTATATGCCATTCTTGATAAAGAACAATGCGAAGAATTAAAGGGTTATTGGCTTGAATTTGAGAGAAATGATACTCCAGAAGCTAAGTTTGCAAACAGCCTTGACAGACTTCAACCTATAATGTTAAACTATATTACAAGAGGCGAAAAGTGGCTTGTAAATCATGTAACAAAGGCTCAGGTTATTGAAAGAGGTAGTAAATTAACTAAAGATGCTCATCCAGCACTTCGCAAATTTGTTTTAGACATATTAGATGAAAGTGTTGAAAAAGGCTACTTGTTGCCATAGGAGGCGATTTTGATGAATAGTGAAATTGAAGTTGGTGTTGAGAAAGCTAAGCTTTTAACAGAGGCATTACCATATATAAGAGATTTCCATAATAAAAAGATTGTTGTAAAATTTGGAAGTAGTGTTTTAAAGGATAAAGAAACTCTTGAAAGTGTAGTAGAGGATGTTATACTTTTAAAACTTATAGGTATGGAGCCTATTATAGTTCATAGTGGTAGTGATGAAATTAATCGTTGGCTTAATAATATAGGCAAGAATATACAGTATGTTGAAGATTTCCGAGTTACAGATGAAGAAACTATGGAAGTTATTGAAATGGTATTGGGTAAAATAAATAAAGATTTAGTACAGATTTTTGCAAAAAAAGGAGCAAAAGCTGTTGGTATTTGTGGTAAAGACGGTGAAACTATTAAGGTTGAACCTAAGGTTATTGAAAGTGCTGATATAGGCTATTTTGGTAGCATAAAAGGTATAAACACAGACTTAATTGAGGATTTAATAGCACAAGATTATATTCCTATTATTGCATCAATAGGTGTAAGTGATGACTTTACAAGTTACAACCTTAAAGCTGATGATGTTGCTTGTGCAACAGCTATTGCCCTTAAGGCAGAAAAAATTCTTTTCCTTTCACAGGATGATGGTATAAAGAAAAATAATGATAAAAGCTTACATTCTATGCTTACAGTAAGTGATGCTAAGAATGTTATAAATAGTGGCAGGTTAAATAGTGAAATAGCAATAAAGCTTAATTGTGCTATTCATGCCGTAGAAAATGGAGTTCCTAGAGCACATATATTGGATGGTTCTGTTAAGCATAGTGTTCTTTTGGAATTATTCACAGTATATGGTGTGGGAACTGCTATTGTAAGTGATAATAAAGAATTGTATAATCACGAAAAAGAATATAGAAAATAGAATTTGATAGGAGGTTTAAATATGTATTGTGTAAAGAAAATTCAAGATGATTTGTTTTGGGTAGGTGGTAGTGATAGAAGATTAGCTTTGTTCGAAAATGCTTTTCCTATACCAAGAGGAGTTAGCTACAATTCTTATCTTTTGTTAGATGAAAAAACTGTTTTGTTTGATACTGTTGATGGTGCTATTTTAGACAATTTCTGTGAAAATATAGCTCATGTATTAGATGGCAGAGATTTGGATTATGTATTTGTACATCATATGGAACCTGACCATAGTAGTTCCCTTGAAAGAGTATTAAGAAAGTATCCAAATGCAAAAATTGTTACAAACGCAAAAACAGTTACTTATATTAAGCAGTTCTTTGATTTTGAAAATATAGATGAAAAAATTGTTGTTGTTAAAGAGGGCGAAACTTTCTCTACAGGTAAACATAACTTTGCCTTTGTTTTAGCTCCTATGGTTCATTGGCCAGAGGTAATGGTATCCTTTGATACTACAACAGGTACTCTTTTTTCAGCCGATGCCTTCGGTACATTTGGTGCTATGAATGGTAATATTTTTGCAGACCAGGTAGATTTTGAAAAAGAATGGCTTGACGATGCAAGAAGATATTATACAAATATTGTAGGTAAATATGGTCCACAGGTTAAATCACTTTTAGAAAAAGCCTCTACATTGGATATTAAAATGATTTGTCCTTTACATGGTCCAATTTGGAGAGAAAATATTGGTTGGTACGTTGACAAGTATATGAAATGGGCAACTTATACTCCAGAAGATAAGGCAGTAGTTATTGCTTATGGTTCTGTATATGGAAATACAGAAAATGCAATGAATATTTTAGCTTGTAAACTCGGCGATTTAGGTGTAAGAAATATAAAGATGTATGATGTTTCTAATACACATCCATCTCAGCTTGTTTCAGAAGCTTTTAGGGCATCAAATCTTGTGTTTGCAGCAATTACTTATAATAATGGCATTTTTACAAATATGAAAAATGTGTTGGAAGATTTGAAAAATCACAATATTCAGAACAGAACTGTTGCATTAGTAGAAAATGGTACATGGGGTCCTTTAGCAAATAAGCAGATGAAAGAAATAGTTGAAGGTATGAAAAATATGACTATTCTCAATGAAACGGTTACAATAAAGTCAAGTCTTAAAGAATCTCAAATGGATGCTTTAGATTCTATGGCTAAGGCAATATATGAATCTATGAAGTAATTCTTGTTACGTTTGTTTTACGGCTGTAGAAAATTTTCTATGGCCGTATTTTAGTATTACAGTATTTTATTTGGGAGGTGAAGAAATGCTTTTTAATTCTCTCACTTTTATAATTTTTTTGGCTGTAGTTCTTGTTCTTTATTATACTTTACCACAAAAATTAAAGTGGATAATGCTTTTGATTGCCAGTTGCATATTTTATATGGGGTGGAGAGCTGAATTAATAATTTTAATAGTTATATCTACGCTGTCTAACTGGCTGTTGGCGAGGCTTATATATGATAAACCAGAGAAGAAAAAAGTTTTCTTGATTATAAGTTTAATAATTAATTTTGGATTGCTTTTTGTATTTAAATATATGGTGTTTATTAACCATAGTTTTATGTGGCTTTATGATTATTTTGGTTGGATATATCCAATAAAAGATTTTGATATTGTTTTGCCTATGGGTATTTCTTTTTATACATTTCAGGCTGCTAGTTACACTATTGATGTTTTTTATGGTAAGTACAAACCAGAAAGAAATTATTTTAAATTATCATTATTTATAATGTTTTTTCCACAGTTGGTTGCTGGACCTATTGAAAGAGCAGACAGGTTGCTTGGTCAGTTGTTTACAAAGCATAAACTTGAATTAGAAAACATATCTCAAGGTGCTAAGTTAATGTTAATGGGCTATTTTAAAAAGATTGTTATTGCCGATAGAGCATCTGTATTGGTAGATACAATATACAATTCACCTCAAGAATATAAGGGATTGCCACTTGTTGTTGCTACATTGTTTTTTACTGTTCAGATATATTGTGACTTTAGTGGATATACAGATATAGCTAGAGGCGTTGCAAAATTAATGGGTATAGATTTGATGATTAATTTTGATAGACCATATTTTTCAAAGAATATAAAAGAATTTTGGAGAAGGTGGCATATTTCACTTTCATCTTGGTTGAGAGACTATATTTATATTCCATTAGGTGGCAGTAGATGCTCATTAATTAAAAAATATAGAAATATTATGATAACATTTTTAGCTAGTGGTTTATGGCATGGAGCTAATTGGACTTTTGTTCTTTGGGGTGGTTTACACGGACTGTATCAAGTTATAGGTGATTTAAAGAATAAAATTATTCCTGTAAAAAAGGATTTCTTTGTAATAAATATATTTAGGGTTATAATTTGCTTTGCTTTAGTTGCTTTTGCTTGGATTTTCTTTAGAGCTAATACCATATCAGATGCAATTTATATCGTTAAAAATATATTTGCCGGATGGGGAAATATAACTGATTTACAGTATCTATATGTAACTTTCAATAATATGGGGTTGAAATTATTTGAAATACTTATTTTAAGTATAGCTATATTATTCTTGATATTTACTGAAGTGATTAGCTTTAAATATGATATTCATAAGCTCTTAAACAAAGGTCCTTTTGTTTTTAGGTTTGCTTATTATTATATATTAGCTTGCTTTATTTTTATGATGGGGGTGTTTGCAGGTGGTGGACAATTTATTTACTTCCAATTTTAAGAAAAATATAATTTACGTATTAAAAGGAATTTTATTTTTCTGTGCATTAGTTCCTATGATATTTGTTGTAGGAAATAAATATTCAGCAGCATCTACTGAAAATCAGATAAATAATTATAATGAGAGCCGATGGAATGAATTTTACGATTTGCCTAAAAATAGTTTAGATATGGTTTTCTTAGGTTCATCTCATTCCTATTGTACATTTGACCCTGAAAATTTTGATTCTGTTCTTGGCACAAGCAGTTATCAGTTGGGTATGCCGTTACAGCATATGGACTCAACTTATTTTACATTGCTTGAAGTTTTAAATTATCAAAAACCTAAAAAAGTAGTTGTAGAAGTGTACTGGGATATGCTTGACGATGAATTTGAATTAACACAGGCAGGCTATTTATTTCAGGTGTTGAGAAATACAGAGTTGGAAAAACAATATATAAAAGAAGTTTTCCCTTTAAGTCAAAAATTAATGTATGATACAGATATATTTAGGTATCAGGCTGATTATTTTGCTTACAGAAATTCAAAGTTTAAGAAAAGTCTTGAGTTTAAATATGGTGTGTATACACCAGCTACTGAAAAACAGGAAGGTGTAGAAAAGTATAGAAGTAAAGGTTATACTTATTGCAATTACAATATGCTTCCAGATGAAATGGACAAGACTAATCAGTTTAAGGGCTTAGACGGAAAGGATTGGAAAATTAATGAAACTCAGAAAAAGTATTTACAAAAATTAATAGATACTTGCAAAGAAAGAGGAATTGAAGTTATTATGACTACAGCCCCAATAGCTCCGGTTTCTTATGATTATATATCAAATTATGAGTGTATTCACGATGTTTTCCAAAAAATAGCTGACGAAAATAATTTAACATATTTAGATTTCAATTTAGTAAATGCTAAAGAGCATATTCTTACTAATGATAATTTCAGAGATGATGCACATTTAAATGATAGTGGTGTGAAAATAGTTGATAAATATATGATAGACCATGGTTATTTAAACTAATTTTATAAGTGAAATATAAAAAATACGGCTTTTTGTCGTATTTTTTTATTGCAATAAATTAGGATATGACAAAATTTTCTTAGTGACAAAGGTATAATAACCATTGTTAAAACACTTTTACGTATTGCAAATCTGTAAACAGAATGTATGTATTTGTTGAGGTGGTACTATGGAAACTGTTCTGTACGGAGATTTATTTATTGCTGGGAATAGCCTTGTAAACATAACGATTTTTGTTTTTGTTGGCAAGTTTTTAAGAAAACATATTAACTTATGTAAATATTCTCTTGTAAGTATTGCAATATCTGTACTGTATTTACTGGCAATATATAAAAATTTTATACTGGCTAGTGTTGTATCTCAGTTGTTAATTATTATAGCAGGAATATTTTTGTTTAAACCTAAAAGTCTATGGGAAACGGTAATTCTGTACTTAATAATAGGATTGTTTAGTTTTTTATCAGTTACGGCTATAAATATACTTATTTACTATACTGGAATAAAAAATGGAAAAATTGTTATTCCAGTGGGAATTTTAATTTCCAATGCTGTAATAAATTTTTCAGCTAAAAATTTACATAAAACTAAAAACTATTATGACGTAGAAATAATAAATAACCATAAATCAATTTTAATAAAGGCATTTATGGATACGGGACATAGTCTGATTGAACCTATAAGTAAAAAACCTGTATTGATTGTAGAATACAGAGCTTTAAAGGAGTTAATACCATTAAAGCTTAGAAGGTTGTTTGAAAGAGAAAATGTATATTCAGCAATAAATGAAATAACTGAAAATTCTTATTCAAACAGATTAAAGATAATTCCATATAGTAGTTTAGGTAATGAAAAAGGTATTTTAATTGGGTTTGAAGTAGATAGTATAGTTGTTAATGGTAAAAGTGTAGAAAAACCTATCGTCGGCATTTATAAGTCTGTCCTGTGTAAAAATGGACTGTACAATGCTTTACTTAGTCCAAAACATTTAGGGAGGCAATAAAGGTGAATATTAAAAGTATTATAGAAAATATTTTTAAAGGTGACTCAGTATATTACATTGGAGGAAGTGATTCGTTACCACCTCCACTTAGCATAGAGGAAGAAAATGAAAATTTAAAATTAATGATGGAAGATAACCAAGATGCAAAAAATTGTCTTATAGAACATAATTTGAGATTGGTAGTTTATATTGCCAGGAAGTTTGATAACACTGGAATAAACGTAGAAGACTTAATTTCAATAGGAACTATAGGTTTAATAAAAGCTATTAATACATTTAAGATGGACAAAAATATAAAACTGGCTACATATGCTTCAAGATGTATTGAAAATGAAATTTTAATGTATCTCAGAAGAACTACTAAAACAAAAACGGAAGTTTCTATTGATGAACCACTTAATGTAGATTGGGAAGGAAATGAACTTCTACTTTCTGATATTCTTGGAACAGATGTAGATGTAATTTATAGAGACATCGAAGATGAAGTGGATAGACAATTATTAAATACTGCTATAAGTAAATTAAATCGCAGGGAAAGGGATATAATAGAACTGAGATTTGGCTTAAAGAATAATGGCATAGAGAAAACTCAAAAAGAAGTTGCTGATATGATGGGAATAAGTCAATCCTACATATCTCGTTTAGAAAAAAAGATAATATCCAGACTTAGAAAAGAAATAATGAAATTTGTATGAAAATAGAGAAAAATGAATGGATAAAGTGAACAGAAAAAACATTAATTGTTATGCGTAAATAGTGAAAATGTTGGAAAATTATATGTAAGGCAAAATTTATTTAAAATTACTTGAAATAATAGATAAATTATGATATTATACAAGTCATAAAGGCTACGATGGAGACAAGTAATTTTGATAATACTGACAGGGAATTAAAGTCATAGACTGGAAACTTTAATCTGATATTACACTATGAATAACACTCCTGAGCCTATTTTGCAAAAGGCTTTTGCCCGGTAGTGAAGTACGTTTTGCACACGTTATAGTGCCAAAGTCGGGCATTAGTGTCAATTTAGGTGGTACCGCGGAGATTTTCGTCCTAAAGCTGTTTTTTGCTTTAGGACTTTTTTGTGTGCGTGGCTACTATTTTAAATCCAAAATTTCAAGGAGGATTTTTGTTATGGTTATTGATGATAAACTTATTCAATACTTAGAAGATTTATCAAGACTTCATCTTACAGAAGAAGAAAAGGAAAAATCAAAGGAAGAACTTGGTAAGATTTTAAATTATGTGGATATGTTAAATGAACTTGATACTACAGGTGTAGAAGAAATGTCACATCCATTTAGTTTTACAAATAATTTTAGAGAAGACGAAGCAGTTAATACAGAAAACAGAGAAGCATTACTTGCAAATGCGCCTGAACAGAAAGATGGCTGCTTTAAAGTTCCTCAGACTGTTGAATAAGGAGGATAAGACGTGGATTTTAATAATATGACAGCTCTTGAAATAGGGCAGATGATAAAAGATAAAAAGACAAGTGCTGAAGAAGTTACTAAGTCTATGCTTGATACAATAAAGGCTAAAGAAAGCGATATTAATGCCTTTACAAATGTTTTTGAAGAATCAGCAATGAAGAATGCAGCTGAAGTACAGGCTAAAATTGAATCAGGAGAGCTTACTTCTCCTCTTGCCGGTGTACCTATGGGTATTAAGGACAATATTTGTACAAAAGGTTTAACTACAAGCTGTGGTTCTAAAATGCTTGAAAACTTTGTGCCACCTTATAATGCTACTGTTGTAGAAAAATTACAGGACGCAGGTGCTGTTGTTCTTGGTAAGTTAAATATGGATGAATTTGCTATGGGTGGTTCTACTGAGACTTCTCATTTTGGACCAACAAGAAATCCTTGGGACTTAGAAAGAGTACCAGGTGGTTCTTCAGGTGGTTCAGCAGCAGCTGTTGCAGCAGATGAAGCAGTATATACTCTTGGTTCTGATACAGGTGGTTCTATCAGACAGCCTTGTTCTTTCTGTGGTGTGTCTGGTATTAAGCCAACTTATGGTGCTGTTTCTCGTTATGGTCTTGTTGCGTTTGCATCATCTCTTGACCAGATTGGACCTATCGGTAGAGATATAAAGGACTGTGCTACAGTTTTAGAAACTATTTCAGGACACGATGCAAAGGACTCTACTTCTATTAAGGGTAAAGTGTTAGACTTTTCAAAATGTTTTGATGGTGATATTTCAGGAATGAAGATTGGTATTCCTAAAAATTATTTTGGAGACGGTCTTGACGAAGATGTTAAAATTCCTGTTTTAGAGGCTGCTAAGACTCTTGAAAAACTTGGAGCAACTTTAGAAGAATTTGAAATGCCGGTTGTTGACTATGCTATTCCAACTTACTATGTTGTTGCTTGTGCAGAAGCCAGTTCAAATCTTTCAAGATACGACGGTATTAAGTATGGTTATAGAAGCCCTAATGGTGATAACCTTCTTGATGTTTTCTATAATTCAAGAAGTGAAGGCTTTGGTATGGAAGTAAAGCGTAGAATTATGCTTGGTTCTTTCGTACTTAGCTCTGGTTACTATGATGCTTACTATAAGAAGGGCTTACAGGTAAGAAGACTTATAAAGAATAGTTTTGCTGATGCTTTTGAAAAATATGATATGATTCTTTCTCCTGTTGCACCTACTGTAGCTTATAAAATTGGAGAAAATAGCTCAGACCCTCTTAAAATGTATTTAGGTGATATTTATACTGTTTCTGTAAACCTTGCAGGTCTTCCAGGTATTACAGTTCCTTGTGGCTTTGGTGCAAATGGTATGCCTGTTGGTATGCAGTTAATTGGCGATACATTTACAGAAGACAAGCTTGTTAAGGTTGCATATGCTTTCCAGAAAGAAACAGATTTTCACACTAAAAAAGGAGGTAGAGCATAATGAATTACGAAATAGTAATGGGTCTTGAAGTGCATGTAGAACTTGCTACAAAGTCAAAGATTTTCTGTGGTTGTTCTACTGAATTTGGTGGCGAACCTAATACTCATGTTTGCCCAGTTTGTTCAGGTATGCCTGGGGTATTACCTGTTATGAATAAGAAAGTAGTTGAGTATGCTGTAAAGGCTGGCTTAGCTCTTAATTGTGATATTACAAGAAAAAATAGATTTGATAGAAAGAATTACTTCTATCCTGACCTTCCAAAGGCTTATCAGGTAAGTCAGCTTTACTTCCCAATTTGTCAAAATGGTAAAGTAGAAATTGACGTAGATGGTGTAAAGAAGAATATTGGTATTCACGAAATCCATATGGAAGAAGATGCCGGTAAACTTGTTCATGACCCATGGGATGATTGTACGTTAGTTGATTATAACAGATGTGGTGTACCTCTTTTGGAAATTGTTTCTGAACCAGATTTTAGAAGTGCTGAAGAAGTTCTTGCTTACTTAAACAAACTTAGAGATATTCTTATGTTCTTAGGTGTATCTGACTGTAAGATGCAGGAAGGTTCAATGAGAGCAGACGTAAACCTTTCTATTAGACCTGTAGGTCAGGAAGAATTTGGTACTCGTACAGAAATGAAGAATATGAATTCATTTAAGGCTATTCAGAGAGCTATTAAGTATGAGGCTGAAAGACAGATGGATATTCTTGATGCTGGCAAAGAAGTTATGCAGGAAACAAGAAGATGGGATGACAATAAGGGCGAAAGCTATGCTATGAGAAGCAAGGAAAATGCTCAGGATTATAGATACTTCCCAGAACCAGACTTGTTACCTATTGAAATAAGCGAAGAATGGATTAATGACGCAAAAGAAAATATGCCAGAACTTCCAGAGGCTAAAAGAGTAAGATATGTTGAAGAATTTGGTCTTACAGATTATGATGCTTCAATTCTTACTTCTGCTAGAGAAATTTCTCGCTTGTTTGAAGATGCTACTGAACTTTGTGGCGAACCTAAAGAAGTTTCAAACCTTATTATGGGTGAACTTATGCGTCTTATGAGTGAAACTTCAACTTTAGCTGAAGATTTAACAATGGAACCAAAGAAGATTGCAGATTTAATTGGTCTTATTAAGGGCAATAAGATTAATAGAAGTGTTGCTAAAGAAGTATTTGAAGAAATGTTCAAGAATAATGTTGAGCCTGTAAGTTATGTAACAGAAAAGGGACTTATGATGCTTAATGATGATTCTTTAGTAGAAAAGACTATTGATGAAGTTATTGCTAATAATCCAAAGAGTATTGAAGACTTTAAGAGTGGTAAGGCTAAAGCTAAGGGCTTCCTTGTTGGTCAGACAATGAAGGCATTAAAGGGTAAAGCTAACCCTCAGACTGTAAATCAGATTTTAGATGAAAAATTAGCAAAATTATAATTTATAAAACAAAATATATTTTTTTTAGGTGAGTAAGATGATATATACAATAACATTTAATCCATCTATTGATTATTTTGTTTCACTTGATAATTTAACTGTCGGCCAATTAAACAGGTCGGCAGTTGAATTTTTTAAGGCAGGTGGTAAAGGTATAAATGTATCACAGGTACTTACTAACCTTGGCTTAAATAATATTGCATTAGGATTTGTAGGTGGATTTACAGGGAAGAAACTGGTTGATTTACTTAATGAAAATAATATTAATAATGATATGATTTTTATTGAAAATCAGAATACAAGGATTAATGTGAAAATATCTGCCAATAATGAAACAGAAATTAATGCTGATGGAATATTTGTAGATGAAAATGACGTAGATAATTTGATGAATAAGTTTAATGGGCTTAGTGCAGATGACTATGTTGTTATTTCTGGAAATATATCAAAAAAATGTTCTATAAATCTTTACAATTATTTGGTAGAAAAAATAAAAACGGTATGCAATAATATTGTAGTAGATTGTTCTGGAGATTTATTGAAATCAGTTTCAAAATTAGAACCTTTTTTAGTGAAGCCTAATTTAAAGGAACTAGAACAATTTGCAAATATTGAATTAAAAACAGATTTTGATGTTAGTCAAGCTATGATTAAAATGCAGGGTTGTGGAGCTAAAAATATATTGTTGTCAAAGGGCTCTGATAAGGCTGTTTTTCTTGATAATACTGGAAAGTTTTATGAAAAAGAACCTTATAGTGGAAATGTTGTAAATACAATAGGCTGTGGAGATAGTATGGTTGCAGGTTTTATATATGAATATATAAAAACCAATGATGCTAAAAAGGCTTTTGATTTTTCTGTTGCAGTTTCCAGTGCCTCTGCTTTTAAAGAAGGCTTGGCAGATAAAAATGATTTAAGAAAATTAGGCTTAATAGTTAATTAAGTTTGTATAAGAATATGAATAATATATAGGAGGATAATATGGTTTCGGCTAAAATTACTTTAAAAAACCCTACGGGTATGCATATGCGACCAGCAAGTGAGTTTGTGTATGTAGCAACAACATTTGAAAGTAGTATTTACATACTATTTAAGGATAAGAAAATAAATGGTAAGAGCATTATGAATATTATGAGTGCTTGTATTCGTACAGGTGACACTATTGAAATACAATGTGATGGTCCTGATGAACAGGCTATGCTTGATGCAGAAATAAAACTTATTGAAAATAACTTTGCTAGTGATGAAAAGTAATCGGAGGCATAATATACTAATGCTTGGTAATGGTATATCAGACGGTGTGGGGATAGGATACGCTAAGACTATTGAAAATGTACAAACAACATATACAGTTGTTGATATAGGTACACCAGACGAAGAAAAAAGTAGACTTTCTGGGGGTATTGAAAAACTGCTTTTAAAAATTAAAAGTGGAAATAATCTTAGTCTAAATAAAGAACAAAATGACATTTTACTTGGTCATATGTTCTTTTTAAAAGACCCCGCTGTAATTCAAAAGTTAAATGAGGAAATAGATAATGGAAGATGTGCAGAGGCTGCTGTAGAGGTAGTTTTTAAGTCTTACTCAGAAATGTTTATATCTTTTGAAGATAGCTGTATGGCACAGAAAAGTGTAGATATGTTGGATATATCTACTCGTTTGATTTGTGAATTACAAGATAGAAAATACTATGATTTATCTAATTTGTCTGAAAATTCTATTCTTGTTGTGAAAGAAATTACTCCATCAATGCTTATTAGTTTAGGTAATAAGAAAATAGAGGGCATAGTTGTAGAAAAATGTGGGGAATACAGTCATTCCGTTATTATTGCAAAAGCATTGGAGATACCAATGGTTATAAATGTTAGCGGATTTGATGAAATAGTAGATGGACAGCCTTTGATTATTGACGGTGGCAAGGGTAAGGTTATACAAAACCCTACAGAAGAACAAATAAATGAATATTGTAATATAAAGAAACAAATATATATTGAAAAATCAAAATTAAGAGAATACGTAGATAAAAAAGCTACATATGACGGAAAAAATATTCGCTTTATGGCAAATGTTTCTTCTGAAATAGATATAAAAAATGCAGGGTTGCTAAATATTAATGGTGTAGGTATTTGTAGAACAGAGTGCTTGTTTATGGGGTGTGGACATATACCTACAGAGGCAGAACAGTATGATATGTATGTAAAAGTCGCATCAGCTGTGAAAGGCAAAGATATATCTATTAGAGTATTTGATATTGGTGGAGATAAGAAAATAGACTGGCTTGATTGTAATGAAATTGTTAGTAATGATAGAGGTATTAGATATTGCTTAAATCATATTGATATTTTTAAAAATCAATTAAGAGCTATACTGAGAGTTAGTGGAATTTATTCTAATATAAAGATATTATTGCCATTTGTATCATCTATAGAGGAAATATATGAAACAAAAGCAATAATAAAAGAATTGACAGAAGAATTATTAACTAAGGGCTTTTCAGTAAACGAAAATATAGAAATTGGTGCTATGATAGAGACACCGGCAACGGTTTTTATTATGGATTTACTTGCTAAAGAAGTTGATTTTTTTAGTGTAGGAACAAATGATTTAATACATTCCCTTTTAGTAAGCGATAGATACAGTGGTAAAATGGAATCTTCATTGTTACCACCTTCTGTACTAAGGTGTATTTATTACGTAATAAAACAAGCACACAAACAAAATAAACCCGTTGCTCTTTGTGGTGAGGTAGCATCTAATCCAAATCTTATTCCAATTTGGCTTTCTTTTGGCTTTACTATTTTTAGTGTCAGTCCGTCTTTAGTATTAAAGGCTAAGAAAGCTGTTTGCCAGACTATTGACGTAAATAAGGCTATTAAAGTTCAAGAAATTTTTGATTGTACAACAGCTGAGGAAGTAGATAGATTAATAAATGAGTCCTAAAATTTTTGTTTAGGACTTTTTTTGTTGTCAATAATTACTGTAGAGGTGATTATATGAAGAAAGTTCTATTTACTCTATTGGCAGTTATGTTATTAGCTAAAAATGTATATTCTACAGAAGTTAGTAAAAATTTTTATATGCTTTTACCAGCTATACATTGTGATAATGGAAAAATTTCAACAGAAAAAGTAGATGATAAAAAATATGTTTTAAAATTTAAGATAATAGAGGTAATTAATAGCTTTTTGGATTAGTTTATATTGCAAAAAACTCTAATTAAGTTTATAATATAGGGAGTTTAGGAGTGATAAACTTATGAATAATTTTTCTGTGAATAGAAGTAAATTAAAAAATATCTTAGAAGATAATCAAATGGCAGTAGTTTTTAGTGGAAATCCTATACAAAAATTAGGTGATGAATATTTTCCCTTTACGCCTAACAGGAATTTTTACTACTTAACAGGCCTTGATAGACCTAAGATGATATATTTTGTATATAAGTTTAATGGAGATGTAGAAGAATATATTGCTGTTGAAAGATTTGATGAAATCAAAGCTAAGTGGGTAGGAGCAGTGATGTCGCCTGACGAAGTGAGACAAATTTCAGATATTCAGCAGGTAATATATTTAGATGAATTTGAGGAAAATATTAGCTCTATTATATTTAATAAGAGAATACAAAAATTATATTTAGATTTAGAAAACAGAGATTTTTATGCTAATACACCGGCTATTAATTTTGCTAATGAAATTAAAAATAAATATAATTATGTCACAATAGAAAATCTGTTTAATATAATGGCTGATTTTCGTATGGTTAAAGAGAGCTGGGAAGTAGAAAATATTGTAAAGGCTATTGATATTACAAAAGATGGTATCTACAATATGATGAGAAATTCTAAAGCTGGTATGATGGAGTATCAAATAGAATCTTACTTCGATTTTGCCTTAAAACAGCATGGTGTGAAGGATTTTGCTTTTAAGACTATTGCAGCTTCTGGAAAGAATGCTACCGTTTTGCATTATTCAGATAATAATTCAAAAACAGAAGATGGCGACTTAATTTTATTTGACGTTGGGGCTCAGTATGAATATTATAACGGAGATATTTCCAGAACATTCCCTGTAAATGGTAAATTTACAGACAGACAGAAGACAATCTATAATATAGTATTAGAGGGTCAGCAGATTGTAATTGATAGAGCAAAGGCAGGTATTGAATTTAAGTCATTAAACTGTATTTTGAAAGATTACTATGCTAAGGCATTGTCAAAAATAGGGCTTATTTCAAATGATGAAGAAGTAAGCAAATATTATTATCATGGTGTAAGCCATTTGCTAGGACTTGAAACTCATGATGTTGGAAGACATAACGAAGGATTGTTAAAATCCGGTATGGTTATGACAGTTGAGCCGGGATTGTATATAGCTGAAGAAGGTATAGGAATCAGAATTGAAGATAATATTCTCATTGAAGATAATGGTTGCAGGGTTTTATCAAAGGATATTATAAAAACTGTAGAAGATATTGAGGACTTTATGAAATGATGAAAGTCGAAAAAGAGCTTTTCTTACCAACAAGGCTTTATTTTGAAAAACAAGGGTTTTCAGTAGATGGTGAAGTTAAGAATTGTGATTTAGTAGCAATTAAAAATGACATTGTCGTAGTAGCTGAGTTAAAGAAAACTTTTAATATTTCGTTAGTTTATCAACTTATGGAAAGAAAAAATATTACCCCATATGTGTATGCTGTTATTTTTAGACCTAAGAATTTTAGAGATAAAAAGACTAAGCAAATGCTTAAATTGGTTAAATTATTAGGTGTTGGATTACTTGTTGTAAGCGATGCTAGTGGTATCATTGAGGAAATTGTAACTCCAAATAATGATAATACAGGGATTAAAGTAAATACTGAAAAAAGAAATACAGTATCTAAGGAGTTCAATAAACGAGATTTTAAGGAAAACACAGGTGGAGTAAATAGGAAAAAGATACTTACAGCGTATAGAGAAAATTCTATTGCTGCACTTTGTGTGGCTGATACATATGATGTTGTAGAAACCAGAAAAGTAAAAGACAATATAAAAAAGGCTGTTCAATCAAATTATTATGATTGGTTCTATAGAATAAAAAAAGGAATATATGGCACTACGGAAAAGGGAATTCAAGCTATAAAAAGTAATGATTTTCAAGAAGTAGTTTTATTTTACAAAAGTGAGGTAGAAAAATGTTTAAAATAGGTAGAAATGATAGATGTTGGTGTGGTAGTGGTAAAAAATATAAGGCTTGCCATGAGTTTAGTGATGAACAAAAACTTCAGCCTTTAGTGGAACAGGGTTATCCTATGCCTACAAGAGATTTAATTTTGTCCCCTGAACAAATACAGGGTATTAGAGATAGTGCTAAGGTTTCTATAAATATATTAGACGAAATTGAAAAAATGATAGGTGTAGGCGTCTCTACAGGAGAAATTGATGACCTTGTTGTAAAGATTACAAAAGAAGCCGGTGGTGTTGCTGCTGATTTAGGATATGAAGGCTTCCCAAAAAGTTGTTGTACATCTATTAACGATGTAATTTGCCATGGTATTCCAAATTATAATGAGAAATTGAAAGATGGCGATATTGTAAACGTAGACATCACTACAATAATAAATGGTTACTATTCAGATATGAGTAGAATGTTTATGATTGGAAATGTAAGTGATGAAGCTCGAAAATTGTGTGAAGTAACAAAAGAGTGTATGTTAGAGGGTATAAAATCAGTAAAGCCATATACACCAGTAGGTAATATTGGAAATGTTATAAATGATATTGCTGATAAAAATGGATATAGTGTAGTTAGAGCTTTGTGTGGGCATGGTGTTGGACTTAAATTCCACAATGACCCTATGGTAAATCATTTTAGAACTAACAGAAAAACTATGATTCTTGTGCCTGGTATGGTATTTACTGTTGAGCCTATGATAAATGCTGGTTCTTACGATTGTACAATAGATGAAGATGACGGTTGGACTGTAAGAACTATTGACGGTAGTTTATCTGCTCAGTGGGAACATACTGTTGTTGTGACAGAAGACGGTATAGAAATTCTTACTTTATAAGGAGGAAATCTCTATGAGGAATATCAATATATGGAACGGAACACCTTTAGGATATAACAAAGAATATGATGATGTAAATCTAGGACTTCCCAGATTAGACGAATTTGCTATAAATGATGGTAAAAAACATCCATGTGTTTTGATTATTCCAGGTGGAGGTTATGACCATTTATCTGACCATGAAGGCGAAAATGTAGCTATTGAGTTAAATAAGTTAGGTATATCTGCTTTTGTTTTATATTATAGAATTGCACCTTATCGTCATCCTATATATTTGTATGACATAAAAAGGACTATGAGATATATACGATATAATGCAGAAAAATATAATATTTATGAGGACAAAATAGGAATAATGGGCTTTTCAGCAGGAGGACATTTAGCTTGTATTTGTGCTGAAAATGTTGGTAAATTCGAGTATGAACCTATTGATGATGTAGATAAGGTTTCATCAAGACCGGATATACTCTGTTTGTGTTATCCAGTAGTAACTATATCTAAAGAGATAGCCCATAAACGTTCTGGAGATAATATGGCAGGCAATGATATGGAAGCAAGAAAGGCTTTGTCTTGTGAGCTTGCTGTGCCAGATAATATGCCACCGACTTTTGTATGGCATACTTTTGAAGATAAGAGTGTTGATTGTAGAAATTCTTTAGAGTTTGGAATAGCAATGAAGGAAAAAGGAATACCATTTGAAATGCATATTTTCCAAAAAGGTAGACATGGACTTGATTTTGCCAAGGGTGTTGAAGGAACAGAAAAATGGTTTGAATTATTTTTAACTTGGGCTAAAATACAGGAATTCATCATATAGTTTTATGAGGTGAAATTATATATGAAAAATTGTCAGAGCCTGCTGGATAAAGAAGTTATAAATATTCGTGACGGATGCAGAATGGGTTGTGTATGTGATATATTAGTAAATGTTAAACTTGGTACTGTTGCATATATAATTGTACCTATTGACGGAGGTTTTTTCTCTTTTTCTCAAAAAAGGAAACAGTATGTTATAAATTGGTGCAATGTAGTTCAGGTGGGCGATGATATTATTTTAGTCGATGTTTGTATTGCCGATGTAATAAAAATTTGTGAGGATAAAGATGCTAAATAAAGATGAGCTTGTTTCTCAATTAGGGAATATAATAGATGTGGATACTATTCAGGGAGTAACTGTAAGTAATCCAATAAAGAAAAATACAGAACTTGGAACAAAAATAAAAATTGTTCCTGTACTTGTAAAGAATAAGAAAAGTTTTCAGTTTTCAAAATATGTAGGTGAAAAAGTTTTCCATAATAATTGTGACTTAGAAAATTTTTTCAATGTTTTAGTTGATGAAATGGAAACTAATTTTAAACAATGTGAAATTGTGGCAAATAATAGGCTTACCATTCTTATGAATAAAAAGAAGCAGTTTACATTAACAGGCGTAAAAGAAAATTTAAACGTAAATACGAAGGCTGTTTCTCATAATAAAGCAAAACAATATATTTTACCGGACGGTCAGTATGTTGACTGGATGTATAAATTAGGACTTATGGACAAGAATGGTGTTGTACTTGCTCATAGACAAAAGAAGTTTAGACAAATAAATAAATTCTTAGAAATGCTTCGAGATGTTGAAAAGTATATACCTGAAAATTCAACAATTGTTGATATGGGATGTGGTAAAAGCTATTTAACCTTTGCTACATATTACTATTTTAATGTAATAAAGAATAAAAATGTAAAAATAGATGGCTACGATTTAAAGAAAGATGTTGTTGAGTATTGCAATTCTCTTTCAGAAAAATTTGGCTTTGATAATCTAAAGTTCTATTGTAAAGACATTGCTGAAATAGATAATGATGATAACAAAATATCTATGATTATTACTCTTCATGCTTGCGATACAGCAACTGATTATGCTATTTATCATGGTATAAGATGGAATTGTAATGTTATTATAAATGTGCCTTGTTGTCAGCATGAATTATTCCATCAAATGAAGAATAGTGCTTTCCCTATAATTACAGAACATGGAATATTAAAAGAGCGATTTGCTGCTATGCTGACAGATTCTATTAGGTCAAGAATTTTAAATCTTGTAGGGTATAAATCAGAGATTATGGAGTTTATAGAAGTAGAAAATACGCCAAAAAATTTGATGATTCGTTCTATAAAAAATAATAAGCCTATGGATAATAATAAAAAACGTGAACTTGATGAAATAATAGAGCAATATGGAATATCTCCAACATTGTATAATTTAATATTTAAGCAATAAGATTTTAAAGGATAACGGAAAAAATGTTATCCTTTTTGCATATATATTATTTGGTGATGATATTGGTAGAAGTAATTATTAGATATAACGGAAATATAGAAAATATAATAGAAAGTTTAGGAGGAACAGCAGAAATATTATCTAGTAGTTTTGCTATAGTTCAAATACCACAAGATAATATAGAAAAATTGGAAGATTATACGGAAATAGAATATATAGAATTGCCTAAAAATTTGTTTTTTATGTTAGAGCAGGGTAAAAGAAGTTCTTGTATAACTATAGACAATAGTAATATAGATGGTTTAACTGGGGAGGACGTAATTGTAGGGATAATAGATTCGGGAATAGACTATCAAAATAGAATGTTTAAAAATTCTGATGGAACAACTAGAATAGACAGTATATATGAAGTTGGTGGAGAAATCTTTTACAGTAATGATATTAATTCAGGAAATATCAATCATATAGATAGATATGGACATGGCACACAAGTTGCTAGTATTGCAGTTGGAAATAATGGGATTGCATATAAATCAGATATAATTGTGGTGAAAATTGGGCAAAACGAGTTTTTTGCTTCTACAACAGATATAATGAGAGGTATAAGTTATATTATAAATAGGGCAGTACAGTTGGGAAAACCTGTTGTAATAAATATTTCTTATGGTACAAATGATGGTTCTCATGATGGAAACTCTCTTTTTGAAGAGTACATTAATGAAATGGCTGTGTCTTACAAAGTTTCTATAGTTGTAGCATCAGGAAATGAAGGAAATAAAGGACACCATTTTAGAGGTTTTCTGGAAAACAATAATACGTTAGATATGGATTTTAATGTTGCAAGTGATATTTCTGCTATGTATTTAAGTATATGGAGTTCGTTTTCTGATGAATTTGAGGTTGAAATTTTCTCGCCATTAGGTGACAAAGGTGGACCTATGAGAAAAGAAAATGTGACATATAGATATAGATTGGGAGATACTACGGCATCTATAGTTTTTAGAAATTCTACACCATATAATTCAGATAATGAAATATATATAAGGTTAGAAGGAGCAACTAGATTTGTTGACAGTGGAATATGGAAAATTAGATTTTACGGTCAAAATATAATAAATGGTCAGATTGATGCATGGTTGCCAGTAAATGAGGCTGTTGGTGGCGATACAGCATTTATTATACCCAATACCGATACAACACTTACAATTCCATCTACATCGGAAAGAGTAATAACAGTTGGAGCATATGATTCTGTAAATATTTCAACTGTAGGATTTTCTGGAAGAGGATATACTAGAGCAACAGAATATATAAAACCTGATTTAGTAGCACCTGGAGTTAATATTTTAACAACAACTGTTGGGGGTAGTATTACATCGTTTACAGGTACAAGTGTAGCAGCACCATTTGTAGCCGGCAGTGTAGCGTTGCTTATGGAATGGGGAATAGTAGATAGAAACGATATATTCCTTTATGGAGAACGCCTTAAAGCTTTTTTATGCAATGGGGCAATTCGTGATAATAGTAGAGAATATCCTAATAGAGAATGGGGATATGGCAGACTATGCTTAAAAAATACATTAGATTTACTAAAAAAATAGAGGGCTTTTTATAAGCCCTCCAAGTAGATTAATCTAATAAATCAATCATTTCTAATAATAAAGTCTTTGTATCTTCAAAGCTAAGACAAGGGTCAGTAATAGACTTACCATATACATGCTCAACTTCTGGTGAACACTTCTGATTTCCACCTTCGATATAACTTTCAATCATAACACCCTTAACAAGTTTCTTTAACTCAGGGTTGTATCTTCTTGAATGAAGAACATCTTTTACAATTCTAGGCTGTTCTTCGTGTCTTTTCTTTGAATTTGAGTGGTTTGCATCAACAATAATGGCAGGATTAGCATATCCAGCTTTCTTGTACATTTCATTTGCAAGCATTAAATCTTCATAGTGGTAATTCTGAATGTTATTACCATGTTTATTTACAGAACCACGCATAATAGCATGAGCAAGAAGATTACCGGTTGTCATTACTTCATAACCGTTATAGAGGAAGTCGTGAGGAGACTGAGCAGCCTTAATAGAGTTAAACATTACAGAAAGGTCGCCACTTGTAGGATTTTTCATACCAACAGGGCAATCAATACCACTAGCTGTAAGTCTGTGCTGCTGATTTTCTACACTTCTTGCACCAATAGCAATATATGATAAAATATCTTCAACAAAAGGTAAATTTGATGGATAAAGCATTTCGTCAGCAAGAGGCATTCCAGTTTCTTCAATTACTCTCAAATACATGCGTCTAATAGCTTTGATACCTTCAACCATATTTGGAGCACCTTCTGGGTCAGGCTGGTGCATCATACCTTTATAACCCTCGCCAGTTGTTCTTGGCTTACCAGTGTATACACGAGGAACGATAAACATTTTATCAGCAACCTGCTTCTTTACTTCGTTTAATCTTCTCATGTAGTCGCAAACAGCTTCTTCATCATCAGCAGAACAAGGACCAACAATAACGACAAATCTATTATCTTTGCCTGTAAATATATCTTTTAACTGTTTATCATTTTCATCTTTAATAGCCTTTAATTCTGGAGAAATAGGTTCCATTTTTTTGATTTCTTCAGGTGTAGGCATTAATCTTATGTTCTTAAAACTCATTACTTCAACTCCCTTAAATATATCAATGTATTAATAATACATATATTTTTATGTAAAGTCAAGATAATTAGTGCAAAATCGACAAGGTAAGATTAAAATAATAGTGCTAATAATGAAAACTTTTTGTAAATTTTAAAGCTTTTTAAAACATAGAATTGTTTCCGTAGTCTATACCTTCATCTGTAATAATCATTCTTGCTTTATCATCTGATATAAACTTAATACTTATATATCCCAAAGATTCAAGTTCATTTATTGCTTTTTTAAATCGCTCTATTTGATTGGGATTTTTTGTGTTGTATTTAAAACAATAAACATCTCCTCCCATTGTGTAAGATTGATAAAGTTTATCAAAAATATCTGATGCTATTTTATTCATTGTTTTTATTCTCCTTAAAAAATATTTATAGTTGATATTATACAGTAAAAATATATTTAATTCAAGTTTGTAATATATGAATAAAGTCTTGAAAAGTATACACAATATTGTAAGAGGTGATATTATGAATTTTTCTGAGAGTAAAACAAAAGAAAATTTAATGAGAGCTTTTGCAGGGGAAAGTCAAGCTAGAAACAGGTATATATTTAGTGCTCATAAAGCTAAAGATGACGGCTTATTTGTTATAGAGAGTATATTTGAATTCACAGCAAAACAAGAAGAGGCTCATGCAAAAGTTTTTTATGATAGTTTGGTTAGTGAGGCTGCTCAAAATATAAGAATTGATGGTAATTATCCTGTAGATATATACGAAGATACATTACATTTATTAAGAGTAGCACAGCACAACGAATTCCAAGAATATGAGTATGACTATAAGAAATTTTCAGAAATAGCAGCAGAAGAGGGCTTTTCAAAAATATCAAATATTTTTTCTAATATAGCAAATGTAGAAAAGACCCATGGTGATAGATTTGGAAAATTTGCAGATTTATATGAACAAGGAAAGTTATTTGTTTCAGAAATAGAAACACAGTGGATGTGTTTGAATTGTGGGTATATTTTTACTGGAACAAAAGCCCCTGAAAAATGTCCTATTTGCAAACATGACAGAGGCTTTTTTATAAGATTAGAATTTTCACCATACAGATAAAGGGCATTAATTGCCTTTACATAGTGGGCTTATATTGTTAAGTTGAATTTCTTTAGCCAATAATTTACCTGTATTATATATGCTAACATTTGTGGACCAGCCATTAATTGTCCGAACCAAGGCTTGCCGTAGTTTGATTCTCCACATATAAACTTTACTATTTTTGTTTTATCAATTATTGGCATAATAGGAGAGTTGTTGTTACTTATAATTTCTAAAACTCTTTCTTTTAGAATTTTTTCGTAAATAGGATTGTATGTTTTTGGATATGGGCTTTTCTTTCGGAATAAAATTTTTTCTGGTAATAATCCTTTCATACTATCTCTCAATAATCCTTTAACTATACCATTGTGATTTTTATATTCCCATGGAACATTCCATAAATACTCTATTATTCTATGGTCGGCATAAGGAACTCTAGCCTCTAAACCAGAATACATAGAAGCTCTATCCATTCTGTCTAATAAAGTTGTCATAAACCATTTTAAATTTAAAAATGTAATTTCATATCTTCTGCGTTCAGTTTCATCTTTATAGTCTATTTCAGGCATTTCTGAGAGAGAATCTTTATATCGAGCTTTAATATATTCATTTATGTTAAGGTTATCAATAAAATCGTTATCTAATAGTTCGAGTCTAGGCTGTGTATCTATAGACCAAGGAAAAGTATCACTATTCATTAAATCTTCTCTATAAAACCAAGGATAACCACCAAAAATTTCGTCGGCACATTCGCCGGTTAAGGCAACTTTATTGTGCTCTTTTACTAATTTACAAAAATATAGCATGGAAGCATCAACATCAGCCATACCAGGTAAGTCTTTTGCATCTACAGAGCAGTATAACATATCTGCTAATTCTTCATTTGAACATTCCAGATATGTGTGATTTAGGTTATATTCTTTTAGCATTATATCTACATATGGTCTATCCTGTTCTGGTTGGAACGAATTGGATTTAAAGTATTTGTTATTATCTGTAAAATCAAAGGAAAAAGTGTTTAATGTCTTTCCTTGCTTTTGTAAGTAATTTGATGCTAAGGCTGTTACTATACAGGAGTCTACACCTCCTGAAAGGAACGAACATACAGGAACATCGGAAACCATTTGATATTCCACAGCTGATGTAATTAACTGATTGACATTTTGTACGGTTTCTTCGTAGTTATGGTTTGTTTTGAGGGTACTTAATTTCCAATAAGCCTTTTCGGTGAAACCATTAATACTAAATTCACCATAATGACCGTACTTTATTTCATAAATATTTTTAAAAACTCCAAATCCTTCAGTTCTAGCAGGACCGATACCAAATATCTCTCTAAAGGAATTTATGTTTATCTCTGGAGTTACATATGGGTGACAAAAAAGTGCTTTTATTTCTGATGCAAAAATTAATGTGTTGTTTTCTATAGTATAAAATAAAGGTTTTACGCCACTTCGGTCTCGGAATAAGTATAACTTGTTTTCACCACTATGCCAAATACAAAATGCAAAAATACCATTTAACTTTTCTACACATTTTTTACCATATTCAATAAAAGAATACAATATAATTTCTGTATCAGATGTACCGTCAAATACATAACCTTTCTTCTCTAGTTCTGCTTTTAGAGCCTCTGTATCATATATTTCACCATTGTAAACTATAGCGTACTCAACGTTGTTAATTGTTTTTATCATAGGCTGATTACCATTATATAAATCTCTTATTGAAAGTCTAGTATGGGATAACCCTATGTTCTTTTTTAAATATTCTCCAGTTTCATCTTTCCCTCTATGAGCTAAACTTTCTCTCATATCTACCAATACGTTATGCCATTTGTTATAATTTTTGTTGAAATCTGTATCAAAGCAACAAAAACCGCTTATTCCACACATATAAACAACTCCATATATATCATAGTAAGATTATATTCTAATCAAATAAAAGACTTGACAATAATTTTTTGTATGATATACTAGTTACTGATAAAGACTATGAAAACGAGAGTAGATGTAGTGGTTTTAACAGAGAGTAGATGTCGTTGGCTGTGAGCATCTTTGAATAAAGCTATATTGAAGTTCACGTTTGAGTTTATCCTTTGAAATTAGTAGGAGGATACGGTTGAGGTCGTTATTTCCTCACTAAGTGCCTATTTTATAGGAATTTGGGTGGTACCGCGTTTTCACGTCCCTTTTTGGGGCGTTTTTTTATTGCCAAAACGGGTATTGTTTTTAGATTTAAAATCATAGAAAGGATATAAAACAATGAAAGAGAAACTTAATGAAATCAAAATTGCTGCATTGGAAAAATTAAATCAGGTTAGTGATTTGCAGGCTCTTGAAAGTTTAAGAGTAGAAATTTTGGGTAAAAAAGGTGAATTAACACAAATACTTAAGGGTATGGGTAGCCTTTCCAAAGAAGAACGTCCAGTTATAGGTCAGCTTGCTAATGAAGTTAGAAGTGAGATAGAAGCAAAATTAGAAACAGTAAAGACTGCTTTTGAAGAAAAAGCTCAGGAAGCAAAGCTTAAGGCAGAAACTATTGACGTTACAATGCCTGGTAATACTCATACACTTGGACATAGACATCCAATGACACAGGTTATTGATAATATCAAAAATATATTTATTGGTATGGGTTATGAAGTTGTTGAAGGTCCAGAAGTTGAAGATGCTTATCACAACTTTGAAGCATTGAATATTCCAAAAGACCATCCAGCAAGAGATGAACAGGATACATTCTATGTAAATGGCTTAGCAGAATTTTTACTTCGTACACAGACTTCTCCAGTTCAGATAAGAACAATGGAAAAGAGAGGATTACCAATCAGAATTATTGCTCCTGGTAGAGTTTATAGAGCAGATGAAGTTGATGCAACACATTCACCAATATTCCATCAGCTTGAAGGCCTTGTAATAGACAAGGGCATTACAATGGGTGACTTAAAGGGTGCACTTGCAGAATTTGCAAAGGGACTTTTTGGTGAAGATACTAAGGTTAGATTTAGACCTCATCATTTCCCATTTACTGAACCTAGTGCTGAAATGGATGCTTCTTGCTTTGCTTGTGGTGGCAAGGGCTGTAGAGTTTGTAAAGATAGTGGTTGGATTGAAGTTTTAGGTTGTGGTATGGTACATCCTGATGTTTTAAGAAGATGCGGTATTGACCCTAATGTTTATTCTGGTTTTGCATTTGGTATGGGTCTTGAAAGAGTTGCCATGCAGAAATACTCTATTAATGATTTAAGATTATTGTTTGAGAATGATGTAAGATTTTTAAAGCAGTTCTAAGGAGGAAAATAGATTATGGATTTACCAATGAGTTGGTTGAAGGAGTACGTTGACGTAACAGCACCTACTTCTCAGTATATTGAAGATATTACTATAGCTGGTCAGAAAGTTGAATCAGTTACAGAAATGGCTAAAGATATTACAGGTGTTATAACTGGTAAGGTTCTTGAAATAGAGAAACACCCTGATGCAGATAAGCTTGTAGTTACTAAAATTGATGTAGGTAACGGCGAACCATTACAGATTGTAACAGGTGCACCGAACTTAAAGGTTGGAGATATTGTTCCTGTAGCTATGATTGGTGCAACAGTATATCATGGAGCATCACTTGAAAAAATAAAGAAGGGTAAACTTAGAGGTATTGCTTCTGCAGGTATGCTTTGTTCTATCGAAGAGCTTGGCTTTACAAGAAATGATTATCCAGAAGCTCCTGAATACGGCATTTATGTTTTCCAGGAAGAAGTTCCTTTAGGAAAAGATGTAACAGAATTACTTCAGATGAAAGATGATGTTGTAGAATTTGAAATTACTAATAATAGACCAGATTGTTACAGCATTATGGGTTTAGCTAGAGAAAGTGCAGCAGCATATAGATTACCATTAAAATATCCTAAGATTGAAGTAAAAGAATTAGGCGAAGGTAATACTCAGGATATGATTGATGTTGAAATTCAGAATCCAGAACTTTGCCCAAGATATATCGCTAGAGTTGTAAAGAATGTAAAGGTTGAGCCTTCTCCATTATGGCTTCGTCATAGACTTACAGCAGCAGGTATTAGACCTATTAACAATATCGTAGATATTACAAATTATGTAATGCTTGAATTAGGTCAGCCAATGCATGCATTTGATATTGATACAATAGATGAAAGAAAGATAATTGTTAGAAATGCTAAGGAAGGCGAAAAGATAACAACTCTTGATGACCAGGAAAGAGAACTTGACCCTTCAATGCTTGTAATTTCAGATTGTAATAAGGCTGTTGCTATTGCCGGTGTAATGGGTGGACAAAATTCAAAGGTTAGTCCAAATGCTCATGCCATTTTATTTGAATCAGCAAATTTCAAGGGCTCAAGTGTAAGAATCACAGCTAAAAAGGTTGGATTAAGAACAGATGCTTCAGCAAAATATGAAAAGAATCTTGACCCTAATTTAGCATTAGACGCAGTAAATAGAGCAGTTCAGTTGGTTGAAATGCTTGGCTGTGGTGAAGTTTGCAAGGGTATGGTTGATTGCTATCCAAACAAGAGAGAGTCTTGGACTGTTGAATATTCAGCAGAAAGTATTAACAAGCTTTTAGGTACAAAACTTACTGACCAGGAAATGATTGACATATTTAAGTTAATTGAAGTTGAGGCTGATGGCAAGGTAGCTCATATACCTACATTTAGAACTGACTTGATTTCAGAAGCTGATTTAGCAGAAGAAATTGCTAGATTTTATGGATATGACAATATCGAAACAACTCTTGCTGCCGGTACTCCAACAGTAGGTAAGAAATCTTTTGAACAGAATGTAGAAGATAAGATTATTGATACTATGGTAAGTATGGGTCTTTGTGAAGCAAAGTGCTTCTCATTTGAAAGTCCAAAGGTATTTGATAAGCTTAATATTCCAAGTGATAGTGAATTAAGAAATACTGTAACAATTTCAAATCCATTAGGTGAAGATTTCAGCATTATGAGAACTGTTACATTAAATGGTATTTTAACTTCTCTTTCTACAAACTACAATAGAAGAAATGAAGATGCATTCTTGTTTGAAATAGGAAAGGTTTATATTCCTAAGTCATTACCTCTTGCAGAATTACCAGATGAATTACCTAAACTTACTATAGGTATGTATGGTAAGGATGTTGATTTCTATACAATAAAGGGTGCTGTTCAGGAAGTATTTGAAGTTCTTGGATTTGGAGATAAGGTAGTATACACTCCTGAAAGTGATATTCCATTTATGCATCCAGGTAGATTAGCAAATATTGCTGTTGGTGACAAGAAGTTAGGTTATGTTGGACAGGTTCATCCTAGTGTTGCAAAGAATTATAGCATTGGAACTCCGGCTTATGTTGCTGTAATTGATATTAATACTGTAATTGAGAATGCTACATTTGATAGACAGTTTAAAGAATTACCAAAATTCCCGGCTGTACAGAGAGATATAGCAATGCTTGTTAAAGATGATGTAATTGTAAAAGATATCGAAGATATTATTAAAGCTAAGGGTGGAAAACTTCTTGAAAGTATTCAGCTTTTCGATGTATACAAAGGAAAGCAGATTAAGGAAGGTTATAAGTCAGTTGCTTATAATATTTCATTTAGAGCTAAAGATAAAACTCTTACTGATGACGAAGTTAATTCTCCAATGAAGAAGATAGTTGCAGAATTGAGAGATAAATTAGAAGCAGAATTAAGAGATAAATAATAGATGTTATAAACGGTTGTCATTATGATGGCAACCGTTTTGCAATTTCTTCACTTTAAAAATTCAAAATTATTGACGTGTTCCTTTAATTATGTTAAAATTTTTATAGATTTATAGAAATAAACATTATTTTTGAGAAAGGTGTTATATATGAACGAAACAAATGATTTGCTTTCTATGTTGCATAATAAAATGCCTGAACTTAGTAAAGGTCAGAAAAGAATAGCAAATTTTCTCATAGAACATTACGATAAAGCAGTATATTTAACAGCATCTAAACTTGGAGAAATTGCAGGAGTAAGTGAGTCTACAGTCGTAAGATTTGCAATAGAATTGGGTTATGATGGTTATCCTAAATTACAAAGAGCAGTAGAAGAATTAGTTAAAAATAAACTTACAGCATCTCAACGTATGGAAGTTTCATACGATAGAATGCAAAAAGAGGATAAGCATATTTTAAAGGCTATTCTTGAAGGTGACGAGGATAGAATACACAGTACATTAAATGATATTGATACAGATGAATTTGATAAGGCTATAGAATATATCCTTAAAGCAAAAAGAATTTATATAGTTGGTGGTCGTAGTGCATCAGCTTTATCAAATTTTCTTTCTTTTTACTTAAATCTTATGCTTGATAATGTTATAAATGCGTCTTCTAGCACAACAACAGAAACATTTGAACAGATATTTAGAATAGAAGAAGGAGATGTGTTAATAGGTATAAGTTTCCCTAGATATTCTAATAAGACGGTTAAAGCTATGGAATATGCTTATAATCAGGGGGCTAAAACTATTGCTATTACAGACGGTAAGTTTTCTCCTATGGTAAAAAGTGCAACTGTAGGGTTGATAGCTAGAAGTGATATGGTAAGTTTTGTAGATTCTTTGGTTGCACCATTAAGTTTAATTAATGCTATACTTGTAAGTATTAGTATGAATAGGAAAGATAAAATTGTAGATAGCCTTGATAAGCTTGAAAGAATGTGGGGAGAATATCAAGTTTATTCGTCAACAAACTTGAAGAAATATCTCTAGGGAGTGTATTTATGAGAAATATAGTAGTTATTGGTGGAGGACCGGCAGGTATGATGGCTGCTGGTGCGGCTGCACAAAATGGCAATAAAGTTACGATTGTAGAAAAAAATGAAAGATTTGGAAAAAAATTATTCATTACGGGGAAAGGAAGATGTAATGTAACAAATGCTTCTGACCCTGAAAACTTAATAGCTAATACGCCAGGCAATCCATATTTTTTGTATAGTGCATTCTATACTTTTACAAGTGATAGTACAATAAGTTTTTTTGAAAATCTTGGAGTTCCCATAAAAGTTGAAAGAGGCAATAGAGCTTTCCCAAAGTCTGACAAGTCTGGAGATATAGTTAGGGCTATGGAAAGATTTTTAAAAAATAATGGAGTAAATATAAAGCTCAATACAACAGTTAAAAATATTAAAGTTGTAGACGGGGTTGTAAAAGGTGTTGAAACAAGTCAAGGATTTATTGAGTGTGATAGTGTGGTTGTAGCTACAGGAGGACTTTCTTATCCAATGACTGGTTCTACAGGTGATGGCTTTAAGTTTGCAAAAAAGTGTGGGCATAAGGTGACTTCTTTATATCCATCTTTAGTTCCTTTAAAGGTTAAGGAAAAATGGGTGAGTGAATTAATGGGACTTAGCCTTAAAAATATAGAAGTTTCTGTTAAGGTAGATAACAAAGAAGTTTATTCGGGCTTTGGAGAAATGTTGTTTACACACTATGGTGTTAGTGGTCCGTTAATTTTGTCTGCTAGCCGTTTTGTAAATAATATGGTCAACAAAAAGCCAAAGTTATATATAGATTTAAAGCCGGCAATGTCTGAAAAGGAATTAGATAATAGAATTTTAAGAGATTTCACTAAATATGCAAACAAAGATTTTAAAAATGCTTTAGATGACTTACTTCCTCAGAAATTAATACCTGTTATAATAAAATTATCAGGAATTGATGAAACCAAAAAGGTAAATAGTATTACAAAAGAGGAAAGAGCGAAACTTCTAAAAAATATAAAATCTCTTACACTTACAATAATTGATACTACGGGATACAATGAAGCTGTAGTTACAATGGGTGGTGTTGACGTAGATGAAATTGACCCATCTACTATGGAATCTAAAATTGTCAAAGGATTATTTTTTGCTGGTGAAATAATAGATGTAGATAGTTTTACTGGTGGATTTAATTTACAGATAGCTTTTTCAACTGGCTATCTCGCAGGAATAAATTGTTAGGAGGAAATTAAAAAATGGTTTGTTGTATTAGAGGTGCCATTACAATAAATGAAAATACAAAAGAAGATGTATATTCAAATACTGAAGAAATGTTAAAGTCTATTATTGACGAAAATAAGTTGGATATTAGTCAGATTATATCTATAGTTTTTACAGCAACTAGAGATATAGATTCAGCATATCCAGCAGTTGTTGCAAGAAAATTAGGAATAGTTGATGCATCATTAATGTGTGTTCAGGAAATGTATGTAGAAAATAGCTTGAAAATGTGTATACGAGCTATGGTTATGGTAGAAACAGATAAAAAACAAAATGAAATGAAAAATGTTTACTTAAATGGTGCTACTGTGCTTAGACCAGACTTAGTGAACAAAAGATAGTTATGGAGGAAATAGTAATGAATGAGAAGAATCCGTCTATAGCTATTGATGGACCAGCTGGTTCTGGCAAAAGTACTGTTGCAAGACTAGTTGCAAAAAAACTTGGTTTTGTTTATGTTGATACTGGTGCTATGTATAGAACGGTTGGACTATATTGTGCAGAAAATTCTATAGATTTAGAAAATATGGATGAAGTAAAAAAAGCTTTACAAAAAGTCAATATAGAGTTAAAATATGATGAAGGTGTACAACATATTTATCTCAATGGTGAAGATGTATCATCTGCGATTAGGGTACAAAGAATTGCAGAATATGCTTCAAAAGTTGCTGCTATAGGTGTTGTGCGAGAAAAACTAGTAGAAATGCAACGAAACATAGCCGAAAATGGTAATGTTGTTATGGATGGTAGAGATATTGGTACAAATGTTATACCGAATGCAAAGGCTAAAATTTATTTAGATGCTAGTGTTGACGTAAGAACAGAAAGAAGATGCCATGAATTAGAGGAAAAAGGTGTTTCTTTTGATAAAAATGTAATAAGAGAAGAAATTATTGAGAGAGATAATTTTGATAAGAATAGAAAAATAAATCCACTTACCATTGCAGAGGATGCAACAATAATTGATACTTCATATATGACAATAGAGGAAGTGGAAAATAAAATAACAAAGCTATTTATGGGCGAGGTGGAATAAGTGAATGTAATAGTTGCAAAAACAGCTGGTTTCTGCTTTGGGGTAAAAAGGGCTGTTGACTTCGCATATAGTAAAGCTGGTCAAAAGAATATATACACTTATGGACCAATAATCCATAATAAGGAAGTAACGAAAGATTTAGAGAAAAAAGGTATAAAAATAATTGATAACTTAGAAGATGGTAAAAATGGAGAAATTATTATACGTTCCCATGGTGTACCACCTTCTGTCTATGATACTTTGGACAAAGAAAATATCAAATATACAGATTGTACCTGTCCTTTTGTAAAAAAAATACACAACATTGTCAGAAAAAGTTATATTGAAGAAAATAAGTCTATTATAATAGTTGGTAGTGGAGAACATCCAGAAGTTGTAGGAATTAATGGTGAATGTAATAATACAGCTATAATTGTGGATTCAGTTGAAACCGCCGAAAAATTAGAACTAGATAAGAATGTTGAATATGCTTTGGTTGTACAAACTACATTCCAAATAGATGTATATAATAAAATTATTTTGACATTATCACAAAAAAGTGATAATATCAAAGTGAATAATACTATTTGCTCTGCCACAAGTGATAGGCAGAAGGAAGCTGTTGAAATTGCCAGTAAAGTTGACATAATGATTGTGTTAGGTGATAAGAATAGCTCAAATACAAGAAAACTTTATGAAATTAGTAAAAAAATATGCGAAAATGTATATTTTTGTGAAACAATTTCAGATTTAAGGTTGAAAAACTTAAAAAATGATGTTACAATAGGTGTAACTGCCGGTGCGTCTACACCACCGGAAATAATAAAGGAGGCTGTAAGTGCTATGAGTGAAATGGAAAACAAATCTTTTGAGGAGATGCTTAATGAAAGCTTAGTTCAGTTACGTTCTGGAGAAGTTGTAAAGGGTAAAGTCCTCAGCATTAACGAAGATAATGGAGAGGTTGCTGTTGATTTAAAATATAAGTCAGATGGTATTATTCCTAGATCTGAATTTTCAGATGATGATAGTGTAAATCCTGCAGATGTTGTTAAAGTAGGTGACGAAATCGAAGTATACGTTGTAAGAGTAAACGATGGTGACGGTAATGTACTTCTTTCTAAGAAGAAGGTAGATGCTGACAAGAACTTCATCGCTATTGAAGAAGCTTATAACGAACACAAGACAGTAAACGGTAAGATTACAGATGTTGTAAAGGGTGGTCTTATTGCAAATGTTGATGGTGTTAGGGTATTCGTTCCTTCATCTCAGATTTCTAACAGATACGTTGAAGATTTATCTTCTTTCGTAGGTAATAGCTATGATTTTGAAATTCTTGAATTTGATAAGTCAAGAGCAAGAACTAGAATCGTTGCTGGTAGAAAGGCTTTAGCTCAGAAAGAAATCGATGAAAAGAGAGCTAAGGTATTTGAAGCAATCAATGTTGGCGATAGAATCGAAGGTACAGTAAGTCGTATTGTAGAATTCGGTGCTTTCGTTGATTTAGGCGGTGTTGACGGTCTTATCCATATTTCAGAAATGAGCTGGGGTAGAGTTAAGAAGGTTACAGACGTATTAAAGGTTGGCGACAAGGTTACAGTTACTGTACTTGATGTTAATCCAGAAAAGGGTAAGATTTCTTTATCTCTTAAGGACCTTAATGCAGACCCTTGGAACACAGCTGCAGAAAAGTATGCTGTAGGTAATGTTGTAACTGGTAAGGTAGTAAGAATGGTTCCTTTTGGTGCTTTCGTTGAACTTGAAGAAGGTGTTGACGGTCTTGTTCACATTTCTCAGATTGCATACAAGCATGTTGAAAAGCCAGAAGATGAATTAACTGTTGGTCAGGAAATTCAGGCTAAGGTAACAGAACTTGACCTTGATAACAAGAAGATTAGCTTAAGCATTAAGGAAACTCTTGAAAAGCCAAGCAAGTCAGAAGAAACTGAAAACGATGCTGAATAATATATCGGGAGTGATATAATAATGAAATTTAAAAAATTATTTGCTTTAGCTGTTGCAGGTATCATGACAATGTCTTTTACAGCATGTGGTAATAATAGCCAGTCTGCTGACAGTGATACTTTTAAGATTGGTGGTATTGGACCTTTAACAGGTGATGCTGCTAATTATGGTAACTCTGTAAAGAACGGTTGTCAGGTTGCTGTTGATGAAATAAATGCAGCTGGTGGTGCAAACGGTAAAAAGTTAGAACTTCTTTTTGAAGACGATGTAAATGATGCTGAAAAGTCAGTTAATGCTTACAATACTCTTATGGACCAGGGTGTTCAGGCTATTGTTGGTTCTGTAACAAGTAGTCCATGTATTGCTGTTGCTGCTGAAAGTGCAAATGATGGTATTCTTCAGATTACTCCAAGTGGCTCAGCAAAAGAATGTACAGCTGGTTCTAATGCATTTAGAATTTGCTTTACTGACCCACTTCAGGGTGAAGTAATGGCTAAGTACATTAAAGACAAGGGTATCAATAAAATTGCTATGATTTATGATGTATCTAATGATTATAGCAAGGGTATTCACGATTCTTTTGCTGCTAAATTTACTGAATTAGGCGGTCAGTTAGTTGATGACGAGTCTTTCTCAAAGGGAGATATTGACTTTAAGACTCAGCTTACAAAGGTTAAGACTTCAGGTGCTGAAGCATTATTCCTTCCAATTTACTATACTGAAGTAGGTTATATTAGCCAGCAGGCAGCTACATTGGGCTTAAATATCCCATATTATGGCTGTGACGGTTGGGATGGTATCATTAAGCAGTTAAATGGTGATACAAAGAATATTGAAGGTGCGACTTATCTTACACCGTTTGTAGCTACAGACACTTCTGAAAAGGTTCAAGCTTTTGTAAATACTTATAAAGAAAAGTACAACGCAGAACCTGACCAGTTTGCTGCTGATGGTTATGATGCGGTATATGCTATTAAGGCGGCTATTGAAAAGGCAGGCGATGATACTTCAAATGAAGCATTAGTATCTGCTATGACCCAGATTTCTGTTAATGGACTTACAGGTGATATGACATTTGATGAAAATGGTGAACCTAATAAGTCTGCTAAGGTAGTAGTAATCAAAGATGGTCAGTATGTTGCACAGAATTAATTGTTAGTTAATTTATGTAAAGCATTGCCACATATAAGTGACAATGCTTTACTTGTTTTTAAAAGAAAAATTAATCACAGGAGGTAAGCATATGGAATTTATTCAACAGTTTATAAACGGGTTGAATTTAGGTAGTATATATGCTCTTATGGCACTTGGTTATACAATGGTATATGGTATAGCAAAGATGCTTAATTTTGCCCATGGTGATATTATTATGGTGGGAGCGTATACTATTTCTGTTGGTGCTACAATGTTTGGACTTAGTCCTATTGCATCTGTTCTTTTAAGTATGGTTGTTTGTACTATTTTAGGTGTAGTAATCGAAAAGATTGCGTATAAGCCTTTAAGATTAGCATCACCTTTGACAGTTCTTATTACAGCAATAGGTGTAAGTTACTTCTTACAGAGTACAGCTCTTTTAATTTTTGGCTCTGAACAGAGAAGAGTAGCATCTGTTATTACTGTAAAAGGATTTAATTTAGGTCCTATTGAATTAACAGGAGAATCTGTTGTTACTTTGGGAGCAACAACTCTTATAATGATTGGCCTTGCTCTTTTTATAAACTTTACAAAGACAGGTAAGGCAATGCTAGCTGTTTCAGAAGATAGAGGGGCAGCAGAGCTTATGGGTATTAATGTAAATAAAACTATATCAATAACATTTGCTGTAGGTTCAATGCTTGCTGCAGTTGCAGGTGCATTGTTTGTATCTTCATATGGATTTGTTGGTCCATATACAGGTGCTTTACCAGGTATAAAAGCCTTCGTTGCTGCTGTATTAGGTGGTATCGGAAGTATACCAGGAGCAATGCTTGGTGGCATTTTACTTGGTATTATTGAAAGTTTTTCAAAAGCTTATATTTCTACACAGCTTTCAGATGCAATAGTTTTTGGTGTCTTGATAGTAGTGCTTTTAGTAAAGCCGTCAGGTTTACTTGGTAAACAGAAAACAACAAAGGTATAAGGGTGGTTGACTATGAAAAATAAAAAGAATATAGTTTTAGCACTAATTGCTGTAATTATTTATGTTGTTATTTTTTCTTTAGCTCAGTTTGGAGTTTTATCAAGACATACACAGAGTTTATTAGTGCCAATTGGAGTAAATATAATTTTAGCTGTTTCGCTTAATCTTACAGTTGGTTTCCTTGGAGAACTTACATTGGGTCATGCAGGTTTTATGTCTGTAGGTGCATATGCAGGTTGTCTTTTCACAATTTATTGTAATTTACCAGTATGGATAGAGTTTCCTTTAGCTTTAATTATTGGTGGTTTAGTAGCAGCCATATTTGGTGTTATAATAGGTATACCTGCTTTAAGATTGAATGGTGACTATTTGGCAATAGTTACACTTGCTTTTGGTGAAATTATTCGTTCAGTGTTAAACAATGTTAAATTTACTGGTGGTGCTGGTGGTTTAAAAGGAATAGACAAAACAAGTAATTTTACTATTGCGTATATTTTAGTTATTCTTACATTAATAGTTATAACTAACGTTGTTCATTCAAGACATGGTAGAGCTATTATGGCTATTAGAGATAATATTATTGCAGCTCAGTCTGTAGGTATTAATATTGTATATTATAAACTTGTTGCATTTGTTGGTGCTGCATTTTTCGCTGGTGTTGCAGGTGTTCTTTATGGACATAATCTTGGTATTTTAAAGCCATCTACTTTTGATTTTAATAAATCAATAGAAATACTTGTAATAGTTGTACTTGGTGGTATGGGTAATATTACAGGTAGTGTTATTGCAGCAATTATAATTACACTTCTTCCTGAAGTTTTAAGAGATTTAGCTGATTATAGAATGCTTATATATTCAATAGCACTTATTGTAATGATGTTATTTAGCTCTAATCCAACACTTGTTGAGTTTAGAAAAAAGATTTTTAAAACAAAGAAAGGGGGTAATAAATAATGGCTTTATTAGAAGTTAAAAATTTAGGTATTTCATTTGGTGGACTTAGGGCTGTTGATAATTTTAGTCTTAAAATTGAAAAAGGTCAGCTTTATGGACTTATTGGACCAAATGGTGCAGGTAAAACCACTATTTTCAACCTCCTTACGGGTGTTTATAAACCAACAGATGGTTCTTTTATGTTTGATGGTGAAGAACTTGCTGGAAAATCTGCTATTGATATAAATAAAAAAGGCATTGCAAGAACTTTCCAAAATATCAGACTTTTTGGAAATATGTCAGTTTTGGATAATGTAAAAGTTGGCTTACATAACAGTGAATCAACAAGTTTATTTGATAGTATTTTTAGAACTCCAAAATATCGCAAGGAAGAAAAGATTGTTACAGAAAAAGCTCTTGAGTTGCTTGATGTATTTGGATTAAAGGAAGAAGCAAATTTTAAAGCTTCAAACTTACCATATGGTAAACAGAGAAAACTTGAAATTGCTAGAGCATTAGGTACAAATCCTAAGCTCTTGTTATTAGATGAACCTGCTGCTGGTATGAATCCAGCAGAAACTGCTGAACTTATGGAAACTATAGCTTTAGTAAGAAATAAGTTTGGAATTTCAATTCTTTTGATTGAACATGATATGTCACTTGTAATGGGTATATGTGAAAGACTTGTAGTATTGGAATATGGTCGTGTAATTGCTGACGGCTTGCCTGATGAAGTCGTTCATAATCCTAGAGTTGTTTCAGCATATTTAGGTGAATAGGGAGGATTGCATTATGATGTTAAAAGTTGAAAATTTAAATGTATATTATGGCTCTATTCATGCTATAAAAGATTTATCATTTGAAGTAAATGAAGGGGAAATAGTTTCACTTATAGGTGCTAATGGTGCTGGTAAAACTACAACACTTCATAGTATACAGGGGCTTTTAAAAGCCGCTAGTGGTAATGTTACATTTATGGATAAAAATATAAATGGACTTAGTGCTGATAAAGTTGTAAGACTTGGCTTGGGTCAGGTACCTGAAGGTAGACGAGTTTTTCAGGAATTAACAGTTGAAGAAAATCTTAGACTTGGGGCATTCAGTGTAAAAGATAAGCAATTTATTGCTGATGAATATGCAAGAGTTATGGAGCTGTTTCCTAGATTAAAGGAAAGAAGAAAACAACAGGCAGGAACACTTTCAGGTGGCGAACAGCAGATGCTTGCAATGGGTCGAGCATTAATGGGAAAACCTAAAATGCTTTTAATGGATGAACCATCAATGGGTTTAGCTCCTATTTTAGTAAAAGATATTTTTTCTATTATTAAGGAATGTAATAAAGATGGTGTTACAATTCTTTTAGTAGAACAGAATGCCAATATGGCACTTTCTATATCAGATAGAGCATATGTTCTTGAAACTGGTTCCATTGTTATGAGTGGAGATGCAAAAGAATTAATGGGTAATGATGATATTAGAAAAGCTTACTTAGGCGGCTGATAATAAAAAATAAGTGCATTGGAAAAGTCCAATAGCACTTATTTTTTTATTTACTCATATTTTCTATATTAATTTTTAATGCTCTATATACTTTTGATATAGGTAAGCCGACAATGGTATAATAATCACCGTCTATTTTGTCAATTAATAATGCACCTATTCCTTGTATACCGTAACTACCGGCTTTATCCATAGGTTCTCCTGTTTTTACATATTCCTTTATTTCTTTATCAGTCAGTTCTCTAAAATATACGTTGGCACAATCTGCAAATGTATCAATTCTAAATTTTCCGTTAATAAAATAAGTCATTGTTACACCAGTATATACTTGGTGTATGTGACCAGAAAGTCTTTTTAGTGTATTGTAGGCATCATTTTCATCTTTTGGCTTACCTAATATTTCGTCTTCGTAAACAACAATAGTATCAGCAGAAATAACGACGGTGTCTTTCTCTGGAAGCACTTCAGAGAAAACAGCTTCACATTTTCTAGCTGCAAGTTCCATTACTACTTGTTCAGGTGTTAAATTGTCGGCAAAATCCTCTTTTACTTTGCTTGTTTTAACAGTGAAGTCTATGCCTACTTGTTTTAAAATGTCAGAACGTCTAGGTGAGCCTGATGCTAAAATTATATCTACCATAAATTATCTCCTTATAAATTTAAATATTATTGATGCAATAACCATACCTATTATTCCAGCTATTGTGAAACTAATATGTAAGGCAAATTGAAGATAAATAAATCCTAAATCCAAAACGAATGGCTGAGTTAATCCTATGGTTTTACCATAATTCAGCCAATCTAACCAAGGGACAATAACAGCAATAGAACCTAAATAGCTTCCAATTATTAATCCAGATATTAACATCAACAAAAAAATAATATTATCTTTTTTCATTATTTTCTCCTTTTTATAACACTAACATATATATTATAACAATTAAAAAATTTTTTCAAGTTAAATATTGTTCTATTAACTCATTCCACCATCTATAGATAATATTTGACCATTTATGTAATTACTGTCATCAGATGCTAAATATAGTGCCAGTTTGGCAACTTCTTCAGTTGTTCCAAAACGACCTGCTGGAATTTCATTTTCTAAATCTTCTCTTTCTTCTTCAGATAGAAAATTATTCATTTCAGTATCGATTGCGCCACAAGAAATAGCGTTTACCTTTATGCCTGAAATGGCTAATTCTTTTCCTAAAGCTTTTGTAAATGAGTTTATAGCACCTTTAGTTGCAGAATAAACAGCCTCACAGGATGCACCAAGTTGTCCCCACATTGAAGAAATATTAATGATAGTACCACTATGATTTGAAACCATGTATTGTAGCACAGAGTGAGTACAATTTAATACGGTATTCAAATTATTGTTTATTACATTTTGCCATTGGCTTGGTTCCATGGTATTAAAAAGGCCTATGTATGATATACCGGCATTGTTTACTAAAACATCTATTTTCCCGTATTTTTCTATAATTGAGTCAACAGCTTTTTTAGCTTCGGTATAATTGGATACATCACATTGTATTGTCATTACATCAGTATAACTTTCTAATTCTTTAGCAGTTTCCATCATTCTATTTACAGAATTTTTACAGTTTAAAATAACAATATAACCTTTTTTGGCAAATTCAGTGGCAATACCTTTACCGATACCTTTGGCTGAGCCAGTAATAAATACAACTTTACGATTCATAACATCACCAATCCCTTGATTTTTTATCTTATTAATGTTATCATAGCCTATTGTAAAACAATATTCAAGAGGAAAGGAGAAAAAATATAATGTTTAGTTTGTTTAAAGACCGTATATTTTTAAGAAATTTGGGCTGGCTAGCAATCCCAATAATAATTAATGAAATGCTGAATTCTCTTATCAATATGATGGATACATTTATGACAGGCAAATTAGGGGCGGCAAGTGTAACAGCAATAGGATTAGGAAATCAAGTATTCTTCCTTTTTTCATTGATTATATTTGGCATTTGTAGTGGTGCTTCAATTTTTATGGGTCAGTATTGGGGAAATAATGATATAAAAAGTGTTCATAAGGTTATGGGTATAGCATATCTTATGGTAATACTTGATTCTGCAATATTTTTTGTTGGAACTTTGTTTTTCCCAGAAATTATAATGGGCATTTATTCAAAAGACCCTGAAGTAATAAGATTAGGTGCAGGTTATTTAAGAGTTGTAGGGTTTAGTTATGTACTTACAGGATTAATAGTTGTCAATAATGCTGCATTAAAGGCAACAAGATGTGCAATGCAGCCTATGATAACTACTTTTATTTCATTAATAGTAAATATAATATGCAATAGTATTTTTATTTTCGTAATGAAGATGGGGGTAGTTGGTGCTGCATTTGGTACACTTTGTGCCAGAACTATTGAATTAATTACACAAATTGTAATTATAAAAGCAAGAAACAATGCTGTATTAACAGATTTTGGAGATTATTTTAAATTAGATAAAGCTTTTTTAAAGAATTATTTTATAATTACAACACCCGTTTTATTAAATGAGTTTATGTGGGCTTTAGGTACAACAGTATACAATATTGCTTATAAATATGCTGGAACTATTTCTCAAGCTGCTGTACAGGTGGCAAATGTGGTGCAAAATCTTTTTGTAGTTTTTGGTATGGGCGTTGGAGCATCTTGTGGTATTCTTATAAGTAATGCTCTTGGAGCAAGGGATAAGGATAAAGCTATAGACTATGCAAAAAAATGTACGTATTTAGCTATATTGTGTTCAGTATTTTTAGGAGCTGTATTATTTACAATTTCACCATTTGTTGTAAATCTGTTTGATATAGAAAATGAAGGTAAACATTATGCAGAATTGATGTTGTGGGTAGTTTCTATTGGCATGCTATTTAAAACAATAAACTATATTAACATTGTAGGTATATTAAGAAATGGTGGAGATACTATTTTTTGCTTTATATGTGATACAGCTAGTGTTTGGCTAGTAGGTGTACCAATGGCATTTTTGGGAGCAAAGTATTTAGGACTTCCTATTTATGTTGTTTATGCTATGGTATATTCAGAAGAAGTTTTTAAAACTATTGTAAGTCAAACAAGAGTAATTAGGAAAACTTGGTTAAAAACAGTTATATAGCAAAAGTTTTAAGTCATATATTAATAATACGAGGTGATATAATGAAAAATAAGGACTTTTTAAAGGGACTTATATATGGAGTAATATTTACATTGATAGTCTCACTTGTATTAAATACGGGATGTATCTTATTTAGAAGATTTGTAACTAAAGAAATTAATTATGAAGCAAAAGCTAAAAGTATTTATAAATTGATGAAAAACCAATATGTAGGGGATATTGATAAAGATAAAATGTTTGAGGGAATATATATGGGTATGCTGTATGATACAACAGACAAGTATTCTCGATACATATCTAAAAAGGAATTTGAATCATATAAAATATCTACAACCGGAAATTATGTTGGAATAGGTGCTGTATGTAGTGTCCATGAGGATAATACTATGTATATTAAAGCTATATATAAAGGCTCTGGAGCTGATGAGGCAGGATTAAAAGAAGGAGATGAAATATTAAAGATAGATAATACATCAGTTGGATATGAAAATTATTCAGAGGCGATTGAACTAATAAGGGGAAAAGAAAATACTCAAGTTAATTTAACTATTTATTCACCTACTACAAGAGAAACTAAAGATGTTAAAGTTACTAGAAAAAGTATTTCAGTCCCTACAGTAGCTCATACAGTATTAAAAGGTGCTATTGGATATATAAAGATAAGTGGTTTTGAAGAAGTTACTTATGAACAGTATGCTAATGCCTACAATGATTTAAAAAAACAGGGGATTAAATCATTAATAATTGACTTAAGAGATAATCCTGGTGGATTAGTGGATTCAGTAGCAAAGGTTGCAGATGATATTATACCTAAGGGTATTATTACTTATACAGAGGATAAAAAGGGAAAAAAGGAATATATATATTCAAAAGATGGCGAATTAGACATACCTTTAGTTGTTCTGGTTAATGGTGGAAGTGCATCTGCATCAGAACTTTTGTCAGGGGCTATACAAGATACAGGCAAGGGGACAATTATAGGAGAAAATACTTATGGTAAAGGTGTGGTTCAAACAACATATTCTATGAACGATGGCAGTGCTGTAAAAATTACAACAGCTAAATATTATACACCTAAAGGAGTGTGTATAGACGGCATAGGAATAAAACCAGATGTTGTTGTAAAATCTGATAAAGATTATGAACCAGTAATAATAACAAGTGATAAAATAAGTTGTGATGAGAAAAACGACAAACAATTAGCAAAAGGTATTGAAATATTAAAAAATAAATAACCGATAGATGCATTAAATCTCCAAAATCTTATATACTAAGATTATGGGGGTTTTTGTGTGTTGAGAAAAATCATAGAATTTATATATAGGGTTTTTGAACTAAAAGAGTATAATACTACTATAAAAACAGAGTTTTTAGCTGCAATAACCAATTATTTTACATTTTTGTATTTAATTACACTTGTACCAGAGATTATTATGGATATTTTCCCAGAAGTTATAGATAAAGAAGGAAAATTTATAAATGATGTAATTGTATATAATGGAATATCAGCAGGACAAATGTTAATATCACTTACAATAGCAGCTTTAATAGCCTCAGGAATAGCCTCTATAGCTGTTGGTATTATTACAAATACACCTCTTATACAAGGACCTAGTTTGACTATTGCAACATTTATATCATATACAGTTTGTAAAAATTTTGGGTATAGTTATTCTCAAGCATTATTTATAGTTTTTATATCAGGAGTAGTTTTTTTCTTATTATCTATGACAGGTCTTGAAAAAAGACTTCATGACATTATTCCTGATAATATAAAATATGCAGTTACTGGTGGAATAGGTATGTATATAGTTCTTCAAGGATTAATTAAAAGCTATATTTTTGAAAAAAGTGGTAATGGCTTTTTATTTATGAATTTACTGAATTTTAATGATACTCATAATAAGACAGCAATTTTAACTGTTTGTGGGATTATTCTTATAATTATTCTTATTAATAAACATGTTCATGGGGCTATATTTATAGGGAAATTAGTATGTATTTTAGTTGCTGTACCTTTGGGGATGACAGGACATATATATGCAAATGAAGTACTTATTTCTCCTTTTGTTTTTTCAATAAATATGAATGGACTTATTGACAATACAAGTACAAAATCTATAGTGGTATCATTATTTAATATTGTAATGATAGTTTTCGTAATTTGTATAATTGATATATTTGAAACAATTTCAACTACTATAGCTATGAAAAACTTTATTTGGTTAAAACCTAAAGAATGTGAAAATGTAATAGATAAAGAAATGCCTAAAATTTTAGAAGTAGATTCAGCTACTACATCTTTAGGAGCTTTGATAGGTATGACAACAGTTTCTACTTATGTGGAGTCAAATACAGGAGTTGTAGAGGGAGCTAGAACAGGATTGACGGCAATAATAACTGGATTACTATTTATTGTTACGGTTCCGTTTACAGCGTTTACTACGGCAGTTCCATCAGCAGCAACTGCTACAACTCTTATAATGGCTGGAGTAATGATAACAGGCATACTAAAACAAATAAACTTTGAAGATGTTTCAGAGGCTTTACCAGCTGTATTAACAGTTTTATCTATGGTTGTTTTAAATAAAATTATAGTTGGGATTGCGATAGGGATAATAAGCTATGTGCTGTGTAATGTATTTTTATTTAAAAAGAAAATTGATATATATTTAGTTGTTATGTCACTATTTATGATAATTATGCTTATTTTTACGACAATATAATGGTATAAATTTACTAATGTAAAAATATAATTATACTAGAGGTGATAACAATGGATAAAAAATATTATTCGTCCAGACACAGTAGATTAAATAGAAACTATAGAAAAAGAATAAGTGATAAATCTACAAAAGGTACGTTTTTACTTAGAATAAATATATGTTTAGGAATTGCAATAATTGTGGTAGGGTGTTTCGAAATTAAATCAGATGTTTCAAATAGCATTACTGATTTTGTAAAAAATAGTTTAAGTAAAAATATAGATTATACAGATATAAATCATAGTATTGAAAATGTGAAAACGTTCATTTATGGAGATAATAGTATAAAAACATTTGTTTTTAGTGGAAATGAAGTTGTATTGGATGATAATATAATAAATGAGATAAATCAAAATAAGGATTTGTACTACATTAATAATTCAAAAGCTACAGAACCCTAAAGAAGAATGGATAAATCCTTTAAATGGGGTTATAACTTCAAATTTTGGAGATAGAGATAATCCAACAAGTTCTGGAAATCAGTATCATAAGGGCATAGATATAGGAGTGCCTTTAAATACAAAAGTAATGGCTGTAAAAAGTGGAAAAATTACGGATGTAGGATATTCCAATAGCTACGGGTATTATGTTAAATATAAAACATATGACAAATATGATATATTGTGTGCTCACTTAGATTCAGTTACGGTAAAAAAAGGGGATAATGTTATTCAAGGAGATGTTGTTGCATATTCTGGCAATACAGGAGATTCTACAGGTCCACACTTGCATTATGAGATAAAATTAGGAGACGAATATATTAACCCAGTAAATTATTATAAAATAATTAATTGATATATATTAATAAAAATTTATATAAAATTAAAGGTTTAGAAAAGTTGCTATTAATGTAAGTTAGTAGTTTTTTCTGAACCTTTTTCTTTTTATAATAACAATATTATTACAAAAAGAAAAAATATATTGTTTAAAGGTTGCAATTTATGGCTTAGACTATAAATTAGTTGATATTCTTGAAGATAACAGTTATAATTATATGGATATAAAATACGGAGGAAAAATATGATTGACGAAATTTTATTGCAAGTTGAAAAACCAGCTAGATATATTGGAAATGAAGTAAATATGGTTGTAAAAAATCCGAAAGATGTTGATATAAGATTTGCTTTTTGTTTCCCAGATGTATATGAAGTTGGTATGAGTCATTTAGGCTTACAAATTTTGTATTATTTTTTAAACAGGCGAGAAGATACCTATTGTGAAAGATGTTTTACCCCATGGGTAGATATGGAGCAAAAAATGAGAGAAAATAATATTCCTCTTTTTTGTCTTGAAAGTGGAGATGAACTTAAAAAATTTGATTTTGTTGGTTTTACTCTACAATACGAAATGAGTTATACAAATGTTTTAAATATGTTGGATTTAGCAAATATACCTATTTGGTCTAAGGATAGAACAGAAGATGACCCAATAATTATTGCCGGTGGGCCTTGTGCATATAATCCAGAACCTTTAGCTGATATTATTGATGTTTTTTATATTGGTGAAGGTGAAGTATCATATGATAAATTTTTTGATGTTTATAAAGAACATAAGAAAAATGGTGGTACAAAAGAGGAATTTCTTGAAAAAATATTAGAAATTCCAGGTATGTATGTTCCTAAGTTTTATGATGTAAGTTATAACGAAGATGGAACAGTAAAAGAAATAAAGCCTAATAATCCAAAGGCTCCAAAAACTATAAAAAAGGTAATAGTAGATGATATGAATGCTGTTTTCTATCCAGAAAAACAGATGGTTCCTCTCATTGAGACTGTACACGATAGAGTTACTTTGGAAGTGTTCAGAGGATGTATAAGAGGCTGTAGATTTTGTCAGGCAGGGTACGTATATAGACCTGTTAGAGAAAGAGGAAAAGATAAAGTATTAAGTCTGGCTGATAGTCTTGTTCGTACATCAGGACATGAGGAAATAGGTTTAACAAGCTTATCAACCGGAGATTATACAGAGTTTGTTCCTTTAGCTGATGAACTCCTTGATAGATACTCAAAAGATAAGATCAGTATTTCATTACCATCATTAAGAATAGATGCTTTTTCTTTGGATTTAATGGATAGAGTTCAGGCTGTAAGAAAATCTGGTTTGACCTTTGCACCTGAAGCAGGTACTCAAAGATTAAGAGATGTTATAAACAAGGGTATTACAGAAGAAGAAATATTAAATGGCTGTGGATTAGCTTTTGCTGGTGGTTGGACAAGAGTAAAACTTTATTTTATGGTTGGACTTCCAACAGAAACAGAAGAAGATTTACAAGGTATTGTTGATTTAGCAAACAAAATTTGCGAAAAGTTCTTTGAAATACCTAAAGAAGATAGAAAAAATAAACAGATTTCTGTAGTTGTAAGTTCTGCCTGTTTTGTTCCAAAGCCTTTTACACCTTTCCAATGGGAACCTCAGTCAACTGTGCAGGAATTCTTTGATAAGCAAAAATATGTTAAGACTCATATGACTAGAAAGCAGGTTAGATATAATTATCATGAACCAGAGTTAAGCTCTCTTGAAGGTGTTCTTGCACGAGGAGATAGAAAAACATCTAAACTTTTATATAGAGCATGGGAACTTGGATGTAAATTTGATGGTTGGAATGACATATTTGATTACTCAAAATGGATGCAGGCTTTCGAGGATACAGGATTATCAAAGGAATTTTATGCTAATAGAAGAAGAAGTTATGATGAAGTTCTTCCTTGGGATCATATTTCTATAGGTGTAAGTAAAAAATTCTTTATAAATGAGATGGAAAAGGCAAAACAGGAAATAGTTACAAAGAATTGTCGTACAGAATGTGCTAATTGTGGAGCTAAATGCTTTGGAGGGGGTGTATGTTTTGAATAAATATAGACTTAAATTTTCTAAGAATGGGAAAATGATTTATATAGGTCACTTAGATTTACTAAAGTTTTTTATTCGACTTATAAAAAGAACACAGTTACCTATTGCATATTCTAATGGTTTTAATCCACATCAACAATTAACATTTGCAATTCCATTATCTTTAGGAATGTCAAGTTATGGGGAATATTTAGATATTCAACTTACAGAACCTGTAGCTTGTGAAGAAATTAAAGATAGATGTAATCAAGCTTTGCCTTCAGGTATAGAAATTCTTAAAGTCAGAGAACTTAAAGAAGGAGAAAAAAACTGTGCGTCGGCTATTGTAGCAGCAGATTACAAAGTTTGTCTTGACCAAAAAATAGAAAATTTAAAAGATATTATAGATGAAATATTGTCAGAAAAAAATATTGTATTGGAAAGAGAAGTAAAGAAAAAATTTAAAACTGTTGATATTAGACCTATGATTTATTCTCTCGAAGTAGACAATAGTGGTGAAAATAGTATTATAAACACAAGGATAGCTACAGGTAGTCAAGGAAATCTTAAAATAGATTTGTTAATGGAATATATTTATAAAAAATGCAATATAGAATATATTCCGATTAAACTAAAGACTACTAGGTATGAAATGTATACTGAAAAAGATGGTGAATTAGTAGCATTATGAGAAAAATTTATATGGATTGTTTATCCAAATATTATAGGATAGCTTTGCTAGAAGATGGAAAGTTACAAGAAGTAGTGTATACTGAAAAAGATGAAAAAGCTTCTGTAGGTGATATATTTGTTGGAAGAATAGAAAAAATTCTTCCTAGTAAAATTGCTTTCGTCAATATAGGAGAGAAATATCCAGTTTTTTTACAGCTGACAGATAATAAAGAAAAATTCAATACTTCTAAGGCTAAGACTGGACAGGATATAATTGTTCAGATAGAAAAGGAAGCATATAATGAAAAAAGAGCTGTGGCTACAACATGCATTAGTATTTCTGGTAAATATTCAGTTGTAGTTTTTGATAATTCAGGAATAGGTGTTTCAAAAAAAATTACTGATACTAACAGACGTGAATGTTTAAGGAAATTAGCAGAACCTTTTAATATAGATGGATACAGTGTAATTCTTAGAACGAATTGTGAAAATACTTCTGATAGTGACATAGAAAAAGAAATATCTACTAATTTAGAAAAGCTAAAAGATATAAGAAATAGAGGAATGTATACAAAAGCTCCAGCTTTACTCTATAAAGATGTATCTATGGCAGAAAAAACTTTAAGAGATTTATATTCTTCAGAAGAAGATTTAATAATTGTAAATGGTAAGAAAGTTTACGAAGATATTTCTAAGAATAATATGAATGTAGAGTATTATGAAGATAGGATACCTATGTTCCACAATTATTTAATAGAGTCCCAAATAGATAAGCTATTTTCTAAGAAGGTATGGCTTAAAAGTGGAGGATACTTAATAATAGATGAAACAGAGGCAATGACTGTAATAGATGTTAATTCAGGAAAGGCTGTTTCACAAGAAAGTTTTGCAAAAACCAATAGGGAGGCTGCTGAAGAAGTAGCTAGGCAAATTAGGCTTCGCAACATTAGTGGAATGATAATAGTTGATTTTATAAATACTAATGGGAAAAATGATGCACAGAATTTATCGAATTTTTTAAGGAATTATATTTCTAAGGATAGGATAAAGACAAGAATTATTGGTATGACAGAGCTAGGGCTTATGCAATTAACTAGGCAAAAAATTAGAAAGCCTTTAAGCAAATATATCTTGTGCGAATGCCCTTATTGTAAGGGAAGTGGAAAAATCTTTCTTCCAGAAATGATAGCAGATAAAATTAAGACAGAAATCCTTAATATCTTTACAAATACAATTTATAATGAAATTACAGTTTCATCTAACGCATCGATTATAAAAAGTCTAAAAGCAATATTTAGTGAGTATAAAGAATATAATGACAATATTACTTTCAATACAATTGAAACAGCTAAGGCTGACTACTACTTGATTGAAAAAACTAAAAAGTAGTCATTAATGAGGTGTTAGTAATATTTTGTCGCCTATTGACTTTTAGGCTAAAAAGTTATATTATATTAAGGTAATACTATTAAACATTATGTTTGTGCATAGATATAATGTTTTGATAACAATTTTATTTTAATACTTCGCTGCGAGTTGTATTATATAGAAAGTTGTTTAATGTGTACATTGAAAATTTAATAGGAGGTGTTTAGACTGAAACTGAACGCATTTATGTTTTTACCATTCGTGCTCACAGTCATCGCATCCATTTTAATTTCATTAATTATTGGTATCTTTATTGGTAAATTTTTGAGAAAGAAATTTGCTGAAGCTGAAATAGGCTCTGCCGAAATTGAAGCTGAAAATATAAAGTTAGAAGCTAAAAAGACAGCAGAAGCTACAAAAAAAGAAGTATTAGTTGAAGCTAAAGAAGAAGCCCTTAAAACGAAAAATGAAGTTGAAAAGGAATGTAGAGAAAGAAAGAATGAAGTTCAGCGCCTTGAAAAGCGATTAACTCAAAAGGAAGATGCTCTTGAAAAAAAGAGTAATTCTCTCGAGAAGAAGGAAGAATTGCTTTCTAGTAAGTTAGAAAAGATAGAGGCTGAAAGAAAGGAACTTGAATCCTTTAAAGATAAACAAATCGCTGAGTTGGAGAGAATTTCAGGTCTTACTTCTGAGCAGGCTAAAGATTATATTTTAGATACTGTTAAAGAAGAAGTTCAGCACGAGACTGCTGTAATGATTAAAGAAATGGAAAGCGAAGCAAAACAGGAGGCAGATAAAAAAGCAAAAGAAATTATTGCTTCTGCTATACAGAGATGTGCTGCTGACCATGTTGCTGAAACTACAGTTTCTGTAGTAAATTTACCAAATGATGAAATGAAAGGTAGAATTATTGGTAGAGAGGGTCGAAATATTAGAACTCTTGAGCAATTAACAGGTATCAATTTTATTATTGATGATACACCTGAAGCCGTTATTTTGTCAGGTTATGATGCTATGAAGCGAGAAATTGCAAGGATAGCACTAGAAAAATTAATTATTGATGGTAGAGTTCATCCAGCAAGAATTGAAGAAATGGTTGAAAAAGCCAGAAAAGAAGTCGAAAGCATTATTAAAGAAGAAGGTGAGTCTGCTTCATTTGAGACAGGCGTACATGGACTTCACCCAGAGCTTATTCGTTTACTTGGTAAGATGAAGTATAGAACAAGTTATGGACAGAATGTTTTACAACATTCTATTGAAGTGTCAGAACTTTGTGGAATAATGGCTGCCGAACTTGGTGTAGATGTTGTTCTTGCTAAGAGAGCGGGTTTGTTACATGATATAGGTAAATCCGTTGACCATGATATTGATGGTACTCATATAGAATTAGGTGTTGCACTTTGTAAAAAATATCACGAATCTCCAGTTATTATTAATGCTGTAGAAGCTCATCATGGAGATGTTGAACCACAGAGTATTATTGCTGTGTTGGTACAGGCAGCAGATGCTATTTCAGCTGCTCGTCCTGGTGCAAGACGTGAAACCATTGAAACATATATAAAGCGTTTGCAATCTCTTGAGGGAATTGCAGATTCTTTTGATGGAGTTGAAAAATCTTTCGCAATACAGGCTGGTCGTGAATTGCGAGTTATGATAATACCAGAAAAGATTTCAGATGATGGATTGGTATTGTTGGCTAGGGATATTTCAAAGAGAATTGAAAATGAACTTGAATATCCTGGAAATATAAAAGTAAGTCTTATTAGAGAAACAAGAGCCACAGATTATGCTAAATCCTCTAAAGTTAACTAAGTTATTTGAAACCACCCTAAAGTGAAAACTTTAGGGTGGTTTTTTGCATATTTAATTTAATAATATCATATATATCTATATAGGGGTGATTATATGGATGTATATAAAGTTTTAAATAGATATTTAAATCCAAACATAAGACAAGCCCTAAATAATAGAGAATTATTAGATACAGCAGAAGAGATTAGAATAAGACAAAATAAGCCGATAGTGATAAGAAAAGACTGTGAAAATTTTTTTATGAAAAATGGCGAAGTTTGTCGTATGAAAGATGCTTTTAAACCTCATAAAGATGAGATACAGGATACTTTGTCACGAATGTGTGAATATTCACCTTATGCTTATAGTGATGAAATAAGAAGGGGATTTATAACTATAGAAGGTGGATTTAGAGTAGGAATTGCAGGAACTGCAGTTGAATGCAAAGATGGTATTTCGACTATAAAATATATTAATTCACTTAATATAAGAATTTCAAGAGAATTAACAGGATGTGCTGATAAAGTAATGAAATACGTTTATGGAAATACATTGATAATTTCTCCACCAGGATGTGGTAAAACCACTATTTTAAGGGATATAATACGGCAGATAAGTAATCAGGGAATTAATATATCAGTTGTAGATGAAAGATGTGAAATAAGTGGAATGTATTTAGGAAATATACAATTTGATTTAGGAATATGTACAGATGTATTGTGTTGCTATTCAAAGTCTATTGGTATGAATATGATGCTTAGGTCAATGGGTCCTAAAATTATTGCAGTTGATGAAATTGGGAGTGACGAAGATATTTTAGCTATACATAATTTACTAAACTCAGGAGTTAAGATAATTGCAACAATCCATTGTGATACTATAGAAAACATTTTACAAAAACCTTTTATAGAAAATATCGTAAAGGAAAAAATTTTTGATTCATATATAATTCTTAATAATAATAAAAAAACAGGAGATTTGTATAAAATTTATGATAAGGAGTTGAATATAGTATGGCAATAAAAATTACAGGGGCTGTATTAATTATTATTACCTCATGTATTATAGGCTATTTATTATCTATAAAAGAAGATTTAAGGTGTAGGGATTTATCAGAAATTGAAAAAATATTACAAAATATTTTTTCTCAAATAGATTATAAAAAAGAGGTTTTGACAGTGGCAATAGACAATTCTATAGAGGATTCAAATGTGTATATAAAGAATATATTTGAACAAATATCAACTGCCATAAAAAATAATACAAGTGTTCCTACAGCATGGAGAATTTCATTTGAAAATAATTATCAATTTACAGATATATCAAAAGAAGATGCTACTAAAATATCAGCATTAGGAGAAGTTTTAACTTCTGGAGATATAGATTTTCAGGAAAAAGGGTTCAAGGGTGCGATAACTTATATACATAATACAATACAATCTAGTAAAGAAAAATCAATTAAAGATAAAAAAATATATAGATGTTTATGTTCATCTCTAGGATTATTGATAGTTGTACTTTTATTCTAGGAGGTGTTTTATGGACATAAATATTGTTTTTAAAATAGCAGCCGTAGGAATTTTAGTAGCAGTTTTGAATCAAGTACTGGTGAGAGCTGGAAGGGAAGAACAAGCTATGATGACTACATTAGCTGGACTTGTAGTGGTATTATTTTGGGTTGTACAGTATATAAGTGATTTGTTTCAAACAGTTCAAACAATATTTAGGCTTTAAATTATGGATATTTATAAAATAGCTTTATTGGGAATGATTTCAGCAATTCTTATAATAGCATTAAAAGACCAAGTACCTGTTTTTACAGTGATAATATCTATAGTGACAGGAGTACTAATAATATTATATGTTTTGCCACAAATTAAAGAAGTAGTATTAGAATTAAAATCTCTAGTAGATTATGCAGAAATTCCAGATAAATACATAAAGATTTTGCTGAAGGTAATAGGAATTTCTTATATATCCATTTTTTCAAGTGAAATATGCAAAGATTTTGGACAAGCAAATATTTCTGAAAAGATAAAATTTAGTGGTAAAATTTTAATAATATTTTGCTCTATGCCAGTTATATTAGATTTAGTAGGAAATATTTTATCAATACTATGAAATTAAGGTGGTATTATGAGAAAATTAGCATTAATAATGTTATTTGCTATCATTCTATGTAAAAGCGTATATGCCGATGATTTATTACATTATTTTGATACTTCAGGAATAGAAGCCAGTGTAGAAAAAAATTCTAACATAAATTTTTCTGAATTATTTAACAATATTATATCAGGAAATGCTAGCGAAGTAAAAAATAGTATTATTGATAATATTAAAGAATTATTTTTAGAAAATTTACAGAAAAATGTTTCTAATATAAAAATCTTATGCGTTATATGTTTGTTAATTGGATTATTTAAAAACGCTGTAAATGGAATAGAAGAAAAAGGTGTTTACGAAATAGCCTCTTTTATCGGACAAATTTTAATATTATCTATAGCTATTGTCGCTTTTAAAGAAATGATTAACATACTAAAGGATATTGTTATAAACATAATTGATATAATAGATGGAGCTATGCCATTGATGATAGGGGTTATATCATTAAATGGAAATGCTGTGCATGCTGCTGGAGTTTATGCAATATTAATGTTTGTAACAGAAAGATTATTATATATTGTAGATGGAATAATTATACCACTTATTAGTACAGGGACTTTAATAAAAATTGTAAATTTATTATCTAAAAAAGAAATGTTAAGTAAAATGTCAGAATTGTTTAGCTTTATAACAAATAATTTAATTAGAATAGGAGCATTAGCTTTTATAGCCCTTTTAACATTTGAAAAAATAGGAGGAAATACTGTGGGGTCATTTTTTGGAAACAGTACTAAATCTGTTATAAAAATGATACCTGTTGTAGGAGATATATATGGAAATGGTATTGACATAGCATCTAGTGCTCTAAAAACATTAAATAATGGAATAAGTTTATCTATAATTATAATTTTAATTACTGCAGCTATTTTGCCTATTATAAAAATAGTAACTATTACTTTTCTTTATAAAATTGTAGCAGCATTGATTGAGCCAGTTTCAGATAAGGAGACTGTAGAGATAATAGACAGTATAGGAGAAGGTGGAAAACAAATATTAAGTACCCTTTTTAGTGTTTTGTTTATGTTTGTTATGACAAATATTATTTGTATGAACTTTATCGGGGGATAAAATGGATATAATAATTGAATATGTAAGGGAAATTACCATATACATAATACTTATGGAGTTTATATTAATAACTGTACCTGAAAATTCATATAAGGGCTATATTAGATTAATAATTGGTTCAGTGCTTATTATAATTGTGTTAAAACCAATATATTCCTTTTTTGAGGTGTTTGGATGATAAATTTAAAAAAGAGTAAGAATATAGTAATTTTATTTATATTTGTATTTTTATTCGGTATTTTTTTAATGTTTACTGATAAATTTCAATTAGATTCAAATGATAAACAAAGTATAGAAAATGACACTGAAAAAATAAAGAGCGAAAATTGTGAAAATACAGAGCAAAAGCTTGCAGAGATATTATCTAATGTGAAAGGTGTAGGTGAAGTCAGGGTAATGATAGAATATTCTGAAGGAAAAGAATCTATTATAGCCGAAAATAGGAAATCAGAAAATAATTCACAATCAGAAAATACTCAGAATAAAAATGAAAGTGAAATTGCATTTTCTAATAATAATCCTGTAGTGTTAAAAGAAATATATCCAAAAGTAAAAGGGGTTATTGTTGTCGCACAAGGGGGAGATAATGTCGAAATAAAAAATCAAATTATTAGTGCAGTTATGTCATTATTGGATTTAGATGCGAATAAAATAGAAGTACTAACAATGAAATAGGGGGAATGAAAATGTTTGCTGTAAAGAAAAATCAAGTAATAATTACGGCACTTGTAGCAATGATAGCAGCAGCAGGATATTTAAATTACATAGATTCTGCTCCGCAGAAAGCAAATGAGGTAATGTTGACAGATAATAGTGATATTGCTTTAGTAGGTGATTCAAATAACGTTGCTGTAACGGATGATAATCCAGAAATAGCAGTAGCAAAGTCTACTACTCTTGGAAATACATCTTCTGGAAAAAGTGAAGAAAAAACTACCAATGATAACAAGGCTGAGGCAGATTCTGATGCAGGAGCTGCTGTATTTGTAAATTCGTCTACAGATACATCTTATTTTGTTCAGGCTAAGCTTGATAGAGAGCAATCTCGAGCTAAACAAAAAGATATGCTTAATGAAATGTTAAATAATGAAAAAGCAACTTCCGAACAAAAGAATGAAGCAACTACAGCTATGTTGCAAATACAACAAAGAATAGAAAAAGAAAATGCAGCAGAGGATATGTTAAAAGCAAAAGGTTTTTCAGAGGTTTATGTAAGAATTGATGACGATACTGTAGATGTGGTGGTTGATAAAGAAAAATTGACAGATGCAGAGATTGCACAAATAGAAGATACTATAAAAAGAAAAACAGGGTTACCTGCTGATAAAATTAGAATTACTCCATTTAAAAAGTCTTCTAAATAATTAAAACGCTTAAGGAAGTTTAATTAGTTCCTTAAGCGTTTTTTAGTGTATATATTACGGTTTTGTTACAAATTGCTTTAAATTAATTTATGTTTAAGGTTATATGTTATAATTATATTGTCAGAGATGTAGAATTTATAGCAAAATAAGGCTATAGCATTTAAAATTATAGAAAGGACGTGGGATGTTTTGAGTCATAAGAGACTTATGGCGTTGGCATTATGTTGTACAACACTTTTTACTAACAATATTGGGGTATGTGCTGCAAATAAATATGTCAATATGACCTTGACATATGATTATACACAGCATAAATATAGTGCAGAAGAAGTGTTTGTTGCTATTAATGGTAATAAGCTTACAGGGTTAAAAATGCCACCAATAGTGTTGAATAATTTTACATTAGTTCCAGCTAGAGAAGTGTTTGAGGCTATGGGAGCGACTGTAGAATGGAAAAAGGATTTAGAGCAGGTCTATGTGAAGTATAATGATAAATTGGTTGTTATACCTATAGGTTCAACAAAGGCTTATGTAAATGGACAAGCTACTACAATGCAGACAGCAGCAAAAATTATAAACAATAAAACAATGATTCCGCTGAGATTTGTAGCTACTTCATTAGGTATGCAGGTTAGTTGGGATACAAAAACTAGAGTTGCAGATATAGATACAGGAAATATATCTAGTGGTGATGTTGTAGAGGCGACAGAGGAAACAACAACTACAGTAGCACCGGTAATAACAACTACTACAGAACAAACTACAACAACTGAGACTACAACAGAAGAAACTACTACTGTTGCATCAACTACTGAAACTACTACAGAGCAAACTACAGCTGCAGAAGTAAATAATATTTCGGCTATTACTTTTAGTAAAGGTAACTCTTATAAAGATATAATTACAATAGAAGGTGATTATAATCCAGATGTATCTAAGGCTTTTTCATCTGATAATAAGACTTTAACATTAAGTATAAATAATGCTAAACTTGTAGCAGATAAAGGAAATATAGACGAGGGAGCATATATTTCTAGTGGATATTACTATCAAAATAATGGAAATGTAGTTACAGTTTCTTTAAACTTGAAAGATTCTAATATGGCCGTAGATATAAGACAATTAGGTAATAATAAGACGACTGTAACAGTTACTTATGCATCATCTAACTCAACAGATAGTAATAATTCTTCATCATCAAACAGCAATTCATCTTTGTCAGGAAATTGTGGATATGATGCTGAAAATGCTAGATTTTACTTTAAAAATAATGGTTCGATAAATATAAAAAATATAATTGAATCAGATAATTATAATGATTTGAATTATAAGTTGACTTTGAACGGAGATTATACAAGTATTTTTTCTAATACTACTTATCCAGTGAACTCAAGTTATATAAATAATATAGTTGTAAATTCAACTGCAACATCTACAGTTATTACTTTCAGCGAAAAGAAAATTATGACTGTTTTAATGTCAGAAGCAGATGGATATATATATATAAAGCCAGTATTGCCAAAGGAAAGATATAGTAAGATTATAGTATTAGATGCAGGACATGGTGGTAGTGACCCAGGAGCAAGTGGTAATGGTTTAATTGAAAAGAATTTAACATTAAGTATGTTGAATAAAGCAAGAGCTTTGTTTGACAGTGATGGAACTATTAAATGTTATGCGACAAGAACTACTGATACTTATCCATCGTTTAATGATAGAACAGACCTTGGTAATGATGTTGGAGATGCGTTTATATCAATACATATAAATGCTGCAGCAAATACTTCAGCTGCAGGTACAGAAACTTATAGTTTATATGCAAACGACCAGGGAAATGGATTAACAAGTTATGGATTGGCATCAGAAATATTGAAAAATCTTTTAAGTCAATTAGGTACAAAGGACCGAAAAGTTAAAAGTGAAAATTGGATTGTTTTAAGACAATCTAAAATACCAGCATCTTTAATAGAAATTGGTTTTATTACTAACAGTGGTGATGCAGCTATTATGGGTTCGGATGCAGGACAACAGAAGGTAGCACAAGCTATATTTGATTCCGTAAAGAACTTATTTAACCAATATCCACCAGTTAGATAAATAATTATAATTTTAAATAACCTCCAAAAGTTAGAAGTATAATCTAACAAATGGAGGTTATTTTCTACAAAAAAATGATATAAGGGCATATACTTATCTATTCGCTAAACACACATTTTACGAAAAGATAAGTGCATTTTTTGTATAAAAACTATTTTTTAAATTTTTTTCTTTTATTTGGTAAAATTAACATCTTTAACTTTATTAAATAAAAAACTGAGTAATATTTTTCACTCAGTTTTTTTATACTTAGTATCTATGGTTTATGTATTCGTCTATTAATGATTTTTTCACTGTATCATTAAATACATTTTCATTTTTTAATCTATTTAATACGACTTTACTTGTAGAATGTAAAATCATATTTTTATCGTGTAAAATAATTTCAAATAATTTATTTTTTAAAGCTTTGCTTTTTACTTTTATAAAATATGCCTCAGTATCCTTATAATCAGATAATTCTAAAATTTTTAATGTTGATTTATCCTTTAAGTTATAGTAGTAATTGCTTTTATCTCTATACGAGTTAGCAATTTCTCTATCATAATAATTTTGAGATTCAGATTTAGCTTGTTTGGCCATTGCATTGTAAAATTGATAGTTAAATAACCCTTTGTCAACAGAATCTACATTTTTAAAAGGTTTGTCTTTTAAGTTTAATACTGCTTGAAAATTTTGAGCTAAGTATTCGCTTTTAGTCATATCTCCTTTTAAATACTGGTCTATGAGTGCTTGTCTATAATTAAAATATTCTTGTAAAGCATTCATAAAGGCACCTCTTTCTTGTTTATTATTTTTTAATAATTAAAATTTAAATAATAATCCTTGGGCAATTTTGGCTGCTGTCTGAGTATTTGTCATTATTTCTAACAAAGCTATTGAAAAAAGCATTGCAGTTGCTGGACCTTTTGATGTTATTATATTACCATCAATAACAAGGGATTTATCAATGTAATTAGCTCCCTTTAACTGGCTCTCAAAACCTGGATAGCAAGTTGCCCTTTTACCTTCTAATATTTTGTTTTCGCCAAGAATACTTGGTGCAGCGCATATTGCAGCAATAAATTTATTTTTATTCATAAAATCGTGGCATACTTTGCATACACCTTCGTGTGCCAATAGATTGTTTCGTCCTTCATATCCGCCCGGTAAAACAATCATATCTACATCATCGAAATTTATATCATTAAAAACGACATTAGCTTTAAAATCAATATTGTGTGCTCCATTTATACCTAAGGTATCATTAATAGAAACACCAAGTACATCAACATTTCCTCGTCTTAAAATATCTATTACAGTAAGTGCCTCTATTTCTTCACATCCATCAGCAAGAAAAACAACTACTTTACCCATATAAGTTTCCCCTTTCGTTTTAATCCTTTAAATTATAATAAATTTCAAACCAGTTATATTATAACATATTTTTGTTTTTTTTGCTTGATTAAATAAATATATTTAAAAAAGCTTAATATAAGTTGATTTTATATAATGTAGAATTTATAATTGTATTTGACAACAAACTTAATATAGTAAGGAGATTTTTAATATGTCAAAAGAAATTTATGAGATAGAACGAAAATTTTTAGTTAAAGAAATTCCTAATAATTTACAACAATACAAATGTTATAAAATAAAACAAGGATATATATCAACAAACCCTACTATAAGATTAAGACAGAGGGATGATGAATATATATTGACTGTAAAAAGCAGTGGAATAATGAAGAAACTTGAATATGAATTGCCTATTACAGAAGAACAATTCAATAATTTATGGGAAAAAGTCGAAGGAAATACAATAGAAAAAAATAGATATTTAATTCCATTGAAAGATAATTTAGTTGCAGAACTCGATATTTATGGAGCAGATTTATCAAATTTTGCTAACGTAGAAGTAGAATTTAATTCGACAAAAGACGCCATTTTATTTACACCACCCGACTGGTTTGGACAAGAAGTGACACAAAATAAAAGGTATAGTAACGCAAGTTTGGCAAAATATGGATTGCCTTCAAAAAAATAAAATTTTAGACTTGATTTTTCAGGTAAGAGGTAGTATAATGTTTTTGTTGGTAAATATTCCCAAGGAATTACAAATTAAATCATTTTAGGAGGAATTAGACTATGGAAAACAAAAAAATGAGAATTTTAATTGCTGATGACAACAAAGACTTCTGTGATTGCTTAAGTAACTATATTAATATGCAGGATGATATGGAAATTATCTCAATTGCTCATGATGGTAATGAAGCAGTTACAAAAATTATTACTGACAAACCGGATGTAGCACTTATTGATGGTATAATGCCTAAGTTAGATGGTATAGGTGTTATGGAACAGCTTTATGCACAAGGTAAAACAGAGTCAACAATGTGTATTATGCTTACTGCTATTACAGGAGAGGCTATTACTCAAAAGGCATTTGCTTTAGGGGTTAAATATTATATAGCTAAACCTTTTGATATGGAAATGCTTGTAACTAGAATACGTCAGCTTAAGGAACCGGTTGTGAAAAAAGGGTCTCTTAATACTGGGGTTTGTTTTGCAAGACAAAATGAAGTCAACTTAGAAGCAAGGGTGACAAATATTTTGCATGAAATAGGAGTTCCAGCACATATTAGAGGATATCATTATATGAGAGAGGCTATAATTTTATCTATTGCTGATATGGATGTATTGAATTATATTACAAAAGAGTTATACCCTGCTATTGCTAAGAAATGCAATACTACCCCAAGTAGAGTTGAGAGAGCTATACGACACGCCATTGAGGTTGCTTGGAACAGAGGTCAAGTAGAGGTTTTAGATTCATTATTTGGTTATACAATATCAAATAGTAAGGGGAAACCAACTAATAGTGAATTTATAGCTTTAATTGCAGATAAATTAAGATTAGAAATAATGATTGGATGATGAATTAAGTAATTTACCTCTCATTGTTGAGAATGAGAGGTAAATAGGTGTTTTTATGATGTAAATTCTACTATTCCATTAAAAATACCTATAGCACAATTTTCCCTAAAACTAGAAGTTGCTAATAAAGCTGCTTCTTGAGGATTACTGATAAAAGCAAGTTCTACTAAAATTGCGGGCATGATTGTATATCTTAGTACGGCAAAGTTTGCTTGAAAAGTACCTAAATCTGGGGTTTGAATCATAGAAACTAAAGAATTATTTACAGTTAATGCTAAGTTACTTGCTACTGTATTAGGTCTGTAGTAGTAAGTGCTTGTGCCTTTGTATATAGGATTTATGTTTGAATTACAATGAATACTTATAAAATAATCAGCACCCCATTGATTTGCTAATGTAGCTCTTTCACGGAGACCAATATTTATGTTACTTGTTCGAGAATATTTTACTTCATAATTTCTGGAGCTTAATAAACGACCTAACCTAAGAGCAACATCAAGATTTACGTCGGATTCTTTTAAACCATTAGGACCTACAGCTCCAGGATTTGAACCTCCGTGGCCAGCATCAATAAAGATTTTCAATAAAAAAACCTCCCAATAACATACCATAATATATGATATGTGTTGAGAGGTTTTTTGTTAATATATATAATTAAAATCCTGAACTTTTAAGCATTTTAACTTTTATATCCAAAGTCTGACCATTTCTAATTAATTTAACATTAACTGTATCGCCAACTTTTGTATTTTTAACTAGTGAAACTAATTGGTCATTTGTAAATGTAGGTTGACCATTAAATGATGTAATTATATCGTTTTGCTTTATACCAGACTGTGCAGCACTACCACCCTGTACTACCTCTTGAACCATTACGCCAGCAGTTGGTAAGTTGTAATACTGTGCCATTTCGTCAGTAATAGTTACAACACTAACACCTAAAGTTGCACTGTCAGTTGTATTCATAAGCTGTTCAATAAGTGGCTCAGCAACATTAGATGCAATACTGTAGCCAACACCTTCAACAGAAGTAAGTGCTATTTTGGCTGTGTTAATTCCAATTACCTGACCTTTTTGGTTAACTAAGGCACCACCACTGTTACCAGGATTAATAGCAGCATCTGTTTGCAATACAGTCAATTTTTTACCATTTATATTTACTTCTTTTGCACCAACGCTAATAATACCTTTTGTAGCTGTGTTACCCTGTCCTAATGCATTGCCTATAGCAATAACGGTGTCACCAACTTGTGTTGAATCTGAATCACCAAATTCAGCAACTTGAACGTCTTTTACGCCAGCAGCAGCTAAATCTGAAAGTTTAACAGAGATAACAGCTAAATCTGAATTAGCATCTTTTCCAACTAATTCAGCAGATACTAAATCACATTCGTTTAAAGAAATGCTTACTCTGCTTGCCCCAGAAATTACATGGTAATTTGTAGCAATATAGGCCTTTTGACTATCCTTATAAAAAACTATACCAGAACCAGAACCTTCACTTTCATATGATTGATTAAAGAAATCTGTGCCCTGCACTACAGATGTAATACAAGCAATAGATGGTTTAACTTTCTTTATTATATTAACAGTATTCTGAGATTCCTCATCTAAAGTCTGTATAACACTTAAATCATTGCTATCTTGTTTTGTTGTAGTAGTATTTACATTAGTTGTGCTGACAGTAGGGGTTACAGAATGTACAATACTAGATGTTACAGGTATTGCAACACCAAGGCTTAGACCTACTGCTGAACCAATAATTAGAGATAAAATACTTGTCTTTATTATATTTATATTTATATTCTTCTTCATAAAACACACCTCCACTAATTATTAAAACTGGTCATTACTATTTGCTAATGTAGCCTTTACTTCGCCCTTCTGATTACCGTTTCTTATGACAGAAAGAGTAATGGTATCATTTGATTTATGACTAGAAATAATTTTTGAAAGTTCTTCTATACTATTGATTGTCTGTCCATCAACAGCTGTAATTATATCACTTACCTGTAAGCCAGATTTTTCGGCTGGTGAATTGCTTTCTATCTTGCCAACAAATACACCATTTATGTTTATATTATACATTTTCTTAAAATCATCTGTAATACTATAGCCAGAAATACCTAAGTATGGTTTGTCAACTGTACCCTTTTCCATTAATTCTTTTGCAATAGTTTTGGCTTGATTAATTGGAATAGCATATCCTGTACCTTCAACACTTGTTTGAGATGCTTTTGCTGAATTGATACCGATTACCTCACCATCAGTATTAACTAATGCACCACCACTGTTACCAGGGTTTATAGCAGCATCTGTTTGTATTGCATTATATTTTACACCATCAATATTTAAAACTTTATTTTCGGCTGAAATTATACCTACAGTAGCTGTTTTACCTTGACCCAATGCATTACCAATGGCAATAACGGTTTGTCCGACTTCTATTTTATCAGAGTCACCAAGTTTAGCAGTAGTTATATTTTCTATCCCTGCAGATTTTAAATCTGATTTTGATACAGAAATTACGGCAAGGTCAGATGTAGCATCCTTTCCAACTAATTTAGCATTAATTTGTTCTTTACCTGTTATAGAAATAGTAACGGAATTTGCAGAATCTACAACATGGTTATTAGTTAGGATATATACTTTATCATTATCCTGTGAATATATGATACCTGAACCAGAGCCTTCTTCATCAACAGTTTGATTAAACATATTAGAAGCAGTAACTTTTATAGAAATGTTTACTACAGAGTTTTCAATGTTGCTAACTGTTTTTGAAATGTTTTGCTTGGATGAAGCTGAAGTAGAAACGGTACTATTATTTGTTGTTGAAGTATCATTATTTTTATTGTTTATCTTTGAAAAAGAAAAGCTACCATTTATTGCGTTATTAATACCGGATATTACGGAATTAGATGTGTTTAGTCCAACCCCTAAGAAATAGCCAAATGATGCACCACAAAGTATAGTTCCAGCTAATCCAACAGCAATACTTTTTTTATAGGTATATTTTTTTGTACTTTTTTCTTTTGAATCATCTCCAGCGTCGTTATTTGTAAAATTATAATTTATACTATCGCTTTCAATATCATTTGGAGATTGATTTTCAAAGCTTTCTTCAGTTGTATTGTTTTTATTAATTTCATTTTTATTTTCATTCATAATTATAGCCCTCCTCACAATGACTATGTCATTCTTTAGATTTAATTTAAGTGAATTGTAGCACATTAAAAATAAAAAAGTGTGAATAAATTGTAAACAAAAACGCTTTGCCAATTTTTTAATGCTTGCTTAATTCAAATGTAATAAAAACATAATAAAAAGAGTCTTGATAAAGGTTTTTTCTTAATAAATATATCTATAATAATATTAAATATAAATAATATATAGAATGAAATTTTTACAGAAAAAGACCTTCAAACAATTAATTTATAAAAAAATGTTTGAAGGTCTAAGTTTAAATTTATTTAAATTGGATAAATTTTAGAATTTACATCTGCTAAGTTAGGGTCTACGCCAAATTTCTGAGCCTGTCTAAACTTGAAGTAGTCCATAGCCTGTTGAGGGAATAAAGCATAACTAAGAACATCTTCTTCTTGCTGCTTATAGTCTTTCATTTCTGCTTCAAATTTTGCCATTTCTGGTTCAATTAAATCAGCTGGTCTACAAGTAATAGGTTCTTCATCACCTATTATCTTCTTGCGAATTTCTTCTGAAATAGGTACAGGAGTCTGACCGTACATACCTCTTACAATATCTTTTGTTTCCTTTGGAACCATTTTATATCTTTCACCCATTAGCACATTTAAAACAGCTTGAGTACCAACAATCTGGCTAGATGGTGTAACAAGTGGAGGATAGCCTAAATCTGCTCTTACCTTTGGGATTTCAGCTAAAACGGCATCATATTTATCCTCAGCATTGGCATTTTTGAGCTGGCTAACAAGGTTAGATAACATACCACCAGGAACTTGATAAATTAAAGTAGATATATCTACACCAAGCATTTTAGTATTCAAAAGGCCAGACTTTATATCATCTTCTCTTATAGGTTTGAAGTAATCTGTAATTTCTTTTAAGGCTGAAAGGTTAAGATTTGTATCATAATCTGTTCCTTGTAATGCTGCAACCATAACTTCTGTTGCTGGCTGTGCTGTACCCATACTTAATGGAGACATATCAGTATCAATAATATCAGCACCTGCTTCAATAGCTTTTAAATAAGTCATAGATGCTACACCACTTGTGTAGTGACTATGAACTTCAATAGGTACATTAACTTCTTCTTTAATTGCCTTAACTAAATCATATGCTGGCTTTGGAAGGAGAAGTCCTGCCATATCTTTTATACAAATAGAATCAGCACCAAGACTTTCATATCTTTTAGCTAAATCTACATAATATTCAAGAGTATGAACATCACTTAGTGTATAGCTAATAGCAAGCTGAGCATGTGCGTTTTCAGCTTTTGTAGCTTTGACTGCTGTTTCAAGATTTCTGGCATCATTTAATGCATCAAAAATTCTTATAATATCAATACCATTTTCAATACTCTTTCGAACGAAAGATTCAACTACATCATCAGCATAATGCTTATAACCAAGGATATTTTGACCTCTCAAAAGCATCTGAAGTTTTGTATTCTTTAATACAGAACGGAATTTTCTAAGTCTTTCCCATGGGTCTTCCTTTAAAAATCTTAAACATGAATCAAATGTAGCACCACCCCATACTTCCATGGCACCAAAACCGATTTCATCCATTTTACTAAGAATAGGAAGCATATCTTCTATTCTCATTCTAGTAGCAATTAAAGATTGCTGACCATCTCTTAATGTACAATCACAAATTTTAATAGTTTTAGACATTATATTACCTCCTATCCTCTATATAACTGTAAGAATATACCAGATGCAATAGCAGAACCTATTACACCAGCTACATTTGGACCCATAGCATGCATAAGTAAATAGTTGTTAGGGTTCTCTTTTTGACCAACGTTTTGGGCTACTCTTGCAGCCATAGGAACGGCTGAAACACCAGCTGCACCAATAAGTGGATTAACTTTACCACCTGAAAGTTTACACATTATTTTACCACCAATAACGCCTGAAGCAGTTGAAATACAGAAAGCAATTAAGCCTAAAAGAAGTATAAATAATGTTTGAGCCTGTAAAAATTGGTCAGCTCTTGTTGTAGCACCAACTGATACACCGATGAATATACTTACGATGTACATAAGAGCCTCTGATGCGTGATGAGCAAGTTTTTCTGTAACACCACTTTCTTTGAATAAGTTACCTAACATAAGCATACCAATTAATGATGCTGTATCAGGAACGATTAAAATTACTAGAATAGCTGTTATAATAGGAAAAAGAATTCTTTCCTTTTTTGAAACAACTCTAAGTTGTTCCATTTTTATAGCTCTTTCTTTCTTTGTAGTAAGTAACTTCATAATAGGTGGCTGAATAATTGGAATTAAAGCCATATAAGAATACGCAGCAACAGTTACTCTTGATAAAAGATGAGGAGCAAGCTGTGTTGTAGTGAAAATAGCTGTTGGACCATCAGCACCACCAATAATACCTATAGAAGCTGCTTCTTGGAAATTAAAACCAAGACATAACGCTCCTAAAAAGGCTGCAAATATACCGAACTGGGCAGCTGCACCTAATAATAGACTTTTAGGATTTGCTATTAAAGGACCAAAGTCTGTCAATACACCAACACCCATAAAAATAAGTGGAGGGAATATACCTAATTCGTCACCTTGGAAAATATACCAGAGTAAACCACCGTTTGAAGTATCTGTTGGTTCATTCATTATTCCTGCACCAGGCAAATTAGCTAAAAGCATACCAAAGGCAATAGGTAAAAGCAGCAACGGTTCATATTTTTTTACGATAGCTAAATAGAGAAGGAAACAAGCTATAACAATCATTATTAAATATTTATAGTTATCTCCTTGAGCAAACTGGGCAAATCCTGTGTTAAGAAGGAAGTCCTTTAATGCTTCAAATAATTGTTCCATATTTTTTACGCCTCCTAAAATTATTCGGCAACAGTAATGAGGACATCTCCAGAAGCAACTGTTTGACCCTTTGTTACATTTACTGATGCAACAGTACCAGCACTTGGAGTAACAATTTCATTTTCCATTTTCATAGCTTCAAGTACAACAACGCACTGATTTGCCTCTACTCTATCGCCCACATTTACTTTAATATCAAGTATATTACCAGGCATTGGGCTTGTTACTTTTGCACTGCCTTCAGAACCTGTAGGAGCAGGAGCTGGTGTAGCTGTAGGAGCAGCAGCTGGTGTTGGTGCAGCTACTGGAGTTGCTTGAGTAACAGTAGGAGCTTTTGTAGCAACTGCTCCATTTAATTCTTCAACTTGAACATCATAAGTGTTACCATTTACCGTAATTCTATAATTTTTCATTATTATTGTCCTCCTAAAAAATATTATTTTGCTGTTCAGTTACAGCTTCTTTATTCCAACTTGAAACTCGTCTTATACTTCTTACAACTAACTTATCTGGGCCAACTTTGGCTTGTGCTGCAATAGCAGCAGTAATCACAGCGATAAGTTCTAAATCATCTTGTAATGGCTGTTCTTGAACAACTGGTTCAGAAACTTCTTTAACTGTTTTATTATTAGTTGCTTGTTCAACCGTTTCATTTTGAGCTTTGATTTTTTTGTTTTCTAAATTTGCAACAACGTTAAAAATCATAAGAACGAAACATATAAAGGCTAAGACTGCAATGACTATTATAAAACCCATTACAGTAACTTCTACACCTTGTAAAAAAATATCCATTTATAGTCACCTCTTAATAATCATTGCTTGAATGTTTTTTAGCAGGTTTTACTACTCTCTTAGTTAATAACATTTCGATAGCTGAAATAATACGTTTTCTAGTATTTGATGGAAGTATAACAGTATCTACAAATCCGTTTCCTGCTACGGCATATGGATTTGAAATGTCATCAAATTTGCTAGAATCAATTTGTAAAACATTTATTGAACTTGTTTTATCCATTAAAGCTATTGTAGCTGTTGGCCAAGCATAAACAATATCAGCACCGATATGCTTAGAATTCATCAAGAAATAAGCATTACCTATACCATTTCTTAAAATAATATTTATTTTAGGAACAGTAGCATTGGCAAAACTTGACATAAGAATACTGCTATATTTTATAATGCCCATCTGTTCTTCTTTGAGTTCTTTTTCATAACCAACAATATCTGTAAAAGTTAAAATTGGAATATTAAATGCATCACATGTGTTTATGAATTCACTCGCTTTTTTAGCAGCTTCAACATTTAATAGTCCATTATTTGCAACGATGCCAGTAGTAACTCCATCAAATTTTGCAAAACCGGTAATAATATTTTCAGCATAGTTTTCACGAAGTTCAAGGAAAATATTATTGTCAGCCACTGAAGTAATAACATATTTCATATCAATAGGAGTAACATCATCTTCAGGAACAATAGTATCTAAGTTTGAATCTACACGATTTAAATCGTCACTAGTTAATTCAGGTCTAACTAAATCAAGATTATTCTCTGGTAAGAAATCAATTAATTGTCTTACTTTTGTGAAACAAGCTTTTTCATCATCACAACAAATGTGAATCATACCTTCTTTAGAAAGTGTATCTGCCCCACCAAGTTGTTCATAAGATGTAGATTTACCATCAAGTCCAGGCATTGTGGCAGGACTCATCATAAACATTTTTGCATTTTTATTGCACATCACAACAAAATCAGATACTATAGGCATAAAACTTGCAATTCCAAGGCAATCACCTAATATTATACTTATCTGTGGAACAACACCACTAGCGTTAGTTTGGTTTCTAAATATAGTTCCATATGCTTCAAGGGTATTTAAACCTTCTTCAAGCTTTAGACCTTTTGAATCCATTATAGATATAACAGGGCTACCCATTTTCAACGCTAAATCATAGATATTTCCAATCTTTTTTGCGTGTTTTACACCGACAGGGCCATTCTGGCAGAACGCATAAACAATTTTACCGTTAATAGTACCATAACCGGTTACAACACCAGCATCAGTGTTAAACGAACCTATTTCAACAAAACTATTTTCGTCAAATAGATTTTCTAACCTTAAACGTGCTTCACTTGGTTGTTCATTCATTTTTGATATTAAATCATTAATTTGTCCAAGTCTACTCATTTTACTTCCCTCCACTAACATCAACAGGATAAAAAAACATAAAAATTTGTAAAATACCTTGTAATTCTCTATATTTTATTGTACTATAAAATAGAAAATATTCTAATACTTATTTATATATAATTCATATAACGCATGAGTTATAATTAGGAGGTAAATATGGATTTAAAAGAATTTGAATACGTTCTTGCAATTAATGAAGATAAAAGTTTTTCAAAAGCTGCAAAACGACTTTTCATATCACAACCATCATTAAGCCAATATATTAATCGACTAGAAAATCAACTTGGTGTAACTTTGTTTGATAGAAATACCATACCTCTTACTCTAACATATGAAGGCGAACTATATATTGAAGCAATGCAAAATATTGTAGAAATTTTTAATGGAATGCAGAAAAGCTTTGATGATATTTCCGAACTAAAAAAAGGCAGGATAAACATAGGTCTTACACCATCAAAAGCAAATAATCCGTTGCCAGCAATATTGCCGGTTTTTAAAGAGCATTATCCAGATATAGAGCTTATACTAACGGAAGCAACTTCTTTAGAGTTGGAAAATCTGCTTGTCAAAGGTGCTGTTGATGTATGTATGATGAATTTACCAATAAAGAGTAAAGGCATCGAATATGAGCCTATTATGACGGAAAATATCTTTTTAGCTGCACCACCTGATTTTACACCAAAAAATGTTGAAAAATCAAGCCCATTTCCGAAAATTAATATTAAAGATTTAGAAAATGAACAATTTATCCTTCTTCATTCGGACCAGAGATTAAGACAAATTGCAGATAATATATTTGATAGTATAGGAATGAAGCCGAAAATTCTTCTTCAAACAAGTAGTATAGAAACTGCTATTAGATTATCTGCAGCCAATATGGGATTTAGTTTTGTCCCAGAATCTTCAGTTAGATTTTCTTCAATGGTAAATCCGCCCAAATATTATACTTTTGGTAATACTGAAACTAGTTGGACTTTGGTGATAGCATATAGACAGAATGCTTATAGAAGTAAAGCTGTTACTGCTTTTGCAGAAATAGCAAAAAAAGTTGTATCACGATAGGAGAAAATTATGTTTACAATACTTGATTTTGAATTTAATCAAGCTTTTTCAATGAATAATTGCAAAGATATGGTAAATCCTAAATGTAGGTTTGAAATTATACAGATTGGAGCTGTGAAGGTTGATGATAATTATGATATAATAGATGAATTTAATATATTGATTAAACCAAATATATATCCAACTATTCATCCATTTGTAGAAAAGATTACAGGTTTTACAGATAAAGATTTTAAATATAAACCTTATTTTCCAGAGGCGTTTAAAAAATTTAGAAGATTTTTAGGTGATGATACAGTATTAGGAACCTGGGGATATAGTGATATTCGTGCTTTATTTAGAAATTTAACATATTACAATATAGCTACAGAGCCTATGATTATTGAATATGTAGATATTCAAAAAATGGCGACACAGCATTTGAAATATTCCAAAGGTGGAGCTATTGGTTTGAAAAATGCTGTCGAAGCGTTTGAAATTGAAATAGACAGACCTTTTCACCATGCACAAGATGATGCATACTATACAGCTAAGGTTTTAAAGGAAATTGCACCAGAAAAATTACCTGTTAGAATTTTTAATTCTTCTCATCTTAAACCTAAAAAAATACAGGAAAATCGTATTCAAGCAATAAAGTGTAGACGTTCCAAGTCAAATAGAACAAGAAAAAGTAAATGATTATAAAAGAAAATAAAAACATCCTACAAATTTTTATACCTTTATTTGTAGGATGTTTTTTATGAAAAAATTATTTTAAAAAACCGGAAATTATTTTTTCCTCAGCTTGTTCAGCAGTAAGACCTAATGTTCTTAATTTTAAAATTTGTTCGCCAGCTATTTTTCCAATAGCAGCTTCATGAATTAAGGCAGCATCTGGATTTTCAGCTACTAAAGATGGCTGAGCTATAACAGAACCGTTTCCATCTAGTATAGCATCACACTCAGAGTGACCTGTACATACATTCTTACCAATAATCTTAGAAGTATATTCTTGTTTAGAATTGTCCCTGGCAACTGAACGAGAAACAATGTCAGTTCCAGAATTTTCTCCTTCAAGAGTTACAACGAAATCAGTCTTTGCATACTCTTTTCCAGATGTCATAATACGTTCTTTAATAATCAGTTTTGCATTCTTGCCTAAAGTTCCTCTTGTCTTACGGTCTGTGCTATCTACGCCACTAAGTTGAATAGTGTCCATTGTAAGAATTGCATTTTCTCCTAAAGTGCAATCTGTTACAGGGTCGATTCGTTTTGCTCCAGTACCTTTACCTGTACCAATATGTTTTTCTTTATATAAAACATTAGAATTTTTTTCAAGAAAGAATCTATGAACACCATTGTGTCTAGCGTCATGACCATCATCTGTATGAACTCCACATCCGGCAACAATTGTAACATCTGCACCCTCGCCAACAAAAAAGTCATTGTATACGATGTCATCTACATTCCCTTTTGTGACACAGGCAGGAATATATACAGTTTCATCTTTAGTATTAGGTGCAATTATTATATTTATACCAGGAGCATCGTCTTTTGGCTCTATTTTTATATTTTCAGAAGACTGTCTGCCAGCGCACTGACCATCTTCACGAATATTAAATGCTCCATTAAATTTTCCTTTGAAATCGGATACTATTTTTAAAATTTCTTCTGTAGTTTTTTTCATTAGTTGTTACCCCCATTTAGACAACAATCACCAGTGTTAGATACCTCTAAAAGAGTTGGTAAAATTTCTTCTTTTTTACCGATATTTTTAACAACCCCATTCGCAATAACAACTATTTCATCAGCAATATTAAGTATTCTCTCTTGGTGAGATATAATAAGCAATGTGCCTGCATAGTTTTCTTTGATTTCAACAAAGGCATCAATTAATTCATTAAAACTCCAAAGGTCAATGCCTGCCTCTGGTTCATCGAAAATAGTAAGTTTTGTGTTTCTTGCAAGGACAGTAGCAATTTCAATTCTTTTTATTTCGCCACCGGAAAGGCTAGAATTAACTTCTCTGTCTATGTAATCATGGGTACATAGACCTACTTTGCCAAGTAATGAACAAATTTCTTTTTCTTCTATTTTTTTACCTGCAGCGAGTTCAAGTAAATCTCTGACGGTGATACCTTTAAATCGTACAGGTTGTTGAAATGCATAACTTATTCCTTTATTTGCCCTTTCAGTTATATCTAAAGAAGTAATATCTTCACCATCTAAAATGATGTTACCAGATGTTGGTTCTTCTAATCCAGCGATTAATTTTGCAAGAGATGTTTTACCACCACCATTTGGACCAGTAATTACTACTAGTTTTCCAGACGGGATTTCTAAATTTATATTTTTAATAATTTCTGTACCATCAGAAACTTTCCATTTTATGTTTTGTAGTTCTAACATTGTAAGTTCCTCCTAAAATCTAGTGTTATTAATAAAAGTTAGTTGTATTAAAGTGTTTCTAATAATTCATAGAAATTAGGGAAAGAAATAGCTACGCAATCAGAATCAAGAATAGTTGTTTCGCCTTCAGCAACTAAAGCGGCTATAGCACAGGACATTGCAACTCTGTGGTCTAAATGACTATCTACAGTAGCACCTCTTAATTTTTGGTTGCCTTCAATAATCATACCATCTTCGGTTTCTGTGATTATAACACCCATTTTACCTAATTCTGTACTCATAGTTGCTATTCTATTAGATTCTTTAACCTTTAATTCCTCAGCATCTTTAACAACAGTAGTTCCTTCAGCACAAAGAGCAGCCACAGCAAATACAGGAATTTCATCTATCATTCTTGGAATTATACTTCCTTCAAGTGTTGTAGAGTGAAGTTTTGAAGATTTTACTTCGATATCACCTACAAGCTCGCCACCAGATTCTCTTTGGTTAAGAATATTTATTTCGCCACCCATTGCACGTAAAGCATCAATAATACCTGTTCTTGTTTCATTTATACCTACATTTTCAATTATAATATGAGAATTTGGAACAATTAATCCAGCTACCATAAAGAAAGCAGCAGACGAAATATCACCAGGAACGTTGATAGGTTTTGCGTAAAGTTCTTCTACAGGAGTAGATGTAATTACACCATTTACATTTTTGATATTAGCTCCAAAATAATTTAAAATTATTTCTGTATGATTTCTTGAAGCAACAGGCTCATTGATAACTGTAGTTCCATCAGCAAAGAGACTTGCTAAAAGAATAGATGACTTTACTTGAGCACTTGCCATAGGCATAGTGTATTCAATAGAATGAAGTTTTGAACCATGTATTGTGAGTGGAGCAAAGCCGTCATTTGTACTTTCAATATTAGCTCCCATTTCAGTAAGAGGATTTATAACTCTTCTCATTGGTCGTTTTTGAATGGAACTATCGCCATTTAATACTGTATCAAAGTTCTGAGCAGATAAAATACCAGATATAAGTCTAATTGTAGTGCCACTGTTCCCAACATCTAAAGTTTCTGCTGGGGCAGAAAGACCATGAAGACCTTTACCGTGAACAGTAACATTTTCTCCGTCAACATCTATTTCTATGCCAAGTTTTCTAAAACAAGAAATAGTTGACATACAATCATCACCGGTTAAGAAACCAGTAATCTTTGTTTCTCCTTTTGCTAGTGAGCCAAACATAATAGCTCTATGGGAAATAGACTTATCACCAGGAATTTTAATTTGACCGTTTAATTTTTCTATAGGTGTTATAGTTTTATTCATAATTCAAATTTTCTCCTTTATTTATTGAATACTTTGTAATTCATAGACTTTAAAATATCAATTGCCCTATTTTTATGAGATTCATTTTCAAAAGCTATATAAAGTGCACCATCGTTATAATCTCTAGTGTTTCGTATACCTATATTTTTTATATTAACGCTATTAACACTTAGCAATGTTGCTATTGTTGCTATTGCACCAGGCTGGTCAACTACATCAACAGCAATTTCATAAAATTTACATACAGTATTTTCATTTCTGCTTTCAAAAGTGTTTCTGTAATCCCTTGCACTCTCAAAAAAAGAGTATATATCCTCTTTCCTTTCAAGCGATTTTTTTAATTCTTTTATTGTTTCGATATATGTGTCAAGTACTTTTAGTATTGGCTCTCTGTTATCTTGACAAATGCTGTTCCATACATCTGGGCTAGAACTAGCTATTCGTGTAATATCTCTAAAACCACCAGCTGCAAATGAGTGCATATATCCATTATCATCAGCTAAATTTTTTACCGTATTTACAAGAGAGGATGCAATAATATGAGGAACATGACTAATTGCCGCAACAGTATAATCATGAATTTCAGGGGAAATAACAACAGGAGTTGCTCCTAATATTTTAGCAATACCAGTCATTTGATTTATCTTAGATTGTGGCACATCATTTATTGGGGTGAAAATATAAAAAGCATTTTCAAATAGATGTGCTTTTGCTGATTTATATCCTGTTTGTTCAGAGCCGGCCATTGGATGTCCACCTATAAAGCATATATCTTTAACGTTTGATAAAGTATCACAAATTTTCTTTTTAGTACTACCTACATCTGTGATGATACAATCCTTTTTTATAAACGGCTTTAATTTACTTACATATGTAGGTATTGTGTCAACAGTTGTACATACAATAATTATGTCACATTCGTTAAAAATTGACATATCTGTAAGACTATATTCATCAATTACACCATCGTTGTAAGCGTCTATAAGTGACTTTTCACTTCTGTTCATTGCTACAATTTTAATATCTGTTTTTTCTTTAAGGGCCTTTGCTATAGAACCACCTATTAAGCCAAGACCTATAATTCCTATAACCATTGGAACACCTCTCTAATATGAGCATTATCCATATTATTGTAACACTAATACTACATTTGGTCAATATAATTTGAAAAGTGAGTGTTAAATCCTAAAATAATTTATCTTTAAATTGCAAATTATTGTAAAAATTAATAAAAATATTAAAGGGATTTGAATGAATTTGTTGAATTTATAAATACTAAAGAGAAAGTGTTTGTGCAATTGAGTTAAAATATGCACATAATATATTCTATAAATGTAATAAACGGACAAAAGGAGTGGTGTTTTTATGAAGAGTTATCCAGCAAGTCAAATTAGAAATGTTGCAATTATTGGGCATAGTGGTGTTGGTAAGACTACTATCGCTGAGGCATGTTTGCATGTTAGTGGTGTATCAAAAAGATTTGGACGAGTAGAAGAAGGAAATACAATTAGTGATTATGACCCAGAAGAAATAAAAAGAAAGATTTCTATCAATTCTTCTATGATTCCTGTAGAATGGTTGGAAGAAAAAATTAATTTTATTGATACTCCAGGATATTTTGATTTTCTTGGTGAAGTTAAACAGGCACTTAGTGTATCTGATTTGGCACTTATAGTTGTTGACGCAAAGGCTGGTGTACAAGTTGGAACTGAAAAAGCTTGGCAGATGGCGACAGAAATGGGCGTACCAAAGATGATTTTTGTTAATGGTATGGATGATGAATCAGCCGATTTAGATACAGTTGTAGAGGCTATGAAGCAGGTTTTTGGTAAGAGTATTGCCCCACTTCAAGTTCCTTTTTATGAAGACAATAAATTTGTTGGATTTGTAAATGTTATCAGAAGAGCTGCAAGAAAATTTATGAATGGACTTGTAGAACCTTGTGATATGCCTGATGGATTAGATGATTCAGTTGAGAGTATGAGAAAAATGGTTGAAGAGGCTGTTGCTGAAACTGATGACGAATTGATTGAAAAGTTCTTTAATGATGAAAGCATGACTCCTGAAGAAATACATAAAGGATTAAGAATTGGTATTGTTGATGGTACAGTTACACCTGTTATTTGTGGTGCTGCTATATATACAATAGGAATTAGAGTATTAATGAATTCTATAAATAAGTTTTTACCACCGACTAATGAGGTTAAAGCAACAATAACAGCTATAAACCCTAAAACTGATGATTACGTTGAAATTAATTGTGATGAAAATGATCCATTGTCAGCTTTTGTATTTAAAACAATTGCAGACCCTTATGTAGGAAGGTTGAGCCTTTTTAAAGTTTGTTCTGGTATTATGAAAAAAGACTCAATGGTTAAAAATGTAAATAAGAATATTGCTGAAAAAATAGGAAAGTTGTATATACTTAGAGGTAAGGAACAATTAGAAGTTGATGAGTTGAGAGCCGGTGATATAGGTGCGATAGCTAAGTTACAGAATACTAGTACATGTGATACCTTAGCTTCAACTGATAGACCAGTACAGTTCCCTGAAATCAGTTATCCTAAAGCTCATATGAAGAAAGCTATTAGACCTAAAACAAAAGGTGATGAAGATAAATTAGCAAGTGCAATCAACAAGATTCTTGAGGAAGATAAGACTCTTAATTTTACAGTAGACAAAGAAACTAAGCAATCTATAATAAGTGGTTTAGGTGACACTCATATTGATGTATTTGTTAGCAAGTTAAAAAATAAATATAAGATTGATGTGGATTTGGATAAGCCTATTGTTCCATATAGAGAAAAGATAAGAACAAAAGTACAGGCTAGAGGAAAGTATAAAAAACAGTCAGGTGGTCATGGTCAGTTTGGTGATGTAGTTATTGATTTTGAGCCAATTGAAGACCAGACTATACCATATGTTTTTGAAGAGAAGATTTTTGGCGGTGCTGTTCCTAAACAGTATTTCCCTGCTGTAGAAAAAGGATTACAGGAGAGCATTAAATCTGGTCCTTTGGCGGGATATCCAGTTGTTGGCATAAAGGCAACACTTATAGATGGCTCTTATCATCCGGTAGATTCTTCTGAGATGGCCTTTAAGATGGCGACAACAATGGCTTTTAAAGATGCTTTTTCACAGGCTAAACCGGTTATTCTCGAACCTATATCTTCTGTAGCTGTTACAGTACCAGATAGCTATACTGGTGACATTATGGGAGATTTGAATAAACGTAGAGGTAGAATTTTGGGAATGGATAAGGTCGGAGATAACCAAATTATACAAGCAGAAGTTCCTACAGCTGAAATGTTGGAATATTCTACAGATTTGAGAAGTATGACTCAAGGAAGAGGCTCTTATACTGAAGAGTTTATAAGATATGAAGCTGTTCCTGTAGATATTCAAAATAGAGTTATAGAAAAACGTAAAGCAGAGATGGCAACAAAAGTAGATAAATAGTACATAGCAACAAATAAGAGGAGACATCATTTAATGTTAATGGACATCTCCTCTTATTTGTTGTGTATATTATAATTTTATTATACCCTTTTCATACATATTGTTAATTGCGATTATTATACCGAGCTTTGCATGAGCCCAAGTTAAACCACCTTGTAAATAAACTGTATACGGAGGTTTCATTGGAGCATCGGCACTTAATTCTATTGATGAACCCTGAACAAATGCGCCGGCGGCCATAATTACTTGACAATCGTAACCAGGCATATCCCATGGTTCAGGAGTAACAAAACTATCTACAGCAGCACCCTTTTGTATTCCTTGACAAAATGCAACAACACCTTCAGGTGTTTTCATCTGTATAGATTCTACAATGTCTACCCTTTTTTCTTCTGGCTTAGGCATTACTTCAAAACCTAAATCTGAACAAATTTGAGAGGCAAAAACAGCACTTCTAAGACTGGCATTAACAACACTTGGAGCTAAGAAAAGTCCTTGAATTAGCTTAGGAGTTACTCCAAGGCTTGGACCTACTTCTTTACCCATACTAGGAGATGTAAGTCTGAATGCAGCATTTTCTACATATTCTTCTTTACCTACTATGTATCCACCAACAGGAGCTATACCACCTCCAAGGTTTTTAATAAGAGAACCAACTATTAAATCGGCACCAACTTCAGTTGGTTCAATAGTATCGACAAATTCACAATAGCAGTTGTCAACCATACAAATAATATTTGAATTTATTGATTTAACAATCTTTATTATTTTTTCAACAGTTTCTATTGATAAACTTGGTCTATATTCATAACCTTTTGAGCGCTGTATTTCTACAAGTTTAGTACTTGGTGTAACAGTATTTTTTATTCCGTCAAAATCTATAGTTCCATCACTAAGCAAAGAAACCTCTTTATACTTTATTCCATGCTCAACAAGAGAACCTTTAACTTCTCTTACAGAGCCAATAACACTTTGGAGTGTATCATAAGGCTCACCAGCAACGCAAACTAATTCGTCGCCGTATTTTAAATTTCCAAAAAGAGCAACAGTAAGAGCGTGTGTACCTGAAATAATTTGTTGTCTAACTAAAGCAGATTCTGCCTTAAATATATCAGCATAAATTTGTTCTAGGGTGTCACGTCCGATGTCATTATATCCGTAACCAGTAGTACCATTGAGATGAGCTTCTGAAAGCCTATTTTTTTGCATAGCTTTAATAACTTTACATTGGTTATATTCAGTTATTTCATCTATTTTTTTAAAATATTTTTCAACTTTTTTTTCGGCATCAAAGCAGATATCAGCAACCTTAGGATTAATACCAAATTCATTTATAATGTATTCTTTTAACATATTCTATTCCTTTCTATTTCGCTTTTTATGTGTTGTGCAATTTCATTTGTAGAGTTAAAATTATCTACATCTATCCAATTTCCGTTGCATTGATGTTTAAACCATGTTAATTGTCGTTTTGCAAAATGTCTTGTCTCTCTTTTTAGTAACGTTACAGATTCATCAAGAGACAAATCTCCTTTTAAATAGTATACAATTTCTTTATAACCTAATCCCCTCATAGAAACCAAATTTTCATTGTATTTAGGATATAGAGATTTTACCTCATCTACTAATCCATCTTCCAACATTAAATCTATTCGTTTTTCTATTCTGTCATAAAGCTTTTCTCTGTCCATATTTAAAACAAAAAAATTCAAGTCATAAATAGATTCTTTTAATTTCTCTCTTTTATTGTATTCGGAAAATTTTTCGTGATTTTCTAAATAATACTCTAAAGCACGAATAACTTTTTTTGTGTTATTTTGATGTACTATACTTGCGTATTCAGGGTCACATTCTTTCAATTTGTTATAAATAAACTCAGCACCCTTTTCATCAAGCAAGGTTTGTAATTCCTCTCTTACAGTATAGTCACGTTTAGCAGAACTAAAATCATTATCATTAATGAGTGCATTAATATAAAAACCTGTCCCACCAACAAGTATAGGTAACTTGCCCTTTTTTAGAATTTCATCTATAGCCTTTTTTGCCATATTTTGAAAAATAGCTACAGAAAATTCTTCGTCAGGATTAAAACAGTCTATCAAGTAATGCTTTATTCCTCCCATTTCTTCTTTAGAAATTTTAGCAGTACCTATGTCCATACCTTTGTAAACTTGCATAGAATCAGCAGAAATAATTTCTCCGTTTATCATTTTGGCAAGTTCCACTGATACAGCACTTTTTCCACAGGCTGTAGGACCTGCAATGACAATTAATGGTTTCTTCATAATATATCCTCCAGCATAAAACTCTGTATATTATATATTTAATTTTTGAATTTGTAAACTGTAAAAATGATATTTTTGGGTATGTTAATATAAAATGGTAAAAAAACTTAGACCGTCATTAAAAAATAATATAATAATATGTTGAAAAAGCCTAAAAAAAGTTGTATTATAGAGCTATATGTAATTTAGCATTTTTAATGTTAATAAACGGAGGTAAATTGATGTTTAATAAAGATATGGGAATAGACTTAGGTACAGCAAATACTCTAGTGTACGTTAGAGGAAAAGGCATTGTAATGAATGAACCATCAGTTGTTGCAGTGGATTCAATTACAAGAGAAGTTTTGGCTGTAGGTAGTGAAGCTAAGGCTATGCTTGGAAGAACTCCAGGAAATATAACAGCTATTAAGCCTATGAAAAGTGGTGTTATAGCTGATTTTGACGTTACTGAAGCAATGTTGAAGTATTTTATTTCATCAGCTTATCCAAAGTCAATGTTTGGACCGAAACCTCGTGTTGTAATAAGTGTTCCTGTTGGTGTTACAGAAGTAGAAAAAAGAGCTGTTATTGAGGCTGCCGTAGCTGCAGGGGCTAAAGATAAGCAGGTTTTAGTTACTGATGAACCTATGGCAGCAGCTATTGGTGCCGATTTAAATATTGCTGAGGCAACAGGCAGTATGATAGTGGATATAGGTGGAGGTACAAGCGAAGTTGCAGTTATTTCTCTTGGTGGTATAGTAGCTAGTAAGTCTGTTAGAGTGGCTGGCGATGATTTTGATGAAAATATTATTAATTTTGTACGTAAGGAGTATAATATTGCTATCGGTGAAAGAACTGCTGAACGTATAAAAATTAAGTTAAGCTGTGCTTATATTGATGCGACAACTCAATTAAAAGAAATGAAAGTCAAAGGACGAGATTTAAGTACAGGATTACCTAAGCAATTAACAATTAATACCCATCAGGTAAAAGCTGCAATGGCTGAATCTATAGAAACGATTGTAGATGCTATAAAAATAACATTGGAAAAAACACCGCCAGAACTTTCAGCTGATATAATAGAGAAAGGTATATATTTAACAGGTGGTGGAGCTTTAATTGATGGATTAGATAAGCTTATTAGTATAGAAACGCATATGCCTGTGTTTGTTGCTGATGACCCTCTTACTTGTGTTGTTAGAGGTACTGGGAAAATTGTTGAAGATGAGACAATCGCTGATAAGATTAATACATCTACAAAAATACTTAGACAAGGAGAATTTTAGTTGGAAAATTTTTCTGGAAAACGTAAAATTGTTATGACTTTTTTGGTGTTAATATCAATTCTGACAGCTATATTGTCTGTGGATAGAAAGGCACCTACTTTTATTGAATCTTCTCTAGGATTATTGATTGCACCTGTTCAAACATTTAATACAGGTGTCTTTTCTTGGTTAAAAGATAAGAAAAAATATTTTACTTCTGTAAAATCTCTTTCGACTGAAAATGATATTTTGAAAAAGGAACTTCTTGATGCTAGAGCTGAATTAAATAGATTAAATCTAATAGAAAACGAAAATTCACAATTAGAAGCTTTGTTAGATATAAAAAATCAATACAAAAATTATTCCGTTGTTGGAGCTAGGGTTATTGGAAAAGACCCAGGTAATTGGTTTTCCACTTTTACAATTGACAAAGGAACAGATAGTGGTTTAAGTAAAAATATGGTTGTTATGACACAAGACGGTTTGGTAGGCAAAATTACAGAATGTGGTTACAACTATTCAAAAGTTATTTCAATAATAAATGATTCAGATGCTGTTAGTTCTCAAACACTTAGAGGAGATAATATTGGATATGTTACAGGTGATTTAAATGAAAATGGTATGTGTAAAATGCAATATTCCGAAGATGTGTCTGATATTCTTATAGGTGATACTATAGTTACCTCTCATTTAAGCAACATTTTCCCTGAAGGAATTACTATAGGTAATGTTCAGAGGCTTACAGTGGATAAAAAGACAGGAATGCATTATGCTATTATCAGCCCTTCTGTTGATTTTAAGCACTTAGATTATGTGTTGATTATTAATAAGAATTTTGAAAAGACATTGGTCGAAACAACAACTAACAATCAATAGGAGGAAATTATGAAATATTTGATATATATTATGCTTATGATTTTCTCTTTTATTTTACAAACTACATTTATTCAACATATAGCCATAGATGGCATAATGCCAAATTTAATGCTTTTACTTGTTATTTGTGTTGCTTTTATGCAGGGAGAAAGTGATGGATTGTTTCTAGGAATAATTGGTGGACTGTTGCATGATTGCTTTTACGGTCAATATATTGGTTCAAATCTTTTTCTATATGCCATAATAGGATATATCGTTGGTATAGTGTGTAGAAGTTTGTACAAGGATAATTTTTTAGTTTCAGTTGTTACATCTGTTGTAGCAACATTAGGCTATGAGTTTTTTTTCTTTGTATTAAATGTTCTCTTAAAAGGTGCGACGAATTTACCCTTCTTTATTGTCAATAAAATAATACCTTCCATGATTTACAATGGAATATTTTCGTTTATAGTATATTTATTATATAGAGTGATATATAACTATTTTTTGTATCGTGGAAGCAAGTATACTAATAGAATGTTTTAGAGGTCTTTACTATGTATGATATAATTGAAGCTATTAAAAATAAAACTTCATATAGAATTAGATTTATGCATATAATTATGGGGCTGCTTTTTATTATGCTAATTGTTAAGTTATATTCTTTACAAATTACATCGGGAGATTATTATAGTAAAGAAGTTAGTGGTACTGCTATTCGTAATGTTACTGTATCAGCACCTAGAGGTATAATATATGATAGATATGGAAGAGAAATTGCAACTAATACATCTTCGTATGCAGTTAATATTGATCCTAGTATTGGAGTTGACAATTTAAATGATGTGCTTCAGAATTTAATTACACTTTTAGAAGCTAATAACGAAAAGATTGTAATTGATTTTCCAATAACTGCAGAGTCTCCACATAGTTTTTTATTTAATGAAAGTGAAAAAAGAGAAAAACAATGGAAAAAGGATATGAATATAGATGAAGGTTTAACAGCTGATGAATCTTTTAAGGCTTTAAGGGAACAGTTTGAGATAGATGAAAATCTTTCGGATTTGGAAGCTAGTAAATTATTAGGATTACGCTGTAAATTATATCAACAAAGATATTCAAAATATATTCCACTTACTATAGCATATAATCTTTCTGAGAAAACAGTTACATCTTTACAAGAACAAGCATCTTCATTTCCATGTGTTTATGTAGATATGCAACCATTAAGAAATTATCCATATGGAAAATATTTTGCACATATTTTAGGATACATTGGAAATATAACTGATACTGAATTAGATGAATATTCAAAATATAATTATACAATGAACGACGTAATAGGAAAAGATGGTATAGAAAAAGCCTATGAACTAAAATTAAATGGACAAGATGGGTCTCAATACATTGAAGTAGATAGTTCAGGAAGAAGAATTAGAACTGTGGAAAATGAAGGAACAGACCCTATTGCAGGAAAGGACGTATACCTAACAGTCGACTCTGAATTGCAGAAGAAAATATATGATGCATTAGAGACAGAGTTAAGGAATGCTCAATTAGCGAAACTTTCAGGAGTTGATAAATATGGATATTCAATCACAGATGTTTTTAAATCTATGATAAAAAGCGATAATGTTCATATAAAGAATATTCTTAATTCGAAAGATGGTAATGTACAGGATAGCATAAAGAAGTATATTATTTCTCAGGATAAAGATTCATTAAAAGACGTAGATAAGGCAAGAGAAATATTCTTAAAAGGATTTGAAAGTGGAGCTATTTCACAAAGTCAAGTTTTTTTAGCCTTATTTGAACAAGGTCAAATTACAAATAATGATGGAGTTATAGATAATGTTAAGTCTGGAAGAATGTCTGGTGGTAGTGCTTTACTAGAAAAAATTAAATCCGGAGAGATTACCCCTCAGATGACAAATATGGACCCTTGCACAGGTTCAGTTGTTGTTACAGATGTGAAAACTGGTGGGGTTTTAGCTGCTGTATCTTATCCTTCATATGATAACAATGAATTAGTTAATGATTTTAACAACGAATACTATCTTGAATTGCAGAATGACCCTACTACACCTATGGTAAACAGACCTTTCAGTGAGCCAAGAGCTCCAGGTTCTACTTTTAAAATGATTACGGCTACAGCTGGATTACAAGAAGGAATTATATCACCAAATACAGGTATTTACGATAAGGGTACATTTAAAGACGCAGGTAAACCATATGCTAGATGCTGGATAGGTAGTGGCAGTGGTTCTCATGGGAATGTAAATGTTTCAGAGGCACTTGAAGTATCTTGTAATTACTTTTTCTATACAGTAGCCTATAGAATGAATAAAGGGGCTGGAGATTTAAGTGGTATAAATACATTAAATAAGTATATGGAAGCTTTCGGCTTAAATAGCCCTACTGGTGTTGAAATTTCTGAACTCTATGACTCTATGAGTCAATACCCTACTCACATTTCATCTCCAGAGTATAAAAAATACATTACACAACAGAGAGATGTTGAGGCAAAGGAAAGTGATTATAAGTGGTCTGCAGGTGACACTATTAGAACTGCTATAGGACAATCTTATAATAATTATACATCAGCTTTAATGTCAAAGTATGTAGCTACATTAGCAAATGGTGGAACTAGGTATTCTATGCACTTTTTAAACAAGATTACTACTAACGATGGAAAAATTGAAGAAGAATATCAACCAAAAGTTGAAAGTAAGATTGAAATAAAAAAAGAAAATTTAGATGCAATTTTCAGAGGTATGTTTCTTGTTACTACTGGACCAAGAGGAACATTGAGGAGTTACTTTAAAGATTTCCCGGTTAATGTTGCAGCCAAATCTGGTACAGCACAACAATCTTCTAAAAGAAGTGAGCATACAACTTTTGTTGCGTTTGCTCCATTAGAGGACCCACAAATTTCAGTATGTGTTATTATTCCTTTTGGAAATGGAACAACGGGTCCTGCACCTAAAGTTGCAAAAGCCGCCATATCTGAATATTTAAAGTTGGATTATGAGTCAGAACTGAAAAGTTATGACACTTTACTTCATTAATTGCAAAAAGTTGTAGTAATATAGTGTTCGATTATCTATTTATTATAAATAAAAATATGTTATTATATGAGGGTAAAGACACTATTATAACCTACAAATTCTAAAATTAAAAAGTTTTACATTAAACATATTTAGAGGAGGCAAAAGAATGAGCGAAGTAATAGTAATTACATCTGGTAAAGGTGGCGTTGGAAAAACAACAACAGCAGCTAATATTGGAACTGGTTTGGCTGCTGTTGGAATGAAAGTAGTAGTTCTTGATGCAGATATTGGATTAAGAAACTTGGACGTAATAATGGGTTTGGAAAATAGAGTTATTTATGATTTAGTAAATGTCATAGAAGGTAACTGTCGCTTGAAACAAGCTTTGGTAAGGGATAAGCATTATGAAAATTTATTTCTACTCCCAGCAGCACAGACGAGAGATAAAAATGCAGTAACACCTGAGCAAATGGCAAAGTTATGTGATACATTAAAAGATGAATGCTTTGACTATATAATTATTGATTGCCCTGCTGGTATAGAACAAGGATTTAAGAATGCTATAGCTGGAGCAGATAGTGCCATTGTTGTTACTACACCTGATATTTCAGCAATTAGGGATGCTGACAGAATTATAGGAATGTTAGAAGCTAATGGATTGCATAAACCAAAGTTAATTATTAATCGTTTAAGAAAAGATATGGTGAAAAGAAATGAAATGATGTCACCAGAAGATATTAATGAAATTTTAGCAGTTGATGTTTTAGGAATAATTCCAGAGGATGAAGATGTTGTGGTAGCTTCAAATAAGGGCGATTTGCTGGTTTCAAATCAACAATCTAAAGCAGGCTTAGCATACAGAAATATTGTAAAAACTATTTTAGGTGAAGATAATAATGATGAAAATTCTTTTGAAAAGAAAACATTATTAGGTACAATAAAAGCAATGTTTGTTAAGGGGTGAGTTTTTATGATAAAATTTGAAAATGATTTTAATCAGGAAAACGCATCAGGTTGTGTAGCTAACCGAAGATTAAAGTATATTATTACTCAGGATAGATTTAAATTTTCACCTGAATTACTTGCAGAAATTAAGAATGATATTATAAATATTATTTCAAATTATGCAGATGTGGACTCATATGGTGTGGTTTTAAATTTTACGAATGAAAATAATACATCTATGATAAATGCTTCAATACCTTTGAAGAAAACTTAAATTACAATTAGGATGTGATAGATTTGGAGATAAAAAAGAAGCTCCAAAATTGTGATTATATTTTGGTGCTATCTGTTTTTGCACTTGCGATATTTGGTATAATTATTATAGGTAGTGCAACACGAATAAACATTAATGGACCCCAAAGTGAATATATAAGCCAGATGATATGGTTTGTTACAGGGATTTTTTTAATGATAATAGCAGCATTAATCAATTATGAGAATTTGTGTAAATTTTACATTTTTATATATATCTTTAATATAATCATATTAATATTAGTATTGCTTATTGGTACAGGAAATAATGATGGAAATGTTAGAAGATGGTTATTTGGATTACAGCCGTCAGAGTTCGCAAAAATTTTTATGATAATTTATATTGCAAAATTTATTGACAAATTCCGAGAAAAGATTAATAATATAAGTATACTATGTTTGTTGTGTATAGCTACTGCTATTCCAGCAATATTAATAAAAATTCAGCCTTCTCTTTCGGCCAGTTTGGTCCTTATGGCTATTTTAGTGACGGAATTGTTTATTGGTAAAATAAGTTTTAAGTATATTAAAATTGTTTTATTAATTATAATACCGATGGCGATAATTTTCTATTTGGATTTAATAAGCGAGAACCATAGGATATTGAGTTTATTTTTAAACGAATATCAAATAGATAGAATACTTCCTTTAGTAAATCCAGATTTAGCATCGTCAAATTATTATCAGACTAAAAATTCTATTTGGGCGATTGGTTCTGGACAGTTGAGAGGAAAAGGATTATATAATGGTACAATAAACCAGCTTAGTTACTTACCCTATTCTCACAACGACTTTATTTTTTCGGTTGTAGGTGAAGAATTTGGTTTTTTGGGATGCTTGGGGGTATTAGCTGTTATGTTTGTTATAATAAGCCGTTGTATAAAAATTTCTTTGGCTTCTGAAGACAATCTTGGAGCTTTGGTCGCTGGAGGAGTGGCTGGTATGCTTTGCTTTCAAACTTTTGTAAATGTTGGTGTTGCCACAGGTATTTTACCTAATACTGGAATGCCTTTTCCTTTTATGAGTTATGGGGGGAGTGCTATGTGGGTTGATATGATTTGCATTGGCATTGTATTAAGTGTAGGAATGAAAAAACCAAAATCTATGTTTTAGAGGTGATAAAATGAACATTGCTTTAGTAGCACATGATAACAAAAAGACTTTAATGGAAAATTTATGTATTGCATATAGGCATATTTTAGTGAAACATGAATTATATGCAACAGGAACAACAGGTTTACTTATTGAGGAAACCTCAAATTTACCAGTTCACAAATATTTAGCTGGTCATTTAGGTGGAGAACAGCAGTTAGGGTCTCAGATTGCTAATAACGATATAGACCTTGTAATATTTTTACGTGACCCTGTTGCGTCAAAAAATTATGAACCAGATATAGGTTCAGTTTTAAGATTATGTGATATACACAACATACCTTTAGCTAGTAACCTTGCTACGGCAGAAGCTCTACTTCTTGCTCTTGATAGAGGGGATTTAGATTGGAGACATATTGTAAGGGAAAGTTAATGATTTGTAATATACTTTTTTTATACTATATTGCTGTAAATGTATTTCTGTTTGTAGTTATGGGTATAGATAAATACAAGGCTAAAAGACATTTGTGGCGTGTTCCTGAATCATTCCTCTTTTTTGTGGCCTTTTTAGGAGGCTCAATTGGTGGCTTTTTAGGAATGTTTTGTTTTAGACATAAAATAAGAAAATATTATTTTTATATTTTATATCTTATTTTTTTGATAATGCATTTATATTTTTTATATAAGATAATTTTTTCTAATATATGAAAACCCCATTTCAAACTTGTTGAAATGGGGTTTTCTGACTGTTAAATATGTATTAAATTTCTTTTCCAGTACCATCATATATTTTTAAAGTGAATGTAAAGGTACTTCCCTTCCCTATTTTACTTTTAACAAAAATTTCTTCATTATGAGCTTTAATAAATTCTTTTACTATAGATAAACCTAATCCTGAACCTGTTTTATCCATTCCTCTGGAAGAATCAGCCTTGTATAATCTATCAAAAACTCTAGTTTGTTCGTCTTCTTTCATACCTATTCCATTGTCTATTATAGATATGTATGCTTTATCATTTTTTTCTTCTATTTTTAAAGTTATTTTACCATTTTTATTTGTAAATTTAATAGCATTATCCAATAAATTGTAAACAACTCTCTGTATTTTTTCATAATCGGCACATACAATTACAGGATTACTTATATTTTCAAAATCTATAGAAATTTTTTTATCGAAAGCTTTAACTTTTAAAGATGCTGCGACAAATTCCAATAATTCATTAATATTAAAATTTGAATACTTTAATTTTGTCCCATTTAATTTATTTTTACTTAAATCTAAAATAGTATTTGACATTTTATTAAGTCTTTCAGTTTCAGAATATATAATGTTGAGATACTTGGAAATTTTATCTTCAGGAATAACACCATCAATAATAGCTTGCAAATAACCCATTATAGAGGTCAGAGGTGAACGTAAATCATGAGATATATTTGATATAAATTCATGTCTTTTTTGTTCTTGGTCCTCTAAGCTGTCTGCCATGGAGTTTAAATTTCTAGCTAAAATAGAAATTTCATCCATACGATTACCAATTTTGATTCTTTTACTAAAGTTTCCAGATGCTATTTCTGCCGTTACATCACTTATTTCTTTTATAGGACTTAATGCTCTGTCAATAAACATTCTAAGGAAGAAAAATCCAACAATATTTATAACCAAAACAAAAATTAGTATAACTATATACTCTTGTAATAGAGTTTGATTTATATTTCCTCTGTCATAACCTAAAATAATAGTCCCTATTTTTCTATTAGATATAATTATATTATATACTATACTATACTTTGCACCATCAAAAGTGTTTGAAAAATCACTAGTTACCCATTTGTAATTATCTGTTTTCTTTATACTTTTTGTATCGGGTATTGTAGAAGTGTATTTTTGTCCAATAAATTTATTATCAACATTTTGTGATACGCATTGAATAATATTATTAGTATCTAAAACAATTATTGATGAATCTTCATACGCATCTATAAGACTAAATTTTGTTTTAAAATTATTATTAAAGTAGTTCTTTCCATCATATGAGTCTAAGAGAACATTTTCTATTCTTATGGCATTATTAAGTATTATATTTTGTTGTTGCTTATAAAAGAAATCTTTGAAGGCAAAACTTAGCCCTATTCCTAATACCGAAAAACCGGCAATAAATATTAAGATATATAAAACTAGCCATTTTTCAAGTAATTTGAACATATTAGCCCTCCCTTTTATACTATAATATCCCTTTTACTCATTATATACTAAGGCTGATACTATTTCAATACTATATAACATAAACTATATTAAAGTGAAAGAGATGAAAAATATGAAGGTAAATATAGACAGTGTTTTAAGAAATCTTGATTTGCCTAGTGATGTGGTTGAGTTTTTTCCTAAGATTTCTATTATTTCAAATGTGCGATTATTGATAGAAAATCATAATGGAATTAAACTTTATACGGAAAAAGAAATAATTGTTAAATGTAAGAAATTTAATATTGAAATATTAGGCGATGAATTGTTTATTAGAGAAATAACGGATGAATATATATATATATTTGGAATTATAGAAAACATAAAGTATAATTTGTGGGAGTGATTAATATTATAGATAAATTGTGGAATTATTTAAATGGATATGCTATAATAAGCATCGAAGGATTTAATAAGATGAAACTTATTAATAATGCTGTAAAAAAATTTATAAGATTTTCAGATATTACATCTGATAAGATAAAATCTACAGCAATTATACCTATAGAGGATTTAAAAAAATTAAATGAAATAAATAAAAGTTATAAATGTATTATAAGAATAGAAAAAATAATTAGCTTTAAATTTAGAGTATATAGATTTTTAAATAAGTATTTTTTTTTGTTAGGGTTATTTAGTTTCATTGCTTTATTATTTGTTTTGTCAAATATGATTTGGTTAATAAATATAAGTGGAAATGTAGAGCTAAATGATTCAGATATTATACAAGCTTGCTCAGAAGAAGGAATTTATTTAGGAAAAAATATAAATAAATTAGATTGTAAAAATATTTCTAGTAATCTCAAAAATAGCATGGGTAATATTGCTTGGATTAATATTAGAACTAGAGGTGCAACCGTTTTTGTTAAGTTAGCTGAAGAACAAAAATTAAATAATGAGGTTAGTAATGAAGATAGACCTTGTGATTTGGTTGCTAGCTCTGATTGTGAAATTACATCTATTATTACTAAAAGTGGTCAACCACAAGTAAAAAAAGGTGATATTGTTGCAAAAGGTGATGTATTAGTTTCAGGTCAACTTATTAAAAGTGGTAATGAAGAAATTGAAATTACAAATCAAGTAAAATCTAAGGCGACTATTTTTGGAAAAGTAGAAAGAGTAAAAAGAATAGATATTCCATTTTCATTTCAGGAAAAGAAATACACTGGTAAAATCTATAATACATATTCTTTAAAAATATTTAACAAAAAAATAAATATAGATTTAGTTGACAAAAGAAGTGTAAATTCTTATGATAAAAGTACGGGGGTAAAAGTTTTTAATTTGGGAGAAGGATATAACCTTCCCTTTGTACTGTATAATACAAAATATAGAGAATATGTTATAAATAATATTACCTTAAGTGAAAAGCAAGCAGAGAACAAGGCGAGTAAATTAATATTTAATTATATTATAAATACCTATCCTATTAATTCGGATATTTTAGATTGTAAAATAAAGTATGTAAAAAAAGATAAGCTATTGTCAGCTTATGCATATATTACATCCAATGAATCTGTAGGATTAGAAAATTATGATATTCAATTTTTGGGAGGAAATGCTTTAAATGATTCAACATAAAATTCAAATTCCTAGTGAACTATTGTCAAGTATATTTGGAACATACGATAGTAATATTAGAAAAATTGAAGATGAATATAATGTATCTGTTGTCAATCGTGGAGACGATGTTGTAATTTCTGGAGAGGAAGCTGGAGTTTTAAAAGCAAAGACAGTTGTTAATGCTCTTATTAATTTAGCTAAATCAGGACAAATAATAGAAGAACAGAATGTGAATTATATTGTTTCAGAAACAAATGACAATAATGCAACACAATTAAATGATATAAATGATGATTTTATATGTCTTACAATGAATGGTAGAGCACTTAGACCAAAGACATTAGGTCAGAAGAAATATGTTGATTCCATAAGAAAAAATACAATTGTATTCGGTGTAGGTCCAGCAGGTACAGGTAAAACTTATCTCGCTATGGCGATGGCAATTACAGCTTTTAAAAATAATGAGGTAAATAGGATTATTTTAACAAGACCTGCTATTGAAGCTGGTGAAAATTTAGGATTTTTACCAGGTGATTTACAACAAAAAGTTGACCCGTATTTAAGACCTTTATATGACGCTTTATATGAGATAATGGGTGCCGAAAACTTTGCAAGAAATATGGAAAAAGGAGCTATTGAGGTTGCCCCTCTTGCCTATATGAGAGGACGTACACTTGATAATTCCTTTATTGTTTTAGATGAAGCTCAAAATACTACCCCAGAACAGATGAAAATGTTTCTTACAAGAATAGGATATGGGTCCAAAGCTGTTGTAACTGGGGATACAACCCAAATTGATTTGCCTAGAGGAAAAAATTCTGGACTTATCGAATCTACTAAAATCTTAAAAAATATAGACGATATAGCTATATGTAATCTTACAAACAAGGATGTAGTGCGTCATCCACTTGTACAAAAGATTATTGCTGCATATGAAAAATTTGAACAAAAGAAGGCTAAATAAATGGATGTTTTATTTGAAAATAATACGAAAGAAGAAGTTAATTATAAATTAATAGAAAATGTAATTTCAGAAGCTCTAAAGTACGAAGGGGTTAGTGATAATACAGAAATTAGTGTTACAATAGTTGACAATGAAGAGATTAGAAAGATTAATAATAAGTTTAGAAATATTGATAGAGCAACAGATGTGTTGTCATTCCCTTTAATTGACTTTGATAATGAAGATTTGCCAAACGATGGTTCAAAAATCTATCTCGGTGATATAATAATAAGTATAGAAAGAGCAAAAGAACAGGCTAATGAATATGGTCATTCTCTTGACAGAGAAGTTGGATTTTTAACTGCTCATAGTATGTTGCATTTATTAGGATATGACCATATGGTGCCAGAAGAAGAAAAAGTAATGTTTGCAAAACAGGAGGAAATACTCAGTAATCTTGGGTTAAAAAGGTAATATGGATGAAAATGAAAAATTATATGATATAGCAGTTAAAGCAAAGGAATATGCTTATGCTCCATATTCTGGATTTAAAGTTGGAGCTGCCCTTCTTACAGAAGATGGAATGGTTTTTATTGGTAATAATATTGAAAATAAATCCTATGGGGCATCAAATTGTGCTGAAAGAACTGCTATTTTTAAAGCTGTATCAGAAGGAAAAAAGAATATACGAAAAATAGCTATTGCATCTGATAGTGATGACTTTACTTATCCATGTGGAATATGTCGTCAAGTTATGGCTGAATTCATGTTAGATGGAGAAATAATTTTGGGTAATGGTAAAGAGATTAAGGTTTATCCTGTTAAAGACCTAATACCAAATACCTTTGATACTGATTTTTAATGGAAGTGTACTTATGACTTGGGAAGAATTAGAAAAGGCATGCTTAAATTGTAGAGGATGTCAATTAAGTGAGACAAGACATAATGTTGTTATTGGTGTTGGGAATAAAAATAGTGACATAATGTTTGTTGGAGAAGGTCCTGGATATAATGAAGATATGCAAGGAGAACCTTTTGTAGGAGCAGCAGGACAGTTATTGGATAAAATGTTGCATGCAATAAATTTAGATAGAAAAGATGTATATATTGCAAATGTGGTTAAATGCAGACCACCTAATAACCGTGACCCTCTACCATACGAACAGGAAATGTGTATTAGATATTTGAGAAAACAATTTTTGTTAATAAGGCCACATATAATTGTCTGTCTTGGTAGAATTGCAGCACAAGCGATAATCAGCCCCGATTTCAGAATAACACGTTCTAGGGGAATATGGTATAATAAAAAAGGAACAGCAATAATAGCTACTTATCACCCTTCTGCTCTATTACGGGATGAAAGTAAAAAAGCTGATGCATGGAAAGATATGCAAAGCATAAGAGATAAACTAATTGAATGGAGAAAAACTAATGGCGAAGAAGTTTAAATCAGGATTTGTTACATTAATAGGTAGACCTAATGTTGGTAAGTCAACGCTTATGAATATGCTTATAGGAGAAAAAATATCTATTATATCTAGTAAACCTCAAACTACAAGAAATAAAATTCAGACTATTTTAACAACTGATAATGCACAGGTTGTTTTTATAGATACACCGGGATTACATACAGCTAAATCTAAATTAGGAGAATACATGGTAAAGAGTGCGGAAACTACTATGAATGATGTAGATTTAGTTCTTTACTTAATTGAACCATTTGAAAAGATAAAGGATTCAGATAAAGCAATATTGGAAAGATTAAAAAATGTAACAACTCCTGTATTTTTAGTTATTAATAAGATAGATACGATAAATAAAGAGGAGCTTTTCAAAGTAATTTCTTCATATAGAGAAGTCTATGATTTTAAAGAGATTATACCTATATCTGCTTTAAAACAGCAGAATAAAGAAGATTTATTGAAATATATAGAGAAATATTTGCCTGAAGGACCTAAATATTTCCCTGAAGATATGATTACAGACCAGCCGGAAAAGCAGATAGTATCTGAAATTATTAGAGAAAAAGCATTATATTTATTACAAGAAGAAATACCACACGGTATAGCTGTGGAAGTAACGTCTATGAAAAAGAGAAAAGAAAAAGACATTTATGATATAGATGCTACTATATACTGTGAAAGAGATAGTCATAAAGGTATCATAATAGGAAAACAAGGCTCTATGTTGAAAAAAATAGGAACTAATGCTAGAAAAGATATTCAAAGATTTTTAGGTGCATCTATTAACTTGCAACTTTGGATTAAAGTAAAAAAAGGATGGCGTGACAACGATTTTCTTTTGAAAAATTTTGGATATGATTCTAAACAAATATAATTTTTATACTTAAAAATATTTTTAATTTATGATTATATTTTATATACAAAAATTGATATATTATCCTAAATTATAACAGAATATTTATTATTTTTGAGGTAACCATAAATATCAAGGAGTTGATATTAGTGGATATGTTGTTTTGGAATATATTTGAAAAAAGTGGAGATATAAATGCTTTTCTTGCATATAAAGATTTTGAGGAATTGAAAAAGGACAAATGTAATGATAGTAAGTAGCATTAGAGGTGTAGTAATAAAAGAAAATTTTTCTGGAGATTCAGATAAATATATTGTTATCTTCGCTAAGAATATTGGAAAAATTTCAGTGTTTGCCAAAGGAGCTAGAAAATTAAAAAGTAAATTTTTAGCTGGTACTGCCTTATTTACCTATGGGGATTTTATTGTTAAAGAAAGCAGAGGAAAATATTATCTTGATTCGATTGATATTATTGAGAATTTTTATGGATTAAGAAATGATATTTTTACATTGGCTTATGGAACTTACTTTTTAGAAGTTATAGATAAAGCTATTCCTAGTGGTGTTTCTGAAAATTTATTATTATTACTATTGTTAAAATCATTACAAAAATTGGTTAAATCAGAAAATAAGGAGCTTGTATCATCGACTTTTATCATAAAATTGATTAGTTTACTTGGTTACTTTCCAAATTTGAAAAATTGTGTATATTGTGGAGATGAGAACGCAAAATATATATGTGATGAGGGACTTTTATGTGAAAGGTGTTTAAAGAAAGAAATACCTTTTATTAAAGTTTCTCCCCCAACTATAGAGGCATTAATATACATAGATAAGACAAGTATAGATAATGTTTTTAATTATAATTTAACTTTAAAATATTTAAAAGAATTAGGTCGAATAGGATATTTTCTTGTGTATACAAATTTTGGGAAAAAAATTAAGTCATATGAATTTTTAAAAAATTTGTGTTGACAAATTAAAAAATAGTGCTATACTATAGATATGAAAATTAAATATTTTCTTCAGGGATTGGTGTAATTCCATACCGGTGGTAAAGCCCACGAGCCGTAAAGGCATGATTCGGTGTAATTCCGAAGCCGACAGTAAAGTCTGGATGAGAGAAGAATTTTGCGTATTTATTATTTTATGTAATTGCATTTGTTTAGGTACCCTGAAGTTTTAGGGTACCTTTTTTGTTGTCAAAATAACATTTTAAGGGGTGATTATATTGAATTATATGGAGGAAGCAATTAAATTAGCAAAAAAAGGAGCAGGATATGTAAGCCCTAATCCAATGGTAGGTTGTGTTATTGTAAAAAACAATAAAATTATTGGAAGTGGTTGGCATAAAAAATATGGTGAGGCACATAGCGAGGTAAATGCTATCAATTCAGCAACCGAGAATATAGAAGGTAGCGAAGTTTATGTGACACTTGAACCTTGTTCACACTATGGAAAAACTCCGCCTTGTGCAAAAGCTTTAATTGAACATAAGATAAAAAAAGTATACGTTGGTTGTTTAGATCCAAATCCTCTTGTTTCAGGTAATGGTGTTAAAATGCTTAGAGATGCTGGCATAGAAGTTGAAATTGGGGTTATGGAAGATGAATGTAAAAAAATTAATCCTATTTTCTTTAAGTATATTAAAAGTAATACCCCTTTTGTTGTTATGAAGTCAGCTATCACATTAGATGGGAAGATTGCTACATACACTGGAGACTCAAAATGGGTATCTAATGAGCAATCACGTCAATTTTGTCAAGAATTGCGTCACAATTTAAAAGCAATAATGGTAGGAATAAATACTGTTTTAGCCGATAATCCACATTTAACATGCAGAAAAAAAGGTGGTATAAATCCTATTAGAATCATTGTAGATTCAAAATTAAGAATTCCTTTAGATGCAAATGTACTTAAAATTACAAATGATGATAGATGTATAATAGCTACAACTAAGAATATTGATGTAGACAAGTCTAAATTATTGGAGGATAAAGGCATAGAGATATTACAATGCAATAGCTTAAATGGTCAAGTTGATTTAAAGGACTTAATGAAAAAATTGGGTGAAATTAAAATTGACAGTATATTACTCGAAGGCGGAGGAACTTTAAACTATTCTGCATTGGAGGCTGGTATAGTTGATTATGCCCTAACCTTCATATCTCCTAAATTTATTGGAGGTGAAAATGCCAAAACATCTGTTGAAGGAACAGGCTTTGCAAATATGAAAGATGCAATAAAGATAGAAAATCCTAATGTAACTTTTTTTGGTGAAGATATATTGGTATATGGAGGAATTAAATGTTTACAGGAATAGTTGAAGAAGTTGGTAGCATTATTAATCCTGGAAATAGACTAAAGATTAAATGTGAAAAAATATTATCAGACGTAAATTTAGGCGATAGTATTGCTGTAAATGGTATATGCCTTACAGTTACAGAATTTGATGCTAATTCAATCACAGTTGACGTTATGAATGAAACTTTAAATAAAACTTATTTAGGTTCTATGAAAAAAGGTGATTTGCTTAATCTTGAGAGAGCTATGCCTGCGAATGGACGTTTTGGTGGGCATATTGTTAGTGGACATATAGATGGAACAGGAATAATTAGAAATATAACAAAAGATGGAATTTCTATTTGGTATAGTATAACAGCTGATGATAAAATACTAAGCTATATTGTTGAAAAAGGTTCTATAGCTATTGACGGTATAAGCCTAACGGTTGCTTATATTAATGAAGAAATTTTCAAAGTGTCAGTAATACCACATACGCAAAATAATACTACTCTTTTGTCTAAGAATATTGGAGATAAAGTAAATTTGGAAAATGATATAGTTGGTAAATATATAGAAAAGTTATATAAACCAAAGAAAAAAGAAAGCAAAATAACAGAAGAATTTTTAATAAAAAATGGTTTTTAGGAGGTAATATGATGTATAGTTTTAACACTATTCCAGAAGCGATTGAGGATATTAAAAATGGAAAAATTATAATAGTAGTAGATGACGAAGACAGGGAAAATGAAGGAGATTTTATTGTTTCAGGGGAAAAAGTTACTGGAGAGACAATGAATTTTATCGCTACATATGGAAAAGGTCTTATTTGCACCCCTATTTCAGAAAAAATAGCCAAAAGACTTGGCTTAGACCCTATGGTAGCTAATAACACTGATAACCATGAAACAGCTTTTACAGTAAGTGTAGATCACATGGATACTACAACAGGAATATCTGCTTTTGAAAGAGCATTTACTGTAAATAAAATGGCTGATAAAAATTCAAAACCTAGCGATTTTAGAAGACCTGGACATGTATTCCCTCTTATTTCTAAGCCAATGGGTGTATTAGAAAGAAATGGTCATACCGAAGCGACAGTTGATTTTATGAAACTTGCAGGACTTGAAGAAATTGGTATATGCTGTGAGATTATGGCTGAAGATGGACATATGGCAAGGACACCAGAATTAATGGAAATTGCAAAAAAATATGATTTGAGAATAGTAACTATTAAAAGTCTTATAGAATATATTGAAAATAATGTAAAAGTAATAGAAAAAGCTATAACTACAAAATTACCAACTAAGTATGGTATATTTGATGTTTCTGGATATTATGATAGAGAAACAGGTAAAGAACATATAGCCTTATATATGGGAAATATAGATAATGGAGAACCTGTTTTAGCAAGAATTCATTCACAATGTCTTACAGGAGATACATTAGGCTCTTTAAAGTGTGATTGTGGACAGCAGTTAGATTTTGCTTTAAAAAATATAGCAAAAGAAAAAAGAGGTGTTCTGTTATACATGGAGCAAGAAGGCAGAGGAATTGGATTAATAAATAAGTTGAGAGCTTATGAATTACAGCGAAATGGTATGGATACTGTGGAAGCAAATCTAGCATTAGGTTTTCCGGAGGATTTACGAAAATATAATTGTGCAGGACAGATTTTAGAAGATTTAGGTGTAAAATCTATTAATTTAATGACTAATAATCCAGATAAAATTGAAAAAATTCAAGAAGCTGGAATAGTAGTAAATAGACGTATTCCAATAGAAGTTGCACACTCCTCAGAGGCTGATTTCTATATGGAAACAAAGAAAAATAAAATGGGACATATTTTAAAATTGGAGGCTTAAGAAAATGAAAGTGTATGAAGGAAAATTAGTTAGTAATGGCAAAAAATATGGTATAGTTGTATCAAGATTTAATGAATTTATAACATCTAAACTTTTAAGTGGTGCTGAAGATGCCCTTATCAGACATGGTGTTGGCGAAAATGATATATCTGTGGCTTGGGTTCCTGGTGCATTTGAAATACCTTTAGTTGCTCAAAAAATGGCAAAAAGTAATAAATACGATGCAGTTATTTGTCTTGGTGCTGTAATCAAAGGGTCTACATCTCATTATGACTATGTTTGTGCTGAAGTATCAAAGGGAATTGCTACAGCAGGAATGAATACAGAGGTACCTGTTATATTTGGTGTAGTTACTACAGATAATATTGAACAAGCTATTGAGAGAGCTGGAACAAAAGCTGGTAATAAGGGATATGATGCAGCAGTTACAGCTATAGAAATGGCAAACCTTTTTGATAATTTATAAAAAAATAAGCTCTCATATGCAGATAAGCTGGTATGAGAGCTTATTTTTAGTAAAAACAACTATGACCTATAAATTCTCTTAAAATTGAATTACTTGGAACATCAGTTTCAGGGATGGCAATAAAACTATTTAATAAGTTTAGCAATCGCCTTGCTTCTAAATAAGTTGAATCAGTTCTGTCAATATTAAATAGTAATGGTTCAACCATTAATTTTAAAACGCTAAGTTCATAAACTAAAGCAGAATTAAATATAGCATCTGCTTGTTCCTGATATGGGAATATATTTTCTCTTTCTCCAGCTAAAACATCTGGCCACATATTTATAGTTGTTCGTAAGTCAAAACCTCTAAAATAGTGGTCTCTGACTAAACGTCGGATTAATCGGTTATCAGTAGTTGCTATTCGATTGTGCTCATCTATATTTAGCTGTGTTAAAGCACTAATATAAATTTTAAATTTATCCTCTTTTGGAATATCTATAGTCAACTGTTCATTTATACCATGTATGCCTTCAACTATTAATATAGAATTATCTTCCAATTGAATTTTTTTAGATTCAACTTTTCTCAACCCAGTTGCCATATCGTATAAAGGAGTATCTACAGGTTGGTATTTTAATAAATTAAGCATATCCATATTAAATTGCTCGATATCAAGAGATGAAAGGTTTTCAAAGTTTTTCCTGCCATTACTATCTTCAGGAACATCATCTCTATTTTTATAGTAATCATCCAATGATATTACTTGAGGAATTTTACCTGTTGCTATAAGTTGTATAGCTAATCGTTTAGCAAAAGTTGTTTTACCAGATGAAGATGGTCCGGCTATAAGAACAATTTTCTTGTTTTGCTTATTTATTTTGTCTGCTATTTCAGCAATCTTTTTTTCATGGAGAGCCTCAGCAGTAAAAATTATATCCTTTGTTTTTCCTGAACAAATCAACTTATTAAGGCTTGGTAATGCTGATACTCTTAAAATTCGGGACCATTCCTCATATTCATTAAAAACAGTTGTTAATTTAGGATATTTTTTTACATCGTTTAATTTATTAGAATCTTCTTTGTTTGCAAATATAAGAAGAAAACCATTTTCAAATTTTTTTAGATCAAATTTTTTAATATATGACGTAGATGGTACAATCTTATCATTAAAGAAATCATAAAAATCTTTTAATTTGTACAAGTTTATGATTCCAGATTCAACAAATTTCAATGACTGCAATCTATTTATGAGATTATTTTCTTTGAATATTTCATAGCAATCTTCTATTGGGAATGAACAACTTTCAATTTCGTAATCTTTTTTGATAATATCCAGCATACATTTTTTTATTTTGTATAAATTTTCTTCGGTTACATCAAGACTGTTTAAAGTACAATAGAAATTATAATTTATGGAATGTTCAACCCAACAGGAAACTTTGTCTCCATAAAGTTTGTGAATAGCAGCAACTAATATAAACATACAGCTGCTTTGATATGTTCTAAATCCATAATTAGAATCAATATTAAAAAATTCTATATGTGAATTGGAACAGATTTTATAATTTAAGTCACAAAGATTGTGATTTACTGATGCAACAAGTATTGGGCTTTCAAATAGGTCAGAAAAATCCTTACTTAATTCAAGTAAAGATGTTCCATCTTCAATTTCAATATCTTGATTACAATTTACTATATGAACTTTATGTAAATCCATAAAAATCCCCCCTAATATATTCTATATTATATCTAGTGTTTGACCATTAACTTTTGAACATACACATTCTATGTTGGATATTTTACTTTTAATATATTCACATAATACAGGCACTATTATTACTTCTGTAAAATAGTGAGTTCCATCTATAACACATAATCCTATTTCTTGAGCGTATTGAGCATCATGATAGCCTAAGTCTCCTGTTATATAGCATTGGCAGTCATTCTTTTTTGCAATTTGCATAAATTCAGAGTCTGTGCCCTTTCCTGTGCAAAGACCAATTTTTTTTATTTTAGTAGATTTATCACCAGAAATAACTAAGTGATTTAAGTTTAATTTTTCTTTTACAAGGAAGGCTAACTCACTCAATGTCATTTCAGATTTTAAATAACCTATTTTACCTAAAAATGAAGATTCTCCTGTTCTAAATAATCCTGTAACATTATTTAATTCTAAGATATTGCTTAATGTTGAGTTGGTACCACCTTCAGCAATATCCAAATTTGTATGGGCAGAGTATATGTTAATATTATTCTTTATTGCTTTTTTTATTTTTTTACCAATTGGAGTATCAAAATCTAAAGTTTTTAGGGCTTTAAAAATAAATGGATGATGAGTAATTATCATATTTGCACCAATTTCAATTGCCTCATCAATTACAGCTTCACTACAATCTAAAGCAAAAAGAATTTTATTTATATTATCATTTTGGCTACCGAGCATAAGACCTACATTGTCCCAACTTTCTGCTAAGTTTTTAGGAGCAAGAATTTCCATAGCTGATATTATCTCGTGACATTTTACAGACATTTTAACGCCTCCTCATATAAACTCTTTAAGTGTTTAAGTTGAGATATTCTCTCATCTGCATTTTCAACTGCATTATTAGATATATTATCTAATACGATGTTTATTTTTTTATATTCATGGTCAATAAATTTCTTTAAAACAGCTGACTTTTTGTTTAATAAAAATTTACCAAAGTAATACTCTATTTCAGAATATTCTTCGTCAGAACCCTTTACAGCATTAATTATTGTATAATATTTTCCAGATTCCATAAGCATCTCTTCGTTTATTATTTTATAATTGATGCTATGTAAGTATGCCCTTACCTTTTCTATATCTCTTTGAGGTTGCAATATTAATTGGTTTGCATTCTTTACAGCCTTTTCGTTAGACTTTAAAACATCTATAGTTAAAAGGCCACCCATTCCAGATATAATTATTGTATCTATTATTTCGGAATCTTTTATTATTTCTAATCCATTGCCACATCTAACGTCTATTTTGTCATTTAATCCGTATAAAGAAATATTAGTTTTAGCTTTGTCACAAGATCCTTTGCTAATATCAGCTGCTATAGCTTTTTTTGCTATAGAATTTTTAATTAAATAAATAGGAACATAACCATGGTCGGTACCTATATCAGCAATCAAATTCCCTGTATTGACTTGTGAGACTACATTTTTTAATCTATTAGATAACAAAAAATAACCCTCCTATGTTTAAAAAAGCTGCCCAAGTTCAGGGCAGCCCATAATATCTTATAAATAATCTTTGAGTTTTTTACTACGACTTGGATGACGAAGCTTTCTTAATGCCTTTGCTTCAATCTGACGTATTCTTTCTCTAGTAACGTTGAACTGAGAACCCACTTCTTCTAAAGTTCTTGCTTTTCCATCTACAAGACCAAATCTCAATCTAAGAACATCTCTTTCTCTCTCATTTAAAGTATTGAGGACTTCGTTTAATTGTTCTTTTAATAATGAAAATGCAGCAGCATCAGCCGGTGCTGGTATATCATCATCAGGAATAAAATCTCCTAAATGGCTATCTTCTTCTTCACCTATAGGAGTTTCAAGTGAAACTGGCTCTTGAGCGATTTTTCTTGTTTCTCGTACTTTTTCTACTGGCATTTGCATTTCGGCAGCTAATTCATCATCTGTAGGTTCACGACCTAATTCCTGAAGTAACTGACGAGAAACTCTGATAAGTTTATTAATAGTTTCAACCATATGAACAGGAATTCTTATAGTTCGAGCTTGGTCTGCAATAGCTCTTGTAATAGCCTGTCTAATCCACCATGTAGCATAGGTACTAAATTTATAGCCTTTGCGATAATCAAATTTTTCGACAGCTTTCAAGAGACCTAAATTACCTTCCTGAATCAAATCCAAAAATAACATACCACGACCCACGTACTTTTTAGCTATACTAACAACCAATCTTAAGTTAGCTTCAGCAAGGCGTCTCTTAGCTTCTTCATCTCCGTTTTCAATTCTCTTAGCAAGCTCAATTTCTTCATCGCCAGAGAGAAGTGCTACCTTACCAATTTCTTTTAAATACATTCTTACATGGTCATCAATGTTAATGCTATTTTCTGCAATAGATAAATCAAGTTCTTTATCTTCTGGATTTTCTTCTTCAAGTTCGATGTTAGAAACTACATCTATTCCTTGAGATTCAAGATAATCGTACACCTTATCGATTTGTTCCTGGTCTAATTCAATATCAGAAAGTTGTTCTTCAATATCCTTATTGTCAAGTATTCTCTTTTTCTTTTTTGCAAGTGCCATGAGACCTTTCATTTTAGCAGCAAATACTGCCTCATCTGTGGATTTCACGCTATCCTTCCTTCCTCGTATGTTTTATAGTTTAACCATTTGAAAGTGATATATGCAACTTTGAGATATTTCGCTTTTCTTTTATAATTTCCAAAATATCTGGACTATCCATACTTTCACTTATTAATTTGTTGTAATAGGCTTCTTTTACTTTTTTTATTTGGTCATTTAAAGCCTTTTCATTTTCTTCGATAGAAAAATTTGTTTCCAACACAAAAATTTTAGATACATTGTTTTGTTCTTCAACAGTTTCAAAGTTACTTACTATACTATTCGGCAAAACAGGTTTATTTTCCTTGTATAAATTATAGATTATTTCCAAAACTTTTATATAAATAGGGTTTACGAGCTCTTTTGGTAACAATTTATCTTTTATTGCCTCATAAATAGCTTTATTAGAAACTACAAGATTTATTATGCCCCTTCTAGCTAAATCAACACCATTATCGGAAATTCTTTTATTTATATTTGAATATTCAATATTATTTTCAGATGTACCGTTAATTGAATTAATTTGGTCTCTAATAGCGGAAATATCAATTTGAGTTATCCTAGAAACTTCTTTCAAATAAGCATCTTTTTCAATAGAGTTTTCGACATTTGATAATAAAGTAGCAATTTCGTTAGTGAATGCAATTTTATCTTCCAGTAGTGTAAGGTCATATTTTTTTTGTATTTGTTCGGCTTCAAATAAAATATGGCTCTTGGATGTCTTCAATAATTCACCGAAAGCTGAAGATCCAAATTTTTTTATGTACTCGTCAGGATCTTTAGCATCTGTTACCTGAAGAACTTTTACTTTTAATCCTGCGTTTTTTAAAACTGGGATAGCACGTAAAACAGCTTTAACACCTGCTTCATCACTATCAAATAATAGTATGGCACTATCGGCATAGGACTTGAGTACTCGAGCATGGTTTTCGTTAAATGCTGTGCCCAAAGATGCGACAACATTGGTAAAACCAGCTTGATATATTGTTATTGCATCCATATATCCTTCGACTAAAATTAGTTCTCTAGTATTACCCTTTTTTGCTAAATTTAAATTATACAAGTTTTTACTTTTTGAAAAAATTTCAGTTTCAGGAGAGTTAAGATATTTAGGAATACCATCTCCTAGAACACGACCACCAAAGCCTATAATATTTCCATAAACATCAATAATTGGAAACATAAGTCTATTATAAAACTTTTCATAGTAACTGCCATTTTCATTTTTGTATACCAGACCACTTTTTAAAATAGCGTTTTCAGAAAAACCAGCTTCCACAAGTTTTTTGTATAAAGCGTCTTTGTGTATAGGGGCGTAACCAAGTCCAAAAATTTTTCTTGTCCTTGGTGAAAGTTGCCTTAAATTAAGATATTCTACAGCATTATGGGCATTTTCAGTTTGCAACTGCTCATAATAAAATCTCGCAGCAACTTTATGAATATCGTATAGTTCTCGCTTTAATTGTTGTCTTTCTGCAGATATTTTAGAATATCCATTTTCGGGAAGATTATATCCTATTCTATCAGCTAAGAATTTAACAGCATCGGGAAAACTTAGATTTTCATATTGCATAACAAATCCTATTACGTTACCACCAGCATTACAGCCAAAACAATGAAAAAGCTGTTTTGTCTGGTTAATGTGAAAAGAAGGTGATTTCTCTCTGTGGAAAGGACAAAGGCATATGTAATCCGAACTTTGTTTTTTTAACTGGACGTAACTACCAATAACATCAACAATGTCATTTCCAGAAACAATATCATCTATAACTTCGTCAGGATAATACATCTTTACACCTCTTTTCATATATCTTTAACCTAATTAATCTTCGACATTTTGTGAAAATATCCTTGCTTTTTGAAAATAAAATTTAATTATAAAAATAATTTTTTGTATGTTGTCATTGCAAATCTATCTGTCATACCAGCAATATAATCACATACAATAGTGCTTTTTTCGCTTAAAGTGTCATCTTTTTCATACATACATATAAATTCATGTGGAATTTCTGAAAAATTAGATATATAGAACTCGTACATTTTGCTAAGTATATTACAGTATTTCTTTCTTTCAATGGCTAAATTATTCGAAAAATAGACATTTTCAAATAAAAATTGTCTAAGACCATATAAGGCCTCTTTTACAAAAGTTGATATTATAATATTATCTTTTTCATAGCTATTTTTAATTATATTTTTTATGAGAAAGTCTATTCTGTTATGTGACGAATCCCCTAAGATTTTGGTATACTCCTTAGGTAAATCATTTTCTTTTAATATACCAGAACGTATAGCATCATCAATATCATGATTTACATATGCAATTTTATCAGATATTTGAACAATTTTACCTTCTAAAGTTTTTGGATTACCCTTCCCTCTATGGTTTAGTATTCCATCAATAACTTCTTCTGTTAGATTTAATCCTTTGCCGTTTTTTTCAATAAACTCAACAACTCTTACACTTTGTTCATTGTGTCTAAATCCACCACAGACAATATTATTCAAATCAGATTCTCCTAAATGACCAAATGGAGTGTGACCTAAATCGTGACCTAAAGCAATAGCTTCAGTTAAATCTTCGCTCAGATTTAAAGCTCTGGCAATGGTTCGTGCGATTTGGGCAACTTCCATTGTATGGGTTAATCTCGTTCTATAATGGTCACCTTCAGGAGATATAAAAACTTGAGTTTTATGCATTAGTCTGCGAAAAGATTTAGAATGTACTATTCTATCTCTATCTCTTTGAAAACATGTTCTTATTTCACATGGATTTTCATCTTTTTTTCTGCCGGCAGAATATTTGCTTTTAGTGGCAAATGGACTTAAGGTGTTGATTTCTAAATCTTCTCTAAATTCACGAATATTCAATAATTTACTCCTTTCCAGTATTGTTGGTTCTAAATTACTTATACATAATAATATTTTCGCTTTGTGTTGGTAATTCCTTTTATACTTTTATAAAATAATAAACAAAAAAACGACTTAAAAAAGCCGTTTTATGTATCAACCACCGAAAAATATATGTTGTACTAATATTTTTATACCCATTCCAATGAGAACTAGACCACCTATTCTCTCGGCGTATGTTTTGAAAAATGGTCCAATCTTCTTGCCTATCATCAAACCTGCATATGAAAGTGCAAAAGCTACAATGCCTATAACAGAACAGGCGAAAAATATACTTATATTACCTATAAAAGCAAAAGTAACGCCTACAGCAAGAGCGTCAATACTAGTTGCAATAGCAAGCATAGTCATATTTTTTACCTTTAGAATTTCTTTCTCCTTAGGTATATCGTCTTCATCATCAGAAAAAGATTCTTTTATCATATTAAATCCAATAATGCCGAGAAGTATAAAAGCTATCCAATGGTCAAATTGCTGTACGTATTTGGTAAGTTTACTACCTAAAAAGTAACCTATAACAGGCATAAAAAACTGAAATAGACCAAAATATAGACCAAATGTAACAGCATCTCTCTTTTTTACATTAGGTAAAATTAAACCATTGCTTACAGAGACGGCAAATGCATCCATAGCTAGACTTACAGCAATCAAAAATAATTCTATAAAACTCATAAAATATCCTCCTTAAATAAAAATACAACCTTGTTATACTACACATTTATTAAAGTTATGTCAAGATATATACGAATAAAATTATTTTTCTTTTGGATTAAAAATTAAAGCCATAATAAAAGCAAAAGCTATAGAGGCTGTTATTCCGGTTGCAGCAGCTTTTATTCCTCCTGAAAATATACCTATCAAACCGATATTGTCAATTTCATTTATGACACCTTTTGCAAGGTTGTTCCCAAATCCTAAAAGGGGAATTGTGGCACCAGCTCCAGCAAAATCAACAATTTTGGGATAGATACCTATCCCTCCAAGGATACACCCTATAACTACAAAAAGTACAAGTATTCTTGCAGATGTAAGTTTTGTTTTATCTATTAAAATTTGACCTATTACACATATTAAGCCTCCTACGCAAAAAGCTTTTAGATAATCCATAAAATCACCTCAATTTTCAATAATAACACCATGAGCAATGCCAGCTATATTTTCCCCCTGTTGGAGGCTTGTGGGGCTCATTAATGCTCCTGTTGGAATAAATAATATTCTATTTAAATTTTTACTTTTAAGTTGGTGGAATATTTTTCCGCAAAATGTTACAGCAGAACAAGCACAACCACTACCACCTGAATGGGTATCTTGAGTTTTTTTATCATAAATTTCAATACCACAATCAATATGTTGTTTATCTATATTGTATCCTTCTTTTTTTATCAACTCTTTTAATAAATTACTCCCAACATATCCTAAATCACCTGTAATTATTAAATCATAGTAATCTGGCTGAAGATTAAAATCTTGGAAATTATTTAATATTAAATCTGCTGCAGCTGGAGCCATAGCAGCACCCATATTATTTGCATCAGTAATTCCATAATCTACAATTTTTCCAGTTGTTATACCCTTAATATATGGACTACTGTTATTATCAGAAAGAATAGCACCACCATGACCAGTAACTGTCCATGTAGAAGTTTGAGGACGTTGGTTGCCTAATCCCATAGGAAATCGAAATTGTTTTTCTGCTGAACAAAAATGACTTGATGCTCCTACAATTATATTTTTAGCTCCTCCGCTTTCTATTAATATTGCACCAAGACTCAATGCTTCGCCCATTGTAGAGCAAGCTCCAAAAATGCTGAACAGTGGAATATTAAAGTTTTTTACTCCAAAGGTTGAACCACAACATTGGTTTAATAAATCACCAGTTATAATGTAATCTATTTTATCATTAGTTAAATTTGATTTTTCTATTAAGTTTTTGATGTTAGCATTTACAAACTCGCTTTCAGCTTTTTCCCAACTTTCTTGTCCAAACATAGAGTCTTCAACGATAATATCAAAAAATTCAGATAAAGGACCTTCTCCTTCTTTTTTCCCTACAATAGACGAAGTTTCTCTTATGGAAATATTTTTTTCGAATAATATAGATTGTTTTCCAATATGCTTTGCCATAATTTTACCTCTATTTGAATATATAATAAAAAATACCTACAACCATAGATGCTAGTATGCCATACAATATAACCGGGCCAGCGATAATAAAGATTTTAGCTCCCAAACCTAATATTAAGCCTTCTTTTTTAAATTCTATTGCTGGAGCTGTAACAGAGTTGGAAAAACCTGTGATTGGAACTATGGAACCTGCACCAGCAAATTTGCCTATTTTGCTATATATACCAAGACCTGTAAGAAGAGAAGCAATGAAGATTAGTATTATAGATGTATAAGAAGTAGACTGTTCAATAGTACAACCTAATCTTTTAAATGTATTAATAAAAAATTGACCTAAATCACAAATCAATCCCCCTATTAAAAAGGCTTTAAAACAATTATTAATAATAGGACTATTAGGAGAAGCTTTTTGTACCATTTTAGAATATTCATTATTAGAAACAATTTTTGACATATTATATTCCTACTTTCTGTAAAATCCAAATATTGTATAATATAAGATTGATCCGAATGCCTTTCCCAAGGCTAAAGATAACAAAAAATATTGCAAACCTTTATTTAAATTGAACCTTCGATGTATTATAGGCAGTACATTCAAAACCTCAGCAAGAGAAACTGCAACAACACCATAAAAAATACCAATAGACAATGAAAATATAATGGTGCCAATTATTCCGATTGGGAAATAAAAGTCAAAAGAAAGACAAGATGCCCCTAAGATACCACCCCATATTATAGCTTCTTCATATAATTTAATATATTTTTCTGTATGAGATTTCTGGGCAAGTCTTGGAACAACACCAATGATAGCAATAAAAGCAAAAACTGCTCCGGATATTACAATTCCACCACCGAAGCCTAACAAAGAGAAGACAATATATTTAGCTATTGCCATTTGTTTTGCCCCCTTCTGTTGATAAAGTGTCAATTATATTATCCTCTATTTGTTTTTCATATTCAGTCATTTCTACTTCTATAGGTGTTGGGTCACTTGTGATTTTTTTGCCACAAAAATGATTAAAAAATACTATAATACCAACAGCTATACCTATGGAATAAGGTAGATTTATAATCATAGGGTTTTCTATCTTTTTTTTGAAGAAAATATAATAGTAATTTTCAAAAACAGCTGCCATTTGTACATCAGAATGAAAACTCATTATGGCAGTAGCAGACCCTGCAAATAAAATTATCATAATTCCAACGATTTTTGTCCATTTCCAGTAATTATTCTGTTCTAAATTCTTTCTGTATTCAACAACTGTGTCAATCTCCCCTACATTTGATATTGTATTTCCTTTTGCACTGTTATTTATGATATTAATAATATCTATAACGGTAATTAGATAACATTTATTGTTATTATCTTTAATGCTTAATACGGTTAAATTATTAATGTGTTTTAAAAGAGACGTATCATCAACGTATACTTTAGCAACATCTTTAATTTTAACCTTCCCTAACTTAGATGTAATAATTTTTTTTTCAGGTTTAATGTATATATCCATAGTTACCACCATATAAAAATAGTATTGTACTTTATTTGCACAATACTATTTTTATCAGAATATTAAAATTTATACTACCCAGCCAAAAGTTTTTTCATTTTTAACAATATCTTTTTTTCCATTCTTGATACTTGTACTTGAGAAATGCCCATAATTTTAGCTACTTGTGTTTGAGTTTTGTCTTGAAAATAACGTAATTGTATTACCTTTCTATCTTCTATGGATAGTTTGTTCATTGTTGTATTTAAATCAATTTTATTAATTATTAATTCACTTTCATTTATATTTGACGGAAGTTTATCTTTAATAGAAAAGTTGTTTTCAGTATTATCTTCGTTATCTATAGATTCCACAATTTTGCTTGAGTCTAATGCTGAAACTAATTCTTCAACGCTAACATTTACGATTTTTGCTAATGTTTTTATATCTGGTTCAATATTATAATTTTTTATATAGTTTTCTCTTTCTCTATTAGCCTTAGTAGAAATTTCTTTCAATGTCCTACTTACTTTTATTATTCCATCATCTCTCAAAAATCTTCTGATTTCACCGTATATCATAGGAACAGCATAGGTTGAAAATTTTACATCATAAGTTAAATCAAAGTTTTTGATACATTTTATTAATCCTATAGAACCGAGTTGAAATAAGTCATCTTTATCTGTATTCCTGTTATTAAATTTATTTACTATATTCCATATTAATCCTTTGTTTTTTTCGAGAATAATTTCATAGGCTTTTTTATCTCCAGCTTGAGCTTTTTTTATTAAAGAAATTATTTCGTCCATAAATTTACACCTATAACTGTTTTTCCATTATTATGGTTGTCCCTTCCCCAACTTCAGAAATAACCTCTAAATAGTCCATAAAAGCTTCCATAACGGTAAAGCCAAGTCCAGAACGTTCTTCGTGAGGTTTTGTAGTGTATAGAGGTTTTCTAGCTTTTTCCACATTATCTATACCACTTCCTCTATCTACTACTTCTATGTGTAGTTTTTTTTCTTCTATTTCTGCATTTAAAAATATTTTTCCACCTTTGTTGTCATAACCATGAATTATAGAGTTAGTTACTGCTTCAGATACAGCTGTTTTAATGTCTGCCATATCATTAATTGTAGGGTCAAGATACATTATAAATCCAGAGATAGCCATTCTAGCAAAGGCCTCGTTTTGTGGTATAGCATCAAATTCAATTTTTACTTTGTTCATATGTACATCCTCCGTTAATATATTCTATAGCCTTTTCAACGGTATCTTTGTTTTCAATTATTTTATAAAGTCCTGATAAGGTATATATTCTTTCAAGATTACCTTTTATACCACAGACAGCAATTTTACCTCCAAGTAGAGTTATATCTTTATATCTACCTATTAGCATGCCAATGGCAGAGCTATCCATAAAATCAACCATCGAAAAATCTACAATTAGACTGTTACAGTTATTAATATTTAATTCTTTTCGTACACGATTTTTAATTAATTCTGAATTGCTATGGTCAAAATCTCCAAATAAATGTAATATTAATATTTTATCTATTATTTCTGTATGATATTTCAAAATGTTACCCTCCCTTTCGTCTATATATTTATTTTACAATATTTATCTAATCTTTCAATAAAAATAATCGAACAAATTATCCTAAAATACTTGCGTTTTCGCCAAAATATGATAGAATAGTGGTAGAAAATAATTTCGAAAGGTTGGTTACTATGGATGATTTGACTCCAAAGCAACGAGAGATATATGAATTTATAAAAAAAGAGGTTCGTTCTAAAGGCGTACCTCCTACAATTAGAGAAATGGGAAAGGCTGTTGGTCTTTCGTCTACATCTTCTATTCATCTGCATTTGAATAACTTAGAAGCTAAGGGATATATTGATAGACCTAAGTCAAAAAATAGATGTATAGAAATATTGGAAGATGATTTTTATAATACCAATAATGATAATGTTGAGTATTGCAATATTCCTATAGTCGGAACTGTTGCAGCTGGTGAACCAATATTAGCAACAGAAAATATAGATGGGTATTTTCCTGTACCAGCAGAATATATTTCTGGTACTGAGAATTTTATGTTAAAAATAAAGGGAAATAGTATGACAAATGCTGGTATATTTAATGGTGATTTAGTATTGGTAAAACAGCAAAATACAGCTGAAAATAATGATATAGTTATTGCTATGATTGATGATTCTGCAACTTGTAAAAGATATTTTAAAGAAGAAGAATATATAAGGTTACAACCAGAAAATGATTCTTATGAACCTATTTATGTAAAAGATTGTACCATACTAGGACTAGTAAAAGGGTTGTTTAGGAGTTTTAAATAATGGATGCTTTCCTTGATTATTTAATTAAAAAGTCTGATATAAATAAAGAATTTTCGATAGAAAGCAATAATACAAAAAAGAAAATAAGTTGTAATGATATAAATTACAAAAAGATATTAGTTCCAAATGTTGATAGTTATGTTGTTTTTGATTTTGAAACTACAGGGATGAATCCATCAGTAAATAGAATTATTGAGGTTGGTGCTGTAAAGGTTATTGATAATAACATTGTGGATTCTTTTAGTCAGTTAATTAATCCAATGCAATATATTACAGCTAGGATATCAAGAGTCGTTAATATTACAAATAGTATGGTTGAAGATAGCCCTACGATAGAATATGTTCTGCCTAAGTTTTTAGAGTTTATAGGTGATTTTCCATTAGTTGCCCATAATGCTCGTTTCGATATGGGATTTTTGATTTCTAATGCTCATAGGCTGGGTTATGAAATAAATAACAATGTTTTAGATACACTAGTATTAAGTCGTAAATTCAATAAGGATTGTACAAAGCATAACTTAAATTATTTAACAAAGCATTTTAATATAAAGTTAGATCATGCTCATAGGGCGTATTATGACGCATTGGCGACGTGTTCATTATACAAGATTATACAATGTAGATACAACAATACCCTAGTCAATTAATGACTAGGGTTATTATTATGTATTAACCAATAAACATTTGACACCAGTACACAGTTCCATTAGTATATCCGAGTCCCATTTGTGTATAGTTTGCATTTAAAATATTAGATCTATGCCCTTCTGAATTCATCCAAGCATTTACAACTGCTTCAGGTGTTTTTTGACCCTTAGCAATATTTTCACCTGCTGTTTTATAAGATATACCAAATTGTTTCATCATATCAAAAGGTGAACCATATGTAGGAGATGTATGTGAAAAATAATTGTTATTTTTCATATCTTCTGCTTTAATTTGTGCTACATCAGATAAGTTTGAATTTAGTGTAAGTTCTTTTAAACCATTTTCTCTTCTGTGCTTATTTACTAAATTCAAAACTTGAGTACTATAGTTTAAACTGTCCTGAGAAATGGTTGTAGTTTCTGTAGATGCCTCTGTAGTAGGCTTTGTTGTAGTAACTTTTGTAGTTGTTTCAAAAGTATTTGTTGTATTAGTAGTTACTTCTGTGGTGAATTCAGTAGTTGGTTTAGTTTGAGTAGTAGCTTCTGTAGTAAATTCAAAAGTTGGTTTAGATTCTGTAGTCACTTCTGTGGAATCTTCAGAAGTTGTTATTTCCGTAGTAGGTAAAGTTATTGGCTTTTGCTCTGTATAAGTAGTAGTTTCAGTTGTCCATATACAATTTAACTTTGTAGTTGTTTCACAATTTTGTGAAAAAGTAGTACTTTCAGTAAAATTAGCATTGCATTGTTTATTTATAGTTTCAATATGTAAATTTTTATTTGTTGTTTCTGCATTTACAGAAAATGTCATTGCAACAGTAGCAAGTACCGTTATTATAATTGTCTTTTTCATAATATTCTCCTTTTCAAGTTGCAAATTTATAACAGTTTCAGATAGACGTCTATGAAAGCTATTATACGGTAATATACACTATAAATAAATGATAAATATATGGAATATGTGGAAATAATAGTTTAAAAAGGAACTAAATAGGTATATATAAGAGCATTTATGTAGATTATTTAATATAATTTCAAAATTTTACTTGAAACAATCACCAATATATCATACAATAGAAGTATTGTAATCATAGAAAGGAAAAATTTACTTATGGCAACACCAGATATTAATTTAATAAATAAACGAAGAATTTTTGGTATTATTTCTCACCCAGATGCAGGTAAAACTACATTAACTGAAAAATTACTTCTTCATGGGGGAGCTATTCACCAAGCTGGTACAGTTAAGGCTAGAAAAGGTAGAAGTGCTAAATCTGACTGGATGGAAATTGAAAAACAGAGAGGTATTTCTGTTACTTCCTCTGTAATGCAGTTTGAATATCAAAATAAAATAGTATCTATTATGGACACACCAGGACATAATGATTTCGGTGAAGATACGTATAGAATACTTACGTCTGTTGACTCTGCTGTAATGGTTATTGACGCAGCGAAGGGTGTAGAAGCACAGACTGAAAAACTTTTTAAAGTATGTAGTATGAGAGGTATTCCTATCTTTACATTTATGAATAAGTTAGATAGAGATGCAAATGAGCCTCTTTCTTTATTGGAAGAACTTGAAAATGCTCTTGGTTTACCTTCTGTTGCTGTAACATGGCCAATCGGAAATGGTGCGTATTTTGAAGGTGTATATGATAGATTAAAAAATGTTGTTCACTTATTTAAAGAAAAAAGAACAATACAGCTTTCGGAAGAAGGCGTCTTTGATAAACAGTTAGATGATATTTTATTCCACGAAAATTTAGCTAATTTAAGAGATGAGATTGAACTCCTTGATGGTGCAGGCAATGAATTTGATATGGACCTTATTTCTAAAGGAAAGCTTTCTCCAGTATTTTTTGGTACTGCTCTTGCTGATTTTGGCGTAACAGAATTTTTAGAGCACTTCTTAGATATGTCCCCTGCTCCAGGTGCAAGAAAAACTACTACAGGAGAAGTTCAACCTACAGATGACTTTTTCTCTGGATTTATATTTAAGATTCAAGCAAATATGAACCCTGCTCATAGAGATAGACTTGCATTTTTAAGAATATGTTCTGGTACTTTTGAAAGAGGTATGGCAGTTACACTTTCAAGAACTGGCAAGGCTATGAAATTAAATCAGTCTACTCAGTTAATGGCCAATGAGAGAGAAACTGTAGATACAGCAATAGCTGGTGATATTATAGGTATATATGATTCTGGTAATTATCAGATAGGAGATACTCTTACAACAAGTAAAGAGAAACTTTTCTTTGAACCTCTCCCTACTTTCCCTCCAGAATTATTTATGAGAGTAAGACCAGTAGATACGATGCGTGCTAAGCATTTCCAAAAAGGTGTAGACCAGTTGGCTCAGGAAGGTGCTATACAGATATATAAGAATGAATATAATGAAGTCGTTCTCGGGGCTGTTGGTGCTTTGCAGTTTGAAGTTTTTGAATATAGACTTTTAAATGAATACAATTCTAGTGTAAGAATGGAGCCAATGAATTTTAGTGTTGCAAGATGGGTAAGAAATAAAACTGGTGAGGAACTTCACGAATATGAAAATTCAAGATGTACATTAGTTTATGACCATTTCGATAGACCAATATTGCTTTTTGCAAATCAATATACATTAAATACATTTATGGACAAAAATCCAGATATTGACCTTGTAGAAGCTCTTGCCGTTGATGATAATTTCTAAAAATCTAAAAATGACACATTTGAGATTTATATCAAATGTGTCATTTTTTTATGGTTTAATTATAAACCTGCAACTTGTATTGAATCAAATGCTAAAGATGGAGAACCAATAGCAGATGAATTAAATTTTAAATCATTTCCTATATCTTTTACATCAGAAAGAAGATTGTAGAAATTTCCAGCTATAGTTATTTGTTCAACAGGGGCAGTGATTTTACCATTTTCTATTAAAAATCCTTCTGCTGCTAATGAGAAATCACCTGAAATACTATTTGCTCCAGAATGAAGACCGGCAACATCTGTGATCAATAATCCATTGTTAATATCTGATAATAAATCTTCAAATTCTGTAATTCCATTTTGTATAAAGAAGTTAGTTGTGCTTACTCCAACAGTTCCTCTAAATGATGACTTAAAACCATTTCCTGTACTTTGTACGCCATCTTTATTTGCTGTTTTTAGATTATATAAATATGTTTTTAAAATACCATTTTCAACAACATTTTTATTATAACTTGCTACGCCTTCGCTATCAAAAGGAGTTGTGGCATAACCATTATCCAAAAGAGGATAGTCACAGATAGTAATTTTAGAACTATAGACTTTTTCACCGAGCTTCCCTGATAATAAAGAAAATCCTTTTTGAACATTGTCAGCTAAAAAGGCACTACTAAAAACTTGTAACATATCTGCAACAACTTCATTTTTTATAATAGTTTTGTATGTATTGCTCTTAACACTTGTTCCACACAAAGAGTTTATAACTTTTTTGCCAGCAGTGTTTGCTAACTCAATAGGATTAAAGCTTGATATATCATTGCCAATCCATATCTCTCCAGACTCTTTTATGCTATTATTTTCTTGAGCCATTATTCCAATATAAGCAACTGCATAATTTTGTTTGTCAGATAGCTCCATTCCTTTAGAATTTGCGATATATACACTTGAATCTCCTGTATTTATAAGAGAAGTATTTACAGCAGTAATTCTTTTATCATAGGTGTAAGCAGCTTTTTCCATTTTTAAAGCTAAATCTATTTTATCGTTAGCTGTAAGTTTATTTAAATTTGTATTGTATAGGTCTAAATCTGGATATTCAGAACTTCCTTCATAAATAAATTCTTTTTCATCATTTTCGAGCAATTTAGCATTTATCTTAGCTGTTGATATTACTTCTGGAATAATTGATTCATCTACGGTTTCACTGTAATAATAGCCCATTTTTCCGTTATAAATACCCCTAAAACCAAAACCAGAGGTTTCACTATTTTGATATTTTTCTATTTGCTCTTTATATATATTAACACTAAAAGATTTTCTTTCACTATAGTATATTTCATATTCACTAAAACCTTCATCTTTTGCTTTAGCAAATAAGATGTTTTTAAAGTCTTTTATATCCATTAGTTTTTACCTCCTACTGTAATATTTTGAACTCTTAGCATAGGTTGACCAACGCATACAGGAATAGAACCACTGGATGCACCACACATTCCTTCGGCTAATTCTAAATTATCAGAAACCATATCTATATTTTTAAGGACTTCGTGACCTTTTCCAATAAGAGTGGCACTACGTACAGGTTCGCATATCTTGCCATTTCTGACGATATATGCTTCATTAACAGCAAAATTAAATTCTCCACTAGCAGTATTAACTGAACCACCACCCATATACTTAGCATACAAACCATATTCTGTATTTGATATAATATCCTCTTTTTTGTCCTTACCAGAAGCTATATACGTATTAGTCATTCGGGAAACTGGTATAAATTTATAAGATTCTCGCCTAGATGAACCTGTAGGTTTCATACCAATTTTAGCACCATTAAATCTATCAACCATATAATTTTTTAATATACCGTTTTCAATTAAAATATTTTTCTGGGCTGGTACACCTTCGTCATCTACATTAATTGAACCCCAGCTATTTGGAATGGTGCCATCATCTATTGCAGTAACTTTGTCAGATGCAATTTTTTCTCCTATTTTATCGGTAAATACAGATGCTTTTTTTGCTATAGCAGCAGCTTCAAGACCATGACCACAAGCTTCATGGAAGATAACCCCACCAAAACCGTTATCCATAATAACAGGCATTTTACCACTTGGGCAATCTTTTGCATTAAGCATTGTAACTGCAGAACGAGCAGCTTCATTTGCTATCTCTTTTATGTTAATATTATCTAAAAATTCAATACCCTTCATTGCACCAGGACCAAAATAACCAGTTTGCTTTTCACTTTCATTAGAGGCTACAGCATTTACTGATAAACGGCTTCTAGTTCTTTCATCTGTTACATAAAGATTTTCAGTGTTTGCAATTAAAATATTTTGTATAGAATCCATATAACTAATATTTGTTTGAGTGATTAATGAATTATATTTAAAAGCAGTATCACTACCCTCTTTCATAATTTCAACAATTTTGTTACTATATAATGAACTAGGATAAATTTTTATATTGTTATTATTTATTTTTCTATAATCTATATCGTTAAATATAATTTGTTTTTGACTAGAATTTCCACTTATTGCTGTAGCCCCATTTTTAGCTAAATTAATAAGACTTTCTCTATCTTTTTTGTTTGTATACACGTAAACCATACGGTCTTTGTTTATAATTCTTATACCTATACCAAAATCTATACCGCTTAATGCTCTTTCTAATTTACCATTTATAAGTCCTAATGAATTTTTTTTGTTGCTTTCGACAAATACTTCTGCAAATTCAGCACCTGTTGAAGTTGCAGCATATAATATATCACTTACTAATAATTTATCTAACATATCATACCTCCGTTAAATATATAGGCATATTAATAATTCAAGATTTATTGTATCATATATTTTAGGGTTAAGCTATAAAATTTTTAATTAAATTAAAAGACCTACCTGTGGGTATTAGGTAGGTCTAAGGTAATATTAAATTTGAGGAAAAGTAATTTTAAAGCAAGAACCATTACCTATTTCACTTATAACATCAATGTGTCCGTTATGTTGCTCAATAATCCATTTTGCAATAGATAAACCTAAACCATTTCCGTCAATTTCCTTATTTCTTGATTGGTCGGCTCTGTAAAATCTATCAAAGATATGGTTAATGTTTTCTTGTTCCATACCAATACCCTTATCTGTTACAGTAAAAAATGGTTTTCCATCTTCATAACCTGTATTTACATCAATAATTATTGGCTTATCTGCACTATACTTTATTGCATTATCTACAAAGATCCACATTAACTGTTTTATTAAATGTTCATCAATATTAGCTGCAATAGAGCTGTTTCCAGTAAATTTTATTGATATTTTTGGGTCCATAACAGTTGCTTCTTTTACAACATCTTCAGCTATAATAGAAATATCCTCAGGTTTTAATTGTGCTGTTTGGGTTTTATTATCTGTTCTAGCCAAGAATAACAGTTGTTTAATTAAATTAGCCATATGTTCAGTTTCATACTTAATAGATGAAATAGATTCTTCTAAAACTTCAGTATCTGATTTGCCCCATCTGTCAATTAAATTGACATAGCCTTGAATAACGGATATAGGAGTCCTTAATTCGTGAGAAGCATCAGAAATAAATTGCTTTTGTTTTTCAAATGATTGGTCAAGTCTTGAGATCATATCATTAAATGTAATAATAAGCTTTTTTATTTCGTCATCTGTTTCAGGAACTTCTATTCTTTGCTGTAAGTCGTTTATACTTATGTTTTCAGCCGTTTCAGTAATATTCCTTATAGGCTTAAGTATTTTGTTTGCTATATACTTACCAGCATAATAAGATATGAAAAATGCTATTATATTAATAATAATAAATAGAATAACAAAATTCCTCATTATAGAATATTCATGGCTATATGTTCTAAATATACCTATATCATATACCTTATCATTGTACTTCACTTCTCTGTGAGTAAACATATATGGTTGATTGGATATTGTTTTAGTGTGAAACCTATTATCTGAACTGTTTTTTTTCTGTTGCCTATTATTCTCCATAGGTGGTTCAAAAGAAGGGAATTCATCAGGATTTTTCATTGTATCTGCAAAAAATTTATTATCCCTTAGAGTAACTCTAATATCAATATATTTATTATCTGTTATTTTTTGTAGGTTTTCTTTTGTTATTTCTCCACCGTTTTTAATATATTCTTCTACTTTAGTAGCTGTATCATTAATTTCTTTTTTAGAAACACTGGAATAATACATCCACGCATTAAATACTATTAAAATAGAAATTATAAATAATACAATACAAAAGAAAAGAGTGTATAAATAAGTAACTTTTTTACTTATAGGCATATTTTTAAATTTAGTTAATTTTATTTTTTTACTCATCTTTTGCAAAATAACCAACACCTCTTATAGTATGAATAAGTTTAACATCAAATCTATCATCAATTTTAGTTCTTAAATATCGTATATATACATCTACTACATTAGTTTCTCCGATGTAATCGTATCCCCAAACTTGATTTAAAATTTGATTTCTAGTAATAACTATATTTTTGTTTTGTAATAAATAAACAAGTAATTCAAATTCACGCTTTGTAAGCTCTATTTCCTCCTCTTTGTATTTAACACTGTGTTTTTGCAAATCGACAGACAAATCTTTTAATGTAAGAATATTTTCATTATTCTCCTTATTATTTATAGCAGTGTGTCTCAAAGCTACTCTAATTCTGGCCAATACTTCTTCTATTGCGAAAGGTTTTGTTATGTAGTCATCAGCACCATTATCAAGACCTAATACTTTATCCATAACTTCCCCTTTAGCTGTAAGCATAATGATAGGAACACTAGATTCTTTTCTTATTCTTCTACATACTTCTATACCGTTTAATTGAGGAAGCATTAAATCTAATAATATTATATCAGGTTCATGTTCAAAAAAGCTTTCTATACCACTTCTACCATCATTTGCAACAAAAACTTCGTATCCTTCGTGTTTTAACTCTAGTTCTACAAATCTAGCTAATTTTGTTTCATCTTCAACAATAAGTACCTTTTCTTTTTTATCTTCCATGTATAACACCCTCTTTTATAAATTATCAGTTATATAAAAATAAACGGATATGGTTTATTTCCATTACCCGTTTATTATAGTACAAAAATATTTTTAAAACACAATTAATCCAACATTAAAAATGGATTAGAAAATTACATAGTTTCAGGTTCTGGATATTCAACACCGAAAGTTTCAACTGTAACATTTTCCATAATCTGATCTTCATATGGTCTATCATAATGGTCAGTTGGACATTCTGCAATTTTATTTACATTTTCCATACCTTCAATTACTTTACCGAATGCAGCATAAGAACCATCAAGATGAGGAGCATTCTGATGCATAATAAAGAACTGTGAACCAGCTGAGTTTGGATTCATAGCTCTGGCCATTGATAATACACCGGCAGTGTGCTTTAAATCGTTTTTAACACCATTTCCAGCAAATTCGCCCTTGATACCGTAACCAGGACCACCCATACCAGTGCCATCAGGACAACCACCCTGAATCATAAAACCTTTGATTACTCTGTGGAAAATAAGACCATCATAGAAACCATGGTTTATAAGACTGATAAAGTTGTTTACAGTATTAGGTGCAATCTCTGGATATAATTCAGCTTTGATTACATCTCCATTTTGCATATTAATTGTTACTATTGGATTTTTAGACATAATTTTTCTCCTTTTCATTTTATAATATTTTAATTGGTGTAAAGCCAAGATAATCGGCAGAAACCAATGAATATTCTACATTGTTTTTATTTCCTATTAAACTGTTGTCGTATTTCTTTTTGCCATGTAAATGACCATACACAACCCTTTTTATATTGTATTTTTCAATTAGTTCAATAAATTCTGACCTATCATGTTTATCATTTGTTGGTGGAAAATGCATCATTAATATTATATTATCATTAAATTTACTACTATTAACGGCACTTTCTAGTGAAAGTTTTAACCTACCAACTTCTCTAAGATATATTTTTTTATCATGGTCAGTATATCTTGTATCTCCCGGACAAATCCAACCTCTAGTTCCACAAATTAAATAATTTTCAAATTCATAAAAATTATTTTTTAAAAAGCTCATACTATCAAACATTTCGTTTAATTTTTGTGTAGAATTCCAATAATAGTCATGATTTCCGGTTAATAAAATCTTTTTACCTTTTAAGTTATCTATAAATTCTAAATCTGGGGTAGCTTCATTTAAATTCTTTCCCCAAGAAACATCTCCTGGGACTAAAACAGTATCATCTTCTGACACAGTAGAATTCCATCTTTCCAATATTTTCTGAGGGTGGTCTTTCCATACAGAATCAAATATATCCATAGGCTTTTCTTTATAAAAACTTAAATGTAAATCTGACATTGCATATAGGGACATAATTTTCTCCTAAGCTGAGTAAAGTTTTAAGGTTGCTTCTAATTCTATATTAAATTCAGATAGCTTTTTAATATTACCTTCTCTATACAAAAGCAAGAAACGATTGTTATATTCAGCCATCTGTTCATTATTTCCATGGTAATAAAGATTATGTATATTCTCCATAATTTTATTGACAATAATATCTTTTGTTTCTTGGATATTTTGTGTTTCAAAAAGCTCATTACGAATATAGTCCATTTCTTTATCCAAATTAAATGCTATTTCAGCAGAACTTTGGAGCTTATATTTAAGTTCTTCTGGAATTTTTCCTTCGTACTTATATTTTAAGGAATGTTCTATTGTTGACCAGAAATTCATTGCAAGAGTTCGAATTTGAACTTCGCACACAACATCTTTTCTAGTTTCTCCATATAATATAGGGTATTTAATGGTGATATGATAGCTCCTGTAACCACTTTCTTTTGGATTTCCAACGTAATCTTCTTCCTCAAGGATTTTCATATCAAAATCACTACGTTGCCTTATAATGTTCACGACAGTGTCAATATCAGCAACAAATCGACATATTATTCTAATACCGGCTATATCCTCTAATTTATCAATAGCTTGATTAATAGGTATATTCCTTCTATTAGCTTTTTCGAGTATACTAGAGACTTTTTTTACTCTGCCCTCAACCTGTTCAATGGGACACTGCTTATCAAGTCGCATATAATCTCTCTTTATTCCATTAAATTTTACAACTAATTCATCAACTGCCTGTTCAAAAGGCAATAGTTCTTTTTGCCAATTTATTATACCCATTAAATCCCTCCTTGTTCATTAACTAATTTTAACATACAACTGAGTAAATTTCAATCTTACTTGTCAATAAATTGGCATTAAAATTTTTTAAAGACTTGCCTTTTTATATAATTACATTATATAATGTTTATATATGATGTAAAAGGAGTGATTTTTTGATTAGACCAATTATGAAAGATGTTTTGTTTTTAAAACAAAAGGCAGATATTGCAACAAAAGAAGACTTGCAGATAGTAATTGATTTATTAGATACATTAAAGGCTAACGAGGAACATTGTGTAGGTATGGCTGCAAATATGATAGGTGTTGCAAAGAGAATTATTGCAGTAAATGTAGGTTTTATGAATATAGCAATGATTAATCCATATATAGTACGGAAGGCTAATCCTTTTAAAACAGAGGAAGGTTGTTTATCTTTATTAGGTGTTCGAAAAACAACTAGATATGAAAATATTGAAGTTGAATATTTGGATATTAATTTTAGAAAACAGAAACAGAAATTTACAGGTTGGACTGCACAGATAATACAACATGAAGTTGACCATTGTGATGGTATCATTATATAAAAAAGGACGGAGTAATTTCCGTCCTTTTTGTAAATTATCAATTAACCAAAGTATCTGTTTAAAAGACCAGCAAATGCCTTACCATGTCTTGCTTCATCTCTAGCCATTTCATGAACTGTATCATGAATAGCATCAAGATTCTGCTGTTTAGCAAGCTTAGCTAATTCAACTTTACCAGCTGTTGCACCATTTTCAGCTGCAACTCTTAATTCAAGGTTCTTCTTAGTAGATGCAGTAACAACTTCACCTAACATTTCTGCAAACTTAGCTGCGTGTTCAGCTTCTTCAAAAGCAATTCTCTTATATGCTTCTGCAACTTCAGGATAACCTTCTCTATCAGCTACTCTGCTCATTGCAAGGTACATACCAACTTCTGTACATTCACCATTGAAGTTTTCTCTAAGACCTTCAACAATCTTAGGGTCAATACCTTCTGCAATACCTACTTCATGTTCAGCAGCCCAAGATAATTCACCAGTCTGTTCCTTAAACTTTTCAGCACCTGCACCACAGATAGGACACTTCTCAGGTGGGCAATCACCTTCATGTACATAACCACAAATAATACAGACAAATTTTTTCATAATCTTTTACCTCCATAGAATAAATTTATTTTTGTTTAATAATCATTATTAACTGTAACCTCATTATACACAAATGAGAGTATTTTGTCAATAGGTAAAATAAAAAAATAAAAAAATTATCGTTGAATATCAAATACCACATTTTTTAAATTTAGAATAGAACAAAATTTATAAATTCAATATTGGTAGTAAAAGCGACACATAAAACTAAGTTGAAAGATGAAAATCAGATATTATATATCACAAAAGTATGGTGGCAACCTCACGACAAAATATTAAAACTGTAAGTCAGAGTAGATAAAGGTGAAGAAATATTTTATTGATATATAAAAATATAGTTTAAAAGATGGACGAAGACATTAGGAAGTGTAGTAAAAAACAAATTATTATAAAAAAACGTTTAAACTTCCATATTTAAAATTATATAGTAGCAAAGTATTTAAGCGTAATGTAAAATTTGATTACAATATAAAGAACTCTAGTCAATTTGCTTTGCAAAATCTCTATTTTCTCATTGAATATTCTTTTTAATGTTATAGAGCAACCAATCGTTGATATTTTAACAATACAATATACATTATTTAAAAAACCTTCTTGACAATATATATATATAATTATATGCACAATTATAACATTTTTATTGTGTTGAGAGGAGATAAAATTATGAAGAAAAAATTGCTTTATTGTTAAGTTGTGCTACTATGATATTAGGTTCGTTAAATGTATTTGGTGCTGTTGGTTTAATAGTTAATAATAAAACCTATGTTCCTGTTAGGGGAGTGTTTGAGGAACTTGGATTTAATGTAACTTATGACAAAGAAAATGCCACAGCAATTATAATTGATTCAAATTTTACTATAAAAATACCTAAAGATAAAACTTATTTTTTTGTTAATAGCAATTCTATAAGTCCGGATTCTCCTCAAAAAATTATAAATGGAAATATGTATTTACCATTACGAGCTATAGCTGATAGTATTGGTGCAGATATAAGCTGGAACTCAGAAACAAAAATAGCACATGTATCATATAAAGGTAAAGATTCATATATTTCCACTAAAACTACAATACCTGTAAAATCTACTACTAGCAGTTCTTCTATTATTGACAATACGACTACACATCCTTTTTATTTCTTTAATGGAATTGAATTAGGAGAAAACTTAGATACTAGAGATGGTAGTGAAGTAAGGCAAAAAAATAGAGCTAGAACCAATCTAGTTACAGTACCGTATAACTGTACAATTACAAGCACAGAATACAGTGTTCGAGTGTTCTATTACAATGCAGATGGTAGTTTCAAAAAATGTGAGGCTAGTAAAAATAAAGACCTTTACAAGGGAGATAGCGTAAGACTTGTATTTATTCCTAGTGACGGCAATGAAATTACAGATGCGACAACCATTTACAATGACGTTAAAATTACAGAGAATACCTGTATTTGGTATGCTTTAGGAGATTCAATAACACAAGGCTTTTATAGCTATACAGATGGAGATGGTACTGAAACTGGTAGTTCTATTAAAGTAACGAGTGATTGTTGGGCAAATAAGGTAGCTGAAATAAATAATTATAAATTAATTAATTATGGTGTTGGTGGTTCGGGTTTTGTACATAATGGAACAGTTTTAGACAAGTTAAATGCAAAAGCTCACGTTGATACTATCGATTTTTCTAATGCGCTGACCTTGTTACCATAGCATTCGGGGTAAACGACTGGAAATATAATATGGCTTTAGGTAGTATGGAAGATGATGTTGCAACAGGTGAATCACTTTATGCAAATATGCGTTATGTAATAGAAAAGATTTTGGGCGATAGTCCTTCGTGTAAAATTGTTGTAATTACTCCTATTAATTGTTCTAAATGGGGAAATGAAAATACAAATTATGGACTTGGAGTTAAATTTCCAAATAATGGGACGCTTGAAGATATTTTTAATGCAGAAGTCGAAGTTTGCAAATATTATGGAGTTGAATATATAGATATGACACACAGCTCTTTTATCAACAATAAAAACATTACGGAAATTCTTCCAGATGGAGTTCATCCATCCTTGGAAGCACATAAAATAATGGGTGAGGAAATTGCGAAAAAGATACAGTATATTGTTAAGTAAAAAAATGAAATGTAATATATAAGATATGTTGTATCATTTTTTATTACAAGGCTAAAAAATGATATATTATTTATTTGGAATTGATTACAGTTATTGGAAGTTAAAAAACATTTCAGTCAATATCCTAAAAATACTAAAATTTATAATCTTTAACAGGTTTTTATTTCACGGTTTAAATCGTGGGATGAAAGCCTGTTTTTTTATGTTATAGAGTAACAAAAAATTTAGTTTTATTAGGGATAGACAAAGAACTTTGGCATAATTTGAATTCCACAAGGGGTTTAGTAAAAAATAATTTATTTTTTAGAATAAATTAATAAATATTGCAAAAATATGATATAATTATTTTGCAAAAAGAAATGGTGTAATGAAGGAGGATTTTTATGAAAAATGCTTTTATGAAGTTAATGCTACTTATCACATTAACTGTGAATTTTTTGGTACCGGTTTATGCTGAAGATTATGTAGATATTAACAACGCTTATATGGAAACGATAAGTGCACTTCATAGTGAACTTAGTTATAATTTTAAATATGACGATTATATAAGAATACATAGTATAGCATTGTACGATATAAATAAAGATGGAATAAATGAAATGTTTGTAAAAGTTGGAGGCTGTGAAGCAAATTATATATATTTTGTTTTTACATTTGTTAATGGAAAGGTAGATATGTTAGGATCTTTTAGTGGTGGTCATTCAAGTTTATTTGAATATACAGGAAATGGAGTATCATTGTATTATGTAAATCAAGGATATGAAGTTTTATCTACGATCTCAATGACAGATAACTATCAACTCTCATTGAAACATGAATCTGAAAACAATAATAATATCAGTGATAAAACAATTCAACCTTCAACCATAATTGATGAAACAGTAGTTGATTTATAGTTCTTTACTAGAAAAATACATGTTAGATGCGAATATTAAAAATTTTTAAACGGGAGTAGTTTTTCTTATTCTTGTTGTAGTTCTTGAATTTGATTTAAGGGTGGTCAGATTGTCGGACTGCCCTTCTTTTATATACATTTGCATTATAGAAAAGAGGAATTACCAAAAAGATAATTCCTCATGTTATAACTTGCCCTTAACGTATTAAATTTTTTGAACTTTTATTATACTGTCCAAAATAAATTCCATCTTATAGAAATCTATAGGATTTTATCCCTTATATAACGACTTTGTAAAAATAACTAAACAAGCTTTATACGTAGATATATAAACCCTATAAGAACGCATTAAAAATACTTAATTTTAGTTCATTGCCTTTGCAACTTCGTCAGCAAAGTTTTCTTCCTTCTTTTCGATACCTTCACCAGTTTCGAAACGAACAAAGCCCTTAACCTGAACATCAGCATTGATTGACTTAGCAACATTCTGAATGTACTGAGCAACGCTTTCCTTGTCACCCTGAACATATTCCTGATCTAAGAGGCAAATTTCTTTCATTTCCTTCTTTAATCTACCAGTAAGCATCTTTTCAAGGATATTTTCTGGTTTACCAGCATTCTTAGGGTCATTCTTAGCCTGTTCAAGAAGAAGAGCTTTTTCATGTTCGATAAAGTCGGCTGGTACATTATTTTCAGCAACATACTTAGGATTCATAGCAGCAATCTGCATTGCTACATTCTTACCACATTCAACTAAAGCAGCATCCTTAGAATCAGTAGCAAATTCAACGATAACAGCAATCTTACCACCTGCATGGATATAAGAAACATAGAAAGTATTACCATCGTTAGTGTACTTTTCAAATCTTCTGATAGAAAGCTTTTCGCCGATAACAGAAATCATATCATTTAAAGCATCCTGAACAGTAGCAAATTCGCCACCCCATGGAGAAGCTAAAAATTCATCAACGTTAGCACAGTTGTTTGTAACAACATGCTGAGCAACTTCCTTAACGAAGTTCTGGAATTTTTCGTTCTTTGCAACGAAGTCAGTTTCACTGTTTACTTCTACAGCAACAGCAACTGAGTTATCTTCAGAAATGTAAGCGTAGCTTAAACCTTCTGCAGCAATTCTACCAGCCTTCTTAGCAGCATTTGCAAGACCCTGCTTTCTTAAATATTCAATAGCAGCGTCCATGTTACCGTCAGTTTCAACAAGTGCATTCTTACAAGCACTCATACCAACGCCAGTTCTTTCTCTTAATTCCTTAATTAAAGCAGCAGTTACAGCCATTTTAAAACCTCCTGTTTTTAATCTTAGTTATTTTGTATTTTAAAATCATAACCATCATAGGTTATTAATATTTTTTAAATCAGAACAAATTAACGACCTTAATTTGTGACCTGTGCTACAAGCCATCGAATTTATCTTTCTGATTCACTAATAAAAAGGCTTCAGCCTTATGGCTAAAGCCTCATTAAATCATTTATTAATTATTCAGCATCTTCTGCAGGAGTATCCTGTTCGCCCTGCTTAGATTCGATAACAGCATCAGCCATTCTGCCAGCAATAAGCTTAACAGCTCTGATAGCATCATCATTACCTGGAATAACGTAATCAACTTCTTCAGGGTCACAGTTTGTATCAACAATAGCTACAATAGGAATATTTAAGCTGTGAGCTTCCTGAACAGCAATCTTTTCTTTTCTTGGGTCAACGATGAACATTACATCAGGAATCTTCTTCATTTCCTTAATACCACCGATGTTCTTGTCAAGCTTTTCCTTTTCCTTCATAAGCTTAGCAACTTCCTTCTTAGGAAGAACGTCCATAGTACCATCTTCGATCATAGCATCGATTTCAGCTAACTTCTTGATTCTAGTCTTGATAGTTTCGAAGTTAGTGAGCATACCACCTAACCATCTTTCGTTTACATAGTACATACCACATCTTTCAGCTTCTTCCTTGATAGAATCCTGAGCCTGCTTCTTTGTACCAACGAAAAGAACTTCACCACCATCTTTAACGATGTTAGCAATTGCCTGGTAAGCATCTTCAACCTTCTTAACTGTCTTCTGAAGGTCAATAATATAGATACCATTTCTTTCAGCAAAGATATACTCTGCCATCTTAGGGTTCCATCTTCTAGTCTGGTGACCGAAATGAACACCTGCTTCTAATAACTGTTTCATTGAAATAACGCCCATTATTTCGTCCTCCTTATGGTTAATTTCCTCCACGAACCTTACAAAGAACTTGCGATAATACAAGCACCATCTTTGCTAAATAATTCGTGTGCGTTTTTTACAACGTCGATATTATAACATACAATAAATATAAAAGCAAGCATTTTTTTGTAAAAATAACTATAAATATTCATTGTATAAAAAAAGTAAGCCTTAGGCTTACTCTAGTGCACGATCAGGGACTCGAACCCTGGACCTTATGATTAAGAGTCATCTGCTCTACCAACTGAGCTAATCGTGCATATTAAATTATAAAAGGTAAAGTGCACGATCAGGGACTCGAACCCTGGACCTTATGATTAAGAGTCATCTGCTCTACCAACTGAGCTAATCGTGCATATTAAATTATAAAAGGTAAAGTGCACGATCAGGGACTCGAACCCTGGACCTTATGATTAAGAGTCATCTGCTCTACCAACTGAGCTAATCGTGCATATTAAATTATAAAAGGTAAAGTGCACGATCAGGGACTCGAACCCTGGACCTTATGATTAAGAGTCATCTGCTCTACCAACTGAGCTAATCGTGCATATTAAATTATAAAAGGTAAAGTGCACGATCAGGGACTCGAACCCTGGACCTTATGATTAAGAGTCATCTGCTCTACCAACTGAGCTAATCGTGCATGCCCTTGCGTTAGTATCTTTAACGCCGAACGCAAGGGATATGATACCACCAATTTTCTACTTTGTCAACACTTTTTTTCAAATTTTTTCAAATTTTTTAAAAAAAGTTATTTTGCTGTTGGGTCAGGCTGGTTTGTAGTAGTAACCTGAGGTGCTGATTCAAGAGAATCAGTTGTTGTTTCTGCAGCTTGTTCCTGCTGTATTTCAGAAGCGTCTTTGTAATCATCAGTCTTTGTTACAACATCAACCTTTGTTTTACCAAAGTCAGTGAAATCAGCAACTATAGTATAGTTATATGGACTTTCTTCCTTATCACTTACATATTTTGCATCAATTCGGAATGCAAAACTTGTTAAATTACCATCTTTATTAACATTAGCTTCTACATTAGAGAAATTAACTTTCATAGTCTGACCATCTGGCAAAGATTGACCTGCAGCTTCAATATTAGTCTGCATTGTAGCCTGAAGTTTTTCAGGGTTATATGCAATTTTGAAGACCTTAGAACCATCCTTTTTTGTTTCAAGGCTAGCTTTTTCAATATTTTCTTCGTATAAGTTAAGACTATAAGAGTCAATAATAGATAAGAAATCGTCAAAAGACATTTCTTCCTTTATTTTCTGAGTTTCGTCTTTTTTAGTTTTTTCGTTAGTTGTTGTAGATGCAAAGAATAAAGTCTTTCCGTCATAATATCCAGAGACTTTACTTTTCTGACCAGAATAATCATTAGTTAATTCAACACTTGCAGTTGATTTGTCATCTGTAATATTTTTCTTAAGCTTAGATGTATTTACTGCGTTTTCAGCTTTGTCACCTTCACCTAAATTAGTTGTAGTTGTTGTATCAATAGTAACATTTTTTTCTTCTTTAACTTTTGTAAGAGCATCAGAAAAAGCCTTTACAGCTTCATCGGCATTAATAAGAGATTTTTCGTCTGCTGTTTTAAGCATATCAGCATTGGAAATATCAGTAATCATAGCCTCACTTTCTTTTTTTGTCATTCCACAACCTGAAAGAGATGTTACTATCATAGTTGCAGCAAGTAATAAAACAACTTTCTTTTTCATACTCAATTATTCTCCTTTTAATTTATTGGCTAAAATCTTCATTTCCTTTGCGGCATCAACTGTAACATTAGTTATAGCTGTTCCTCCAATAAGTCTAGCTATCTCATTATACACCTTATCTGGAGATAATTCAAGGATAATTGTTTTAGCTGTATCATTTTCGACAATTTTTTCAATAACAAAATTATAATCTGCCATAGCAGCAATTTGTGGCAAGTGGGTAATACATAATATTTGATGCTTTTTGGCAACAATGAGCATTTTCTCAGCAACTTTTTGGGCAGCTCTACCACTAATTCCTGTATCTATTTCATCAAATATAAAAGTTTCTATGTTATCAACATCAGCTAAAACTGTCTTTAAAGCTAACATTACACGGCTCATTTCACCACCAGATGCAATTTTACTAAGTGGTTTAATGTCTTCACCTATGTTTGCAGAAAACATAAATTCAACCAAATCAGAACCGTTTTTGTCAAAACCATCTTTTGGTTCAATGGTAACTTTAAATTCAGCATTAGGCATACTTAAATCCCTTAAAATATCTTTAATATTATTTTCTATATTAGTAGATTTTTCTTTTCGAATTTGTGTAATTTGTAAACAAATCTTTTGTATTTTTGATGTTATGTATTGCTTTTTCAAAAGATATTCTTTTAAGAGTTCTTCACTGTTTTCTACTTTTTCTAATTTTTTAGCAACGTTTTCCTTAAATTTATTTATATCTTCAATAGTACTACCATATTTTTTCTTTAGGTCATATATAAGCTGTAATCTGTCTTCAACTATACTTAATTCTTCTGGATTACTTTCAATAGTATCGGCATAGTGACTTAATTTATTTATTATATCTTCCATATAGGCATATACATTATGCAAATCATCAGCTAACTCAGTTTTATCTTCGTCAATTTCAGCAATAGTATTAAGATTATCAATAGCATAGGATATGCAATCCATAGCATTTGCCCCACTACTCCTAGAAATATAATTTAACGAATCGTCAACAAGTCTATGAAGTTTGTTGCTATTAGAAAGAATTTTACGTCTTTCATGTAATTCCTCATCTTCGCCAATTTTTAAATTAGCTGAGGTTATTTCATCAATTTGATATTTGTATAATTCTACTCTATCAGCAATATCCCTATCATTTATATCAATTTCTCTTAATACTCTTGTTATTTCTTTGTATTGATTATATAACATAGACAGCTGTGCCATAGGTTCACTTAATTCTTTTTCGCACAATCTATCTAAGAGTGTGATATGGCTTTTAGGATTTAATAGTGACTGGTGGTCGTGTTGTCCATGAATATCAACTAAATGAGATGCAATATTTCTTACCATTGATACTGTAGCAGGACTACCATTTATTTTACAGTAGGATTTACCTTTATTATTAAATGTTCTTTTTAGTAAAATATAGTTATCATCATCTATTTCAATATCCATAGATTTTAATATATTTAAAGTATTGTTGTTTTCAACATAAATAAGGGCTGATACTTCTGCAGTATCACACCCCTTTTTTACAATAGTCTTATCAGCTTTTCCACCTAAAACGAAGTTTAAAGAACCTATAACAATAGATTTACCTGCACCAGTTTCACCACTAAGTACATTTAAACCGTTCTTAAAGTTAACCTCTATTTCATCTATGAGAATAAAATTTTTTACATATAATTTTTCAAGCATAATTCACCTAATTTTTTAAGCTAATAGCTTTAAGATTTTCTGTTAATTTAACAGCTCTTGATTCATTTTTTACAACACAAAAAATAGTATCATCGCCAGCAATAGTCCCCATAATTTCAGAATTTTCCATTGAGTCCAAAGCAGCAGCAACAGCCATTGCCATACCAATTAATGTCTTTATTACGACAATATTCTGGGCATAATCTATAGATACAATACCGTCTCTAAAAACTCTATTCAATCTTTCCGTAACAAAAGAACTTTCCTTTGCTGTTGCAACATATTTCTGCTTACCTGATTGCATAGTTGCCTTTGTTAATTTTAACTCACGAATATCTCTTGATACTGTAGCTTGTGTTACATTGAACCCAGCTTTATTTAAAAGGTCGGCCAACATTTCTTGTGTTTCTATATCGTTTTCTCTTATTAATTCAAGTATTTTTGATTGTCGTTTTACTTTCATACCTTACTCCAAGTCTTAAATTCTTACTTCAACCATTTTTCTTCTAAGAATATCATAAAAATTCATATTAGTAGTTTTAATAATTCTTGTAACATATCGAGATTTTTTTACTACGATTACATCATCATTTTTCATTTGAACAGTACTTTGTCCATCACAAGACATCTGTACGTTATTGTAATTACTTTGAACTCGTATCCTTACTACGTCATTACCATCTATAACAAAAGGTCTAGCATATAACGTATGAGGACATATATGAGTTATTGTCATAAGCTCTGTATGAGGACTTAATATAGGACCACCAGCAGAAAGATTGTATGCAGTTGAACCTGTAGGCGTTGATACAATTATACCATCAGCCCTAAATGTATCAAAGTATTCCCCGTTTACCTCTACAGAAAGTTTTATCATTCTGGAGCAGACAGAATTAGTAATACAAACTTCATTTAAGGCTAAATTAATTTCGTGACTTACACAGCCTCTTTCAACGTATGGCTCAAGCATCATTCGATTTTCTATAGTGAAATCGCCATTTAACACTTTTTCAATAGCATCAATAGCATTTACTTTCTCAACATCTGCCAAATAACCTAACGTACCAAAATTAATGCCTAAAATAGGAGTATCAAATATTGCTGCACTTCTAGCTACTCTTAAAATGGTGCCATCTCCACCTATTACTACAACAAAATCTACGGATTTATACATTTCACTACTGCTTGTCGCAATTACATCAGGGTGAACATCACTAAATGTTTCAGAAACATATACTTCACAACCTTTTTTTAAAACGAAATCCACCATTTTTTTTGTTTCTTGTAGTGTAGGGTCTTTTTCAATATTTGTGACAAAACCTATTTTTTTTGTTTCCATAATAATCAATCCTCAAATTGTGATTTTACTAAAATTTCTATATCATCCAATGATATATGATTTACTGGATTACTTTCATTTTTCAAGTATAGCAAATACTCAGTATTGCCGTCTCCACCTTTTATAGGTGAATTTGTCAAACCGACAACAGACAATCCTGTTTTATTTGCTTCCTGTACAATGTTTTTGATTACATTTCTGTGGACTTTTGGATTTTTAACAATACCACTTCTATTAAGAAACTCTCGTCCACACTCAAATTGTGGTTTTATAAGAACGGTAGCAAAAGAATTTAGCTTAAGTAATTTCTTTATTTCTGGAAGAATTTTCGTTAATGAAATAAAAGATACATCACAGCCAATAAAATCTACACCATTATCAACCATTTCTTTTGTTACATTTCTAATATCAGTATTTTCCCAAGATATTACTCTTTTATCGTCTAATAATACATGGCTTAATTGGTCTGTACCTACATCAATAGCATAAACCCTTTTTGCACCGTTTTGAAGCATACAATCTGTAAATCCACCTGTAGATGCTCCAATATCAATACAAACAAAATTTTTTAAATTAATATTAAAAAATTCAATAGCTTTTTCAAGTTTATATCCACCTCTGCCAACATATTTTAGTATACTTTCAGTACTACCAATACTAATATTAGCATCAGAGTTGACGTTATATGAAGGTTTGGTAATAATTTTGTTATCTATAGTTACAAGACCTTGTTCTATAATTTCTCTTGCCTTTTGTCTTGATATATTCAATTTGTCTTTTACAAATAAATCCAGACGCATTGTTAATCTTCTATCCTTTTCAATATTTTTTCTAAAATATGTTCTTTGTCCATTCCATATTTTTCAAAAAGCTGTTCCCTCGAACCTTGTTCAATATAAGCATTTGGAAAAGCAAAGTTAAATATAGAACAACTCTTTTCTCCACTATTTACAATTTCCATTGTAAAATGCTCGCCAAAACCACCAGATAAAATATTATCTTCTAGTGTAAAGATATATCTATGGTTTTTAGCTAAACTTTTTATATATTCTGAGTCCATTGGATAAGCAAATCTCGCATTTATAAGGGTTGGATTATAGCCTTTTTCTTTTAAATCACTATTTACATCTATAGCAACATCCATCATTGCACCAAATGATACAATAGCAATATCTGTGCCCTCATATATAATTTCACTCTTGCCAAGTTCAATAGGTGTATTTACATCATTTAAGACTTCAGAAGCTTTTCCTCTAGGGTATCTAATAGCTACAGGACAATTCAACTTGTTTACAGCATATTCAAACATATCTTCTAATTCTTTACCATTTTTTGGTGCTAATATAACTAAATTAGGAATGGAAAGTAAGAAGGAAATATCATATATACCCTGATGAGTTTCACCGTCACTGCCAACAATACCTGCTCTATCTATACAGAAAACTGTATGAAGATTACTTAAACATACGTCATGTAGTATTTGGTCGTAAGCTCTCTGTAAAAACGTAGAATAAACTGCAAAAACAGGCACATAGCCACTTACAGCAAGTCCAGAAGAAAAAGTAACAGCATATTCTTCTGCAATTCCTACGTCAAAAAATCTTTCAGGATAGGTCTTTGCAAATTGACCTAATCCGGTACTTTCTGGCATAGCAGCCGTTATAGCACATATTTTTTTGTTATAAGCAGCCATAAGTAACAGTTTTTCGCCCAAAATCTTAGAATATGTTTTAGGGCTAACTGAACTTTGAATAACCCCTACTTCTTTGTCAAATTTACCTACACCATGGTATACACTAGGATTTATCTCAGCAGGCTTATATCCTTTACCCTTCTTAGTCATAACGTGAATAAGTACAGGACCTTTGAGATTTTTTATTCTGTTAAAAACATGAACAAGCTGTGTAATATCATGTCCGTCCACAGGACCAATGTATCGTATTCCTAATGCTTCAAAGACATTATTGGGCATAATGGTATGTTTAACAGTATTTTTAGTTTTATCAAGGAAATTATAAATAGGCTTTCCAATAACAGGCATACTGTTTAATTTATGCTGAATATCATCTTTTGCATTTAGGTATTTCTGAGTAGTTCTTAAATTGCTTAAATATTGGCTCATTGCACCAACATTAGGGGAAATAGACATTTGATTATCATTTAGAATAATAACCATTTTTGTATTTGATTTACAGGCATTATTAAGGGCTTCATAAGCCAAGCCGCCTGTCATAGCTCCATCACCAATAACAGCCAAAACATTATAATTCTGTCGCTTTAAATCTCTTGCTTTTGCAATACCTAAAGCAACTGCTATAGATGTTGAACTATGACCAGTTGAAAATGTGTCATACTCGCTTTCACCAATACGAGGGAAGCCACTTAACCCATCTTTTTTTCTTAAAGTAGAAAATTCATTTTTTCTACCCGTAAGTATTTTGTGAGTATAGGATTGATGTCCTACGTCCCATACAATCTTATCTTTTGGACAATTAAAACAATAATGCAATGCAACTGTCAATTCAACTACACCTAAATTTGAAGAAAGGTGTCCCCCAGTTTCAGAAACCGCATTAATAAGAAATTTCCTGATTTCATCAGACAATATAGGTAATTTTTTTAAATCGAGTTTTTTCAAATCCTCGGGATAATTTACTTTTTCCAGATACATTGTAATCCCTCATTTTCTAAAAAGCTAAATTAGCAATTACAGCAATAACAATGCCAAGGATAGCACCAGCTGTAACTTCTACAGGAGAATGTCCTAAAAGCTCTTTTAATCTTTCGTCAACTTGTATATCTAATCTATCAAGTAGGTTATTAAGTGTTGCAGCTTGCTTTCCTGCAGCACGTCTTACACCCGCCGCATCGTACATAACTACAATAGCAAGACAGAATGTAATTGAAAAATAGACAGAGTTAAATCCATAGATAATACCTGTGCTTATAGCTAAAGAAGTAACAAAAGAACTATGGCTACTAGGCATACCACCTGATGACATAATAAGATTTAAGTCTATTTTTTTTGTAGTATACAAATCAATTATAATCTTTATAAGCTGTGCTACAGCCCAAGAAAGAATTGAAATACCAATAATTTTATTTTGAAATAATTCTTGTATAAATGTCATAGTCCCACCTATTTTATTCTGTTTATAAGTTTATTAACATATTCAACCAAAAACTCACAATTATCAATCTTCTTTAATAACTCTATGGCTTCTTCAGATAATGTTTCAAAATCCTTTTGAGCTTTATCTAACCCGTAAAGGGAAACATAAGTTACTTTATCATTCTTTTCATCGCTTAAAACTGGTTTACCTAAAACCTCAGTTGTGCTTGTAACGTCAAGGATGTCATCTTTAATCTGGAAAGCAACACCAATGTTATACCCTACTTTTTCAAGTATTTTAAGGCTTTCTTCATCTGCACCACCTATAGCAGCACCAGCAAGCAAAGCAGCTTTAATAAGTCCTGCTGTTTTGTTATCATGGATATAAAGAAGTGTATCAGCGTCTATTTTTTTACCTTCAGATTCTACATCTACTACCTGACCTACAAGCATACCATTCATACCACTTAATTTAGCAATAGTTTTAGTGGCATAGACATACTTAAAATCTCTCTTTTCTAGGGCATCACTTAACATAACATCAAAGGCATAAGTTAAAAGACCGTCACCAGCTAATATGGCTAATCCTTCATTAAAAGCCTTGTGACAAGTCAACTTTCCTCGTCTATAATCATCATTATCCATTGCTGGTAAATCATCATGGATAAGGGAATAAGTATGTATCATTTCAAGACCACAAGCATATGGTAAAACGTCTTTAATATTTCCACCAAAGGCTTCACAGGCTGCTAACATAAGAACAGGTCTTACTCTTTTTCCTCCAGCAAAAACACTGTATCCCATAGCTTTATAAATATCTTCGGGATATTTAGGAGAGAGATAACCTTTTAATTTTTTATTTACAGCATCTATATATTGTTTTATATTATTTTCAAAGTTCATAATCACACCTCTGACATAGGTTTAAAGTTACTTTCTTTAAAAGTTCCATCTGATTTTTCTTTTAAAATCTTAACTTGTTGTTCAACATTTTCAAGTTTTTGAGAACACTGCATTGATATTTCAATACCTTCTTTGTAAAGCTTGACTGCTTTTTCAATACCAATATCCATACTTTCCATTTCGTCTACAATGGTTTCTAGTCTATTTAGCAATTCCTCAAAGGTTTTCTTTGTAGCCATTATTGTTCCTCACTTCCTCAACTGTGGCAGTAATATTGCCGTCATTAAATACTACGTTAATTTTATCTCCAACGTTAATATTTTTAGCACTACGTATAAGTTTTTGACTATCATCATAAGTAAGAGAATACCCTTTTTGTAGTATTTTTAAAGGAGATATATTTTCTAAATTATCAATTCTGTGCTTTAGGTTTTGACTTGCAAGTTCAATCTTGCTTTGCATTTTATTTAGCAACCTATTCTGTAATTGAGAAACGTACAATTCATTATCATAAATATTATCTGCAAATCCTGTGAAACAATGCTTTGTAGATAATGTTTGTAAAGTGTTTTTACTAGAACTCAATATAGAATCCATCAAATAATTAAGTCTTCTATAGTTATTCATAACAGCTAAAGACATACCTTCATTTTCAGGTACTGCTATTTCAGCAGCTGCAGAAGGAGTTGGAGCTCTCATATCAGCAATAAAATCGGCAATAGTAAAATCAGTTTCATGTCCTACAGCAGAAATTATGGGGATTTTGGAGTCAAAAATAGCCCTAGCTACCATTTCTTCATTAAATGCCCATAAATCTTCAATAGAGCCACCACCTCTGCCTACAATAATAGTATCTGCCTGCCCCCATTTGTTTACGGACTCTATAGCATTAGCTATGCTTGGAGCAGCATCATCTCCTTGTACTAGAACAGGGATAACTACTATCTTAACATTAGGATTTCTTCTACCAGAAACATTTATAATATCCCTTACGGCAGCACCTGTAGGAGATGTAATAACAGCTATACATTTAGGATAAGAAGGAATATCTTTCTTGTATTTTGGGTCAAACACACCTGAACGTTCAAGACGTTCTTTTAATTGTTCGTAAGCAATATACAAAGCACCTTTTCCAGCTGGCTCCATATTAAGAGCATAAAACTGATACTGCCCTGTCTTTTCGTACAGAGAAATATATCCGTTTATTAAAACTTTCATACCGTCTTCAGGCATAAATTTTAACTTTTCAGCATAGCTACGGAACATTACGGCATTTACTGATGCCCCACTATCCTTTAATGTCATATAAAAATGACCAGAGGAATGTGCTTTAAAATTAGAAATTTCAGCCTCTATGTAAATATCTTGCAAAAAGACATCGTTTTCAAATAATCTCTTTATGTAGTTATTAATTTGAGAAACTGAATAAACTTTCATTAATTTGCTTCCTTATACCTTACAACCTTGCCCAATACCCCGTTTATAAAAGAAGGTGCTTTATCTTCACTAAATTCCTTGGCTAACTCTACTGCCTCATTTACAGAAACCTTATTAGGAATATCGTCATCAAACATAATTTCATAAACGGCAATACGCAATATTGCCTTATCAACTGTAGACAATCTATCTACACTCCAACCAATAGAAAACTTGTCAATTATACTATCAATTTTTTCAACATTTTCTAAAATTCCAGTATATTCATTTTTGATAAAAAGAATATCTTTTCTTTCAAAGTTTTCGTATTCATTTCTGTATGTTTCAATGCTTTCGTGAGTATTGATTTCTTTATTAAACTCATTTTGGAACATTAAATTAAAAATATGTCTTCTAGCGTCTCTTCTACTCATTTTATTCTCCTGTTGTACTTTCTTTTGTTTCAATTCCAATAACATTTATGTTTACTATCTGGCAATTATGTCCTGTCATAGCCTCAATAGCATCAGTAACCTTGTCTTGGATTTTACTTGCAACTTCATTTATATTGTAATCATAATAAATTACTACAGAAATAGTAATGGAAATATCATCATTTTCTTTAATGATACTTACTCCTCTATTATGATTTTTCTTGCTTATTTTATCAATTATGTCGGTTCTAAGTGATGTAGTTACAGAAACAACTCCATCAACCTCAAGGGTAGCAGTTTTAGCAATCTTTTCAATAACATCATCAGAAATAACAATATCTGCTGAATTAATATTTTGCTCGTTGTTCATTAAACGTACCTCCTATATAAAACTATCTACATTATATCACATATTTGAGTTTTTGCAACAAATACATTTTATATACAGAATTTAATGACAAAAAATATACCGGCAAAATATACCGGCTTGTTTCTTGTTTTTTCTATTTACTTGCAATACCCCATGCTTCAATATTACCTTCTGGACAAATGAAAAACATATAGGTATTATTTGTAACATTATAGATATATAAATTACCATCAACAGAAGATGGAGCACCATATCTACCAGTAACATCAAAAATAGGATTGCCAATAAAAGATAAACCTACAGGAGATTTGATTTTAGGGTCAGTGACTATTACGGATTTTACATATTCTGCACCATCTTTTTTATATGAAACAACAGTAAAACCATTATATTCATAAGAATTGTCATCTGTCATAGTTATGTTAGCTAAGTGTCTGACATCATGAGTTGTTATTTCTACATTGTCTTCAGATACAACTTCTGTATTTTCTTCTCCTGATACAGTTTCTACTTCAGTTTTTGTAGTGTTTTCAGCAGCAGCTTTTTCAATCTGATATAATGTCATACCCTTTCCAAAACGGCTGAATACATCATTCATACTCATATTTAGAACTATGTATTGATTGTTATATACAAAGCCGTCTGTTGGAGAATCCGTAGGTAATATTTCAACAGATTCATAGTTTTGACCATCAACCATATGACCAGAAACAATGTTAGATGGATTACCACCTTCGCTTACATAACTATATTCTAAATCAGAATTTGTGGTTGTTTCTGTAGTTGTATATACAGAAGTTGTTGCAGGTTCTGTAGTTAGTTCGTTGGCTATTAGACTTACATTACTTCTTGATGCTAAATCATTATCCTCAGATACAACAACTTTAATTTTAGCTGCGGCTACAGCTGTTGTAATAAGCATAACTCCACAAACTGTTCCCAAAATAATTTTTCTGTTTTTATCTGTTTTTTTCCTGTTTTCTTCTGTTCTCATTTTTTATCTCCTGCTTATTTATTTCTGTAAAAATTCCATAACCAATGAATTAAATTCATCAGGGCTTTTAAATAAATAAAAATGGTCGCCATTTACAATCTTTAGTTCGGCATTAGGTATATTTTTAGTAATAAGTTTAGCATGACTTATTTTAATCATATCTTTATTACCGTTAATTACTAATGTTTTAGACTTTATTACATTGAGCATAGATGGCTTTAAATTAGGTTCTTTCACCATTAGAGCAAACATTTCTTTATTAGCTGTAAGTTTTTTATCAATTTTAGATAATATACAACTGGACAAGTATCCTAGCATTATCATAAGACCTGTAGTAAATGTTAATCCGGAAAATTTAATATTACCACCAACTAAAATTAATTTATCTACCATATCCGGATTTCTTATTGCAAACATCATTGCAATATTTGCACCGTCACTAAAACCAAGTAGGTTTATTTTCTTATAGCCTAGATAATCACATAAATTTTCTAAATCCATAGCCATAGCACCAAGAGAAATAGCATTTTCGCCAAAACCAGATTCTCCATGTCCTCGACTGTCTATTGCTAAAATTTTGTATTTTTTATAAAAAAACGGTATTTGATTTTTAAAATTTTTACAGTTACCACCATTTCCATGAAGAAGAACAAGAATTTCTTCACCTTCCCCATGTAATTCATAGTATATAGAGGCAGAACCTGATTTAAAATAGCCAGATTGCATAGTTATCTCCTTAATATTGAGAGGGTGCAGAATTAATCCACACCCTCAATAATTTTAACTTAATGTAATTCCCAATGTTTTTACAAAACTTTCATCTGCAATAGTGTTGTATACTGAAACAAAAGTATCGGCAAGTTCTTTTCTATATTTAAAGAAATCTCTCATATCTTCATCTAAAAGTAACTTGTAATAGTTTTGGGAAACGTGTCTTTCCAAAAAGAAATCGTCTTCACCATGAAGTCGTTTTTCGCCAAATTCGTTTTGAAGTGAAATTACTTCTTTTAATTTTTCTAATTGTTCCGGTGTACTTATTATTTGTTCTAAAGCAGATTTATATCGCAAGTAACTTTCGCTTTCCATAATAAGATTAACAATATCTCTGGCAAGTTCCATTGGTGTATCGCTCATATAAACCTCTCTTTTGCTAAATAATTACTCAATATCCATTACAATAGGTAAAATCATAGGGCTTCTCTTAGTCTTGTGCCATAAGTAATCTCTTAATGTGTCCTTAATAAGTGTCTTTATATATGCCCATTCATTTGAACTACGTCTGTCACACTGTTCAAGTGCCTGTTGTACAACATTTCTTGCTTCATCCATAAGTTCTTCAGATTCACGAACATAAACGAAACCTCTTGATATAATATCAGGGCCACTTAAAATTTCACCACTATATTTATCCATAGCAACAACAACAATCATAAGACCGTCCTGTGATAAATGTCGTCTATCTCTTAATACGATGTTACCAACATCACCAACACCAAGACCATCAACAAATACCTGACCACTAGGAACAGCATTTTGTGTAAGCTTAGCACTTTGTTTATTAAGCTCAAGGCAATCACCATTAGCCATTACAAATACATTTTTCTTATCCATACCTAAATCTGTAGCTAATTTTTCGTGGCACTTAAGCATTTTGTATTCACCATGAACTGGCACAAAGTATTTAGGCTTTACAAGTGCGTGAAGAACTTTTATTTCTTCTGCTCTTGCATGACCAGAAACGTGAACATCCATAAGACCTTCATATATAACATCTGCACCCTTTTTCAAAAGCTCATTTATTACCTTATAAACACTCTTTTCATTTCCAGGAATTGGAGAAGCTGAAATTATAACTTTATCACTTGGCTTAATTTCAACCTGTCTGTGTTCGCTCTGAGCAATTCTTGAAAGTGCAGACATAGTTTCGCCCTGACTACCAGTCATTATGATTACAAGCTGTTCATCTGTATAATTTTTAATTTCACCAATTTCAATAAGAGTGCCTTTAGGTATTGATAAGTAACCAAGCTCAATAGCTGTTTTAACAACATTTGTCATACTTCTACCAATAACAGCTACTTTTCTGCTATGCTTTACTGCTGAATTAACAATCTGCTGTATTCTATCAATATTAGATGAGAATGTAGCAACCATAATTCTCTGACCGTCAGAATCGTCAAAAATCTGTTCAAATATAGCACCCACAGAACGTTCGCTCATAGTGTATCCAGGTCTTTCTACATTTGTGCTTTCGCACATAAATAAGAGAACCCCTTTTTTGCCTATTTCAGCAAATCTCTGTAAATCAATCATATCACCCTGTATAGGAGTAAAGTCAATCTTAAAGTCACCAGAATGTACAACAACACCGGCAGGAGTTGTAATAGCCATGGCAACTGCATCAGCTATACTGTGGTTAGAACGGATAAATTCTACCTTAAAATTATCACCTATTTTAACAGTTTCACCAGCATTTACATTATGTCTTTCAATGCTATTTAATAAATTGTGTTCCTTTAACTTAGCTTCAATAAGACCAATTGTAAGTTTTGTGCCGTATACAGGCACTTTTAAATCTCTTAAAAGATATGGTAATGAACCGATATGGTCTTCATGACCGTGAGTTATTACAATACCTTTTACTTTGTCTCTATTGTTCAAAAGATAAGTAAAATCAGGTATAACTAAGTCAATACCAAGCATATCGTCTTCTGGGAAAGCTACACCACAGTCTAAAACAAGAATTTCATTGTCATATTCAAAGCAAGTGATATTCTTACCTATTTCGTGAAGACCACCAAGAGGAATAACTTTAAGTTTCTTTCCACCACCGGCTCTTTGACCTCTGCCACGTCTAGTTACTGATTTTACAATAGATTTTGTACTACGGCTATCTTCAGAAACCTTTTCCTGAACACTTTTTTCATCACTATTAGAAACAGTTTTTCTATTATATGTTCTTCTAGTTCTCGGTTTTTGTTCCGTTTTTTTTGTATTTTCGGCAATTACTTCCGTATCGCCAGTTTTTTTAGTACTCAAAACTGCACCTCCATAATTTATTTTTATATGTTAAATTTATATATTTATTTTCATCATCAATAGTAAAATTTGCACTACAAAAAAGCCCTATTTGGGCATCAGAAAAACATCAAGATATAGGTAGCTATAAAAAGCTACCCCTTAAAATATCTTAACGTTGAAATCAAAATATTCAATACTATTCTGTAATTTTAACTTCGTATTCAGAATCTTCGTCCTGTAAAAGTAAGAAAATTCTATTGTATTCCTGTTCATCTTCTACAGGTTCATAAATAAAATCTTCGCCTTCTGTAGAAGTTTCTTTGAATATATAAGCTTCAGGTTCGTCAAGTTCGTAATCTTCTTCCTTAACAAGAAGTAAATATCTTGTGTCATCAACATCAATACCGTCAATAACATAAAAACTCTGCTGAGTACCATCTTCTTCAGTCATTGTAATCATTTCAAAAGTTTCATCCTGACCTTCAAACATATCAAGACCATCTAAATTTATATTTTCATCAATTCTATCGCTCATTATAATCTCCTATTTTTTTAGGCTTTGAGTCCAAATAGCCCTGTAAAATATACATCGCTGCCATTTTGTCAATAACCTTTTTCCTTTTCGCTCTGGATAAATCTGCTTCTAAAAGGGAACGTTCTGCTGCTACAGTAGATAATCTTTCATCCCATAATTCTACTGGCAATTTTAATTCCTTTTCAAGTCTTTTTTTGAAGGCAAGAGTTTTTTCTACTCTTTCACCTTCTGTATTATTCATATTCTTAGGTAAACCTAAAACAATGCTCTCTACGGCGTATTCTCTGCACAATTCGGAAATGCGAGCAATACTCTTTTTCAAATTATTTTCTTCTTCACGTCTGATAATTTCCAATCCTTGAGCAGTCCAGCCAAAAGGGTCGCACACTGCTACGCCAATAGTTTTAGAGCCAAAATCTAATCCTAGTATTCTCATGTTTACAACAAATTATAAATTATTTTCAATATAATAATTTATAATTTCCTCCAAAAGCTCGTCCTGTTCAATTTTAGCCATTTTCTTTCTTGCATCCTTATAGCTTGTGATATAAGTAGGGTCACCGGAAATAATGTAACCAACAAGCTGATTTACGGGGTTATAGCCCTTATCACGCATAGCTTCATAAACTTCGCACAAAGTCTGATTTACAGGGCTTCTGTCTGTACTCTGAGAATCTGAAGGCTTAATATCTTTTAAAGCTTCCTTTAAGCTGTTAAAATTTTGAGTTTCAAATAAATTCTTACTCATATTCATCACACTCCTTTAAAAATATACACGACCAACTAATATTTCTACTTTATAATACTACATTTACATCAAATATGCAAATGAAATTTTCATTAAAATGGTATTTCATAGAAATTATTTCACAACTGTACCTTCAACAATTTCAACACCATGTATTTTGTCCAATTTTACATCAACTATTTTGTTGTTAAGATTTTCATCAGATTTTACTAAAACCTTGATGTAGTTTGTAGTATGTCCCTGCCAAAAACCATTTTCCATATCCTCAAAAAGTACAGGAACAGTTTTTCCAATATTGTTATTTAAAAAGTCAATGTTCATTTTGTCAGATAAAGCAATCATTTCCTTACTTCTCTGTGATTTAACATCACCAGAAATCTGATTTTTCATTTTGGCAGCTGGAGTGCCCTTTTTAGGAGAATAAGGAAAAGTATGTATTTTATCCAATTTCATTTTTTTAGCAAAAGCAAGAGATTCCTTAAAATCTTCTTCTGTTTCGTCTGGGAAACCTACAATAATATCTGTAGTGATGGCTACATTAGGAAAAGCATTCCTCAATCTTTCGCAAGCCTCAGCATATTGTTCGGCATTGTATTTTCTGTTCATTCTCTTTAAAGTTCTGTTACAGCCACTCTGTAAAGATAAGTGATAATGGTCACAAACCTTTGGCAATTTAGCCATTCTGGCAACAAAATCATCATCAATAGCTAAAGGCTCCATAGAACTAAAACGTATACGTTCAATACCGTTTACAGAATGTACTTTTTCAATAATGTCTGCTAAAGTTATATTGCCCAAGTCAAGACCATAACTTGCAACGTGTATACCAGTTAAAACAACTTCCTTAAATCCGTTTTCGGCTAACTTTTTAACTTCCTCAATAACTTCTTCTGGTTTACGGCTTCTTATTGGCCCTCTTGCGTAAGGTATAATGCAGTAAGTGCAGTATCTGTTACAGCCCTCCTGTATTTTAATATATGCTCTTGTTCTGTTTGTTAGTCTGCTAATCTGTAAAGGTTCAAATTCTTTTTCGCCCATAATGTCTGAAACATTGTTTACTACACCGTTTTCGGCAACATAATTTTCAACAGTTTCAACTATTTCACTACGATTTTTAGTACCAATAACAATATTTATACCTTCAATTTTTGCTACTTCTTCACTTGCAACCTGTGCATAGCAACCTGTAGCTACAACTACAGAATTAGGATTAATTCTCTTTGCACGTCTAATCATCTGTCTTGATTTTTTATCACCAAGATTTGTTACTGTACAAGTGTTAATAAGGTAAACGTCGGCATATTCTTCAAAATCAACAACTTCATAGCCCTTTTCTGTAAAAAGCTCTGCCATAGCTTCTGTGTCATATAAATTAACTTTACAGCCAAGAGTAATAAAGGCAATTTTCTTATTCATATTTATTTCCTTTCTAAACGTATCAAAACTCAATTCCCAATATTATAACATATTTCAAATATATTTGCTAGTCCTTTTAAATTCTTTGTAAAAGTACATATTATAGGACAATAGATGTATTACAATGTAATTGTAAAGAAAAAGAAAATAAATTTTAGGAGGTTTTAATTATGAAAGAAACATTTGTCACAATTACAGGATTTAAGCACTATTATGGTAAAAGTGTATTTGCTGTCGGTAGCTTAATAAAGTGTGTAAAAGAACCTGACAATGCCTATGATAGTGAAGCAATAAGATGCGAATATTTTCCGTTAAAGAAAGTTGGGTATATTGCAAATAGTGTAAATACAGTAGCTAACGGTACTTCTAGTGGTGGTAGAATATATGATAATGTTAAAAAGAAATTTTACGTAAGAGTAATGTTTACTACATATTCTCATATTATCTGTAAAATTGTTGAAAATACAGAAGAAGTAAGAAAAGAATATTTAAAACAAGGAGAAAAATTTGTAGAAAGAGAATTTGATTAAAATTAAGGCACGTTTTACAGCGTGCTTTTTTTATTTTTGTGTATTTTCTATGGCATTTTTGGTCAAAATTTGTTATACTATAGATAATTATGTTTAAAGAGGTGAAAATATGAAAAAGTTGGTTTTTACTGCTGTTCTTTTTGCCGGTTGTATTTTTTCAACAGTTTTTGCAAATGCACAGACAGTAAAAGTAGGTCTTGAGAAATATTTTAAAAATTCTCCGTCTATTAGTATAAGCGATAGTTTAATAAAGGTTTCTATTGGAAATGGCGAAAAAAATGCTATTGGACTTGGTAAAAGTTATGTTGTGAAGCCAATATCTAAAAGTTACTATTCTATTGATAAATACTATAAAACTTATAATTTAGCAGAAAAGCAGTTGTTTCACTACATAGGAAATAGTTGCATTCCTGTTCTTACAAATAAAGGATGGACCATATATATTACAACTGATTCCAAAATAAGTAAAAATGGTATGACTAAGGTTACTACAGGTGCAAATGCAGTTGTTTTATCTGTAAATGGCTATAATAAATTTATTGTTGATGGTAATGCATCTGCTAGAGTTTCTACAAATAGTGATGTTGTAAACTTGACAAAGGCAAAATATCGTGGCGAAATTGCTATGTATGTAAATAACTCAACAATTACTCCTATTAATTTCTTGGATATGGAGCAATATCTTTATAGTGTAGTACCATCTGAAATGCCTGGTAGTTGGCCGGTTGAAGCTTTGAAAGCACAGTCTGTTGCAGCAAGAACATATACAACAAATGCTCTTGGAAAGCATGGAGTATATGACCTTTGTGATACAGTTCACTGTCAATCTTACAATGGTATAAATAATGAATACCCAAATTCTACAACTGCTGTTCAGGGTACATTAGGAAAACGTCTCTATAGCAATAATAAACTTATAGATGCAGTTTATTTTTCTTCTGATGGTGGTGCAACTCTTTCCTCTGAAGATGTATGGAACAATGCCCTTCCATATCTTGTAGGTAAAAAAGACAATTACGAAAAGGATTGTAAGAAGTGGGAAAGAATATTTACATATACTGATTTAACAAATATTGCATCTAAAAAAGGCTATGGCATAGGAACAGTAACAGACCTTGTTGCTGGATATAATGAAAATGGAATTGTAACTTCACTTACTTTCAAAGGTAACTTAGGTACAAAAACTGTTACAAAGGAAGAAATTCGTTCAGCATTTAATGTTTCTGCTGATGGTAGTCTTTCATCAAGAAACTTTACTGTTACAAAGGGTACAGATAGTGTTACTCTTACAGGAAAAGGCTATGGTCATAGTTGTGGTATGAGCCAGTATGGTGCTAAAGCTATGGCTGAAGCAGGGAAAAATTATATTGATATACTTAAATTCTACTATACAGGTGTAGAAGTTAAATAGAAAGGAAAGTTATGTTAAAGAAACAAGATTTTTATTTTGATTTACCTGAAGAACTTATTGCACAAACTCCACTGGAAGATAGGTCATCATCAAGACTTATGGTTATGGATAGAGAATCCGGAGAAATTGAGCATAAACATTTTAGAGATATTACAGAATACCTTAATGAAGGAGATTGTTTAGTTTTAAATGAAACTAAGGTATTACCAGCTAGATTAATTGGTGCTAGAAAAGATACTGGCACTAAGGTTGAAGTTCTCCTTTTGAAAAGACTTACTGACGATACTTGGGAAACCCTTGTTTATCCAGGTAAAAAAGCCAGAGTTGGTCACGTTATTGAATTTGGTGATGGACTTTTAGAAGCAGAAGTTATTGACATTGTTGAAGAAGGTAATAGAGTTGTTAAGTTCCATTTTGACGGTATATTCGAGGAACTTTTAGATAAACTTGGTCAAATGCCACTCCCTCCATATATTAAGGAGAAATTGGAAGATAAGAATCGTTATCAAACTGTATATGCTAAAAATGAAGGTTCAGCAGCAGCTCCAACTGCCGGTTTGCATTTTACTCCACAACTTCTTCAACAGCTTAAAGATAAAGGCGTAAAAATAGCAAAACTTACACTTCACGTTGGTCTTGGTACATTTAGACCGGTTAAGGAAGATGATATTCTTGACCATAAAATGCACTCCGAATTTTATATGATTGATAAGGAAAATGCTGATATTATAAATAATGCAAGGGCTAACGGTGGTAGAATTATTGCTGTAGGTACTACAAGTACAAGAACTTTGGAATCAATAGCAGAAGAAGATGGTTTTATACCCGTTAAAAGTGGCTGGACAGACATTTTCATTTACCCAGGCTATAAATTCAAAGCCATAGATTGCCTTATAACTAATTTCCACTTGCCAGAATCAACACTCATTATGCTTGTCAGTGCTTTTTCTACAAGAGAAAATGTACTTAATGCTTATAAGTGTGCTGTGGAAGGAAAGTATAGATTTTTCTCATTTGGTGATGCTATGTTTATGGTAACCAGTACACCAAAAACAGGTAAATTCAGGGATTAAAAACTGAGTTAGATAGACAGATAACTGAATTATTTACTCAAAATCGGTTTAAATCGCCCTACTTTTACAAAAGTTTGATTGAATAAAAATTTATATTTTGCATATTTATAAAAAGGAGATTGCTCATAATGGACAATCTCTTTTTTGTAATTATTATCCAACATCATTTTTACAGTTTTATATATTTTTCACTTGAAATATAAGTTGCTGAGTAAAAAAAGGACAGCTTTAAACTGTCCTAATCTGCTTATTTATTGTGTTTGCTAACTTGTTTGTAACTTTTACATCAAAAAAGCACCCTTTTCAGAGTGCTAATATCGTTTACTTGTATTAACTTTTCAAAATAGGCTGTTTTCGAACTTCAGATAACAATTATTCTTCGTCATCGTCTTCTGCAGGGTGAACTTCATACAATTCAATCTTAGACAATATATAGTCCACATCAGCCTGCATTTGCTTATGTTCTTCTTCTGTCAAATCATCATCATATAAGCCGTCTAAAAATCTAGGAATGTGATAACATAACTCTGTATGAACTCGTTCTTCTAAAATATCGTGTCTTACTTCATATTCCCCGATGGTTACTATCCATATAGCTAATGATGTACTATCTTTAACCAAAAGGTCATTATCTTCATCTGTCATATAGTCAGTAACAATTTCAGCATTTTCCCAACCTTTTTTCCCTAGTGGACGAAACGCATCCTCCACCCAGTCCTTATAATCCTGATATGTCAACTCTGGGTCTACTCTCATTATCTTCACTCCCTTTATTTTCTATTCTCCCACGGTTTATTATGATTTTTTTCGGCTCTTTCTTTTTTATTAGAAACAACATTTACTGTAACATTAGGGTATTTATTCTTAAATTGTTTCATAACACCTAGACAACTATCACACATACATTTTTCTGATAGCGTATTTATAGTATGTTCTTTGCCGTCCTTAGCAATATCAGCAGCATATTCAAATAGTTTAGCTTCGCTGTCCATTTCTCTTGAATGAGAACCTACTTCTATAGTTTTAAATTCAGCAGTTTCTTTTTGAAGAACTAAGTTATCCTTTGTAATTTTACCTATACTCTTGTTTTCAAATAGTTTATTTACTTCATCATATTTAAAATTTTTATATGCTGCATCATCTTCATTATTCAACTGACTATTTGCAATTTTAATTTCTCCGTCTAATTCCATTACAGCTATATTAGCCTTATTCTTAGCTCTACCTGTAAATCCCTTAGTCTTTGTATTAAAAGCAAAATCGTCAAGCTCAACAATCTTCATTTTATCCATATTGCCTGAATTATCTTCGTACGAATTTACAACCCTGTAGCTATGTTTTAGGCTGTTCCATTCGCTAGTGTTATTATACTTTATTTTCTGAAATTCTTCAAGGCTTTCAGGGGCATATTTACCTAAAACATCCTTGTACCTATCAAACTGCTCTGTATCAATTTTAAGATTTTTAGCACCTTTAGAATAGTAATCCCAAGCCTGTTGACCTTTTTCATTTACAAAGTTTTCTTTCCATTCTTCATATGTCATTTCATTGACATAAACAGTTTTACCTGTTTCAGGGTCTCTTGCTGCTCTTTGTCTGTTTTTACTTAACAAATTGTCAGTTACAGGTATTGTAGTGCCTCGGCATCTAGGGTGGAACGGTGGTGCAGTTAAACCTACTTGATATACACCAGTCAACTAATTTCTTTTGCATGTTACAAAAAAAGCAATTATATCTAGCCAAATGGAATCACCTACATTTTCAGACAACAAAAAAGGACAGCTTTAAACTGTCCTAATCTGCTTATTTACTATGTTTGCCAACTTGCCTGTAACTTTCATCTTTAAGATTTTTATATACTCTGTAATTTGAACATGCAATCGAACATGCAGCTACTAAAAATAAAATCATAGCAATAACTTCTTTAAGAATGTATAAACAGTATAAAAAGTCTGCATAATTTTTTTCTCCTTTACATCAAAAAAAACACCATTGAATTAACTTCAAAAGTGCTTTATCTCATTATTTCTATAGTTTCTATCTCAGGTAGAGTGATTTCAATTATACCTCTTTCATAGTTTTTTGTTTCAATACCAATTGCAGGAATCTCAGGTTCGTTATCAATTGCCCTCACAAATAAACAACAAAAACCTTCAATTATACTACTATCAGTACAATGAATTCTTAAATTTTTCCCCTGATATGAACTTAATTCCTTTTCTGTCATAATTATTTAATCCCTTTTAATTTTCTATCCGTAGGAACAATATGTATACTATTTTTACTGTAATGTATAATTATATAGTATATGGTGTACCAAAATGATAGAAATAGCAACCAACTTAGTAAACTTAATAATTGTTATCATCACTCTTGTATCAACAATTATCATTTACGGATTATTATTATAACTCAATTATAGAATATTTGCAATTATTATAACTAAATTTCTATATAAAATTCTTTTAATGTTAAAAATTGCTTATGATATATCCCTCTTTATCTGTTCTAAATATCGTTTGTAACTTTCTTGTGCCTCCGGTGGTGCATCAGGGTTTACAACATATGTTCCATTGTCTTGTAATATTCTCCATTCCTTTTTACTTTTCCAATATAAATCAAGTTTTTTCATACAGTCATCTCCTTAAATAATTCAATAACTTAGGATTTAACATACTTAAACTTGTGAATTACTATTTACAAGTTAAGCTATGGTTATAAAAAGTTGTAAAAACATATTAATTTTTAGATTTTATCATTTTTAATCTTCATCTTCCGAATCTACTACATTATAAATTTCAACTTTTGAAAGAATGTAGTCTACATCAGCTTGCATTTGTTTATGTTCTTCTTCTGACAAGTCGTCATCAAAAACTCCGTCTAAAAATCTTGGTATATGATAACATAACTGGTCATGTACTCTTTTTTTCAAGGATATTATGTCTTATCTCATATTCTCCAATAGTTATTATCCATATAGCTAGTGATGTGCTATCTTCAATCAGCAAATCGTCATCTTCATCTGCCAAATAATTAGTAATATTTTCTGCTTTTTCCCAACCTTTTTTCCAAAAAAGATTAAATGCACCAATTACTCTATCTTTATAGTCATTATACACTAAATCTGGGTTTACACGCATATTACACCCATTCCCTTCTCTTAAAAACTTGTTAATTATTAAAAATCGTTTTACGATATATCCCTTTTTTTCTGTTCTAAATAATGTTTATAACTTTCCTGTGCCTCTTTTGGTGCATCAGGTTTAATCGTAAATGTTCCGTTTTCTCTTTGAATTATCCAATCATCATTTGACATCCATAAAAAATCCAATTTTCTCATCAAATCAACTCCTTTAATAATTCAATAAATTATTTTTATACTTTATAGTTTTTTAGATGATTATAATTTTTATAACAAAAAGCAACCTCTTTTGAGATTGCTTAAAATATTTTATAAATTAATTCATATATTCTTTTCCATCAAAAATAAACGATTTTACATTATTATTTGAATCGAAAGTAAATTGGAACTGACTTCTTACTGTTGCTCCAAATCCATTTTGAGAGTCAACATAAGCTGCAACAACAACTTGCCCGTCTTTTTTTGCAATATTCCAATCTAAAAAATTAGGAAACTTTGCTGTAGAAGGAGATTTTAATACTTTTTCTACAGCTTCCTTGCAAACAATCATATACTTAGAAGCGTCATCTGTAGTCAATTCATAATCAGTAATTTTGGCATTTACTTTTCCGTTAATATATAAGTCATGGTCTGCATATCTTACAGAATAAACTGTATTGTCTGAATTCAAATATAGTATTATATTCTTAAAATTATCAACACTTGATATGTTTGCAGAAACTCTATATCCTTTTTCACCCTGAAAATGGGCATTGTCTAACAATTCATCATGATTTATTTCCTTTATTTTTGTAAAGCCACATTGCTTGAAAATGTTTTCAATATTTTGTTTTGTATTTCTATCAATAGATGAATTGCCAGAAACATTGGTTGTTGATGAATTTTCGAGCTTATTTGACTGATAACCTCCAACTGATGCAATAACTATAAAAATGATAAAAATAAGACAACCTATTCCACAACCTCTTTTAGGTTTATCTTTTTTCTTTTGTTTGCCATAAACATTGTATTGGCTAGGGTCAATTTTTGTTGTGGTATCACTTTTGTTATAATCTTCTTGATTGTCACTTAGCTTATTTCCACACTCTGGACAAAAGTCATTTTCACTTGAAGTTTCGTTTCCGCACTTCGGACACCTTATAGTTTGTTTTTGTCCACACTTCGGACAAAACTTATTTTCACTATCTGATTCATATCCACAATTAGGACATTTTGACATATACATTCCCTCTTTCTTTTTGTTTTATAATACTTCAAAAAAAGAATATTGTCAATAAAATTATACATCTTTTGTGCTATTTATTACTATATGCAGAAGTGAAAGGAAAAGATTGACTGTATATAAACATATAAATTTCTATTCTTTTATTTTGATAAATAGGTTATAAAATGTTTCTAAAAATCAAAATATACATATAATATAATTTTCTTAAAAACTTTTTCTTTATCAAAAAAGCACCCTCAAATTGAGAGTACTTTTGATACTGCTATACTTTACAACCTACTTTTTCTTTCTTGCCAAATATACTAAGCAACCCAAAGCTATAGCACAAGCAGCTACAGACGCCAATCCCAAAGTTGTTATACCATTTATAATCAAAGTCATAACATTTAAAATTAAAAGTACCACTAAAAATCCTACACTAAATCCTTTATCCATTGTTTTCTCCTTATCATTCTTATTATTTCCTCTATTATATTATAAACGGGAAGTATTATCAATCTTTATTTTCTTAAATCCCTGCCTACGAAGTTTATTTCCCTGTTAGGTATATCTACTGTTATATTATCCCATTGGAGATATTGATTTTTACCAAAGGTTTTTGCCATATAGTCTATGAAATCTTGGGCTGTATTATATATTTCCTCTTTATACTTTATTACATCATAATTTTTGGTCATAACTATCCAAAAGCCATAGTATTTGCCACAATCAAGTTGTCCCCATTGGCACAGTAAAATAATATCCATAATTCCTCCTTTCTAAAGTGTAACATGTATTTATTTTATTTCATGTTACGCCATAATCCCAGTAATTAAGCTACTTTGGAGGGTATATAACATGTAACATCTAATGTTTTTTAATACACATTACTTTTTTAATATATCATCGTTTTTGATAATGATATAAAAAATATATAGGGTATATGTAATATTTTATGTTTAGATGTTACAATCTCTTGAAAGTATAGTATTTACTGGTGTTTTAGCGTAACATGTAATGTAACATGTAACATCTAAAAAGGTGTTACATCATTATTTATATCTATTTCATAAAAATCATTTGCTTTTTCTTTTTCGTCTATATTGCAATCTAAATGAAACTCTACGAAACGACAAGGTCTACCATTAAATCTCTTTGTTATAGAATAAGTTTTTTGAGTATCATATTTTTTAGAAGTTATAATACCTTTTTCAGCAAAATAATTCATACTCTTTCTTGAAGAAAATCCATTGTCTTCTAAAGCTGTTTTAAGTAGTGTTGGTAAAATATATGCCTTATCGTCATTAATAAAGCCTAGGCAATTACTACGTGCGTTTAAACCAAAATTATCCTTATTAGACAATATCCAATCCACCACAAACTGTTTGGCATTTTCGTTTACATCATTTTCTTCTTCTGTAAACTGTTGTGACAATATTTCCTTTGCCATTTCCAATGCTTTATTCCAGCTTGTACTATTTACATTTAATTCTTCTTGTTCTTCAAACAACCAACAATCGCACAAAGCATCAGCAAGAGCCACCAAACTTATGGAAGAAATATGGCTACCACTATTATTTTTTGACATTTTAGTAACTTCTTCAGTCATTTTTTCATACAGCTGAACCATTTTTTCTTCTGTACAATTTACAATATGGTTGATATAGTCATTACCAGCCCAACCATAGTTAATGGCTGTCTGTCTATGTATGTTGCTGGCATCTTCTTCATTATCAAAAGGAGCTCCATATACTTCAATGGTTCTAGTGCTTACACCTGTTTGGCTTGTTGAAGTAGATATAGGTTCTTCCCCTGTGGCTATAGCAACTGTTCGCCATTGTTGGGTATGTTGCAATCCTCCACCTTTGTTACCTCTTATTCTGCCCTGTCCTCCTGAAATCATATAGACTATTTTTTCAAGAGAGTTTTGGGAATACAGACTATTGCCGGCAAGCTGTCTTTCATCAATGCCTAAAGGCAAATCACAATAAAAGCCTGCCATTCTCTCTAAACCAACTTGCGTAGCATTGAAATTCATCATTAATGCTTCAGGTTCTCCCCAAACAGAAAGTGCCGACTTTAATGCTGCCGTTTTACCACCTTTACTGCCACCCCAGTTGTACACAAAGAATATTCTATGCTTTAATATTTTAAGAAGTGGTGCTGAAAATGATGACGCCAATATAAATCTAAACTTATTTCGTTCTCTATGGGGCTGTACCATAGCTTTCCAATCCTCATAACTACCACTTTGGCAATAAGCATTTACCAAATTTTTCTGTGACATATCTACATCAATTTCAAGGTCTTTACTACTTGGCACAAAGGAATTATTATGCCAACCGAAGGAATTTACACAATCTATCTTTGGTATAAGCTCTAAATTTTCACTTTCCAAAGATGAAAGGTATTTTACAAGATACTTTGCATTTTCACTTGTAACTGTACAGCCCATATCGGCTAATACTGTAATGCCTTTTGATGTAAATATTGTACTTCTTGTAAATTTTCCACTATGCCAAATGTTATCTCTTTTAAAGGAGATTTCTATTTTTTCCTCTCCAGTTTCAAGAGTTCTAAGCCTTTTAGTTATTATTATTGGTGTTCTGCAAACAAGTTTCTTTTCTCCTGTTTTGCCATTTACACTAAACACACCGTCTTCACAATAATACCAGTTTAATGGCTGTTTTAATGGTATAGGTTGCCCTACTATTGTCAATGTATCTCTGTCAGCAAATATATCCACTTTCTCACATTTTTCCATAGCCTGTAACAGCATTTCTTTTGATTTTTCTTTGCCATTGTCTATGTACAGTTGTGACGGGTCTTTTGCATTAAATTTGCTACAAGAAAATACATAAACATCATCTTTAAAATCTATTTCTTTAAGACTATTTACAACTTTATTGAAGAAAGTTTCTCCACCAGTGTCAGGTTCTTGATGTATATACACTTTTAAACCTCTTAAAAACTCTCCATATTCATTTTTAAAAAGGCTTGCACCAGCTACACCTAAAGCCGGCAATCCCAAATATGTTAATGTTTGGGTGTCGCTTTCTCCCTCACATAAAATTACATAGCCCATATTTTTAATGTTTGTCAAACTCCACAGGTTGTAAAGGCATATTTTGCCACTAGAGCCTTTTGCCCACCTAAGTTCTTTGTTATTAAATCTCTTTCTAAATGTTACTTCTGACATATTTTCATTATAATAAGGCATTTTCACATATTGTCTGCCGTCATAGTTATTGCTTGTCTGAACTCCGTAATGATTTTTAAGCCATTCTATAGGCAATCTCTTTTCAAGGCAGTAGTCCTCAATAGTATAATCATTTGTATATTTATTGTATTTTTTCAAAATCTCCTTGTAGGCCTCCTTTTCTGTAATGTTGTAGTATCTACTATAAAAATTAATGTAATTGCCCTTTATATTTTCAGTAAAACAAATCCATTGACCAGTTGTTAAATCAACTGAAAAACTGGGGTTACTGTCATTATGAAAAGGACAAAGTCCTATTAATCTATTTCCACTAATTTTGCTTTTTTTGATTATAGATGAATATTCTTCTCTGTAATTTACAAAATTGTCTATATTTAAAACTTTATTTAACATCTTAAAAACCTCCTCTCGTTAAATAAAAATTTTATAATTGAAGCATAGCTCAAGTTGTATGACATTTCGTGACATAATTTTTTAAAAATTGCAATAAAAAAAGGATTGCCTAAACAATCCCTGTAAAAAAAATATTTAATTTTATTGAGATATAACCCAATTATCATCATTATAAATCAGTTTTAACGTATCTATTGCATTTACTTTGTAATCATTTTTATTGTTGATAATATTGTCTATATCTGTTGTTTTTCCTATAATATATAAATTTAAGACAAGTGTATTGTTTGAAAACTCTATGTCATTAAAGTCAATTAATAAGCCACTTTCTGACAAATTTAATAGCTTTTTTGGTAAAATAGACTCTACAATATCTATACCTAATTTTTTTGAAATAGTATTTTTAATAGTGAATCGGAAAGATAAATCCGATGGCTTGCTTGTCAAGCCACAAATTAACTTTGTTAATTTGTTCTGAATTTTATAAGAAAGCATATTCAAAATATCATTTTCTGTTTTACAATAGAGCTTACAATAAAAATCATTATCATGAGATAAATATACAAAGCGATTGCCTAAAGCGTCAAAAAACGGACTATTCAAAGGATATTTCATATGTTCCAAAAACAATAATTCAGCTATTTCCATATCTTCTAACTTTTCTATACTATCATTTTTTGAACAATCTACAAAAGAAAAATCTCCATATATGTCTTCTTTTGCCAATTTTATAATATTTTCTATGCCTTCAACAATTTCAAAATTTCTTCTAAAACTATTACCAATATAATCTGCTTTTAACAAAACTATATTTTCAAATTTGTTATTTAAAGATTTAATAAAATCATTAAAACTTATTCCTGAATATACATATTCGCAGTTTTTTATGTTTGACTTTAGGTATAATATATCTTTGCTCATAGCTACCTTCCCCCTTTTTACTTAATTATACATTTTCATTATAAATTACACAATATCCTACAAAGGATTTTCTAATCTAATTTTAATTTTTGCTTAATAGCCCCCTAATTCACTCAATATATAATTAAAACAAATTTATGGAGGAGTGATTATAATTGATAAAGCCTAACATTGGAAAGAAAGGAAAAATTGCTATAGCTACTGGTCTTGCTGTGGTTTTGGCTATAGGAGGAAGTTTAGCCTATATTCACAGCAAAAAAACTAAAAAGCCGGACTTTGGCGGTGGCAAAGATATGTTTACTGAAAAAGTTCAAAAAGGTAGCATACAGGAAACAGTTACTGCCAGTGGTACAGTTGCCCTTGAGGACGAAACAAACATTTACGGCGAGGCAGACGGATACAAGATTAAGAAATTCCTTGTAGAAGAAGGCGACACTGTAAAAGCTGGTCAAAATGTAGTTGAATATGATGTAAAAGATACTAAAACAGACCTTGAAAGCAAAATAAGAGATGCAAAGAGAAATATTGAAAATGGTAAACTTGCCCTTGAAGCAATAGTTACACCAAAAACTCAAGCTGAAATAACAAAGTTAGAAAACGCTGTATTTACACAGCAAAAAGCTATTTCTGATGCACAGACTACATACAATACCTATGCTACAAAGTTATCAGCACAGCAAACTACAATAGACAATGCCAAAAGAGATATAGACACAGCCAACAGGGATTTATCTCAGGCTCAAAGCGACTTATCACAGGCTCAGAAAGACGAAAGCACATACAAACAGCTTTTATCTGCCGGTGGTGTAAGTCAATCTGAATATGACAACTATGCAAATGCTCTTGAAAAGGCTCAAAATACATATGAAAATGCTAAAACTTCTGTAACAAAGGCACAGGCGACATATATAGACGCCAAAAACAGTTACAATGATTTAGTAAAAGAAAGAGATAACAAAAAGCTGGAAATTACTTCTGCTCAAAAGGCTCTTACACAGGCACAGCAGGAATTGGCTGCTGCAAAAGACCCTCTTTCTGATGAAGCAACAAAAATAAAATATGACCAGCAGGTGTTGACAAATAAAGGTTTAGAGGACAGTTTATCTGACTTAGAGGAAGATTTAAACGATTTAGTACAGTATGCCACTACTCCTGTTGACGGCAAAGTTACTGAAATACCTGTTGATGAAAATTCTCTTGTAGTAGACAATACAATAATGGTTAAAATTGCAAACCTCAACAATCTTATTGTAAATGCAAACATTGAAGAATATGACGCACCACAGGTTAAACTTGGTCAGACAGTAACTATGACTTCTGACGGCTTAGATGGAAAGACTTATACCGGCAAGGTGACAAAGATTTCTACAAGTGCTAGTGATGCCTCTACCAACTCCGGTACTGAAACAGTTGTTCCTATTGAAATATCTGTAGACAATCCTGACGGTGTTTTAAAGCCAGGGTTCAACCTAGACCTTGAGATTATGGTTGTAGATAAAAACGATGTGTTGACAGTTTCTACAAATGCTGTGGCTAAGGACGGCAAGGAAAATACACAGTACGTATACAAGGTAGAAAATGACAAACTTGTGAAAACTACTGTTGAAACTGGTGACGAAGGTGACTCTACTGTTGAAATAACTTCCGGTCTTAAGGAAGGCGACCAAATTATATCTTCTAACAGCGAGGACATAAAAGACGGTATGACATTAGAAGAATTTAAGAAAACTCAAATGGAAAAACAACAGAAAGCTAAAGACAGCGAAAGTGATAATGGAGGGGACAAGAACAATGATAAAGGTCAGCAATCTGAAAAAATGTTACAGCCAGGGGGAGCTGGAGGTCCAGGCTTTGGCGGGGGTGGACCTAGAGGTTAAAAAAGGCGAATTTGTATCTATAATGGGTTCTTCCGGCTCTGGTAAATCCACATTGATGAATATTTTAGGCTGTCTTGATAAGCCTACAAGTGGCGATTACATTTTAGACGGTATAAACATTTCAAAGGTAAAGGACAGCCAGTTATCCCAAATAAGAAACAAAAAAATCGGCTTCGTTTTCCAAAGTTTTAACCTACTGCCTAAATTGAATGCCCTTGAAAATGTAGAACTTCCTATGGTTTATGCCGGTATTGACTCTGCAACAAGAAGAAAAAAAGCTGAAAATGCCCTTGAATGGGTTGGTCTTGCCGGAAGAATGAAACACAAGCCCAATGAAATGTCAGGTGGTCAAAGACAGAGAGTTGCCATAGTCAGAGCATTGGTAAATGACCCTGCTATTATATTGGCTGATGAGCCAACCGGTAACTTGGATAGTAAGTCTACATTTGAAATAATCGACATTTTTCAAAGATTAAATGAAGGTGGAGCTACTATTGTTATGGTAACTCACGAACCTGATGTAGCTGAATATACAAAGAGAATTGTGACTTTTAAAGACGGGCACAAAATAAATGATGAAATAGTAGAAAATCCTAAAATTGCCGGAGGTGAAATGTAATGCAATTAAGTGAAAATATTATGTCGGCTTTTAGAAATGTATTTTCAAACAAGATGCGTACATTCCTCACTATGCTTGGTATTATAATAGGTATTGCTGCTGTTATTGCCATTACTTCCATTGGTAATGGCTCTCAGGCACAGATTACTGAACAGTTTGACTCCCTTGGCGTAGGCAGAATGACAGTTTCCCTCAGAAATAATTCCCCTAGAAATATGTTTTCCAGTGATGCTTTAAAGTTAGACGATTATGAGGAATTAAAAGCTATTAAGGGAATAAAATATATGAGTCCTACTTATTCAGCAAGCTATTATTCAGTGAAATTACTTGACCCAAAGGAAACTAACACAGCCTCTATTACCGGTGTTGGTGGGGACTATTACAACATAATGAGCCCTACTCTACTTTACGGCACATACATAAATGAAACAGATGTAGACAACAAAAGCAAAAATGTTGTAATTACAGACACTACAGCTAAAAAAGTCTTTGGATATTGCGACCAAAGTGTTATAGGTCAAAAGATTACTATTAAAACTTGGAAAGGTTCATTAAAATATACTGTTAAAGGCATTGTTGAAGACACAAATTCATCTTCCATTGATGCTTCTGAAAACGAATATCCGGAAGAAATGGTTATTCCTATTTCTACAGCACAGCGATTATTTAACAACAAAACTCTTACAAACATTACTTTAGTAGCTGAAGACCCTGACAATACAGACGCTTTAGGCGAGGAAATTGTTGCAAAACTTGATGAAATACACGAAACAAGCGAAAAATACACTTGTGAATCAACTACTGCACAGTTAGAGGCTATGAACGAAGTAACTGGTACTGTAACTCTTTTAATAAGTGGTGTTGCTGCCATTTCCCTTATTGTAGGTGGTATAGGTGTAATGAATATTATGATGGTAACAGTTACTGAAAGAACTAGAGAAATAGGCATTAGAAAATCCATAGGTGCTAGAAACAGAGATATTATGTTCCAGTTTGTAGTCGAAGCAATAATACTTACTTTTATGGGTGGTATACTGGGTATTCTGTTTGGCTGGGGAGCTGGATTTTTAGCAGGTAAATTAATGGGTATGGAAGCTGTACTTTCTGTTAAATCTGTTATTATAGCCGTTGCCATATCTAGTGCCATTGGTATTATTTTTGGTGTTTATCCTGCCCGTAAAGCTGCCAAACTTGACCCTATTGAAGCTTTGCGTTACGAATAATTATACAATTTACAAAATAAATGTTGCATAAATTTTCTTATAGGTGTAAAATAATGTAAAAAATAAATGATTTGAGGTGTTTGTATATGACAATGAAAGAGGCAATTAACAAGGTTATAAAAGGTCAAAACCTTACTCTCGAAGAAGCAAAGGAAGTTATGGGGCTTATGCTTGGTGGAGAGGCAACACAGGCTCAGCTTGGTAGTTTTTTAACAGCTTTAAGAATGAAAGGCGAAACTATTGACGAAATTATTGGCTGTGCTACTGTAATGCAGGAAAAAGCTGAACATGTTCATCCTAATGTTAGTGTTCCTTATGTTGACTTAGTTGGTACAGGTGGCGACGGTACAAACACCTTTAATATTTCTACAACATCTGCTTTTGTTGCTGCTGGTGCTGGTGTACCTATTACAAAGCACGGTAACAGAGCTATTTCAAGCAAAAGTGGTGCTGCTGATGTATTAGAATGTCTTGGCGTAAACATTATGTTAGAGCCAGCAAAGGTAGAAAAATCTGTTGAAGAAGTTGGTATTGGCTTTATGTTTGCTCAGACTTTCAACAAATCTATGAAGAATGTTGGTCAGGCAAGAAAGGAAATGGGTACAAGAACTATTTTCAATATTTTAGGACCTGTTTCTAACCCTAGCAATGCTACTGCTGCTGTTATTGGTGTATTTAGCCCTACTTTGACAGAACCTCTTGCTCACTCTATGAAGGCTATGGGTGTAAAACGTGGTATGATTGTTTGTGGCTGTGACGGTATGGACGAAATTACTCTTACTGGTACAACTCACGTTTCTGAAATTAAGGATGATAGTGTAACTTCATATGATATTAACCCTGCTGATTATGGTCTTAGCATAACTGATGCTGAACAGTTAAAGGGTGGCAATGGCGAAGAAAATGCTGAAACAACAAAGGCAATTCTTGCCGGCAAGGAAACTGGTGCAAAGAGAGATATTGTTCTCCTTAATGCTGGTGCTGCTATTTACTGTGCCGGTATTGCTGATACTTTAGTAGAAGGTATCGAAAAGGCAAAGTCATCTATTGATAGTGGCAAGGCTTTAGAAGTCCTCAACAAATTAGTAGAATTTACAAACAGATAATAAATATAAGGGAGTAGAATTGTTGTTCTACTCCCCTTTTTATGTGATAACAATAAAAAATACCCTAGAAAAATCTAGGGCATTATTTTTACTCTATGCCAACGATATATCCATAAACAGGTTGACCACCATTAGTAACCTCTATATCCATATCACCGTATTTTTCAGATAAATAATCAGAAAATTCTTCTGCCATAGTTTCTGTTACTTCACTACCGTAGTAAACAGTAATTACGCAGGCCTCGTCATTTTCTTCTATCATTTTATCAACAAGATTTTTAGCTGTTGTTTGAATATCTTCATCAGTAACGACGATTTCATCATTTTCTATACCAATTAAATTGCCATTTTTGATTTCAATACCATTTACAGTTGTGTCACGAACAGCTACAGTAACTAAGCCAGTATTTACTTCTGAAATTGCATCTACCATAGATTCGTAATTTTCCTCTATAGATGTGTCTTCCATAAAGCCTAACATAGCTGAAAGCCCCTGAATAACAGAAGTAGTGCCTACAACCTTTACATTCTTATCCTCTATAATTTCTGCTGACTTTTCAGCTGCCAAAATTATATTCTTGTTATTAGGCAATACAAACACATTCTTAGCATTAACTTTTTCTATAGCATTTGTTATATCCTCAATACTAGGGTTCATTGTCTGTCCACCCTGTATTATATAGTCTACACCTAAATCTTCAAAAGCCTTTTTTAAGCCGTCACCAACAGAAACAGCTACAAAACCATATTCCTTTAATTCCTTTGGCTTTTCAGTCTTTTCCAAAAGAGATGTATGCTGTAATCGCATATTTTCAATTTTCATATTTTCAAGGCTACCGATTTCAAGAGCCTTTTCCAATATTTTGCCTGGGTGATTACTATGAACGTGAACTTTTATTAAATCATCGTTTCTTACAAGTACAATACTATCACCATTTTCAGCAAGGAACTCTCCAAATGATTTTTCTATTTCATCATTGAGATTTTCACCATTTATAAAAAATTCTGTACAATAGCCAAATTTAATTTCACCATTAACAGAAGCTGCACCAGTAGTAGTCGGAACCGGTGTACTGCTCTGTACTCCTGTGTTATCCTCTACGTCAGACTCAATGCCTAAGTTTTCATAGCCACCTTCTACAATAAAGATAAGACCCTGTCCACCGGAGTCAACAACTCCAGCTTCCTTTAACTGAGGTAACATATCCGGAGTTTTTGCCAACACTTCATTAGAATACTCAATAATCTCCTTAAGCATTACAGCTATATCTTTATTTTCGTAGCTACTTTCTACTGCCTTTTCGCTCATAGCACGAATTACAGTAAGCATTGTACCCTCTTTTGGCTTCATTACTGCCTTATATGCTGTAGCAGTTGCCATTTCAAAGGCCTTTGCAAATTCATCAGCATTTATTTCAGTTTTGCCGTTCATAGCCTTATACCAACCTCTTAATATCTGAGAAAGTATAACGCCTGAATTACCTCTTGCACCTCTTAAAGCACCGTCAGATACTGCCTTTGCAACTTCTGATATATTATCTGTATCAAGATTTTCTACTGCCCTTGCAGCAGCTGTAATTGTCATAGACATATTCGTTCCTGTATCGCCATCCGGAACAGGAAAAACATTCATTAAATCTACTTTTTCTCTGTTTGCTGCTAATTTATTTGCACCGTTTATTATAAAACGTTTTAAAGCAGCACCGTCAATAGTAAGCAAAATAAAATCCTCCTAGTTATCTACTCGTATACCCTCAACATAAATTTTGAGTTTAGAACACTTTATACCAACGCTCTCCTGCAATTTGTACTGAACTGTGTCGTACACAATTTTTCCTATAGCCTGTATATTTGTGCCATATTCTACTATAATATGAAGTTTAATAGAAATATCATTATTTTCATTAATTGCAATTTCTACGCCCTTTGTAAGGCTCTCTTTCTTTAAAAGATGAACTATACCATCTTTTACTGTCTTTACTGCCATACCTACTACACCATAACAATTTGTAGCAGCTATACCAGCTATCTTTGCAACAACGTCTTTCTCTACTGATAAATAGCCTTTTTCATTAATAATATTTACGTTCATTATTTTTTCCTCCTATTTTTCAGTCATACTTTATTTATTATACCCTATTTCTAGCACATTTTCAACTACATTAAGCTACATTAAATCATTAAAAAATGCTTAAATAGTGAATTTTGTTAAAATAATGAAAAAATTTCTAAATTAACTCTTGCTTTTTATATCAAGAGCTGTTATAATATCAAATGGTGAGTTTAAAACTAAGGAGGTGTTTATCTATGGCTAAGTGCGCAATTTGCGATAAGAGCAGACAGACAGGTCACAGAATTAGTATTAATCGTAGTCAGGTTTCAAGAAGAGCTAACAAGACTTGGAACGCTAATGTTAAGAAAGTTAAGGTTGTTGAAAACGGTACAGTAAAATCTATCAACGTTTGTACTAGATGCTTACGTTCTGGTAAGGTTACTCGTCTTTCATCAGTTAAGGGTATGTAATTTAATAAAATATACTCGGTCCAGTAGCTAAAAATGCATTGATGCTCTGGGTTGTGACATGTGAATTCACTGATATAAAAAGGCACTCGTTCGGGAGTGTCTTTTTTGTTGCCTAAATTTAAAGATAACATAAAAGAAAGGAGATTGCAACACACAATCCCCTTTTCAATCAATATTATTTTAATCTTTCTTCTAATTCTGCTTTTCTATCTTCATATCCAGGCTTACCTAAGAGAGCAAACATATTCTTCTTATAAGCTTCAACACCCGGCTGGTCAAATGGATTTACTCCAAGCATATAACCACTGATAGCAAGTGCCTTTTCAAAGAAGTACACAAGCTGACCAAAGTTATAAGCATCTGATTTTTCAACTTCAATAACCATTGTAGGTACACCACCGTCAACGTGAGCAAGGAAAGTACCAGCATATGCCTTTGAGTTTACATACTGTATAGTCTTATCAGCTACGAAATTAAGACCGTCTAAGTTTTCTGCATCTGTTTCTATTGTAATATTCTTCTTAGCATTTTCTACCCATAAAACTGTTTCAAAAAGGTTTCTGCTACCGTCCTGAATAAACTGACCAATAGAATGTAAATCAGTTGAGAAATTAGCACTTACAGGGAAAATACCCTTGCCGTCTTTACCTTCACTTTCAGCATAAAGCTGTTTATACCATTCACCAAACATTGTAAGAGATGGCTCATAGTTAGCAAGAATTTCAATAGCCTTGCCCTTTCTGCCTAAAATCTGTCTAGTAGCTGCATATTTAAGGCAATCATTATTTTCTAAATCGTCATTCTTATATGTAGCAACTGCATCAGATGCACCCTGCATTACTGCATCAATATCAATACCGGCTGCTGCCATTGGAAGAAGACCTACTGGAGTAAGAACGGAGAAACGACCACCAACATCATCAGGAATAACAAATGTTTCATAGCCTTCTGTATTACACATAGACTTTAAAGCACCTCTTGCTTTATCAGTAGTGGCAAAAATTCTCTCCTTTGCACCCTCTTTACCATACTTATCTTCAATAATCTTCTTAAAAATTCTGAAAGCAATAGCTGGTTCAGTTGTTGTACCAGATTTTGAAATTACATTAATAGAAAAATCTCTATCACCAAGAATTTCAATAATATCACTTAAATAATCAGAACTAATACTATTACCTACAAAATAAACTTCTGGAATACCCTTATGTACCTTCTTATTGAAGTTTACGCCATTAACAAATTCTAATGCAGCACGTCCACCTAAGTAAGAACCACCAATACCGATTACAATAAGAACCTCACTATTTGATTGAATTTTTTTAGCAGCTTTCTTAATTCTTTCAAACTCGTCTTTATCATAATTATTAGGCAAATCTACCCAACCAATGTAATCATTACCTGCACCTTTACCTGAATAAAGTAAGTCACTTGCCATTTTTACAGCAGGCTGTATCTTAGCATATTCCTCATTTCTTACAAAGTTTTCTGTACCACTTAATTTTAATTTAATACCCATTGTATAACATCCCCTTAATATATATTTTATAAATTATTTAAAGTGTCAAAGGTATATTCTTTGGCTCTTAAACTGTCAATAATATCTCCCAAAGCCTCTGTATTGGACTTTGAAACGGCATGAAGTAAAAGAACAGCACCATTGTGATACTTGCTCATTACTGTATTATAAGCCACATCTTTACCTGGCTGAGCTGTAGTTATCCAGTCCTTATAAGCAAAACTCCAAAAAACTGTTTTATAACCCATATTGCTGGTAACAGCCAATGTTCTTTCACTATATTCACCCATAGGTGGTCTAAACACCTTTGGCATAGCCTGTCCTGTTACCTTTTCAAAGGCTTGAGCTGTTTCTGTAAGCTCGTTTTTCAACTGTGAATCGGATAAAGTTGGCGAACTTAAATGTTTTACAGAGTGATTACCAACTATATGTCCTTCAGCTACCATTCGTTTTACCAGCTCTGGGTCTGATTCAATATATGGCTTAGTAACAAAAAATGCAGCTTTTACATTTTTAGCTTTCAAAACATCTAAAATTTTAGATGTATAGCCATTCTCGTAACCTTCATCAAAAGTAAGATATATTTTCTTTTCATTTGGATTGCCTACATAGTAAGCATTGTATTTATTTAGGGCAACCGAGCCATTTCCCTGAGGTTGTGTATGATTGTTATTAGCTACAAAATACCAACTCTGCTTCGTGTTAGAAAGTTTAGAGGTATCATAATTTGTAGGCTCTATATTCATCTCATAGGAACTAGCTTTTCCCATTTCTTCTACTGATTTTTCCGAAGACTCTACAATATTATATAGACCATTTTCAGCATCAACGGCAGTATTTATACCACCGGTTATGCTATTTATTGCAGTAGCTCCCAAAACCATAGCAGATACGATTGTCGAATATAATTTCATATTCCTCCTATAGTTTTGTTACATTTACAACTTCTATGTCATCATAAGTCTGAGCTTTAGAAGCATCAAACTTAAGTGTAATCAAAACATTATCTCCACTATTTAAGTTAATTTTAATATTTTTTACAGGCAATGTAATCTTAGAACCTCTTTCGGTTTCTATAACAACAGCATCGTTATCTTTTGTATCTACAATACCTGAAATAGAATATTCTCCACTTTTCTGTGTAGGTATTGCCTCATCGACAACAGATTTTACACTATCTTTTTCAATTTCAGTAGCTACTGTAGATGCTTTTGTAGTTTCGACACCACTTTGTTTACTAGTATTACAAGCTGAAAATCCTAAAAGAGAAGTACCTATTAAGGCAAAAATTATAAATTTTTTCATATATAACCCCTCCTTTTTATGTAAATATTATAACATATGCTAAAATATTTTTCCATAATTATTTTTAAATTAGTGAATTTTTTTATTTCAAAGAAAGACACAAAAATTATAAATATGACAAAATGATAGTACATAGAAATTTTTAAGAAAATTTATTATATCACAAAAAGACACAGACAATATCTGTGCCTTCTTGCATATGTACTCTAAGCAAAAATTACTTTAAGTCGCCAGTCTTTAACCAATCCTGGTCATCATAATCCTTGTTTTCGCCTACCATACCCCAGATGAAAGTATAAGCCTTTGTACCAACACCAGAGTGGATTGACCAACTTGGAGAAATTACAGCACTTTCGTTCTTCATGACGAGGTGTCTAGTTTCGTCTGGTCTACCCATCATATGGAATACAACATTGTCATCGTCCATATCGAAGTATAAGTAAACTTCCATTCTTCTTTCGTGAGTGTGACATGGCATAGTGTTCCAGTTAGAACCTGGGTCAAGCTTAGTCATACCCATAGCAAGCTGACATGAACCGTATTCAACGCCATCTCTTTCAGATAATCTAGCGAATACTTCGTCATGAATGTACTGGTTGATAGTTCTCTTGTTACAATCTTCAAGAGAGCCAAGTGGCTTATGATTTGCATCATCATACTGAATAAGAACAGTTGGGTAATTTCTGTGAGCTGTTGCACTATTCATATAGAACTTAGGTGGGTTCTTAGGGTCCTTAGCTGAGAAAGAAATTTCCTTTGCACCCATACCAACGTAAATAGCTTCGCTGTTCTTAACTTCGTAATCCTTACCGTCAACAGTAACGATACCGTCACCACCGATATTGATTGTACCAAGTTCTCTTCTCTGTAAGAAGTATTCAGCTGCTAATTCCTTGCTACCTTCAAGCTTTAATGCTTCTGTAGTTGGGCAGATACCACCAAAGATAATTCTATCATTGTGGCTATAAACAAGCTTCATTTCACCAGGAGTGAATACCTTTTCAACTAAGAAATGGTCTCTTAACTGCTGTGTAGTGTAATGCTTAACATCATCAAAGTGATTTGAATATCTTACTTCTAATTTCATTTCTAATCCTCCATAAAAATAATATATTTAGATAAAGGCTGAAAGCTTTACGCCCTCAGCCTTTACAAGTTGCCGACAGGCAACACAATGTGAGAAATAAATTATCTCTGAACACGACCTGAACCGTCGCCACCAGCTAATGCTTCTACATCAGCTCTAGTAACAAGGTTGAAGTCACCAGGGATAGTGTGCTTTAATGCAGATGCTGCAACAGCATATTCAATAGCTGCCTTCATCTGGTCAACAGGAGCCTTGTCCTGGTTGTCAAGAAGACCACAGATAAGACCACCAGCGAAAGAGTCACCGCCACCTACTCTATCAACGATAGGGTTGATTTCGTATCTTCTTGAACGGTAGAATTCACGAGAAGCACCATCCATGATACAAGCAGACCAACCATTGTGAGAAGCAGAGAAAGATTCTCTTAATGAAGAAATAACGAACTTGAAGCCGAACTTATCACACATCTGGTTGAAGATGTCCTTGTAACCAGCCATTTCTAATTCGCCTGAAGTAACGTCAGTTTCGCCTGGCTTGAAGCCGAGTACCTTTTCAGCATCTTCTTCGTTACCGATACAAACGTCAACATACTGCATAAGGTTAGTCATAACCTTCTGAGCCTTTTCTGAAGACCATAATTTCTTTCTGAAGTTAAGGTCACAAGAAACAGTAACGCCCTTAGCCTTAGCAGCCTTTAAAGCAGCTTCTGTAACTTCTGCAGCAACGTCGCTTACAGCTGGAGTGATACCAGTGAAGTGGAACCAATCTGCACCATCGAAAATCTTATCGAAGTCGAACTTGTCAGCAGTAGCAGTAGCGATTGAAGAGTTAGCTCTATCATAAACTACATTAGATGCTCTCATAGAAGCACCAGTTTCAAGGAAGTAAATACCTAATCTATCGCCGCATCTTACGATGTTCTTAGTTTCTACGCCATACTTTCTTAAAGCAGCAACTGCACATTCACCGATTGGGTTAGCTGGTACAGCAGTTACGAATTCAGCTTCATGACCGTAGTTAGCTAAAGAAACAGCTACGTTAGCTTCACCGCCACCATAATTAATATCAAACTCGTCAGCCTGGATAAACTTTTCGTTATTAGGTGTAGATAATCTTAACATTATTTCACCCATTGTTACAACTTTGCTCATTTTGCAAAATTCCTCCTTGTGATTAAAAATTTTATGTAGTTACCCACATAACTTGTGATTAGATTATAACATATTTCATTTTGCCTTTCAACAGTATATTTCAAATTTTTCATATTTATTTCAGACTTATTACAGTAAATGTTGTATAGAATATGTAATACTATTGAAGTTTTGGTATAGAGCATAAAAAAAGTGTAAACTGCTATAGTCTACACCTTTCTCAATTTATTGTTCCATTTGTTTTCCTAAAATACCGGCTGCTGTCGCTACTAATTTACCCTCTAATTCTCCTAAAGGCTCTGTATCACTTATCATTATAATTGCTCCCAGTACATCGCCTTCACTTATAATAGGAGTAATTAATTCGTGGGAATATATATTTTCGTTATCTACTTCTAATATAGGAACAAAGCCCTTTTCTTGTCTTTTTGCAATAACGGTATTTCTTTTTGCAATAATATCTTCCAACTGCTGGCTAATATGCTTTTCTAAAAATTCTTTTTTTGCAGTTCCAGATGCTGCTACAATCTGTTCCTTGTCTGTAATGCAAGTGGTATGTCCTGCATTTTTTGCAAGACTTTCGGCATATTCCTTTGCAAAATTGCCAAGTTCTCCAAGGGGAGAATATTTTTTTAATATTATTTCTCCGTCTTTGTCTGTAAAAATTTCTAGTGGGTCGCTTTCTCTAATACGCAAAGTTCTTCTGATTTCCTTTGGAATAACTACTCTACCTAAATCATCTATTCTTCTTACAATACCTGTTGCTTTCACAGTTTTTCCTCCTAACAAACAATTTTTAACTTGTATGCCTATTATTTGCCTATTAGACTATATTTATACAATTTTGTAGTTGGGTTAATTTGGGTATAATATAAGGGATAAACTCCAATTAATATATTACGGATAATAAAATGAATATTGAAGTAATTATATTATTACTAAAGGGATTGAATACATAAAAATTTAAAGGATACTCTATGATTTTTCAAGAGTGTCCTTTTTTATAGCTATATTTTATCTATAAATGGCATATAATAATTAACAAAGTACAAGGGGTTTATTATGAATAGCTGTTCTAATTTATATTTTCTATCAACTATAGCCTGTCAGCTTTCAAAAACTATGTCCAGAGAGGAGTTGGCTATATTGTCTGCCGATTTAGTTGTTTTAAGTGATATGATTGCTAATATTTTGGTATTGGAAGATATTAAATAAACAAAGGGGTTGAATGTATATGCCAAAAATAAAAGATAAAAGTGCATTAATTATATCCATACTTATTCCCATTGCTATTGGTGCTTTATCAGCCCTTTTCAGCAATAATATGTCATCTTATGCTACATTAGTTAAACCTCCACTAAGTCCACCTTCTTTTATATTTCCTATTGTGTGGACAATACTTTTTATACTTATGGGTATTTCATCATATACAGTTTATAAATCAGAGGACAGCAACAGAAACAAAGCTCTATTTATATATGGTTTGCAACTAATATTTAATTTCTTTTGGAGTATTATTTTCTTTGGCTTTTCACAATTCTTATTTGCTTTAATTTGGTTAATAATTTTAATAGTTATTATAATATTTATGATTGTAAATTTCTATAAAATAAGTCCCTTATCAGCTTATTTGCAAATACCTTATTTACTTTGGTGCTTATTTGCAACATATTTGAATTTTATGATATTTGTATTGAATAAATAATAAAAAAGCTGTAAATATTATTTTCAAATACTTACAGCTTTTTAAATTACTTTAATAGCATTAGGCTCTCACTATTTACAAATACCTTTGAACCAATTTCTGTATTAATTTCATTAGACCTTTTTAGCCATATGTTTTTGTTTCCACCGGCTACTTCCAATATATAGACATTTTCAAAAATAGATTCCACAGTATTTATAACTTTGGCAGTAAATTCATTATCGCCTTTGTCAAAGTTAAAATCATGGGCTCTTACACCTACATACTTTATGCTACTATCAACATCAACATTTGTATTTAGTACTATATTCCAGTCTTTTGCAAATATTTTTCTACTGTCTAATACTTCGATTGCTGAAATATTTTTACAACCGGTAAGCATTGCTGTAGCTACATTTTCTGTTGACTTAAAAATGCCTTTTGTAGTACCACTGGAGCATACAACACCATTATCTACAACAACTATTCTGTCTGTCATCTTGTAGATTTCATCTCTATCGTGAGAAACAATCAATGCTGTAATATTATACTCTTTAAAGAAATTAATCATATCCAGTTGCAACTGCTCTCTTAAATGGGAATCTAAAGCAGAAAAAGCCTCATCAAGCATTATTATATCAGGATTAGATGCAATAAGTCTGGCAAGAGCCGTTCTCTGTTGCTGTCCTCCTGAAATTTGATTAGGATATTTATTTCTTATTTCTTCTAAGCCAAACTTTGAAATAAGTCCATTGACTTTTTCTTTTTTATTTTCTTTATTTTTTATAACAACAGAAATATTTTTCTCTACTGTCATAGTTGGAAATAAAGCATAGTTTTGAAATAAATATCCTACTTTTCTCTCTTGAGGTTTTAAATTAATATTTTTATCTGAATCATATAAAACTTTGTTATTTATAACAATTCGTCCACTATCTGGAGTTATAATTCCTGCAATGGCCTTTAATGTAACGGATTTTCCACAGCCTGACCTACCTAATATACCAGTTCTTAAATTATCTGATGAAAAATTAATATCAAGGTTAAAGTTACCTAGTTTCTTTTTTATATTTACTTCTATTTTCACTTAGTCCACCTCGATACATTTTTCATACCTTTGCCAGTAACTAAATTAATAGCCAACACAATTATAAAAGCTATAAGAACTATAACGCAAGTCCATACACCGGCTGTATCAAAATTACCTCCGGCTACTTCTGAGGCAATAGCTACAGATATTGTTCTTGTTTTTCCCAGTACGTTACCTGCCAACATAGCAGTTGCACCATATTCGCCAATAGCTCTGGCAAAAGAAAGTATACCACCTGATAACAGCCCAGGCATAGCTGCTGGAATAACAACCTTTGTTATTATTTCAAACTCGCTCATACCCAAAGTTCGTCCTGCATAAACAACATTGCTATCTATCTGTTCAAATGCTGCCCTTGCACTTCTATACATAAGAGGAAAAGAAATAACAACAGCAGCAATAACACAGCCACTCCAACTTTGTACAACCTTTATCCCTAATTCATTTTTCAAAAACATACCGAAAGGTCGTCTAAGACTGAACACAAGTAACAACAAATAGCCTGCAACTGTAGGAGGCAATACAAGAGGCATAGTAAAAATTGCGTCTATTACCCATTTTGCCCTGTTACTCATTTTCATTACTGCTATCGCACCAATTACTCCAAGTATAAAAATAAATATTATTGCAACAAAACCTGTCTTTAAAGATATAAATAATGGACTCCAATTTATTTTGCTTAATAATTCTAACATTATTCTACACTAAATCCGTACTTTGTAAATACAGCCTTTGCATCATCTGTCTGAAGATAATCTACAAATTCTTTAGCATCTTTCTTTTCTTCATCAGATGCTTCATTGTTCTTTACTAAACCAACTGGGTAAACTACAGGAGTTTTAAGTGCATCAGCTGGAGCTTCAGTAATAACTTCAACTTTGTCAGCCATAGATGCTGCATCTGTTGCATATACCACACCTACTTCATTTGAACCTTCAGCAACAGCAGTAAGTACAGCTGTTACATTAGCACATTCATTAACGTCCTTTGACATTACATCATCTAAAATACCCATATTAGTAAAGATTTCTCTTGAGTATGAACCAACCGGAACATCTTCACCAGCAAGAGCAATATTCTTAGCTGAAGTAATATTATCAAAACCTGTTACACTTGTTTCAACACCCTTACCTTTAATTAATACTACCTTATTTTCAAGTAAAGGAACTACAGAACCGTCTTCAATATATCCACCATCGTTAAGTTCGTTCATCTGCTTTTCAGCAGCAGAGAAGAATATATCGCAAGATGCACCCTCTGTAATTTGAGTTTTTAAAGTACCAGAAGAATCAGCATTAAATACAAGGTCAACATTTTCATCTGTTTTTTTGTAGTTTTCAGCAATTTCGTCCATAGCATTAGAAAGAGATGCTGCAATAAATACATTTACCTTTGTATTATCAGCTGTTGCACTTGCATTATCTGTTTTGCTACTGCTACAACCACAACCAAACAACAATGTACCACACATAACTAATGACATTACTTTTTTTAACATTTTACATTCCTCCAAAATATATTTTCTGTAGAATTATATCACAATTTGATACATAGTTTCAAATAAAAAAAGAGTATCAAGCAATAATTCTCAATACTCTTCCCTAAAATTATAGTTTATTCAGTTTTTTCTTTTGGTAATATAATATTTAACAATATAGCAATAATTGCGGCTGGAACTATACCAGAACCACCAAATATTGTTGATATAGCTTTTGGTAAGTAGTCAAGTACAGCTGAAGATGTACCCAAACCATAACCTAAACCTAAAGCAAGAGAGAAAATAGTAGTTGTTCTTGTAGTTATACCAGCTTTGTTTACCAATGTTATACCACTAACAACAATAGATGAGAACATCATAACTGCTGCACCACCTAAAACTGACTGAGGCATTACATTTACAATAGCTGCAAGTTTCGGACAAAAGCCTGCAATAATAAGGAAAATAGCACCCATAGTAAAGGCATATCTATTTACAACCTTAGTCATTGTTACAAGACCTACATTCTGACTAAATGATGTATTAGGTAAAACACCAAATGCTGCTGCAAGAGCTGAACCAAAACCGTCACAGCTTACACCACCAGAAAGTTCCTTGTCAGTAGCTTCTCTATTTAAACCACCTTCGATACAACCTGAAATATCGCCAATAGTTTCTACAGCTGTTACAATAAACATAATAAGTGTAGGAATTATTGCCTTTGCTGAAAATACCATTTTAACAGGCATAATCTTTGGGAGTTCTATCCATTTAGCTTGAGCTACAGAATCCCAATTTATAACCCAGCTCTTTGTGTACTCAACAACCTGTCCGTCAACTATTGTTGTACCTGTTGTATGTAAAGTTAAACTCATAATAACTGCTACTATGTAACCTGCTACTATAGCAATAAGTATAGATGCAACAGATACCATACCCTTGCAAAAATGCTTTAATGCAACTATACAGACAATAACAAATATACCTAAGAACCAGTTCTCAACAGAGCCATAATCAGGGTTTGTTGAACCGCCACCGAAATAGCTTATACCAACACTAATAAGTGAAAGACCAATAGTAATAACAACTGTACCTGTTACTATTGGAGGGAAAAATCTTCTAAGTGGCTTTAAAATAAAACCTAAAAAGCCCTCAAAGATACCACCAATTAATGATGCACCCATTATAGCACCATAGGCAAGTATACCACCACCCATTAAGTCTGATATACTCTTGAAAATTCCAATAAAGCCTGAACTTGTACCCATTACAATAGGCACTTTACCACCTACTGGTCCAATAGCATAGAGCTGAATAAGTGTAACAACACCTGCCATTATCATGGCATTTTGAAGTAATTGTACTCTTAACTCAGCAAAATCTGTCCCAACCATTCCGCATGCACCAAATAAAATAATAAGCGGTGTAAGGTTACCAATGAACATCGCCATTACATGTTGCATACCTAACAATATTGCTCGTCCCTTTGGTAATTTGCCATAAAATTCGTATGGACTAGAATATTGTTGTTCCTGTTTTTTTGTGTCTTTTTCTTCCATTTTTAGACATTTAACCTCCTTTTGTTACATATATAATAAAATTATCACAAATGAAAAACTATGTCAATAACTAAAGGGATATTAAATCATCTAAATTATCAATATCAAAAAATTCCTTTTTATCTGTAAAATAAATATAGTTTACATAATCAGTATTATTTTTAATAATAGACTTTCCACCCTTATCTCCCTCAAGAGTCAAAAGCAAATCAAAATATTTTTTACTAAAAATACAAGGAGAATAACTATTGTCTTCACATACTGGGACTACTATTCTATCTTCTTGTACATTGTTCTTTAACTTTAATATACTATCACAACTAAGAAATGGCTGGTCGCATACAAAATAAGCTATGGCATCCATATCATAAAGAGCTTTTGTACCCAATTTAATAGATTGAGATTGCCCTAATTGACTATTTTTATTTCTGACAGTTTTAACGCCCTTTCTTAGACAATACTTTTCTATTTCATCATAAGCTGTTACTGCTACTATTTCATCAAAATCACAACGAATAACATTATCAACAGTATATTGAAACATAGGCTTATTATCTATTTTAATTAACAATTTATTCTTATTTTCCATTCGCCTGCTTAATCCTGAACATAGCAAAACAGCACCTATTTTCATATATTTAGTCCTCCACATATTACAACTTTTTTATTAATATATTCCGAGATTTTCAAAGCATTATTATAATCAATATCATTATCCACTTTATTAATTACAGCACAATTAATATTGGAATATGCAAAATTCAAAATTTTTGCAATATCTATTATATCGACTTTTTCATAAATGTTTTTGTTTAGAAATTTAGCTGTTTCTTCTGCCCTATGGCAAATATCAATTATTCTATTATTTAGAGCATCTATTCCACAAATAAGAACAGTTTTTTTATTACCTCTAGGGATTACAGGTTCATTAGTTGCTGGAACTTTAAGAGGCAATCTTCTTGAACCATCTGCCTCTACTAAAATAAAGTCAGTTATACTTTCAAGAACATAAGGCTCTATAGCCATTTCCAACTTATTATTTCCACAGTTATTGCCTACAGTAATTATATGTTCTCTTTTTATAGCATTTTTGGCATCATCCACATTATTGTAATATAGTTTTGGTGCATATATATGGGTCGTAGTAGTAATAATTACACTATTTTTTATTTCTTCTGAAATTTTCTTTATTATAGTGCTTTTACCTCCTCCTCCCACAAAGGAAGTTATACCCTTTTGTATTTCCAAACATTCTGTAAGACTACCATAACTTACACCATTACAAATAATCATACTTTGTACTCTCCACTTTTGCCACCATTTTTGTACAAAAGTCTAACATCAGTTATTTCCATACTTCTGTCAACAGCCTTTAACATATCATAAATAGTCAATAAAGCTACATTTACTCCTGTTAAAGCTTCCATTTCCACACCTGTTTTACCTTTTGTCTTTACTGTACATTGGGCTAAAACATATTCTTTTTCAACTTCAAAATCCACACTACACTTTGTAAGCATAAGCAAATGGCACATAGGTATTATTTCAAAAGTTTTCTTTGCTGCCATAATACCAGCAACTCTGGCAACGTTTAATACATCGCCTTTTTTAGATGTTCCGTTGACAACAGCTTCCATAGCTGTTTTATTCATTTTTATTTTTCCTTCTGCAGTAGCAATTCTTTCTGTAATATCTTTATCAGATACATCAACCATTACTGCGTTTCCTTTATTGTCAAAATGATTTAATCCCATTTTATTTTATACTCCATATGCACATTCCGGATACTTACATACATCACAAGCTAAGCAATAGCCACCGTAGCCCATTGATGCAAAATCTTCTTTTTTGAGCTTTTCGCCTAACAACAATCTTGGAACAACAAGGTCATATATTGAAGCATTTCTATACATAACACAACTAGGCAAGCCTACAACAGCAACATCGCCTATGTATGAAAGCATAAACATTGCCCCAGGTAATACGGGTGTACCATATGTTATAAGTTCCCCACCTAATTCTTTAATTGCATCAGGTGTAGTATCGTCTGGGTCAACAGACATTCCCCCCGTAACGGCAACTAAATTTGCTCCTTTATCTATACACTGCTTTATTGCGTCTACAATATCCTTAGTCTCGTCGCCACTAAATATAACTTTTATAACTTCTGAATTACATTCTTCAGATTTCTTCCTTAATACTGGTTCAAAAGCATCTTTTTTAAGACCTTTTTTAATTTCGTTACCTGTTATTACTATTCCTGTCTCTGTTTTTTCAAAAGGAACAACTTCTATAATAGGATAATTTTCAGCAGATATTTTTTTAAATTCATCCATAGTTTTTTCATCTATAACTAGAGGAATTACTCTCATACCTGCTAATTTACTACCTTTTTTTACAACTCTATTTCCATGAACTGTACTAAAGCAAATATTATCAAGCATATTTAATTTGAAAAGAGCATCTTTATTTATTCTAAGCATACCGTCAATATCAGCAGTTAACTCTATTTTACCTTCTTTAATTTCAGAATGAGCAATGCCTTTACCTACTGCCGAATTAAGCATTATTTCTGCTCCATCATTCTCGTGTATATAACCCTTTTCTGTATCCCAAACATATATATGGAATTTACCCATTGATTTTAAATGTTCTATATCTTCTGGTTTTAAAATATGTCCTTTTCTAAAAGGCACAGTTTTCTTATTATCTTTTATTTCTGTCATATCGTGGCATAGCACCATACCAACAGCATCATCTACATTTATTTTTTCCATATCGTACCACCAATTCTAAAACACTTCCTGCAATACATCTTGCCTTATCTGATATTGAAAAACAGTTTTCCTGTTCACTAATTCTAGGGTCAATATCAGCAATTTTAAGACCTTTATTGCAATAGTAACCATTTCTTATTATTCCTCTTAACACTCCGTCAAGGGTTGCATATACTGGAGTTTCCTCTACATATGCTATAATATCTCCTTTCTTTACAATATCACTAATATCATTAATGTTTTTAATAATTCCTGTAGCTGGGGAATGTATAACTCTTTCTTTACCGTAGCCGGCAATAATTCCTGGAATACCTGTATTTTCAATGGCATATCCTTGCTCTATGATAGAGCCAAGTTTATGACTCCTCTTTGTTTCTACAACATAATCTACATCTTTTCCTGCACAAAATCCAGGACCTAAAGCAATAGTCATATTTGCCATATCTTTTGTTGTACCTAAATTTTTCTTTGCCAAAATACCGTCTATTAAAATATCAGGCTTAATTTCATCAATCATTTTACATTGAGGGTCTATAATCAACGCAGCCTTATTTTCACTAAATACTTCCTTAGCTTGTTCAAGGCTAGATATTTTTTTACAACCTACGCCGTCAACAAAAACTTCTCCATCAAAAACAGCCTCACAAAAGGCCACTTTTCTTCTTATGGCTGACGGATTTTCTACTTCTGTAACAATAACTTTATATCCACATTTTACAAGACGATGTATTGTACCTGTGGCAATATCGCCACCACCTCTTACGACAATTAATTCATTCATATTATTTTATACCTTCAATCATTACCTTTACACTACCACCACATGCCATACCAAGTTCTGATGCTTTATTATTTTCAAGGGAATATTCCTTAACGAAAAATCCACCATTTTTTGCAATTTCAACTGCTTTATTAATGGCTACATATTCTAAAGTGCCACCACCAATAGTTCCAAGAACTTTTCCATTGTCAAATACTAGCATTTTACTACCCTCTCCTCTAGGAGCAGAACCAGCTTTTTCAATAACTGTTACCATAGCACAATTATGATTGATTTTATTTAATAAATCTCCGTCGCCTCTATCTTTTATACCTTTGTTTTGTACCTGTATTATTTCTGCCATAATACTTATAGCTATTTCAGCCGGTGTGACTGCACCTATATCAAGACCTATAGGAGTGTGAGCAGTATTAATTTTTTCATCAGTAAAGCCATCATTTTTCAATTTATCCTTTACAAAAGCGACTTTCTTTCTACTGCCTATCATACCAACGTATTTGTACTCTTTGCTTAATATAGTTTTTAAAGCCTCGTAATCGTCTTTATGTCCTCTGGTCATAATAACATAATAAACATTTTTTCCAAAATCAGATTTTAAACTTTCTCCTATATTTCCACATATTATCTGGGCATTAGGAAATCTTTCGCTGTTTGCAAATTCTGCTCTATCGTCGATTATAATTAAATCAAAGCAAAGTATTTCTGCCACTTTTGCAAAATCCATAGATACATGGCCAGCACCAGCAACAACTATTTTAGTTTTATCCATCAATTTTTCTATAAAGCATTTTTTACCATTATAGTCTGTTATTTGTGGAGATGCTATATTTTCATTTAAAATAAACTTTTCACCATTTTCAATATCTGTTGCTATTAATACTTCGCCTTTTTTATTATATTCATCTCTTATATCAAAAAAAGTTGTCATTTTATATTACCACATTCCTTATCTTTTCCAACTAAAACACCTATACCATGACCAATAGTGTCCATAAATACATCTAGGCTCTCTGTAACAGCCTTTAAACTTCCCGGAAGATTAATAATAACACTATTTTTTCTTATTCCACTTACCCCTCTGCTTAGCATTGCTCTTTTTGTAATAGTAAGGGAGTAACTTCTTATTGCTTCACTTATGCCATTTGCCATTCTGTCACAAACAGCTATGGTTGCTTCTGGAGTAACATCTCTCTTAGAAAAACCTGTTCCACCTGTAGTTATAATTAAATTGATATTTTTGTCACATAATTCAATTAATTTACTCTTTATAGTTTCTATATCATCAGGAAGTATAGTATAGTCTTTCACCGTATATCCATATTGTTTTAATACTTCAATAATTTTCTTGCCTGATAAATCTTCTCTTTCTCCAATACTTCCTTTATCACTTAGTGTTACAACTGCTGATGTATACATCTATTTCGTCACCTTCTTCTATTATTCCACCATTATTTACAACTGCAAATACACCGTTTGTTGGCATAATACACTCGCCCATTTTTTTGTAAATTTCACAATGGCTATGACATTCTTTCCCTTTTTGAGTAATTTCAAGGATTACATCATTGCATTTTAACTTATCGCCAATATTGATATCCTTTAAATTAATACCTTTAACAACCAAATTTTCACCAAAGGCACCGTCTATTATATCAGCTCCCCTTGACTTAAATTCTTCTATTGTTTCGTAACTTAAAAGACTCACTTGTCTATGCCATTTACCTGCATGTGCATCACCATTAATGCCAAAGTCTTTTATTAACTCTGCTTTTTTAATACTTTTTTTCTGAGTACCTCTCTTTTCACTTATACATATTGCCATTATTTTTCCCATATTATCCTCCTATTTGAACCATATTTTTAGCTTCCGAATTTTCATCTATAATTCCAAAATGGTGGCTTTCTGGTTTTTGGCTAATAATATGCTTAATAGCATTTTTTATTTCGTTATCTGTTGCACCATTATTAATCAATTCTTTTATGTTTATACCTTTGTTATAGTACAAACACAATTTTATAAAGCCGTCAGAAGTCATTCTAATTCTATTGCACTGACTACAAAAGCAATCACTGACAGCTGATATAAAACCTATCATCCCTTTAAAGCTATTATTTTTGTAGTAGACACATGGGCCATTGCTTTTGTAATCTGTTTTTATAAATTTTCCATATTTTTCTTCTAGTTTCTTAATAACTGCTGAACCTTGTATATATTTATACTTTCGACCTTCTCCCATAGGCATAAGTTCAATAAATCGAACACTTACTTTATTATTTCTAGCCATTTCTGCTAATTCAAATATATTTTCATTAAAATCCTTCATAACTACCGAATTAATTTTAATGTTAAATCCCGACTTTATTGCATATTCTATTGAGGATTTTACATTTTCTACATAATCAAATCCCGTTATCCTCTTATAATCTTCTCTATCTAAAGTATCAAGGCTTATATTTATTGATTTTACATTATTTTTTTTAAGTATATTGACGTACTTCTTAAGGTAAATTCCGTTTGTTGTAAGTGTTACATCTTCAATTTTAGGAATTTTACTAATACTTTCCAATATATATTCAAAATCCTTTCGTAACAAAGGTTCTCCACCTGTAAGTTTAATCTTACGAATACCAATATCAGCCATTATATTTATAATTCTTATAATTTCATCAGCAGACATTGTATCTAAGTATGCTTTATCGCAATTACTTCTACAATAAATACAATTTAAGTTACACTTATCCGTCAATGAAACTCTCATATAATCTATATTTCTACCAAAACTATCAATCATTTTATCACCTTGCTAATTATAAAACAATTTTACTACAAAATCAACAAGTTGTGCCCTATGTGACTTGAGTTGTGCCCTATGTGACTTGAGTTTAAAGAAATATAATGTTATAATACAAACGGTGATTATTATGAGTAAAAAGATATTTTGTAGTGGAGGTTGTTCTGCTAAACTTGGTGCAGGATTATTAAGTAATTTAATAAATAAATTGCCATCTCAGTACGATGAAAACCTTTTAGTAGGCTTTCAAAACAGTGATGACGCCTCTGTTTATAAGTTAACAGATGATATAGCAATAGTACAGACTTTAGACTTTTTTCCACCAATGGTAGATGACCCTTATATATTTGGGCAAATTGCAGCTGCAAATGCTTTAAGTGACATATATGCTATGGGTGGAACTGTTAAAACAGCCCTAAATATAGTATGTTTTCCTGAAAATGATGATATTAATATATTAGGTGAAATATTATCTGGAGGTTTATCTAAGGTTCAAGAAGCTGGTGGGATTTTAACAGGTGGTCACTCCATATCAGATAAAGATATAAAATATGGATTAAGTGTAACCGGTACTATACATCCAGACAAAATTTTTAAAAATAACACGCCCCAAAATGGAGATGTGTTAGTATTAACAAAGCCTTTAGGTATTGGTATTGTTACAACGGCTGGTAAAGTAGAACAGGCAAGTGAAAGTTCTATAAATAAAGCCATTAAATCAATGACTACTCTTAACAAGTATGCATCAGAAATTTTTCAAAAATATGATGTAAGCGCTTGTACAGATGTGACTGGTTTTGGCTTACTAGGTCATTTAAAGGAAATGCTAAGTGATGTATCAGCTATACTATATTCTGAAAATATACCATATATAAAAGAAGCCTTTGACTATGCAAATGAATTTCTTATTACCGGTGGAGGACAAAAGAACAGAAATTTTGTTGGTAACAGTGTAAAATTTAATGATATAGATTTTGCAATGGAGGAAATATTGTTTGACCCTCAGACATCAGGTGGTCTTCTTGGAGCTGTTAATCCTAAGGATTTGCATAATGTAATAAATGAACTTTCTCAATTATCATTACCTTTCGGTATAATTGGTGAAATTGTAGAAAATTCAGATTATAAAATAACTGTAGAAAAAGGAGAAAAGAAATATGATTAAAATTAATGCTATCGGTGATGTATGCCCTATTCCCGTTATAAAAGTAAAAGATGCCATAAAAGAATTAAACGGTAAAGGCGTTATTGAAATTACTGTAGATAATGAAATAGCCGTTCAAAATCTTACAAAAATGGCACAGCAAAAAAATATTCAAATACTTGCTGAAAAGAAATCACAAAAGGAATATGTTGTTACCCTTACTCTTTCAGAGGAAGACAGTACTGATTTAGAATGTAAGCCTATGTATGACAATGTAACTGGTCCTACAGTAGTTGTATTTTCTTCTAACAAAATGGGCGAAGGTGATGACACTTTAGGTGGTATTCTTATAAAGAGTTACATTTTTGCCCTTACAAAGTCAGAAAATCTTCCTAATCAAATAATCTGTTATAATGGTGGTGCATTTTTAACTGCTAAGGATTCAGAAGTCCTTGAAGATTTAAAATATCTCGAAAGTCAAGGTGTTGATATTTGTACTTGTGGTACTTGTATCAATCACTACGGACTTGACCAAACTCCAGCAGTAGGTACAGTTTCTAATATGTATGATATTTCTGAAAAATTAATAGGAGCAGGCAAAATAATAAAGCCTTGATAATATGATATATCTTGATAATTCAGCTACAACACTAATCAAGCCACCACAGGTTGCACAAGCTGTATACGATGCTATAAATACAATGGGGAACAGTGGCAGAGGTGCTTACAATAGCTCTATTAGTTCATCAATGGTTTTGTATGAAACCAGAGAATTAATAGCTAAAATGTTTAACTTGTCTTCCCCCGAACAAGTTGCTTTTACTCTTAATGCAACAGAGGCATTAAACACAGCTATTAACGGACTTATATTACCTAACGACCATATTATTACTACGGAATTGGAACATAATTCTGTATTAAGGCCATTGTATAGACTTGAGGAAAAAGGTACAGAACTGACAATTATAAATGCAAATAATGCAGGAAATATCGACTATACAGATGTAGAAAATGCTATTAAGGCTAATACAAAAGCTATAGTATGTACCCATTGTTCAAATTTAACTGGAGATGTTATAGATATTTCTAAAATAGGCGAAATATGTAGGAGACATGATATATTATTTATACTAGATGCTTCCCAAAGTGCTGGTATATTTGATATAGACATGGAAAAACAAAATATAGATGTGGTTTGTTTTACAGGTCATAAAAGTTTGTATGGTCCTCAAGGCACAGGTGGAATATGTATCAAAAAAGGTATTAATATTGCCCCCCTTAAAGTCGGAGGTAGTGGTATTAAAACCTTTGAAAAGACTGCCCCTAATTCAATGCCTGAACATATTGAAGCTGGAACAGTAAATAGTCATTCTATTGCCGGATTAAAAGCTGGCTTAGAGTTCATACAAGAAACTGGCATATCAAAGATTAGAGAAAAAGAAAATATGCTGGTGAAATTATTTTACGACAACATAAAAGATATTAAAAATATTAAAATATATGGTGATTTTTCTGTAAAAGAAAGAGGACCTATAGTTAGCGTAAATTTAGGAAATTATTCATCTTCTAGTGTCAGTGATGAACTTTTTGAAAGATTTGAAATAGCTACTCGTTCTGGAGGTCATTGTGCTCCCCTTATGCACAAAGCTTTAGGCACTAAAAAACAAGGGGCAGTTCGTTTCAGTTTTTCATATTTCAATACAGAAGATGAGGTCTTATTTGCTGCTAAAGCCCTAAAAATATTAGGAGAAGAATAAAAATGAGAAAAGAAACTCTCAAATGTGTTATAACCTTTGATTCAACTTCTCAGGCTATGAAAATGGAAAAGATTTCAAAACAAAATAAATTTGAAGGAAGACTTATACCCTTACCTCCCATTATTAGTGCTGGGTGTGGACTTGCTTTCTGTACATTAGTTGAAAACACAGAAAAAGCAGAGCAGTTAATGTCTTCCAATGGTATAGAACATAATAAAATATATCAACTACTAATATAAAAAAGAGGTTTAGGTACGAATATTGCCTAAACCTCTTTTACTTTTATTTACTATTTATTATTTTCCATTATACCTTTTAATACCTTTACAGGAGTGGCTGGTAATTCTCTTATTCTAACACCAACAGCATTACTAATTGCATTACAAATAGCCGGAGCTGGAGTATTAATTACAATTTCGCCTATAGACTTTGCACCAAATGGTCCTGTAGGTTCATAACTTGATTCGAAAGCAACATCAATATTACCCATATCCAATCTGGTAGGTATCTTATATTGCATAAGCGAATTTGCAAAATCTCTACCATTTTCGCCATATATTATATCTTCATACATAGCCATACCTATACCTTGTACAAGTCCACCTTCTGTTTGAACTCTGGCCAAATTAGGATTAATAACAGTACCACAATCTACACAAGCACTAAAATTAATAAGTTCTACAATACCTGTTTCCTTATCTACTTCTATTTCAGCAACACCAGCCATAAAAGGTGGTGGAGAAACTGTAGACTGTTCTGATACTGTTACGACTAAAGCACCATAAGGAGCACTTTGTGCCTTAGCTACAATATCAGCTAAACTTATTTTATTATCAGGGTTTTCATCTTCATAAACAAATTTTCCGTTAAATTCACATTTAGACTTTTCTAAATCCAATATTTTAGAACCAACTTCTATTATCTTCTCTCTCATTTGTGTAGCACATTTTACAGCAGCTCTACCTGTAAGGTATGTAGTAGATGATGCGTAAGAACCTGAATCATAAGGGGAAACATCTGTATCAACACCAAATGTTGCAATATTATCTACGTCTGTATCAAGTACATCTGCAACCATCTGTGCCAATATTGTATCACAACCTGTACCCATATCAGTACAACCTACTATCATATTGTAAAAGCCACCATCGCCAAGCTTCAATGTCATACCACCAATATCTAAATTAGATATTGAACTTGACTGCATAGCAAGAGCTGCACCCATTGCTCTAATTTTACCATTTCCCATATCCTTAGCTGGATAGTATTTATCCCAGTTACTCATTTCAATAGCTTTTTTTAGGCACTTATCAAGTGTACAAGCATTGGCAGTTTCGCCATAATAAGCCGGCATAAACATACCTTCTCTTGTCATATTTTTAAATCTAAATTCTATTGGGTCAATGTTAATAATTTTTGCCATTTCATCAACGCAAGATTCTAAAGCATAAATACCCTGAGTAGCACCATAACCTCTGTATGCACCAGAAGACATAATATTTGTATATACTACATCATACTTAAATCTAAATGCTTCCATTTTTGAGTAAAGAGCCATTGACTTATGACCTGCAAGACCTACAGTAGTAGGACCATGTTCACCATAAGCTCCAGAATTTGATAAAACATACATATCACAACAACGCATTGTTCCATCATTCATCACACCCAATTTAACTGTAACCTCCATACCATGTCTTGGACTTGATATAGTTTGAGTTTCCTCTCTTGTATAAACTATCATAGCTGGTTTACCAGTTAAATATGTGACAATAGCTGGATAAATTTCAGATACTGCTGTCTGCTTTGCACCAAAACCTCCACCTATTCTAGGCTTGATTACTCTGACTTTACTTTTTTCAATACCTAAAGCATTTGCAACTATTCTTCTGACGTGGAAAGGTATCTGTGTTGATGATACTACTTTAATTCTGCCATAATTGTCAATTTCGGTATATGTTTTAAAAGGCTCCATCATAGTCTGCTGAACAGGTTTAACCTTATAGGTTCTTTCTATTACAACATCACATTCCTTGAATATTTCATCAACATTACCGTCCTCATCACAGCCTGTTGCAACAAGGTTTCTCTTATTATCTGCCCCAACTGGACATTGAGCATACCAGCTATCTTCAGGATGAACAAGTATTTCATTGTCTTTAGCCTTTCTTGGGTCAAGCAAAGGTTCAAGTACATCATATTTTACTTTAATAAGTTTTATTGCTTTTATAGCAGCTTTTTCATTTTCAGCAGCAACAATAGCCACTGGGTCTCCTACATATCTTAAGTGCTTATCAAGTACAAGTCTGTCACATGGACTTGCTTCAGGGTAAGACTGTCCTGCCAAAGTAAATCTCTTTTGATTTACGTCTTTGTAAGTTATTATTTTCTCAACACCTGGTACTTTTTCAGCTATTGATGTATTAATATCCTCTATTATGGCATTAGCATATGGGCTTTTCATAAGTTTTACTATAAGACAGTTGCTTGGAGCAATATCTTCTGTATAAACTGGTTTACCAGTAACAAGCTGAACTGCATCTTTTTTTCTTATAGAGGTATTTACAAATTTCATATTCTAACACCTCTCTTTCTTTCAATAAATTTCTCTAAGGCTCTTAACTGACCTTGATAACCTGTACATCTACAAAGGTTACCAGCAAGATATTCTTTGACACTTTCTTTTGTTATATTATCCAATTCTCTCATCATCATTACTACATTAACAATAAATCCAGTGTTACAAAAACCACATTGTTCTGCACCCTCATCTGCTAAACACAAACCAAATTCAAGTGCTTCACTTTCTAGCCCTTCAAGAGTTTCAACAGTTGCACCTTCTACCTCAGCAGCAAGAACAGCACAAGATAATACGGATTTATTATTTAAAATTACTGTACAAAGTCCACAGTTAGTTGTTTCACATCCACATTTAACACTGTAACAGCCTAACTTTCTCAATAATTGGTACAAAGTAGTGTCAGCTTCAATTATAGCTTCTGTTTTTTTACCATTTAACTTAAAAGTAACAACCATTATTGCACCACCTTTCTACATCTGTTGACAAGAACTTTGGCAACTTGTTCTCTATATTCTGCTGTAGCTCTCATATTTGTACCAAAATTAAATTTACTACAGACTTCATCTGTTTCAGTATTAATATTACAATCAAAAAATCTAGCTTTTGTTGGTCTTGCTCCTATTACTACTCTCATTTTATCTTCTATAACACTAACAGCACAAGTCAACAAAGGAAAATCAGTTTTGCTCAATCTAACCGTATCATAAGCAACTTTTAAATTATTTTTAGGTACTATAACTGCTACTAAAATATCATTATTATGTTCCATATCTATAAATTCTTCAATAGGGACAATTCCTGTTTTATGCAATTCTACCTTTGCACCTAAAGCAAGCATAATTGTAAGTACGTCTGAAAATCCAAATCGACCCCATATACTTCCCCCTACTGTTGCCATATTTCTAAACTGTACACCAACAATAGATTCCACTGCTTCTTTAATAGTGTTATCAAAAAAATTATTAAGACTTTCATTAGTTTCAATTTGTCTTAAAGTTACCATAGCTCCTATTTTGAACTCTGAATCATTTTCTTCAATTTTATCAAGTCCAAGTTTTGATAATGAGATTATTGTATTAATATTATTGTTTTTTCCCATTCTGAGCCAGCAATTTCCACCCATAATTTTATTATTTCTTTTTTGATTTAATTCCCATGCTTCATCTAGGCTTTCAGCCCTTACATAAGAAGATGCTATATACATAAATCTCGCCTCTTTCCTATAATGTAATTTACAATTTCAATATTCGACAATATAAACCCTTATTATTATACCACAAAAAGATTTTATTGAGAAGATTTTTTAAGTATAGTTTTTCTGCAAAAAATAAAAACCCATTTTCAAGATTATTTATCCTAAAAATGAGTTTTTACATATTATTTCATATTTCTAAGCTTCTTTAATTCTTCTGGCATTTCTGGTGCATAAGCAAAACCTGTTGAAGGAATGTTAGGACCATATACAGAAATAAAGCAAACACAAAGACCTAAAAGAGCCATTAATTTATTTTTCATCTTCTTCACCTCCTGTTAAAATGTTAGGTATTGACAATACAAATACCATTATATATGAGTACACCCCATTTAGGGTATAAACATCACTTTTAACAAAGAAAACGAGCGATATGGCAATGCCTATTAACATTGCCAACATATTATACTTGAATCTGTTCTTATATTTTAACATTTTAAATATTTGTAATACTAATAAAATACCTAGTATAATTTCAGATAAATAGATAATTTCAATATGTTTTATACCAAAACTAGATAACAAGCATATTACAATAAATATAATTGTACTAAATATAGTACAGGAATACATATTTTTGCAATGATACCCTTTTACTAATAATCTGGTTGGGAAAAAAGGTATTAAGAAACTAAAAAAGAATTTTATATCAAAGAAAATACTAGACATCAAGCATAATACTATAGCTTGAACAAATGCAATAGCCCAAAGTCTAATGGAGTACTGTATTACTGATTTTGGATAACCACTATTTTCAGCCATTTGTGTTACAAAGCTATCAAGTAAATTAAACATAGAAAAACCTCCACATGCCAATTTTAGCATATAGAGGTCTCTTTATTAGTAATATAGGCTTAAACCGTATAAATTTGTCCTTAAACCGTTTTTTCTTGTATAAGCATTATCTTAATTTTGAAAATTTCATTATCATAGTTCGTTGTTATATTCCCATTATATTTATTTACAATATCATTGATTATCTTCATGCCCCAACCGTGATTACCCTTTTTCTGACTATTAAAATTATTTTCCAATGGATTACTACTACTTGGATTTTCTGCAGCAATAAACAACATATTCCCCTTTTGATTAATAGTCAATTTTATATTCTTGTTTTTTTCTGTTTTATCAACAGCCTCTATGGCATTATCAATCAAATTAGATAATACACTACATAAATCAGCATCATTAACAGTCACTTTATCAATATTTATATCAGCAAATAGAGATATATGCTTTTGATTAGCTTCGGTATTTTTAACATTCAATACAGTATCTATTATGTCATTTCCTGTATGAAACACCTGACTATACCTAGAATATAAATCTATTCCCTTTAAATATTCTATAGCTTTCTTATTTGAGGAGTCTAGCAATAACGAGTTTATAATATTAATATGATGTTTGAATTCGTGAAAATTTTTAGAATTTTCATCGTATAACCTATTTATATCTTTAAGACTTTTTTCTAACATTTCGCTTTTAATAGCCATATACTCATTTTCTTTAGTTTTTAATTTTTCATTGTACAGGTTATCTGTCAAAAATATTAAAATCCCAAACATAAATATAAAGACTACGAACAGTATAGAAACACCTAATTTTAAACTACTAACACTATTGTCAATAACAACAGACATCATTTTAAGAGATACAATAAATCCCACTATTACAAACACAATATATGCCGGATTTCCAAGTATTTTATAATTAATATTTCTGATTTTTCTTCTTGCAATCAAATATATGGTAATGTTTATTAATTTCATACCCAAAGCAAAAATTATTCTATTAAAATTTGATAATTGTATAACATGAAAAACATAGTCCGGATTACCTAAAATTACACTTAACAGACAAATCATAAACATTTCTACAACTATTACAAGCATATAATAAGTAATGGCATACATTATACAATATATAAATTTGGTTTTAAATAACAGATAAAACATAGCACCCATTATTAAGCTAGAAATAATTACTGTATATTGTGATACCAAAGCTATTCTGTTCAAGAATGTTACTATTAATGTATGTATAACTATAAAAACAGGAATGAAAAAACAATTTTTTTGTCGTCCATCATTAAAAATTTCTTTACCAAATAAAAAACAAATTAAATCTTCAATGAGTGTACACAATACTTCCACAATCAAAACATATTACCCCCAAAAATTAGTTATTTTATCTTTAACTTCTTTTAATCTATCTCTGCTTATATAACAATCAACGTCATTTTCCATAACTATTCTTAAGCCGTCAAGATATTTAATATTTTTCAAATTGATAATAATACCTTTGTTAATAAATATAAATTTATCTGAATCAAGTTCTGAATATACATTTTTTAAAGTAGTTCTTTCCTTAACTATAGACTTATCAAGTAAATTAAAAATAATATTTTTCTGATATTTTTCTATAAAGACTATCTCATCCAGCTCTATTCTTCTGATAACCCTACCAGACACTCCTACATAAATGTTTTTAGAATTTCTTTCTTTAATTCTTACTACTGCATCTTTCACTGCTTGAGGCAATTTTTCTTCAATTACATCCTTTGGGATATATCTGAAAGTCTTAACTTCAAAGGCATCATAAACATACTTATCATAGTTAGTTAAAAATATTATAAGAGCTGATGTATCCTTTTCTCTTATAGCCTTAGCAATATCAAGACCATTTACATTATCAATTTCAATATCCAATATGTAAATGTCATTATTATATGTACTGTTTTCAATATCATTTAACAGTTGTTCAGCATTTTCATAATAACTAATTTCATCATTTTCACAATACTTTTTAACAATATCATATACCTTATCTACATAAATTTTTTCATCATCACATATTACAATTTTCATTTTTTTCACCCTTTATATTTTATATATTAATTCTACCATAATATCTCTTTACTTACAATTATTAATTAATTTATACAAAAACTTTATTTTATTATGCAAAAAAGCTAAAAAAATATTGACAATTACAAGGTAAAAAAGTAAAATTAAAGATTGTAATTAAACCTTAATAAAATTTTAAGGAATTCAAAGGAGGAAGAAGATGAAAATCTATAAGAAGTTTATGGACATCTTAGCTACTATTGAGAAAATTGTTTTAGCACTAGCAACTCTTCTCATAGTAGTAATTACTGTAGGTAATGTATTATCACGTTATTTAATACACAGGTCTTGGTCTTTTACTGAAGAACTTGTTGTAGCAGTATTCGTTTTAATTACTTTACTTGCAGCTGCTCTTGCTTGTCGTGACGGAGAGCTTGTAAGCCTCTCCATCTTCACAGATATGCTTCCACAAAAGAGCAGAAAATTTATGGTGATTTTGATGACAATTTTATCTGTTATATTCACCGTTATATTATTTAAATATGGTATGGAGAAAGTTATTACTCAGCTCCAGAATGGTAAGCGTACATTTGTACTTAACTGGCCTGAATGGATATTCTGGTCTTTTCTCCCTATCGGTGCTGGATGTATGGTACTACATTTTATTGAGTACTGCATTGATTATTGTACCGACTCCATTAAGAAAAATAAGGAGGTAGAATAATGATAAGTGCAGTTTTATTTATAACATTTTTCATTTTATTGATATTAAATATACCTATTGCTATTTGCTTAGGTTTATCATCTGTTGCTGCAATTTTGTATTCTGGTACATCTTTAAATATAGTAGCAACAAATATGTATTCCGGAATAAGCAAGTTTTTACTTCTTGCCATTCCATTCTTCGTATTATCTGGTAATATTATGGCAAAGGCCGGTATTTCAAAGAGACTTATCAAGTTTGTAGATACTTGCGTTGGTCATAGACGTGGTGGCCTTGCTATTGTATGTATCATAGTTGCTTGTTTCTTTGGTGCAATATCAGGTTCAGGTCCTGCAACAGTTGCTGCCTTAGGTGCAGTATTAATTCCAGCTATGGTAGAAAAAGGTGGCTTTTCTGCTCCTTTTGCTACTGCATTAATGGCTACATCAAGTTCTGTAGCTATTGTAATCCCACCAAGTATTGCTTTCGTAGTTTATGCCTCTATTACTGGTGTTTCTATAAGTGATATGTTTATGGCTGGTATTGTTCCAGGTATTTTATTAGGCGTAGCTCTTATTGTTGTAGTAATGATTGAGGCTAGAAGAAAAGGTGTTCAGCCATGTGAGAAAAAAGCCTCTGCAAAGGAAAGATGGTTAGCTTTTAAAGATGCTTTTTGGGGTTTTCTTATGCCTGTAATTATCTTAGGTGGTATTTACGGTAGTGTATTTACTCCAACAGAAGCTGCTGCTGTATCTGTAGTATATGGCTTATTTGTAGGTATGGTAATTTACAAAGAAGTTAAGGTTAAGGATTTATTTGGCATACTTATTGAGTCAGCAAAAACAACTGGTGGTATAATGCTCATCGTTGCTGCTGCTACCCTTTTCTCTTTTGTATGTACACAGTTTGGTATTTCTCAGGCAGCATCAGGATTATTAGGTAGTGTTGCTAAGAACCAATTTACATTCTTACTTATTGTAAATGTAATATTCCTTATAGCCGGTTGCTTCATTGATGCTAACTCTGCTATGTATATATTCATTCCTATTATGTTACCTGTTTGTAAATCTTTAGGTTATGACGTTGTAGCTTTTGGTGTTGTTGCAACTGTAAACCTTGCTATTGGACAGGTTACTCCACCAGTTGGTGTAAATCTTTTCGTTGCAATAAGTATTAAGATTAAAGAAGGTTTAAGTGTAACTTTACAACAAATATCTAAGGCTGTTGTTCCTATGATTGCAGCTTCTCTTGCTGTTTTACTTATTGTTACATATATTCCAGTTGTATCTTACGGTTTACCTAAACTCTTAGATGAAGACGGTGCATATACAGGTAATAAAGGTGTAGTTTCTTCTCAATCTTCAGTTAATGACGATAGTGAATTTACTATCGGTGATTACAGCAACTTAGATTGGAAAGAACAGACTTGGAACTTTACTTGCTCTACTACTGAAACAAGTACATGGGCTGAAGGTGGTAGAATGTTCGGTAAACTTATGGAACAGGCTACAGGTGGCAAAATCAAAGTTAATGTTTATGCTGCTGACCAGTTGACTAATGGTAATCAGTCTGAAGGTATACAGGCTCTTATGGACGGTGACCCTGTTCAGATTTCTATGCATTCAAACCTTATATATTCTAGTTTTGACCCTAGATTTAATGTTGTTTCTTTACCATTTATATTTAATTCTCCACAAGAAGCAGATGCTAAACTTGACGGAGCTGGTGGCAAAAAACTTGATGAAATACTTTCATCTTATGGCTTACATTGTATGGGTATGGCTGAAAACGGATTTAGAGAACTTACAAATAGTAAACGCCCTGTAAAGAGTGTTGATGATATTAAAAATCTTAAAATTCGTGTTGCCGGTTCTAATCTTCTTATGAAGTGTTATGAACTTTGGGGTGCTGACGGTACAAATATGAACTGGTCTGAAACATATACTGCATTACAGCAGAATACTGTTGATGGTCAGGAAAATCCATTACCTGCTATTGATGCTGCTAGTGTACAGGAAGTACAAAAGTATGTTTCAATGTGGAATGCAAATTACGATTGTTTATTCTTCTGTATTAATCAGAAAATTTATGACGAACTTACTCCTGAACAACAAAAGGTTGTTGATGAGTGTGGTAAACTTGCTGTTGAATACGAAAGAAAGATTAATCGTTCTGGGGATAGCGAAATCCTTAATAGATGGGCAACAGAAAATGGTGTTGAAATCACTAAATATGAAGATATGGATATAGATTCATTTAAAAATGCTGTTGCTGATGTACCAAATTGGTATGTAAATGAACTTAAAAATCAAGGCTATGATGATGCTCAAGAATTAGTTGATGCTTTTATAAAATAGCCATAAAAAAAATAGGTACTGTTCAAAAGAGCAGTACCTATTTTTTAAATTAAGAAGATTTCTTGTTCTATTGCTTTTTTATTCAAGATAATATTTTCAATTACATCATAAAAAAGTTCATATTTATTATTATTTAATAGTTCTTTTAATAAATCTAAATACTTATTATCTTTATCTAATCCACTATTCAAATACTTTCTATACTCTACTACTCCCATATTTAAAGGCTTAAGATTTGGAATTATATTTTCTTTTAATCTAACAAACATTTTAAATCCACCTAAATCAATATCACCCCAAAAATATACTTGCATATTGCTGTCAATAGCCTCATTTATTTTTTCAAAAAATCTAGCTTTTTTAGGGCTATAAAATCCTCCGTGGAATATAACAAGTTCATTCTCTTTTTTATGAAGAATATAATCATAGTAATTAGTTCTATTTTCTATAAATATAATTGTTTTTATATTGTTTATTTCAATTCCCTTGATGTTATCAATAAAATAACAATTTAGAGCAGTACCTGACACAAAAACAGAGCAATCTAATATTTCATTTGGTGTAAAAATATTACAATTACCAGAAAATTCAATCATTTCGGGCTTATCCATAATGCCTATTTGCAGTAATATTTCATATTCTGATATTTCATATTTTTGTTTTTTTATTGTAGGTTCATAATTTTTAATAATAGTAAGTATACGATTTTTATACTTCTTTTCAAAAATTTTAGAATTACTATAACATTTAATACTAAATGTTCTTATATACATAGGCTCTTTTATCTTATCAATTTTGTCCAAAGCAATTAAAATATCTTCAATAAATTTAATATCTTCGTTGAATATATCCTTTGTTTTTCTTTTATTACGTATATAATTAAGGTAATAATATAAATAGTCTAAAATCCAATCAGTACTTATATAGGAGATGTACCTTTTAATTATATCTATTTTTGCTTGTAGTATATCTCCTATAAATACTCGATTTAATATACTATAGATTTCTCTAATATTATCTTCATTAAGACGCACTTCTTCTATTAAAAGTCCACTTCTGCCTTTTTCCCACTTAAAGTCTATTATATTTTGCTCTTTAAGATTATTTAGTACACTATTACATTCTTCCCTTTCGTAATATTCGGCATTCCTATACTGTATAAAATCTTTGTCTAATTTTAAAACCAATCTTTTTTTATTATCTTCATATTTTTCAATTAATTTGGTCAGTATTTCATCTGCCATCTTCAAGTTTACTCAACTCCTTATCAAAATCGTAGACATCAATATTTCTTCCTTCTCGATATAGAAGAAGTGTTTTATCAGCTTTTGTAGATATATCTGCAATTTTATTTTCAGGAGCACATATAATAGCCTGTAGTCCCAACTTTCTTAAAAGTTCAATACTTTCAACTATTCTACTATTATCCATATTATTAAAAGCTTCGTCAAAAATAACAAGTCTTGCAGTATTACCCTTATAGTTAAATTCATTTACTTTATATAACTGAGCAAATGTTGCAAGGAATGATACATAGAATGGAGTTTGCCTTTCACCACCTGATTTACTCTTTATTCCATTTACTAAGCTTTCTTTTCTTCCTGTAGCATTAGTTACGTATAAATCAAATTTTAAATATGTTCTGTAGTCTGTAAATAGGCTTATATTGTTATCCAATTCTTTTCTACTTTCTTCTGTCATTTGGTCTGATACAGAAGTTATTTTATCAAAGAGATTGTTACATGTATCACCATATTGTTGCTGGAAATTCAAATCAAATATAGAGTCTCCACCCATTCTATCAGCCATAATCATATTATAATATTCTAAATAGGCTTTTTCAGGCTTAACTTCAAAACTATATTTATCATTACCAAATTCAGCAAGTTTTAATGCTTCATTTATTTCCTTAATTTGGTGTTGAGCTGTCATTATATTATCTCTCATTTTATCTAAGAAATCTGACTGGAACTGTTCCATAGATTCTTTTCTTGCTACAGCAATTTTATCTTTGTACTGTGGCAAAGAGATATTTTTTATTCTTTCCCATTCATTGTTAAATTCAGAGTTATCATTTTCGTTTATTGCCAAAGATATATTATAAATTCTATTATAATTTTCTTTCTTCGCTCTAATATCTCCATTTAAACTATTTACATCTCTATTATTTCTAATAACTTTGTTTCTATAATCATTTTTAAGTTTTAAAATATTAGAATTTGTTTCAATATCTATGGCTAATTTTTCTTCTGCCTTATCTTTTTCAGCAAAATTATTATATTCTCTGGAAATATTATCAGCTATATTTCTTAATTCATTTTCAGCTACGTTAAGTCTATCCTTATTAGACTCTATTGCATTATTACAACCACCTATTGTATTATTAATAACCGATTGTTCCTCATCAAGTTCTTTGAGGTTTTCTTTGATTTTTTCTATTTTCTCCTCAATTCTTCTTGCAGTTGTCATATCAATGTTAGAGCGTTCTGCTATTAATTTACTTCTCTTTTCTTCTTCAATACTTACAGTTTTTAAATCATCAAATAAGTTTGAAAGTTGTCCTTGAATATATTCATCATTCATAAACAACGTATTTTCAGTCAAATTATTGTAGGCATCGGCTATACTCTTAATAATACCTAAATTTTCAGTTAAATTAATTAACTGTTGTTCTCTATATTTTATTTGTTGTTCTATAGCCCTATTACCAATATAATGTATCTTATAATTTTCTGGATTTATAGCCCTTACTGCAAATCCCTGATATAACATACATTCTGATGTAATACCTATGTTGTAGTTTCTTATTTCTTCATCATCTTTACAACGAGAAACTCGTCCTAATAGGTATTTAATATAGGCGTCGGCATATTTATTATCAGTAACTACTACATCAGCTAAACTATTTTCAGCATTGTTCTTTTTTGCATTTAATATTTTTTCACAATCTACTATACCAAAAGAATAAATTTCTTTTCTCATACTTTTATAGATATAGTAAGCATCCATAAAATATTCAGGGTCTATTATTAAACTGAATTTTTGATTTCCTAAATATCCTTCAACTGCATTTCTCCACACTTCTGAATTTTCATCAATATCAATAAGGTCAGCAAGAATATTTACTTCTATTTCTTTATTATACTTTTCCTTTAATTTTCCATAAATAGTATCTCTTAATTTTAATAATTCCTTACTATAATGCTTTTTGCCCTTTTTTAATTTTTTTAATTCATTTTCGATTTCTAATTTGTCACTTAAAATAGAGGTATAACAATTTTCGGTATTAGCCTTAAATCCATAAGCCTTTTTCATTAAATTTTGTGCTTTATCTTTTAAATCATTAAAATAAGAAATTCCATAGGCACTGAAATTCTCTCTTTTTATATTTACTAAACTTCCAAAACCACTATTTAAAGTCTTAATATCTGATATAAAAGCATTTGCCTTTTCATCTACCAAACTTTCGTATGTAGTAATTTTATTTGCAATAGAATCTTTTAAAGTATTAAGTTTATCATTAATTTTTGCAGATTTTTCTCTTAATTCCGGAATTACAAAATCAATATACTTATTTTTACTATCAATAATTTGGCTACTTATATCAATAGTTTTGGTGAGTTCGTCATATAATCTATTTTGCTCACATTGTTCCAATTCTTTTATGGCATTTTCATTATCCTTATTATATTGAGCAATATTTTTTCGAACAATTTCCAGTTCTGTTTTAGCAGTATCCAATTCTAATGTTTTTGTGCTTATTTCCTTTTTAATATTATCTATTTCTGTAATCTTATTAATTTCATCACATCTATTAGATATATAACTATATAGCTTAATATTTTGTTTTTTACTAGAATATTTATCATATAAGTTATTTATTTCAGCCAATTCTTTTTCTTGCTTTTCTAATTGGTCAGCCTTTTCTTTTTGCTTTTCATATTCATAAACATTAAGTTGCATAGACCTAATATCTATTTCATTTTTCACATCACAAATATTTTCTGTTATAAAGCTTTCAATATTATCTATTTTCTTAAAGCTAATTGCCTTTTTCAAAAGTGAAAACATTTTTCTGTCATGGACATTATACATACTTAATATAGTCTGTCTATACTCATTATTTGTATCCATAAATTTAATAGCTTTATCGTCTTTGCCATATTTTTCTCTACACCAACCCTTAAATTGGTTTATATTTCTAGGCTGGTTGTCATATATAAAATCACTTTCGTCTAGTCTATCTCTTAATCTGAAAAATGTTCTCTTAGCATTTGCCATATCAGAATATGAGTCTACCAATATACCGATACAAAAATATTCATCATTCATTGTATCTTTAAACTCACAAACCAACTGAGTTGTAAATTCTTTACCACCTCGGAGAGATTTTTCGCCACCATTTATATCATCGCCCAATTCTCCGACTATATAACTTGTAAAAGACCTTGTTGCCTTTATATCTGCTGCTTTATTAAAGGAAGTACCGTCTGTTTCACCAAGCAAAACTACCTGTAAAGCATCTATAAGTGTAGATTTACCAGAGGAATTTTTACCTGTTAAAAAATTTATATCTTCAAAATCAATTATTTTATGCTCAAAGTAATGCCATTTCGTCAGCATCATTTTTGTCAATTTCTTCATCTGTCAATTCCTCCTCTTTTAACTGATTGTATATCATATTAATTCTTTCATCGGAAACTGCAACTGTAATTGAAGGCATAATAACATATACATTATCCATTTCATCTTCTGCCACAGCAGCCTTAACTATGATATTGTATTTTTCAATCATTTTAATACTGCTATCCCTATCAGTTTTTGATGGCATAGTATCTATTAATCCAAAATCGTGTAACATTTTATTATACAGTTCATTTAATTTAAACTGTACTCTATTGCTGTTACTAGATTTTTTTCTTTTTTCGTCATATATTACTCTTAATGCAATAAGCATTTTTGTAGTAAGTAATTTTAATATAACTCTATTACTACCTGTTTCATTTCTTATATATATTGTTTCATTATTTTTTCTCTCTAAAATCCAGCCAGAAAGCATAAAATATTCTTCAAATAATTCAAAATTTCGTCTGACAAAGTTAAATTTCTCATTTATTACAAAGCCACCATCGTTGCTAATAACTTCTTCATTTAAGAAAGTTTTGTCAAATAATTCATTACATATATCTCTAAATTCTTCCTTTTCTTTGGTAGAAAAGCTTTCGTATTTTTCAAGCATA